>Ga0315548_1000011_pt1 | contig 133780 bp, 115 predicted proteins | sample SalMarSW160110MG_2_FD_202540 | JGI IMG/M metagenome (GOLD analysis project Ga0315548, IMG submission 202540) | Salt marsh sediment microbial communities from the Plum Island Ecosystem LTER, Massachusetts, United States - Salt Marsh Sediment SW1601-110 ... | reverse complement strand
GCGAATATTGGAAAAATCACTTTTCAACCATCGGGATAATTGGAATGAATGAGGCATGCTTAAACTTGTTTGGAGAGAATATCGCTACTGAAGAAGGACAAAAATTCACACTTCGAGTTTTAGATTTCATGAGAAATAAGTTAGTAGAATTTCAACAAGAAACAGGTAACAATTATAATCTTGAAGCAACACCTGCAGAGGGCACCGCCTATAGATTAGCTAAAAAAGATAAGAAAAAATTTGCTCAGATTATATGCGCTAATGAAGAACAATATAAAAATGGTGCTGAGCCTTTTTATAACAACTCTACTCAACTGCCTGTGAATTTCACTGATGACATTTTTGAAGCCTTAGCCCTGCAGGATGAAATTCAAACAAAATACACTGGTGGCACTGTTCTCCATCTTTTTATGGGTGAAAGGATAGAAGATATCAAAACAGTTAAAAGATTAGTCCGAAAAATTTGTGAAAATTATCGTATACCCTATTTAACCATTACCCCAACTTTTAGTATCTGCCCCACCCATGGATATTTATACGGGGAACAAATAAAATGTCCAAAATGCGGCGCAGAAACCGAGGTTTACTCACGAGTGGTAGGCTATCTTAGACCTGTAAAGCAATGGAACAAAGGTAAAAAAGAAGAGTTTAAACAGAGAAAAACGTTTACAGCGTAAACTATGCTTATCGGAGGCTTTCAGAAGGTTTCTCTAATTGATTATCCTGGAAAAATCTGCGCTATAATTTTTACTCAGGGATGTAATTTTAGATGTCCCTATTGCCATAACCCGGAACTTATAAATCTATCGGATTCTCAAAGCCCTATAAATGAGGAAGAAATTCTTTTGTTTTTAAGAATGCGAAAAGGGAAACTCGATGCCGTAGTAATAACTGGAGGTGAACCCACCTTACAACAAGACCTGATTGAATTCCTTAGAAAAATTAGAGAGATGGGATATTTGATTAAATTGGATACGAACGGAAGTTATCCAGAGCTAATCGAAAAAATAATCAAACTGAAAATAGTAGATTATTTAACTATGGATGTAAAAGCTCCTTTAGAAAAGTATCAGGAAATTACTAATTCTAAAGTAAACCCGGATATAATTAGAAAGAGTATAGAATCAATTATGAAATCGGGATTGGATTACGAGTTCCGAACAACCTTGGTAAAATCTCAACTTAATAAAGAGGATATTATTGAGATAGGAAAATTAATAAAGGACTCCCAATTATATGTCTTACAGAAATTCGTCCCATCAAAAACCTTAAATCCAAAATTTCTTAATGAAACAACCTATTCTAACGAGGAATTTGAACATTTTAAAGGTATCCTGGGAAATTACGTCACCAAATGTCTAATACGATAGAGGATTAAAGACAGGGAACACTGCTGTAGCGCAACATACGATGTTACTTGACAATGATTTGAAAAAAATATATAATAAGCAAAGCCTAAATTTATTGGTTTCTCTAAAGATAAAAAAATCACAGGAGGTAATGAATGAAAGTAAAATATTATGCTGGTATGGCAGTGGTCTACGCGGTAGCACTCTTTTTTACTGTTGGTTGTGGTGAAGGCAAAGAAAAGCCAAAACTACCTGAGGCAGAACAAAAAGTTGATACTACGCAGGAAGTCAGGTTAACCGGAAATATGAACGATGATTTGTTCATAGAAATTTCAGCATATCAAATATATCTTCACCATAAATATATAGGGAGTGATCCTAAACGGGCAGGTGACCCTGTAAATCTTGCTAAAATGGTGGAGGAGTTTGAAAATATATGCAAAAGGCATGGAGTTACATCTGATGAATTTGGGAATTATTACGATAAATTAGAAGCAGAAAATTTCGAGCGCTATAGGGAATTTTTAATGAAGGCAACTGCTCGTGCAGAGGAGTTAAAAAAAGGGAGTAAATAACTAAGGAAAAACAATAGGGGAGTGAACAATAACTGCCACGAATAAAAAGCCGTAAGGGAATTTTTCACTTTCTTGCCAATATAAAAGCCAACGTATTGTCTGGTTATTATTCATTTAATGCTTTGGGGACGGTGCTAATATATTCTCGTCATTTTGACATTTTTTATGTGGGACAACCTTAACATTTTTCATATATTTGTCGCAATCCCGATTTTGCACACCCGTATTTTCCCCAATATATCGGATGAGCAGGACAACAATCAACACCATAAAGTAACCGGGATTTATTCAAAATTGGTGGTGTTGCGTGCCCGATTTTAGGTAACCACATTAAGTGTGTTGTGAAACATTGCCCTTTTTTATATGTCTTATGTTTCAGTTTGACCGAGTCAATAGACTGAAACCCTATCCTTTCCATCATCCGTTTTTGCATCCAGTGCATCCAGTAATTTTCTAATCCAATAGTGGCAAAACCTGCTGCATGCTTTTCACTTTCCATCATATTAGCCATAAGCATCTTGCCAAAATTATTTCCTTGTGCCCTCGTGTGTACCCAGATACAATTCATCACTATAATATTTTTTCCTACGATAGGCAGTCCAGCCGCTTCGGGTGGACCATACTCTATCATCCCTGCATGATCTCCTTCCAAGAATAAAATCTTCATGTGGAACCCCCTGGGAATCGCAGATTTTAGATATTCAAGTCGTTCTCTTCGTGTCTGATATAATACTTTTAGCGGAATCTCCTTCTTCCTATGAAAAATACATCCGACGAGCAATCTTTTATGCCTGGGCTTGTCAGTAATATCAACAATCTTAACGGACGAATATTGATTCATACCTCACACCTCCTTGTAAGTCTCCATGTTAAGTATATATAATATTTACTGTAAGTAAAGTGTAAGCATAGTAACAGAGTCACTTTCGGATGTTTGCGGAAAATTTGTGCTGTGTCTACATGTTGGAAATTTTCAAAAACGGGACATAACATCACGAATTATTTCTCTGTGTAAATCTTCGAAACATTCCGTAAGTCCGTGGTTCATCTTTATTCAAATTTAAAAATACTGCAAATAGATGGATATGTAGCGTACTAACTCGAATCACACAAACAACGCCAATATAGGTATTGGCAACACATAAAGTTGCTCAAATTTACCAATCTTTCTTCCTCTATAGCCAATAATTCCTTTTTTGTATTTTAAAATCTGTTTTAAATCATTTCTCCTTAAGCTTTCTGTCCATTTTATCTCAACAGGTAAAAATCCTCTTTTAGAAAGAATTGCTATATCCACCTCTCCTTCTGATTTTATGTAATATGTCTTGTAATATCTTCGCAGTAAGGACGATATACACCCCTCTATAATATCTCCTTTGAACGCATTATCAACCATTATAATTTCCTTGGTAAATTTCCATGGAATATCTATATCCTTTGCCCAGGAAATTAGTGCCTGAGCAATAAATGGGTCTGAGAAATGTATCTTTTTTGCTTTCTTAGGTGCTGGTTTCAATTTATCTTCTTTTAATGCATATTGAATAATTATTACATCCATATCCTCTAAAATCTTTAGATAGTCATGGATGGTTGCATGATGCTGAATTTCAGTCAAAGAAGCAATGTTATGGAGCGATATCTGTTTTGCCAGTCGGTCACTGAGAACCGCAATTACATCCTTTAGATATTCCTCCTTTTTGTTTCGTTTCAAAAAATCACCAATAACCCACTGCTGATATGTCTGGTAGATGAATCTGTTAATTTTTTTATTTGCTGCATAATCATTTATTGCCGGCAAAAATCCACCAGTCACTAAATACTGATAATAGTATTTCTCAATTGTCTTAATCGTATTAATACCCAGCTCTTTTTCTAAAAGCATTAAATTTTTTTCAGAGAGTTTTTCAAAAGAAACAGACAGTTCTTTAATTTTATTCACCTTACTCTTTAATCCGGGTACAATGAGAAGAATATATTCTGAAAAAGAAAGTGGATAGTAATGAAAATCTGTTTTCTCTGATTTCCCTCTTCTCCCAGGAAATTTTTTCATTCCTTCTTTTAGAATTACTGAATCTGAACCAGTGATCAATAAACTTCCTCCTCTAAAATATCCCATATCTGCGAAGTATTTTACTGCCCTGTCCCATTCTTTGACATAGGTTATTTCATCAAGAAAGATATAAAAGTACTTTTCTCTATCCATTTCATCAAATACACGTTGCATTGTGAGAACAAGTTCTTGGTATCTCTGGAGTAAATCACAAGCAATATAGTGAATCTGGCGCGGCGATACTTTCTTTCTCTTTAATAAATTCTTAATTATCAGTTTGATCAAGGTTGATTTCCCAACCTGTCTACCACCTGTCAAAATGTAGATTCCTGGTGTATCAAGCGGTATTTCGTTTTCCAGTGATGAATTAAAGATGTATTTTATATCTATAAGATTACTCAGATGCGGATCGTTATCTAAATATAGATTTATGTCTTTTTTAAACAGGTTATGTATCTGAAGTTCATCTTTCATGTTCTTATTTTACACAGATTTCTTTTTTTGTCAATACCCATTATCCAAATTTGGTCAATGGAAAATTCAAGGGAGAGGGAACTAACAAAGTAGAGCACCGAATGTGCTTTAGGGTGGTACTTGCATTTTCGCAATCTAATATGTACTTTCTTGAGGTTGAATTATTTATATAAATAAGAATAATATTAGTACTAAAGGAGGGAAAATGAGATTGGAAAAGGCAGCATTATTAGCAATAATTGGTATTTCTTATGCCTTTGTTTTAAGGACTATAGGGACTTTCTTACCCGATATCTTCAAAAATCTTATGGTAGCACAATCTATCCAAATTCTATCTTTCCTTGCCAGTTTAACAATTGTATTTTTCTTTATTTCTTTCTATATAGACTATGTTCGACAAGAACAAATAAAACTAAAACAGGCATCATTTTTAGCTATCATTGGTTCCTCTGCAATGGCATTGGTAAGGATAAAGGGTCTGCTATTAGTTGTTTTTAGAAGGTATATATCCCTATATCTGCTACGTTACCTAATTAGGTCTGATTATATTGGAACGGTAATACCCTGGGTAACTTCAATACTCATTTTACTTTTCTTTATAATCTTTTATAAAGACATACTCAGTCAAAAAAAGGTAGTACTCAAAACAGCTACACTTCTTGCTATTATCGGTTCTTCAATCTCAACGTTACTATTAACCTTTGTTTTATTCAATTATCTATATCCACGGGGAATTAGATGGTTTTTATACTCACCGGAGAAGATAGCGATAATTTTTATCCCACTATTAACATTTAGCTTCGTTACTCTTCTTTACTTCTTTATATGCTTTTATAAAGAACAAAAAAGAGGGGAAAAATTATGAAAAAGGAAAAAGCTATCGAACAAGGATTGACATTAGTAAATATGTCTACAATTGCAATGTTAGGGACTAATAGTGATAAAGGGTATCCGAACATAAGAGCAATGATAAAAATGGAGAATGAAGGTTTAAAGACAATATGGTTTAGCACAAATACATCGTCAAGGAAGATACCGCAACTAAAAAAGAACCCAAAGGCATGTGTCTATTTTGTAGATTTTGATAAATGGATGGGATTGATGTTAGTTGGAACTATTGAGATACTAAAGGATTCTGAATCAAGGAAATGCATCTGGCGTGAGGGCTTTGAGAAGTATTACCCCAAAGGTGTAAATGATCCTGATTATTCTATCCTTCGGTTTACCGGAGAAAGGGTAAGGTATTATCACTCTTTAAATCATGTAACTTTTGAACTTTAATTTAAACTACGAACTTTAATAACTTTTATGCGGAGAAAACAAATCGCAAAGTCTGTAAGTATTATACCCTTTTACAAAAAAAAGAACTATCGTTACTTTCCTGATACACCAGAATTTTATCCTTGACTTTTGCGGTGTCTTTTATTACACTTATAGGTGTAAAATGTAACACCGGGAGGAAATTTGATTTCTATAAAATCTAAAATTGCTCAATCACTTCTTGCTTTCTATTTTTTACGCGAGGACGAGAGCCTTTATGTAAATGAATTAGTACGTCGTCTTGGGGTAGATAAACGAAATCTTGTCAAAAAGTTAAATAAATTTGAAAAAGAGGGAATTTTCAAAAGCGAAATAATCGGTAACCAAAAATATTACTCTCTTAACAAGAAGTATTCACTTTATAAGGAGTATAAAAGAATTATTCTAAAAACAATTGGACTTGAAAAACAATTAAAAACCGTTTTAAGTAAGTTAACGGGTATCAAAAGAGCCTTCGTCTATGGTTCTTATGCTGAAGATAGAATGGATGCCTTTAGCGATATTGATATAATTGTAATTGGTAATCATAGTACTGTGACGCTTCAGAAGACAATTGCAGAGTTACAGAACTTAACAGATCGAGAAATAAATGTTATCAGCATAAGTCAGCACGAATTCAATTCCAAAGTAGAGAAAGAGGACCCATTTATAACTGGTATTTTAGGAAAGAAAAGAATAGAGATAATATGACGAATTTTGAAACGAAATATTTTGTTAAGTTTGATTTCTCTGATAAACAAATAGGTCAATATCTTAATAAGGAACACAGCCAAAGAATAGATACTTTAAAAACTCGGATGGTTATTGGGTTCGGTACTAATATATGGCTGTCATTGATTTCTTGATATTTTGGTTTTCGAAATAACAAGATATATAAGAAAGGTATATACGAAATTGAAATATTGGTGAAAATGGATTGGAGTATTTAAATCAGCCATGAATGCAGAAGAACAGAAAAAATGGTTTGATTCGTTAAAGAACAAACTTGAACAATTATATATACATCATAAAGAGCCATGGAAACAATCCGGTTTTTCGGGTCCAGAAGAGCGGTGGGTGAAATGTAGGAAACCGATTGCAGATTGTATAGAAAAATCAGGCACCTTTCTTGATATTGGATGTGCAAATGGGTATCTGCTTGAGTGCATACTGAAATGGACAAAAGAAAGGGATTTAGACATTGTTCCCTTTGGGTTGGATATTTCAGAAAAACTTATAGATTTAGCCAAAAAGCGATTACCCGAATATAACGGGAATTTCTTTATTGGTAATGCATGGGAATGGAATAACCCAATGAGATTTGATTATGTACGAACCGAGATTGTATATGTGCCTGAGTGTTTAGGAAAACAATATATTGAAAGGATAATCAGCCTGTACTTGAAAAAGAATGGTATACTCTTAATGACAGAATATAGGTCAAGTGAGAATGATATAAACAAACCATGGATTGATAAAAAATTTAGTGATTGGGGTTTCAATATAACAAAACAGACCTCCGGATTTTATGATAATAAAGAACTAACTAGAGTATTAGTCTTGACTAAGAGATAAGCAATATGAATAAATCATTATACTTTAAAAATCCAAATTATAGAAAAGCAATAAAGGAAATGACAAGAAGAGCGCGTGTGCCCAAGAACTTATTGAAATACTATGGATACGGAATATATGTTGGAAGGAAATAAATTCCCTTAAGGCAAAGCAAAAAGAAGAGAAAAAATGTCAAAATCTCAAGCACCGACCCCATTAAACTTTTCAACCTTCGAAACTTTAATTAGTCGGAAAAACAGAAGGCTTTGATTGACTTTAATATAATTATTTATATAATAAATTCACTGATAATAATATAAAAATTTTTAAAGGAGGTAAACATAATGGCAGATAAGAAGGCAGACCTGGCAGGACCAGGCATTGGCGATTACAATGAGTTGGGGAAAATCCTGCCAAATGACTACTATCCAATTATAGACCATAGAGAAACAATGAACGCACTCTTTGCAATGAAAAACTATATCGAGGAGAATCTTTGTAAAGGACTAAATTTGATGATGGTACAGGTTCCTCTTATCGTTGACATTGAGAGTGGTGTGAACGATATGTTGGATCGTGACGGTTCACGAACCCCAATTCAATTCCACATTTCAAATGACTATGATAAAAATCCAATTGATGCCCAGGTCGTGCAAGCCGCAACCAAGTGGAAGCGTGTCGCATTGAAACAGTATGATATGAAACTGGGGGAAGGTATTTGCACCGACATGAAAGCTGTTCGTAAGGATTATTTTCTCGACCACGATCATAGCTGCTATGTTGACCAATGGGACTGGGAGTTAGTTATAACAGAAGAGCAGCGCAATCTGGATTACTTAAAGGAAGTGGTGAAGAAATTATGGAAAGTCATCAAGGGCGCTGAGACTTTTGTTCAAGAAATGTATCCAAAGCTAAAAACTGATAAATACCCGGATTTACCTGACAAACTTACCTTCATACATGCAGAAGAAATCCTTGAGAGGTTCCCGGATTTGCCACGTAAGCAGCGTGAGACAGCAATACTGCAGGAATACCCTGCAATATTCATCCTTGGAGTTGGCTGGCCTCTTAATGATGGTTACCCACACGAAATGAGAGCAGCAGACTATGATGACTGGATTACTGAAACTGTCTCTAGTGATGGTAGACCCATGCATGGTCTTAATGGTGATATCCTTGTATGGAATCCGGTAACAAAGCGCCGCCACGAACTGACATCTATGGGTATCCGCGTGAACGCTGCGACGCTCAAGCAGCAACTTGAGATGAGTGGACAGCTTGATTTTCTTAAGACGCCATACCATCAGGGAATCATAAACAACGAACTTCCACTCACCATTGGAGGAGGTATTGGTCAGTCCCGCACTTACATGCTGCTGCTCAAGAAGGCGCACCTTGGAGAAGTCAGTGTCACTGTATGGCCAAAGATACTCAAAGACATGTGCACGAAGAGGAACATCCACATATTGGAGCAAAAGTGGTCTACTTATTATATATAAACTAGTTTATTGAAATTCCCTTTGGAACATGGGAGATGTAAGGTGTCAGAAGATAAATTCAAAGATATTAAAAGAGTTAGAAAGAGATGGGATGAACATGCTAACAGATATGATGAATGGTATAAAAGTTTTGAGGGCGCTGTTGAACACTATGTGGACTGGGAACTTCTAAAAGAATATCTCCCCCCAAACAAAGATGCAAAGATATTGGATGCCGCTGGTGGAACTGGTAGAATTACACTACCTCTGGCAAAGATGGGATACTCAGTTACTCTTTGTGATATATCCTCGAAAATGCTGGATGTGGCAAGGCGAAAAATAAAAAGAGAAGGAGTATCAGATAGAGTGAAAATCTTAGAGTGTGATGTTCATAATCTCCCTCTTCCTGATGAGAATTTCGATTTTGTCCTATGCTGGGATGGGATCATTGAGTCAATAAATGAATTTGTGCGATTTATAAAAAAGGGTGGAAAAATTTCAGTATATCTTATAAATAGATGTAGAGCTGCTATTGATTTATTAGGTGAAGATCCTATAAAAGCTCTTAAAATAATCAAATCAGACTTAGATTACATCCACCATCATGAAATAAAACAAAGAGCCATGAATTCTGAAGAAGCAAGAAAATTATTTGAAGGTAAAGGTATTAGAATTCTAGATATATATGCTGTTTATGGCTGGTTAGACGTGCTTTCTATTCCTGAAGAAGTACAAAAATCCACCAGTTGGGATGATAAATATTTTAATCAAGTAGCCGAATTAGTATTAAATTTAAGCAAAGAACCACAAGTCAGTGGTATGTCGAGACATCTGGTGCTATATGGTGAGAAAATTTAGATAGGAGAGTAACTTAAAGAGTATGTATTCTAAAAATTACTTATTAGGAGGTAGAAAATTATGATCAGAAAAATCAAGAAAAGATCAAATAAGGCTGGACTCCCACCAGGCACTTTAGTTCATATCGGAGAGAAAATAACGGAGAAGGTTAAAATAACAGTAATTGATTATGATGAAAAGAACTTTCAAGAAAAGGAAATTAAAACAATTAAAGAATATCTCCCGTTTAAAGATAAACCTACTATAACCTGGATAAATATAGATGGTATTCATCAGGTAGATATAATTGAAAAAATTGGTGAGTACTTTAATTTACATCCTCTTGTACTTGAAGATATTTTAAACACCAACCAGCGACCAAAAATGGAAGATTTTGAAGACTATATCTTCGTCGTTTTAAAAATGCTTTATTATGATGAAAAAGATAACGAAGTAAAGTCAGAGCAGGTCAGTTTAATTTTAGGCTCAAATTTTGTTATTTCATTCCAGGAGCAAGAAGGTGATGTTTTTAATTATGTTAGAGAGAGAATTAGAAGTGGAAAAGGACGTATTAGAAAGATGGAAGCTGATTATCTTGTTTATTCTTTATTAGATGCTATCGTCGATAATTATTTTGTAATTTTAGAAAAAATAGGAGAAAAGATAGAAGAGATAGAAGAAAAATTGATAACCAATCCAACACCCCAAACTCTTCAAACAATCCACAATTTAAAAAGGGAGATGATATCTTTACGCAGGTCAGTATGGCCTTTGAGAGAGTTAATCAGTGGCTTGGAAAGAACAGAATCATCATTGATTAAGAAAACTACAAGTATATACTTAAGAGATGTTTATGATCATACAATTCAGGTTATCGACACAATAGAATCACTTAGGGATATGGTCTCCGGAATGCTTGATACTTATCTTTCAAGTATTAGTAATAGAATGAACGAAGTGATGAAAGTATTAACGATTATTGCTACAATCTTTATACCTTTGACTTTTATTGCTGGTATCTATGGTATGAATTTTCAGTATATGCCAGAGCTTGGATGGCGAGGTGGTTATTTTGGAGTTTTACTAGTAATGTTAATTGTATGTGTTGGAATGGGAATTTACTTCAAAAAGAAAAAATGGATATAGAGGTATGTTAAATGCATGGTTTATATTTTCTAATTCCCACTTTGCTTGTAATCTTTGTGTCTTTCCTTATAGTAAGGGCTACTGCAATTGCCTTAATGATGACAGGAATGGATTCAAGAAGGGCACTGTTCCAGGCGTTATCAGCTTTTACAGGAACAGGCTTCACAACAAAAGAGGCTGAATTTGTTATGAACCATCCAACCAGAAGAAAAATTATCACCTGGCTTATGATACTGGGTAATGCTGGAATTATTACTGTTATTGTAACCACTACATCCTCCTTTGTTACCAGTCGAGGATATTATCTATCTATCAACATTTTGTTTCTTATTGTAGGGGTATATCTTTTATATAAGCTCGCAACCCGTAAGGGCTTTATTAGAAAATGGGAACGTTTTATTGAGAGTAAACTTGTTAAATCTACAGCCTTTGAGGAAGGAACGACAGAGGATCTCCTTCATCTCATTGAAGGATACGGTCTCGTACGTGCAGTAATAATAGAAAATTCTCCTTTGATTGGTAGCACTATTTCTAAATGTAAACTAACCGAGAAAAGGCTGCTAGTTTTAGGTATTGAACGTGATAAAGAATGGATTCCAACACCAAAAGCTGATGAGAGAATACAGGTCGAGGATAGAATTGTAGTGTATGGTCCTCTTAATACATTGAAATCTATATTTGGATAATGATTGTAACTGAATAATTAGAATTAAATGAAATTTAATATGAAAAGATTAGTATATAGAGTTCTTATTATATTAATAATTCTTTTGTTTATAATATATATATTAGGTTGGTTCATCCCTATTAAACAATTCGTTTTAAAGTACGCCCGAGAGAATATAAAAGAACAATTAGAAATTGACTTAACTGTTAATAAGATAGAAGGGAATCTATTTTATCATCTAATATTAAATGATATTGAATTGGGTGATATTGCAAAGATTAAAAGGATAGAGCTTGCCTACAATCCTCTTTCAATTATTAGTAAGAGATTCAGAATATTAAATCTTGAAATTAGTCAACCAAACATAAATATTGAAGAAGTACTAAAAATAAAAACAAAAGAACGTGAACGTACCCCATTATTAAGAATTGACATTGAATCTTTCGTTCTTGATTCTGGTAAAATCTTATATAAGGAAAAGGAAATACCTGTTTCTCTAAATCTTAAATTTATAAAAGATCGCTTTGATATAACTGATTTATCAATAAACCTCCCGCATTCAACATTCTTTACCTCGGGAAATTATGAATTGGATGGTAATGTAGAGCTCCTTTATAAGTTGAATTTAGAACTTTCTGATCTGAATCTGGGGGATGGAACAATATTATCAAAAGGAGAAATAAGTGGTAGGGGTACAAATCCAATAGCTAGCGGAGAGCTTGAATATTCCTCAATAAAAATTGCAAAAATTTCAACACAATATCATTATAAAGACAAGAATATTTATCTTAGAGAACTCATTATATCAGATAATAATTTCTACCTTTCAGGGAATGCATTGTTTAGTTTAAATCTTCAAAAGGGTAATATTTCTCTATCCGGGAATATTTTAGATGAAGAATTAAAAATTGATGGGAACTATAATGAAGGTTTGTTGAATGCAAATATCTCAGGTGGCGTTTGGAATTTTTCTTTAAATGGTAATATTGAAGAAGATGTTCTCCTTGAAATATCAGGAAATTACAAACAACAACCAATTAGTGGTCAAATAACTTATCAAACCGGAAAATTTTCTGGAGGTATAGAAGCTTCCTCTCTCTCATTAATTGAAGAATTAAATGTTTATAATTTACTCCTTGAATTTGACTTTAATTTTACTGATGATATTCAACAGGGAAAAGCAACAATATCAATTAATGACATATTATATTCAGATAATAACCTTGGTAATATTATAATTTCAATTGATCTAAAAAATGATACAACTAAAATTAACACCTCTGGAATTATAACTGGTTATGGATTTATTACACTAAAGCGACCAAATCCCTTTTCATTTACATTTTCAATGACAGACTTTAATTTTAGTAAAATTCTACCTGAATTAACTGGTGTGATTACCCTGAATGGAGAAACAAAAGGATTACTTTCAGAACCAAAAAAAGTAACTGCTAATTTAATAATAAGTGATTTTTCATCAATATATAAAGGAATTAATATAAATATCCCTGAACCAATAAATATGAAGTTTATTGATTCAAAATTTATTATTACTCCTTCGAAATTTACAATAGATGACTCTCAAATTTCTATAAGCGGAGAATTTACTGACAAACCAGACTTCAAACTCAAGACCGAAGGATTTGCTCTCAATATATTTAACAATTTACTACCTTATCATATAAAGAGTGGTGATTTTGATGCCAATATTCAGTTCTATAGCTTCGCCCCAATACTAGATTTATTTGGAGATATCAGAATTATAGATGCTGTATTTGTTTTCCATGAAGATACCATTGGTCCAATTGATATTAAATTAAATCTTGAAAAGAATACTATTACCATTGATACGCTTAAATTTTCATTCGATGAATATCAATTTATAAACGAAGATTCAATAATAATGACCCTAAATGAAAGTTCAATAATCTTCCAGGAATCGAAAATAAAAATTAATGATGCTTTGCTGTCTTTTTCAGGATTAATACCAATTGATGAAACTAATCAATTTGATTTTCAATTATCAACCACTGGATTTAATCTTAAAATTCTTAATATCTTCTTCCCTGATCTTATTGGTGGGGGTAATCTAAACACTGATTTCAGAATTCTTGGAGGATTTAAAAACCCAAGAATTTTGGGGAAAACGGATTTTGAAAAAGTCTTACTATTCACTCAAAAAGAAGTCATTGGACCAATAAATTTAAATATTAATTTTGATCAGAATTCTATATTAATTAATAAATTTAATTGTTTGGTAAAGAACCAGTTAATTGAAAATATCGATCCAATATTTATAGAACTCTATGAAAAGTCAGCAAAAGTCGAATCAGCAAAGATAAAACTGGGTAATAGACCATTTATATTTTATGGAATCATTCCATTTACATCCGAACCTAATTTAAATTTATCTGTAAAAACAGATTCTCTGAATCTTTCAATAATTAGTCCTATGTTACAAAAAATTAATCTTGATGGGTTCCTATCATTTGCTGTCAACGTTAAAGGAAGCTTTAATAAACCTGTGATTCTTGGTAATGCTACAGTGAACTCGATATTTGTAAATATTGATAAGGATACTATAGGACCTATAAATGGATATCTCGAATTTTCAGAAGATTATATCCAATTGCCAGAATTAAGTATTATTTATAATCAGGGTAAAGTGTTAATTAATGGCAACCTTGGACTTGATAAAAAGGCATCATTAACAATGACCATTAGAAAAACAATAATACCCATAATGAACCATTCTAAAATAGGATTTGATGCTGATTTACAATTAACAAGCAACATTGATTCTCTAATTGTTACGGGAGAAATTTTAATAACAGGTTCATATAATGAACCTATTGAAATCCAACTAATAAATAATGTACTGAATCGTGTAAACCGTCCTCCCCAAAAACCACCAGATTTCTTGAAAGGAATATATCTTGATATTGGTTCAAATATTGATTTTACTATTAATAACAACGCTGCAAATATAGTAGTGGATGGAGATCTTCAAATTGTTGGTACTGTTGCAAAACCGGGTATTACTGGACTTGTTAAATTAAAGGAAGGGGGAAGGATAGGTTATCTTGGTAGAGACTTTTATATCGAGCATGGAAATATTGACTTTATAGACCCACTTAAAATCAGCCCAAACTTAGATATTCTATCAAATAGGGGAATAGAATACCAAGGAGTAGATTATCTTATAACACTATTAATCACAGGACCACCAGATAAAATCAATATAGAAATCAATTCGGAACCAATATTACCTGCTCAGGAAATAATTGCCTTAATTATCACTGGAAAGATAAGAGGTACTCAGGTCTTAGGAACTCAAGGAATTGGAGAAAAGGCTATTGCTTTTATGGTTGATAAAATGAAAGGAAGGGTTGAAGAGCAGGTTGCTCGTTCATTGGGATTAGAAAAAGTTAAAATTTCCGGCTCAATTATAAATCCTGCCCTTCTTAGACTGGGAGCCGAAAAGCGTTTCCTTGAGAAATTAAGGGTTTCATACACTAGTGGTTTTGAAAACTGGAAACAACAGCAGATCGGACTTGATTATGAGATAAATCGTAACCTCTCAATATACTCCATTTATGACCTTGAGAATAGAGACACTGGAGCTGGTTTTGACTTTCATTTAAAACTATGGTAATATTTTCAAATCTTATTTTAATATTATCTCTTTCATTTCAAGTTCGCTCGATCACTATTTCTGGCGACTCACTTGTTAAAGAAAAAGAGTTGCATTCATCAATGATTTTAAAAGAACCTAAGTTTTTCTTTAAATCAAAATTTTACCCTGAGGTTCTCAATGGTGACATTGAAGCATTACTTTCAGTATATTTTAGCCATGGATTCCTTGAACCTACAATAATATCAAATTATGAGATAGACTCAGCAGGACAGGTTGATATCAGTATAAAAATTCAAGAGGGCAAGCAGACATCTGTTGAGAATATAATATTTACAGGTAATACTATCTATAATTCAGATAATTTAAAATCTATTATAAAAACTAAATTAGGTTTGCCATTTAATCCATTTATAATTGAAGATGATTATTTAAATATCATTAATTACTATGATAAAATAGGTTATCATGACGCTCGAGTTACATCCAATGTTGATATTATTAATGGTGCTAATATTAATTATCAAATTAATGAAGGTGATAAAGTTTATATTTCTGAAGTAATTCCGACTGGTGCACCATCAATCAATACAGAATGCCTGAAGATTGCAATTGGACTTTGGAGTAGAACAATATTAACAAACTCAAAAATTGTAGAAGCAAGAAAGAGACTCTATAATCTTGATTTATTCTCAAGTATCAGGATTCGAGAAGAAGTCTCTCTCTCTGGACGTAATGTAATCTTTGTTTTAAAGCCAAAAGAGCCAATCACACTTTCTCTTAGAGTTGGATATTCAGAACTCGATAGGATAAAAGTGGCTGTTATTGCAAAGCACAACAATCTTTTTGACTCCATTCAAAGGATGATGATTTCTGGCAAGCTTGGCTCTCGCGAACAAGGTGTAGAATTAGGTTACCATAACCCAATAACATTTGAAAGTTGGATTGAACACGGTTTAGGTCTTAGAGTAGAACAGAGAAGAGAAATTGGATTCAAAACAAGACGTTTTGGAGGATACACAACACTGATTCCTAAACCATTTTATATTCGTTATGATGTAGAATATATTCGGATTTTTGAGGTTAAAATTGTAGATGATATATCTGAAACAGCAGAGTGGTTAAGAACCTTATCTGTCGGTATAGCTCTCGATAAGCGTGATAATCAAATACGTCCAAATAAGGGATGTGTCATTTCCAATCATTTTGAAATTGCTGGAATTCTTCCAAAAGCAACAAGCAATTTTATTAAAAATGAATTTAATATTCGAACTTTCCATTTGCTACAAAGCTCTACAATTGGACTTAGATTTGATATTGGATTTATAAAACCATTCACACCAACCGAAGAAATTCCAATACACAGCCGATTTTTCCTTGGTGGAGCCACAACCATAAGGGGATATAGAGAAAAAGCTGTCGGACCTAAAGACAAAGAGGATAATCCTTTAGGTGGTGAGATGTATATACTCTCATCCATTGAGTCAAGAATCCCGATATACAAACAATTATCAGGAGTCATATTTATTGATACTGGAACTTTAGAGAAAAGTATCAAGGATATTGAGACTTCACCAAAGATAGGTTTTGGATTAGGTCTTAGGCTGTATACTCCTATTGGACCAATTAGACTTGATTTTGCAAGAAATCTTGAAGGTTCAGGAATGGTTCATTTTGCTATAGGGGAGGCTTTTTAAATTTTATTGAAATGTTCAAAGTAAAAGAATCTTTAACTGAAGAAGAAATAGAAAAGGGTCTTAAAGCTGTTATAAATGATGGTTTAGCCAGCCAGGCAATGGTGACATTCACAAGTGGTGCGTTCCTTGTTGCATTTGCTTTAAAACTCGGGGCATCCAATGTTGTAATTGGACTCCTTGCAGCTATACCTCCTTTAATGCAACTTATTCAACTCCCCTCAATATATCTTGTTGAGAAGTTAAGAAATAGACGTGCTATCACTGTTTATGCTTCCCTTACAAGTAGAACTCTATTTATATTAATTGCAGTAACTCCATTCCTTTTCTCAACTGAAATAACATTATCGATTGTCATAATAACTATGATACTTCAGGGTGGATTTGGAGCTATCTCCAATACCAGCTGGGGCTCCTGGATGCGGGATCTCATACCTGAACAACGTCTTGGTGCTTTTTTCTCTCAAAGAATGCGCTTATCAATGGCTCTAACTATCATTCTTAGTCTGGCTATTGCCTTTTATTTAGACTTCTGGAAAGTTCGTTTCCCTGAATATGAATTATATGGTTATTCACCACTCTTCTTGTTTGGATTTCTATCCGGGATTATTGGAGTATATTATCTTTCAATAACTCCAGAACCAAGTTTGAAACCTCTAAAGAAAAAAGAAGGGTTATTCCAGATGATCTTACAGCCCTTTAAAGATATTAACTTCAAGAATCTACTTGTATTCTCAGGGGCTTGGAGTTTTGCTGTTAGTCTCGCTGCACCATTTTTTACCGTATATATGCTAAATAGATTGGGTTTAGGACTTTCCTTTATAATAGTGTTAACAGCTTTGAGTCAAATTATGAATTTTATATTTTTGAGAGTCTGGGGGAAATTCTCTGACAGATTCAGCAACAAATCTGTTCTCGCAGTGAGTGGGCCTTTATTTATATTCTCAATCCTTGCATGGACCTTCACCACCTTACCAGAAAGATATCTTTTCACTATCCCATTATTAATAATTATTCATATAGTAATGGGTATATCACTCGCAGGAGTAAACCTCGCTACTGTTAATATCGGCTTTAAACTAGCTCCTAAAGGTCAAGCAACATCCTATTTAGCAGCACGGAACATCATAAACGCAATAGCAGCTGGTATTGCACCATTACTGGGAGGAACTTTTGCGGATTTCTTTGCAAGTAAGGAACTTTCCTGGACATTAACCTGGAAGAGTCCTGGAGGTGAGTTAATTCTTCCAACCTTAAACTTCCAGCAATGGGATTTCTTCTTCTTCTTTGCATTTTTAATTGGCATGTACTCTATCCACAGGTTAACTGCAATAAATGAAGTTGGAGAAGTTGAGGAAAAAGTTGTTTTTCAAGAACTTATCGCTGAAGTAAGGAGAGAGGTTAGGACTCTCTCCACATTAGGAGGGATACGGCAATTGGTCGCATTTCCAGTTACAATTATTAGACATCGGAGAAAGTCTAAAGTTAAGAAATCAATCGAATTATAAGCAATCATTTTGTTAAAAGTGGTAAAAAATAGATAATCATAATCATTGACTTTTTTATTTTCTTCTTATAATCTAACTCTGGATTATAATAGCAAGAAGATGTAGAAACTAAAGGAGGTAATAAATGACAGATAAGAAGGCAGACCTGGCAGGACCAGGCATTGGTGATTATAACGAGCTGGAGAAGATCCTGCCACAGGATTACCACTCTCTCCTTACTCCTAAGGAGACGATGAGAGCCCTCTTTGCAGTAAAAAACTACAGTAAGAAGAATCTCTTCAAGGAACTAATAACTTAAAGAATATGACAATCAAAATCTTTGTTACTGGTGGGACATTCGAGAAAGAGTACAATGAACTCAATGGAGAACTATTTTTCAAGAAGACTCACCTACCTGAAATGTTAAAACTTGGTCATTGTAAACTAAAAGTTGATATCAAGACTTTAATGATGGTCGACAGTACATATATGACTGATACTGATAGAAAAAATATTCTTGAAAGCTGTAAAAAAATAAAAGAAAGTAAAATACTGATTATCCATGGCACTGATACAATGGCTAAAACCGCCAGATTTCTCGGCAGTTCTATAAAAGATAAAACAATTGTTCTAACTGGAGCGATGGTCCCATACAGGTTTGGTAGTTCTGATGGATTATTCAATTTAGGAAGTTCTTTAGCGTTTGTCCAAACTTTACCAGTTGGAGTATACATTTCTATGAATGGAAAGTATTTCCACTGGGATAATGTTAGAAAAAACAAACAAACAGGTACGTTCGAAGAGATAAGATAAACACCCACTCCTCTTAACAACTAAATCGTTCTCTGATATAAACTTACTTTGCTACACTCCGAATAGTGTTTTGTTTCTGAACGGGAAAACCCTAGCAATACACATCGCATATCAATCTGATTCATAGAAAATCGAGGACTACCTGTTTTGAGACTATATCTCCTTACAGGTAGTCCTTTGTTTATACACCCCCCACGTTCTTACTGCTTGACTTTACGACTATTATTGATACATTAAATCCATAGAATAGCAAGGGATTACCTGGGAATATATCATTACCTGTAATTCTGAACCAGAGAAATTTGAAAGGTATAAGCGTTAATTCGAAGAAGTTGCACAAAGCTTAAAATTTGAATGATAAATCACATGGTAAACTGTATTGAATTATTTATAAATATACTTCAGAAAAAGAGGGGTTTAGTTTGAAAAAAGTGATAAGTGTATTTCTAACCTCGCTAATAATCATAATCGCTTTTATATATGTTAGACATCTTTTTGCAAATAATCAAAAGGGAGAATCGATTATGGACAAACAAGATGAATCTTTTGAAAAAGCTACCTTTGCTGGCGGTTGTTTTTGGTGTATTGAAGTAGCTTTTGAAGAATTAAGTGGTGTCAAGGAAGTCACATCAGGATACACGGGAGGACATAAAGAAAATCCAACCTATGAAGAAGTGTCCACTGGTAAAACGGGACATTATGAAGCTGTAGAGATTTTATATGACCCATCTGAGATAACCTACAAAGAACTACTTGATGTATTCTGGAAGATTATAGACCCAACTGACCCAGAGGGTCAATTTGCTGATAAAGGTCCCCAATATAGAACAGCTGTCTTCTATCATAATGAAGTACAAAAACACCAGGCAGAGAAATCAAAGGAAGAATTAGAGAAATCAGGAATATTCAATAAACCCATCGTTACTGAGATTATTAAGTCTACTAAGTTCTATGAAGCTGAAGAATACCACCAGGACTACTACAGGAAATGTCCAGTAAGATTCCAAACATATAAATTTTCTTCAGGCAGAGAACAATTCCAAGAAGAGGTATGGGGTAAAAGTTTAGGAAAGGAAAGCCCTAAAAATGGAACAAAATATGAAAAGCCATCCATTGAAGAATTGAAAGAAAAATTGACTCCTTTGCAATATAATGTCACACAGGAAAACGGAACAGAACCTCCGTTTAATAATGAATACTGGAATAACAAAAGAGAAGGTATCTATGTGGACATTGTATCTGGAGAAGTTCTTTTTAGTTCCCTCGATAAGTTTGATTCTGGCTGTGGATGGCCAAGTTTTACAAAACCCCTTGAAGAAGAAAACATTGTTGCAAATATGGACACAACCTATGGAATGAAACGCGTAGAAGTAAAAAGTAAGAATGCTGATTCTCATATAGGACATCTTTTCGAAGATGGACCAGAACCAACAGGATTACGATACTGTATAAACTCCGCTGCCCTTCGTTTTATCCCTAAAGAAGATTTGGAAAAAGAGGGATATGGTGAGTATAAGAAACTCTTTTTGAAATTAAATCAAGGAGGTGAAAAATAGAAATAAAACTTAATGGAAAACTTGCTTTTATCACTGCTTCTTCAAAGGGAATAGGCTTTGGTGTTGCAAAGGTCTTAGCTAAATCAGGAGCAAATGTAATTCTATTATCAAGGAATGAAGAAAATCTTAAAAAAGCAAAAGAGGAAATTGAAGAGGAAACCGGGAGAAAGCCCGAATATGTTTTGGGCGACTTAACAAAGCGTGATGATTTGAAAAGAATAATAAAAGAGATTAAAGATATTGGAGATCCCGAAATATTCTTCTTTTCCACAGGTGGTCCAAAGCCTGGATTCTTTATGGAAAAAGGAATGGAAGAATGGGAGAATGCTTTTAATCTATTGCTTTATCCAGCTGTTTATTTAAGTAAAGAACTTAGCCCTGCAATGATAAAGAAGAATTGGGGAAGAATCGTTTACTCTACAAGTGTTGCTATAAAAGAACCCATTCCTAACCTAGCCTTGAGTAATGTGGTCAGGATTTCAATGGCTGGATTGGTAAGAACCTTGGCTAAGGAAGTGGGAAAGTATGGTATAACTGTAAATGGTATTATGCCAGGGATAATTAAGACAGATAGAATGATACAATTAGCCAAGGATAAAGCCCAAAGAGAAGAGCTGACTGCTGAGGAAGCTTTAGAGGAATATGCCAAACCTATACCAGTTGGAAGATTGGGCGAACCAGAGGAAATAGGATATATGGTTGCATTTTTAGCAAGTGAATATGGTTCATACATAAACGGAGCTATGATCCCTGTGGATGGTGGAAGGCTCAATTCGGTCTTCTAATTAAAAACAAAACTAATATTAATTTTTCAGATTGTCAGTCTGGCATAAAAAGGTTGGTAGTAATAATGAAAATATTAGGCATTGTTGGCTTACCAAGAAAAGAAGGTAGAACCCTCAGAAGTAGTAGGATTTGAAGTGAAAATAATCCCCATAGAACATAGCGAATTTGAATCAGGTTTGTATAATGCAATATTAGGAATTAAAAAAGGAAACCTAATAAGCAATTTTATATATACATAAAATGTATTTAACCTATAACTTGTCGATGGTTAGGAACTTATAAAATGGCTGAGAAAGATTTTGAAAAATATTGGTTAGCTAAATTCTCTAAATGTTTAGGAGAGATAGCAGACGAAGATATTCAAAATGAAATAATGAACGGAAGTAAAGGACTTTCCGATAATTCAAATCGTGAAGATATAATTAAATGGTCTAAAAAGGCAATGGAAAATTGGATTCTCTTGTAGATGAGAAGATGCGAATTGACATAATGACTGGTTGTACCTGTCAATACCCAAAATCTAATTTAAAGGAAATAAGGAAAACGTATGAGGAAACCAAAGACATTGATTTAGTAATATATAAAAAGGAGCAATCAATATGACAAAACCAGATTCTACAAAACCTTCTAATTTTATCCGAGATATCATTGAGGAAGACCTTAAGACAAATAGATACGGTGGAAAAGTTCATACCAGGTTTCCACCAGAGCCTAATGGTCGCCTTCATATTGGTCATGCAAAAGCCTTCTGTATTAATTTCGGTATTGCAGAAGAATACAACGGTCTCTACAATTTGAGGTTTGATGATACTAACCCGACAAAAGAAGAAGTCGAGTATACTGAATCGATAAGAGAAGATATCAGGTGGCTTGGTTTTGACTGGGAAGATAGAGAGTATTATGCGTCTGACTACTTTGAGCAACTATATGAGTATGCTGTGCAACTAATTAAAAAGGGTAAAGCATACGTTTGTGATTTAAATACAGATGAAATTCGCAAAACACGTGGTACCTTAACTGAACCCGGTAAAGAAAGTCCATATCGAAATCGTTCAATCGAAGAAAATCTCGATTTATTTGAGCGTATGCGTGTGGGTGAGTTCCCCGATGGTTTTAGAACACTTCGGGCAAAGATTGATATGGCCTCTGGAAATATAAATATGCGAGACCCTGTAATGTATAGAATCTTAAGAGTCACACATCACAGAACAGGTGATAAGTGGTGTATTTATCCAACATATGATTTCACTCACGGTCAATCAGATTCCATTGAAAGAATTACGCACTCTCTATGTTCACTTGAATTTAAAGACCATCGCCCACTATACGATTGGTTTTTAGATGAACTGGACATCCATCATCCAAGCCAAATCGAGTTTGCTCGACTCAATATCAGCTACACAGTATTAAGTAAAAGAAAACTTCTAAAACTTGTAGATGGAGGATTTGTAAACGGATGGGATGACCCACGAATGCCTACATTATCAGGATTACGTAGACGTGGATATACACCGGAGTCAATTAGAAACTTTTGTGAAGGTATTGGAATAGCTAAGAGCAATAGCATTGTTGATGTGGCATTTCTTGAACACTGTCTTCGTGATGATTTGAATAAACGCGCACCACGCGTTATGGCTGTGTTACGCCCACTTAAGGTAATTATAGATAATTATCCGGAAGATAAGGTAGAAGAGTTAGATGCAGTTAACAATCCAGAGGATTTGAGTATGGGAACTCGGAAAATTCCTTTTTCACGAATACTTTACATTGAACAGGAAGATTTCCGCGATAAACCACCAAAGAAATTCTATCGATTGGCACATGGACGCGAGGTTCGACTTAGATATGCTTATTTTATTAAATGTGTTGATGTGGTAAAGGATGAGAGCGGGAAAGTAGTTGAAATACACTGCACTTATGATCCGGAAACACGAGGTGGAAACGCTCCTGATGGACGTAAATCCAAAGCAACACTTCACTGGGTTACAGCTGACCAATCTTTCAAAGCTGAGGTTCGTCTATACGATCGTCTCTTCTTAAAAGAAAATCCCAATGAAGTAGAAGAGGGTTTTGATTTTACTGTGAATATAAATCCAGATTCCCTGGAGATATTAAATGAGTGTTATGTTGAACCAACCTTAAAAGAAGCAAAACCCGGAGAGCGATATCAGTTCGAGAGACTGGGATATTTCTGCGTTGATCCTGATTCCACTCCTGGAGCATTGGTATTCAACCGAACAGTCCCATTACGCGATACATGGGCAAGGATCCAAAAAGCACAGCAACGTTGAATTAAATGCAAGAAGGAATAAAAAAAGGGGATTTAGAACCTCCAACATATTTCCTGATATGTTTAGTACTAATAATAGGATTACATTTTATTCTTCCTATAATGCAAATAATTCATGCTCCATATAGATTTATTGGAATTATATTTATAGGAATCGGACTTTGGCTAAATTTATGGGCAGATGGTCTATTTAAAAGAGGAAACACTACAGTTAAGCCATTTAGAAAATCATCCGTTTTGATTTTGGAAGGACCATTTCGTTTTAGTCGTCACCCTATGTATTTAGGTATGGTGATTGCTCTCTTAGGCATGGCAATTATCCTTGGGTCATTAGTTACTTTTCTCCCTCCCATTGCCCTTTTTATAACTATGCAAATGGCTTTTATCCGCTATGAGGAAAAAGCAATGGAAGAAACCTTTGGCGAGGAGTATTTAGATTATAAGAATCACGTTAGATGTTGGTTATAATTTTACTGACTGACATAAGTAATCCATTGGATAGTCTGTTTTAGTTCACAAAAAAGGTTTGACAAACGGAAAACGGTTTTTATAATGGAAGTATGAAAAAGTACGGAAAGAACCCATACAGGTATATCTGCAATACTGCAGATATACTCTTAACGCAAAAGTATATATGCAATGCGTCTATACACAGTTAGCTGAAATGGACAAAAAGAGGGGAGAATTAAGATGAAAATTGAAGTTGAATATTTGCAGTTTATGTGGCCAATGAGGCACTTTTTAATAACATGTGGGGAGATGGGCGGAAAATCAAATATCATAGCGGTCAGTTTTTGTATGCCTGTATCAAAGGAACCCCCACTTATAGCTTGCGCCATAGGAAAAGAGGCTTATTCATGTAAGTTGATTGAAAGCACGAAAGAGTTTATTGTGAATGTTCCTCCAAAGGAGTTGGGGCCAAAAATATATTACTGTGGCTTCCATTCAGGATATCAAGTAGATAAATTTAAGGAAACCGATTTAACACCACAACCGGCACGCAAAGTAAGAGCTCCTATTATTGAGGAATGTGTAGCTCATATGGAATGCAAAGTTAAACAAGAAATAGAAACAGGAGATAAAAATTTGTTTATAAGTGAAGTGGTAGAGGCGTATGCAGATGAAGCTATTGTGAAGGGTGAAAGGAAGGCCGAGTATGCAAAAGGCGATTTTCCACGGAAAGTATATACTATAAGGTTTAAAAGATAATAGTCCACTTCAGCTAACAGCGTGTTTGCGACGCTTCGCTAAATCCAGTCGGGACTTCACAAACACGCAAGCCGTTAAAGGTAACGGAGGTTGACTTTTTTATGGTCTTTATTGACTTTTCTTTAATTCCTTCATATTATTAGCTGATGAAATGATGAGCGATACAATCAAAATAAAAGTAGATAATAAGAACACCTTTAGATAGTTATATACAACATTATGTCACATATACTACCAAATTGGAGGTATATACGCAATACTGCAGATATGAACGAGTTAGATGAAATAATGCTCAGGTGATTGGAACATGAAAAGTTACAATAAAATCATGAGAAACATTGAGCGGCTTGGCGAAAGATATGTTGAGGAATATCTTGGCAGATGGAACAAAGAAGAATTACAAGATAATTGGTGGGAAGCACTAAAATTCTTTTTCAGTCATTCGTTTATGAGAGGAAGGCGAGATGAGCTGTCTAATGAATACTACCATTTTACCATTAAAGCCTTAGAAGATTATTTTACCCCCACTACAGAAAATTTAGAAGAATCTTATGCGAGACTCAAGAAACAGAAGGATTATTTTGATAAAGAATGTATCTTGAAGTTCAAAAAGGATAAAGATATGGATATGCGTGCAAACAGCATTAATAAAAAACACAAAGACGATTTCAAGAAGGAAATAGCAGAAAAAAATCCAATTGTAAAACTCTTAATTACTCAAAAAGAAGTCAAAGTAAAATGGGACGATGAAACTTACGAAAAGGAAATTCTTTTAGGTAATGATGCTGATGTGATGATGGTTTTAGATGTTTTGAAGTTTATTTCAGATAATGAGAGGAAAAATATTTACAACTATCTAAAGAATAAGATGGACAATTCTGAAGTTAAATCTGTGTATGAAGAATTAACAAAAATGAGGGCTATTTCAGATAAAATTGCCACTTTCATCATTAGAGATGTTGGGCTAATGAACCCAAAGATAAGAATAGCAGATGAGGAGGACTATAAATTGGCATTTCCTGTGGATACATGGATAACGCAAATTGCTGACAAACTAAACAAACTATATCGTAATGGTAAAAATGAAAAAGAAATTAAACATTGTTTCATCAAGAATTGTAAGACATATAACATAGACCCATTAAAGTTTGCAGCAGGGCTATGGTTCTTGGGTTTTCATTCACTTGATATATTACTAGAAAATTGCTTAGGAGAGGTTGAATTTGAAAGCATTACTTCGTCTAACAACAGATAAAAGGTTCCGTTTCACTTCATCCAAAATCGCCAGTCGGCGAACTTCTTTTATCCGTCTTCCGTTAGGCGAAATAATTTTATAAGGAGGTCTAAATGGCAACAATTAAGGAAATAGCAGAAAGGTATGCAAAGGATATAAGAAGAGCTGTAAGGCAGACCAAGTTAGAGAAGCCTATTTCTGAAGGTTTAATAAACAAGGCTTTTTTAATAGGAGACCCTCTTTTGGAAACTCTTAAAAATATCCAAAAGGATTTAGAGAGATATACATATGAAGGCAAACCTCTCTCTAAGGACACCAAAGAGAAGATTCTAACAACTACAGGCAAGATTTTAGAACTTAGCAGACCTGATAATATTGCCTACATTGTCAAAGAGGCCAGCAATGACAATGCAATAGGACTAATAGACTACATAGGTCAATTTATTGATGAGGTGCCTGAGAAGGATGAAGAATGAGTATAGAGCTTGGTATAGCTATAATTTCTTTACTCATCGCTTTCTTGGCTTATTGTAAATCTAAAGAAGCAATACGAATTTCTATGGGAGAATCAGAAAGATCAACAAGAGACCTTATTAGTCAGGCTCGTAGAAATATGGAAGATAGATCGCTGTATTTTGCGGAGTTATTGAAAGACATAGAGAACAAAAAGGAACCAATATTTAAAGCTTCTAAAAAGGCACTCAACTCTGCTGTAGAAGACTGGTTAAATGCTTACGAAAACGCATGTGGAAAATATTTAGATGGGAAAATAGATAAGAAAAGGTTTCGCAAAGACTTTGAGACAGAAATAAGAAACTTTGTAGATGACAAAAAGAAAAAGGAAATCTATGGGCAGCTCCTACATCCAAAAGAAAAATCTCACTACAAAAGCATATGGAAAGTTTCTAGGGAGTGGGGGTATGAAGAGTAAAATAATTACTTCGCCTAAAAACAAGTTATATGAAATTGATAAAGGAAATGATAATGAGCAATATTGCGGAAGAAAATAAGCGATTTTGGAAAAGATGTTTTGCAGAATCTAATTTCAAATTTAAATCTCTTGCAAGTAAGGATTTCTCTCACATTATAAAACTCCTAAGAAAATATCATGTGCGGAAAGTATTAGATTTGGGCTGTGGTTATGGGTATTGGAGCATTGCTCTTTCAAGGACGGGCTTCCAAGTGAAAGCAGTTGATATTTCTTTAGAAGCAATAAAAAGAGTCCGAGAATGGGCAAATGAAGAGGGACTTTCTTTGGAAACTGAAGTGTGTTCGGTTCAAGAACTCACCGTTAGTAGTCGGAATTTTGATGCAATAAAAAGGATGTAATTTGTGATAGACCTTTTGGCTCAAATGGGTATTCCAGCAATTTTCATTCTTTTGTTAGTTGTTTTATCAGCGATTATTTGGAAATATTTCAATCATCGGTTAGAAATTGAAAAACAACGATTTTCCTCAGAGATAGAAACGATCCAAGCTATTCATAAAGAGCGATTTTCAGCGGTTGAATCTATAAATCATTATACTGCGGAATTATATCATAATCTTAGACATCTATCAGAAGAACCTAATAGAAAGTCAGCAATTGAAGAATATTGTGCTACTCTGCGAAGCTTTGTTAGAGAAAAAGTTTTAATTTTAGGAAACGAGGTACAAGAAGTGGTTTATGCTCTTACTGATTATGCAAAATCTGTTATTGAAGGGCATGATCGATATGAAGACGATAAATTCTGGGAGTTGGACAGGGATGTATCAAGGGTAACAAGAGAAATCTTGAGAACGATTCCAAGAATTCCAAAGGATATTTTGAAGTGAATATTTGCATCAAAACTTCGCCTAACACACACATATTAAAGGCAATTTGTCAAGGGGGGAAATTTTCCCACTGACGATTTTTTAATATCGTTTTCATTAGACAAATAACGGACTGGCCTTAAAAAATATATTATTCTTGTAAATAGATTGAAAACAGGAAACGCTGATTGATTTTGTGGCAATTATTGATATAATAAAGTTATGGGAGGCAAAGTCCATTCGAAAAGGAGTTTATATGGTTAGAAAAAGCCGTGATTGCAATTTAATTAGTACAGATAAACCTAGGTTAGTTTTCTAAAATGAGGAGGTCAAAATGATCATTACAGGAAAAAGAAAAAGAAAATTAGATAAGAAGCTGCTAAAACTTGAAGAAGGCAAAAGAATTATTCTTGGCCTTGCCATTAGTTACGAAATTAAAGACACTCTCCTCAAAATTGGATTCACTGAAGACCTTAATGAAGGTGAAACGGTTTTGCCTCCATCTGATTTTGGACCTATCTGTAGATTCAACGCTGATGGAAAATACATAATTCATAAAGACCAGCCAATGGAGACTGCATACAGACAAGTCGAATGGACTTGGGAACAATGGGCTGGTTATGGGGAAACCGAAACGCATTCAAAAATTGTTGATGTTCCATATCAACGTTATCCGAGAACACTGGTCCCTCCTCCAAGCATAGAACTTTCAATTGTTCAAAATGTGGAAGGGCTAAAATATGTAGTTGCCCCTGTCCAGGTGCTCAATTCCCAAAAACCCGATCACTTGTTGCACTCAATCAACATTTTCCTAGAAATATTTGGACATTGTGAAATCTTATCTGAAAATCTGGAAGGGTATACAATAAAAAATTTGAAACGCTTAAACTGGAAAATATTACCGCCAGGTAAGTGGCCTTGGAAAAAAGTTAAAAAAGAAGTTTCTTCCTTAGTAGAAAAAGCATCTGAACAAAACCAGATTGTTATCAGATATAGGCTTAAAACAATAACAGCCTTTAATCCCGAATTTATCGCAATAGGTCAAGCAGGGTTCTCGGGATATCTCATATTTGGATTCCCGAAAAAAAATTTGTATGTTCTCGAATCCCTATACACTGGTAATGCTACATATGTATTTGAAGAGGCATGGGAAGAATTGTCTAAATTAACAAAAGCTGAAATACTCCAAGGCAATCTTCAAAAGGAAAGAATTATCCATAGAGAGCACTGGGAAATTCACGTTAATAACTTGTTGGAATAAATAAAAAAAGCTAACAAATGGCTGAAGTCGGACTGGCAAATCCGCTGCGTTTCTTTGTCAGCTGCTTAGCTCAGCCACTATGCTATTAGTAAGTCAAAGGGGATGGGGGTTGACTTTTTGATTTCAAGACTTTTTTATGGTCTTTATTGACTTTTCTTTAATTCCTTCATATTATTAGTTAATGAAATGATGAGCGATAAAATCAAAATAAACGGATATAATAAGTCACCTATAGATAGATATATACACCATCACGTCACATATACTACCAAATTGGAGGTATATAAGCAATACTGCGGATATGAACGAGTTAGGCGGAATTGCCTTAAAGAATGAGAGGGTAATATGGAAAACTTATTAAATAATTTGAAAACTTTACTTCAAAAAGATGAACGACTCGTCAGCGAGGGCGAGCTTTTGAAGAATAAAATTATTGAGCTTGCTTTGAAATTAGATAAGGAACTTATAAAACTTCTTTTGTCTGATAAAAAAATGAAAGAAGTGTTTTTTGTTGATATAGAAGGAACGCTTATTTTTGATAAGGATAAATTTATTCGCTTTGTTTCCAACAAAGACTTTCTACCAGATTCATTTACCGCCTTTAAACAAAAGATTGGACTAGTTGATGAATATAGTCGTTACTTTTCCCAAATATCAGATCGTGAAGTAGTTTTAGCTTGGCCTTATAAAGACTGTATTTTGGAAGGAGGAATGACTAAAGAGGATCAAAAAAGAGACGAAATATTTTGGAACGAAACGCTTGCTCCTGACGAAGTTAGTCGCTTACTTGACCCGAAGGTTTTTACCAACACAAAGCGAATTGATAGGAATGGCGAGCATAAACTTGATAAATTCAAAACTGACGAAAATGGTAATATTAAGGACAATCTAATTATTAAAGGCAACAATCTTTTAGCCCTACACTCCCTCAAAAAGCGCTTCGCCGGAAGAGTGAAGCTTATTTACATTGACCCGCCGTATAATCCAGACAGTCCATCAAACACCTTTTGTTATAATAATAATTTTAATGAATCAACGTGGCTAACATTTATGAAAAATCGGCTGGAAGTAGCTAAAAGTTTATTGGGAAAGAATGGAGCAATGATTGTTGCCATAGATGAAAATGAACAAGCGCCTCTCGGAATGCTGTTGCGAGAAATTTTTAAGGAGTATGAGATTCATTGCATTACTATCGTACATAATCCTAGGGGCGTGCAAGGCACTAATTTTTCGTATGTGCACGAATATGCATTTTTTATCCTGCCTAAAGGAATAAAATCTATTGGAAACAGAAAGATTGCTGAAAATGATATTACTTGGTCTAACTTTAGAAATTGGGGTGGCGAATCGTTAAGAGGAGACGCTAAAAATTGCTTTTATCCCATTATTGTCAAAGATGGGCAAGTAGTTAGTTTTGGAGAAGTGCTCTCCGAAGATGAACATCCAGAGAAGCAAACAGAAAAAAGAGGCGAAGAATTTTATGTTTACCCTGTTGATAGCAAGGGCGTAGAAAGAAAATGGCGATATGCGAGACAAAGCGTGGAAGAAGTAAAACATCTTTTACGAGTGAGAAATACAAAATCAGGTTACGAAATAGAAATTGGCAAGGATTTTGGTACATACAGGACGGTTTGGGAGGATCCTAAATATGATGCAAATGAGTATGGTACCAAACTTGTAAAAAGCCTTGTGCCAGGCTGCAAATTTGATTTCCCTAAATCATTGTGGAATGTCTATGACTGTCTGTATTCTGTTGTGTCAAATGACAAGGATGCGATTGTTCTTGATTTTTTCGCCGGGAGTGGGACAACAGCCCATGCTGTTTTAGAAATTAACAAGAAGGATAATGGCAATCGGCAGTTTATTCTTTGTGAGCAGATGTATTACGTTGATACTGTAACTAAAGAGAGAGTTAAAAAAGTTATCGAAAATAATGGCAGTGGCGACTTTGTCTATTTGGAACTAATGAAATGGAATGAAAATTTTGTGGGGAAAATTCAAAAAGCGAAAACAAAAGAAGAATTAAAGAAGTTATGGGAAACAATGAAGAAGAAAGCGTTTTTGAGTTATAAGGTGGATATAAAAGTGGTTGATGAGAGCGCTAAAGATTTTGCCGATTTATCCATTGAAGACCAAAAAATATTCTTGTTGGAGTGTTTGGATAAAAACCATCTTTATGTAAATTACAGCGAGATTGATGATGAGGAGTATGAGGTGAGTGAGGAGAATAAGAAGTTAAATCGTGAATTTTATAAAAATTAATTCAAAATGTTATGATGAATACCTGGAAACAAACCAAGTTAAAAATTAAAGATCTCCGTCTTTGGGACGAAAACGCACGTTTTTCAGACCGGTACTTTAATCAACCGGAAAAAGAGTTGAGCAAATATTTTCTCTCAAAAAAGAATTTCAAGGTTTTTAAGCTAGCAGAGGAGATTGTGAAAGATTTCGACTTACCACAGCTTGAAAAGCTGGTAGTTTATAGATCGGGTGATGCCAATATTGTTCTTGAGGGTAATAGGCGCCTTACAGCTTATAAGTTGCTGGCTAACCCTAATCTGATAGAAAATAATGAATTAAAAAAGAAATTTTCAGAACTAGGAAATCAGATAAAGATAACTGCTAATTTTGAGCTGGAGTGCATTGTTACCGATAATTTGGAGCAAGGATATCGTTATATTGAAAGGAAGCATCTCAACAATAATAATGAGGTGGGTTGGGGTGATAACGAAAGGGCTCATCACAAAAAACGCAGAGGTAAAGCCGGCGAAAAGGAAATACTAAAAGTCGAGATTACTAAAATTATTCATGGGCTTGATTTCCCTAATATATTGCAAGAAAAAGTCTTAGGGCCAGGCTATGTAACAACCTTTTGGAGATTGATGGAACAATCTCCGGCATATAAAGTTTTTAAGTTTTCTTTTGATAAGCAAAAACAGTTGCAAATTGGTGATAAAGATTTTGGCAATAAGCTAAAAGTCATCATATGGGACGTACTGGAGAATGGAAAATATAATGGAAAGTTATTCTCTCGTTTGAATGTTAAGGAAATTGAAGATTACTTAAAAAGCATTTCTGAAGATGATTACAGTCGAGTATCTAATAAAATAGAAGAAAAAGAAAAGCAAAAAGTACTAAATCTTTTTGGAGAGGAAATAAGACCACAAGGGACGACAAAGCAAGCACGAAGAACACCAATAGTCAAACAGGGTAACATTTTATTTGGGAGAGTACTAAGTCTCGAGCCTAGTCAAACTAATAATCTATATCGTGCGATTGATAAGATTTATTCCCAAAACCAAAATGATGACTCTATCCTTCCTGTAATTGGCATGTCTTTGCGCCTTTTGTTGGAGGTGGCTGGTAGGGAGTATTTCGCGAATTGCGGCGATGATGAAAAGAAAAAATACGCTTCGGAAGATAAAGTGTGCGAAAAATTTTTGAAAGAAGCAAGGGTTGCTATGGATAAGCAGAAAGAGAATTATACAAGATTGACCCTAGATTGGATCTCATCAAGAGAAACAATTATTGGATTACTGCATAAATATGCTCACGGAAATATTTTGTTTAGCAGAAGTGACATTTTGCAGTCATCCGTGGTTGTGGCCGATATTCTAGAAACATATTTTGGAAAAAATGAAAACTAGTATGAGATTTTACTCACCTCTTCGATATCCGGGCGGGAAAAACAAACTAGCAAAGTTTGTTGCTTTAATATGTAAAAAAAATAATATCGATGGACATTATGTGGAGCCGTATGCCGGTGGTGCATCAGTGGCTCTTTATTTATTGGTAAATGGTTATGTAAAAGAAATAACGATCAATGACTTTGATAGAACTATTTATGCTTTTTGGTATTCAATTTTGAGCGATACGGAAAGGTTTTGCAGGAAAATCAAGAATACAGAGATTACTGTAGAAAATTGGAAGAAATTTAAAAAGATCCACAAAAACAAAAAGGCGGCTAATTTATTTGATTTAGGGTTCGCAACCTTTTTTCTAAACCGGACTAATCACTCTGGTGTTCTTGATGGGGGTGTTATTGGAGGAAAAGACCAAAAAGGGAAATATAAGATAAATTGCAGGTTTAATAAGGAGAGTCTTATTGAACGAATCAAATTCATCGCATCTTACAGAGTAAATATACATCTTTATAATTTAGATGCATTAGATTTAATAAAAAAAATTCAGAGAGAGAGTGTGAACAGAAATACAATTTTTTATTTTGATCCACCCTATTACCTAAAAGGCCCATCGCTATATATGAACCACTATAAAAATAGTGACCACAAAAGAGTTAGCGAAGAGATAAAAAGGATGCGTAATGCACGGTGGATTGTTTCTTACGATAATGTACCGGAAATAAAAAATCTTTATAAAGACATAAAGAAAAAGGAATACTCACTTTTACATACTGCAAATGAAATTAGAATAGGAAAGGAAATTTTATTTTTTAGTGATAATTTACTAATTCCAAGAGTACAAAATCCTGCAAAAATTTAATTAAACTATGCTCTACGAAACTTTTAATTCAATAAAAGAAACGCACAGGCAAGGTTTATAAATCTATGGCAAAAAACAAGTTTAATAAAGGCGAAATAGTAATTTATCAAACCTCTAAAAAAGAGGTGGATCTAAGAGTGCGTTTTGAAGGAGAAACTGTTTGGCTTAAACAAGACGAGATAGCTAAACTCTTCAGCAAAGAGCGTTCGGTAATTACCAAACATATCAATAAAATTTTTGCGGATAAGGAGGTTGATAAAAAAAGCAATGTGCATTTTTTGCACATTGCCGGATCTGATAAACGAGTGGCGTTTTACAATCTGGATGTGATTTTGGCAGTTGGATATCGTACAAATTCAGCACGGGCTATTCATTTTAGAAAATGGGCAACAAATGTTTTAAAGAAGTATCTTTTACGCGGTTATGCTATCAATGAGAAACGGCTTTTGGAAGCACGAGAGAAATTTAAAGAATTGCAGACCACCATTACTTTTTTGCAGGAAAAATCAAAAAAAGAGTTATTATCGGGACAGGCGGGCGAGATTTTAAATCTACTCTCAAGTTATGCCAAAACCCTCACATTACTTGAAGAATACGACAAAGGAAAATTAAAGACTGCAAAGGGCAGGAAAGCAAAATTTGTTTTGAAGTACGAAGAGTGTCAGCAGATTGTCCAAGAAATAAAAAAGGAATTGATTGCCAGAAAAGAAGCCGGTGATATTTTTGGTGGGGAAACAAGGGGCGCTTTTGAGGGAATTATAAAAGGATTGTATCAAACATTTAACCGCAAAGAATTATATCCAACAGTAGAAGATAAAGCGTCTCATTTGCTTTATTTCACAATTAAAGACCATCCATTTACTGATGGCAATAAGCGTATTGCCTCTTTTTTGTCAGTGTATTTTTTGGACAAAAACAACTATCTCTATCGTGAAAATGGGGAAAAGAAAATAAATGATAATGCCTTAACAGCGCTTGCGCTCTTAATCGCTGAAAGCGACCCAAAAGAAAAAGATATTATGATAAAAATTATCAGGAATTTAATAACGGAATAGCGATGCTTTACGAAACATTTAATTCAATAAGAGAATCATTCGGACAGGATTATTTTACATCACGGATAGATAACGACATTGTTCAAAATCTCAATTTCAAGTTTGAGTTACGAGAATATCAAAAAGAAGCTTTAGGCAGGTTCGATTTTTATTTTAATGGGTATCAAAAAAGACAATTTCCTGCACAGATTCTTTTTAATATGGCAACGGGCTCTGGCAAGACGCTCATAATGGCTGCCAATATTTTGTATTTATATAAACTCGGATACCGCAATTTTATCTTTTTTGTAAACAGCACAAACATTATTGAAAAAACAAAAGATAATTTTTTAAATCCTTTATCGGAAAAATATCTTTTTGCACCTAAAATAAAATTTGGAGAGAAACAAGTTGATATTAAAGAGGTTCAAAATTTTGAAGCGGCAAATCCGGAGAACATCAATATTGTTTTTACCACTATTCAGGGATTGCACACGCGTTTAAATTATCCTCACGAGAACGCTTTAACATATGAAGATTTTGAGGATAAAGAAGTTGTCCTTATCTCAGATGAAGCGCATCATTTACAAACCCTAACAAAAGCTAGACTTAACAAGGGAGAATCAGAAGAAAAAAGAAGTTGGGAATACACAGTTGAGCGGATTTTGAGAAGCAATCTTAAAAATATTCTGTTGGAGTTTACAGCAACGATTGATCTGGGTAATCAAAATGTCAGACAAAAATACGAAGACAAAATTATTTTTCAGTATGATTTGAAGCAATTTCGCCTGGATAAATATTCAAAAGAAATAGAGGTTTTGCAGGCAGATTTAGACCCTATTGACCGAGCTTTGCAGACAGCTATTTTAAGTCAATATCGCAGGAAAATTGCCGAAAAATATCGACTGTGCCTCAAGCCTGTGCTTCTTTTTAAATCCAAAACTATCAAGGAATCAAAAGAAAATTATGAGGGTTTTTTATTAAAAATAAAAAAATTGTCTTACAAGGATATTCAAGAAATATATTCACGGGCAAAAGGCACAATTTTAGAAGTTGTGTTTAACTATTTCCAAAAAGAGAAGATAACTTTTGACAATTTAATTAGAGAACTGCAAGAGGATTTTTCTAAAAGTAGATGTATGCTTTTAGATTCTGAAAATGTTACTGAAGAAAAGCAGTTAAAACTTAATTCTTTAGAGAGCAAGAATAATGAGCTCAGGGCTGTTTTTGCAGTAAATATGCTAAATGAAGGCTGGGATGTGCTTAATTTGTTTGATATTGTCAGGTTATACGATACACGGGACGGGAAATGGGTTCACGGCAGGTATAAGCCGGGCAATACGACAATGGGTGAAGCGCAGCTTATTGGCAGAGGTGCAAGATATTTTCCATTTCAATTAGATGAAGTACAGGATAAATATAAAAGGAAATTTGATGAGGATATAGAAAATGAATTGCGTATCGTAGAAACTTTATATTATCACAGCTTCAGCAATCCAAGGTATATTGAGGAAATTAAAACCACTCTTACGGAGATTGGAATTTTGCCGGAAAAGTATGTTCAGAAAGAATTATTTATTAAAGATTCATTTAAGAAAACTGAATTTTGGAAAGAAGGTGTGATTTTTATAAATGACAGGGTACAAAATTCAAGAACGGAAATATTTAGTTTGCAGGACGCAAAGATTGAAGAGAAATATAGATACGAACTCCGAACCGGGGAAATTAAAGAAGTAATTATTTTAGATGAAGAGAAGAAACCAAAGTCATCAAAAGATATTGCGCGTGGTAAGATAGCATATAAACTTGATGATTTTGGAGAAAATATAGTTAGAAGCGCATTAGATAGATATGAGTTCTATAAATTTGAGACTCTAAAGAAATATTTCCCTTATGTAAAATCAGTTAAAGAATTTATTTCATCGCTCAATTATTTAGGTAGCATTGGCATAGATATTTTAGGTCCAAAAGACAAAATAAATAAATTAACTTCAACTCAAAAATTAGAAATGGCTTTATTTGTAGTTAAAAAGATATCGGAACAAGCAAGAACTAATACTTCAGAATTTAGAGGAACTAAATTATTTAAAACGCAATTACTTAGAGATATTTTTGGTAAAAATGAAGGCAGAAAGACTCTAAAATTGCATAGCGACAGCAAAAGAGCGCAGGAGATGGTAGAAATAAATTTAGTTGATAAAGATTGGTATGCGCAAAACGGTTTATATGGAACAAGCGAAGAAAGAGATTTCATTAAATTTATTGATGAATCTATAGAGAAATTAAGACAAAAATATTCAGATATTGCAATACTTCGCAATGAAAAGTTTTTTCAGGTTTTTGATTTTGATGAAGGCAGGGCATTTGAGCCAGATTTTATAATGATTTTGAAAAAGAGAAATAGAACTATTAGTATTTATCAGATTTTTATTGAACCAAAAGGAGATCAATTTAAAGACAGTCAAGGCAAGTTTGAAAATTCTAAAGAGGGATGGAAAGAAAAATTTTTACTGGAGATGGAAGAAAAAGCAGAAACCGATTTAAAATTAGAAAATAAACACTTTAAGCTAATGGGGTTGCCTTTTTATAACGAAAAATTGAAAAAAGATTTCGAGAAAGCTTTAGAAAATAAAATACTTTGTTGAATTATGAAAAAGAGGTCCTTCCAATAATTGAATTACCTTTGAGCATTTTTATTTTGGGCATTAATATAGAAATACAAAATCATCCACAATCTATTAAGGCATTTTATCTTGAAAATGTACGGCAACTTCACACAACAGCGGATAAAAGGCTACGGTGCTACGCACCTTCTCCCAAATTGTGGTCGGCAACTTCTTTTATCCGCAAAACGTTAAAGATTTCAGGGATTGATTTTTTAATTTCAAGACTTTTTTATGGTCTTTATTGACTTTTCTTTAATTCCTTCATATTATTAGTTAATGAAATGATGAGTGATACAATTAAAATAAGTGGATATAATAAGTCATCTATAGATAGATATATACAACATTATGTCACATATACTACCAAATTGGAGGTATATACAACACCATGTCGTATATAAACAAGTTAGGCGACATAAAAATTGAAAGAAAGGAGTAATTATTATGGCATTACCTACACAAACGGAAATTGAAATACCATTATTGGAAATACTTGTGGAAATGGGAGGAAAAGGCAAAACAAAAGAGATTTATCCTCTTGTTACAAAGAAATTTCCTTCTATTAGTGACGAGGATTTACAGATTACATTGGCTTCAGGTGGAAATAAATGGACAAACAGTATCCAATGGACTAGGCAAAGATTAATCTATAAAGGAGAGATGTTAACCCCCGGTTGGGGAATATGGGAAATTACAGATAAGGGAAGAGAAAGGTTGAAAGACAAAGGTAAAATAGAAGTAGTTCCCACTCAAATACAAAGTCTAGCGGAAATATATGAGGATTATGACGGGAAATTTCGAGAGCAACTTTTGGAAAAATTGTATGAACTTACTCCAAAGCAGTTTGAAAACTTTGCGAAAAGACTTTTAACTGCTTATGGTTTTGTAAAAGTTACTGTCACTAATATTTCCTCAGATGGTGGTATTGATGGATATGGCAAATTAAAGTTGGGTTTAGCTTCTATGAACGTTGCTTTCCAATGTAAAAAATGGGAAGGGAACATAGGACGTCCTGAAATAGATAAGTTTAGAGGTGCTATTCAAGGTGAATATGAACAGGGTATATTTTTTACAACTTCCGATTTTACCGCAGGCGCTACTGAGGCCTCTCTTAAAAAAGGGGCAGTACCTATCATTTTGCTAAACGGGCAGGTAATAGTTGATTTAATGACTCAAAAAGGATTGGGAGTTGAGAGAAAGCCCATTTATTTATATGAAATTGACGAGAAAATATTTTTTGAGGAAAAGTAATTTTACGCCGGATAGCACAGCATAAAAGGTTCATGTTTAACGGCACTCATCCAAATTTTTGCTTCGCAAAAACTTCTTTTATGCTGGAAAATGGAGGGAATCTATATGGGCAAGAAAAACAATATTCTCAAAAAGATAACGGAGTTTTACTTAAACTCACACGATTTCAATGGACTCCTAATTCGAGATATTGTTCGAGATTCCAAAGTGGAAGAAAATGAACTGAAGAACATTCTTATCTCCTTAATCCAGGAGAAAAAGATTTCATTAAATTTTGGAGATATTCACCCTAATCCCCATATTAAGGCATTTGGGGAAGAAAAAGACGAAATACAAATAGAGAAACTACGAAAATCAAATTTAGACCATGTCTGTGCCTATCCCTCAGGCTTACACCTCAAAGAGGTTGTTGATCCTTCAGAGTATCAAGATAGACCTTTTACATTAAGACTCGCTTTTGGGGAACCACAACTATCTTTTTTATCCTTTGATTTGAGTGTGTTGGAATTTTACCGTAACGAACCTCGGTACTACTACACTAATAATGACATATCTGGGATGATAAGCGTAAAAGATAAATATTATGAATCAGAGGGGATGGCATCATCCGATCAAGTGTTATTGCAAACTTTCGGTTTCTCATATGATTCCGAGCTTAACCGGGCAGTTGCCGTGTTCCTAAGATATTTGTCAGATCTAAGCCCGCAACATCAACAAATCTTGAATGCAAAAATCTTAAAAGATGACTATGAATTACATCCCGATTATCTCAGAATATCCATGGGACATAGACCAGAGGGTGCATCAATTATTGATGCTTTTGTAGAAGAATTGCACCATATAAATGAAATGTGTAAGTTAATGAACCGACCACCATTATTTAAAAACGAATTGAAAGATGACCAGAAACCTAGAGATTTCGGTTTCCTCATAAGGCCGACTTTAAAGCATTACAATGATTTTATACATTTACTTGACAAAGCAATTTCAGAAAATACTAATAGAAAGTTCTTTTTAAATGATGTCCCATTCGAATATGATGAAGTTAGGGATGACGGGAAAATCGTTGTTAAAAAGAAAGGAACAATTCAAATATTGGATGAGTGGCTGAAGATGAAATTTAGAGTAAAGGATAGAAAGCCAATTGAAGAAATGATTGCTACCTTTAAAAAGATTAGGAAATTGCGCCAGCATCCCGCACATGCAATTGATGAAGATATTTTCGATCAAAAATACGTTAGACAACAAAGAAAGGTTATTATAAAAGCTTATGATGGCATCAGACTATTACGATTGATATTTGCGAACCATCCAAGTGTAAAGGAATATGAGATTCCTGATTGGCTTCAATCAGGAAAAATATGGACCTATTAAAGGTCATTTTGAAACATTAGATAACACAACATAAAAGGTTCGTGCCTTATGGCAATCACCCAAATTTTTGCTATCACAAAAACTTCTTTTACACCGAAACCATCAGACGAATTTTTATCAAAGTCTTAATGAGAGAATGGTAAATGTTAAAGGTGTCGGGGGTTGACTTTTTGATTTTAAGACTTTTTTATGGTCTTTATTGACTTTTCTTTAATTCCTTCATATTATTAGCTGATGAAATGATGAGCGATACAATCAAAATAAAAGTAGATAATAAGAACACCTTTAGATAGTTATATACAACATTATGTCACATATACTACCAAATTGGAGGTATATACGACACCATGTCGGATATAAACGAGTTAGATGAAATTGTGGCTTATTATGAATAAAGGAAGAGGTGCACTCAAGAAACAAAGGAAGGAGGAGGAAAAGTGGAACAAAGAGATCTAATTATCGTTGGTGCGGGGCCCGCTGGGCTTTCGGCAGCAATTTTCACTCAACTTGACGGATGGAGCACTCTGATTCTGGAAAGCAATTGGGTAGGAGGACAGGGAACAATCGCCTACACCGTTGCCAATTATCCGGGTTTTCCGTCCGGCGATGGCAAAGTGCTTATGGAAAATATGGAAAAACAAGTGACCTTGCCTTCACCCGCCGGCGTGGGTGCTGAGTTGAAGCAAGAAAAGGTTATAGACATCGAGCCTGACCAGCTTATGGTTACTACCGAGACAAATCGCTATCAAGGAAAGGCTATCATTCTGGCTACTGGCAGCAAAATGCAGCGTTTGGATATTATAGGAGAGAAAGAATTTACGGGGAAGGGAGTGTCATACTATGCCGTCCGTGATTTGGAGAAGTTCCGAGGGAAGAAAGTTTTGGTGATTGGGGGCGGAAATACAACGGCAAAAAGCGCTCTGATCGCTAAAACAAAAGCCAGCGATGTCATTTTAGTTCACCGAAGGGATTCGATGAGAGCATATCCGCCGATGGTAAAGAGGTTGCAAAAAGAAGGGGTTAACATTTGCTATAACACGGAAGTAAAGGAGATAAAAGGTAACGATGAAGTTGAAAGAGCGGTATTGGTTAATAACAAAACCGGTGCGGAAGAAGAAATATCGGTGAACTGGATAGTGGTTTGCGTTGGAACGGAGCCAAATACCGAGCTGTCGCGAAAAATTGGACTTGAAATGGATGGAAAATTTGTAAAAGTTGATGAACAGATGAAAACCAGCAGGAATGGAATATTCGCCTGTGGAGAACTCATACCCTGTCCTCGTCACCTCATTAATGCCGCTGCGGAAGGCGCATTAGCCGGTATGGCTGTTAGCGAATATTTGGCGTTGGAAATGGTGAAGAGGGGAGAGAGGTTTGAAGGGTCCAAAAATGGGAAGTATGCCGATGAGTACATGGAAATGCTCAAATACCGCGAAATGCAATAACTTCCGCCTGTGTGCTTCAGCTTCTCCTCAAGGAACCATTCAGGAGATAGTCCTAATTACTACTTCAGAGTTAAAATCTAGGTTTTATATAATTCGCAAAGAGATAGACCAGCTTCGCATGAAAATAAGCCATTTAGAAAGTGAAAGATGACAGACGATATTAAGAGATGGTTAGCAAAGGACGGAAAGATTTTTTTAGATGAAGTGGGGATTAAGGAAGGAGATATTCTTTTAGACTTTGGTTGTGGAGAAGGCCATTACACAATCCCATCTGCAAAATTAGTGGGAGAAAAAGGGAAGGTTTATGCAGTGGATGAAGATGGAGAAGTCCTTGATGAATTAATGAAGATCGCGAAATTAGAATCACTGGAAAATATAGAGCCAATTAAAACCTCCGGCGAATTAAAAATCCCTATAGAAGATAAATCAATGGATGTAGTTATACTTTATGATGTCTTGCATTATATGGATGAAAGAAGAAAAATAATTGATGATGTCTACAGGGTTATGAAACCCGGTGGGCTCCTTTCAGTTTATCCTAAACATCATAGTTCTGATAGTCCCTTAAGGGGATTGGCAAACCTCACTCTAAAAGATATCATAAAAGAAATAGAAGAAGCAGGTTTTGATTTTGAGAAGAAATATTTCAAACGACTTGTACACAACGATAATTATGATAGAGACCATATCTTGAACTTCAGAAAAGGAGGACATGATGGAAGTTTCTGAATGGAAAAGACGCATTGAGTTAGATCGTGAAAATAAGAATAATTTCTTTGGAATGCATTTTCAATCGCCGATACCTCCTGAAAATCGTCAGAAATTCAGAGGGTTCGAATATTATCCTTCTAACCCGAACTATCGGTTCGAAATTGAACTGTACGAACACAAGGAGAAGGGTGTACTGAAAATAGAAGATACTCCAGGCAACGAGCGTGAGTTTTTAAAATGGGGTGAATTCAGGTTCAAAATTGGTGACACGGACTGCAAACTCCAGGCTTATAAGAGTGAACCAACAGAGGAAAGATTATTTGTTCCTTTCCGGGATGTAACAAGTGGCAAGGAAACATACGGGGCAGGACGATATCTTGATCTGGAACCCGGGAAGCGCTATACAACTGAAGGAAAATGGATTCTCGATTTCAATGAGGCATATAACCCCTGGTGTGCATACAGTAAGCATTATGCTTGTCCCTTTGTTCCTCCAGAGAACTGGCTAAAAGTACCGGTGCGGGCAGGTGAAAAAAACTATCCCTTGAAAGAAGATAAAGCATGAAGTTTTTAGAAGCTTTTAGCACAGATGATGGAAAGAGTCTAAACAAGGACCACTTTGGCATGGCCAAGTATTTCCATGTCTATGGGTTCTCCAAATCAGCTCTGCAGGGTATTGATGTTGTGGTGGGCAGAAGGTTTGGACCCAATCTTCTCAGATTGTTGAAGAAATTCGTCTGCGTAGTGGTGAGGAAAGATACTATCGATAGTGCGATTGAAGCTGTCCATAACAACATAGACAGAGTAGTGCAAGAGAAACAAAGGGGCGAAAATAGGAAACATATAGTGCTTTCATAGAAAAAGACATCATAGATAGTAAATAAAAGGAGACAAGAATGGATTATGACATAATTATCTTAGGAGGGGAACCTGCAGGTTTAACTGCCGAAATCTATGCATCAAGAGAAATACTCAAAACCCTATTAATAGAGAAAGAAATAACAGGAGGGCTACCAGCAACTAACGATTGAGCTACAACTTCATCTAACACGGGCTTTGCGGCTCACTTCGTTCGCCCATGTTTCGCACTTCGCAAAGCCCGAAAACGTTATATGAAATTTTCAGATTTTTACGTTATAAAATATACAATCTTTAACTTTTAAAACTAAAACTATGAAAATAATAATCATTGATGATGCAATATTTGACCAATTTCCCGACTTTAAAAGAGGTATAATTATTGTGAATGACATTGAGAATGCTTTAGGTAATAAGAGAATAAAAAAGCCTCTCAATAAAGAGATTGAGAAAAGAGCTGGGACTGATTATGTTGAGCATGAATTCGTAAAAGCGTGGGATGATACTCACTCAAAATTCGGGTCCAATCCAAATAAATTTCCTCCTTCAATAAAATCACTTCTTAAAAGAATTCAAAAAGGTAGTGGTTTTCCATTCATCAATTCTGTTGTGGCTCTATTTAACTACATCTCTATTAAATATCTCATACCCTGTGGTGGTGATGATGTCAATAAAATAGAAGGGAATTTACATCTCGGATTTGCAAAAGGAAATGAAATATTTATTCCACTTGGAAGTAAAGGACAAGAAACTCCCGAACCTGGAGAAGTGATTTATTTTGATGACAAAACATTGAATGTTATGTGCAGAAGGTGGAACTGGAGAAACGGCGACTTTACAAAAATAACTGAACATACTAAAAAAATTGTCATCAATATTGATGGGATTGGACCAGTTCCTCAATCTCTTATTGAGGAGGCGAGAGATGAACTAGCCAAACTCCTTGTTGAGCAATGCAATGCCAAATTAACAACTAACTACATTGATAAGGATAATCGGGAAACTGATACAAATTTATAAAAATCTGAAAACATCATATAACAGAGCGCTTGCGTACTCGCTTGACACCCTGGTTGCAGAGGCATCCAGGGCGCCAAGCTCGGCTGACATGGCCGGTGCGCTACGATAAAGGGACTTAAAAGATCAGAGCCAAGAAACCCCGCGCCCCGACCACGTCGCAAGTGCTCGGTACGTTATCGGAGATTGTGAGCACATTATAGAATTTATTTTGGGAGAAGAGGCAACTGGTTGTTGCATTGGGGTGCAAATTAAGTCAGGAAAATCTTATGTTAGCAATGACCAAAAAACATATTAACTTAAGGCAGATAAGTATCATTTTGAATATTGGAACTCTCATATTTTTCTAATTACAGGAATCGTATTTAATCCCTTAGGAAAGAAAGCCGTTATAAATCACGCCCATAAGATTAAAAACTGTGACCTCTGTGGTGAGTTTTTTGCTAGGCCCAAACCATGTATTTTGGTTTTTACATCTATAACCTCAAGATAACTTGACTTTTTGCTTTCTTTTCAATATACATTAAATAAGCAATGAGAAAATTAGTTGAATTTATTCAAACAACAACGGGTTTAAGCCCCGAAGTTCAAACAAAACTATGGATTTCAGCGATTATTATCCTAATCCTATGGCTTCTCCGCATTCTGGTAATAAAAATAATATGGCGTCGAACTGAAGAAGTACGAACCCGTTACATCTGGCAAAAAACTGTAACATACATAACAGTCACTCTTATTATAATTTTGGTAGGACGTGTGTGGTTTAAAGCCCTTCAATCAATGGCTACTTTCTTAGGTTTAATATCAGCTGGTTTAGCGATTGCTCTGAAGGACCTTGTTACAAATATAGCTGGTTGGTTTTTTATCATAGTACGGAGACCATTTATCATTGGAGATCGTATCCAGATTGGAGACAATGCTGGTGATGTTATAGACATCCGTTTATTCCAGTTCACTATATTGGAAATCGGTAACTGGGTGGATGCCGACCAAAGTACTGGTAGGATTATTCATATTCCCAATGGAAAGCTATTCAGTGAGTCGCTTGCAAATTACAGTAAAGCGTTTCAATATATCTGGAATGAGATCCCTGTCCTTATAACCTTTGAGAGTAATTGGGAAAAGGCGAAAAATATATTGCAGAAAATAGCAAGCACGCACGCAGAACATCTAAGCAAATCAGCAGAGAAGAGAATAAAAGAGGCAAGTAGAAGGTTTATGATATTTTACTCCCAGCTTACTCCAATTGTTTATACATGCGTAAAGGAAAGCGGCGTTCTATTGACTATGCGTTATCTTTGTGAACCTCGTAACCGCAGAAACAGCGAACACGCCATCTGGGAAGATATATTGGGAGAATTTACCAAATGTAGGGATATAGATTTTGCCTATCCTACGCAACGTTTCTACACTCATCAACTTAAGAAAAAAACTAAAACCGAATCTCCTTCAGGCAATGAGGATATAAAAACATCTGAAAAATAAGGCAGTCCCGGTTATAATGGGTTTGCAACTTCTCATAATATCAGAGCTACCTTTACAGTTAAAATTTTTGGTGTGGGTGTGAAAGGTGAATCAAAGATTTTATAAAATCCTGATAAATCAGGATTCTTTTACCTGGAAACGTTAGGCTAAGTAGTACTATATGTTAAGGAAGGTGTAAATTTTGTTCTTTTCAATATACTTTAGATATTCGAAATCGAACATCCTGGAAATATTTATAACAAGAAAAACTATTAGGAAGGAGAGGTGATAAAAATGAACACAAGGATATTTCTATATGCTTTTGGAATATGGTTCATATTTGTTGTGGCAGGTATCCTGAATGGAGTGTTTAGAGAGTCATTTATCACACCCAAAGTAGGTGAACATGCGGGGCATGTTATCAGCACAATCATTTTGATTTGTATTATCCTGGTGGTGACATATTTATTTATCAGTAATTTGAAAATCAACTATACCAGGACGGATCTGCTTTTGATTGGTGCTTTTTGGCTGATATTAACCATTTTATTTGAATTTGGCTTCGGCCACTATGTCATAGGTCATTCATGGAGTAGGTTATTTGCAGATTACAACATTCTCAAAGGGAGAGTATGGAGTCTTGTATTGATAGCGTCTTTCATCGCTCCGTTTTTATTTGGTTCCATTTTGCGAAAATAGGTTAAAACAGGACGCTGTTTGATATTGCGATAACTATTGAAATAATACAACTATGAGAATAGCAAAGGTTACCTATGAATGTAAATATCATCAGGTAGCAGACAGGGGTGTAAATAGGATTGCGATAGAGAGAGATAATGATCATTGCGTGTCAATCTCCATTCCTCTGTGCCATTCGCGAGCACCCAATCCTCCCCCAGAGGCAGCATCTAGCCTGTTCTCTGTTTGAACACCACGCTGAAATCGAAGCCCTTGCACTACAGTTCGCTTCACACCCACATACACCCCCAATTTAACTTGACTTTTGTCCTTCTTTTCTATATACGTTAAAGTAAACGAGGTTAAAGGATTTAAAAAATCCTGGCGCTGCAAGTTCTATTAGCAGCTGTCATGTAAGATAAAATTTCTCTTGATCTCAAGGGGGGAAGATAAATGAGGAATGAAGAGAAGACAAAAGAACAACTTATTAAAAAGGTAACATTATTAGAAAAACAGATTACCAAACTTAAAACCTCAGTAACCAAGAGAAAACATACGAAGAAAATCCAATCCGTGCTATTCAAAATTTCCGAAGCAACTAACTCGTCAAAAACTCTTAAGGAACTTTTGAGAATCGTACATCAACAACTCAAAACACTGATTGAGGCTTCCAATTTTTATGTTGCTCTATACGACGAAAAAACTGGTCTATATTCGTTCCCATACTGTGTTGACAAATACGATAAAGAGGATTCCTTCCCCCCAGAGGAAATACAAAAAAGTCTGACCGATTATGTGCGTAGAACCAGTAAGCCTCTTCTGGCAGATGAGAAGGTTCACGAGAAGCTTATACGGCAGGGTGAAGTAGATATGGTCGGCGCCCCATCGAAAATCTGGCTGGGTGCTCCACTCAAATCCAAAAAAGGAGTTATGGGTGTAGTGGCCGTCCAGAGCTACTCAGATAAAAAGGTTTATTCTAATCATGACCTTGAACTGATGACCTTTATCTCAGGAAATATTGCTATGGCAATAGAGCGTAAAAAGGCAGAAGAAGAATTAAAAAAACACAGGGAACACCTAAAGGAGCTAGTAGAAGAACGCACCAGAGAGTTAAGCATAGCCAACGAAAAACTCCAACAGGAAATTATAGAGCGTAAGAGGATTGAGGAGATTCAAAGGCTACTTTCTCGAATTATCAACGTTGCCTATACAACCGATGACCTCAAAGAAGTCTTCAAAATGATACAACAGGAGCTCTTTACCGTTTTGAATACAAAGAATTTTTTCATCGCACTATATAACAAAGAAAACGATACAATCAACCTCCCATACTTTGTGGATGAAATAGACGAATTCCAATCTTTTCCCGCTGGAAAAACGCTCACAACTTATGTCATAAGAAATAACAAATCGCTTCTTGTTACTCGTGACGATGTCAAGAAGATGGTTTTAGATGGTAAAATTGAAACTATAGGAACACTTTCGAAAGTCTGGCTTGGGGTTCCTCTAAAAGCAAGTGGTGAGGTAATTGGCGCCCTCGCAGTTCAGAGCTATACAGATGAAAAGGCTTTCAGTAAAAAGGAACTGAGTATCCTGGAATTCGTGTCGAGTCATGTGGAGCTTTTTATCGAATGTAAGCAAGTACAGGAGAAATTGCAAGAAAGTGAAAAACATTACCGTAATCTGGTTGAAAACCTTCAGGAAGGTTTGTTGATTGCCGACCCTTGTGAAGATATTACCTTTGCTAATCCCGCTTTTCGTAAGACTTTTGGGTATTCCCGAGAGGAAATTATTGGTATGAATCTAAGCAAATTGGTCCCTCGTGAGGAATTTCAAAAAATGATGCAAGAGACGGACAAAAGGAAAAAAGGTATTTCCAGTCAGTATGATTCAATAATGAAGTGTAAGGATGGTGAACTCAGAAAAGTCATGGTTTCAGCCGCCCCCTGGCTGGATGAAAAGGATGGATTCCTTGGCACTATAGGCTTAATCTTGGATGTAACCGAACAGAAAAGAACAGAGGAAGAAAAAGAAAAACTACAGGCCCAGCTCTCTGAGGCACAGAAGATGGAAGCCATTGGAAGACTGGCAGGTGGGATAGCTCACGACTTCAATAATCTCCTGACAGCCATCATGGGATACAACGATTTACTACTGAGTAATCTAAGAGATAATGAACCATTGCGTAAGGACGCAATAGAGATAAAAAAAGCCACCAGGCAAGCCGCCTCTTTAACACACCAACTCCTGGCTTTCAGCCGCGCAGAGCCAATCAAACCAAAAGTGCTGGATCTAAATACCCTGACCGCAAATATGGAGAAGATGCTCCACCGTCTTATCGGTGAGGACATTGAGCTATACACCATTCTCAAACCCGATTTAGGACGCGTGAAAGCTGACCATGGACAGATTGAGCAAGTCATTATGAACCTGGTCGTTAACGCCCGCGACGCCATGCCTGAAGGTGACAGGATTACAATCAAAACCGAAAATGTCACCCTTAATAAAGAGTCTCTCCCTGCTATTCCGGAAGCAAAAGCTGGCAAATTTGTTTGTCTCTCAGTAACAGATACAGGGATAGGGATGGATAAAGATACGCTCGATCTAATATTTGAACCCTTTTTCACTACTAAGGGGCCAAGGGAAGGTACTGGACTTGGTCTTTCCACGGCTTACGGCATTGTTAAAAAACACAGAGGTTGGATTAATGTTTACAGTGAGCCAGGCCAGGGTTCCACGTTTAAGGTCTATCTGCCGGCTCTCACGCTGAAGCCAGAAGATAAAACTATAGAATCAATTTCGTTACAGGAGTTGCAAGGTAGTGGTGAACGAATACTGCTGGTAGAAGATGAAAAAACAATACGCAAATTCGCAACAAAGGCTCTTCGAAAAAATGGCTATGTCGTTTTTGAAGCAGGAGATGCGGAAGAAGCACTGGACATCTTTAAGGGAGAGGAAGGAAAGTTAGACTTAATCTTCAGTGATGTGGTTATGCCTGGTAAAACTGGCATCCAGTTAGCTGACCAACTCCTTTCTCTTAAACCCGGACTCCAAGTCCTACTGAGTAGTGGATACACGGATGAGAAATCGTTACTACCCATCATACGCGATAGAGGTTTTCAATTCCTGCAGAAACCTTACCCCTTAGACGAATTACTTAAGAATGTTAAAAAGGCTATAGGGTCCGGCCAGATAAAAACATAAGTAGAAAATCGACTAATGCGCAGGGCCACCCGGTCTTCGCCTATTACACATAAACTTTCATGGACACCGTAACATCATACGATAATAAAGGAAATGGAAAAATATTTTATTAAGTGAAGGAAAAAAAGAATATGTCTGATTTATATGGCAACCCAAAATATTATGGAATAGCTTTTTCCTTTAGAAATATTCCCGCTGAAGTTGAAGAACAACCTACAATAAAAATAGAAAGGAGGCATAAATGTCTAAAAATTTCGTTTTGATAATCCTTGGATTATTATTCTATAGCTTTATTTTTGAACCTCTTTATGCCGAGGATTCATTGTATATACCTGATATTGAAATATATATGCAGATAGGCTCTGCTGGTAGTCCATACATATCACCCGACGGTAGGACGGTTTATTTTACTACATGGCTTACTGGTGTTACTCAGTTATACAGAGTGAATGCAGAAGGGGGTTGGCCCTTGACTTTAATCAGGATACAGAAAATCCAGAATATATCGTTATAGGTGACAATAGAAGCAAGTTCGATTTCGAGCATATGAATAAAGCCCTGAGATTATTACTAAAAGGGGCAAAATTGATAGATATGACATCGGAACTCGTTGATAGTAGTATGGGAGAGAATGAACTAAATGTTGGGTCCTGGGCAAAGATGTTAGAAAGAGCATCCGGGGTGAAAGCTAGGTATATAGGAAAACCCAACCCTTATGTGTTTGAGTTAACCTTAAGGACTATGAACCTTAATGAAAACGAAGTAGTAATGGTAGGTGATAGAATTTCCACAGACATAGAAGGTGCAAAGAATGCGGGAATGAAGGCAATATTAATAAAGACAGGTGAGTTTGACGAAAGAGAATTATATGGAAATATTGAACCGGATTTTATATTCGATTCTCTCCAGGATTTATTGAAAATATTTTAAACAATAAACCATTCGAGCTCTTGTGAGGCTATCGTCTCGGAATATGTGGCCGCTCGCCCTCCGAGACGCGCCACGAAGTGATAAGTCCTCCATATCTGTACCAGGTGCCTGGATTTTTCCGTATTTTTATGGATTGACCTTGAAACTTTCAATATAAATAATATTATGCCACAAACCAAAGAAGGAAAGATTATGGATTACTTTAAAATTTAAAAGCTGGAGGTTTTATGCATAATAATAGATTTCAAACGTATCTTTTCGTCTTATACACAGCGATTCTCGCCATTTTAGCGGCAGGATGCAGCGTTAAATATCAAAGAATTAATTATCCACTAAATTTGAAAGTCCCGGCAGTTGATACTCTTCACGGCACAGTGGTTATTGATAACTACAGGTGGCTTGAGAATAGTGATAACCCAGAAGTAGGGGAATGGACAAAAAACCAGGAAAAACTAACACATTCAATCATTGGCCCACTACCCCGGCGGCAATGGTTGATTCGGAGGTTCAATCAACTGTGGAGATATGATGACACAGGCATCCCCAGAAAAGTGCTTGATGGCGAAAGGATATTTTTCTGGACAAAAAAGAAAGAGGAAGAACATTGGGTTTACAATACAAAAGAGAATGATTCGACAAAGACAGTTGAACTGCTTAATCCCAATAAATGGGGACAAACCCAAACACTGGATTTAACAACACCTTCAAGGGATGGGAAATATCTTGCTTTTGGCAAAGCAAAAGGGGGGAATGAGAATCCCATTATAAGGATAATGGAGGTTTCTACCGGTAATATTTTAGTGGATACTCTCAAGGGATGGCAACAGGAAGGTGTATCCTGGCTTCCGGATAATTCCGGTTTCTTTTATTCTGCTAAGCCCCGAAAGGGGGAAGTACCAAACGGAGAAGAAAATTACTGGTACTCTGTGTATTTCCATAAACTCGGAACTCAAGGCAGTGAGGATAAAAAAGTGTTTTCCCATGATAAGGTCAAGGAATACTCCCATTGGGCATCTATTTCAGAAGATGGCAGGTATATGCTATTTTATCGATCCCAGTTTGATAAAAACGAAGTATACTTCAAAGAGATTGGTAGTGATGAACCTCCTATGCCATTTGTCACGGGTTTTGATGCTGGCTACGACGTAGAAATAATAGAGAATAAGTTTTTTATAAAGACGGATAAGGATGCACCTATGGAAAAGGTATATGTAACCAATGTGGATAAACCAGAGAGAGAAAACTGGAAGGAATTTATTCCTGAAACTCAGGATAAACTTTCCTATATAACTGGCATTGACGGTCATATCTATGCTGTTTATTCTCATAATGCCTACACGAAGATCAAGATATATTCCCTGGACGGTAAATACTTAAGGGATCTTCCCCTCCCAACAATCGGTTCTGCCTATGTTTGGGGGTATTGGTCAAGAGACGATGTCCGGGTCAGTTTTTCATCCTTCACTTACCCTTCCACAATATTCAAATACAACCTTGAGAATAATGAACTTGTATTATATCACAAATCGCCAATTGATGTTGATGTCTCTCTTTATACTGCCGCCCAGGTATGGTATACTTCAAAGGACGGGACTAAGGTATCCATGTTTCTTATCCATAGGAAAGACCTTAAAAGGAATGGGAAGAATCCCACCCTGCTCACAGGGTACGGGGGATTTAATGTGCCAATGACTCCCAGGTTTTCAAGCACTTATACGGTATGGCTTGAGGCTGGTGGAATGGTAGCCATTCCCAACCTCCGAGGAGGTGGTGAATATGGCAGGAAGTGGCATGAGGCTGGAATGAAGGAGAATAAACAGAATGTCTTTGATGACTTCATCGCAGCAGCAGAATGGTTAATTGAGAACAAATACACCAACCCAGAAAAATTGGCGATATCTGGTGGAAGCAACGGTGGTTTATTAGTCGGTGCTGTTACCGTTCAAAGACCAGAACTCTTCAAAGTAGTATATTGTGCCGTTCCCTTATTAGATATGCTCAGGTATCATAAATTTGGCTATGCCAACATCTGGGCAACGGAATACGGAACCTCTGAAGACCCTGAACAATTTCAGTATCTCTATAAATATTCCCCGTACCATAATGTTGCTGATGGCACAGAATATCCTGCAATATTGATTACTGGCAGTGAGAATGACGCTCGGGTTCATCCTCTCCATACCCGTAAGATGGTGGCAAGATTGCAGGAGGCAGACCCAGATGGAGAGCCAATCCTCCTGTTGATAAGGAGGGACTCCGGTCATGGTGGAGGAACAACATTATCTACTCAAATCGAGCAACAAGCGGATGTATGGGCTTTTCTGATGGATAAACTCACGATGAAAGTAGGGAAAAAGAAATAACCTTCTGTAGCCGGGTGTATGATTTGTTATGTGTTTCCAAACTCTGAGTTATAATGTCCCGGTAGTAGATTACGGGCTTCTGTTTTCATGATTTTGCCATTGTTGTCGAATATCACCATAGCGTCGGGCGCATAGTCAAATATGAGCTGCCGACAGTTCCCACAGGGTGATAGTACAGGGTATCTGTCATCCTTCTTGCAGACAGCAACGATTGTGCGAATGTTCCAGTCCCCATTTGTGAAGGCAGAACCAATAGCAATGGGTTCAGCACACGGTCCGAAGCCACAAGCTTCGATGTTTATCCCGGTATATATCCGCCCTGATTCACATAAGACGGCAGCGGCGACCGTGTGTCTCACAGGACGATACCGTTTTTGCAGTACATCACGTGCTACTTCGATCAATTCTTTATCATTTGAGTCTATTTCCTTAAACATTATAAGTTATTTCCTGTAACTATCACCACATTCTAAGGATTAATCTTCAACATAATTATTAATCTCAACCAGCAAACTATCTGTCATCTGCTGAATTCTGTTCATATAGTTGTTCATATTATCAAGCGACTCTAAATACCATAAGTATTTTCTATTGAATTTCTTTGTTTTAATATTATAAAATTCTCCTATATTTTTATCTGCATTTGGAATGATATATTGCTGGACCAATCCGTCAAAATTTTTGCATTCCTCTGCAGCAAACCGAATGAATGAATAGTAATTTGAAAGCTGAAATACGAGTTTGACATCAATTAGTTCTAAGGCACCAGACTGAAGAACCGCTTCCCATATATCTGTTCGGATTCCAATAACGAAATGAAACCGCCTGGGTTTTGGCATCTTACCTTCTTCATATTCACTCTTAAACTTTGTGACAATACCATCTAATAAAGGAACTACTTGTTTCATCCCTGCTGAAGAAAATGTAAATTCCTCCTTTAACGCGGTATAAATCTGTTGTTTTCTATATTCATCCTGTTTATTAGTTCTATAGTTATCGAATATGAAAGCAGCATAGACTCCTATAAATACAACGAGCAACTCTGCAATAAGCCACAAGAATTTACTGCGGAAATTATTTCTATTTTTTGATGATCCTACCAAATAATTATTCCTCCATTTAATAATAAAGTATGATACAAAATTATAGATTATCAAGAAATATTCTATCTTCTTTTTGACCCTTATTAAGGATGTGGGCCAGAATACTCAACTTCTATAAATCCCGGGAATAAGGAAACTGTGGCTTTAATGTCTTCATTATTAGTATTATGGGTTGATAAAAATTAGCAAATTGCTATAATAACAGAATAAAATGACTAAGAAAATATTTATCGCAGCTACTGGCCGAGACATAGGGAAAACATCTATTTCCCTTGGGCTTATTAAATCCCTTTTAAGCAAAGAACTTAGAGTTGGCTACATAAAACCCATTGCTCAACGATATGTGAAGGTTGAGAACAATAAAGTTTCCAAAGATGTTTTTCTTATAAAAAAAATCTTTAATCTCGAAAGCGATTTATCTGATATGAGCCCATGTGTCGTTGAGAGGGGATTTACGAGTAAATATATTATGGGTAACCGAAAATCGCCAAAAAATAAGATATTAAGGGCACTTAAAAGAATCGAAAAAGAATGTGATGTAGTGATAATTGAAGGAACCGGGCATGCAGGTGTAGGTTCTGTTTTAAACCTATCTAATGCGGCAGCCGCCAAATTATTAAATGCTCCAGTACTTATTATTAGTGAGGGAGGCATAGGGAGCACAATTGACCACATAACCCTCAATTACTCCCTTTTTGCATCCTATGATTGTTCTGTACTCGGAGTAATAATAAATAAGGTAAAAAAGGAAAAATACGAGGAGATAAGTAACTTACTCACAAAAGGCATCAAGCAACAGAACAACTTAGAGATTTTTGGTTTTATTCCCTATAGGTCAATTTTATCGGTTCCAACATTGTCCATGATAAAAGAAACACTCAACTTAAAGGTCCTAAATGAAGACAATATATCTGATTTGACATCGATCTGGGATGAACAAGTCGATAATGTTCTTATTGCTACGATGGAACCCCATGTAGTTATGGAAACAGTATCTGCTTCACAGAGCAAGGTATTAATTACAACCTCCAGTGATAGAAGTGATATACTTCTTGCAGCGCTTGCTCTTTATTATAGCAAGGTTCCCAATCTTATTGGGGTGCTTCTTTCTGGCGACACCCCACCCAAAAGTATAATGGAGGTAATTCAAAAAATAGAGCTCCCGATTATGCTGGCAGAACAAAATGTTTATTCCCTTGCTTCAATAATACATAATTTAAGGGTCAAGCTAACTCAAAAAGACGAAACAAAAATTAATATTCTCACAGATTTATTTTTGAATTATGTTGATTACGAACATCTTTATGATGCTATACAAAATCCACCAGAAATAGAATTGACCTGGAAAGAAAAATTCAGGAACTGGCTGTCAGAGGTTGTTAGTCTATTTTCCTATATTATAAAAAGTTTTTTCCGTAAAACATAATACGAAATTAAGCCACGGAGACACGGAGTAATAAAGTTAAATAGTTGAGTAGTTGAGTCGTTGATTAGGAAAAACCCAATGAACCCAACGAACCCCATGAACTCAATAAACCCAGAGCACACGACCAAAGATTATGCCACTGTAAACTCACGGTTAATTCTTAATAAAAACACACACCACCAAGAAAATGAAACCGCAGATGCACGCAGATTAACGCAGATAGATATGAATAAAAGACACACACCACCCAAGGAATAGACACAGATTTTCACCGATATCAACTGATTAATATAAACTAAGAACACTAAACTCAGAACTAAATTTTAGACACAGATTTTCAACTGTTCCACTGTCCAATTCTTTAACCAAGAACTTAGAACCCCCAACCCATCCCTATTTTGGGCGCAGATTCACACTGATAATTTAGTTTGCGGGTTGGTCTATTTATTGGTTAGTCAGTTTAGATTAATCTATGTTATTTCTCCAAAAACAGCCCAAAGGGTTTACTCGTTTCACCAAAACATATGCTTAGATGCGGGAATGGAATCTCTATCCCGTACCTATCAAATGCCTTTTTGAGTTGGAGACGAAACTCCCGGGCTATCGTCCATTGCTTAAGCGGAAGGGTTTTTATCCGTGCCTTTATAACCACTGAGGATTCAGAAAAATTATCAAGACCGAATACCTCTATTGGTTCCAGTATTAGGCCCCCGAACTCTTCGTCTCTTCGTATGCTCTCACCTACCTCTTTCATAATATCCATCACTCTTTCAGGATCTTCTTTATAGGCAATATCTATATTCAATACGCATGCAGACCAATCCCTTGTCTTGTTAGAGAGAGTATTTACCGAACCATTTGGAAAGACATGAACGGTTCCTTCAATGTCCCTTAAGACCGTCGTTCTTAAACCCATTTCTTCTACAAGACCCCCGGTCCCGTTAATCACCACTACATCACCTATTCTTATCTGATTCTCAATCAGTATAAAAATACCTGATATTAAATCCTTAACGAAACTTTGAGCTCCAAAACTCAGTGCCAATCCAAATATACCTAAACCCGTTAGAATTGGGGCAATATTAACATTAAGTTCGCCAAGTATTATAATAAAACCAATCCCCCAAAGGAGTACAAATGCGATACGGGTAAAAATGGAATTAATCGTCGTTACCCTCTTCTCTCTTTCTATGGTTATTCCCTCCCTCTTCGAGACCCTATTTATTATCAAACCGCTTAACTTCCTCATGAGGAAACGGATTACAAAGTGGAGAACAATAAGGATGATGAGCGTGATCAATAATTTAGGACCATTTGTAGCTATGAGTGCCTCCAGATTCTTAAAAAATAATGCAAAGTTAAAAGTCATTCTAACCTCCTTTTTTGAATTTTATATAATGATGATAGGGACCATATTCTGAACTGTCAAGTTGAAGAATATATTTCTTGACAATTTATAATTTTGATGTTATGATACTATTAATATAATATAAGTTTTTTATGAAATTTGGATATTTTTTAATTATTAAAAGGAGGGGCAAATTTTATGGTAGAAAAAGAGCGGCGTTCCGGAAAAGAGCGAAGAAGCGGTAAAAACCGAAGGAAAGCTACTGAACCGGATTACAAAGAAACTGAACGCAGAAGTGGTAAGAAAAGGAGATCCGGAAAGGAAAGAAGGGAATCTACAAAAAAGCAATAAAACAACCAGATATTGGATCTGTGAAGATATTTTAAATATGGGGTTGGTCTAACCTACTTTAGAAGCTAACAAAATTCCACTACCTCAAAAGCCCTCAAATACCCATCACCCAATGATTTATATAAAGGGCCAGGACCGCTTAAGGAGCGATATTTAGACTACCTTATGAATACGAATTTTTCGCTATTTAGCGCGAAGATATATGTCAGACGTATGAAACAACTCGACAGGATATCCTACCCTTAATTCTCTCACAATGCGATAATCCTATATAAATTTCACTTTTATGTCAAGTAGTTGTCAGGGGGAACAAATGGGTCTAGGCAGTGTTACGGGTAGGGAATAACCACCAATTGATACTGTATATTATGGGAAAAAGTATCTAATACCAACAGCGCCATTTAGTTCAAACTCGGTACCCGGGACTAAATCAAGTACCGGTACAATCTCGAGGAAAATATCAAGGGGAGCACCTTCAACAATATACGTTCCACCAATGGGAATACGAATCCCAACTTTAGTATCTTCTTCAAGTTTAAACCTTCCTCCAAGACCAAAGTAAAATGGAAGTTTTCCCTTCTCCACTTCATATAAGTCAAAGTTATGGAAAAGATAATCTGCATGCAAATGCAGAGCATCCTCATCGGCAAATGACCAGGCAGCTGCCCCATCAATTGCAGTATTACTCCCCGTCCAGAACTTACAACAGATGCCCGTTGGTTCACCCAGAATGACCCCCACTCCAAAACCACTCTCCTCTGCTACTACTGTGCCACAGAACAGCATCATTATTAACACAAAAAACACAATACGGTTATTCACCATTAGCGTCTCCTTTTCCTTCCTCCGATATGAAGACCTCCACCCACTGAACCATATAGCCCGATTAAAAACCCCAAATTGTAAGGCCAACCAGTGTTATTAACCTCGTACAGGCCAACTTCATGTGTAAAAAGACTAACAATAAAGCTAATGACGATTATCAATCCATGCCATACACCTGCCCAGAAGCCAGCAACACTCCCAGGATTAACCGTCTGGTCCCAACGCTCATTACCCGGAGCACAACTTAGGCACATTAATACCACAATTAAAATAATACCAACCAATAGATACTTCCTATTACTAAACATAACACCTCCTTTTGGGCTATTGCCGCTGTAATATTAGCAAATTTTTTACATATGTCAAATAAAAAAACTCTCAAGCGGAAAGTTTTGATAAATTAGGTGGTACAATGGGGAAGTAATTTTTGAGGTCTATGGCAAATTAGACTAAAAAATCAATCCGCGTCCTCTAAATCTTTTGCTATCTCCTTAAAAAACCAGAGGTCTGCCTTGAACATCTTATCTATCTCTTTCATCTCGGAAATGTTTACCCATCTGTAGTCTTTTACCTCAACAGGATCTACCCTCACATCATCATTTAATAATTGTACATACCACCAGTGCAAGAGGTAGTCACTGTCCTCGGTAAAACACTCCCACACCTTCCGGATAGGTTCTACGTGTATTCCCATCTCCTCTTGTGCTTCACGCAAAACCGCCTCTTCTTGTGTTTCACCCTCTTCTACAGCTCCGGTTATTGGACACCAATAATCCTCGGCAGTGCCTTTCTTTGCCCTCTTGATAAGAAGAAATTTCCCCTTTCTTTTTATAACAACAGCTACAGCATCTTTCAATTACACCTCCATTGATTGGGAAGGCATTTAAAAATAAGCCTGAATATCAGGGGAACCGTGTATCTTGCACCCACCCCACAAGAGAGGCCTTTATTCAGCTATCGAGATTCGAGGTTCTTTATTCTTTTCCTGTGGATAAAGGCAGTGAGCTCTGCACCCACTATAAATATTAAAGACATATAGTATATCCATAGAAGAACTACTACTACTGCGGATAGACTTCCGTATATCTTTCCATAATGGTTGAAATTACTGAGAAACCAGTCATAAAGGTATTTTGCTATCATAGCAAAGACGGAAGTAAAAATGGCTCCGTATAGAGCGGATATACTGTCTGTATTCCTATGGGAGAAGACCCTGTAAATGATAAAGAAGAAGCCAACTGCAATTGCAATAGGTAGAATAACATCCGTTAAAGAAAATATGTGCGTTATTATAGAGTTAACCCTGGCCCCTTCGACAAGTTTACTAATAAAAACAAGTCCCCTTGAAAGTCCAACAAACAGGGCGAAAGTGGCCAGCATCAGGGGAACTATAGTCAGTGAGAGAACCCTCTGCTTCAAAAAGAACCCCCTCTCCTTCTTTTCATATATCCTTTCTACTGAAATAATCGCTATTTGAAATGCTATGCTACCAGACAAATAAAAGACAATCCCGCCTATAATTCCAAAGGTTACCTTTTTGCTTATCAGGGTATTTATATAATTTACTGCGGTATCCCCTGAGGCTGGAAAGAACTTTGCAATAAGTACGAGTGTCTCCTGGAGTGCTGCCCCGGATGAATTTATTATATGGGCAACAATGGAAGTAAAAACAAGGAGGAATGGCACAATAGAGAGTATGGTAAAGAAGGAGATGGATGCTGCAAGCAGCACTCCACCGTGCTTTAGGAAATTATCTATTATCTCTTTGACACTCTTGATTGATACGAAAAGCCACCTTACCTTAATGTAGTCTTCCAGTTTCTTTCTGTCTCTTTCAGCTCTTTTCTTCTTCATAAATTGATTATAAACAATAAAATCACTCAGTCAATAGATATAATATATAAAGCAAATTATCTCTTTATCATCAAAGAATATATTTTTATATTTTTCACTCCACTCACTATTTAATTCTGCATCAATTCCCTAAAGGTCAAGCAGAGAACCAACGTCTTCTCACTCTCTTTCAACCCACGCTCAAGCTCGGTTGATCTATGGATAAGTTTGCCATTAGCGTAAACAGTGAAGCCCAACGGATAACTTTTATATCTTTTGGGATTTTTTGGCGATTGCCACACAATTGTGATATCTCGCCCCTGGTAGGAAATATGCTCAAGTGAAAAGTAACGAAGATTAAGCGGAAGTGGGTCCACCTCTATGCGACCGTCCTCCCGCGGTTCGAATCCAACAACATGACGGATTATGATATCAATCCACCAGGAATGCATATAATCACGAAAATGGCTGAGGGGGTCACCCGTTATTGGATTATAGCGCTCGTAAAAATCTGCACGGGGTTGAAGATGGTTTCGAGCAGCGCGGTTGAGAAGCCGGGAGGCCTCTGGTAACAGGGTGCGATCAAAGTTCTTTGCTGAAGTAGCAAATGCCTCTATTACATGAGAGGTCGCAGCAGGCCAGGAGGGACCTTTCCAAAAGGCAGTGGGACTGAATTGGGTCATCTTTAGATAGTGCGGGAACAGGATAGGGCAACCAGAACTCATCAGGATTCAAGAGATGTTTTCGGAATACCCCAAGGTACTCGTACTCTCCAATCCCGACGAAGAATGGATAGAAAGTCGTAATGCAAAGCATACGAGACAGTTCTTTCCTGACTGGATGACGGTCCCGCCAACACTCATCTTTATCATCCCAGAGGAGTGAATTGAGCGCCTCTTTGGTTTTGTTTGCATAATCTCCTAAGTATTTTGCATCGGTCCCCTTAGTGAGTACTTTCACCATATTGGAAACTGCAGAGAGATTTGCATAGGCATAACTGGTGGCGTCAACTGCTTCATATCTCAGTGTGGCGTTTTTACTGCCCCAGCGAAACAGGTCATCCATTCCTGTTTCGAGTTGATTGTCAATGATGAACAACCCGTCACCATCTGCATCACGGTCTGCTGTCCACCACTCCACATTCTTCTTCATACCCTCATAAACTTCTCGAAGCATTTCCTTATCCCCGTGGATAAGATAATGTCTCCCAGGCAGCATAGGGTAGTAGTGAAAGTCCATCATCACTCCAGAACAGGACTTTCACGCGATTTGTGCGAGGGGAAGTATACCAGGGAAAACGCCCATCCTCGTAGGCAGCATGTATCATATTTGCAATATGTCCATATCCTACTGCCGGATATATAGCCCAGTTTATATCCAATGCCATAAATGGCGCGCTGTAGCAGCAGTATGTCTGGTAAGCTTGCCTTCCCTCAAGAACGACAGGATATTTGAAATATCCGAGATTCTCTCCCGCTGTAGAAAATTTAAGCAAAAACCACCGAAAACCATAGAGCTCTTCCAATCCTTTATCAGAACATGTAAAACGGGGAATGCTGTGCTCAAAGAAATCCTGCCAATCCTTTCGATTTAAGGCAATCGGGTCTTCTTGCTTTAGCGTTGCAATAAGATTTGCCTCTGCAGTTTCTGAGTTAGAGCTAATGGCACAGGCTACCCTTAAATGTCTTATCGCCCCACTCGGAACCTCTACCTCATAGACTATCTCATACGTTCCGGGGAGGAGAGGTTACAATTTTTTTCGCTTTAGCATTACTGCCAACTGCCATACAGAGCCCTTCTGGAAGTATCTTTGGAAAGACATTTTTGTCTATCATTATTACGTAATCACCTTTTCTTTGCGTGAGTTTACCACCGTCTTTCTTGCCACGCCAGTCAAAAGACTCACGGCAATCCCCTGTAATTTCTATTCTCCGTGTAAGCGTTTTATCGGATGTATTACAGAGATGAATTACAGAAATAACCACATCATCCTTTGTTATGCATACCTGTCTCTGCTCTATGAGCCCTTCTCTGGACTTGGTCTTTTTATACAGGTTCTCTCCGTCAATTTCATGTCTTGATATTATTATCTGGTCCAGATTTACATTAGTATTAATGGCACAATTAATATCGGGAGATACAAGTACATAGTCAGGATACCAATTTATGGTACCCCATCAACTGCACTAAAAATATCGCCAAGATTATGCGTGGCGAAAAAGAACCTTGAAGGTTTACCGGTATAGAGAGCAACATTATACCCGTGACCAACACAGTTTTTATCAGTCCTGCTGCCAATAAGGTCAAGCACGGGGACCTCACCACCTCTGGCAGCAGACTTGTAATCTTGACCCTGGGAACCGTATTGTCGCACAGGATGCTCTGCCTCTATTAAAATTTCAGGTTTGATTTCTTCAGATGCTATTGTGCTTGATAAGAGAAGTATAGGTATTGCTATGCTTAATAATCGAATAAGAGTTTTCTTTTGTATAAGGTGTTCTATTATATTCTCTTTTCCTCTTTTCATAATTATTTGCTTCTACTTTATTTATTTCGTTTAACCTCCTGGAAACTCTTTTTTTATACCGCAAAAAACAATTAAATGTCAACTATAAGATTTTTTAAAATTGGGAAAGCTCAAGTTTTCCTTTGGCCTATTTTTACTCTGGATTTTAGGTATAAAGTCCAAGTTAATCTACTTCAAGGGCAGAAGAACTAAATTATACAATTCTTTGAATGCCCAAGAAGGTATGGCATTGTTTCCTCCAGTAATCTAAATCTTATTAAACTAAGAGAATCCAAAATAAAAGATAAGTCAATATACTTGGTGCAGCACGGGAACTTAGTAAAGAATTTATCTTTAATTATCTTTTTAATGTAGTCCCTCTTTATTTTGGCAGTGTTAAGAAGCTCTGTAGTTTATATGAGAAGAATCTAACGTATCCATAACCACGCAGTTTCCTACTCTTTTTCGAAAACTATGTTAAGATGTTTATTTTTCGGGTAGATTGCTATTGATTGGGAAGAGTGTTTCACCTCCATCTTTTGAAATAAAGATTCCATAACTATAAGTTCCTATGCAAATACATTGAGGATTTTTCGGATGGACATCTATTGTGCGAAGTCCAAGTGTATCATGCCCTAATATTCGCCATGTTTCTCCATTATCTGCAGAGCGATACAATCCGAAGATGCCTGAAACAGCATAAATATATGAATTATCATCTCTACAGCTTTTTATTGAAGTAAAGAACCACCTCCAATCATCCCTGTATATATCCCATGTCTCTCCGTAATCATAACTTATATATAGACTGGGTGTACAGGTGTCAACAAAAGTGCTCAATAGCATTTTTCCCGGGGTATCCTTCCATAAATAAATACAATCCGAACCAAAACCATAAGGTGTTATATTAGGCTCTTCCCTTTTCCAGTGGTGTCCAGAATCTGAGGATATCCAGATGGCTTCATGTACACCAAGGGCATACATCCTACCATCAATATGTGGGTCAAGAGTAATATCATAGGCATCGTTACCTATTCCAGAACCAGGGATATTTGTCCCCGCAATCTGGGTCCAGTGGTCTGCTCCATCCCATGATTCAAATACTCCACCGTGATGGTCCCCTACTATGGTACCACAGTAAAGGTGAAGTGAGTTATTCTGGTCAATTGTGATGTCATTCACTGCATATATAGAATCAAATCCCTCATATCCTGGCATAAATGTGCCTTCACTTTTCTCTTCCCATATATTTCCGCCATTGGTTGTTTTGAAAATCTTTCCTCCGAAGGGAACATAAAGTTCTTCACTATTGTTCGGATCTATTTTTATCCCATTGAATGTACAATGAGTAAAATCTCCCCCTTCATTCCCAAAATCCAATCCATTATTTATAGCAACCCAGGTAGAACCACCATCTTCAGTTTTATATACTCCTTTCCTTACTACAAAAGCATAAATTATATCTTCATCTTCGGGATGGAATTTCACACTATTTATTATGGCATAGGGTCCATCATATAAATTATAACCAAGAATAGGACCCCAGAGTGAAAAAAAATCCGGTATTTCATTCCCACAATTTAGAGTAAATATTATGGCTATTATAATAAAAATCAGTATCCTATTTTTCATCTTATACCTTTCTTAAAAGATATATTTACATTTAATCGCATCGTTAAAATAACACATAAGACCCTTATCACTGCCCCAGAAGCGTTCAGAGGTTATGTATAGCGAGGTGAATATACCTACTCCAAAATGCTTAGTTATTCTGAAGTTAAGTTTAATCTTTGGTGAAACACTCATTCCATGTTCAACAAAATGATAATCAAAATAACAATGATTGAGATCAGCATATTTTAGAAAGAACCATGTATAACCAATACCTGATTCCAAATCCAGTGAAAAGTTCTTCCAAAGCGCTATTCTATATCCCAAAGAGATTTCAGAGTTTATTGTATTATAATAGGAATCAACCCAATACATTTCGTATTTTTTATTTCTGAATCTTGAATAATTCACGGCGAGACCTGTGTAGAAATGTCCCTTTAGTCCCCTTTCATAATCTATCACAATACTGTAATGACCTTCATATAATTCGCTAAAGCCTGCATATATTTCGCTGTGGTCTATTGAAGTTGGTTCAGGATAGCCCACACCGATGCTCAATTCATTATGTGAAAGTTTCTCTGCTCTTAAAGGAGAAGACAATATAACGGTTAGAATAGCAGCAAATAAAAAAAGCTTCTCCATTTTCTTTCTCTTGTTTTACTCAAGTCTAATAAAAAGTTGATTTTCTTTCTTTTCGATGCACATCTTGACTGTTGAGATAGTAAATTCATTCGTTTTAAGACTCTGTGTAATCCCCCTTTCAAATTCTGAAATAGGTACATTAATGGCGAAGATTATTTCCTTTTTCTCTTGGTCAATAATCACAGGAATGACTTTCTTAAATTGCAATACGACATCTTTCTTAAAAAAAACAATAATAGGAACCATATCGTATATGGCTGAGTTTTCGTTAATCTGTGTAACGCCAAATGGGGTATAGCTCATTCCTATTTCATCCGTATACCCATTATAAGAAATTGTGACCAGGGTCTTATCGGTTTTTAATATGGAATCTATCTTTTCCCGGATTATCTTTTTTCCCTCTTGCTTAAATACAAGTTTCTCTTGATATACCTGTTCATAATTATACTCTTTTTTGGCCTGTCGGAGATATTTTTTACCATCCGCCTTTGATAGTTTGACGGCATTTTTTAATAAATCGCATAGATATACATCTTTCTCAAAAATCTTGGTTTTCCATTCCGGCATTATTTCATCGAGCAGTAAAGCTTGACAGGCACCTAAATCATACAATCTAAACCGCATTGGACCCGTGCCATATTTGTTTCCAAAACGGTCGTCACTCACAGAAACAATTTTTACCATATCGTTTATCTCTTCTTCAAGTTGCTTGGATAGGATACCGCGATATCCATTAAAACCATTGTGATAATACATTTCCTCAATTGGCTCAACTGTTTCTCCAATTGTCATAAATTTATACTCCACATATACTGCTGTTCCCTCAACATACTCATTCAAATTTTCATATTCTACAACCTCTTCTTCCAATCGGGATTGACGGAGTGTTCTTACCGCTACAAATTCTTTTACCTTTTCCATTCTCTCTTTTGAATCCTCAGAAAAAAGGGCATCCCACAAGATATTGCCTTCCAATACATAGAGAGAATTATTTACCGGATCGAGAAGAGGATATATTAAAACGACCATCTCATTGGCGAATTTTTCAGGTGCCATCTTCTCTTGAAAGATGTGAAAAGCCTCGTGCAAGATTGTTCTAATTTCGTCGTATGGAGATTGTAAAAAATTCCACTCATCCAGCCAATCGACAACAAAATCCTTGGTTCGGGCCAAAACAGCTCCTTCTATTTGACTTCTCATTCTTGAAAAAGGATCAGCCACAACCAGTACAGGTATTCCTTCAATTTCTGTGCCTGTATTCTGGTCATCAATGGAAAAAATTGTCGTATCATTTCTTATATAGATCGTTTCGTCTCCCAAGGGATTAAATCCAGTATATTTTGAGTATCCCCCTGGTTTATGAGGATAATTGATCAATAATTCCTGAACATTGGGTTTGTAAAAAAGGACTGGAGTCTTTCGAAAATCCCATCCAGGATAAAATTCTCCACCAAAAGTTTCTGCAATGTTTCTACATTCTTTGAGAGAAACCAGAAGAAGAGGGTCAATACTCAGCATATTGGTATCTTTTTCAGTGCTTGCAACAATAAAAGTTAGACACATAAGGAAGTTTAAAAATAATATCCTTTTTTGTGTTCTCATTGAATCCTCCTTTTACCTATAATAAAAAAATGTTTTTGTTTCTGCAAGTCTTTTTTACTTCCTCACTCCACAATCCCACCTGAACCTCTCCAATATGTGCTTTTCTCAGGTATAACATACATAATCGTGATTGACCAATTCCTCCTCCAATCGAGTTAGGAAATTCGCCATCTAACAATCTTTGGTGGAATGGCATTTTTGCCTTGCGAATTTCATCCTTCAATCTCAACTGTCTCCGCAATGACTTCCTGTCAACCCTGATTCCCATAGAGGAAAGTTCCATGGCAAAATCAAGCATTGGATACCAAACGAGTATATCTCCATTTAAACCCCTTTTCCCATCCACTGTCTCTGTTGACCAGTCATCATAATCCGACGCTCTTCCGTCATGTGGAATCCCATCATCTAACTCTCCTCCGATTCCTATAATAAAAACCGCCCCCTTTTCTCTACAAATCATATTTTCTCTCTCTCCTGGCGAAAGGTCGGGAAATTTTCTCTGGAGGTCTTCACTATGGATAAAGTGAATATTTTTCGGAAGGAATGGACCAGGAATGTTATTGTATCTATTACATACGCTCTTCTCCATTTCCCTTATAACCTCATATATCTTCCCGACTATATTCTTAAGAAAGTCCAGATTTCTATCTTTCTCACCAATAACCACTTCCCAGTCCCATTGATCTACATAAACAGAGTGTAGGTTGTCTGTTTTCTCATCGGGTCTTAGGGCATTCATATCTGTATATATGCCTTCCCATCGATTTAATCCGTAATTCGCAAGGGCTAATCTTTTCCACTTTGCAAGGGATTGAACAATCTCCGCTTCTTCATTAATATCTTCAACAAAGAAAGAAATGGGCTTCTCAATACCTGTTAGGTGGTCATTTATCCCTGTTCTCCCGAGTACTACAAGAGGGGCAGACACCCTAATAAGATCCAGTTCTTTTGCAAGCCTTACCTGGAAATCATCCTTTATGAATTTTACCGCCTTCTCAGTCTCCTTCAACGATAAAAAACTACTATATCCTTCTGGAATAGTTAGCCAATTCCCTTCAATATCTACAGTTTTTACCTTCATCTCCATAAGTTTCCTCTCCGTTAGATGGAAGGGCAGGTCCAAAAGACCTGCCCCTTTCTTTTTAATATATCTTTACCAATTTCGCAGTTGCATAAGATGAGGATGCCTCAAGCCTGCCAAAATATATGCCTGATGGCAGTATCTCTCCTTTGCTGTTTTTCCCATCCCAGGTTACTGTATATACCCCGGGCCTCTTTAATCCTGAAACAAGGGTCATTATCTCTCTCCCGCTCACATCATAAACCTTTAATTTGACAACTGTCTCCTCTGGAATAGCATACTCTATGGTGGTTTTATACCTGAAGGGATTTGGTGAGATTGGGTAGATAGCAAAATCGGAAACCGATACCTCTTCCTCATCAATACCCTGAAGATCAACATAAAATTCAATAGTATCACTTGCAATATTACCTAATGAGTCTTTTGCAAAGACAACGAGCTTATTTGTATCTTCGGTTGTTGAAATCTCATTAATATAGGTATACTTAAGACCAGTTCCAAAGGCGTAAAAATTCCCATCCTCAATGGGAAGGTATATGACACCATCTGCAATTGAGGGTGCTGTGGCACATGTATAATCTGGATAAGGGAAACACTTCTTCCATATAAGTTCCCCTGTATATTCATTAACCACATAAAGAAAACGACGTTCAGGCCAGAAATTAGCATCCACAAAGATAACACAGCTATCTGCTATTACATTTGTATTGTGAACACGGTATATTGGAAATTTCCAGATATCATCTCCACTTTTTGCATCAAGGCAGTTCATAAAATCGAATCCACCTATAAATACTCTACCATCATGATAGGTTGGTGTTGCCTCTACAGTCTTGGCGTATGGGCCTGGGTCTACAGCTTTACGCCATATTATTTCACCTGTAAATGGATCCACTGCAAGTAACATTCCATAAGCAGCACCAATATATAGGGTAGAATCTGCTATAAGAGGGGCAGAGTCCCAGAATCGTAATGTATCTGTAACTTTTTCCCATTTTACATCCCCTGTTACTGCATCAAAGCAGATTAGTTTGCCATGTTGAATTGGAATACTAGCAGAAAATGGGCAATACAGCATATCATTCCAGAGAGTAATAGTGTTTTCAGTAGTGTAGTAATCAAAAATAGCGTCCATCCAAATTTGCTCTCCGGTAAAAGCATCACGGCAACATACAAAAGGTGGATAAGTACTCGTAATATAATAAACCTTACCATTCCCTACTGCCGGAGTAGTTGTATGACCACCTTCTGGTTTTGACCAATAAACTGAACCCGTTTTTGCATCTACACACCATATTCCCTTTTCACTTAAACAATAAATCCTTCCATACTTATATGTTACTGCATCATCAACTGACCCAATACTGTCAATTCTCCAAACCTCTTCACCAGTAGAAGCACGAAGTGCATAAAGATTACCTTCATCGTACCCACTCCCTAAACTACCACTGGCCCAATAGACAATTCCATCCACGATAGTAGGAGTGCAAAAAGAATGTGGACCTACTATAGAATCTACTTTCCATAATATTGTAGAATCTTCAGGAACAGGTGAGCGCGAATAACCTGTATGTGTGTCGTTTTGACAATAGGTATACCAGTCGGTTATAACCCTGCTGATGGTATCTTGACAAATGGAGTTAAGGATATACCAGACTGAGTCTGGAGGAACGCTATCTCCGACATAGGCTTTTAATTCAAGATTCTCAGTTTCATAGGTTTGCCCATCAACTGGGGAAACAATGTCAACAGATGGAACACTTAAAAGCAAAATTATACCAAACACAATACCTCCTTTTTTAATAATACAATCACTTCATCAAAACCAACTTTTCTGTTTTACTGAACTCACCAGCCTTTATTCTGCAAAAATATACACCGGTTGTTAGAGAGTTACCACTATCGTCCCTCCCATCCCAGGTAACATCATAATAACCAGCAGACTGCTGCTCCTTGACCAATGTCCTCACAATCCGACCAGTCATATCATATACTGTTAAATTCACATATTCAGCTTTAGGGAGGGTATACTTTATGGCAGTGAGAGTAGTAAACGGATTGGGCGTATTTTGATATAAAGCAAATACCTCAGGTAACGTTTTTTCTGTTTTGCTTCCCCCCCAAGCCTGCACTCCACTTTTAACACCTTCACCCATGTTTGGTACATAGCTCTCCTTCTGCCAGTTCTGTGCTAGAATAGTATAATCACTGACAAATACAAATCCATCACCATCGATGTCACTACGTGAATCAGTTGTATTCCAGTCCTGAGCTAAATTTGAGTAGTCACCTACAAAGATAATACCATCCTGGTCAATATCGCCACCACGTAGGCTATATTTGCCATTTGGTTCTTCAAACATCGGATGTGGCGTGCCAACATCTGGCCAATACGCTGTTTCACCATTCCTAAAATCGACATCTATTGTATCACCAACATCAAAACTGTAGGCTACCGCAGTCATCACACTCAAGTGATTCCTTTCCTTAATTACCACACGATACAAATCTGGTTCAACACTCCACAAAATCAACGGACCACCAACCAAATTGCCATACTCATCTATTTGCACAACATCAAAAGTATATGCGATATATGATGGATTATCTGCATTTCGTAGCTCAACAGTAACCTCGGCTGGTCGGCTTATGCCAGTACTCGCATTATAATATCCTTGGAGATACACATGTAAATTTAATAGGGGGTACCCTTGTCCACACTCAACTATAACCGAATCCGAATAAGGACTCTCGAGGCCAGGGACGTCAAGCGCAGTTACACGGTAAACATAAATTTCCCCTAACTGAACCATAGTGTCGACAAAACTATTTACCAATGTAGAATCAAGTTTTTCGTAACTCGGATTATCACTGCATCTACGATAAACATTACATCCTTTTAAATCAGGTTCAGGATTCTGACGCCATTCAAGATTTATAAATTTTGATTCTAAAGGCGAATAGGCAATAAGTTCCCTTGGCTTCCCTGGAGGTGGTTGATCTTTCGTAAAAATGAATGAAGCAGGTGCAAGTTCATAAACGGGTCCATAATTCTCAGTAATGCTTGAATAATGAATTCCATCGCCATTACTAATACCTGAACCCCCGTCAATATGGAAAGAACGCCATCCAGACACAGAATAAAAACTATCAACCTCACATTTTCGATAATCAAACCTTAAGGTGGTATCAGCAAATAGAATAAGTTCAAACTCAGTTGTATCTTCGTAATAGGTGTAGATCCAGCGCACCACTCCACGATTAGGATCAAATAATTCTGTTGAAGCCCCCCAACTATACTGTCCCCATATATGCTGCAATGCATCGTTATAAACACTAATAACTCGTTCCTCTGAACCACCTGCTGTAGGTAAATCAAATTCGCAAAAATCGTGATTAAACTCAAACCATATACTGCTCCGTCGATTAAAGTAGAATGCGTCATAAGCAGATTGATAAAAAGGGAAATAGAAGCTAAGAAACTGTACTTCATAGTACCGAGAGACCCAATCTAGTCCTGTCTGCCAATAACTCACATTTTCCCATTGAAATGCTACTGGATAACATTCATAATCATCTGATGTTTTAGTGCTAAATGAAAAGGTATAAGGAATTAGTCCCTCCCCTTGTATGTCCTTTATCTGAGAACTCAATGAAATCGTGTAGGCAGTATTTTTGATAAAAGCCGGGTCAACTCTAAAATCAATCTCGGTATCACTGAGCCACTTCCAATCACCGGAAACTCCGGGGGAAATATTTACTGCTGACCACAAATCAACACTTGGATCCATTGGTACACTAAATCTTATGTAGATATGTTGATGCAAAGGCACACCAATCTGCCCATCAGTAGGTTGTGTTTCTTCAACTGTCGGTTGAGAATTAACGACATTTGCCGTCGTCCCCAGAAGATTCCCCTCTCCCATCAGTTTTATCATCGATTCATCTTTAACCACATCTTCCCCACGTGCATAAAGTTCAACATTCATTACTATTAAGACTAAGAGTGCTAAAGAAAATAATCTTTTTGTCACGATTCCTCCTCTCTTTAAATCATTAGTTTGCAGTATATTACATACCGCGATCAAGTATTTCTCTCACTTTTTTTGATAGTTCACTGAACCTGAAGGGTTTTCGAATAAAGTTACATTTGTCTGGTTGAATGCCCTTCTCACGCAGAATGGCATCTGTATTACCGGAAATAAATAGGAATGGAATTTTCTCTGCCCGTTCTTTTCTTGAAATATTGTAAAGTTCTATACTATCCAACTCATCAAGTTGTACATCTGTTATAACTATATCAATTCCATCCTTGAGTTCTTTCAATATTCCCACTGCTTCTTTTACAGAACCAACTGCTCTAACCCTATAGCCACTCACTTCAAGTTGTCTGCAAATAGACTTTCCAAGTATTTCATTGTTCGCTACGATGAGAATTCGCTCCCCGTTCCCTAAAGCAATCCGGTTCTCTAAACAGAAGGGAGCGCTGCTTTTTCTTTTATCCTTTTCAGCCTCCAACGCAGGAAAAAAAAGATAGAATGTAGTCCCTCTCCCTGGATTGCTTTTCACCCTGATCTCTCCCCCAAACCGTTTTACGATATCGTATACCATAGATAAACCAAGCCCTGTATTTCCCGCTCCTTTCTTAGTTGTAAAGAAGGGGGTAAAAATGTTCTTCGATATATCCTTATCCATGCCTGATCCGGTGTCAGCGACCTTCAACAGGACATAATCATGCCCTTCTGGTAGAGAGAATGTTTCATAATCTCCTTGACACACATTTCTTGTTATAAATGAAAGAGTCCCTCCACTCTTCATTGCATCATTGGCATTCATAGAAAGGTTTATCAATATCTCGTGTATTTGTTCAGGGGCAAACAGTATTTTTTTAATCTCTTCGGCAAGGACAGTTTTCACCTCTACATCCTCATTCATAAGACTTCTAATTGTTTTTAAGGAATCCACAATAAGACGGTTCATATTACAGGGTCGTGGTAGTGGAACTTGTCCCTTGCAAAAGTTGAGTAGTTCTCTTGTCATATATATGGCGTTGTCCACGGCACTCTGGAGTGATTCTATATACTCTCGTCTGGGGTCATCATTGCTTGTCTCATCAGAAAGTTGCTCAAGTAGGCTTACAATTACTGTTAATATGTTGTTGAAATCATGGACGATTTCTCCAGCAAATATTCCAAGAGATTCCATCTTTTTTAAATGTAGGTCGGTTCCCCGCAATTTCTGTTCCTTGGTTACATCCAATGCTGTTAGCAAAAGCATTTCTTTTTTTCTCGTTTTTATAATTGCAGGATATACCTTTATGATGCTTTTTTCGTTACCTCTGTTATTTTCTATTTCAACCTCGAAACTTTCGGGGTTACCGTTCCATGCCTTTTTGAGTTTCTTTTTTATATCCTTATTTCTATTTCTCCCATCCTTAAAAATGTTGTTTGTAATATTTTGCCCAAGGATTTCTTTTTTCTGCAAACCCGTAATCTTCTCAATAACCTTATTACACAACTTGCAAATTCCATTCATATCAACGAGAATCGTACCCACCGGTGCATTTTCTACAATTATTGACTGGATTTCAGTAAGTTCTCTCATCTTTATACCCTTCACCTCCTAATTTAGAGGTTTGTAACATCGAAAGTAAAATAATAATATAGAACAAGATTCATTAATATACCAACAACAAAAACCTCTTTGATTATGAACAGCATTAAGACAGGGGGAGTATCAGAAGGTACGTATGTGAAATTATACCATGGGGGCTGAATACTTCCCCCTGCCTTGTTATTTTATTATCAACTGCTCCCATCCTGATGGAATAAATACCCAAAAGACATCCACCTATATTAACTTCCATCGAATACCGCTACGGTTTTTACCTTCATCTCCATAAGTTTCCTCTCCGTTAGATGGAAGGGCAGGTCCAAAAGACCTGCCCCTTTCTTTTTAATATATCTTTACCAATTTCGCAGTTGCATAAGATGAGGGTGACTCAAGCCTGCCAAAATATATGCCTGATGGCAGTATCTCTCCTTTGCTGTTCATCCCATCCCAGGTTACTGTATATACCCCGGGCCTCTTTAATCCTGAAACAAGGGTCCTTATCTCTCTCCCGCTCACATCATAAACCTTTAATTTGACAACTGTTTCCTCTGGAATAGCATACTCTATGGTGGTTCCATATCTGAAGGGATTTGGGGAAGCAGGATAGACTGAAAGATGGTCTGGAAGTTTTTCTGTTTCTTCTTTAACACCTGAAGTTATACCAACATCAAAATTGAAGAGAGTCGTATTTGTGTAGCTGTATCTACTACTGGACCCATCTGCACTTAAACCATTAGCGTTTATATCTGCCCAAAATGTCACTCTGTGCCCCACGGGACAGTCGCCACTTATATCAAAATTGAAGGGATCGTCAAGGAAAAATGAAGCATCCCCTTGAATAGATGAAGTAAAGTAAGCCTTGTTATCTATTATGGTCACATATATATCGTCCGTGTAAAGAGTAACCTCTACATTACCAACAGAATCATTACCGCTGTTGCGAAGTTTCATATACATCTCAATCTGTTCCCCTGGATCAGGAATCCCGTCTTTATAACCATCGTCAAAAGTATTTTTTGCATATGTTAGGAGAACTGTGTCGGGTAAACCTGCCTCTCCCTTTTTGAAGTAATACCAGAGATTGTTCTTTGCGTAAGAAAGATAATGGTACTGATAAACACTGGAGGGACCATAAGGTGTTGTATCATTACTAGTAGAAAGACCATAAGTCGGGGGATCTCCCTGCACGAGCGAGATAATAGGCCCACACGTGTCTACGAATAAAGAGCATAGTGATTCCGCAGCTAAATCGACGGAAGGGCTTATATTCGAATCTATTAGGGTAGATGCAAATTTATAAATGTCTTCATAGTATTTAGCATACCATATATCATCTATATAGTCCTTGTTTGCTTCCACACATTCCCATATTTCGGGGTTGTGAATTCCGCCTGCTTTAAGGAGTTCGGAAGCGAGTTTATTTGCTCTGAGGGATAACTCTGTAAAGGAAGGGCCAAGGTCAACAGCTGAAAGTGTCCCAAGGAATTGACCGCCATATCTCTGATGATAATAATAAATAAAGGTGTCACAGAGTGCATAAGGTCTAATAGAGGGATTCGCTATGATACTCCTCAAGGATGTCCAGTCGGGACCACTGGCCCACATTGATCTTTCAGAAGCAACTAATATATCAGAATATGCCCTTATTTCATATGCCACCTCTACCATACCCATAAGACATGATTCAAAGTTGAGTACATCAATGTTCTTTCCAATAGAATTCTTCATTGTCCGAAGACATGCACTAAGTTCCCCATTCCTTATCTCAATCTCTTCTCCTGAGGTCCAATCTTCACCAATTGATAACACGTCTCCCTCGCTCCCATCACCCTTTTGGTACCCGGAACCGTGCCCAAAGACGATCACTACGTAGTGCTTTGCGGGATAGTTTGTTACCCCCCAGAGGAGAAAATCCTTCAGCGTAGTTGTATCCCCTGTGTTCAGTTCACCAAGAACTTCAAGAGGGTATGCATCAATTATCGCATTACCAGGGTTACCCGGGACAATCATATATCTCCTTACATCTGCATGATTCCCATCAAGGTCATCATAGCCACCGTAATCAGGATGTCCATCCAACTCTGCAATGAGATTTACGCCTCCGTTTGTCCCTCCTGCACCCTCCATTTCATCAATCGTAGGATTTAAATAAGAAGAAAGATTACAATCCAATGCACCATAGAAAAGAACGGTCCATTCTTTCCTTTCAATCATAATCTCAAAACTATCAATGTCAGTATATCCATCTGCACCTATTTCAAGTGTAAACTGGATATGATGGTATGTAGTGCACGTTGGCGAAATATCTATGATAAATGGATTTAAAGAATTGTTCGCTTCCCCTTGAAGTAGTATATCGCCAAACCCTGATGAATCCGCGTCTGTATGAATGGTAATAAGTGGGTCTAAAGAAGAAATTTTAACCCATACATTCTGGGCTTCCAAACCCAAGTTTTTTATCTTAATAACAAGTGTGTCATCTTCTTCCCCCGCATATGCAACTCTCCCGAAGGTATCGTTAAGCACATAACTCTTATAGCCAATATCTGGGCCTGTTATTCCAATGGGGGCTCTTTTTGAATAATAGATATCAGGCGTATCTCCTCTCTTATCAGTCCATACAGCGTAACAATTTGTTAAGGAATAGACGATATCTACCGTGTGATAGGAAGAATCTGCACAAGAGGTGTCGGATACGGTTTCTCGTTCCCCCCAGGTAGCCCCAAGATCCAATGAATATCTAAAGGAGATTCTATCACCTTCTCCCCCTGCTAGAGTATAGGAATAGTATGCGCAAGTCACTGTGTCACCCTGGATAAAAATTGAAGGAGATTTAGAGGACCATAGCGGGGCTGTTTCAATACTTGTGCCGATGACAGGGGAGGTTGAAAGACCATCAAGAGAATACGCATATCCTATATAGGGGTGAGTACTATACTCATAGGCAGTGACGACAGTATCCTTATTACAAACAATGGCTGGGTTTTTCCCCTTATAGATTGTATATTTTGTCCAGTCCCCATCATCTGGAGAATCTGCTGTGTCTGGACCAACGGTTGTCATTGCCATAATTACACTATCCCCATCCTCGTAGGAAAGAAATACCCTTGAGGTGTCAGGATGGAAATCATACATTGCAACGATAGGAACTGCATCAGCATTCCCATCAGCGTTCATTGTCTTCGGGGAACTCCAATTCTCTCCTCCATCAGGTGAGTATATCCACCCTATTCTGTCTTCGCCTGTTGTGTCTGTATAGGTAACGAATATCTTTGACGCTGTACCACCACCTGCTGTGGCAATAGAAGAGTTTATACACTTAATCCCACCCTCTTCTCCTATAATTTTCCAGAAGCAATCTATATCATATTTCTTTAGCGTGCGTTTTATCATAACTTTTGAGGTTTCCGGGTCTGGATTATAATAACAATAAGATGCATAACAGTAACCCGAATCATCCACAGCTATGGAGGGATGATATTGGTTAGCTGAACCGGTGGCAACACCTTTATTCTCCCATGCAGCCGTACTCCTATCATATTTTACGGCACGTATATTGAAATTATCAAATGAAGCTTCATTCTGACAAACAAGATAGATATTCCCGAACTTGTCTGTCTTAGCATCAACATAATCATCAGGGAGTGTGCTACTATAAGCAACTTCATTTAAACCCCAATATTGTGCTCGCGCCCTATCTTCACCAAAAATACCCGCAAATGGTAAAAACAGGATAAGTAAACTTAAATTAAGATAAAACTTCATAAAAACCTCCTCTTGCTTATCAGCTTATACTAAACTCATAAAGTTAAGGCAGGAAAAGCGGGAGAAGTGTTTTGTAAGTGGGGGGCTAGCCTTTCCTACCTTATGGAATCTTACGGATTCATTAATTTGCTGATTTTCCTATCACTTAATAAACGACATCTTTCGAGTAATTCTATTATCACCTGCTTCCATCCTGATGAAATAAATACCTGAAGGACTACCACTCATATCAATTCTCATTGAATACCGCCCTGCTTCCTTGTTTTCGGAGGTATACTTTATCTGTCGTCCAGCGCAATCATAAATTTTAAAGGTTACTCTCCCTTTCTTCGGTAAACCATATATAATACTGAACTGATTACCTGTTGCTATCCCGGGTATCTGCATAGAATAAACGGCTGGTATTTCTTCTGTTGTTACTCCGGAATAAACCACATTGTATATGGATACATCATCTATATACCATCCTAAGTCATTGCCATTTGGATCTGCACCAAAAGAGAATCTAAGTTTTATAGTATCACCTGCGTAGGCACTCAGATCCCTACGGATTTCTTCCCAGTATCCTTGTCGTTTACCACTATAACCGAGTTCTTCTGGTATATAAGGATTATTATCAGCGATTTGCAAATTATATGGAGGTTCAAAATAATCGAGGAGTTCATAACTCCCTCCATTCGCAGAGATCTTGACATTGCCCCCATCAAAGAATGGTTCCGTGCGGTACCAATGATAGAAAGAAAGAACCGGGTGGGTTAGCCCCGTGAGGTCTATTGTCGTTGTTACCAGCGCAGAACCATTATCATCAGTATATTCGCCATCAAGTTTAGTCCCCCAGACTTTCAAACCCGAATGGGCAGGTGGTCCAGTGAAGAGGTTAGGAGAACCCCATTCCCAATCTCCAAACGATGATGAGCTGTATCCTCCGTTATCAGACTCGAAGTCCTCGAAATAAACAATTTCGAGTGGGTATAGTGTGAAATCCATCTGATGAGTACCTGTTATGTTGACATCAGTTACTATTGAATCTAAATATCCATCTCTTGAAACCATAATAACATACGTTCCATCGTATAGATTTGGTATTTGATAATTTCCACTTGCATCTGTGGTATCGATACGGAGATATCCACTCGATCTCGCGGTAACTATTGTCCCTTCACCAGTGGGTTCATTAACATTACCAAAGAGAGTATCAACGGGCTCTCCTGACTCTGAAAAAAGGAGATAATGAGCAGTATTTTCCACAAGGTCCTTTGCCCTTTCTCCCATAAATAGAACATCAAGGTTGAAAGCATAATAAACGATCTGTCCTTTTAAAGGTGTTGGTTCATAGATCAGTATCCCGGCATTATCCGGGGAATTATGCGTTCGATAGATGAGATGTGCGTCAATATCGGGAACAACAATGTCTTGATTGGATTTACTGCTACTGATAGGCAGGATATCGTCTAGAACATTGGGTATAGTGGTTAATGGATGAGTATCCTCCTTATGCAGGATTCCTCCAATATCGCCGTGCCAACCCCTTATATTTAAAACATTTGAAGGAAAAGCTCCAAATTTGGAGCCTTTTATCATGGCTCTACATCCTATTTCTCCCCCTTCTATCAATAATTTTCCACCTCCATCTACCCAATCCATCAGGTTAGCAGCCATACTTGAGTCCAAACACCACTTAAATCCCCCTGAGGTATAAACAAGAAAGTCATAGAATTCCCAATCCAATGGATCTGTGGCTTTCCTTGCAACTGTATCAACATAATATCCAAACTCCGTAAGCCAGCTATAGAACTTATTCACTGAAGCATCTGCTCTGGAGGATGCTCCTTCCTTTTTCATAACCCCTTTCCCCTCCGTACTCCCACCTCTGGACCCAGCAGAGTCATCTATCACCAGAATCGAATGACCAGTAGTATCCATCACAAAATTTAACTCGTGAGAGGGAGTAGATAGGGTTAATGTAGTATCTATTTTTGCATGTTGAAAGGAGTACACTGAAAAACGATACCTAAATTGGGGTAGTCTAACAGAATAAGTTCCACCGGCAAGCGAATCTGTTGTTATTGTCCTATAAAGAGACCCATTATCCGTCCTATAAATCCTTATCAGTGAAGTTAATGGATCATCACTTATGCTCTCTTTTACAGTCCCAGAAACAGTTACTGAGTCTTCTGGGTCTATCAGGATGTTATGAACATTATCTCCCAATTTTATCGTTAACGGCTCTGCTGTGGGTTTATGACCAAAGAACCTACTGGTATATATATCATAAAATCCACAGAACATAGTGTCTGTTTTATAAGCACCATAAGGAAGAGAAGACGGAAAACCACCACTGGATTCTGTGACAAAAACCGGTTCAGTTGACGATGTGTCAGAACCTGCCTCATACCCTTTAATTGTTCTATTACCCATAGAATCCCCGGTAAATGAATTTATTACATAACCGGATAATAAGCCCTTATATATATTAACGGGTATCGAGTCCTGATAGATATTATATCCTTCCTTGCCTACAGTCCCGATTATCTCTCCAATATTCGTTGGGGTTACAGCAATATCGGCCAGCGAAGAAGAGGTATAAACAGATGTATCTATCCCACATCCTTCCAGATAAAAGGTGTAGCCACCCAATTGTACCTGGCTATAAACATCCCCTGGAATTTCTGGCATTAATCCGTCAGTTACCCCAATGGTATCTGACTTAGCATTAATGAGCACCCCTGAAAGGTCAGAGCCAAGCACCCATATCGTATCCGTAAAGGAATTCCACGGTTCACTTGTCTTCCTTCCCTTTACCCATAATAATTGCCCGTAAGGTGATTTTACACCCAAAGTGCACACACCCGCTGAATTTGTGGTATCGCATACTGAAACACCATATCTATAAATATTAATCTCTACCGAATCCTCCGGGTTAATCCCAAGAGAATCCTTTACAGTTACTATTATTTCGTTGTGTATCTCAACATCAATCGTATCAGGTTCAACGGTCATCTGCATATCGGAAACAATCAGGGCGTAACTTTCTACTGGTTTATAGTTGGGTTTAGTTACGGTTACCCACATTGTATCTGGAACAGAGTCTGGACTAATTGACAGGGTTACTTTCCCCATCGCATCGGTATAACCTCTACCCCACATATCGTTATCCTTTTTGCACCAGAGACATACCCTTGCGTTCTCCACAGGATTTATCCCATCAGTTACATTTGCTGAGAAGCTCCAGGAACCGTGAGATATTATAGGATAGTGAGTCGCAACGAGTTGCTGAGGCTCTGCAGTCCAGATAGGAAGCTCAGGATCCCCGTAGAGATTATACGAATACATACAATGCTTGGCAACATTATCAGTGGAGACATAAGGAACACACTGACTATTCATTCTATCCCTTGCAGTTCCAAGGTTGTAATATTCTTCACTTGCCCATGCTTTTGTGAACCATATTGATTGCCATTCCGAGCGACCTCTCTGAGGTAGCTTACCCCAACCCGACCTGTAATTTAACATACATGCAACTGCGCCATGGTTAGAAAGGGTCATCAGATTCTCTGCAAAGGACTCATAGTCATATCCACCGGCCAAACAGGTAATAGAATACAAAATGAAAAGATTGTCACCGGTTGCAAGATTGTCTAAGTTCCCGTTAGAAAAATCACCAGCCTGGCTGAAATTTCCGTGCTGTGCGATATGTAACCAGCCATAGCCTGAATTCAATGAATCATAAACAGCATCTACTCCTGGATATTGACCGGTTTCCTCATAACATTTCGCATCAAAGAAAGAAGTTGGGTCATATTTAGCAATTGAGTCCGAAACAAAAGAACCATAATAACTCCCCCACAAAGCTTCGGAGGTCAACATCATTTTTTCTACATAACCACTCGGGGGATTTTTTTCATATATAAGGGTATTGTGAACAAAAAGTGTGCACGCTTCATAAGCCTTATCTGCTTCATCAAAAAGCACTCTTCCAACATAAACATCCATATATTGGTCATCGTTAAAGTCAGAATACCAGAGGTCGGCACCAATAGTATCTTCGTCGCTGAAATCAGGTGCAGGATCATGTAGTATCTCTATATCCTTCCTCGGCATCCAGTCGCCTACATCACTCTCAGGGGTTCCCCACCCATGCGAAGGATCTACATCATCATCATCTTCTCCAACAAGGAGAACCCATTGAATACCCCAGTTTTGTGCTGCATCTTTAATGAAATTCCTAATAGCTGTAGTCGGGCGAACGGGAAATCCACCGTAATTATCAAGTATCCAATCCAGTGCAACCCTTTTTGCGGGAACACCTTTTTTTGTTTTCCAAGAAACAAAGGGTTTAAATGCACCCCACAGATCCATAGAGGGATTAACCGTAGTATCTATTATTACCACATACTCTACAAAATCATCGGGGAGATCCTTTGAAACGGGAGGAGTAAAAAGAAGTATATCTTCTTTGTTGACAACAAGGTCTTCTACGATCTTTGTGCTAATATCAAACCTATTGGGGGTCACCTCGTTAATCGGCTTCGCCCCTTCCCTGTAATAAATCCGGAAAGTTATCTCTGTAAAGAGGTAAATTTCCCCTTTTAACGGGATATACTGAATAGGGAAAACGGTTATTGTCGCAAGATTATATCCTCCCTTCTCTCCTAAATGAGGGCATAGTATGACATTAGAGGGGTAAAGCTCAGGGGACTCGTAAACCTCTTTCAGGGGCTCAACAAATGGTGGAGGCTCATGTTGCATAAATGGCCTTGCGGTTTGAACAGGCAAAATATTAAATTTTCCTGGAATTTTAACCCTCTCTGAACTTATAACTTCTACTTTCTCTATTTCAGCACCAGGTGGAATAACATAGACAGAGGAATGGACGGGAATTTGCGGATAACCAACTTTATATTCATAGCTACATCCAGCGATCTGGATAACATCATAACCCTTCTCTTTTTTAAAGGAGAGCTTCCCCCTTTCAAAATAAACAGTCTTCTCTAAGCTCCCTGCGAATACCACAGCTGCATACATAAGAACAAACGTTGTAATAAATCGCTTCATATAAAACCTCCTTAAGTTTAAAAATCCTATATAATTCCTATATAATTATTTTTTTAGGAGGGGATATAGGATGGGGATTAGAATAAAGCAACACAATACCATACAGCCACTTCCATCATATCCGATAAACCTAACACTACAAGGACACATAACAAGGAGGTTTTTCAGGTAATCATAGCAGCGTTCAGTATGTGAAAACACCTTATTACCCAAACTATAAAACCATCTAACATATCCCCTCCTAAAATTCCACTCTAACACTAAAATGTGCACATCTTTAATAGAGTATTTAAATATTAATATAAAAATGACTAACAGAAATCTCACAAAACTCTAACAGAAAGGGGGTTTTTTATACAATGAAAGGAAAATTATGATTATCTGATTAGAGACTTATAGATTTCTTGGGTCTTAAGGGAAGGTTCTTCTCCCAATTCTTTCCTTAGAAAGTCCTGCAATTTATGATATTCCTTTTTTGCTGCTTTTTTGTTATGCAATTCTATATAACAACGCATATTATTGATATAAGGATCCTCTATAAAGGGGTCCTCTTTAATTATTTTTTGGTTGTACTCCAGCGCCGCAAAATACTCACCTAAATCAAAGTAATGTCTGAATAACTCAGAAAGAGCTTTTATATAGTTAATGGAAAAAAACTGTTTTTTATCCTCGCACCACCTATCATAAATATTAATAAGGAAACTGCCTGTATAAAGTTCCTCTGCTTCTTTAAGCAATATAATTGCTTCCTTTATTTCACCCCTGGATTTGTGATCCCGTGCCTTTCTCAAAAGTGCATCAAATTGTTCTACATCTACCCAGAGTTTATACTCAGGGTTCACATAATAACACTCATTTGCATAGAGAATAATCTTATCAAATCCTGATTTTTTAGAAAATTTTTTGTTAATATACGAAATTTCTGTGTGAAGACTCCTTTTTGCGAACTTTGGTAGCTTCCTTGGCCAAAAGATCTCCATTAACCTATCTCTTACGAAAGATTTATCTCTATTCGTAAAATAAAGCTACCCATTTGAATTTTACACAGTAAAACCAAAGTGCAAAACTTGAGTTGAATCAAATATTCCGGTCTCGAGACATTATGAACATGCTGAGTTTGTTGAGGTAAAAAGTTCTAAAATGGCGCAAAGCGAGAAAGCTGAGAGGAATTGAAACATTGATTACGTTTAGGGATTTTAGATTTTGGGATTGTTTTAAATCTAAAAATCTTACTTCTCAAATTTCAGATAATAATTGTCTAAAATTTTAAGGGGAAGACAATTGTCCCTGAGAGTAATTGTATTCTTGTTTTTAAAGTTTAGAAATATAGCAGATATCTGATTTTAAAAACAGTTCCCTCATCACTCGTCATGAATTTATCCTCCATAGGGTCATAATCTTCTGTTCTTGTATACACCAGATATATCCAAGACTTCGGCGAGAAATTATATGAAACTACAGGGTTTATCCTATAGCGGTAGATTTTACCAAGGCTTTCTATCCAAACACCCTCGCATCTTAAGTCAAAATGGAAATTTCTGGAAAAGTGATATCCAAAAAATGGTGAAAGTGTGACATATAAATTTTCCAACTTTTGAGAGGAAAAGATATGCCTCCATCCAAAATTTTCTTCCCAGTATGGTGTAATGTTAAAAAATAGTCTTAAATTCAACTTTGAAAGGGGTATTAATGAAATATGTGCTCCTATGTTTCCCTGATAACCAAGATGCTGTGCATAATAATTAAAGTTATACAATACATTGCACCATAAATTAAATGCAAATAAAGAGGAGTCAAAACCTCCATTAAAGTTTATACATTTACTCTTATAATGTATCTCTGCCCCACCTATATTTTCATAAACATCCCTATATAAAAAAATGATATTCCCGTTATAGTTATTTCTTGTCTTGAAAAAGAACCAACCAGTCATACCTTGCGTCATATGCGTTGCAATCCATTCTCTACCGCCCCCATAAAATAACCCAACCCCATAATAATCAATTATGCCTTTTTCGAGGGGGAACATCCGCCCTAAGAATACACTTGCATTTGCTCCCTTCATAGGAACATAACCAACTTCGTTAATATGGTATGCAGAACCAATATAGGAAATGTCTACACCCAAGAGCATCTTTGGATTTAGGTATAACCAGTTTAGATAACCTGCTCCCCCCCTTAGGCCTGCCGAATCTGCATAAGAACCTTGAAAAATCGAACTATGAAAATCCTTTACATAACTCCCGTCTAAGGTTAAAGTTCTAACATATCTTAAAGTTGTTTCCTTCCCAATATATGTAAGCCCAGTTGTCAAACCAGGTAAAGACTGTTTGCAGATTTTTAAAGCAAGATAATTTGCCTCTGCCTCTCTCCCCTTTGCACCTGTATTTACATACATTCCTGCACCCTCAAAGTTATTCCCTTTTGTTACAAATTTCAATCCAACTCTTATAGGAACAAAAAGAGAATCATCCACTACTTTCCCAATGTTCCTTGTATGCAAGATTTCAATAGGGCCTGATCCAATGTTGAATTTCTGGCTACTCTTCATATTAAATATCTCTTGCCCCTCAAGGAAAAAGGGCCTTTTTTCTCTTAGATAAAGGGTATATCTTGTTAGATTCACTTGAAATGGATCTGCCTCAATCTGAGCGTAATCAGGGTTTAGCGTAACGTTAACTCCGAACAGGTCGTTTGGGTTATATGAAATATCTACTCCCCCATTAAAGACTAAACGCTTTGTCTCTCTTACAATTCCTACAGGGTAAATCTCAAAAAAATTCCCACTCTCCTTTGGGTTTATGCTATTAAGTGTATCAAATAAGGAAATCCTGAAACCAAGAAACTATTTTACTGGTTTCCAGTAATCCATTTCAACTTTTTCAGGTATAAATTTTTCCAACTGGATACCACATTCCCCCTTTGCATATCGTATTTCCTTTAAATAGGCCTTTATCCCCACATTAAAGCCATATTCCGTAATCTTCATTGATGCAAACTAAATACTCTCCCATGACGAATCAAATGTTTCGCCACTCCTTGTGGATATCTCATCTTCTCGAGTCCCCGAAGCTGCCACTATGAAGTAGTAACAACTTCTTCCGTCTCCAAAAGTATCGAGATAAAGGATAAACCTGTCACCTGAAGCAATTATCCCATATTCGGATATCTACCTGGGGTTTCCGTCTGTTTGTATAGCATTTGAACGCGACATAGAGACTCTCATAATCTGCTAGGACATATACCTCCGTCTTTTCGGTGGCAGTTTCCCCTTCATTAGATGTTTGTTGAGTAAAATCTGATATGATATCAGCATTGAACCAGATTGAATCTAATTCACCATCAATAATTAGTGGATTTGGAACAAAAAGTGGCACAAGAGAAAGTAAAAAAATGAACATGTTAACTCTTTTTACAGATTCATATTATGAAAAAACACTTTTAGATTAAATTCGCTTTTGGGACTATAGTACTCAATCATCCTCTCTTTAATCTTTTTATGGATTCCTTTGATTCTCTCATACGAACAATTTTCTCGTTCTTTGCACCTTGAACAATTGGGGCACTCAAGCTTAGGATAATATTTAAACACTCCAGCTGGTTCAGAAAGATCATTAAATACTGCATCAACAATTTTAGGCGTATAAACATTTTGCAACCAATGCATAGCATCCCCTTTTGGTTTCCCTGCAGCAAGCAATCCTAAAAAATCACGAGCACATTTATAATATATATTCACCTTTCCACTCTTATTATCAATATATTCCTTTAACTGATTAAATGCATTCTTATAATTACCTTTTTTATAATATGCGCAGGCGAGAAAGAAATTATACCCAATTTTCAAATAGGAAAATCCATCTAAATAAGGTAAATTTGTAAGAGTGGCAATATTGCTATTTTTACCTTGAGAAATCTCACCCTTAACATAACTTATAAGTATAGAAAGGTCTTTATTGGAACTATTCGGAATATTCTTTGATATATTTATTACATCATAATTTTTACCAATCTTTATATAATCTTTTTTTGTTAGGTATCTAGCTTCAGCAATTCCGGGTATTATTACTCTAAAAGAAGGAAATCCTAAAAAACTATTGTCTCTAATTAGCAACTCCCATCCTTTGCCTTTTATTATTTTTAACAAATACAGAAGGCACTCTTTGTTGTTTGGAAAATGATGTGAATATTTCTTTGAAGCAGAATCAGGGATCAACGCGTTTTGAAAGATACTAATAGGATATTGACCTTTTCCATCAAGAAAAATTTGGATAACATTTTCTTGGTCTGTATATTTCTTATCAACATTATATTCAAATAATATTAAATTTTTATAGTCAAACAATTTTCTCCCTTGAAAAAGTTCGGTCAAGGTTCTTTCAAGTGCAATACGTCTATCTGGGTGAGATCCAAATTTAACAAAGTATCCGCCAGTTTCGTTAGCAATTATTACCAATGCTAATACAGGGAGACCAGTTTTAAAAGAACAATCTAAAACATTTATTTTATAATTACCTTTTTTTTCTATTTGTTCTATCATTTCATTCTGCGATTTAAAATATCTCTGAAGAGTATCTTTAGGAATGGTAGGATGTTTAATTTCATTATTAATGGTAACTCTATTTACGTATCTCTCAAATATCTCTGAAATTCCCTGAACCAGTGCTTCTTCTGGGGAATTGCCTGCGCATAACCCGTTAGATAAGTAAAAAATAGAAATTAATGTTGAGGGTAAATATAGGATGGATTTTGAGAATACATTATAATATGGGACCATAATAAAGTCTGAGTTACAACTTTTAGGGGTAACTTTTATAATATGTTTAAAATAACTTTCCAATCCTTCAGAATTTTTAACATCTGTAGGTGTGAAAATTTTTAATATCCCTAAAGGAATATTATCTATAACTTCAGGAATATCCATATATGTCTCGTCAGGGAAAAAGTAAAACCCTTTAAATTTACTCAATTGTTCATCAAATTGGTAATATCTAAAGATGGAGTATAGGAATTGATTACTTAATCTCTCTATAATTTCGCCATAAGCACTGGCAAGAGCCAACTCTGGAGTTATTCCTTTTCCATTTGTTCCGAATGGGGTACCCGCAATTTGAAGTCTTACCGAATAGAACTTACCAAGTACAACTTGCCAACTTTCTTGCACAAAAATATCTATATCTGATAACACCCTTCTTATTTTTCTGATCGTTTCCAAGGGGTTTTCATCCTTGTAATGATACATTATGTGTCACTCTCTCAATTCAGCGTTATCAGTTATCAATTGAGAAGAAAACAGATTTTTATATTCATCACATGTCTTTATTAACTCGTTGTGCAAACCAGTGCATATTATTTCTCCACCCTTAATAACTATGATTTTGTCACAACTTTTTATTGTCGAAAGTCTATGAGATACAATAAAAATGATTTTCCCTGCTTTGAATTTACTGAGCAATTGCAAAATTTGTGCCTCGGTATATCCATCAATTCCTGCAGTTGCCTCATCTAATATAATGGTCCCAGCATCTCGCACTAGTAATCTTGCCAACATTACTTTCTGCTTTTGCCCCCCAGAAAGGTTATATCCTCCTTCTCCTATGGTCGTATCTAAACCCCGTGGCATTTCCTTAATAAAATCGGTAAAGAAAGGTATTCTAAACAATTGCTGCAAATTATCGTCACTTTCTTCTACCCCTACTATTATATTACTTTTGACGGTCCCAGGAAATATATAAGGAGTCTGGGAAACGGCATATAAATTCTTTCTTAAACTGGTAAGCGTATATTTTTTAATATTCTTGTCATTAATGAGTATTTTATCTACATCATAAAATCTTAAAAGCAACTTCACCAATGTAGTTTTACCCATTCCGGATTTACTCACAATGCCAATTGTCTGCCCTTTTTTAACACTCAAATTAATATCCCTTAGGACTGCTTTATTAGGAGAATACCCAAATTTGTCTATTTTAAATTCTATGTTTTCTATTCTCTTTAGTAGTAATTTGCCTGAGTCTTCTTCAAAATTTCCTACTATTTCCTTGTTGATAAACTCTAACACCACTCTCACATCACGGAAGCTTACATTAATTCTGTTTAACCTGTCTAAGGCACCTTTATAAATTCCTAACAGCATAGATATAAAAATAACATCAGAAATCGAGATGTAATGTGTCATTAGTAGATATATTGAGAAAAGAAGAATTGCTGATTTTACAATCTCGACTGAATAACTTATCAATAAAGACATCCCCTGCGCATATAAAGCAACTTTGCTATTCTCTTCTTGAAATGTTCTGGTATAATTCTTTATTACTTCTTCAAATGCATCGTATTCAGAAATTTGTTTTATTTCTTGTATTCCCTGAACAACATTTATTATAGATTTAATATTTATAGCAGAAACACTCTGAAGTACCTCGCTTTTCTTCTGGAGTATCCTATTCAATTTCTTTAAGGGCAAAATTTTAACTGGTAATAAAATTACAAAAAGTAAGAAAATAATCATATCTATTTTAAAAACCAAACACAAGGTAATAAAAATCATTAAGAAAACCATCAAAATTTCAGAGAAGAAATTCAGCACCAATGTGAATAAAATGTTTACAGAACCAAGAATTCTCTCAGTAAAATAAGTAGGACCTTTTTTTTGGATAAAAGGTAATTTAACATGAAAAAGCAATCCGAAGAGTCGTTTGGACTCTTTTACCTTAAACAATAAGGAAAATTTAGTGATTAAGAATTGATAAAGAATCCTTATTAGATACAGGACGGTTATAAGGAAGAAAACATAAACAAATAAATTTTTAGCTCCCATAAACTTGGAAATTTGAATGAAGTCAAATATTTTTCTAAAAATTAGTGGAATAAAAAAAGTAATTGCAGCTTCTACAATAACTAATAGTGAAACGAAAAATATACGCTTTTTATACCTTTTCAGAAATTCTATGTTTGTTATCATAAGTTAGTTTTTGATGAAACAAAAGAGAGAAACCTGCTTTCTGCAATATATTTTAAATATTTGCACATGAAAGGAATGTACGCATTAAGATTCCCATATAATTTCCAAGAGATTGCAGGACAACCTCCACCACACAGATATCTATATGAGCATTCCCTGCAGGTGTCTTTCTTATCTACAGACAATGTTCGGAATTTTTCCCTCACATTTGACAAAATTAGTTCGTTATGCCACCTCTCATTAAAAATATTCCCCAATTTAAACTCCTTAGCTTCCATAAAATTTTGACATGGATAGATGTCCCCGTGCGCTCCGATGGCAATAATTTGTCTAGCTGCTCCACATTTTAGTACAGTTGAAAGAAATTCGCCTTTCGAAGTCGGATAATTTTGCTCGCTCATATCTTCAATAGATCTGGTTATTTCAATAACCCTTTGAGTATCAGGAACCAATGATATCTCTTCCAGGGAATTTGGTATAAATATAATAGTTTTAAATCTGATCCCATATTCGAAGAGAATCTCTTTAGCTAATGTAGGTATTCTTTCAATATTTTCTTTTGTTATTACACTTCTAACAACAGTTTTTGAAGGATAGTAGATGGATAAATATCTGATACTCTTAAGTATATTCTGGAATTTGAAGCTGTTTCTATTCTTCGCATTAATATCCTCATTGAGGGCATCCAGACTAATTATGATTTCATCTACTAATGGCATTATCTGGTTTATCTTCTCAACATTTAATAGGCTACCATTTGTAAGCAAACTTACTTCAGTTGTCGCACCTTTTGCGGTTAAGAGCATTTTATCAATGTCATTCCTCAGCAACGGTTCTCCTCCTGTGAATATGAAATGCTCAACTCCAATATCTTTCAACTTTTGAATTGCTTCTATCCACATAGTCAAGGGCAGGTCCCTATAGATACTTCTGTCAATGCTTTTGTTATAACAATACCAGCAGTTGAAGTTGCATCTATAGGTTGGATGAAGATATACTTCTTTTATATAACTATTGACATAATTTTCTATAATATTATTATACCTATTTTCAATAAGCTCTTTTGAATTTATGTAATCTTGTTTACTTAGAAAAAAAACTTTGGTTGTACTCAGATTCGCAATCACTCTTACAATGGTTGAACCTTTAAATTCGCGTTCATATTTACTTTCTAGTGTAGTTCTCAAACCTCTTAAATTAAAATTGCCTTTTCTGTATATTATTTCCTCAACTAAAGCTTTTGTCAAACTATTCCCTGCGAACCAAGTTTGAGTTAACGGGGATAAAAAAATGAAGGCATTCTCTTTTTTATTAATAGATATTTCCTTGTCAAAATACAAAATCATAATAACATTCCTACTTTATTAAATAACCTAACCCCCCTATATTAAATTTAATAGGGGGGTTATAAGATAACTTACAACTAACCAATCAACCTGATCCACTTCCCCCAACCATACAAAGACACAAGCACATATTGCCTGGCGATGGATCGGGGGTTGGAGTAGGTGTATCCGGTGGAGGTGGTAAAGGAACTGGCCTTGGCGTGGCTTCTTCCATTGGATAAATACTAAAATCTCCTATCTCCATATTATACCTCCTTTTTTTTAGTTTTTTAAGTATATAAAAATGACTAACAGAAATCTCGCAAAACTCTAACAGAAAGGGGGTTTTTTATACAATGAAAGGAAAATTATGATTATCTGATTAGAGACTTATAGATTTCTTGGGTCTTAAGGGAAGGTTCTTCTCCCAATTCTTTCCTTAGAAAGTCCTGCAATTTATGATATTCCTTTTTTGCTGCTTTTTTGTTATGCAATTCTATATAACAACGCATATTATTGATATAAGGATCCTCTATAAAGGGGTCCTCTTTAATTATTTTTTGGTTGTACTCCAGCGCCGCAAAATACTCACCTAAATCAAAGTAATGTCTGAATAACTCAGAAAGAGCTTTTATATAGTTAATGGAAAAAAACTGTTTTTTATCCTCGCACCACCTATCATAAATATTAATAAGGAAACTGCCTGTATAAAGTTCCTCTGCTTCTTTAAGCAATATAATTGCTTCCTTTATTTCACCCCTGGATTTGTGATCCCGTGCCTTTCTCAAAAGTGCATCAAATTGTTCTACATCTACCCAGAGTTTATACTCAGGGTTCACATAATAACACTCATTTGCATAGAGAATAATCTTATCAAATCCTGATTTTTTAGAAAATTTTTTGTTAATATACGAAATTTCTGTGTGAAGACTCCTTTTTGCGAACTTTGGTAGCTTCCTTGGCCAAAAGATCTCCATTAACCTATCTCTTACGAAAGATTTATCTCTATTCGATATAAAGTAACAAAAAAGAGATTTAGTCTTCTTTGTTCTCCACTTTTTAATTATTTTTGTCTTTTTTAAAGGATCAATAATTGTTAAATCCCCGAAAAGAAATACTTTAAAATCGTAACGCTTATTTGATTCTTTACTACCTTCCTTCATAATATTCATAATATATTCACGCTCAATATTGTGTTCTATACAGTAATTACAGATTTCGGGTTCGTTTCGGGTGTATATCCTCTTTAATATTGGACCATAATTATTCTCTTTAGCAATTTCAATGGTTTTTTCAATATATTCTTTCACAAACTCATCCCCCTTCTCACATCTAAAATACAACAACGAAAGAAAGTGATAACCAGACATTAAATCAAGCTTCACACCTATTTTTTCTAAAGTTTGAATAGCATCTTTCAGTATCTTTTCTGCCTCTATAAATCGTTCCATATAGATATAAATCATTCCCTTTTGTATGGAATAGTCTGCAATAGCTTTTCTATTTTTTCTACGATATGCAATCTCAAGGTCTTTTTCAATATACTCCAATGCGCTTGGAAAATCTCCCTTTGCAAAGGCGATATCGCTCAATCCTCTATAGATTATCCAATCTATGGCAATATCCTTTACTTTATCATTTAAGCTGCTCGCCTCGCTAAAAAGAAATAAAGCCTTCTCCAGATTATCTTTTTGAACATATAGGCCGCCAAGATTGCATAGAGAAGTCATAATGGCCACTTTACTATTTATTCTGTTACTCTCTATCATAGCAAGATTAAGATACTTCTCTGCCTCTTCGTATTCGTCGATAATAGTATAAAGGCTTCCAAGTGCATTATATATCGACACGGTATTAAGGTTTGTAATAACCTCTTTATTCAAAGCTTTTTTAAAGTACCAGATAGCGTCAAAGAATCTACCAAAATTCATATATAATACTCCATGACCATAAAGGGCAGATGCTATGTGATTCTCATCCTCCAGTAGTTTACTAACCTTTAATGAGAGACCAAAGTGTCTTTCCGCCTCCATAAAATTACCTGAATAAAAATAACATCCACCTATTGAATAATATGCTTCTGCAAGAAGCAGAGAATTCCCTTTTTTTAATAACTCTATGGCCTCTTTTAGAGTACTTATTGCACACCCCCAATTCCCCTGATTCTTCTCTATTTCACCAATATTAACAAGAGCCTCCGCTCGATCCCGGGATTTGGCCTTTGAAGAAGTAGCAACCTTTTGGTATATCTCTACCGCTTCTTTCATATCCCCTTCAATAGAAAGCAATTTTGCCTTAAAAAGGTTAAGCCTTATTGATTCTTTAATAAAATTCTCAGGTATGAGTTCTATCCAATTCTTTAGCGTGTTTATCTCGCCGCCTTCTATTATTTTTTCTCCGGTTCTTTCAATCAGTTTCACTACTGTTTTGAAATCCTTGGCTTTTAATCTATGAGATATTGCGTTTCTGTAATCCCCCAATTGCTCCATTATTCTTCCAGCGTGTATATAGAGGTCATTCAAATCACTTTTATTATATAACTCTACTGCCTTTTCCTTTAGAAATTCCCTGAAGAGCATGTGATATTTATAATAGATTTTACCTGAATTATCCTTATATTTTGAGATAAAAAGATTGTTTCTGTAAAGAGATTCAAGGACTTTCGTAGAGTCTTCCCTCTGGAGAATTCTATTACATAAAGATGGGGTTAAAGGATGAACTAGAGATGATAAAATCAAAAAATCTTTTATATCCTTAGACAAAGAAGAAAATAATTGTACTTCAAAATAATCAAATAAATTTGATGCGGTAGTGACATTCTCCTTTGTTAACAATACATTTTTACTTGGTTTCCTGTCACTCAAAAATAATTTTAGAGCGGTTATCCAGCCTTCTGTTTTTTCCTCAAGTTCTACAACTTCATTATCCGAGATTTCGATATTTAGAACATCTGAAAGGGATTCGATGTCTTCCGTATTGAATCTTAACGAATCTGTATTAATTTCTATTAATTCATCTTTTGAAAGCAGATTTGAAATGGAAAAGGGTAATTTCTTCCTGGACGTTAGGATAATGTGTAAATTGTACGGTTGATGATCTATTAAGTACTTCATAGCATCATTAATACATTTTGCCTTATCAATACAATGGTAATCCTCAAGTATAAAATATAATTCCTCACTGATAGATTCTTCTATCTCATTGATGAAGGTTCCAATAACCATTTCTATTTTTTTGCAACTATTATGTTCGGTTTTTAATAGATTTTCTGTTCTTGACCCAAAATCCGGGTAAAATCTTTTTATTCCTGTAATAATATATTTTAAGAAGATATTTATATCTCTATCACTATACTCAATCTCGTACCAGATATATCTTTTTTTAAACTCTTTTAATAATTGTATCAGTAAAGTAGTCTTGCCATATCCTGCTCCAGCAGTTATAAAAATAACTTTCCTGTCCATCCCTTTCTTAACTAAAGAAAGCAACCTTGTTCTTTTTACAAGATTGGCCCTCGCTTTCGGAGGAGAAAGTTTTGTATATAAAACCATTTATAGTATTCTATTGAGGTAGATATAAAAGTCAAGACAATTGTGTTGGTCAATTACGATAACCAACAGTTGAATGGTTAAATAGTCTACCCCAGAGAAATGCGGGATTTTAGACTCACGGGGGTTTAAGAAGATTATAAGGGCAGTAATTGGATTATAACGTCCTTTCGTCTAAAATCTAAAAGATATAAAGGAGGTCTTATCATTTAAGAGAAGCGTCTCGGAGGATGAGCGGCCATATATTCCGAGACAATAGTCTCACAAGAGCGAATCCGAGAGCCGAGCTGCGATTTCAATTCCTTCAGAAATCGACCGCGTCTTCTCGAAATGATAAGTCCTCCATATCTGTACCAGCAGGTTCACAAACTTTTCCGCCTCCATGGAAAATGTTTCTTGACAATCTATCATTTTATGCCATATTTTTACATGTGTGAGGAAATTAAATATTTTTAGAAATGATTAATTTATCAGTGTGCTGTTTTTATTCCTGCAAAAAGTGTCTTCGATCAGGCTCTTAGGGGAGTAAGATATATGAACGGTTGGAGTGGTACTATCCTACATATAGATCTTACCAATAAGACTCATCATTTCGAACATTTAGATTCAGAAACTTACGAGACCTGGATTGGGGGGAAGGGTCTTGCTGGTTATTATCTTCACCCGTACATCACTCATTCCTGGGATGACCCCGAAATGCCGGTAATCTTTATGGACGGTCCACTGGTGGGCACAGCTTCCCCGACCTCGGGACGTATGTGTATAATGTCTCGCTCGCCACTCACGGGTACGGTTGGGGACTGTTCGGTAGGGGGTAGCCTTGGGACGGAACTCAAAAAAGCAGGACTCGATGGGATAGTCATAACAGGGAAAAGTGACCAACTCATAGGCATTGAGATTATCGACAAATCAATAACAATTCGTGACGCTTCCACTTTTTCTGGCATGGGAATTAGTCTGCTTTACGAGCGACAGAGGGGAAATGGTGCGGTTGCCATGATTGGTCCGGCGGCCGAGAATGGCGTTTTATTCTCCAGCATTGTGGTGGATGGCAGCTTTGCTGCAGGTCGAAACGGCATCGGATTAGTACTCGCCTCAAAGAATCTAAAATATCTCACGGTCAAAGGGACAGGGCGTGTAGCAGTCCACGATAACATTGGTTTAAAGCAGGCACGGGAGGACATCCTTCGCCAGGTAGCTGCGACCCCTGTGTTAATGGGTGAACATGGAATAGCTTATTATGGTACAGGTGCACTTTATGACCTGATGGACAGCCGCCGAATGATGCCTACTGCGAATTTCCGGATGACCAAATTCAAATCGGCTCACAGAATGAACGCCTCTGCCCTTAACAAAAAGTATTCTCCAAAACGAGCTGGATGTAAAGGCTGTCACATCCTTTGCAAAAAGGTGGGGAAGGAAGGAACACACATCCCGGAGTTTGAGACTATGTCCCATTTCAGCGCACTCCTCGAAAACGAGGATATCGAGATTATGGTCAGGGCTAACGCTCTCTGCAACGAGATGGGCATGGATACCATCTCTGCTTCAGCCACTCTCGCTTGTTATTCTGAAATAACTGGAAAGAAGCTCACGGGTAAGCAGATTATTTCACTGCTTTTAGATATTGGACGGGGGCAAGGAAAGGGAAAAGAACTGGGTCAGGGCTCCCACCGCTACGCCGCCTCAAAGGGTCAACCTGAACTTTCTATTTCTGTTAAGAAGCAGGAGCTCCCTGCATACGACCCGCGCGGTGCTTACGGGATGGCTCTAGCTTACGCTACATCCACACGTGGCGGTTGCCACCTTCGAGCATATCCTATAAGTCATGAAATACTCAGAAAACCTGTGGCGACCGACCGATTCTCCTTTGCCGGCAAGGCCCGAATTATCAAGATAGAGGAAGACCAAAATGCTGTGGTAGATTCCCTTACTGCCTGCAAGTTTGTCTTCTTTGCCAGTTCTCTGGAGGAATACGCCAGGGCTTTTACTGCAGTCACCGGTGTACATTCTACGGCGCAGGACCTCCTGAAAATTGGTGAGCGCATTTATTACAACGAACGCATCATGAATGCCAGGAATGGCTTTTCCAGTAAAGAGGATGACCTTCCTCCCCGTTTCTTTGAAGAAGCCGGGAGCAGTGGAAGCGATATCGAAATCAAACCTTTGAATCGCAAACAATTCCTTAAAGCACGAGCCAATTACTACAAAATCCGTGGCCTTGACGAAAATGGTATGCCAATAAAGGAAAAAGCCTCTCTGCTGGGATTAAAATGGGAGAATCATAAAGGAAGCGAACTGCAGTGAAACAATTAGTTGATAAATACGTTAATAAACTCGTTTCTGCTGGCCTTGCAGAGGAAGGTGCACCCCTATTCGGCGGTCTTGATGCGGAATTGGTATGGAATCGCAGCGACCCCGCCTGCAATGAGCTGGAGGAAGTCTTTGGCGCCCTTAATATTAATTCGCTTCTCTTTTCCAAACCTGCTGAGCCATACCTATCTATTATTGAATACCTGGCAAAAGGTGCCGATAAAGCAATTCACCCGAATGACTCTGAGACCCGAACCTTCATGCATGACCTTCCAGTGATTCGGGATTTTAAGTCGAGACAGATAACTGGTGCACTTAAAGAGAGAAAGAGCGTAATCATTCCCGGGTATGGCCTAGTCACCTGGGGCACAGTAAGTCCCGAGCAAGCCTTTATCTTCTACAGTTCGGTCTGCTTTGCATGCTTTGTAAAATTCTTCTCTGATTATTTAACCGAAGTCCGAAACGGTACAGTCTCAAAAGAGCAAGCCAGGGTCTTCGAAAGAGTAGTCCGGCAACTTAAACCTTTACCAGAAGAACCTCCCGTGCTGATGCACGGAAGGTTTAAATCGGAAGAGGATGTGTACCGCGCCATAAGCGAGGCAGGGCGAACAACCGTGAAATATCACCTTGTAGATTCCTTTTTCGGTAATGTTTCTTTTCGATACAATAACACTCTTTACATCAGCCAGACAACCTCTTCACTGGATGAACTCGAGGGTTGCATCGATCCCTGCCCGCTGGATGATTCCAGCTGCACCAGTATCACAGCATCAAGTGAGTTCACTGCTCACCGCGAGGTAGTACTCCGTACAGGAATGAATGCAGTGTTACACGGCCACCCGAAATTTTCCGTCATCATTTCTATGGACTGCGAGAAAGAGGACTGCAAGTTTAGAGGACAATGCCACACCAGATGCCCGGAGGAACGTTTTATAAAAGACATCCCCATTGTCCCCGGAGAGGTGGGTACAGGCCCTTATGGTCTCTGTCATACATTGCCACCTGCTATGGAGGGACATCGAGGTGTAATCGTTTACGGTCATGGACTATTTACGGTGGGGCAGAGCGACTTTAACGAGGCTTTTACAAACTTGCTCAACATCGAGCGAATGTGCCGTGATGAATATTTCCATCGAGTTGGTGTTTAAGTATTTATTAAGGGGGATATATAATTACTTAAGGTGTCACGTGTTTATTACTAAAATAAGTGCTTTATCTTTGTCAACCATTCGGACTTGCTATCCGAAAAGACGCGGTCAATTTTCCCGGCGTGGAAATTGCCGCTCGCCCCATGAAATACTTCAAGAAGCAGCTATACACATTATTTCACGGGGCGAGGCTCTCGGACTCGCTCCCGTGAGATCTTCAATCTCACGAACCGTGCCTGCTCGTCCTCCGAGACGCTTTTCTTGATAGCAAATCCTCTGATATTCAACTCTCCCTTATATTCTTATGGAGATAACCTCAAATGTGACATCTTTATATTGTAATAAATGGCGATATTGATAAACAGTAGTAACATAAAATATAAAGAGGTAAGGATTGATTAAGTTTCTTCTGTGGTTAATTCTATTGGTGTTGTGCTGGCCAGTTGCATTACTATCACTTATCCTTTATCCAATAGTCTGGCTCCTTCTGATTCCGTTTCGAATCTCAGGGATTGCTATCACGGCCATTCTCGCCTTTTTTAAGGCAATTGTCATGCTGCCCGCGAGGGTCTTAAGTAGGTGCCAACTTCATTAAGAGTAAAGGAATGGTATATCCTGCAATATTAAACATCATATGCACGACTATTGCCGGTATAAGACTCCCGGTTTTTTCACGATAATATCCCGCTATAAATCCGAGTACAGTAGCAGATATAACTATATTTGTAACAACTAAATTCGGGAATACGCTCAGTAAACAGAAGTGACCAAGACCAAATGTTATAGCACAAAATGTTACAGGAATGCTAATATACACCTTACATAGTTTGAATCCATATTTTCTTAAAGGAGCGAGAATACCCTGTAGTAACCCTCTATAAAAGAACTCCTCAGAAATACTTGCTATTATCCAGACCGAAATAACAGCCCTCATTATTTCATCTGACATTGTAGAATTCCCCCCTCCTTCGGCTCCCATTCCACTTAAAATAGCCACTACTATATTTAATACAATTACTAAAAATCCCACCATAATACCTATAAGTGCGGGTTTAGTTAATTGACGAATCTTAACTGACTTAAAACCATATGTCGATAGGTTGCCTTTACTAAATATACTCATTAAGACAAAAGAAACAGTTAACAATGTAAGTTGAGTAATATTACCTTTAGAAATCCAGGGGTGCGACTTAAGTAGACCTTGCAAAAAACCTAGGGAAGGTATTATCTCTAAAGAAAGAATATAGATACCTATCCATATAACAATTGCCCAGCCTATCCTTACAAAATTCTTCATTACAGGAAATTCTCCAGATAATCCTTGCTAAAATCAATTTTCAGTTCTACCCACAGGGGATAATGGTCTGACATCTGAAATGTTTGCCAGACTTTTTTGTAATATTTCAATTTCTGAGATTCATCTCTCACTCTACCGTTTTCATCAAAATCTCTTTTCGATGGATTCATAAAATTCTCATATACGTTGAATTCGTCATCTTTAAATACTGACTTGTAATAATGAAAAACACCTGCATTTTTCTCACTATCACCCAATTGTAATTCGTTTGGTCTTGCTTTAAAAGCAATCTGGTCATAGAACTTTGTCTCATCAAGATTTGAATTGACGACCTTTGTTTATTCTATCCACCCGCTTCCAACGACAATTTCATTATCATAAATAACTGCAAGTTGCCCTGGCGTTATCTGGAACGCAGGTTTTAGAAAATTGAGTCTAAATCTATCTCTCCCTAGCTTTATTCTCGCTTTAAAGGGAGTTTGTGTAGAATATGTCTGGACAGAATAGATCTTATTATTTTCTGGAGGAACCAACCATAACGGGTCACTCGCTAAAAGAGACTTACTCAGGCATTCTTCCCTTATTCCAACCACGAGCAGGTTCTCCTCCGGGATTATACTCTTTACATATAGAGGAACACTCAGGAGAGTCGTAAGTCCCCTTCTCTGTCCCACTGTATAGTACGCAATTCCCTTGTGAACCCCGATCCTCTTCCCATATACATCCTCAATTGGGCCCGGTTCGCCTGCTTCGGGATAACGTTTTTTAACCAATTCCGCATAATCTCTATTTACAAAGCAGATATCTGCTGAGGAATGCCACTCCATTTCCTCGAAAAATTCCCTGGATTTCAGCATAACATCTGTCTTACCCATCTTCTCTAAAGGTAGCTTTGTCCGCTTTAGTATTTCTTTATCCACCCTTGAGAGGAAATATGCCTGATCATTAGTGCCTTTTCCCCTCATAAGGGGATATTCCTCATCGGAGGTTTTGGCATAATGTCCGGTCGCAATAAAGTCACAGTCGAATTCTTTCCTCACATCTTCCAATAAAGGGAATTTTATTCTTCTATTGCAAACGATACACGGAGATGGTGTACGCCCCATTTTATATTCACCCACAAAATAATCCACTATAGTTTCCTTAAATGTTTCTCTCATCTCCCTTTCGATTAATTCTATCCCCAGTTTCTCACAAACTGACCTTACCCGCTCTCTCTGGAACTCTTCCGTCCCAACCTCAGTAAATACACCTGTCACTCCAATGAGTATATAATTTTGCTCTCCTAGAAGAAGGGCGGAAACCGCACTATCTATACCTCCACTTAAACCAATAACTACTCGCTTTTTTAACATAGAGAAAATATAAATAAGTCTTTTGTTATGTCAACACAATGTGTTAAATTCAGGAATTCCTCGGTGTCCCCTTTTAGTAACTCGCCCGGGGTTAATTGAAGTACATCTCTCCAGCAGGTCTTATATTCTCTGGGACAAAGTCCATGTCTTGGGAGATTCGGGGTTTCTACATAATACCCTGCTTGCTCAAGGTCTTCTTTTATCTGAACGGTTAACCAAGAGAAAGAAATGGGTAGGGGGAGAAGGATTACCTCCCAAACTCTCCCATAACAATACCAGCTTTTATATATATTTGGCTGAGGTCCAGTTCCGGCCCACCATAGACCTGCCCACCCTCGACAAATTCCCAGTCAGGTTTCTCTAATCCATGAATGTATCCTCCTGTTAGACAAACCCCTATATAATCAGTGAGAGGAACAAGAACACCCACACTGCCGAAGATCGATAAACAAGAACCAGTAAGATAAGCAGTCCCTCCTGGATTATCGAGTATTCCACTGAATGTAACACTATCAGATTGACTGGTAACAATGATATTGGCATGGGAATATCCACCTCCAATTTTAAGACAGGCCATTAAATAAGGAAGGCCGAAAAAATATCCCACTTCATACATCCTTGCACGAAAAGAAAGATCAAGGGAAACTCCTTCATCCTCCTGGTGTTGGTCCCCACTTATATTAGCAACACCAATTAGAACATTGTTCTGAATCATAGAAGCCGACCAGCTCCATCCCCAACCTCCCTTCTCGAATTCATGGGATAAAGCGTTCGCCCTGAATTCATCATTTAGCGTCCCAATATCATTATGTATTGAATAATCCAGATCCACTCCGATTATTCCTGTGGTAATGGCAAATAGTAATATCAACATTTAAAACCCCCTTGCTATCCTTATATTTACACCTACTGCATATTCGTTATCATCTCCAGTCCCAAATCCATCCTTCCAATCATTATCCACTGAGAAGATAAAATCAGATACAACATCGATTGAAAGCACAAAACCAGAGAACGGAGTGGACACTCCGATACCCCCACCAAGAGAGAGACTGTATCTATCAAATTCATTTCCATTTAAACTCCTCGCCACCTCTCCATTGCTTTTGAATCTCCAGCGCATCAATCCAAGCCTGGCAGAAATATACGGCTTAATCTGTGTGGGAAAAGGATACCAATCGAGTGAAAGATTCCCCTCTACAAATTCAAATTCTTTACCAAGTACCCGTGAAACAGCAATAAATGCCGTGGTATCACCCTGTTCCACCTCTATATATGCCAGAGACCGCGTCGATGCATCTGCTCTTCCCCCTTTTATACTGATATCATAGACAAGGTCGGGAATTATCTCTATATTAAAAAATACCTCTGCCGTAGGACCAAAGGAGGGACTCACGATATCATCTCCCCTTACCTGAAACACACCTCCTCCTATTCCTATTGCAAAAGAGAATAGTAAATATATCATCCTATACCCCTATATCTTTCTTCAATTTCTCCAACTGTAGCCAGAAATCCCTCTTTCCCCCAATCTTTTTTCACCTCCAGGAGCCTCTCTCTAAAGTTCTTATATCTATCATTTTCCATACAGAAGCAATAAAACAGGAAATAGCCTGGCCAGAGGTGACTATCCATATTTGGTTCTCTGCCTTTCAATCTCCCAAGAACCCTTGGAATCATTATATATTCATCAATACTTTCCTCTTTTAGCACCTCCTCGAATTGATCCTGTAGTCCCATATAGATTATAATCTCTACCTTTTTCATTTTACCATTCTCCTTTTTATCTTACCTTCAACTATTGCATAGAGCGTTGGAATCAGGAGTAGTGTAATAGAAGATGCAACAACCATCCCCCCAACAGTAGAAATGCCCAAAGATTTCCATAAACTTGAGCCACTACCCTTTGAAAGAGCAAGAGGTAAGAGTCCAAATACAGTGGTCCCTGTAGTCATGAGTATCGGCCGAAGCCTCCTCGATGCACCAGTTTTTATTGCATCATAAAGCTCCATACCTCTTTCTCTGAGTATGTTAATATAGTCAATCATAACAATTGCATTATTCACAACAATTCCCATTAGCAGTGCAATTCCTACCATTCCCATAAGAGTCATAGATTGGAATGAAACAAAATAGCCAAGTGATACACCAACAAAGGCAAAGGGTATTGAGAACATTATAATAAATGGGTCAAGGAAGGACTCAAACTGCGCTGCCATTACAAGAAAAACAAGCAATATTCCAAAAGCAATTGCAATCATCAAACTTCTCTGTGATTCTCCCTGTTCCTCAATAGTACCCCCATATTCAATTTTGACATCACTTGGTAAAATAGTAGAATTAACCACCCTTCTTACATCTCTTCCAACATCTCCTAGGGCTCTACCAAATGTTGATATATTAAGGCTCACCATTCTTTCATTATTTTTTCTCTCTATGGCTATTGGACCTCTTTTCTCTTCTAACTTTAAGAAGTTTGAGATATAAACTAAGTCACCGACTGGGTTTGTTATCTGAAAGTTTTCAATAGTATTCATTGAATTTCTTGAATCATCATCAAGTCTTACCATTATTGGGTATTCGATGCCACTTATGCTGTATTTACCAATCTCTGTTCCATAAAATGCAGTTCTGAGTTGGCTACCAACCCAGTAAGGTGAGAGGCCATATGAGTACATCGCTTCATCACTAGGAATCAGCCATAACTCCCTTCCACCCTGTTTCCTTGAGATTTCAATAGATTTGATACCTGGGATACTTAGAAATTTTTCTTTTAAGAATATTGCCAGAGAATCGGTTTTCATTAGTTCATCTCCAAGAATCTGAACCTCAATATCAAAACCACCAAATCCCGCTCCTCCAAGACCTCCCGATACACTAAATTCTACTCTCTCTATTCCAGGTATTTCCCTTGCCTTCTCTTCCAACATTGCTGCAATTTCTGCAGTCGTTCTCTCCCTTTCACCAATATCTATATAGATAGACGAGATATTAGGACCTGCACTTCCACCAAATACAGAGCCTGAAGCACCAACAGATGTCGTTATCGAATTAACTCCTGGAACTTCGCGTCGAATTAATTCCTCGACTTCCTTTGCAATTTCATTCGTTCTCAGCGCCTTCATTCCTGTGGGAAGTTCCATTACTACTTCAATTTGTCCCGTATCAGACTTTGGAAAGAAATCCATTGGAACAAATCTGAAAAGAAATAAACCAAAAAAGAATATGCCAACAAATATCCCAATGAGTTTTCCTTTGTTTTCAAGAGCCCACTTGAGCATTCCAGAATAGCCTTTTTCGAGCTTTCTAAAAAATCTATCGGAAAAATTCTCATCTCTACTTATTTTGAGGAAGCGAGAAGAAAGCATTGGAGAAAGTGTGGTAGCAGTGATAAGCGAAATTATAAGCATCAAAGGTATCGTAATAGCTAATTCTTTGAACATGATAGACACAAACCCTCTTGTTAGTAAGAGAGGTAAGAATATTGCAACAGTTGTTATAGTTGATGCTAAGATTGCCTGTCCAACTTCCTGTGCTCCAAAAATTGATGCTTCCCTCCTACTCTCTCCAGCTTCCCTGTGTCTGAATATATTCTCTAAAACTACTACCGCATTATCAACCACCATACCCACAGCTATAGCTATAGCAGAAAGAGAGACAATATTGAGAGTCCCACCTGAAAGATACAGGTAAACGAAAGATATTATAAGAGAAGTAGGTATGACTGTTGCAATTATTAAACTTGCCCTAATATTTCCAAGGAATAAGAAAGATATGATAAGTACAAGAAGGATAGCTATTGAAATTGTCCTCACCAGGTTATCGATTGAACTCCTAACAAAGTCAGATAAATCTATCACTACATTTATATCGATTCCCGGGTATTTTTGTTCTAATGTTTTAATCCTTTCTTTTACTTTATCCGCAACTTCAACTATATTTGCACCTGACTTTCTTTGAATACCGAGAATAACTGCCTCTTTTTCATTTGTCCTGTAGTAGCCTTCAATGTCTTCTGTTCCCAGTTCAACTTCCGCAATATCTTCGAGATGAATGGGTTTATCGTCTCTTACTCCAACTACAACATTCCTTATATCATCTATTTTCTTGAACTTTGCGGGAAGTCGAAGTGAGTATCGGGTGTTGCCTCTTTCTACAGCACCGAGAGGAAAATCAAGGTTGGAAGCCTGTAAAGTTTGCACAACCTGATTTAAAGAAAGACCCAGTTGCTCCAATTTTGTTGCTGAAACATTAATATTTATCTGTCTATCTTCCCCTCCCCCCCAAATAGGTGCAGAGCCAACGCCCTCAATCCTGCTCAGATTTATAGATATTTTTTCCTCAACAATTTTTTTAATATCAATTCCAGGATTTTCTGTTGCAGCAGTTATAATCAAAATCGGAGCCATTGAGGAAGATATTTTAAATAAGTTTGGATCCTCAATATCTTTCGGGAGTTCAGCAAAACTCAATGCATCCCGGACATCGTTGGATGCAACATCCAAATCAACCCCATATTCAAGCTCAAGATATACAACCGAGAAATCTTCACTTGAGTTGGACGTTACCTTCTTTAGACCGGTAACAGTACCCAGTGCGCCTTCTACTTTTTTGGTTACCTCTTCTTCAACATCTAAAGCTGAAGCTCCAGGATAAGTGGTAAAAACAACAAGAAATGGGAAATCTATATCAGGATATAAAGCAATTGGTAGGTTTATCCATCCAATAATTCCAAATATGATTAAGACAAGGAAAACTACTGTTGTCAATACCGGTTTCTTTACTGCACCTTCAATCATCTTATCTCCTTTATATCAATTCTTGCAGAATCTTTGACAATGTATTGACCAACAATGATAATAGTATCAGTTAGGGCTACTCCTTCCCTTATACTCACAAGTGAATCTATTTCCAATCCAGTCACAACAGGAGCCTCAATAGAAAGACCACCCCTGGCTATATAAACATACTTACCTGCTGTTCCAATTATTGCATCAGGGGAAATGGTAACTACTTTAGATTCTCTTGCCACCTCTACCCAAACCCTGGCAAACATACCGGGGATTATTTCGTTATCCGGATTCTGAATGATACCTTGTACTCGTTGGGTTCTACTCTTCGGATTATAGAATGCAGATGCTTTTATTATCTCTCCTTTAAACTTCCTATTAAGGGATGGGATGTCTACTTCAATTGGGGTTCCTTTTTTAAGATGAAACTTCTCCGGGACATCAAACTCTACCTTTACCCTATCTACTCTTGCTACCTGGGCTATTGAAACTTCTTGGCTAATAGGAACTCCACGATCCAGGGGTGAAAGAGATACAATACCTGATATGGGACTCTTCACTGATATAGGTTTTCTTTCCACGCCGGGTACATCAAGTTCTATGTAGGCGATAATCTCATCCTCCCTAACCCACTGTCCATCCTCTACGGTAAAACGCACAAATCTACCGGGCAAGTCCGGAAAGATAGAGGTCTGATCTATTCCTTTGATCTTTGAAGAAAAACTCATAACCTGTATTACATCTTTTTCTTTAGGGAGAGTAACTATTACAGGCACTGACACATCCTTCTTTTCCTCTTTCTTCCTGCCTCTACTAACTCTAATAAACGTTGGTATACCAATCAATAATATCAAAAATAAGATAAAAAACCACTTCTTCATACTTCCTCCTATTCTTCCATTGTTGCTATTTTGATTTTAGAAAAACTCACAGTTAAATTGTAAAGAGCGAAAAGATTGGAGAACTCTGCATTCCTATATCCCAATTCTATATCCTTATATTCAAGCGAACTTATATATCCTCTTTCATACTGTTTCTTTGCCATATCATAGGATTCTTTTGCTCTTTCCAATTCCTTGTTTGCGAGACCCAGCTTCTCTTTATTCAAACGGTAATCCAGAAGAAGACCCTTAACCTCCATTCTTATTCCTTGTTTTATTATCTCTTCCCTTATCTTTGTCTGCTGGGCTGTAAGTATATATTGCTCCATCTTCCTCTGTCTTCCAAAGCCCTCAAACAGTGGGAAAGAAAGTGCAATTGTTGCGTTGAGATTATTATCCCATTCATTTTTCATATTGCTGGGCTTATCATACGAAAAGTTTCCCTGGAAAACTATTGTAGGCAAATAGTTTAGGTATTGCATCTTATTATTGAGATTTGCGACCCTATTCATTTCCTCTATCATTTTTACCTCAGGTCTATTTGCGAGAGCTTTAGAAATGAGCGAATCCAGGATAAAGGTATCTGGTTTAACTTCTTTTTCACCCTCAATATTCATCAGGGTATCTACAGGGAAACCAATAAGGATATTTAGAGCAAAGCGAGCTTTCTCCAATCCATTCTGAGCATTCAAATAATCTGTCTTTCTTTTATTGAGTTCCGTTTCGGCCGAAAGGAGTGCCAACCTGGTAACTCTCCCCTCTTCATACTGGATATACGCAGTCCGCAAGTGATCTTCCGCTCTTTCTACTGCCTCCTTTGCAATTTCCACTCCCTCATCCGCACTCACTACGCCATAAAAGACTGTTACAAGGTCATTCAGTAGATTAATCCTATCGGTCTCTTCTTGAAACTGCTGAAATTTGAGCCCTTCCTTTGCAATCTCTTTGACGATGAGTCGCCTACCAAAGGTAAATATGGGGAACGTGAGCGAAAGTGTATTCATGTAGTTGTTGGGATAACCTAGGGAGATAGATTGTATACCCTCTGGTGTTTCCATTTCAAATTCAGGCACCCCCAGCAGTCTTGTGTAACTCGATTGAAAACTAATAGAAGGATAGAACAAAGCCCAGGATTCCTTCATCTTTGCTTCGGCCTTTTTAACTTCAAGATCGGATATCTTAAGGCTTCTATTCCCTGTAAGTGCGATTCTCTTTGCCTCTTCGAGTGTCAAACCATAAGAGAGGACAGCAAACAGGAAAATTGAAAAAAGTAAGAAGTACTTCGGTCTCATTAAGTTGCCTCCTTTTTTATTCCATTCAAGATAACAGAGAGAGCAGTATCCTTGATTGTGTCTGATTCAGATTTGGCTATTGCAATGGATATAGCCACAAGTATCTGGTAGAGATCACTCTGGTTTACAGCTGAACTTTTTATGTGTTTAGAGAAAAAATCTATTGCTTCATCTTCCAGTTCTTGAATGCGCGAGAAAATTTCTTTGTGTATTTTATATACAATATCAGATGGTAAGTCACTCAAAAGACCTCGAGGTATCTCTCCAAAACGCCTGAAATATTTATCCCTTCTTATAGAATCCTCATAATATTCAAATATGCACGATAATGTTCCGGTAAGGTCCCTATCATAGGCGAGTATCTCCCTAATATCGTTTATAATATCGTCAACCCCTTCAACAAGAACCCTAACGAATAGGTCAGCCTTTGATTTAAAATAAAGATATAAAGTTCCCTTTGCTACACCACATAACTCTGCCACATCATCTACCTTAACTTCATAATAACCCTTTTTTGCAAAGAGTTCTCTCGCCGCTTTCATTATCTGATTTTCCCTACTAACTGACTGGTCAGTCATAACGGGGTATTATATATTCCATTTTTTATTTGTCAACCCTTTAATCATAACTTTTAATCTTTTAGTGCTTTCCTTTGACATTATATTCAATTTCCTGACCCTCCTGACTGTACCACCATGTGCATGAACTTTCCCGTTCATGAGAAACTTTTCACTTGACTTTACAATCCCAATAGATATACATTATGCTAAATTTGGGAACCTGATTTGCAAAGAGAATTTTTCTATTATGATATTAGGCAAATAAAGAGAAAGGAGCGAACATGGGTAAAAAATTGAATATAGCCCTTTACTGGGGTGCTTCTTGTGGGGGGTGTGAAATCGCGGTTCTGGATACCAATGAAAAAATCCTCAAACTCGCTGAGGTTGCTGATATCGTCTTCTGGCCAGTTGCCATGGATATCAAGTACAAAGATGTAGAAAAAATGGAAAACGGGAGCATCGATATCACACTCTATAACGGTGCTATACGGTCAGAGGAAAACAGGGAAATGGCAGAACTACTCCGTCGAAAATCAAAACTTCTCATAGCTTTTGGTTCCTGTGCGGTTGATGGATGTATCCCAGGCCTCGGTAACTTATATAGAAGAGAAGAGGTGCTCGAAAACGCATTCAAAAAAACAGTGACAACCAATAATCCCAAAGGCATAATTCCTGAGGTGATTCACGGCAAGAGAAAACTTACTCTACCAGAATTAGAACCAAGGGTGAGCACATTACAACAGGTTGTTCCCGTGGATGCCTTTATCCCTGGATGCCCTCCCCCAACCGAACTGATAGCAAAGTTTATTGATATTGTAGCAAATGGAGAGGAAATACCGAAAGGAGCGAATCTTGCACCGGATATATCAGTCTGCGACGACTGTGACAGAAATCCAAAGGAAGAAAAGATATTACCAGATATCATTCGACCACACAGATTGGAAAAAGACAATGGAGAGTGTTTCTTGTTGCAGGGAGTTCTATGTATGGGGCCGGTTACAAGGAGTGGATGCAAAACGAGATGTATAAATGCAAACTTCCCCTGCACCGGATGCATGGGACCAACTTCTAAGGTAACTGACCAGGGTGCGCGTTTTATCTCTGCTATAGGTTCTATAATTGGTGGAAAAGAATTTGATACAGACCAGGAAAAGATGAAAGAGCTTATAGATAAGATTGATGACCCAATTGGGACATTCTATATGTATACCCTCGCCAGCTCAATCATGGGAGGTAAGAAGTGGAAAGATTGACAATAGAACCAATTACTCGACTTGAAGGACATGGTAAGATAGAGATATTTCTTGACGATAAGGGTGAAGTAGAAGAAGCGTACCTCCAGGTTCCAGAGCTCAGGGGTTTCGAAACCTTTTGCAGGGGAAGGCGGGCAGAATTGATGCCACAGATTACATCTCGAATATGCGGGGTTTGTCCAGTAGCACACCATATGGCATCAACAAAGGCACTGGATATGGCATTCAAAACAGAACCCCCACCCCTTGCTCATAAACTTCGCGAACTTCTGTATATGGGTTACATCATCTATGACCATATACTACATTTTTATTTCCTTGCCGCACCGGATTTCATAGTAGCCCCGACTTCTCCAAAAGAGAAGCGAAATATCCTGGGAATACTGGAGAAGATTGGAGTAGATACAGTAAAAATGGTAATAAAACACAGAGCATATGGTCAAAAGATCACGGAGATCCTCGGTGGCAAAGCAACCCATCCGGTCTCTGGTCTGCCAGGTGGAGTTACCAAAGGACTCAATGAAGAGGAGAGAAAAGAGATAGAGAATATGGCAAAATCGTGTCTTGGTTTTGCCCAGGAGACAATAAAGATATTCAAGAACACTGTACTCATGAACAAGGAATATAAAAAACTTATCACTTCAAAAGACCTTGCTCTATCTACCTATAACATGGGTCTCGTTGATGAGGATAATAAACTCAATTTCTACAGGGGCAGGGTCAGAGTTACCGCACCTGATGGCTCTGAATTTTTAAAGTTTGACCAACAAGACTACAGAGATTTAATTGCTGAAAAGGTCCTTCCCTGGAGTTACGTCAAGGTCCCCTATCTTAAAAAAGTGGGGTGGAATGACTTAACCGATGGTTTTAACTCGGGACTCTATAGGGTGGGACCACTTGGCAGACTAAATGCATCAGATGGATTAAATACACCCCTTGCCCAGAAGGAATTCGAAAAGATGATAGAATTCTTCGGTGGTAAACCAATAAACAATACTCTTGCCTATCACTGGGCAAGGGTTATTGAGATACTCAACGCCTCTGAACGGGCAGTTGAACTGATAACAGATGATGATATTACAGGGGAAGATCTGAAAAACCCTATAGCTGCTGAAACCCCTGGGAGAGGAGTTGGAATTGTAGAAGCCGCCAGAGGAACCCTTATTCACGATTACACGGTGGATGAGAATGATCTAATTAAAGACCTAAACCTGATTGTTGCAACGACCAACAACAACGGAGTAATAAATATGGCCATCCGTCAGGCGGCATCTAAATTTATCCATAAAGGGAAGTATGCCGAAGGTATATTCAATATGGTAGAGATGTTCTTCAGGGCTTTCGACCCATGCATGGCATGTGCATCTCACCAGTTAGGAAAAGTTCCCCTTGAAATCTCTATAAAAGATAAAGACGGAAATATCATAGATACCATCACAAACTTCAAAAAAGGAGAGCAATGTGGCATTTAAACTATCAAAGGAATCAGTCCGATCCGACTTTATTAAAAAGATTGAGGAATTATCCGGCGAAGAGATAAGTGCCTGTTACCATTGCGGAAAGTGTTCTGCTGGGTGTCCTTCTGCCATGGCAATGGACCTACTGCCCAATCAAATAATACGCGCCATTCAACTCGGTGATATCGAAACCTTAAAAACTTCCAACACCCCCTGGATATGTGCCTCTTGCTTTACATGCTATGTTAGATGCCCGCGGGGAATAGATCTTTGCAGCATAATGGAAGCCGTTAGACAGATGACATTGAGAACCAACAAAGACCACATAGATATAAAAAAATATACCGGTGAGTTGGCAAACCTACCACCTATAGCTGTGGTTAGTGCCCTAAGGAAAATGTCATCATGAAGGAAATTATATACTATCCAGGATGTACTCTTAAGAATACTGCTAAGAACTTCGAGGATTCAGCTATTGCCTGTTCCGAAGCACTGGATTTTAAACTGCATGAGCTAAAAGACTGGTACTGCTGTGGAACCGTTTATTCCCTGACAAGTGATGACCTTATGCACCATATTGCAACCGTCCGGAATCTCCTGCGCGTTCAGGAAGAGGGTCAAGCGAGATTCACCACCCTGTGTTCAATGTGTTACAACACAATAAAGCGGTCGAGTAAGAGAATAAATGAGAATGAAAATGACAGAGAAACGCTTAATTCCTTCATGGATGAAGAGGAAAATAACTATGAAGGGAAGGTAGATATAATTCACTACCTTCAAATACTTCGTGATGAGATAGGTTTTGATATAATAAAAGAAAAGGTTAAAAAGCCACTCAAAAACTTAAAACTTGCCCCCTATTATGGCTGCCTTCTCCTCCGTCCAAATGAGGTAGCAATAGATGACCCGGATTCACCCTCTATTCTTGAAGACCTTATAGCGGCAATGGGGGCAGAGGTGGCTTACTACCCATTCAAAAATGAATGTTGTGGGGCTTATGAGACTGTGGCAGAGGTTGATTTAGTGGTCGAAAGAGCACACAATATCATAGGAAACGCCAAAAGAAACAACGCGGATGCTATTCTTGTTTCGTGTCCACTCTGCGCTTTCAATCTGGACAACAGACAAAAAGAGGTATTAGAAAAATACCCTGACTTTGAAGGTATTCCAGTTCTCTACTTCACTCAAGCCCTGGCTCTTGCTTTAGGGCTTGACCCAGATGTATGCCGTTTTGATCTTAACTATCAACCGGTAGAAGATTTAGTAAGGGGGATTAAACAATGAAGAAAATGGGATTATTTATCTGCCATTGCGGCACTAATATAGCCGATACCGTAGATGTTGAAAAACTTGCAAAGAAGTTCGAATCCTATCCCGGAATTGTATTCAGCACCAACTATAAGTACATGTGCTCCCATCCAGGTCAAGCCCTCATAGCAGATGCAATCAAAGAACACGACCTCGATGGAGTAATAGTTGCTGCTTGTTCCCCAACACTTCATGAAACAACCTTCAGAAAACTCACCCGGCAATCAGGCGTCAATCCATATCAATGTGAGATAGCCAACATAAGGGAACAGTGTTCCTGGGTTCATAAAGACAAGGAAAAGGCAACTGCAAAGGCTGAGAAAATCATACAGTCCATCATTGAAAAAGTCCGATTAAACGAAGATCTAAAACCAATCGAAGTAGACGTAACAAGAAAGGCCCTTGTGATAGGGGGAGGCGTAGCAGGGATACAGGCTGCACTTGATATAGCAGATGCAGGTTACCCTGTTCTTCTTGTTGAGAAGGAGCCTTCCATCGGCGGGCACATGGCGCAGCTCTCGGAAACTTTTCCCACCCTTGACTGTTCTCAATGTATTCTCACACCAAAGATGGTAGAAGCCACAACACATCCCAACATAGAATTACTTGCATATTCCGAGGTCAAATCAGTGGATGGATATGTCGGCAATTTCACCGTAACCATAGAAGAGAAAGCAACAGGGATAAACTGGGATATATGCACGGGATGCGGACAATGTTCGGAAGTATGCCCGATTTCTGTTCCTTCAGAATTCGAAAAGGGACTGGGAAACAGACCCGCTATATATACCCCATTCCCCCAAGCCGTTCCTAACAAACCAATAATTGATTTAGAAAATTGTCTGAAGATGAAGACCGGGGCATGTGGACTTTGCGTTAGAGAATGTGAGGCTGGAGCTATCAATTTCAATATGGAACCTACATATAGGGAAGAAGAAGTAGGTGCAATCGTTGTAGCTACAGGATATGAACTCTACCCTATAATGAATCTTGGTGAGTACGGTGGAGGAGAGATAGAAGATGTAATAGATGGACTTGCCTTTGAACGTCTTCTATCTTCCTCGGGACCAACAAATGGAAAGATAAGGAGACCGAGCGACGGAAAACTGGTAAAGGACATAGTGTTTATCCAGTGTGCTGGTTCTCGGGACCCGGAAAAGCACAAGCCTTATTGTTCTAGGATATGTTGTATGTATTCAACGAAACAGGCAATGTTATATAAGCATAGTGTCCATGACGGACAACCCTACATATTCTATATAGATATACGGTCCGGAGGGAAGGGATACGAGGAATTCGTGGAAAGGGCTCAGAGAGAAGATAAGGTTATATACATCCGTGGAAAGGTATCAAAACTATATAGGGAAAATCGTAAGGTAAAAATAGTAGGGGTTGATACTATAGCAAATAAACCCATAGAATTAGAAGCAGATCTTGTAGTCCTTGCTATGGCAATGGTTCCAACCACTGGTACCGAAAAACTTGCCAATGTTTTGAAATTGCAAACAGACGCAAACGGATTCCTCCAGGAAATCCACCCAAAGTTGCGACCCCTTGAAAGCACCACGGCAGGGTTTTATTTAGCCGGTTGTAGCCAATCACCAAAGGACATACCGGATGCCGTAAGTCAGGCATCTGGTACTGCTGCGAAAGTTGTGGGTCTCTTCTCCGGAGAGTATCTCCAGTTAGAACCCACTATAGCTACCGTTGACGAGGAACTCTGCAGCGGATGTGGAATATGTATCTCTGTTTGTCCCTACGGTGCGCGAGAAATGGATATAGGGGAAGGCATTGCAAAAGTAAATAAAGCGCTTTGTGTGGGATGTGGAGCGTGTGTCGCTGCATGTCCATCAGGGGCTACGGATCAGAAGAATTTTACCGACGAACAGATATCGTCTATGGCAAGGGCAATCCTAAAAGGAGAGAAGGAAAGTTAAATGAGCGATTTCGAACCAAATATTGTATGTTATGTATGCAAGTGGTGTACCTATGCGGGAGCAGACCTTGCAGGAACATCCAGATTAAAGCATAAACCAAACACTACGAATATTCGTCTTATGTGCTCATCTCGGCTTAGTATGGAGCAAATACTAATGAGCCTTAGAGAGGGCGCAGATGGTGTATTTGTTGGGGGATGTCATCCGGGTGATTGTCATTATATAAATGGTAACTATAAAACCCAAAATAGAATTACAATAATGAAGCGCGTCCTAAAAGAACTCGGAATAGAACCAGAGCGGCTGCGGCTGGAATGGATTTCTGCGAATGAAGGCAGAAGATATATAGAAATCATTGATGATTTCATTGAAGAAATAAGGACTTTGGGTCCCCTCAAACTTCTTTCAAAGGAGAATTTAATTGAAAAGGAGGTTTCCATAAATGGATGAAGAGATGGTAAGAATTTATATAATGGGAAAGGAATACAAAGTTCCTGGTAATTTAACCATTTTGACTGCTATGGAATATGCGGGTTATCAAGTGAAAAGAGGAGCGGGGTGCAGGGAAGGGTTCTGTGGTGCCTGTGCAACAGTATACCGTATGAAGGATGATTATAAATTGAAGGCAGATCTTGCCTGTCAAACCAAGGTAGAAGACGGTATGTACCTTGCGCAACTTCCCTTTGTTCCTGCGCAAAAGTCAATATACGATATCAATAAACTGAAGCCTGAAGTAGGAACATTCCAGGAGATATACCCCGAGAATTTTAAGTGTGTAAGTTGTAACACATGCACAAAAGCCTGTCCTCAGGATATAGAGGTTATGGACTATGTTCAGGCGATAGTCCGCGGGGATATAAAAAAAGCAGCGGATATCTCCTTTGATTGTATAATGTGTGGTCTCTGTGCCCTCCGTTGTCCTGCAGAAATTTCACAGTACAATGCCGGTATACTTGCACGCAGGCTTTACGGGAAATACTTAGCCCCGAGGGCAAAACATACAAGAAAACGAATAGAAGAACTGGAAAGGGGCATGTGGGAAGATGAGGTGAATAAACTAATGAAGATATCAAAGAAAGAATTGAAAGAGAAATACAAAAGCAGGGATAAGGAGGCTTAGGATGGCAATGAAGGGTGGATATACCGATAAAATGTGGGATTCGATAAAAAAGGTGGAAGCTACACGTAAAAGCAGATTAGGAAAGCAGCAGCCTTCAATGAGCTTAGAAGAGGGAGAAAAACTACTCAAAAAATATCATCCCGACTATAAAAAAGGTAATACAAGAAAGATTAAGATTGGCCCATCAAAAGGAGACCCCGTTGTTCAGGAAGTTGCAAATCTGCTTGAAGCTTATCCTCGTATTGATCCAGAAAAAATTGATCTTTCCAGAGTAGATTATAAAACGGATGTGCTGGTAATCGGCGGAGGGGGTGCAGGCACATCTGCAGCACTACTCACTTGCGAGAATGGCGTCCACGTAACCATCGCAACGAAGTTGAGATTGGGCGATGCCAATACTATGATGGCGCAGGGCGGTATCCAGGCTGCTGATAAGGAAAATGATTCTCCTGCAATTCATTATCTTGACGTTATCGGTGGCGGGCATTTTGACAATAAACCGGAATTAGTGAAAGCTCTGGTAATGGATGCACCCAGAATTATAGGATGGCTTGAGGACCTGGGTATGATGTTTGATAGAGAAGAAGATGGGACAATGATTACCAGACACGGGGGAGGAACATCAAGAAAGAGGATGCATTCTGCAAGGGATTATACAGGGGGAGAAATAATGAAAACCCTAAGAGATGAAGCACTGAATAACCCCAAAGGAATAGAAATCATAGAGTTCTCTCCTGCTGTTGAGTTATTGCTGGATAAGGATGGCAAAACCTGTGGTGCAATACTCTTTAATCTTGAGACTGAAGAATACCTTACCGTGGAATCAAAGGCTGTAATCATTACTACAGGTGGCTTCGGAAGACTCCATATACAGAAGTTCCCCACAACCAATCACTATGGAGCAACAGCTGATGGTCTCGTATTGGGATATAGAGCAGGCGCGAAATTGGCATTCTTGGACACAGTCCAGTATCACCCCACAGGGGCTGCTTACCCGGAGCAAATTGTTGGACAACTGGTAACAGAAAAGATACGGAGTGCCGGAGCAGAACCAGTAAATGTCCACGGTGAACAATTCGTATATCCATTGGAACCACGGGATATCGAAGCTGCAGCACTGATTCGAGAAGTTGAAAGGGGAAATGGCATGGAAACCCCTACAGGGATGAAAGGTATCTGGTTGGATACTCCTTTAATTGAAATGAAGGAAGGAAAAGGATCCATAGAGAAAAATTTCCCCGCAATGTTCAGACAGAATATGAGATTCGACATCAATATGGCAAAAACCCCCATTTTGATATACCCTACTCTGCATTATCAAAACGGCGGAATGGAAATATCTTCTGACTGTTCCACATCTGTTCCAGGTCTATATGTAGCAGGGGAAACGAGTGGCGGAGTACATGGGAGAAACAGGCTTATGGGGAATTCACTACTCGATGTACTTGTATTCGGGCAAAGGGCAGGGAAGGCAGCCAGTAAATACGTGAAGGGAGTTTCACCCGGGAAACCAACACTAAAGCATGTAAGAAAATATATAAAAGATTTAGAAAAAACAGACATTCCAAAGGACCGCATTGCTCCTATGGTTCTACCGGATTATACCCGTGGGGAGACAAAGAAGAGACAACTTACCAGCCATTACCTGGGTACACTCAGGTAAATTTAAGTTCACCGCTTGACAGAGCGAATGAGTTTGAATATAAATATAGCCCAGCAGACCTGCGTTAGGCTTAGTAAGCTAAATCAAAAAGGAGGTCTTGATGCCAATTGTAATTTACGATTACAGCAAATGCACAGGTGTAGCCGAATGCGCTCGGAGTTGCCCTGTTGATATTCTTGAGGGAAGTGCCAATGGAAGATGGTGTAAGCCGGTTGACGATGAAGTTGAAAACAATGAAGTTCTACAGAAATATTATGATGAAGTGGACCAGAACGACAGTTCGGATCTCATTCTAAGGTTTGAAATGCCCTCCTGCATTGAATGTAGAACCTGTGAGGCAGTCTGTCCAGAAAGTGCTATTGAAATAGAATCGTAGATTAAAGCGCAAACCTTGCGATCGTAGGATATATTTTTATTTTTTATTCTTACATTATGCCTATACGAAGACATGTTTATTTTTATAAATCTTACGCACCTCCTTTTGCGATCAGAATCCTATAGTCGCAAGGCCAGCATACCCCCTAACTCATTTCTCCCCTGCAAAGGGCGAAAAGATTACAAAGGGAAAAACCAACTATGTATTTAGCGAATGTATAGATATGAGCTCTACAAACGATACTAAAAAATTCAAAACGGGACGCTCGCTGGCATTTCCCTTGACAAAATACACTCACAGGATAAGATTCTAATATGAAAAAGATATCAGTCGCCTTCCTCTTATTTATTGTCTTTGGATGTGTAAAGGTTGAGGGCCTAAAACCTTCAGAGGAAAATATTGAGATTACCTATGACAGGGCAATGGTGTTTTACACAGAGCAGGAATACAAGAAAGCAGGTGACTTATTCCTTTATATAGTTAATAATACTGAAAAAGGAGATTTTAAGGCAAAATCATTGTTTTACCTCGGAGAAATCTATAAGTCACTTGAAAAATTTGGGGCATCACTAAAAGCCTATGCTATGGCGAATTATTACGGGATTAATTGTTCCGAGAATATAAAAGAAACAGCTCCCAATGCGGACGTAGAATCACTGAAAAAATCGGTTTACTATGCCCCCATGGAGATAAAACCCTACCTTCTGTATATTGCAGCAAGAAAGTATCTTACTTACGGGAAAGAGAAGGAAAGTTCTGCTCTGTTTTCAAGAATCATAGGGGAATATCCAAATACTATCTATGCAAGAAAGGCAAAATATATGGAGGAAGCTAAAGGAAAAATCAAGGTCGGGGTCCTACTACCACTCTCTGGTCACTATTCTGAAATTGGAGAATCAGTAAAGAGGGGCATAGAGATTGGTTCGAAGGATAAGTTCTTACCCATCTATTCCGATACAAAAGGAAGCCCACTTCTTAGTTATAAAGAGACACGAGAATTCATCAAAAGAGAAAAGGTCTCGGGAATTATAGGGCCCGTACTCTCTCTCAACAGTTTTGCCGTAGCGTGCCTGACTGATTATCTCAGGATACCTCAGGTTTCTCCTACAGCAACCCCAGAAGTGATAGATTCAGTTGGAGATATGACTTATATCATAAATAGGTCTCTCTCGATGCAGGCACGAGCTATGGCAGATTATGCAATCAGTAAACTCGGACTCAACTCCTTCTCAATTCTTTATCCTGCGGTTGAATACGGGGAGGCCCTGCAACAATACTTTGAGAAAGATGTGGAGAGGTTAGGTGGAACAATAATTACCTCGGTTGCATACAGGGAAGGTAACCCTGATTTTAAGGATGAGTTACGATTATTAAAGGAAGGCGCACCTGAGGCATTATACATTCCTGCATTGACCAGTGATATTATACTCCTTGCGCCCCAGCTTAAATATTTTAAGATCAAAGCACAGATACTGGGGGCGGATGGTTGGAAATCAGAAGAGTTATTTCAGCAGACTGATGCGTCTTATCTAAATGGTGTTGTTCTTACAGGACATCCATACAATCCAACAGAGGATCTAAGAGAAAGGTTTTACTTTGTCTATCAAGAAGAGCCGGACAGATACACCTGTCTTGGATACGATGCGGCAAATTTGATGGGATGTTTGCTGAATAATTCTAAAGGAGATTTTCTGAAATCGAATATTACATTCACAGCCGGTGCACTCGAAGGAGAAAAATCGTATTCTCAGGTCCCATTCTACATAATAAACAACGGGGAATTCAAAATCATAGAATAAGGAGGTGAATTGGAAAAGAAAAAACACACCCTATACCTAACAAAGACTAACTGGATCATCTTTGCATCAGGGATACTCTCTATCGTAGTTGGTTATATATTCCTTGCCCGGGAGTCTTTAACACTCTCGCCTATGCTCCTCGTCTTAGGGTATGCAGTGCTAATTCCTATTTCCCTGGTATTTAGGGGATTTCCAAAAAAGGAAAGCAAGGAGAAAAGTAATAAATAGGTACTCCTTGAAATTATTAACTATCTCTTAATCTAAGGCAGATAATCCTCATTTATATTAAATAATGCTCTATATAAATTTGCCTTTGCATGTGGATATGACTCGATAAATTCCCTGATTTCATCCCGTTTACTCGTGCCCTCGTATGGACATTTTGAAGGGAAAACAGGTAAGTTCTCTTCCCTTATAAAATGCTCAATCCAATCTTCCCACAGAAAGTAAAGCGGTCTTATGATCTTTAGTTTCCCCCCGAAAAACGGCTGACTTGGAATGGAGGTTGCAACTTCCCCATGAAATAGTAGATTCATCATAAAGGTCACAATAATGTCATCCTTGTGGTGTCCAAATGCAATCGTCTTGCAGCCATTTTTATGTGCAATCCGAAACAGATATTCTCTCCTCCTTTTCGAACATATAAAACAGGGATGTTCATCGCTCTTCGGGATTTCTTCGGTGATATTTAGTTTATGAATATAGAAATTTACCCCTTTGCTTTCAAGGTAACCTTTAATAGCATCAATATCTCCACCAAATCCTGGATCTATATGAATTACAAAGAGGTCATCTACAATTGGATTATCCAGAAAAAAATTAAGAAGAAGCATTGAGTCCTTGCCTCCCGAGAAAGCAATAGCAAGTCGACTATTATCATCCAACATATCATACTGCCGTATTGCCGCAAATATCTTTTTATATACCCACATCGCTGACTGGTTTCTAAAACAGCTTAAATAGAGGCATTAACTTACTCACCGAATACAAGTGCCTGAAATTTCCAGAGTTCTGCGTCTTTCCAGGCATCACGCGGAAGACCAGCCTTATAGCAGGTGTGCTCCAGAAAGGTTTCTCTATCCCATTCTTGCTCCACAGGGACCTGGGGAAGTAATAATCCACTCATAAAACCCTTTCGTATCATAAGACCATCCTGTCCAACCTCTATCTTTTCTGTATCCTCCACTTTTTGGAAAGGGGTGAGCACAGATATCTCTATTTCTATCTCGCCAATTTCTGATGGTTCCAACGGAGGGAAACGAGGGTCTCTTGTAGCAGCGGATATAGCCATATCCCGTACAGCGAGATAGAGTGGTTCCTCTGCCCTAATGAACCCTATACAACCCCGCAGGCGTCCATTCTCCTTAAGGGTTACGAATACCCCCAACTTCTCCTTTAACTTCTCTGACTTGGTGTCGAATTCCGGAATAACTCCGTCCTTCACGTATCCACTTATTGTTTCCCTTGCAATAGTCAGAAGCTCTTTTTCCTCTGCTTCTGTTAGTTCATAGACACCTGATACTTCTTCCCTTTCCACTTCCTTCTCTTCTTCCCCTTCCGCTCTTTCGGCACCGGTATCCTTTCCCTTCACTATTGCCCATGCACCATATCCCACTACATAACCACCCTCCTGTCTTGTTACATCTCTGGAATTCGTTCGATGGAGCAACATTGCTTTATTACCTCCAAGTTTCTCACAAGTCTGCATCATCACAACAATAGCTGACATTCCACAGGCCGCGCACTCCCCGGAGCTTCTCTTCACTCTATCATACTCAACCATTGCTCTATAATCCATATCTTTAATATATTTGTCCACATTATTTGTGACTTCTTTTGCTTCCTCATACTTATAACCATGATATAAATCCGAAGAAGCAATTATTACCCAATTTTTCCTTTCTTTTAGTTCCTGGGATAAAGCATTTATGAGGATACTACAAACCTTTAAATCATCTGAATTAAAAACAATTGGGACAATCTTGAAGCTCTTCAGGGTTTCCTGTAGAAAAGGCAACTGAACTTCCAACGAATGTTCTCTTAAATGTCCTTCAGGATAATAATCAATAAGATTGCTGTAACCTTCCAGTCGAGATGCAAGCTCTTCGTCAATCATCACCTCGCCAAGAGGTGTCTTCCAGGCTCCTTTATCGTATACAGAAAAACCACTTATATAAGCATGATGAGAAGGGCCAAGCAATATCACAAGGTCAATATCCTTCCCTTCTAAGGTTTTGTAGGCATAAGCTTGCGTCCCACCGGAAAAGGGATAACCTGCATGCGGTGAGATTAACCCTAAAACTTCTCCGTCAATAGCAACAGTTGCGTTATCCATATATTGCCTTACCGTGGAACGCAAGACCTCTGGATTCCCAGGATAGAAACTTCCAGCTACAACTGGTTCTCTAATCATTTTTGCCCCCTCTTTGCAATTGATAGAAAAAATAACAAGAATTATTGATATAATTACTTTAAATCGCTTCATATAAACTCCAGCAAAATACGGAGAGACAGGGATTCGAACCCTGGGAGGAGCTCTTGACCCCTCAACCGATTAGCAATCGGTTGCCTTCGACCGCTCGGCCATCTCTCCCACGGAGGGTGAGGGATTCGAACCCCCAAGGGCTCATCGCCCGGCGGATTTCAAATCCGCTGCCTTACCGTTAGACTAACCCTCCAACATTTAAGATGTTACTATGCTCCTCCTAAAAGTCAAGCCCGCTTACATAGTCTTTTCTCATACCCACTTCTCTTACGCGCCAAGACACAAGTAAATTAGTTGAATAGTTAAATTAATAAATGGCTAAACGGTACACAAAAAATCAACTAATTAACTATACTATCACACCTTGACATTTTGCCTTGATTTGAATAGGTTGTTTTTATGGAGTTTGAAAAATCGCTCACGCGCCTTACGAAAATAGTAGACAAGCTCGAAAAGGGAGAAGTACCCCTGGAGGAATCTCTATCCCTCTTTGAGGAAGGAATGAATCTACTTGCCGGGTTAAAGGAATACCTTTCCGCGGCAGAAACTAAAATACAGAAATTAATCAAGGATAGCGAGGGAAAGATAGGAACAGATGAATATACAGAATTATCTGGCGGAGTGGAAGGGAAAGATTGACGAAAAATTGGTGGACTGTCTTCCACCAGAGAACACCTATCCGTCAACTCTGAGTAAGGCTATGCGTTATACGGTTCTTGCAGGCGGCAAAAGGATTCGATCCATCCTTTTAATTACAATTTACCGTCTTTGCGGAGGAAAAGAAATAGAAAAGGTCCTTCCCATGGCCTGTGCCCTTGAATTCATCCATTCATACTCTCTAATTCATGACGACCTCCCTGCAATTGATGATGATGGTTTTAGAAGAGGAATCCTCAGTTCACATAAAAAGTTTGGAGAAGATATTGCCATACTCGCCGGAGATGCCCTCTTCTCTCACGCTTTCCGCACTATAGCTGAATCCAGTATAACTCCAGAGAAAAAGGAAAAAATCCTTAAGGTATTGACTTATGTAATCGGGAATCAGGGCATTATTGGAGGGCAGGTGAAGGATGTAGAGTCAGATGTAGAGATGAAAAATCCAAAGCTCCTTAGATATATTCACTCGCATAAAACTGCTTATTTTTTCTCTGTATCCTGCGAAATGGGAGGTATCCTTGCCGGAGCGAACAAAGAGAAACTCCTCTCCCTCCGAAGAGGAGGGTTATTCATGGGAATGGCTTTCCAGATAATAGATGACATCCTTGATGCAGAGGGCGATAGGGAGAAAGTCGGAAAAGAAGTAAATACTGATGAGAATAAATTAACGTATCCTTCAATGTTTGGTTTAGAATTTTCCAAAAAAATAGCCCGAAGATATAGCGAGCTCTCGATGAAACACCTTAAATTAATCGATGAAAAAGAAGAAACACTGAAGAATATGATTCTCCTACTCCTTGAAAGGGTAAAGTAAAATGGAAGGGAAAATATGGAATCTCCTGCTACTTCCTTATCTCAGCGGGTTAGCCACTCAGATTATAAAATTCCTAAATTATTTTATAGCAAGTAGAGAAATAAGTTTTCGGAAATTGAGAGAACTGGGGGGTATGCCAAGTGCACATTCTGCATCATCTATTACATTAACCACACTTATAGGTATATATTATGGGATGAATTCTCCATTATTCATCATATCACTCTTTATTTCTGCTATAGTAATGGTGGAAGCTGTGGGAGTGAGGAGAATAGCAGGCAGTAATGCATTGGTTTTAAACCAAATACTGGATAAACTCCCCGATAGAGAAGTAATTAATTCTGAAATGCTTGATGTTCCTGTAGGACATACCCCCCTTGAGGTTATAATGGGCTCAATGTTCGGTTTCACTTTTGCTTTCGCTTTTGCAGGGGGAATATGATGCTGGAGAAAATAAAATCCCCAAAAGACCTAAAAGAGCTTAAACCCGAAGACTTATACAGACTGGCTTTTGAAATGAGGGAAAGGATAATCGATGTAGTTTCAAAAAATGGCGGCCACATTGCGCCCAGTTTAGGCACGATAGAACTTACGATTGCGCTTCTTAAGGTTTTCAATCCCCCCAGGGATAAGATTATCTGGGATGTATCGCACCAGTCATATGGTTATAAACTTTTAACAGGAAGAAATGAAGGCTTTGATACGCTCCGTCAATTTGGGGGAATAAGTGGATTTCTCTCCAGGGATGAATCTATATACGACGCCTTTGGCGCTGGTCATGCGAGCACATCACTTTCGGCAGCTCTTGGATTTGCGGCGGCTCGTGATAGGAAAGGTAGTGATTATGAAGTGGTTGCTGTTATAGGCGACGGAGCTCTCACCGGTGGTATGGCGATGGAGGGACTGAACCAGATAGGTTATCATAATAACAAATTGATGGTAATCCTTAATGATAACCGAATGTCAATCGCAGAGAATGTAGGAGGGATGCGAGAATACCTTACCCGTCTCCAATCAGGGGATATCTATAACAAAGTTATGGAAGATGCATGGGACCTCTTAGAAAAACTCCCTGAGGCGCTCGGGAAGAAGACAAAAAGAGCCGCAAAGAAATTAAGTGAGGGGCTTAAGAATCTAATCGTCCCAAATATTCTTTTCGAAGAACTGGGGCTTTCCTACTTTGGTCCAATAGATGGACATGACATACAAGAAATGATAAGACTTCTATCGAACTTGAAGAAACTAAAAGGGGCAAAACTCCTTCACATCATAACAGAAAAAGGCAGAGGATATCAGCCAGCCGAGGACGAGCCAACTCTGTTTCATGGCCTTGGGCCCTTTGATAGAGAAACTGGAGAACCACTCAAAAAAGAAGGTTTAAAAAGCTACTCCACCATCTTTGGTGAGGCCATAGTCGAAGAAGCAAGGAAGAATGAGAATATCATAGCAATCACGGCTGCCATGACAAAAGGTACGGGTCTCGTGGCTTACAAGGAAGAATTCCCAGATCGCTTCTTCGATGTTGGGATAGCCGAACAGCACGCCGTAACATTCGCAGGAGGTCTTGCATCAGCGGGTATGCGTCCTGTTTGTGCCATCTATTCCACATTCTTGCAGAGGGCTTTTGATCAGATAATACATGACATAGCCCTCCAGAGATTGCCTGTCATATTCTGCCTTGACAGGGGTGGTCTCGTTGGCGACGATGGGCCAACCCACCATGGAGTGTTTGACCATAGTTACCTCAGGATGATACCAAATATGGTCACAATGGTCCCTCGGGATGAGGTTGAGTTAAAGCGTATGTTTAAAACAGCAGTCGAATATCAGGAGGGACCTATCGCGATAAGATACCCAAGAGGGGCTGTCGAAGGGATGCCGTTTCCCGATAAGATTACCCCTATTACAATAGGCAAAGGGGAAGTTCTACGTAAAGCGGGTGAACCACTTATACTCGCCGTGGGTCCGATAATCTATGAGATTCTTGAGATAGTAAAAGATTTTGATGATATTGACCCAACTGTAGTAGATGCAAGATTCGTTAAACCACTTGATGACAAACTTATACTGAAACTCGCGAGCACTAGAAATAAGATAATAACAGTAGAGGATAATGTGATTAGCGGTGGGTTTGGAAGCGCTGTTCTGGAACTATTGAGCAATAAGGGGTTAAAAAGGGACGTTCTGCGAATAGGTATACCTGATCGATTTATAAGACATGGCAATACAGAAAAACTTCTGGAAACAATTGATATGGGAAAAGATGACCTCAAGGAGAGAATAAAAGAGTTTATGAAATGAAAGAGAGAACATTAAAGGAAACCATTAAAATCTCAGGAATAGGGGTCCACACTGGTAGGTTTTCCTCTGTTTACCTTCATCCGGAAGAAAACGGAGGAATAAGATTTATAAAAGAGGGAACTATTATACCTGCAATTATTGACTCAGTGGTGGAAACAGATCGCGGGATTGTTCTATCACGTGGAGGTAGAAAAATCTACACAGTAGAACATCTGCTCTCTGCCCTTTTCGGTTGCGGAATTGACCATCTCGCAATAGAAATAAAGGGTGATGAAGTACCCGCACTGGACGGAAGCGCATACCCTTTCATATCTGCAATTGAGGAGGTTGGATTTTCAAGTCTTCCGAATGAAAAAGAGAAAAAATACCTCGAAGAGAGTTATGGAGTAGAAGGTAGGGGTTGTTTTGCCTTTGCACAGCCACAGGATACACTTACAATCCAGTACATCATATCATATAATCATCCCCTACTTTCTTATCAGGAATATCGATATAATGGAAAGTCCAGTTTCATAAAAGAAATAGCAAGAGCAAGAACCTACGGGTTACTTTCGTGGAAGGAACAGCTCCAATCAAGAGGATACGCTCTTGCAGCTTCAGAAGGTAATACATTGGTCTATGATGGAAAGGGTGTCATAAATACTCCCCGTTTTCCTGACGAAGCAGTGAGGCATAAAGTATTGGACTTCCTCGGTGATTTATATCTTGTCAGGCCCGTCTCTATTGGTTCGTATATTATTGCTCGTGGTGGCCACCATTTACATATTGAATTGTTAAAACAGATAAAAGGGAGTGAATATTGAAGTTTGATATAGAAAAAATTATAGATATAATGCCACACCGTTATCCATTCCTGCTTCTCGATCGTGTGGAACAGATAGAGGATGACGCAGTTATCGGGATAAAGAATGTCACCTATAATGAACCATTCTTTCAGGGACATTTCCCGGGTGAACCAATAATGCCCGGGGTCCTTATTATAGAATCAATGGTTCAAGCAGGAGGATTTCTCCTGCTCAACAAGATGGATAATCCAAAGAAGAAGTTAGTCTACTTCACATCCATAAAAAGAGCAAAATTCCGCCATCCAGTGAAACCCGGTGATGTATTGCGCCATGAGGTCAAACTGGTTACCTTTCGTTCTAACTTTTGCAAACTAAAAGGTAAGTCTTTTGTAAATGATACGTTGGTAGCCGAAGGTGAATTCACTGCTGCAGTAGCAGATAGAAAGGGTTCCTAAGTTGGAACACATACACCCTGATGCAAAATTGGATAAGGATGTGCGTATAGCTCCGGGTTGTGTAATAGAAAAGGATGTAGAAATTGGAAGCGGGACCATAATTGAAACAGGTGTAATCGTAAAGAGTGGAGTAAAAATAGGAAGGGATAATGAGATTCATCCCTATGCAGTCATTGGTGATACCCCCCAGGACAAGAATTACAAAGGCAATAGGGGTAGGGTCGTTATTGGCGACTCCAATATAATAAGGGAATTTACAACTATACATGTGGCTGTAGGGATAGAAAAGCAAACCGTAATTGGAAACGAAAATTACATAATGGCGTACTGTCATATAGCACATAATTGCAGAGTGGGGAATCATGTCCTTATGGTTAATGGGGCAACGCTCGGCGGATATGTCGAAGTGGAAGACTATACCTATATATCGGCTTTCGTCCCGGTTCATCCGTGGGTAAAAATAGGAGCTTATTCTTTAATAGGAGGGGGACTCAGAATAACAAAGGATCTAATACCTTTTGCACTTGCGGCAGGTTATCCTCTTCGAATCATATCTCCTAATTTTATTGGACTTAGAAGGAACGGGTTCGAAGGCATGAGAATTGAGAATATAAAACAGGCTTACCGCATACTCTTCCGCTCAAAGTTGAACACCAGCCAGGCATTGAAGAAACTCAAGGCAGAATTCGGAGGGAATGAAGACATCGAGAGGATAATCGCATTTATAAATAACTCCCGAAGAGGAATCGTGAAAGGTGGTTAAATGATAGACGATATAAAAATATCAAATGCTATACTTAGAAGAGGCTTTAAAGGACTCCAGGAAGCTACTGATTCTGAGGTGGTTATTGTTGGGGCAGGACCCTCAGGGCTTTCTGCTTCCTATTATCTCGCAAAGGATAATATCAATGTGACAGTCTTTGAAAGAGCACTAAAACCCGGTGGTGGAATGCCTGGTGGCGGAATAGGATTACCTGTAATCGTTGTTCAGAAGGAAGGTCTGGAAATCCTGGGAGAGTTCGGAATATCGCACCAACCTTCAGAAGAAAAAGGTTATTACACAGCTGATTCCTTAGAAAGCACAGCAAAGTTAGTGGCAAAAGCTATAGATAAAGGTGTAAGGATTATTAATCTAATGACAGTAGAAGATGTTATGGTTAGAGACGACCAAGTATGTGGGGTTGTCATTAACCGAACACCAATCAAAATGGCAGAGTTACTCATCGACCCATTAAGTATTCGAGCCCGATTCGTCGTTGATGCAACCGGCCATGACGCCGAAGTGGTCAAAACACTCCTGAAGAGAAAGAATTTAAAACTGAATACACCATCTGGTGGGATCGAAGGTGAGGGTCCGATGTGGGCGGAAGAGGGAGAAAAAAACATTCTTTTAAATACGAGGGAAGTATTCCCAAATCTTTACGTTGCGGGTATGGCTGCCACTGCTGTCTTCGGTTCGCCAAGAATGGGCCCTATATTCGGAGGAATGCTCCTTTCCGGAAAGAAAGTTGCGAAACTGATAAAGGAACGATTATGAAGTCTCTCAACTCATTTCTCGATCATACGCTCCTTTCCCCTACCGCAACACAAGGAGAGATAGAAAAAGTTTGTAGGGAAGCAATAGAATATCAGTTCAGAGGTGTTTGCGTGAATCCGATATGGGTTCCTTTTGTCTACAGTTTAATAAAAAAAACAGAGATAAAAACGGTTTCCGTATGTGATTTTCCTCTTGGTTCTTCCTTTACAGAAATAAGAAAAGAAGAAGCAAGAATGGCAATAGTGGAAGGAGCTTCGGAAGTTGATATAGTTATGAATCTGGGACTGTTAAAAAACGAAAGGGATGCTGAAATTCTACTTGACTTAAAGGAAATAGTAGGAGCCGTTCATCCCTACGGTAAACTCAAGGTTATAATAGAAGCTTCACTCTTAGACTCCGATGAGATAAAAAGGGCTTCACATTTAGTTATGGATGCAGGCGCAGATTTCATAAAAACCGGTACAGGAACAAAAGGACCGGTTACTATCCATCAGGTGGAACTGATAAGAAAAACGGTAAATCTTCCAATCAAAGCGGCTGGAGGGATAAGGGATAAAGCAAGTGCTATATCACTCATAAATGCAGGGGCTGAAGTTTTGGGCAGTTCACATAGCATCCAGATTGTATCTAACTAATATTTACTTATACTAAAAAGAACCAGAAAACAATACAGGATGAACCTTTCGTATGTTTTTAAAAACAAGGCAGGAGAAACTTGCACTTAGGTAGTTATACTATATAATTTTCACTTCATTCGGGAATGAGGCATCAGATTATTTTGGTTTTGGACAACTTTCGCAGTGTCAGACCCATCTTCTGAAGACAAAGGAATCCAATAAGAACTACAGGGAGGAAAGATATGAGATGAATTAATATGGCATAACTCAAAGCGATATCCTTTGGGATACCAAAAATTGATAATCCAAGAATTACAAAATAGTGAAAGGTTCCTACAAATCCAGGAGCTGATGGTATACAAATGCCAAGAGATGTTATTATCATCACTATAAATGCCGCATATAAAGGAAGTTCTATCCCTAAGACTTGAAAAACCGTATAGTATATAAATGCTACATACGACCAGAAACATATAGATAAAATAATCACCAGGGCCAACCGTTTCCAGCTGTTGATGATCTTAAGCCCTTCAATAAAAGATATAACTATTGTTCGAAGTTTTTGATTTAACCTACCCGGAAGAAAATTAAAGAGTCTCATTATGAGATTTGGTTTCGATGCTATGAGAAAAAGAAACCCTACGGCAAACAATCCTATTAAAAATACTAACGCTGAGATTTTTTTTACAATAGGAGGAAGGGGTATAACTATAAGAAAACCAGAGAATAGAAACAGGAGTACGAAGACATCTAATATCCTCTCAACAACTATGGTCGCGAGAGCAGCACTTTTTGATATTTTCTCTTTATATCCGATAACGAGGGCTCTCACAATCTCCCCAAGCCTTAAAGGTAGGATACCGTTTGCCATAAACCCGATAGTTAAAGCAGAAAACGCATTCCCAAAACTTATGTCTTTTATAGGAAAAAGCAGGATTCTCCACCGGAGAGTTCGAATGAGAAAACCCGCACCACCCAGGAAAAAAGCAATTGCAAAGAATAAGTAATTGCCATTGCTAAGAGCCTGGCCCACCTCTCCAAAATTAACCTTTCTGAAGGCAAGCCATAAAAATAAAAAACTCAGTAGGATTCCTGCTAATGCTTGAGTTCTTTTTCGCATACTATAAAAAAGATTCCGTGTGTTCTTTTCCTTTTGTTCTAAGTTTTAGAGATGCAGAACTTCCTCGCTATTCCTGTTCCAAGTATCCACCCGAGGCCAAGGATTGACAGAAGAATACCCACTTGAAAACCTCTGGGTCTGAAAGCGAATTCTACCTCGTGTCTCCCTTCCCGTAGGGGTACTGCTCGAAATACGTAATTAGCTCTCAATATTGAACCTCTTATACCGTCAATATACACGTTCCAGCCGGGGTAGTAGTGTTCAGAAAGGATTAGATATCCATCTCCTCCCATTCCTACATTCAGTTTTATAGACTCCGCTCCATAATAGGAAATACTCACGCTGTCTCCTCTTTCTGGCATGGTATTGAAGATGGGGTATCCTTTATTACTCTTCTCTAAGATAACTTCCTGGCGTGCTTCAAAATCCCGGGATTTCATATATGGTATTATGCGGGAATCGGGTAACTGTTTTGCCCTATGAACAATCCACACTCTCGGGAGGTATGTGTCCCGTTCCCTGGGATATACGGTTCTTCTCTCAGATATTACCGTATCAATTAATTCATATTTAACATTATACAAATCTAAGTATCTATCCTCCTGGTCTTTAAATTCCTTTAAAAATTTCACAAAGCGTCCTAATTTATTCGCCACGTGCCCTTCCAGTGCTTCAATTCCGTGCATAAGGGACATAGAATTAGCATAGAAATAGCCAAATCTCGGGCAATCAACTCTAAACTTTTCGTTCCCACTCTTGTATTCCAAAAATTGGATCAGGTTATTAGACTTATAATAATTATCCGGATTTAACTTTTTACCGCTAAAGTATCCACCAATAGTATAGAGGTCAATAAAAAGTATTGCAATCGCTGTTATTTGAAACCAGGTGGGTGAGACCTTCTTCCTGCTGAAGAGCAATAGAGGGATAAAAGAAAGAACTAAAAAGAGACTAAATAATCTAAAATGATTGAAGATTGTCTTATACTTGTATGCAGTAAGACCTCCGGTAAACTGATAATTTGACCTCCAGACTTCCATAATTATAAAGAATATTACACCGGCAATTATGCCATACAGGCTAATTTTCTTCAGCGCCTGCATCTTATCATCCTGTATTTTATGCGTCAAATTATCAATGGAAAAGGAACCAATAACTGAAGCAGCAAATACAAAAAAGGGCATGAATCTTACATGCATCTGTAATCCGGGAAGAAAAATGGAAATCAATTTCTGCAGGGGATTATTCCCACCGAACATAAATAGTAGGGAAAAAACTAAAAGGTAGAAAAAGAACCTAATTTTTTTCTCCTTTATAATATAGGCGGACAAAGCAAGTAGTATGAGAGATATAATTCCAATGTAGGAGCTGTATTCTACAAACATCCAGAAACCTTTATATCCACCCCAGTAATCGAGATTACTCATTCCTTTCCCAAAAAGATATGGAAAGAAAAGCGCACTAAATGTTTTAAAGGGGGCATACCCTGACATGCTTTGAGAGATTCTTGAGCTAAGGCGGACATACTCTACCTCCGGCAACAATCGAGGGGATGCTATAAAAAATCCAATTATCAGGATTACAAAAGAGAGCAGAACAATCGAACGCCTACCTTCCCCTGTGACTAAGTTGTATAATAGAAAAGCGATTACAACAAATATAAGATAAAAATAGAATTGTGGGTGGGCACCTAAAAGACATATTCCCAATATAAGTCCCGATAAAGAAGCGTAGAATATACTCCTGCTTTTCAAAGTCTTAATCAGAGTATAAAAAATCAGCGGTATCCAAATTAACCCGTAAAGTTCACCCGTATGCTGAGTCCGCACAATAGTAGGAAGGCTAAAGCAAAATAAAACAGCCCCGAACAGAGAACTCAATTTAGAGAGACCAAATTCTTTCAACAGGAAGTACATCGAGATACCGCCAATCCATATTTGAATAATAATGAAGAGTTCCATAGGATAGGAAGATAAATGCCCATTTTTAACAAAGAGAGCCAGAGCGGCCGTGAAAGGATAGAAAAAATGTGAAGGATTTGATCCCGCAAATGGATAACCTCCATAGATAAAAGGAATCCAAAGAGGAAGTTTACCACTCCGGAGTGTTTCTGCCATATAGGCACTTCGGGGGTAATTACCCAGAATGAAATCAAACCAGAAAAACGTCTGTTTGGTAATAATCTTCCAGAAAAAAATCACGAGGAGAAAAGCTAAAACAGAAGAGATTATGAGAAAATTATATCCTCTCTTCTTCATCATTACATGTATCCTAATCCTTTCAAGCGTTTTTGCAACTCTATATTCTCTTCCTCGCTATATTTATGTACATCCTTTTCCTTAGAAATTGGGTCCTGGTATTCTATTTCATAGTCTATGTTCAAAACTTCCTTTAATACCCTTCCGTCTATATCGGAAGGAATAGCTATTCCTTCCATATAGAGTACGGTCGGAGCTATATCTAAAATGTCTGCGGATATCCGCTTCCCCCCTTTTATATCCGGGCCCTTCATCATTATTAAGCCTTCCTGTCTATGGTCGCCCGATTGAAGTCCAGGAATCTCAAATACCTCACCTTTTCCCGTCCCCATTTTAAAAGAAATCTCTTTTCCCATTACTACCAAATCCGGGGCCTCTTTTGTATGTTTACCTTTATATATCTCTTTTTTCTCGTAAATCTTTGCAAATAGAGGTTTCCCCGTCAAAGGGCTTCTTACCCCATATAAGGCATCCTTAAGCTCTCTAACTATTTTCTCATACTCATCTCCTTCTTCTATTATCCCCTTTGATTCACGTCCTTTAAGATTAATAAATATTTTGTTGTTTCCGAATGCGTATGCTTTCGTGTTCTTCCAATCTATATCAAGAAATGATCGCGACCTCATATAAGGATGTTCAAGCTTTATATTTTTAGGGGTAAGTTTTCTAATCCAACTCTTTTCACCCAGTATTGCTCCTTTAATAAAAGGAAGTTCGAGTATACCTAATTTAGCTATAAATCTCAACAAATGTTTACTATTTTTTAGAATATAATTAGAGAAGATTTTCATCCTGCCTGGCTTTTCAACGCTTAGAAAACCACTTTCTCTTAAGAAATTGTTAATATGGAAATAACCATATGCAGGTCCAAAACCATGATCTGACATTATAATAATATTTGTTTCTTCACCCAACTTCCCCTCTAGTTCACCTATTATTCCATCTAACTTTTGATAAAAATCCTTTATAACATTTCTATATTTTCGTGCTTGACTTTCGTCGTACTTAGGATGATTCTCATCCATGTGATGCCAAAAGTAATGCTGGAGGCGATCCAATGGGGTAAACACAGTAACAAAAACATCCCATCTTTTATTTCGAAGAAGATAATCTGATATTCGGGAAGTATTTTCAATGCAAAGTGAATTTGCGTCCAGGAATCCTTCTTCCCGTCTTCTCATTAATTCCGGAGCCGTCATTTCTACAAATTCAGTGGGTTCGTAATTGGGAATAAATCTATATATTTCATCCCGAAGTTCCTCTGGATAGGTGTAATCTGTGGCATCAGGAGGGGTAAGAAAGCCAGATACCATAAATCCATTTAACTCTGTCGGTGGATATGTGAGTGGAACATTTATAATTCCTACCTTTAAGCCAACATCGCTAATAATATCCCAAAAGGAAAGAGAATCCTGATAGGTCAAATTTACAATTGCCGGGTATGAGGAAACGTCAAACTGGCCTAAACCAACCTGGAAATCGAATATCCCAATTTTCCCTGGATTTTTCCCGGTCATAAAACAATTCCAGGCAGGACATGAAAATGGAGGAATAGTAGAATTCAAACTCCCAAAGACCCCATTCTCTTTTATTTTTTTTAAATTAGGAAGGCCGTCCATCCACCTCTCTATAAGGTCGGGAGAAGCTCCATCCAATCCGATTATCAGAATCTTATTCCTCTTCCCTATTTTTTCCTTCATATCTCTTCTTTAATGTCGTATCCGAGTTTTTTGTCTATAACATATAAGGGTCTTCTCTTTATTTCACCATAGGTTCTTCCTATATACTCGCCTATAATTCCAAGCGTCAATAATTGTACACCTCCTAAGAACAGTACAACTACGATTATGGATGTCCACCCGGGGATAGCACGGTTGAGGGCAAATCTTGCAATAATTGCCCAGATTGCATACAAAAAAGAAAAGATAGAAACAATGAAACCCATATAACTTGCAAGTTGTAGTGGGGCAATAGAAAAAGAAACAATACCATTCAAAGCAAGTCTTAATGATTTCCAGAAAGAATATTTTGGCTTTCCTTTGAATCGTGCATCCCTTACAAACTGGACACCTGTTTGCTTAAATCCAATCCAACTACTAAGTCCCCTTACAAAGCGGTAATGCTCTTTAAGTCTTTTAAGTTCTTCTACCACCCTTCTGCTCAAGAGTCTGAAATCACCTACATCAGAGGGAATGTCAATTTTCGTTATTTTTTTCAATACCCTATAAAACAACCAGGCGAAACCTCTTTTAAGAAAATTCTCACCCTCGCGTCTCTCCCGTACCGCATAAACGACCTCATAGCCAACCTTCCATTTATCCACCAACCTTGGTATAACCTCTGGAGGATCCTGGAGATCCGCATCCATCGTAATCACAGCATCACCAATAGCATTATCTATACCTGAAGTAATCGCAATTTGATGGCCAAAATTTCTTGAGAACTTAATTGCCCTAACAGAATTGTCTTTTTTATGAAGTTCCCTGATTATCTCCCACGACGAATCAGAACTTCCATCATCAACAAATACGATCTCGTAGCCCACTTCCAGTCCTTTCAAAACTTCGCTTAATCGCTCGTATAAGATAGGAATATTATCTTCTTCGTTATAAACAGGAATTACAATTGATAATATATTATTTTTCATTATTTCTTATTATTAAACTTGCCCCCTATAAAATATATTAATCCATCCTTTTCGAATCATATGTAGGTTTAATATTTACATTCCCTCTTGTTTATAAATTTTATTATAAAACCCTTATTATTTTTGTCAAGTGACAACTCTTCTTAGTCCGGGAAAGTTCATGCACATGGTGGTACAGTCAGGAGGGTTAGGAAATTGAATATAATGTCAAAGGAAAGCACTAAAAGATTAAAAGTTATGATTAAAGGGTTGAAAAATAAAAGAGGGGCCTATAT
>Ga0315548_1000009_pt1 | contig 137524 bp, 119 predicted proteins | sample SalMarSW160110MG_2_FD_202540 | JGI IMG/M metagenome (GOLD analysis project Ga0315548, IMG submission 202540) | Salt marsh sediment microbial communities from the Plum Island Ecosystem LTER, Massachusetts, United States - Salt Marsh Sediment SW1601-110 ... | reverse complement strand
ATTACAAGACACCGCGTGAGGTCTATTATGGAATGTCAAAAATAAAGGAGAAAGGAGGGTATGCACTTGCAGGATTCACACCTTAAATTTCTCATTTTTCTGTCCAAACGATGGGGTACACCTCAGAGTTCAATGCCTTTGCTTGTAAGAAGGTTATACAACTCAGTGATTTTTTTACGTTCTGATACATCTCTATAACTATCCTCAGGGAGCGTAATAATTCTAACCCTCACACCCTGAATGGCTTTTTTCACAAGCAGTTGGATAATATCTTCCGATGTAAATTGGAATGATACAATATCAATAAAATCTGATGCTTCCTTTATTGCATTTTCTAATAAAGCTTTATCACGTCGTAGTTCAAAAATAGCCACTTTCAGCCTTGCTTATCCTTGAAAATCTGCATTTGTGTTACAGCTGAAGAATAAAGTGTCTGCCAGATCTCTTTTAGATTAGGTGTATATCTATAGTAACTGAAATATCTTTGAACACTATCGGAAGGCCTCAAGGATTTTAGACGGGTTTTGATTAGCTCCACATATTCGGGATCTATTTCGATTCCAATGGACTTTCTTTTCAACTGGGAAGCAACAACAAGGGTGACTCCTGTACCTGCAAAAGGATCAAAAACTGTATCCCCTTGCTTAGTGGATGACAAAATAATCCTCAAGAGAAGAGCGATCGGTGACTGTTGTGCGTGAACTCTTTCTCCTCTGTTATTCCGTATTGCCTCATCTCCAGCAAAATATCCAGAGGTTAATTCTCTGATATCATCCCAAACATCAGTGACAAACATACCGTTTGTCCGCTCATATTTATGATTGGGTGCTTTAGGTGGGTCTATACGTAATCTGTTAAATACGCGTGGTTTCTTTCCTTTTGTAGCAAAAACAATAATCTGATGGTGTTTCGAATATCTATATCGAGATGGGACTGCAGATGTCATTTTTTTCCAAATAATCAGGTTTTGGAATACCCAATTTGCTGCTCTAAGTGCTCTGATTACATGTTCTATGTTTTTTTCCCTCTGCATAAAGTAAATAGCTCCACCTTCAGTTGATATATTGTAAGTTTCCTTTAAGATTTCTTGAAGCCAACTCCAATATTCTTCCTCGGGTTGAGTGTCGTCGAAGTATCTGTAATCTTTTCCTTGATTAAAAGGGGGATCAACGAAGGAAAGATTAACGTTTGTTATAGCACCTTCTCTGAGATATTTTAGACAATCAGCCTGTATTATCTTGTATTTATTTTCAGAATCCATAGTATATTACTCCGTCATTAATCTATCGATATTGATAAACATAATGCTTTCATTTAGTATCTTATCAAACCTCTCTTAAGAATTCAAGAAAAAAATGCGATATTGAAAAGAATTATTTCAATCCTTAAGGACCTTCACAATTGCCGCAAGGATTGCATCGAGCAAGTCACCAGCGATAATTGAATGTTCGCCCATTTTCTCTTTTAGAACTTCTCCGGTCATAAAATGAACATAGACCCCAGAAACAACTGCGGCAAACGGGCTTGTTTTCTGCGCCATAAAACCTACGAAATTAGTTTAAATCAGTAAGATTTGGGCAGCCCGTTCTCCCCCGTGTCGATATTTTGAACCTTTTTCCACTAGTTTGGGTTATTAAATTAAAGGAGGTATTATGCATAAAGCAATAATATTCTTGATGTTTGTTTTTCTGTCCTGCAGTAAAACATATATAAACACGGAAGTGGGACCGGAAGGAAGGACAATAAACTTACAAAAAGCAAGATTCACCTTTCCAAAGGGTGCGATTGAAAAAACAACTACATTGCGAATAGAGATGGGAACTGGAAAACCCAAACAAATAAAGGAAGGCTTTACCATATCGAAAACGACATTTACAATAACACCAGAAACTCTGACTTTGGCAAAACCCGTTCTCTTTAGCTTCCCTGTTAGCAATATAAGAGAGAATTTGGCTATTAAATTCAATAGAGCATATCTTCCGATCGCCGATTCAAAGGTTGAAAACGAAACCTTGTACGCATCCATCAATCATCCGGGGAAATATTGCCTGGTTGAGATGCCGGAGAAATATGGCATACTAAACGACACGAAAACAAGCGAAGCATTGCTGCTTATCAGCGATTTGCACACGGGTGACTACCTTGAGAATTTTCGTAGATATCTAAGTAAACAGGGTTATTCACTTCCCATCTGGACATTTATCTATCCACCGGGCAATACGATTAGAGAAAATGCGGAATTTTTGCATAAAGAATTAGAAAAATTACACGAAAAGTACGGCAATTTCAGGTTGGACATTGTCGCTTTTGGCATCGGAGGTATAATCTCCCGAAGATATGAACATGACCCTGTATTATATGGAAAGGACCTTGGTAGCGCAATTATTGCCGTTGGAACACCGTTCAAAGGCACTATATTTGCTTCTAAGAACAATGTAAGCGAAAGCGGGAACGCTTTTGGATACTATTTCATCGATGGAATGGGTCGAAATGCAAAAGACTTGGCTCCAAACTCTTCTCTTATAAATTGGATCAAAGAAAACCGAAATAAAGTTCGCATCTCCAATTTCACTGATACCCGGGAAAATAGCAATTTTGCATCTATTAGGGGGATTTTGCCTTCGACAGATGAGTCTCCTATAGAAAATGCAGGAGATGGTCTTATTTCTCTCTCATCCACTTATCTTACGCCACTTGAGCCAGAACCATTCCAACTCGACCATTTCCAGCTTTATGAAAATGAAGATGTTTATGGCACGATTAAAGATTTCCTCGATTTATATCGCAGTTTCAACTGGCCAGAGTTGTTTCTCAGTGTCTGGAAGGGTGATGAAAACTTGAGTGTGATGAACGAAATCTGGAATAAGGAAGTTAATCTTCACTTCAGGAATCGATTAAACTTCGAATTACTTCTTGATTTCAATGAAAACCTCTTACTTAGCGTTCCCCAAAATGGCATCCTTATAACAAATGGCGACAACGATACTTATCCGGGCTGGTTCCTGCAATCAAAAGGTGTAAGAAAGGATGTTCTGATTGTGAATTGGTCTCTCCTGAATGTCGTTAACAATGTTCTCTATTTAAAGAAACAAGGACTTCCAATCCCTTTGACCGATCTCCAAATAAGGACATTGAAGCCAGTCAGAAAAAAATCTGGTGAAATTGTATTTCCGGCTGACTCATTGATTAAACTCCTGATTATGAATAAAGAAAGACCCGTCGTTTTTGCAACGACGGTTTCAACATCAAGAATAAAAAAGTATGATACAAGCCTTGCCGGACTCGTTTTCGAACTGGCAGAAAACGATGTTAACATCGAAAAAACAAAAAAACTCTTTCATTCAACATATAAACTTAATAAGACATTTTCTGTACCTCCCGAATCACTTAATCTCGTTTGTAAAATGATGACAATGAATTACACCGCATCTCTATACAAGCTTACTAATGTTTTAGTTAAGCAAAAAAAATATGACGAAGCACTAACGGAAATTGTGTATGCAAGAAAATTCCCTGTTTCCCCACACTTTCTATCTCCTCTTTCTTTGACGGAAGCGTCAATATATTACAAACAAGGAAATCCCGAGAAAGCCGAGGAGGCATTAAATAAAGCACTTGACATTGAAAAGAACACCAATATAATAATGGGTGTTGCTGAAATATACTATGAAAATGAGAATAAGGAAAGGGCAATCACAGTACTTGCAGATTGGCTTAAGGACAATCCAGATGATAAAGAGATTCTCAGGCAATTAGCGAAGTATGGAGGAGAATAATCGAAACAGGATATAAAGGTCTATCACCATTCTCGCTCTACCGAATATTCAAAAGTGGTGACAACCAGGCATTTGAACTGCTCTACAATCTCTTCAGCACTCGCATATTCAATTATTTGCTAAAACTTGTTGGTAACTGGGACCTTGCGGAGGATATTCTTGAAGAAACCTTCTTGAAACTTTACAAATCCGATCTTGAAGAAAAAGGCAAACTTAAAAACTGGCTCTTTAGAGTGGCAACAAATCTCTCCCTTAAAGCTTTAAGGACAAGGAAATATGAAATTATGGATTGCGATGGGCTATTTGCCAAACAGAGAGAAAATGCAAACGAAGATTTGGAAACCCACATAGAAGTTCAGAAAACTTTGATGAAAATACCCGAGACTCAGCGGGTAGTTATTGTATTGAAATTCTATCAGGGAATGAAATATAAAGAGATAAGCGAAATTCTGGGTTGTCCACTCGGCACAATAAAAACAAGAATGTATCATGGACTAAAAAAGATGAAAAAACTATTAAGTACGCCGTAATCCCAAAAAATGCAGTGAAAAACACAATCATCAGTGATTACAAGAGAATGTGTGATAAATAAAATCTCTTTGAGTCTCTTCAAATCCCTGTTGAAGTTAAAGAGGAGGAAAAATGGATTGCAAGGAAATAAGAACAAATTTGTTTGATTATCTTCTTGGCGAGCTTGACCCACTCATAGAAATGAGAGTAAACGAACATTTGTTGGAATGTAAAGAATGTCGCAGGCAGATAGAAGAAACAGAAAGACTTTTCGAAACACTAAAAGATAGTAGGGAATTTATACCCGATAATTCCATTTTAAAGAGCATACAAGAAAATGCTTTAGTGAATAGAAAATTTAATCCCTTTGCTTTTCTTAATAAGCCGGTTAAGTTGTATTTTGCTGTAGCTGCACTACTGTTCGGAATTCTGCTTATATTCTTGCCTTCCCTCTTCACCGACAATGAACAGGTTGAACCCCTGAAGACGAAGACAAAGCCAAAATACGAATCCACAACCGCAGACAGCATTGCTTTCTATGCCGCTCCTTCTCACAGACTTCGTGGAACATAAAAAACAAGAATTGATTATTCTCAAAACCTTAGGGAATAAGCGAGTCAATCTCCTGTTGCTAAAAAACATATTTAGTCTTCTAATGCTTTCATAATTGCCGCAGGGATTGCATCAAGCAAGTCACCGGCGATAATCGAATGCTCGCCCATTTTCTCTTTTAGAACTTCTCCGGTCATCGAATGAACATAGACTCCAGAAACAACTGCGGCAAGCAGGCTTGTCTTCTGAGCAAGAAAACCTATTATGAGACCGCTGAGCACATCTCCCGAGCCGCCTGTTGCAAGCCCTGAATTGGCATAGTTATTCAACCAGTATACTCCATCATATTTTGAAATAATGGTTGGGACCCCTTTTAAGACAAGGATGACACCCCATTCCTCTGCAAATTTCCGCGCAATCTCAAGCCTGTTCTCATCGACATTACGAGCAGAACTGTCAATAAGCCTTGCCATCTCCCCCGGGTGAGGTGTCAAAATTGTTGGCTTTGTCCTCTTTTTCAGAATTTCGGTATATCCCATAAAAGCATTAATACCATCGGCATCAATCAGCAGAGGAACCGTAGCGTTCTTAACGACTTTCCTTATAAGTTTCTGCGTTTCTTTGTTCCTTGACATACCGGGACCTATAGCAAGAACGTCGACATTGGATACATGTTCCATTATTTGCTTATATGCTTCGAGACCAATGCTGCCTTCGATTGTTTCAGAAACCGGTATTGTAATGGCTTCCGTGCATTTTACCTCGAGTATTGGATTTAGCCGCTCTGGAATAGTAAGATAAACCAAGCCAGCACCTGCCCTTAGTGCAGAATTAGCACTCATCGCAGCTGCACCTGTCATTCCTGTGCTGCCTGCAACTATTAAGACACGTCCAAATGCCCCTTTGTGTAAATTGACTGGACGCCAGGGTATAAACCTTCGTAAAATATCTTTATCCACAAGTGTTCCCAAAGGAGATACCTGCTCTATTATTTGTTCGGGGAAACCAATGTCTGCTACATAAAGCTCTCCAACATAATTTTTTGCGGGATAAAGGAATTGTCCAATTTTTGGCAATCCCATTGTAACTGTCATATCGGCTTTAACCGCAACGCCAGAAACCTGACCACTGTTCGAATCTATACCACTCGGCGTATCAACCGAAACAATACTCAAACCAGATTCGTTTAGCTCAGTTACAACCTTACTTCCTATGCCGCTAATTTTTCCCTTAAAACCCGTCCCGAATATTGCATCAACGATAACCTCCGAATCTCTAATCGAACGATTTAGTTTTTCTATATCTTTTACCGAAGTGATCGTCTTCGGTTTTAAACCAATGCCTTTAAGAATATCAAGATTTTTCTTTGCGTTACCCTTGATACCATTAACATTACCAACAAGGAAAAGATCAACATATTTACCCTGGTTTAGTAAGTATCTTGATACTACAAATCCATCCCCCCCGTTATTCCCTTTTCCACACACTACCGTAAGTCTGCTTACATTATCCATTTCGAAAAAATCTTCCATCGCAGATACAACACTCTGACCAGCATTCTCCATCAATACCATTCCAGGTATCCCGAGTTCTTTGATCGTAATTCTATCGATTTTGCGCATTTCTTTAACATTTACAATCTTCATTTCATACCTCCTGGCATTTAAATCCCACTGCCCCCTTTTTCCTTGACTTTGTCATTCATCTTATCTCTTGTAATATCATCATACCGACACAACAATGTCAGCCCTATGAAAACAGGGCAAGAATCCAGTGCAGTTCCAATTCTGGATACCTGCTTCCGCAGGTATGACACTTAAACTGCACTCCATTGTGTTAGACAGAACCGCCATAACAAAGCTCAGCGTCTCTCTCATCACTCCTCTCTCTTCAGCCTTTCAAGGTCTTCGACATCATGTCTCTGGTCTTAAGTTTTATGTTTACCTTTCTGATTTTCCCAATTTCCAATTTCGTATTTTCGTCCTTTTTTGGTCACAGTATCAGCATTGCGTCGCCGTATGAAAAAAACCTGTAATCCTGTTTTTTTGCCTCTTCATATGCTTCTAAAATCATTTTTCTTGCTGCAAAAGCTGAAACAAGCATCAACAGTGTCGTTCTCGGTAGATGAAAGTTTGTAATCAAATGGTCAATAACCTTGAATTTATAAGGTGGATAGATGAACTTTTCCGTCCATCTGCTTTCAGCCATCACTGTCCCATTCCTACAAGCTGTCTCAAGAGCCCTTGTTGTTGATGTCCCCACTGCAAAAACTGCATTGCGATTCTTCTTTGCTTCATTAATAGCCATAGCACTTTTTTTATTTATTTCGTAGTATTCACTATCCATCTTGTGCAAGCTTACATCCTGACTCTTTACGGAACGAAAAGTCCCCAGACCTATGTGCAGAAACATTCGAATAACGTTAACTCCATATCCTTCTAAGCGACCAAGCATCCCCTCTGTGAAATGCAGCCCTGCAGTAGGAGAAGCGACCGAACCTTGCCTTTTTGCATAAACCGTTTGATATCTGTGGTAATCAGTCCCTTCCACCTTTCTCTTAATATAAGGTGGAAGAGGAACTTCCCCAAGTGAGAAAATATCCTTTTCCTTTAAGGTTTCCGGGTAGAATCTTATTTTCCACTTCCCGTCCGCACCTCTTTCCTCTACGCTACACCCTATATGTTCATTAAAGATAATCTTTACGCCAGGCCTAAGTCTTTTCGCTGGTTTCAGAAGGGCATTCCATAGTGCTCCACTAATCCTATTTAAGAGAAATACTTCCACTCTACCTTTTGTACTTTCTTTGTTGCCAAAAAGTCTTGCTGGAATAACCTTCGAATTATTTATGCATAGAACATCATTGGGAGAAAAATAATCAACAATCTCTGCGAACATTCTATGCTCAATTTCCCCAGTTTCTCGATCGAGAACAAGCAATTTCGATGTTCCTCTTTCTTCAGGAGGATACTGTGCAATGAATTTCCGCGGGAGAGAAAAATCAAAATCATCAAGGTTCATTTTCGCTTGACAGAAAGCCTCGTATCAAGTCCTGGGCTTTTTGAGAATCTTCTTTCCTGACCAGAATCTCACCCCAATCGCCCTTCATCACGGTGCCGATACTATCATACATCGCAATTTGATTCGATTTTAAGAATGTGTTTATACTATTTGTATTTAATAAACTCTCGATGGTCTTTGCCATAAACTCATCGGGTGCTTTATAAACACTTTCCAATGCCACATCACTGTTTTCTTCTTTGCTCAAAACAGCCTTCCTTCTGTGTCTTTCTTGAGTCCAAAATGCTTGTATGCAAGAGGAGTGGCAATCCTTCCTCTAAGGGTTCTATCTAAAAAACCCTCAAGAATAAGGAATGGTTCAAAAACCTCCTCAATAGTATCTGCTTCCTCACCAACTGCCACGGCAACTGACTTCAGCCCAACAGGTCCTCCGTTAAACTTCTCTATTATTGTTTTAAGAATTAATTTATCCATTGCATCAAGCCCTTTTTCATCAACATCAAGAAGTTTGAGAGATTTCAATACAATACCCTGTGTTATATTGCCATGTTCCTTTACCTCGGCATAGTCCCGTATTCTTCTCAGTAATCTGTTTGCCACACGGGGCGTTCCTCTTGCTCGTTTTGCTATTTCTATTGCCGCATCCTTTTCTATTTCAATATCGAGAATCCTCGCCGTCCTCATAACTATTTCGGCAAGCTCCGCAGGCAAATAAAAATCAATCCTGTGGACTATGCCAAATCTCGCTCTCATAGGAGAAGTCAATAATCCTGACCTTGTTGTGGCTCCAATAAGTGTAAATGGTTTCAAGTTTATCTTTACACCACGAGCTTTTGGTCCCGTGTCAACCAATATATCCAGACAAAAATCCTCCATAGCGGAATACAAATACTCTTCAACCGCCCGGTTTAGCCTGTGAATTTCGTCGATGAACATAACATCACGTTCTGACAGATTAGTTAGTATCCCGGCTAAATCGCCAGGTCTTTCCAAAATTGGTCCGGAAGTAGAGGAGATGTTTACACCGAGTTCATTTGCGATTATGAATGCAAGCGTGGTTTTACCCAGTCCGGGTGGACCAAAAAACAGTGCATGATCCATCGCTTCATTCCGTGAGTTGGCTGCTTTAATGGAAATGTTCAAATTCTCTTTAAGAATTCCTTTACCTATAAAATCGGCTATTTTCCTTGGACGCAGATTATTATCAAAATCACCATCATCAAGGACTGGCTCAGGATTCGTTATTCTATGCTCCATAGGATATAATTATATCATACATCGCAAAAAGTCAAGCAAAAACTAAAATGTTGAACCAAGTAAAAAATTATGCGAATTTACTGAAAACGAAATCCCCTTTTTTTACACCTACTACATTTGCAACTACATCACATTTTGCTCTGAGGAGAAAATATATATCATTCCTTGTACCATGTAATGCTTCAAAATTCGCATGACCTTTTGAGATGACAATGTCAGCACTTTTAAAAATATCCTCAAATTCCCTTTTTATTGTTTTTGAATCAAAGTCCAGATTACAGGTTCCTGTTTCTATAATCTCCGCAATCTCGGGAATACCCGTACCCTCTATTTCTTTAATCGTGACATCGTTTATGAAAGGAATAGTCTTGACTGCAACTATCTTCTTTACTCCCTGCAGCTCCTCTAGTAAGACCCTGTCAAAAATTATCTCTCCACAATTATCAACTATAAACAGCAATGTTTCTGAATTGCGTAACCTCATACGGAATTCTTCAAACTCGTTCTTCGCCAGTTCAATATTAGAAAAATCCTTAAGTATCCCATCTACGTCAAAATCTGCATGTGCTCCTAAGTCTATAACATTGCCTATTGCTGATATCATAAATGCTGCTTCTAGTCTATCGGTCGAAGCAGAGACCATTTCTTTTAATCTTGGATATATCCCCAGTGCTTTGTCATTTTGGTTCTTCTTCTCATCTTCATATGGGTCTTCAACACCAATTTCCCTCTTTATGATACCAGTGGCATAATCTGCTAACGCTGCAGGAGATTTTTCCAGAGGGTAATCCGCAATTCCTTTGACTATTTTCTTAAAAACTTCTTCTTTTTTTACCTTGTCTGCACCGGAGAAGTTCAAGGTCCTTATACAAAAATTCAATATACAAGGAATGCACATAATATCTGCCTTCATATGTTAGTCCTTTCCGGAGTGCAATATCTCCTGTTGTTGCTTGCGCTCCAAAAAACCTTTAAAAATCTCATCCTTTTATCACTCCAAGGGGTCGCAACTTAACTACCTTTTTCCCGATACCAGCTTTATCTACAGTATCCACAACTTCGTCAACATCCTTGTATGCCAAGGGTGCTTCTTCTCTCAAAGTCTTTACTGATGCGGAACGCACATATATGCCAATATCCTCAAGTTCCCTGTAAATAGCCCTCCCTTTCGTTGCTTTAAGCGCCTTGTGTCTCGACATTATCCTCCCTGCTCCATGACAGGTTGAACCAAATGTTTCACCCATAGCCTTATCCGTTCCAACAAGAATATAAGAATGCGTTCCCATATCTCCTGGTATAATAACCGGTTGCCCGATTTCTTTGTATTTGGCAGGAATCTCAGGATGATTTGCAGAAAATGCTCTGGTTGCACCCTTTCTGTGAACACAAAGTGTTTTTGTTTCACCGTCAACCTTATGCTTTTCAAACTTCGCAATATTGTGTGCTACATCATAAATCATATGCATACCAAGTTTTTCTGCAGGCACTTCCATCACCTTCTCAAACGATTCTCTAACCCAGAACATAATCATCTGTCTATTAATCCAGGCATAGTTCGCAGCGCAAGCCATTGCTCCAAGATACTTTTTACCTTCTTTCGATTTTATTGGAACACAGGCAAGTTGCCTATCTGGAACACTTATGCCATATTTTTGCATTGCACTTCCCATTGTTCTCACATTATCATCACACACCTGATAACCCAACCCCCTGGAACCCGTGTGTATCATAACCGTAATCAATCCCTTTTTAAGACCCATGACTTCCGCAGCTCTTTCATCATATACTTCCTCTACTTCCTGAATTTCAAGGAAATGATTTCCAGCTCCAAGAGTCCCTATTTGTGGTCTCCCTCTTTCTATCGCCCTTTCACTCAACGTTTCAGGGTCAGCAACATCAAGCCGTCCGTGCTCTTCAGTAAATTCTACATCTTCTTCCCAGCCAAAACCTCTTTTTACAATCCACTCGGAACCATTTGTCATTGCATCTCTGAGTTCACTTTCCGAAAACTTTCGTTTCGTTTTCGAACCAACTCCACAGGGAACATTGGTAAAAAGTGCATTAATAATATTTTTTATTCTGCTTTTCACATCATCTATCTTCAGATTTGTCCTCAAAACTCGAACACCGCAGTTGATGTCGTAACCGACACCCCCGGGTGAAACAACACCCGTATCCGGGTCAATTGCCGCAACACCCCCTATGGGAAAACCGTAACCCCAGTGAATATCCGGCATTGCAAGTGAATACTTCACTATACCAGGAAGATGTGCAACATTTGAAACCTGCAATGGAGTTTGATCCATCCTTATGTGAGAAAGTAGCGATTCCTTTGCATATATAATTCCATCAACCCGCATTCCTGGATGGTCTTTTTTTGGAATCCTCCATCTATAATCATCTATTTTCTCAAGAACGCCTTTCCATTTATCCATAATAACCACTTTCTCTCTTTAAAAGCAAATACCCGAGAGCGAATGCCATTAAACCCACAACAGGGGCAGTTACCGCACTCCCGAGGTAAAGAGGTTTCGCTATATTACCAAGAATACCGAAGAAATTTCTAAAGGTCATCTCTCCTAAAAGCAACCTTATTGAATGTACATTCAGCGAAGAATCCATCCCCAGTATCTTCTCCCCTACTTTAAAATCTAGAAAAAATACAAATGGTAAGGTCAGGGGATTGCAAACTACCTGTGTTGTGACAACAACGGCAACTTTGTTAACGCGAAAAATAAGGGCAAGTAAAACACCAGTTAAGAACTGGAAACCTGTGATTGGAAACATTGCAATAAAAGCACCAATTCCTATCCCCACCGCTATCTTAATAGGGGTGCTGTCAATCCTTGCTATTTTAAGAAAACTGTTTCTCAACCATTTCCATATGCATCTCATAAAACACCTTTCTCACCCACGATTTCTACACGGTTAAAGAATTTCACCACAGAGACACCGAGCACGCAGAGAAAAGATTTATTTCAAGGTTAAAACCAATTTAACCAATCAAACCAATTCAACATCTTTCCTGCCTTGGTTAATACACGGAAATTTGCTCTTCTACTCATCCTTAAGTATCCTGTCAATTTTTTTTGCACAATAATCCAGTGCTTCCTTTGGAGTCTTTACTCCTCTTAAAACAGGCTCTATGCCCTCCGTTCCAAGTATTTGCCTTCCTGCAAGCCAGGCTGCTATTCGGGGTTCTGTATATGCATAGTTGAGCTGTGCAAAAACACTCTCTAACCCAGGTAATTCCTGCATCCTCTTCTTCATAAGAGGTCTTTGGAGACTTGAAATTCTCACAGGAACATAGCCGGTTCCATAAGACCATTGCGCTTGAATCTCAGGAGAAAGGAACCAGTTGATAAACTCTACAGCAGCCTTTTTTTGTTTATCCAGTGCGCCGTCGAAAAGCGCAATATTTGTTCCGGAAATTAACACAGCATTCTTCTGCCCTTTTGGAACGGCTGCAATACCGATTTCAAACTCTGGCTTCGATGATATAATAAATGAATGCGAAACAATCGAACCTGAAATTGCTGCAACCTTGCCCGCAATGAAGTCATCCTGATGCTGGTATCCGGTTGTTAAATACCCTATTTTGTACTTGTTCAAGATACTCAGTTGAAACTTCAACGCATCAATACCTTCTATCTTGTTGAAAACAGATTTCCTATTTTTATCAGAAAGCAATCGCCCGCCATTCTGATAGAGTAGAGTTTCAAACATCCAGGTGCTCATTGGAAATGCAGTTGCATATGTATCCGCAATCCCATCTCCATTTTTATCCCTTGTTAATTTTTTACCTATTTCAACAAATTTATCCCAGCTCTCAGGGAAACCCTCAATCCCAACTTCAGAAAAAACCGTTTTGTTATAGAAATATGCTGGAACACTCTTGTTAAACGGAAGTGTTACCAACTTTCCACTATAAGTATTATCTTCAACAAAGACCGGATATAGGTCGTTTTCTAACTCAATTCTTCCTTCTGCTGTCAGTAAATCTTCAAGTGGCGTAAGGGCATATGCTCTAATCAACTGGTCGGTCCAGGATTCAAAAACCTGGGAAATTACAGGTGGTTTCTTCGCAGCAACTGCCGCCATTAGTTTCTGACTGAGAGCTTGATAGTTTCCCATACTAACAGGGTCGATCCTGATATCAAAATGCTCTTTGTTAAACTCTAATATAAGGCTATCGAGTGTCTTACCAAGAGGTCCTCCCATTGCATGCCAGAAAGTTACAACAGTTTTCTGCTTTTCTCCTTCCTTGCAACTGAAAATAGTAAGTATTGCTATAGAAAAAAAAGCTTTTACGAAACTTTTAAAATTCAAACACCACTCCCACCTGAGTTGTTCCTGTTTTCTTCCCCATCCCAACCGATACACCCACATCCTCATTGAATCCGTAAAAGTGAGCGTCGGCGAATGCGTCAGCACAAGCGAAAAACCATATTCCTGCATCCCACCACAGGAGATTTTTAACTCTACTTTTATGTTTGTTGTATCTCTCTCGGGTCGCCTCTTCCTTGTCCTCATTGTACAGGGCAAAATAATCCCTTTCCTGCATCTTTTCATAAATAGTCATAGATACAAGTGAAATCTGAACTGCAGAGAAAAACAACCCTCTTGCATAGTTGTCTGCATAAAACTGTCCACCACCTGGAAGAACTGCAGTTGCAATAATAGCCCAACCGGGATGTTTCTTGATTTCTTCGCTTCTAATAGGCATAACGCTCAAAAAAAACAAGAAGCAAACAATTATTTTCTTCATTTTTCCTCCATATTACAATTCATACAATAATAGTCATAGAAAGTCAATAACTTTTATAATATGAGCAAAGTTATGGAAGGGAAGAAAATATTATTGTTACCTGATACGACTTCGAATCCTCAGATTGAAATGTAAGATATTAGCTTTTTGGGAACTTCGGAAAGTCCTTATTTTGTCAAACATTACAGAAATTATCTACTAGTAAAATTCAAAGGCGATACCGTCCTTATCAAAGACACAAATCTTACTGCCAGCGATTACATCTTCCAGTGTCTGACCTGCTTTGGCAAATTATAAAAAAACGCTTGACAATTTCCAATTATAGAGATATAATTAGTAGTAGAAAAAATGAAATATCCATGTCAAGTGATTTTCCGGGGGTATTTTTTTGAAAAAACATAAAACAGTAAAGAAGAGCATAGTAGCCAGCGATTTCGAGTCTCGTGAAATTCTGAAGAGCACGTTAGACGCATCTGACCAAATTATTTTTGTAAAAAACTTAAAGGGTGTCTATATTCTTGCAAATACTGCTTTCTCCGTGAGATTCCGAAGACCTCTGAGCAAGATAGTCGGAATGACAGATAAGGACATTTTTACAGAAAAGGATGTCCGCAAGTTGAGAACAATAGACAGAAGTATAATAGGAAGCGGTCGTCGTGATACGCGTGAAGATACTCTCCTCGTCAATGGTAAGAAACGCATTTTCAGAGCAACAAAGGTCCCTATCTGGAGCACAGAAGGTAAGATAATTGCTCTGTGTGGCTTTGCAGAAGAAATCACCGAACAGAAAAGAACGCAATTGCTGCAGGATATTACATATAGGATTACTAATGCTACAGTCCAGCACAACAGCCTTGCAAAACTCTATCGGATAATTCATAACGAATTAAGCAGATTACTAAACACAGACAATTTCTATATTTCTCTTTATGATAGAGAAAATGATTTAATCACGTTTCCATATTATGTTGACGAAGACAGTCCTGAAAGAGACCCAGCTTCTGCATCTCCCAGAAAAAGAAGAAAAGGTCTCACAGAATATGTGATGAAATCAGGAAAAGCTGTTATCCTGAACCAGAAAAAAATTAAAGGACTGCTCAAAAAAGGAAAAATAAAAGAAATCGGAAAATCCACACAAATATGGTTGGGGGCACCACTTAAAAGCAACAAGAAAGTTTTTGGTGTTATTGCAGTGCAAAGCTATAAGGACTCGGAAGCTTACACAAAAGAGGACTTAGAACTTTTCAAGTTTATATCATCCCAGATTTCAATCGCCATAGAGCAAACTCAATCAACCCTGGCACTTAAAAATTCTGAAGCAAATTACCATGCTCTTGCCGACCGTTCCATTCAAGGTATAATTATAGTGCAGGACTTCAAGATTGTCTACGCAAATAGAGTCTTTGCTCGAATTTCGGGTTACTCTATCAAAGAGCTTCTATCTCTGCCACCCAAAAAAATTACGAATCTCATTCATCCCGATGACCAGAAACTTGTCTGGGGAAACTGGCAGAAGCGGCTTTCAGGGGAAAATGTTCCTCCGCGCTATGAGTATAGAGGTGTCAGGAAGGATGAAAAGCTCATCTGGCTTGAAATGTTTGCTAGCAGAGTAACGCACAATGGAAGACCAGCGGTCCAGGGAAGTATAATCGACATTACTGAAGGAAAAATGAATTCTCTGAGACTAAAACATCTTAATACAGTTCTTCATGCAATAAGAAAAACTAACCAGATTATTGTAAGGGAAAAAGATGAAAGTCATCTGCTAAAAACCATCTGTAAGACTCTGATTGAAACCCGTGGATATTTTAGTGCCTGGGCTGTAATACTTGACGATAATGGAAAATTCAAGAATGCTTATGAGTCAGGTTTCGGGATAGGATTCAAACCTATGCTACGTTGGCTCAAAAAGGGTAAACTACCCCATTGTTGCAATAAATCGTTTTCCCAGCCAGGGGTATTAATTGTAAAGAGACCTTCGTCTGATTGCAGAGGTTGTCCGCTTTCAACCTCTTACGAAAACAGGGCAACGTTTAGTATGCGTCTTAAATACGCCGGAAAATTATATGGAGTTCTGGGCGTATCCATACCCAGAGCACTTGCGAACAGTAAAAAGGAACAGTTATTATTTAAAGAGGTTGCGGGTGATATTGTTTTCGCTTTGCACAACATTGAACTTGAAAAAGCAACAAAAGAAGCCCGCAAAGCAATTGAACAGAGCGAATCATTTAGAAAAAGCATAATTGAGAGCAGTTATGATTGTATAAAGGTCCTCGACCTTGACGGTAATTTGCTATTTATGAGCAAAGGTGGACAGAAATTAATGGATATAGACAATATCGAGAAATATCTGGGCAAGTCATGGGTAAAATTCTGGAAAGGAATGGACAGAAAGGCTGCACAGGAAGCAATCAAGAAAGCAAAAAGCGGAAAGATTGGCACATTCTTGGGATTCTGCTCAACCGCGAAAGGTATTCCAAAGTGGTGGCACGTTGTCGTTTCTCCGGTTAAAAATTCAAAAGGCAAGATAAAACAACTTCTTTCTATTTCCAGAGACATTACAGTACACAAGCAATTGGACCAAAACCTCGAAAAGCAAAGGAATCAGCTGGCTTTGCTCAACTCAATCAATGTTTCTGTAAATGAAGGGAAAACGCTTTCAGAAATCTTCAAGATACTGTCAATCAAAACAAGCCAAATATACAAAAGCTCCGGAGCAACAGTATATCTTACGAGCGAAGATGGCAAATACATTACTATGCAGTATTTAAACCTCATCCCATCACTAAGGAAAACAATCGAGAAAATCATCGGAGTAAAGATTCCTAAAGTTAAAATTCCGCTGATGGAGAAAGGTATATACTCACAAGTAATTAAAGACCGAAAAACGTTGCTTCTCAATGATGAAAGAAGCATTAAGAAATTGATGGCAGAATGCACCAATAACAAACTCATAAAAAAATTAGTGCCGCAAATATACCGCGTTCTGAATCTCAAATCCGTCATCATTATCCCACTCATCTCAGAGAATAAGACTATCGGACTTATGGATATTGGTCGTAAAGAACCATTCACAAAAAGTGACATAAAACGATTTACTGCAATTGCAGATAATCTATCACTTGCCATTGCGAAGAGAATGGATGAAGAAACAATTGAAAAGAGCGAAGAAGAGAAGTCCACTATTTTAAATAATATGTCTGAAATAGTAGTTCGTTATGACAGGGAAATGCATATTCTGTGGGCAAATGGAATGACCGCTCAAATATACGGGGTTCCTATCCAACAAGTTTTGGGCAAGAAATGTTATGAAGTCTGGCATAAACGCAATAAACCCTGCGAAAACTGTCCCATTGTTAAAACAAAAAGTACTTTGTCGCTGCAGACAGACGAAATAGCAACACCGGATGGAAGAATGTGGTTAGTCAAAAGCTACCCCATCTTCAAAAAAGCAGGAAAATTGGATAGTATAGTAGAGGTGGCAACTAACATAACAAAACTGAAAATAGCTGAGAACTCCCTTAAACAAAGTGAGGAGAAATACCGCACATTGGTTGAAAACACGCCTGATGGGATATTTGTTGCCAGTAAAACTGCAAAGTTTCTTTCTGTTAATAAAGCTATATGTGAGCGGCTTGGTTATTCTGAGAGTGAAATCACTTCGATGAATGTCGAGGATATAATGACCGAAAAATACAAGAAAGTCTTCAGAAAAAGGATAGTAAGAATCTTAAAAGGGGACGCTTTAGCAGAACCAGACGAGTACAAAGTAAAAGCCAAGAACGGAAAAGAATATATTATAGAAGTAAGTTTCGTACCCTATATCAGGAATGGAAAGACTATTGGTTTTCAAGGTGTGGCAAGAGATATTACCAAAAGGAAGGAATTGGAAGAAAAACTTGTAAGAATCCAAAAGCTGGAATCACTGGGAACCCTTGCGGGAGGAATAGCACACGACTTCAACAACATTCTCACAGGTATCCTTGCAGGTATCTCCATAGTCAAGATGCAAATGGACCCCCAGAGTAAGACGTATGATGTGCTTAAAGATACAGAAAAAGCCTGTGCGCGTGCAAGCAATTTGACCAAGCAACTCCTAACTTTTTCAAAAGGTGGAATGCCTATAAAGGAATCTTTCAATATGAAGGAACTGGTAAAGGGCTCCGCTGAATTTGCAATGAGAGGTTCTAAACACGAGTGTAAACTTTTCATACCTGATAACCTGTGGGATATAGAGGCTGATAAGGGACAGGTCAGTCAGGTGATTCAAAATCTCGTTATCAATGCTGACCAGGCAACACCTGAAAGCGGTGTAATTGTTTTAAAAGCAAAAAATATCTATGTTACCGATGCAGATAGATTACCACTTAAAAAAGGTAAATATATTAAACTATCTATCGAAGATTTCGGAATTGGCATATCGGAGGAATACCGAAACAAAATATTCGACCCTTACTTTACAACAAAACAGGACGGCAGCGGACTTGGACTTTCCATTTGCCATTCAATAATCAACAAACATAATGGGTATATAACAGCCATCTCGGAGTTTAGTGTAGGAACCACATTCACATTTTATCTGCCCGCGATTGGAAAAACCTTTGAGGAAAAAGAAAAGAACAATAGCCAAATACCGCATGGAAAAGGTAGAGTTCTCGTTATGGATGACGACGAAATCGTCCGAAATGCAGTGGGTATGATGCTTGAGAACCTTGGTTACGAGGCAGAATTTGCTCTCCACGGTGCAGAAACAATCGATAAATACCGCACCGCTTTTGAGCAGAACAAACCTTTCGATGCTGTAATAATGGACTTGATAATACCAGGTAGAATGGGCGGCAAGGAAGCAATAAAAGAGTTGAACAAGATAGATCCCAATGTAAAAGCAGTTGTGTCAAGCGGCTATTCGAGCGATCCGATAATGAGCAACTACTCAGAATATGGCTTCAGTGGTGTAGCTGCAAAACCTTTCGATTTAAGTACCCTTAGCAAAATACTTCATAAACTCATTACTAAAGAGAAAAACCAAGGAAATTTGTTCTAAAAGAAATTTGAAAGAGGCTTAATAAGAGAAAGAATTTTTTCTTGACTATATCCTATATTTATGACATTCTTATTCGATGAAGTTAAACTACTGTCCTGAATGTGGCAACCATCTTGAGGTCAAGAAAGAGAACAACAGGGAACAACTGTTTTGTTCTGCCTGCGATAAATTTGTCTACCAGAATCCTGTCCCGGTAGTTGCAGGACTTATACAAAATCAAAAAAAAGAAATCCTTCTCATAAAGCGTGGCATAGAACCTTGCAGAGGAAGCTGGGCACTTCCAAGTGGCTTTATGGAACTTGACGAAACCCCGCAGCAATGCGTTCTAAGAGAAATCAAAGAAGAAACCAACCTTGATTGTAAGATAGTCCACCTGCTTGGTGTATACCAGCAGAAAGGTTGGAGATATAAAAGCATTATTGTAATTGCATACATTCTTGAACCAATAGGCGGAAAGCCAGAAGCTTGTGATGATGCAGATGAGCTCCAGTATATTCCTTATAAAAGCTTACCGCAGATTCCCTTTAAAAGCCATAGAAAAATCATCAGAGATTACTTTGTCAACTCTAATACTTACATAAAAAAGCTATTTGACAGTTAAGTGCCATTTTTTACTTTATCCTATGCTTTTAGAAAACATAAAAAAGACAAACGCACTGGTGCTCAAAGGAATGGACTATCGTGAGACCAGTCGTATTCTAATGGTATTCAGTGAAACTTTTGGGAAAATAACGCTTATTGCAAAAGGCATCAGAAACCCAAAGAGCAGAATGGGAGCGGCGCTTCAGAGTTTTATTCACTCAGAAATAGTGATATACAAAAAAGAAAATACTGAAATGTTCCTCATAAAAGAGGCGGAAATTATAGAGTTTTTCAAGAATATTCATAACGACCTTGAACGATTTAACTACACATCGGTTATAGCGGATTTCCTATTTACCTTTCTTGCAGAAGAACAGGTTTCTAAAATACTTTTTCAATATGTCCTATTCACAATCAGGGAGATTGAACATAAAGAAAAGGAATATCTACCGGGAATTCTTGTAAGGTTTTTCTTAAAAGCAAATATCCTGCTTGGTTTTAGAATCGAACTTGCAAAATGCACCTCCTGTGGCAAGGAAGCAACATTTCCTATTTACTTTTCAAATCCGAAGGGTGGAGTAATTTGCTCGAATTGCAGCAAATCCAACAATGAAGTTGTCCCTTTGCCAAAAGATGTCTATAATTTCTTAATAGTAAACGAATCTGATAAGAAAAAGAAAGTTCCTACTGTTCTGAAACAGAAAACATTGAGAGAGATACTTACTTTTTTTTCCAACTGGTTTCTCTATCACAATCATAGAACGCTTAAGACACTTGACAATCTGATAAAATTATGAGTTTGCGATTCCCCTGAATCCTCCTTTTATTGAAAAGGAACTTATGTGGATGCAGTTTTATCAGGCAATGGCTATTAAACTATGAAAATTTTCGTTGGAACATCAGGCTGGTACTATTCGTGGAACAAGGAAAAGAACCTTGACTGGTATGTTAAACATTCCTCACTCAATTCCGTTGAGTTAAACGCATCCTTTTACAGATTCCCTTTTCCCTCGTATGTTAAATCGTGGATACAAAGGGGGAAAACCTTGAAATGGTCAATCAAGGTTAACAGGCTAATAACCCATAGATATAGATTTAATGAAAAATCCTACGATATATGGGAAAAATTCAGGGATTTATTTAACCCAATGGAGAACCTAATCGATTTTTACCTCTTTCAATTACCTCCTACCTTCAATACAAAATACTTGAAACGACTGGAATCCTTTTTGTGTAAAACAAGATTAAGAAAGAGATTCGCACTAGAGCCAAGGCACATATCATGGTTCAACAAGGAACATATCAACTGGACTAATAAACAAGGAATAACCTGGGTCTCCGTTGATAGTCCTAACCTGCCGAGAGATATTTTTAAAACAACCGATTCGATTTACATTAGAATGCACGGGAGAAACGAATGGTACAGACACAACTATACCGAGGCGGAACTAAAAAATGTATGCCTGAAAATTATTGAGAAAAAACCCAAATACGTGTATATCTATTTCAACAACAACCACAAAATGCTGACAAATGCACAAATGACGAAGAAAATTCTCGCATTTTTTCCTTGACTAATTTTCAAAAAACTGTTATAATGCATTATCTTATTGAATAAAGAAAGCAAAAAGGAGGAACCATGAAACTCTACCTCTTAGTTTTTGTTTTATCTCTATCGCTTGTATGTGTTGGCTCGTACGCTCAAACCATTACTATACTCTCACCGAACGGTGGTGAAAACCTGCTCGTCGGGGATATAGTTCCGATCAACTGGACCTGGACAGCCGTAATAGATAGCGTTAAGGTTGAATATTCCACAAACAGTGGAGGAACCTGGACTCCTGTCGAGACAAAGACACTCAATGACAGTATTTGCGGATGGAATATTCCGAATAAACCTGGTAATTCATACCTTGTGAAGGTTACTGACGCATCAAACCCCTCTATACTTGACATATCGGACAATCTCTTTTCGGTCACAAGTTCAATAACTGTAACAGCCCCGGTTGGCGGAGATAGTTGGGAAGTAGGAAGTTTGCATTCAATTACCTGGTACGCAACGAGTGGCATTACTGATGTAAAATTAGAGTATTCCACAAACTCAGGTACAAACTGGACAAACATAGTAACCTCAACACCAAACACGGGTTCCTTTCCCTGGAATATTCCAAATAAACCGTCATCAAATACTGCTTTGATTAGAGTCACTGATATAAGCAATACTTCCGTGCTTGATATGTCTGACCTGTTTAGTACCTCAACTTCTCTAACGGTTACTTCGCCGAATGGTGGAGAAAACTGGGAAGTTGGAAGCCTTCAAAGTATTACCTGGAATGCTTCTCCCGGCATTTCGAATGTAAAAATCGAATATTCTACAAACGGAGGTGGTTCATGGCTAAGTCTTGTAGCGTCTACTTTCAATACAGGAGTTTATGGATGGAAACCCCCTGATGCACCATACAACACTTGTAGAATAAAAATAACGGATGCTACTAATCTTTCAATAACTGATATGAGTAACAACAATTTTGCATTGACGAGTTCTATCAATGCTATTTATCCAAACGGTGCAGAAATCTTCTATGTTGGAGAAGAACAGATTATTTCATACGGTGCCTCTCCTGGAATAAATAAGGTAAAAATCGAATATTCAATAAACAATGGCTCTACCTGGGCTCCGATTATTACAGCTGAAAACGATAGTTCGGTTGTGTGGAATATACCTAACAAGCCTTCTACCCAGTGTCTTGTTAGGATTTCAGACAATGCGGTAACCACCGTTTACGATGTTTCCGATGACACTTTCGAGATAAATACTGGAGTCAAGATCGAGGAAGAAAAAAATGATAAGCCTATCCCAAAATTCTTTTCCCAATCTCAGAGTGTTCCCAATCCATTTGGAAGGGAAACCACAATAAGATATGCTATCCCTGAAGACTGCAGGGTAATACTGAACATCTATGATGTTAGTGGAAAAAAGATAAGAACATTGGTGCAAGAAAAAGAAGAAGCAGGTTACAAAATTATCCGATGGAATGGGACCGATGAAGAAGGCAGGAAACTACCAACTGGTGTTTACTTCTACAGAATAAAAGCAGGGAGATTTTCAGATACGAAAAAATTCATACTCCTTAATTAGATTAGCTGAAGCGAAAGACGCATTGAAACAAAACAATATTAGATAGGAAAAGTCAAAAATGAAAAAAATAATGCTCATTGTGTTTTTTGTTACATTCCTTATTTCTCACTCCTTTGCAGACATGCCTATTGAGTTTTTCAAGGAAGAAGTGAACATAGAATTAGGCAAAAATACTATGACTGTCAAGGGTCTGTACTTCTTTGAGAATGTTTCGGACTTCGACATTGACGCAACAATATCCTATCCATTCTCCATAGACAGCAACCATCAATATCCCACAAAAATCAAAATTTTGAACCCAAGACATCCCATTGATTTCACAAAAATGGAAAAAGGGATAAAGTGGACACTCAATTTCAAACCAAATGGAATTAATAAGGTATCTGTCGAATATACTCAGCGGATAGAAGAGAATAGTATTACCTACATTCTCACAAACAGCAAATTATGGAAGAGAAAAATAGACAAAGCAATGTTCACGATTGAAACCCAAAAAGATTTTGCGGAACTAAATATCTCATTGGAACCGGACAGTATAAAAGTTAAAAACGACAAAAAACTACACTTCATCACAAAAAGATACTTCCTGCCGAAGAAAGACCTTAAAATCGTCTGGTAAGCACTTTCCTGTTTTATTTTTTTTCTTGACATTTTAACAAATAGTAACTATATTTGTAAAGTCTTTTTAAAGTAAACAATAACAATGAAACATATAATAATTCTTACGTCTTTAATATTCTTTATACTTTTGACGACAATTAACGGTTGCAAAAAAACACCACCACCTTCTCTCAACCCACCCGACACCGAAATAATCAACCCCAATAATGGTGATACTTTAATGGACGCTCTCGTCCAATGCGAATGGAAGGGTCTGGAAAATGCAACCGAATATCGACATCGTATGGATTCTCTTGACTGGTCAAATTGGATAAGTAACACTCAGAAAACAAACTTTCTCGATGAAGGGACCCACACATTTAGTGTCACCTCAAGAAATGAATTTAACAGAGTAGACCCTACTCCTGCAGTTGTAAATTTCTATGTGGACGCAATAACAGGACCAGCACTCTGGTTAAAAAGTCGAGAAATGCAGGTAAGTGTTTCTCAATCATCATCACTTAAGGTATTTGTTGAAGACATAACAAACCTGATGTTAGCAAATCTCGAACTCCTTTATGACAATTCAAAGCTCAAGATAGAAAACGTAGTCCCGGATTCTTCTTTTCTGGCAAAAAACGGCGGTCAGATTCAGATGATCTCCGAATTTAACGATTCCCTTCCGCAAATTAAGATAAATATTGGTATTATTGGAGGAATACCCAAAGGAGTTTCAGGCTCCGGATCACTTATCAAGCTATTCTTCTTTCTAAAATCACCTGACACAACACAAATTGCTTTCTCATCTTCCTCCGAGCTCAGAGATACATTAAACAGCTCAATCTCCCTGACGGGAGGAATGTGTTCTTGCACAATTATTCCGGAATGAAAAAATGAAATATAGAGATGCAGGTGTAAACATAGACATTGCCCAGGAATCAGTAAAAAAGATAAGGCGACTTGCAAGAGAAACATTCTCACCATCTGTTTTGACCGATATAGGCAGTTTTGGAGCACTTTTCGAAATGAGCACGAAGTTCGCGGAACCCGTTCTTGTCTCAAGCGCCGACGGAGTTGGGACAAAACTTGAAATTTCTTCGATGACAGAAAGGTATGATACAACAAGTTACGATCTTGTGAACCACTGCGTCAATGATATTCTAACGACTGGTGCCACACCGCTATTTTTCCTTGACTATATTGCAACAACAAAACTCAACGGCAATATGGTGGAAGAAATAATAAGAGGACTTACGAAAGGGTGCAAGGAAAATGATTGCTCCCTTGTTGGAGGAGAAATGGCAGAAATGCCGGACTTTTACAAGGAAAAGCATTACGATATTGCCGGATTTATCGTTGGAATTGTCGAAAAAAAGGAGATTCCAAACATCAACAATATAAAACCCGGAGATATTCTTATTGGTCTAAAATCAAACGGTCTTCACACAAATGGTTTCTCTCTTGTCAGAAAAATTATATTCGGTAAACTCAAACTCACAGTTGAGGAATATATTCCAGAGATAAAGAATTATGTGGGAGACGAGCTGCTCCGAACACACAGATCCTATTTCCCTCTTCTTTCCTCTCTAAGAGAAACAGGCATTATTAAGGGATATGCTCACATAACGGGTGGTGGTTTCATCGATAATTTGCCAAGAATATTACCTCACGATTGTTCCTGCAAAATAGATTCTTCAAAATGGGAAATACCTTCCATATTCGACTTCTTGAGAGAACAGGGCAGCATTCCAATTAACGAAATGTTTAGGACTTTCAATATGGGTATCGGAATGATAATAGTCATTGAACCGAAACATAAGCAAAAAGTTGAGAAATACTTTAAGGAAAAAGATGAAGATTTCCTTGAAATTGGAACCATTACAAAAGGAAATAAAAAAGTTGAAATAGCATTTTGAGTGGAGGAAAAGATGCCTGACGACGAGATAATGAAAGGGATTAAAGAAACGCAACTCAGGATGGAGAAAATTTTCAAGAGATTTTTCTCAGAATCTTTTCCATTCTCTGAAAAGGGTGAATGGTTACCTGCCTGCGATGTTTATGAAACAGAGGATGATATTATAATTCTTATGGAAATCGCAGGTATTGAAAAAAAGAATTTAAAAATAACACTTGAAGGGAATTATCTTAACATAAAAGGACTGAGAAATGATCCCTCCAAGGTTGACGGAAGAAGAAATTACTACAGTATGGAGTTGAACTTCGGTCCCTTTCAAAGACTTGTTTTCATCCCTTGTTCTGTCAAGGTAGAAGGTGTTCGTGTCGACTACGAACAAGGCTTTCTTAAAATTTCGCTTCCCAAAATAAAAAAGGGTAAAAAAGAAGAGAAGATCATTGAAATTAAGTAGTTCAAAGGAGAGAGAATGAACAAAAAAACTGGTAATTCGTTTAGCATTTTAGACACTACAGAAAAAAGACCGGAGGTTAAAAAAATATCAGAGGAATTACCGATTCTTCCAATAAAGGGTACCATAGTTTTTCCACAAATAATCGTTCCTCTTGTTGCAGTAAAAGAGAGAGCAATAAAACTCATTGATGACGCTTTAGCTGGAAATAAAGTGCTGGGTCTCGTTGCGCAAAAAAACTTGAAGAAGGAAATTCCTGGCAAAAACGACATACACATGATAGGTACAGCTTCTTCCATAGCGAAAATGCTCAGATTTCCCGATGGAAGTTTAAGATTACTTGTACAGGGATTATCAAGAATCAAGATTAAAGAATTTATTCAGGAAAAACCGTATTTGATAGCAAAAGTTGAAATTGTAGAAGACAAGTGGAAAAAAGGTGTGAAGGTCGAAGCACTTATGAGAAATGTCGTTTCAATGTTCCAGAGACTCATCGATCTGTCTCCGCATCTTCCGGAAGAACTTGAAGCAATTGTTATTAATATCGAAGAACCAGGAAGATTAGCGGATTTCATTATTGCTAATCTTAATTTCGAAATATTGGATAAACAAAAAATACTTGAAGCGTTTGATCCCGTAGTTAGATTGCAGAAGCTAACCCCCATTATCATGAAAGAAATAAACATCCTGGAAATCGGTGCCAAGATACGCTCACAGGTCAAGGATGAAATCGATGAAGACCAGAGAAAATTTTACTTGAGGGAACAACTAAAAGCAATACAGAAGGAACTTGGAGAAAAAGACGAAAAAACAATTGAAATCGACGGAATAGCAAGGAAGATAAAAAAGTCGAGAATGCCGAAAAAAGTCGAAAAGGTTGCAATGAAGGAATTAGATAGACTTGCAGTTATCCCTATACAGGCAGCTGAATATCATGTAATAAGAACATACCTTGACTGGCTAATTACACTTCCCTGGTCAATTGAGACTAAGGATAACCTCAATATTAAAAAAGTTGAAAAAATACTTAACGAAGATCATTATAACCTCGAAGATGTTAAAGAGAGGATTGTTGAATTCATGGCAGTAAGAAAACTCAAGAAAGATACAAAGGGTCCTATTCTATGTCTCATCGGTCCACCTGGGGTAGGAAAAACCTCCCTGGGCAAATCCATCGCCCGAGCACTTGGAAGAAAGTTTGTGAGACTTTCTCTGGGTGGAGTAAGGGATGAAGCAGAAATAAGGGGACACCGCAGAACATACGTTGCTGCATTACCCGGTAGAATCATTCAGGGAATCAAACAGGCAGGTTCAAGGAATCCGGTTTTTATGCTTGATGAAGTCGATAAAATAGGTGCTGATTTTAGAGGAGATCCTTCCGCCGCACTGCTCGAAGTACTTGACCCTGAGCAAAATAATTCATTCAGTGATCATTACCTTGAGGTTCCCTTTGACCTATCTGCTGTGATGTTCATTACAACTGGAAACATTATTGACCCTATCCCTCCTGCGCTAAAAGACAGGATGGAAATCATAAGATTGCCAGGATATATCCTTCAAGAAAAATTACAAATAGCAAAACACTTCCTTGTTCCAAGACAGATAAGAGAAAATGGTCTTTCCAAAAAGCTTATTAAATTCACCGACGAGGCAATACTTGAAATCATCAACGACTACACAAGAGAAGCAGGTGTGAGAAATCTCGAGAGATCCATAGGCTCAATCTGCAGAAAAGTTGCAAGAAAAGTAGCTGAAGGACGAAAAAAGATTACATCGATCAAGAAGACTGGACCAAAGGAATACCTTGGTCCAATCAAATTCTATTCCGAAATTGCAGAAAGAACAGGTGAAATTGGAATTGCTACTGGTTTAGCATGGACGAGAGCAGGAGGAGAGATACTTTTCGTCGAAGCAACAAAGATGAAAGGGAAAAAATCTCTAACACTGACAGGACAATTAGGTGAGGTAATGCAAGAATCAGCAGAAGCGGCGCTTTCATATATCAGGTCAAATGCAAAGAGACTCAGAATAGAAGAAAATTTCTACGACAAATATGATATCCATATTCACATTCCGGAAGGAGCAATCCCGAAGGATGGTCCCTCGGCAGGAATTACAATGTCAGTTGCTCTTGCATCGCTGCTCACCGATAAACCTGTGAGACCCCTTATTGCGATGACAGGTGAAATAACACTCCGTGGAAAGATACTACCGATTGGCGGAGTAAAAGAAAAGGTTATGGCAGCAAAAAGAGCAGGTATAAAAGAAATTCTTTTGCCTGCAAAAAACAAACCTAATCTTGAAGAAATATCCGACAAGGTAAAACAGGGCATTAAGTTTGTGTTTATCGACAAAGTGGATGATGCAATAAAAGAAGCATTGGAAACAAGAAAAAAACCGGGGGGAAAATCAAGAAAGACAGGAATTGAGAAATGAAAATCACTCTTGCTGTAACCCTTGTCTTTTTTCTTACCTTCCCGATTTTCCCTGCGGAGTTAAATACCGATAGTCTTGTTTCCATAATTGAGAATAACTGGAAAACAACAAAAGATTATACGCTAACTCTGAAAACATATTCGTTGAAAGACGACAAGGAAGAAGAAAGTATAATAGAGCAGAAATTCCTGAAACCCAAATGGATATATGCAAAGGTTACCAGCGGGAAGAACAAAGGTTCTGTTGGTGTATACAACCCGATTACAAAAAAGGTAAAAGGTCATCAAGGCGGATTACTGAAGTTCATTGTCCTCACATTGGACCCCTCAGACAAGAAAACTTCCTCTATAAGAGGCCACAGGATTGACCAGAGTAGCTGTGGAACTCTTGTGCAACGCCTTATAAACTATAGGAAAAATGATGAGTTCACCTCAATCTGTCTTTCCACCTATGATGAAAAACCTGCATATCTTTTTACCGCAGAGATAGAAGACACATCAAAACTCTGGGGAGCTACAAAAGAAATGATGTGGATTAATGCGGAAACTCTCCTCCCTCTGCATCTGGAACAGTTTTTAGCCAATGACAAACTCGTCCATTATTCCACTTACTGGAATATTAAGATAAACACAGGCTTAACAGAAGATGATTTTAAGCCATAGCTGTAAATGAGTAAGAAAGACCGAAGACCAGAGACAGTGAACCGGAGAAACGGAGTATCGGGGAAGAACAAAGGTAAGCAGTACACAATAAGCAGCAAATAAAAAACAGCAAAATGGAAGGAAGAGGTTTAAGTGGAAGAATCTCTATGTTAGACCAAGGAGTGTAGATGAAAAAGGGTTTTATCTCAATAACAGATTTTTCAAAAGACGAAATAGATGAAACATTCGATATTGCAACAAAACTAAAGAAGGAAATGAAAGAAGGGATAAAACACCATCTGCTTAGCGATAGAATTCTGGCAATGATTTTTGAGAAACCCTCCTTGAGAACAAGGGTTACCTTCGAGGCGGGAATGGTACAACTCGGAGGACATGCAATATACTTAAGCCCTCAGGATATACAGCTTGGAAAAAGGGAATCGGTCCCGGATGTTGCAGAGAATCTATCCCGCTGGGTAAACTGCATAATGGCAAGAACCTTTGCTCATAGCACTGTAAAACACCTTGCGGAGAACGCAACCGTTCCGGTCATTAATGCTCTTTCGGATAGAGAACATCCCTGCCAGATACTGGCGGATTTTTTTACGATTCTCGAACATAAAAATAAACTCAAAGGGCTTACTTTAAGTTATGTAGGTGATGCTAACAATGTTTGTAACTCCATAATTCTGTTCTCGAGTATTTTCGGCTTAAACTTACGAGTAGCTTCACCGAAAGGATACGAACCAAACACTTCCATATTGATGCAAGCCGAAGAAGTGAAAAACCCAGATTTCCAGTTAATGGTTACGAATGACGCGAAATCTGCAGTGCGCGATGCAGACGTGATATACACCGATGTATGGGCATCTATGGGACAGGAAGCGGAAAAAGAAAAAAGACGAGAAATATTCAAAACCTTCCAGGTCAATTCTACCCTTGTTTCAGACGCAAAGAACGATGTAATCGTTATGCACTGCTTACCCGCACACAGAGAAGAAGAAATTACTTCGGAAGTGCTAGATGGTATCCATTCCGTAGTCCTAGATGAGGCAGAAAACAGATTGCATACAGAAAAGGCACTCCTTGTGAAACTCTTGACACGGTAACCGCAGACTTTAGAAATACTTCAAATGAAATGCATGTCAAACATTGGTCAATATGAGATTGCCACAGGGCTAACGCCCTTCGCAATGACACATCTTTTGTCATTGCGAGCGTCATCTGTTAATTTCTCAATTTCTAATTTCGTAATTTCGGTTTTGTAAAGAGGAGAAAAGATGGATAAAAAAGTTTTAAGCACAAAGGATGCCCCCCAAGCAATAGGACCATATAGTCAGGCTGTAAAAGTGGGGGATTTCGTTTTTACAGCAGGTCAGATCGCAATAGACCCAGAAACCCAGAAGATGGTTGATGGCGGCATAAAGGAGCAGACAGACAGGGTAATCAATAATCTTGACGCCGTTCTCAAATCGGCAGGACTCTCGCTTCCCGATGTCGTAAAGGCAGATGTATTCTTAAAGAACTTGGAAGATTTCTCAAGAATGAATGAAGTCTATTCAAACTTTTTCTCGGTTTCCAAACCTGCCAGAACAACGGTTGAAGTTCGTGATTTGCCTAAAGGTGCACTTGTAGAAATTTCTGTAATCGCTGCACAGTGAAAAAGAAATTGTCATGCTGAATTCATTTCAGCATCTCGTTTAACTTCGAAATTGCCTTGACTTTTTATTCTCATTGCTTTATATTCCCAAATATGATAGCACCTTTATTCCATTCGATGAAAATCGCATTCACAAAGCTTGAAGGCTCTGGGAACGATTTCGTTCTTATCGACAATATAAAAAGTAACGTCCCCAGCTTTTCAAAAAAATCAAGGTCAAAACTCTGCGATAGAAAAAGGGGCATAGGTGCGGACGGTATTTTACTATTGGAAAAAGATAGAAAATTCCCTTTTATGATGAGATACTTCAATGCGGATGGGAAAGAAGCGGAAATGTGTGGAAATGGTGCAAGATGTTCTGCTCTTTATGCATCTATGAAAAATATCGTCCCATCGAAGTTTTCATTTCGTTCAAAATCAGGCATTCATAAAGCACAGGTTTTTGAAAATAACTTGGTCAAAGTAGAACTTCCTGCCTGTAAATTTGAGAGAAATGTAAAGATTAAAATAGAGGGAAAAAAATTCGATGGTTTCTTTTTAACAGTAGGAGTGCCACATCTCGTAATTTTTGCAGAAAATATCGACAAGGTCGATGTCGAGAAAATTGGAAAAAGAATCCGCAATCTTAAAAGATTTACACCAGAAGGCACTAATGTAAATTTCGTTAAGATTAAAAACAGAAACAGATTGAGTATCAGAACGTATGAAAGAGGTGTAGAAGCTGAAACTCTCTCCTGTGGCACAGGTGCAGCAGCCTCTGCTTACATTGCATATAAGGAAAAAAACTTCCCCCTGACAATATACGTTAAACCACAGTCAAAAGTGTCGATTAAGGTCTCTCTTGAGGAACTTTCTGGCGAAGTAATTCCACATATATCAGCAAAAGCTCACATCGTTTTTTCCGGCACTGTAATAGTCTCAAAAACCTGACCTATTCGCTTTGTTTCCACAAAATAAAGGAGTGTGTAAGCCACAATCCCAAAAAGGGAAAGATAAAGATTCAATGCCATCTGGATGGGAGAAAGAATAATATTTGCCATAGCTCCTACATATGGTATAATCCTTATAGGCATAGTAACGACAGCATATGCCATCCCAGCTCCAAATCCTATTACCAGAAGAATTAAAAAGGTGAGAAAAGTATGCCCCGGGTATTTTTTTATGAAAGCAAGACCCCCTTTCATCGAATCTCCCACCCCAGCATCTTCTACAATAAGATATGTATTTGCAATAGAAGAGTAAACACCAACCAAGATACTTACAACTATATATGTAAATAATAAAATCCCACCACCCATAATTCCGAAAATTATAGCACCTGACTGCGATGTTTGATATAGTCTAAAACCCATAAAGAACATTGCAGTTCCTATACCTCCAAGGACAACAAACAAACCTAAATGAATCATTCCAAAAAGACTCCATAGTCCAACCACCCTTGCAAAAAACTTCTTACAGTTCTCCATAAATATCTTCATTTCAAAAACTTTACCCTTTAGTATATTGTTAACTACAGCAGCTCTAATTCCTCCTGTTATAAACGCCCAGAGCAGAAGAGCGATGAACAGGAAAACAAGAAATATTAGTGCGCTAAAAAGGAAAACAACTATATTGTCAAGAATAAAAGGAATAAAATTTTCCACTTCGTAATTGTTGGTTACAATCGGGATTACAATAACGATAACAGGAATTACTATCGCAAGAACGATAATGGGAATCATTATTAGGTATGTAACAAATTGAAGAATAATAAGTTTCCAGTTCTTGTTGGTTTTTTGGAAGACCGATTTCGAGAAATCTATAATATCCATCTAAACACCTCTCTCTGCCACGCTTTCTGCACGGTTAACATCAATTCAATGGTATACAACCACCCCACCAAGACAATTTTCGCCACAGATTGCATTATACAATTTTCACAAGATTCTTTCTCTATTCTCCCCGTTTCCCCGTTCCGCTCCTCACAATCACATGTTCCGAGATTCTTCCATAGTCAAGAATCATTGTTTACTCAGAATGACACATTACAACAGGAAGTGGTTCGTTTCCAGCGAAGCCTCTAATCAGCGATTGCGCCAAGACACGAACCTATGAGCACAGGTAGATTTGCTCCACCAATTCCAATACCGAACATAAATGTTTTTTTCTCCACATCCAGCGGATAACCGAATTCTACGAACAATGAATTAGGAATCCAGTCCAGCTCCGGCGAAACCTTCTCACCTCTTCTAACATTGAAACCAACAAAAATCTCCCTGTTAGCGAATTTGTTCAACTCAGTGTCAGTTAATTTCGGTGCATAAAATATTTCTCCACCTCCGTAAAGCGAAAAATACTCCCCAAAACGAAAACTTCCAATAAGGTCACCCTTCGGAACAAAACCACCGCGCCAGAGGTCATAATTTAACGAAACAATAGCCGCTACATCGAATGGATTATAGTTTCTACTCACATTTCTCCTTCCTCTCGAGAGCTTTCTACTGCTCGTTTTTCTCTTCGATGTTTTTCCGCCAGGTGTAAAACGAAATTTACCTTGAGCACCTATACCAGCTGTTCCAAAGAACAGCCCCACATCGAAATTATCCGTTGCTCCTATCTGAAAAAATCCACCAGCACTCATACTTTCGATAATATCTTCCATTGTGGAATCACTGTACGCATAAGTTGGAACTGTAACATACACAGCGCTACCAACATTTCCAGCACCAACCGTCTCCGCCGTTTGAAATGTTCCAAAAAAACAGCCAGAAGAAATAATTCCCAATAGAATTCCACAACTAAGCACATAGAAAAACCCTCTTCTAATCATTTTCATACTACCCCCAGTTAAAATCCTTTCTTGTTTACCGTCTCCCTGTCTAACTTCTCGAAGTAAAATGGGTCATACAAAAACTTGCTAGGCAAAATCCCTTCCTTCGAGTGAATATCACATATCTCAGTGGGCTCCGTTCCCGCAATATAAACCTCTGTCCTCGTATGAGGACAGTATTCGTTAGCCAATCTATTGGTGAGTATGCAAATATTTCTTGTAACTACACCTTTTGGAACCCTGAATTTTTTTACCGGTGTATTCTTTTCTGCATCCTTCATAAATCTTGTCCAGAGAGGAACTGCAAACGTTGCACCAGAAGCACCTCTTGTAATTTTTTTCCTTGTATCAAAGCCCACCCATACACCACAAACCAGCTCAGGTGTGAAACCTATGAACCAGGCGTCGCTATAGTTGTCAGTAGTTCCCGTTTTTCCTGCTGCAGGTCTCGAAAATCCTTCAACCCTCACTCCTATACCCGTCCCTTCATCAATAACACTTCTCATTAGGCTGGTCATTACATAGGCTGTTGCGGGAGGTATCACTTGTTCCCTTTGAATCTTATGTTCATAGACAACATCCCCACCTCTCTGGACAATTCTCTCTATGAAATGCGGGTCGACTCTAATCCCGAGATTTGGAAAAACAGCATATGAACCAGTTATCTCCAGAGGAGTGACTTCAGAACTTCCAAGGGCAAGAGATGGAACAGCCTTGAGCCTTGAATTAATTCCCATTCTTTTTGCATATTCTACTACTGTTTGCTCACCAATATATTTTATCAATCTAACAGCAGCCAAGTTTCTCGATAGCGCCAGCGCTTTCCTCAGAGTAACGGGTCCTTTAAACTTATGGTCATAGTTTGCAGGACTGTATTCAACTCCTCCAGACATAATAACGATGGGAATATCCATCAACTCATCGGTCGGAGTAAAACCATTATCAACGCAAGCTGTATAGACGAATACCTTGAAGGCAGAACCGGGCTGTCTTTTCGCTTGTGTTGCTCTATTGAATTCACTGTCCTTGTAGTCCCGTCCTCCCACAAGTGCACGTACCGCACCGGTTTGCGGTTCGATAGCAACCAATGCACCTTGAATATACTTTGTAATTCCTCTAATGCTGTCCCGTTTCGTAGAATCTCTTTCCACCTTAAATCTATATATATTTTCTAACTGCTTTAACCATTTTTCCGTATCCCTGTTTGCTTTTTTCTGCATTTCTGTATCAAGTGTCGTAAAAATATCCAAACCATTTTTGTACAGCATATTCTCTCCATACCGCTGAAGAACTCTTCTCCTGACTTCTTCCATAAAATATGGAGCTTTATTGAACTTATCGATATGAGAATGCAAGTCTAAAGGTGCATTTTTCGCTCTTTCACCATCACTTTCATCGACAGCTCCTGTCTCAATCATTGCATTCAAAACAATGTTTCTTCTCCTCAACGCTTTTTCAGGATTCTTAAAAGGGTCATAGTAAATTGGTGACCTCGGTAAAGCAGCAAGCAAGGCAGATTCTGAAACATTAAGATCCCCTACATGTTTGTCGAAGAAAGATTGAGCCGCTGCCTCAATACCATATGCTCCATTTCCATAATATATCTGATTAAAATACATCGTGAGTATTTCGTCCTTACTGTATCGCCTTTCTATCTCAATCGCAAGAAACGCCTCCTTCATCTTTCTAGTTATGGTTCTTTCCTGTGTAAGAAAAAGATTCCTTGCTAATTGCTGGGTAATTGTACTTGCACCCTGTACGGTTCTCTTTGCTTTAATGTTCTGAATGAATGCTCGAAGTATACCGATAATATCTATACCCCAATGTTTGTAGTATTTTCTGTCTTCAATAGCTAAGGTCGCATCCAACATACTCTTTGGAATATCACTCAACGACACTGGCAGTCTCTTCTGGAAAAAGAATTCACCAATTAAACCACCATCCTTGTCATAAACACGGGTAACAACTGGAGGGGAGAAATCTTCCAATGTTTGCATGCCTGGAAGGTCTCTTTTTAACGATACTATTGCGGTTCCAAATATTCCCAGCAACAGAAAAAACAGAATAAAAATAACAATTCCACTAAAACGTATTATTCTCAATTGAAATCCCCGTCCTCTTTTCCATTATTGTTACCTCTCATCTCCTTCGATTCCCCAAATTTCATCCTCTCTCTGTCTTTCTTAGTAAGTAAGTCAATTTTGGCCTCAAGGTCCCTGACCTTTTTCGAAAGCATTTCCTTCTCACCAATGCGGTAAAGGATGACTGACCTCACAAGAACAATTAGAGAAAAGACAAAAAGCAGAATATCAATCACTATGGGAAATATATTAGGATAGCTTTTCAGAATTCCGGTATCAAAAAGAAGAGAAAGAAATGCAATAATTATCAATATGACTGAAACTGCAATCATGCATCCTCCTTATTTTCATAAAACTGCGGATATTTTCTCTGTGCTGCACCAGCTTTGCCAGCGTGTCCTCTGTGGTTTTTGTGGTTTCTATCATAGCATGTCTCCTCATTCATCGCTTTTTTATTTATAACCACAATATTAGTGAAAGTCAAGCAAAATTTGGTCACAAAGGGACATGGGAAACACTATACGAACTATATTAAGGCAGTAGAAAAAAACAGGGGGAAGGAACGGGTCCTCCCCCCTATGATAAACTTTACGACAAAATCTACCTGATAAGTAGCAATTTTCTGCTGAGTTTCCGCTCATTTCCGTTCACAGTAAGTCTTGCGAAATAGACACCTGACGTAACATTCCTACCGTTACTTGTTTTTCCATCCCACATCGTGCTGTAAACTCCAGGTAATTGCTCTTTATTCACGATGGTTCTTACAATTCGTCCACTGACATCATAAACTCTCAGTGAAACTTTGCTTTCAGTAGGAATTGCATACTCTATGTTGACAAGGGAAGCGAACGGCTGCGGATAAACCTTTGAGATACTGAAAACAAACGGATTGTCAGAAGGACCTGGCTGTTCTTCAACGCCAACCGGAGGATACCTTGCCTGTGCACTATCATAATTCTGCTGTATATCACCAAGATTCTCACCACCAAGAATGACAACTGCGAATGATACAGTATCTCCAGGACTCAAGTCAAATGGACCCGCTGCTACACACATACCCCAGTCTGAATCAGGTGATGGATTGTGGTTACTGATAGAACCATTCAGGAACTGTATCTTGTCCGAATCCAGAATATAAGAGCTAGCCCATACATACTGCGGATTGTAAATAAGCGTTACATTGGATGCCGTTGATGGGTCAAGTAATCCCACACCTACATACTTGGTTCCAGAACCATACATATAGGCAAGATTTCTCGTCATATCAACTCCACCGTAATCATTGTAAGCATCTCCTACATCCCAATCCATGAACTGCCCACCATATAGCCCATTGATCGCTGACGAACCCTCGTTTTTGAAAGTGTATTTCATTATGACATAGTCTTCTCCACCAACATCTGACCATGCCCATCCATCCTGTGTACAGGTAAGATTCTTGGGAGAATTCATACCGGAATCATCGCATTTTGCCCAGGAATCCTGGTCTGAATAAAGCGTACCATCACCGAAGATTCCGTCAACGGATTGCCAATCACCAGAATTTTCAGCTGAATAATCTCTGTTCACAACATAACTTGACGAATTACCAGCCCAGAGAGAACCTATAAAGAGATGCTGTGCACCGGATATTGGATAATGGAATCCACTACCGGTAGTCTGATTATCATCCATAAATCCACAAATACCCCTGTTCGTTACAGTAAATCTGACATTACCTATATCATGGTCATAGTAATCCACAGGAGCATTGCCAACAGCATATGTAAAAGTTGGATCCCAGGAATAACCACCATTCGCAGTGATATGTAAAGTAAAACCAATAACCGTGCCGTTGGGTGTACTTGCACTTGCTGTCATCTTGAATGGGTCTCCTGAATTACTTGCGGAACTTCCGACTGCAATATTACCGAATGAAGACGTAGAATCACTTATCGTAACGTACTGCCCATTCGTAGTTGCTCTCAAAACCGCCTGAACGTTGTTTGCATCCATACTTCCACCATTGGACAACGTCGTAGTCAATTCTGCATATTCTCCAGGGTCCCATATACCATTATGGTTCTGGTCATCTAAAACCTTGTCGGAGATGTAAACATAAGGTTCATTCGCTGCGTTGAGCCTGACACTCATCTCGGGGTCACCAAAAAGGTTAAGTTCAAGCCCGCAGTAATGCCAGACACCTTGACTCCATATAAGATTCTTGAAATGGTTTTTTGTTGCACCATGAATTATACCTATATGCAATGTATCTTTGAGCATTATACCATAGAAAAGTGTATCCATCTGTTCCGAGGGTCCCATACTGGGAGGTGTTCCCCATCCATACCTGGAGTTCATTGCAACTGCAACGCAGCCAGCACCACCTGATTTGTTCATCAATTGCTCGGCAAAACAATTTGCGTATTCATCGAAATCCCCAGAATAGCAAGCAATAGTGTTACATATCGTTGGCATTGTATTTGTAAGACCTGCCACTTCGGAATTGGTAAAAACCGGAGTCCCATATGCACTGTATGTCCCGTTCTGGTCACCATGACAGGCAATGTGCATAAAGTTATAATTCTGATTAAATGCATTTTTTGTATTTGGAGCATAAGCCTGAGAATCCTCTAATTTGGTTACCGTCCACCCGGGGAAAATGTTTCCTATGGCATTATTTACAACCCTACCGTGATAGTTGGAAGAACTGAAAAGCATTACGCTCGGAAGTAAAATCTTTTGGATGTAAGAAGCAGGTGGGTCATAGATATATACGGAATCTTTTTTGAGAAATGAATTGATGTCCGTCGTGTTGTCTATAGGTGGTCTACCAACATAAATATCAAAATACCCATCAACTCCATCGCCTGTTCTCTCTCCATACTTGTGGTCTCCATCTCCATCCCAGGTTCCATCAAGGTCCGAATAGTAATAATCGGAAGCAAGATAGTATGGGGAATAGTAATCACTGTATGCATCTCTTTCGGGAACTATGCCGTTATCACCTCCAAGTACGGCATAGATCAATCCTTGAGTTGTATAGTAGTCCTTAAGAAAATTCCTTATCTTTTCCGGGTTATCGTATCCTGTATAATTCGAATATATCCACGTGGTTGTGAAAACCTGAGCGGTGTAGCCAGCAGCAATTTTCCAATCTGCAAGCCTCTGCCAGGCAGTTGTGTAACTTGAACCGGTAATGATTGCAAAATCACACGCTCTTGTTGGATTGGCCTTTACCGGGGGAGAAAAACTCTTGATATCTTCCCTGTTAATCACTATGATTTTAACTCCCTGTGCAAAAGCGTCAATCTGATTCTCCGTCAAGGCAATTGGATTATGAATACCTTCCGCATACTGGATTCTTATTGTAATTTCCTTGGAAAGAATGAGTTTTTTCTCATTTGGAACATACCTCAGAGGATTTATTATGATGCCGGCAATTCTGTATCCACCCATCGAACCTGAAGGATATGAAATAAGCTCCTCCTCTGGATATGGATTAGAAGAGTAATATGAGGAAATATCTGGTTCTACAAATGGCATTTCCTCACTTTTTGAAATAGGTTTTGGCGTTTGCGTAGGACAGATATCGTAAGCTCCTTGAAGCTGCTGTGTCTGATTTGACAATATATCTACACTTGTAACCTCTGCGCTAGCCGGAATAACGAAGTTAGCAATAACAGATGGAATAGACGGTTTTCCAACATCTGTGTTGCTCACCCCGCCTTTTATGGAAACAACATCGTAACCATTGTAGCTTGAGATATTGATGTCAGATTGTGAAAAGTGAAAAGTATGAGTAACAGAACCTGCAATAAGAAACGCAGGAACCAAAAGAATAAAAGAAAGAAGGATTAATTTAACCTTCATTCAACACCTCCTTAAGTTGTTAGCACTAAAAAGAAATCATCACCTCCCTTCGTAGGTCTATATAGTAACTTTCTTAATATTCGAGTTTACTCGTTCAAATTTGTTTTGTCAAGAAAAAAATTTGACAAAGCTCAAGTCTTGTGTTATTTTTAGTCAAATGAGTAAAAGATTTAAAGATTTCTGGACCGCATACAAAAAACTTGTCCTGATTTGGCTTATCATTGTATTTTTCGTCATAGTAAGTGTCGTTCTCGGATTCGATAAGAAAATCATAGCACTTGTTGTCATCCTTGCAGGATTTCTAACCCAGGCATTCAGCGGACTTCTCGGAATGGTTGGCACAATACCGACGGTTGGTCCTTTGATAGTAAAGGTAGTAACTCTGCCTTTCTTTCTCTTACTAAACGCATTGGCATATATCTTAACCTTTACTGCACTCAGGATGGGTTTCAAGAAGGATATAGTTCGTGCAAGAATTATCGTAACCGCGTTTCTTGTCGGCATTGTAATTGGTTTCATATTAGGGAGGATATTTTGAAAAAAAATTGTCTCTTATTCGTTTTTATGTTAATTTTTTTTGCTTCACTCTCTTCTCAGGAATTCGGACAAAATAAGATTCAGTATAAAAACTTTGACTGGAAGAATATTAAGACACCCCACTTCATAATATATTACTATCAGGGAGAAGAAGAACTTGTTAGATTCGCTGCACAGGTCGCAGAAGATTCATATATTGAGTTAAAGGAAGATATGAGTCACAATTTCAAAAAAAGGATACCTTTGATTATATATAACTCGCACAATGATTTCGAGCAAACTAATGTTACACTATCTTTGATTGAAGAATCTGTTGGTGGATTCACCGAAATTTTCAAAAACCGCATGGTTCTTCCTTTTGATGGCTCATACGAAAGTTTCAGGCATGTAATAAACCATGAATTGGTCCACGCTTTCCAGTTCGATGTGCTCTTTGGTTCGAAACTTGGCAGCATTATGCAGTCCGAACTTATGATTTCCCTGCCTTTATGGGTAATGGAAGGTCTGGCAGAATTTGAATCCCTTAACTGGAATTCCGAAACTGAGAGTTACATCAGGGACGCAGTAATAAATGACAAACTCCTTACTATTCAGGAACTAAATTACTCGTATGGCTATGCAGCATATAAAGAAGGACAATCCATTTATAAATTCATCACTGATACCTATGGAAGGAAAAAGATAGGGGAATTTTTTCATACTTTAAGACAAACAAAGGATTTTGAGAAGGCACTGAAAAGAACAATCGGGCTTTCTGTTGAACAGCTGAATAAAGAGTGGACGAAATCATTAAAGAAAGAGTACTGGCCATCCTACGATAAAAAAGTGGAAATTACTACTATAGCAAGAAGATTAACAGACCATGAAAAACAGGGAAATGCTTATAATGTGAGTCCTTCGATTTCGCCGGATGGAACTAAGATAGCTTACATAACAGACAAAGAACAATACGTGGAGATATATATATTATCTGCCATTAGCGGGAAGGTGCTGAAAAAATTAGTGAAGGCTAGGAAATCTGCCACTTTTGAGTCTCTACACTTTTTGAGACCGGGCATTTCCTGGTCACCGGATGGTAAAGACATTGCATTTTCTGCAAAAGCAGGTGAAGAGGATGTAATATACATTATGAATGTGGAAAATGCAAAAATGAAAAAAGTATTAAGACCACAATGTGATGCCGTTTACTCCCCAAATTTCTCTCCCGATGGACTCGATATTGTTTTTTCTGGTATAAAAGATGGAATGAGCGATATATACAGTATAAGGATTGCAACACAAAAACTCTCGAGACTTACAGAAGATGCCTTCGATGACAGAGATCCTGTTTGCTCCCCGTTAGGTGATTACATAGTTTTCTGTTCGGATAGAGAAGAAACGGTGGATTCCATTTGGCATTATGGTAAATATGCACTTTTTCGTATGAGAATAGATGGAACTGACATTGAACAACTTACAGAAAGGGAATCTCATATTGGCAACCCTGCAATCAGCGGAGATGGAAAGAAAATCATCTTCACCTCGGACAGGGCAGGTGTCAATAATCTATACATGCTCGAGATAGACAGTCTTAACATATACAGGTTGTCAGATGTTTTCGGATCTCTTTCAAATCCAACACTTTCAAGGGATGGCAGGAAGCTCGCGTTCTGTGGATACGAAGATATAGGTTACGATATATATGTAATGTTTGACCCTTTTGAAAATGCCAAAGTGCAATTGGCTGACAGGATAGATCACCATACAAGATATTCAGCGGTGTTTAAAGACCATTTTCTGGGAGAACAGAAAAAAGCCGCGCTGAACTTCTCGACCGATTGGGCAGGAGGTTACCTTGTCTATGCTTCCGGTTATGGATTCCAGAGTATGGTGGAAATAGCAATTAGCGATGTTCTGGGCAATAATAGATTTAATGTTGCTCTTAACCTTTACTCCAAGAATATTCTCGATTCAAACTTCCAGATTGTATACTGGTCTTTGCCTAAAAGATGGGACATCGGTGCTGCGATCTTTCAACAGAAGAATTATTACTTGCTTTTTCCAACTGCTCAAGACCAAAGGTATCAGTTTATCGAAGAAACACTCCGAGGATTAAGCACTGCAGTTCTCTTGCCAATAGACAGGTTTCATAGATTCGACGTCCAAATGGACCTTTTCTCCGTAGAGCAATACTATGAGTGGATAGATTCAAATTACAATTTCGGAAAAGGTAAAACTGAACCTTACTATGTTCTTATTCCATCTATAAACTGGGTAAGAGATACCGCTCTCTGGGGATATACCGGTCCTGTAAACGGTGAAAGATGGAAGTTCACCTATGCTAAGTCAATTCCACAAATTTCAAAAAACTCCTTCGATTACTCAATGCTTTTTGGTGATGTAAGAAATTACTTCAGGATAGCCAGGGGATTCACTTTTGCTACAAGAATCTTCGGTTTTTCCTCCTGGGGCAAGGATGCAGTATCGTATTCTCTCGGCGGAACCGAGAATATAAGAGGTTTCGATTACTACAGTTTTTATGGGACGAAGGCAGGTTTTATGAATCTCGAGCTAAGGTATCCGTTTATAGACAGGTTAGAGATGAGATTTCCACTTCCGCTGAGCATAAGGGGAGTAAGGGGTGTAACCTTCTGTGACATTGGCGGAGTTACCAACCAATTAAGAGATTTTAAAACGGCAACCAGAGAAAACGGTATATTCAGGTTAGATGATTTGAAACTCAGTTTCGGAACAGGAATCAGGATGAATATTACGATCGCTGTGGTCAAGTTCGATGCTGCCTGGCATACAGACCTAGATGGTGTTTCAAAAATGCAGCTACATTTTTCACTCGGAAGTGAATTTTAAAACTTAATGCGAAAAGTAAGAAAAATTCTTGATGGAAAAATCCTTCTTTTCTGCATAATTTCTCTGTTTTTTGCATTCATCGTTTTCTTTTTCCTTCCCGAATTTACAAGAAAATTCAGTTTTTCAAATCATATATCGTTTGGCTATTACTTACGACAGCTACATACAATAATATTTATACTACCGGTTTCTCTTTTTCTCTTTTCAATCATTCCGCTAAGAAAAGTTTTTGATTACTCAAGGTATATCGGCAAAATCAAAACGTTTCCATTTCTCCTGTCGGTTTTGCTTATCTCCTTTATAGCTCTTAACCTTATCTCCTACTTTTCATACAACCACATACCACAAGGGGATTCTGTGGTTACCTTTTTTCAGGCCAAGATTTTTTCTTCTGGACATCTCTGGGCAAACCTTCCAGAATATCCAGAGTTCTTCCTGAAATCCATGGTCAGCAGCAATGGGAAATGGTTCAGCATGGTACAGCATGGACATTCTTTAATTCTTTCGCCATTTAAGCTCATACGTATGCCTTACATACTATCACCGCTTTTAGGTTCCTTTTCCCTCATCATCCTTTTTATGTTTCTGAGAAATATTAATGACATTAAAACAGCAAAAGCCGGAACGGTTTTTCTACTGTTATCTCCAACATTCCTGTTTGTTTCATCTTCTTATCTTAATCAGAATTCGAGTTTTTTCTTTATACTCTTAAGCCTCTTTTTCCTCAGCAAAACAAAGAAAGAAAACAACAATCTATTTCCGTTCTTTGCCGGAATTTTTTCGGGTCTTGCTTTCCTCTCAAGAACAACTGTTTTAACATTTATTCCTTCAATCCTCATATTTCTTCTTGTAGGCATAAGAAAAAGGTCGTTCTTACTCTTTCTTCTTGGCTTTCTTCCCGTTTTCTCAATACAGTTTATTGATAACTACATCTACACAGGAAGCATTTTCCGCTTTGGTTATGCACTTCATGGCAATTCACAGCTACATACCATAGGATTTGGGATGGGAAAAGGCGAGCTCACCTTTGGCATCCTGGGCCATACACCGCTTAAGGCATTATTGAATTTCCTATACAATATTTTTGCGTCTTCCCTACATCTTTTTGGATGGCCACTCCTTTCTCTAACTTTCATTCCTCTTGCATTTTACAAATGGAAAAGGGATGTCTGGGATCTTTTTGCCGTATCTGTAATATTAACCTCTATCCTCTTCTTTTCTCTATACTGGTTTCACGGTGTTAGCCCGATGGGACCAAAATACTACTTCGAAATAGTCCCGCTTTTGGTTCTTCTAACGGTCAGGGGTGTTATGAAGTTCAATGTAAAATCACTTATAACCATTTTATTCATATTCGACATCTTTGTCTATATTCCTTCCGGCTTACACATATTCAATACGGTGTGGGGAACCAATAACAACTGCTACAACGAAGTGAAAAAGCAGGAAATTCACAACGCAATCGTTTTTATAAAAGACCTACCTGGAAAGAATGAACAGGAAAAGACCATAAACAGACATAACTATCTCTCTGTTGCATTCAGAAACAATCCTGACATCGAAAAAGGTGACATAATCTACGCAAAAGACTTAGGAGCAAAGGACACCCTACTCCTCAACGAATTTAAGGAAAAAAAAGCATATATTTTTGAGTATTCAGATGGTGGAAAGTCCTGGAAGTTACAGCCCTATTCCCCACTTTGAGCCTGTCATGCTGAATAATGTCATACTGACCCTGAAATGAATTCAGGGTGACACTACTTGTTTCAGCATCCCGCCTTTTGGATTCTTCACAGGTCAATATTAAACGGATTATTCAGAATGACATCATCTTTGACCGATTATAAATTTGTTGACAAATGTGAATATTTTCACTATAATAAGCAGACTTATTTAGTATTAACGCTTTTAAAAAATACCAGAAGGAGGTTTCACCATGACAGAGTTTAAAAATGAAACATACACAGATTTTTCCCTTCCGGAAAACCGCAAAAAGATGGAAGAAGCAATAGCGAAAGCAGAATCCGAACTTGGAAAAGAGTATCCAATAATCATCGGAGGTGAAGAAATTACGATTGAGGGCAAATTCAAATCCTTTAATCCCTCGGAAAAGGAACAGGTTATAGGAATATTTCAGAAGGCTGATAAAGATACCGGTGAAAAGGCTATGAAAAAAGCGCTCGATACTTTTGAAGAATGGAAATTCGTTGCACCTGAAAAAAGAGCGGATTATCTCTTTAAAGCTGCCGAGATAATGCGTAGAAGAAGATTCGATATGGATGCCTGGGAAATTCTGGAAGAGGGAAAAGGCTGGCTGGAAGCGGATGCAGATGTAGCAGAAGCAATCGATTTCCTCGACTTCTATGGAAGAGAAATGCTCAGATATGCTGAAGAACAACCACTTGTCCAGATTCCGGGAGAAAAGGAAGAACTTATTTACATACCTCTGGGTGTTGGCATAGTCATTCCCCCTTGGAATTTCCCTATGGCAATACTGTGTGGAATGACATCTGCGGGACTGGTAACAGGAAATACAATCATACTTAAACCTTCGAGTGACTCACCCAAAATAGGGCATCTCTTTATGGAAATCCTAAAAGAAGCAGGGCTTCCTGAAGGTGTTGTTAATTATGTTTCAGGTAGTGGTAGCGTCGTAGGAGATTATCTGGTCAAACATCCCAAAACAAGATTCATTTCATTCACCGGCTCAAAAGAGGTAGGATTAAGGATAGTTGAACAGGCAGCGATAGCAAGAGAAGGACAGAAATGGATAAAAAGAGTTGTTGCCGAAATGGGTGGCAAAGACGCAATAGTAGTCGATAGTGAGGCGGATTTAGACGCCGCTGCAAAAGGAGTTAATTATTCTGCTTTTGGTTTTCAGGGACAGAAGTGCTCAGCCTGTTCACGCGCTATCGTAGTCAGCGATGTTTACGATTCCTTTCTTGAAAAACTGCTCGAAGAAACCAAAAAGATTACCGTTGGTCCTGCAAAAACATATGAGAATTTTATGGGACCCGTAATAAACGAGAAAGCCAAAAATACCATACTATCCTTCATAGAAAAAGGAAAATCAGAGAATGGTAGATTGTTGATAGGTGGGAAAGTCGCAGAAGGTAATGGTCACTTCATCCAACCGACGATAATTGCAGATGTAAAACCCGGCGATACGATAGAGCAAAACGAAATATTTGGTCCCGTACTTGCCGTAATAAAGGCAAAAGACTTCGATGATGCCATAAAGATAGCCAACGATACGGATTACGGTCTTACCGGTGCCGCTTATTCATTGAATCCCGAGAAGATTGCAAAAGCAAGGAAGCATTTCCATTGCGGAAATCTATATCTTAACAGAAAATGCACCGGTGCTCTGGTTGCAGCACAACCTTTTGGTGGATTCAATATGTCTGGAACCGATAGCAAAGCAGGTGGAAGGGACTATCTACTCCTGTTCTTACAGGCAAAATCAATTGCAGAGAAAATTGGTTAAATAAGAAGCACAAGGTTAACGGTTCGATGCCTGAAAATGTAAAGAAAGGCACAATTCTCAATTTCATTGCATATGGTTTATCTGGTCTATTCTTATTTATTTTCAACATCATTGCGGCGAGAAACTTAGGTCCAGAAAAATTCGGCATCATAAGCGTTCTATGGTCTGCCATAATCGTTGTCTCACGTTTCTTTACAACAGGCATAAAGGATGGAGCTACACGTTTCATTTCTATCTATGAAGCAACCAATAACACAAAGAGTATTACAAGGGTTTTCAGACAAAATACAAAATTCACTGTTTTTGTAACTATCCTCTTCGTTCTTATCTCAATTGTTTTCTTCAGGTTTATAACTACTAACCTTTATTCTAACTATTCAAGCCTCTACATAATCTTCCTTGTTGCTTCAGCCCTCTATTTCTTTGTGTTCTTCTTAAGAGGTACTCTCCAGGGTTTGCGTGAATTGAAACACAGTGCACTTTCAATAGTCATAGAATATTCGGTAATGCTCCTTTCCATCCTTTTATTATTCACGATTTTTTCAAAGGATGTCCGACTTGCAGGACTTTCCATTCTGCTTGCTCCCGTCGCGTCTCTTATCTTCATCACCATTATAATGCAGAAACACAGGAAAAGATTCTCACAGGAATCCTCTTTATTGCCAAGTACAAAAACATTGTTACTATTCATTATTCCCACGAGCTTTATCAACTTCTCAAGCGGATTTATCACAGCACTCGGACCTCTATTCATAAAATTTCTCGGGGATTTCCGTCTCGCAGGGATTTTCGCAGCTTCTCTTGTGATTTTCAAAGGTGCAAGAACCATTCTTACATCACTCTTTATCAGTATTTTCCCTCACCTTGCGAGACAGGAGGTATTGAAGAATTATGATACGTTTAACAGAATGATAAAGAACGGTGTTATATTCGTTGTACTTGTTTTCATGGCATTGATAGTCATTTCCGTGACAATTGGACAATCAATAGTAGAAATCATTTACGGAACTGAATTTGCAATAGGAAAGATTCATCTACTCTTGATGTCGTTTTTCACGGGTTTTTTCCTTCTTTCCGAACTTTTCAACAGAGTCCTTCTGGCAAAATCTATGATAAAAGAATTATCGACATCCTGGCTCATTGCTCTTGCAGTACTGATAGTTCTTCTCTTGCTGCCTCTTTCACCTCTGTTTAGAGTTGAGTTTGCTCTTCTTGGAACGGGTATTACTGCATTTGCGGTTATGATACTATTCCTAACATTCAAGAAACCACGGGATGAAAGATAAACTTGAAACTCTCATCGGTTACCATAGCAGCATACATCCTTCTTTGACCGTCCAGGATATTTACAAACTACTGTATCAGGGATTTATGGGTCCTGCACACATAATTACGGATAGGGATAAGGCTTTTTCCGAGCTTAAACGCGAATTTCAGCTAAAAGAAGAACACACACCCATAAAGGAAGAACTTCTTGAGACTGTAAGTATAGATGGTAACATGGTCAGGATCAACTTCAGACCTTACAAAAAAAAACTTGATGATGTTGAATTGCTTTTCAGCATTATGCTCGAATCCGCTGATAAATTCGTTCCCGATGAAGATAAACTAAGGTCTACTTGGGCAAAATTCAAACAAATGGTTTCAGTGGGCAAATTCCTTTTCGATATCGAAGATACAAGAAACTTCGAAATAAATGCACTTTCCGGGGATAAAACACCGATTAGGCACTCTGAAATCTATAGAGAAAACGAAAAACCAAGGTATCGTCTTGCGCTCTTAAGTGTAATCGAAAGATGGATTCCAAAATCCATCATGTGAATTTCTCTTGCTTTTTGTGCTTCCATCTGATATAATTAAGGGTGACGGAAAGGAAAAAAACTATGAAATCCATAGGTATAGTCGTCAATCCTGCAAAACCACTGTCAAGAACTCTTCTACCGAAACTGATAGATTGGATTACATCAAAAGGAATTAGTGTTTCTCTCGTGCAACAGGAAATGCTGGATTTTATCGACCATTCACTCTTCATTTCTTCCGAAAAACTCAAGGAAAAATCCGATTTCGTCATCGCCATGGGTGGTGACGGGACACTACTCAGGGCAGCAAGATACATAAAGGATAGCAGTATTCCTCTTATTGGAGTTAATTTGGGGAGCCTTGGATTCTTGACAGAAATAGTGATAGAAGAACTCTATCCGACTATGGAAAAAATAATAGCCGGCAACTATAAAATTGAGAAAAGAAGTGTGATTAAGGCAGATTTGCCTGACGGCAGGGAGTTTTTTGCACTCAATGATATCGTTCTGCATATGGGACATTCGGGCAGAATAATGGAGATTGAAATTCTCGTTGACGATTCACCACTTGCCGAATTTTCTGCAGATGGATTAATTATTTCCACACCTACCGGTTCAACTGCATATTCACTTGCTGCAGCTGGTCCCATTTTACATCCGGGTGTTAAAGCCAAGATAGTCACACCAATCTGCCCTCACACATTAGCATTGAGATCAATGGTTTTTTCAGAGGAACAGGAAATTACTGTAAGATTGAAAAACGGAGAAGGTATATTCGTTGTAGATGGTCAGATGATTATCCAGGCAAAAAAGGATTTTGCTTTTAATGCAACCAAAGCCAATTACGAGGTGAATCTTGTTAGAGCAACAAAAAGAGACTTTTATGAAATCTTGAGGACAAAACTGAAATGGGGAGGAATTTAGTGCTAAGTGAACTTCATATTTCAAATTTTGCATTAATTGAAAATCTAACACTCGAATTGCATCCAGGATTGAATGTTCTGACAGGGGAAACGGGTGCAGGAAAATCCATAATAATCGAAGCACTAAATCTTGTTCTTGGCGGACATGCGGACAAAGAAGACATAAGGACCGGGGCCAATAATACCAGAGTCGAAGCCATTTTTAATGTAAGCAAAAACGATAGTCTTAGCAAAATTCTTTCGAATCTCTCAATCGAACCTGAAAATGACCTTTTGATATTGCGAAGAACCATCGGTTTGAACCGACAAAGCAGAAATTTCGTTAATGATAGTCCAGTAACACTGAAGTTGCTGAAAATGCTGGGTAACAAACTCGTGGATATACACGGACAGCACGAACATCAGAATCTCCTAAAAATAGATAAACATATCGATTATCTTGACAGTTTTCTTGGCTTAAAAGAAAAAAGAGAAACATTCGCTACCTGTTTTTCGAATTTCCTACGCAAGAGGAAAACACTGGAGGAATTAAACAAACAAAAAACACAAATTAAAGAAAAAGAGGAATTGTACAGGTTTCAGGTAAAAGAAATCGACGAAACAGAAATTACAATAGACGAAGATGCGGAACTCGAGAAAAAACAGCGTATTCTTGAGAACAGCGAAAAACTTATAGAAACTATTAAAAATACCTATAGAACAATTTATGAAAACGAAAATTCAGTTCTTGATGTTGTAAATAGACTAAAGGCAAACATCGAGCCGCTGTGCAAAATCGATGGAAATCTTAAGAAAAATATAGAACAACTCGATAGCGTGATATTCAACATCGAAGAAGCCTCTTCCGCCTTTTCAGCCTATTTAAACAAAATGGAATTTAATCCCGCTGAACTTGATTCCATTACCACAAGACTGGATTCAATAAATGCGCTTAAGATGAAGTACGGAAGAACGCTTGCACAAATACTTGCTTACAGAGACGAGAAACAGAAGGAGGTAAACGAAATCCGAAATATTGAAATAGAAACTGAGACTACTGAAAAGGAATTAACGGAATTGCAGCAAATCCTCGCAAGAGAATCAGTTCAAATCTCCGAGCAAAGAGCAAAAAGGAAAGGTGAACTTGAAAAAAGAGTAAATCAGGAACTGAAAGAATTGGGTATGGAATCAAGTAGCTTTTTCGTCGATACAAGAAGAGTTGAAAATAATGAAGGCATAGATTTCCCAAATGGCAAAAAGTATAGGGTAACGGAAAAAGGTATTGACTACGTAGAATTTCTGATTACAACAAACCCTGGAATACCTCCGATGACACTCAAAAAAATCATTTCAGGAGGTGAATTGTCAAGGATAATGCTTGCGCTAAAATCCATCCTTGCATCTCTGGATGATGTTCATTGCATGATATTCGATGAAGCAGATTCCGGTATTGGGGGAGCTCAGGCAGAAGCAGTGGGAGATAAGATGAAGCAGGTAAGTCTTGAAAGACAGGTCATTACTCTTACGCATCTTCACCAAATTGCATCGAAAGGGGATAGACATATCAAGGTCGAAAAAGAAGAAAGAAACGGAACTGCATATACATATGCTAAAACACTCACAAAAAACCAGAGAGTGACAGAAATTGCAAGGCTCATAAGCGGTGAAAAACTCACGGAGACGGCTATTAAACACGCAAGAAAAATACTTACAGAGAAAAAATGAAAAAAATAAAGATTATCCCCATTATCTTGATAATGTTTATTTCCTGCTGGAATCCTTTCTCTCCAAAGGAAGGCAAAATGCAAGAAACTAATCCCATCTCTTTGAAAGACCCATTGAATGTACTTAACCGAATAGTTATATCATACCAGAACAGGGATATCGACCTGTATGTGTCAACATTGGACTCATCGGACTTTGTTTTTGTATTTGATTCAAAAGATGAAGGACTCCTGGAATATCTGGAACAACTGGGAATTACTGATTACTCCTGGGGTTACACGGAGGAATACTTTTCAACAAAATCCCTATTTCAAAGTTTGCAAGAGAAAAACATAGTGTTAATACCCATATTTGGCGCAGGCTATGAACAAAGCTATGGTGATACTCTTGTTGTCATAGTAAGGTCTTACAGTTTCGAACCTCCGGTTATCGAAGGTGAAATTGTTGAAGGAACTGTAAATTTCTGGGTTCGTAAATGTGAAGATGGATTGTGGCGGATTATTCGATGGTTAGATTTCGTTAGATAAGCTCGCTGAAACCTAACTCCTTCTGAAAAAACCTCTTTTTTTCTTTACTTCCTTCTGAACTTCTTTTTTTTCAACCTTAGCTTCTTCTTTCCTGGGTGGCTGTTTTAACCTGACAAGCCCGGAAGAAACAAGCCCATAAAAAACTTTCGCTGTGTTGAATTCCGTTAGTTTTGCCAATTTAGCAATCCCTCGGATGGATTTATCTCCGGTTATCAAAGATAGTATTTTCCATTCATCAGGAGAAAGGTTAATTTCATTAGAACTCACCTCAGGATCCTCAACAAAATCGACAAGCATCTCAACTGATGGAATTACTTTTTCAAGCCTTTTCCATTCGTCAATTTGTTTTGCAGCATCTAGTATTAAATTCTGAATCGGAATGTCCATCATTTTGTCGGGTGGTTTCTTCTCGGGGCTGAACACAAATTTCCCTTTCGTCCACCTTAGAATATGATGTATCCCATCCTCACCTTCTCTCTTTATTGTTTTAGCATAAACTACCTTTCCATTCTCAAAATATATTTCGCCATGATTACCTTCTGTGTCTATCTCAAGCGCACCGTTTTTCTTCCCCAGGTGTATCAATTGCAACACATCTGTAAGATCAAAGTCTTCCAAATTACCCTGTAGAGCCAAAAAGACCTCCTTTTCTTATCCTTATTTTGCTTTTCCGACCTTGATAATCTATATTTAAGCCTTTTTCACAATCCCCATTTCAAAAAATTTTCTGTGTCTTTCCCTTATCAATTCCTCTGCATTCACGCCTTCGGTATCCTTAAGAAATTTAGCTATTTCCTCCGCAATCAGTTGCGCAGCCCCTTCTTTATCCCTGTGACCACCATCGGGGGGTTCGGGGATAATGCCATCCACAACTTTTAATCTGTAAAGATCTTCAGACGTTATTTTGAGTGCTTCAGCAGCCTGTGCAGATTTACTGGCATCCCGCCACAAGATTGAAGCACAGCCTTCCGGTGAGATAACCGAATACATAGCATTTTCCATAATTAGAATTCTGTCCGCTATAGCTATTGCCAGGGCACCGCCACTTCCACCCTCACCGGTAATAATCGTGAGAATCGGTACCGGTAATACGGCTATTTCCTTGATATTTTTCGCAATAGCCTCTGCCTGACCCCGTTCCTCAGCTCCAATACCGGGATATGCTCCGGGAGTATCTACAAACGTCACAACCGGGATTCCAAATTTCGCTCCCAATTTCATTACTCTCAATGCTTTTCTATAACCTTCCGGGTGCGGCATTCCGAAATTCCTCCTTATCTTCTCCTTGGTACTCCTTCCCTTTTGATGTCCGACAATGACAATCGATCTGCCCCGAAATTTACCTACTCCTGCAACTATAGCAAGGTCATCTGCAAAAAGTCGGTCTCCATGTAATTCAATAAAATCCGTTATCAGGTACTTAACATAATCAAGTGTATAGGGTCTATCCGGATGCCTTGCAAGCTGCACTCTTTGCCACCTGCTCAACTTAGAATAAATATTGCTTCTTAGATGTTCTGCTCGCTTCTCTAACTTCTTTATTTCATCCGTTACCTCAAGATGCTCCGCATCAGCAAGCAATCTCAGTTCTTCTATCTTCTTCTCCAACTCTACAATCGGTCTCTCAAAATCCAATACAAAACCGAGCAATCATCCTCCTAACAGAACATTCTTCATCTTCTTTGCTCAAAAATCGAAACTCACCGAAAATGCCTGTTTTGTGCCAAGATCAAGAAGATAAGGCGAAAAAGAGTAGTCGATGGATAGGAACCTATACTTGATGCCCATTCCTCCAGCCAACCGAGTGGCATTTACCTTGCTATAATTGTATCCAAACCTGAAGCTAACGAAAGAGTAATTCGTTTCGATCCCAAAAGCTCCAACTATTGGAGTATCGATAGATTTCAACACTTCCGAACAGAGAATTATATTGGTTTTCCTTATTTTCCTCGAATATGATAAACCTAGTTTTGTAGTGAATGGCAATCTGAACGTTTCATTCTCAAAAATCACTTTTGGTCCGAGATTATTAACATTTAATGAAATAGCAACAGATTTAAATACCTGAGGTGAATAACGAAGTCCAAAGTCAACCGTGTATGTGCTGGCTGAGTAAACATAAATTTTCTCAATAATTCCAGCTAAAGAAACTCCTCCAATAAAGTCACTGCCAAGTCTATGTCCATAAGAAATTTTCACGAGAAAGTTGTAAGCATCAAACGTTCCGCTGGGTTCTACTGAAGGTCTCTCATCCCTTAACTCCATCCCACCATAGAATAGCCCGCCAAATCCAATTCCAAACCCCTGATTTCCATCACCAGTGGAAATGGCTACGAATTCATAATTTATTCCTTGCATAAGGGATAGATGGTTGAAATTAACATCCATTCCATCCGAATAGATTACTGCACCTGGATTCCAGTAAACTGCCGTGGCATCTTTTACGATTGCAGAATAAGCACCTCCAAGTGAAACTGCTCTTGCGCCCAAACCAATCTTCAAAAAGCTCATTCCTACAGAAGGTGAAGCATTGTTGAAATAATCGCTTAAACCATCTGCAAAGCCACTTGATTTAATGCATAGAAAAAACACAGATAAAACAACAAAAACCACTTTCTTAAAGCTCAAATTACCTCCTAATTTCAACAAACCTACAATAATCAAAATTCTCTGAAATGTCAAGGCTTTTTTTGCTCGTCTGAAGGCAATGGAATTACTTTTGTCATCTCTCCGACAATAATCCAGAATTTATCACCTTTAAGTGATTCTACAAGAAATCTTCTGTTTCTCTTTCCTCTAATCGCTCCATCTTCAACAATCTCTGATTGAATAAGCCTTTTTACCCTCTTTTCCTCACTCTTAAATCGAAAAATAAGCGGATACTGCTCACCTCTATGACCACTATACCAGGAAATAACCTTGTCCTTCATCTACCCCTTTAGTCCGCTCCTTGCGAAACTCGCTATAATTCTTCTCTCGAGGAAGAAAAAGAGAAGAACAATGGGAGCGATCGTAAATGTGGTTGCCGCGGTGAGAAGAGAGTAATTCGTGCTCTGCTCCTGCACGAAGTATGCAAGACCAACCTGAATTGGTCTGAGAATATCTTTTGAAGTGACGACAAGTGGCCATATGAAAGCATTCCAACTTCCTATTATGGAAAACAATGAAACTGTCACAAGCACGGCCTTTGACAGAGGGATTACGACCTTTACAAGAAATCCGAACTTACTACAACCATCCATAATAGCTGCATCATAGAGGTCCTTAGGAATCGTTTTGAAATGCTGTCTTAACAGGAAAATGGAAAAAACATTGGCTAGCCAGGGAACCGTAAGGGCAAAATATGTATCCACCCAGTGAAGCTTCATGAGTATCAAGTAACCTGGAACAATATATACAGGAACGGGTATCATCATCATAGCAAGAAACGAGAGAAAAAGGAAATTTCTCCCTCTGTATTTCATACTTGCAAAAGAGTATGCGGCAAGACATGAGGTAACAAGAACACCTACCAGAGTTGCAACTGCAATAATTAGCGTATTCAAGAAATATCTTGGAAAAGGAACTTGTTTCCATGCTTCTGCATAGTTTTGAAATCTAAGATGATGCGGAAACCAAGAAGGCGGCAAATGCACTGCTTCGAGAGATGTTTTCAGAGAAGTTATAATCATCCAGTAGAAAGGAAGAACCATTACAATACCCATAAGACAAAGAAAAACAACGACGATGATTTTACCTGATAAGCTCTTAGCCATAGAAAACATTTCTTTCAACGATTTTTCTCTGCAGGAGAGTAAGCGACAGTATAATTACAAAAAGAATAAAAGCAACTGCAGTTCCATAACCGTATCTTGAAAAATTGAAAGCATAGTCGTAAAGATAGTAAACCAGGACATTGGTTGTTCCAAGAGGTCCGCCGGCAGGCGGTCCTGTCATCATCCACACATATGCAAACATTTGAAAAGAGACAATTGTGGTCATCAATAGAACGTAGAAAGTTGTAGGAGAAAGAAGGGGCCACGTAATAGAGCGAAACATCTGCCACCTGTTTGCTCCATCTACTTTTGCCGCTTCGTAGTACTGAATTGGTATATTTTCAAGTCCTGCAAGGAAAAGCACAATATTGTAACCAAGTCCTTTCCAGACGCTAACGATTATTAACGATAAAAGGGCAATGCTTGGTCCCTTTATTAACGGATGAACCTTAAAAGAATTGAAAATCAACTCGAATATTCCTTTCCATTCAGAAAGCCAGTTTATTCCTTTAATGTTGAAAAAGCCAAGCAAACTATTGGCTAATCCAGCTTGCGGGTGATAGATCCATTTCCAGACCATCGAAACAGCAATCACCGATGTAATCACCGGCAGAAAATAGATGGTTCTGAAAAACCTAACACCTCTGATCTTCTGTTTCAATAAGACTGCTAAGAAAAGAGAGAGAAATAGAGAGGTAGGAACAACCCCCAGTGAAAAATATATTGTATTTCCAAAAGCCTTCCAGAAGTTCGAATCTTTCAGAATAGAAATATAATTTCCCAGAGCAACAAATCTTTCGACCCCTCCCATTCCCCATTTGAAAAAGCTCACTCTGAAGGCATAGAGCATTGGAAGGAAACGAAAAACAATGATTACAGCCAAAGCCGGAATAAGGTAGAGATAAGGATTCAAAGTTTTTAGCAATTTCCTCATACAAATTTAATAGCATTCTTTTATTTAATTTGTCAAGACTTAAATTTTTTACTTGACAAACCGAGAAGGAAGTGTTATATTCAATTGAAAATGAAACTCAATATCAATAATGAAGGAAAATTAAAAGAATACATCAAAAATGAAGGATTAAGACTTACAGACCAGAGAAAAAGGATAATAAATTACTTCTGTGGGCAGAACAGACATTACACTGCCGAAAAACTTTACAGCGAATTAAAGAAGAGAATTCCTTATATCGGTTTTGCCACAGTCTATAGAACTCTCCATCTTCTTGTCAACGCCGGCCTTGCAAGAAAGACCCGTTTCAGAGACAATATTACAAGATTCGAACCTTTCGGTAAAAAGAAACATCATGACCATATGATTTGTTTGGGCTGCGGAACTATTATAGAATTTGATAATCAGGAAATCGAGAAATTGCAGAAGAAGGTTGCAAAGAAGTACCATTTTTTCATAGAATCGCATAAATTAGAACTGTATGGTTATTGTAAAGAATGCAGGCAAAAATTCCGAATGAGAGGAAACCAATGAATGAAACCGATTTGACACAGTTGCAAAACAGGACAAAAGCCTTGGTCAGCAGAATTCTCGGTGGATACGGATTGCAGAAAAAGCTGGAAACACTTGGGATAAGAGTCGGATGTGAGGTAGAAAAACTTTCCGCACAGGCGCTGCGGGGTCCTATTATACTTAAAATTGGCAATGCACAGGTGGCAATTGGATTTGGCATGGCAAAGAGAATTATAGTCAAGTATACAGATATGGGACAGAAGGACGCAAATCACAACACGAAAAATGACAACTGAGGAAATTCCTATGGAAATGTTACGAAATATTCTAACCTGTCACTTATATTATTCTCCGCTCATATTTGAAGAAAAGCGGTTAATGTGAGAAAGATCCTTTTGATTGGTAACCCAAATGTAGGGAAAAGTGTTATATTCTCGCGATTGACAGGAGTTCATGTAATTGCCTCCAACTATCCCGGAACAACTGTAGAGTATACCAGAGGTTATATGAGGTTGGGCGATGAGAAAGTAGAAATAATTGATGTACCTGGCACCTATGCTCTTGAACCAACATCAAAAGCAGAAAAAGTGGCAATAGAGATGTTGAAAGAAGGGGATATTGTTGTCAATGTTATAGATGCGACAAATCTTGAACGAAACCTCAATCTTACTCTTCAATTAATAAAGAAAAAAGTCCGTCTTATTATCTGTCTCAATTTCTGGGACGAAACAAAACATACTGGCATAAATATCGATAAGGATAAATTGGAGAAAATCCTGGGTGTGCCTGTCGTTCCAACCTGCGGAATAACAGGGGAAGGTATCAAACGACTCGTTTCGCAATTAATAAAGCCAAAAATCAGTAAATATGAATACGAGACCGAAAATAAATGGTCCGAAATCGGGGAAATTATAAATGAAGTTCAGAAATTAACACATCGTCATCACACAATCTGGGAAAGATTGGGAGATGCGTCAGTACATCCGTTAACAGGAATTCCTATTGCGATAATTATCCTATATCTTGCTTTTAAGATCGTACGATTCGTTGGAGAATCAATAATCGGTTATGTCTTCGAGCCTCTGTTCGAGAATTTATGGGCGCCTTTGATGTTAAAATTATCCTCCCTCTTGGGGGGCTCAGGATTCATTCATAATGTGTTGATTGGTAGATTGATTGAAGGAAAGATCGAATTTGTGGAATCTTTGGGACTTTTAACAACAGGTTTGTTCGTTCCCATTGCAATGGTTCTTCCATATATTTTCGCTTTCTATCTCGTTTTAGGTTTTATGGAAGATTCAGGTTATCTTCCCCGACTTGGTGTTTTGCTTGATAATCTTATGCACAAACTCGGAATTCACGGTTTGGCAATAATCCCGATGTTATTGGGTTTTGGATGTAATGTCCCGGGTGCACTGGCGACTCGAGTATTAGACACAAGAAGGGAAAGATTTATCGCTGCGACCCTCATGGCAATTGCTGTTCCCTGTATGGCACAGATAGCTATGATATTTGGTTTGGTTGGGAAATACGGTTCTGGTGCACTTGCTCTTGTTTTTGGCACACTCTTTATTGTCTGGATTATACTCGGACTACTACTCAATCTTACATTGAAAGGAGAGAGTCCCGAAATCTTCGTTGAAATCCCACCATATCGTTTTCCATATCTTCTGGCACTCTTGAAAAAACTCTGGATGCGGGTGTTATGGTTCTTAAAAGAGGCAGTACCCTACGTACTTTTAGGGGTTCTCGTTGTGAATATACTTTACAGCCTTCACATAATTGAATTTGTCGGTAGAATTGCTTCACCTGTGGTAAAAGGAATCCTCGGACTACCCAGAGAGGCAGTTGGAGCATTGGTTATAGGTTTTCTTAGAAAAGATGTTGCAGTTGGAATGCTCGTTCCATTAGGATTAACACTGAAACAGATGGTGATAGCATCCGTTGTTCTTACGATGTATTTCCCCTGTATTGCAACCTTTGCTGTTCTGGTAAAAGAACTCGGTATAACGGATATGCTAAAATCTGCATCAATAATGATTATATCTACTTTAATCGTAGGAGGTCTCCTCAACCTCATTCTTAGGTAAAGGGGGTGAAATGGAGGGGTTCTGAAAAACAATACAACGAATCTTCTGCTGTATGTCAAATGTTGAGACCTGATCCCTTAGTTCTTATGAAACGAAGCATTTTTAGATTTTCCGAGATGAATGGAATCGAGAAAACTATTTCCATTGTTTGTTTTGCCGGAATGTTCTTTGCCTTTTTCTTTGACCTATCAAACTTCATTTCCAAAAATATCTCAAGGATTATTTTCTCCGTCTTTTTGGCGGTATTCATCATAAATTGGGTCATAGTTCTTCTACGACATAGACAATGAAATTGCTTTCTCTAAATTCTTTCCAACTCAAGTGGTTAAAGGATGGGTTTTGGGGGAGTTGATTTCATCCTTTTTAAGTGAATCATAAGTAGTGAAATATCCGCTGTGCGGACACCTGAAATCCTTGATGCCTGTCCAAGTGTGAGTGGTTTTATCTCATTTAGTTTCTCTCCTGCCTCCTTTGAAATTCCCTTCAATTTCGTGTAATCGACATTCAATGGAAGTGCAGTATTCTCAAGTTCCTTCATCCGTTTAACTTCCAATTCCTGTTTCTGGATATAACCGTCATACTTTGCAAATATCTCTACTCTTTTTGCTACCTCTTTCTCTATTTCTCCTGTTACCAATTCAATATTTTCAATCGATATCTCGGGTCGCTTTAAGATTTGAAAGACTGATTTTCCTTCGGTTATCTCTCTTGACTTCTTCGCTTTAAGAATCCCGTTTATCTTACCCGGTGCAACAATTGTGTTCTTGAGTTCTTCTATTTTCCTACTGACCTTTTCATCTCTCTGGTTAACACTATTCAGAAACTTCTTGCCAACAAGCCCAAATCTGTTACCATATCTTATAAGTCGAGTGTCTGCATTGTCCTGTCTTAAAAGCAATCTAAATTCTGCAAGAGAGGTGAACATTCTGTATGGCTCTGTTACTCCCTTTGTGACCAGGTCGTCAATTAACACACCAGTGTACGCCTCATTCCTTGACAATATAAATGGTTTTTCATTCCGAATTTTCAAGGCAGCGTTTATGCCAGCCATAATCCCCTGTGCAGCAGCCTCCTCATAACCGCTTGTCCCATTAATTTGTCCTGCAAGAAACAGACCTTTAACTTTTTTGGTTTCAAGCGTAGCGTAAATTTCCGTAGGATATACAAAATCGTATTCTATCCCGTATCCAGGTCTTACGATTTTTACATTTTCGAGTCCTTTTATTGTTCTAAGCATTTCCTCCTGCATGTCCTCGGGCAGTGATGTTGCAAGTCCGTTAAGATAGAAAATATCCGTCGTTCTCCCGTCAGGTTCGAGAAAAACAGGATGGGACTTTCTATCGCTAAAACGGACAACCTTATCTTCTATTGACGGGCAGTATTTTGGACCCTTACCTTGAATAACACCTGTAAATAGAGGTGACCTATCAAGGTTTTTCAGTATGATATTGTGTGTTTTCTCGTTTGTAGCAGTGATATAGCAATCCATTTGCTCTGGATTAAAATCTTTGGTTTTCATAGAAAAATGTCCCGGATTCTCGTCGCCGGACTGTGATTCAAGGATAGAGCAATTCATTGAATTTCCAGAAACTCTTGCAGATGTTCCGGTCTTCAATCTTCCAATTGAGAATCCGAGTCGAGATAAAGCTCTGGACAAACCTATTGCAGGAAATTCTCCAGCTCTTCCGGCAGGATAATTCACGAGTCCAATATGGATAAGCCCATTTAGAAAAGTTCCGGTCGTAAGAACTATTGATTTTGCTTTGTATTCCATACCTGTTGCTGTAACTACACTATACACTTTTTGCTTTTCCACAAGTATATTCTCTACGATACCTTCCTTGATAGTAAGGTTCATCGTACTCTCTATGGTTTTCCTGATTTCCTCTTTGTAAGCAATTCTATCCACCTGTGTCCTTAATGACCGAACAGCAGCACCTTTTGAAGTATTCAACATTCTAAACTGTGTTCCTGTTTTATCGGTATTAAAACCAATTTCCCCGCCCAGGGCATCAACTTCAAAAACAAGATGGCTTTTTGCAAGCCCCCCTACAGAAGGATTACAGGACATCTGTCCGATTCTATCAAAGTTTATTGTAACTAAAAGGCTATTTATCCCCATCCTGGCTGCAGCAAGTGCAGCCTCACATCCTGCATGCCCGGCACCAACAACGATACAATCAAAATGCTCGGTTGAAACACTCATACTGTTTTTCTCTTCCTGTCACTGCCAGCCAGATTGTCATTCTGAGGAATACAGCATTTTCTGACTCACTAAGAATCCCGGTTTCTCCAGGTATGAGATTGCTTCATTAAAGAATATGAAAGCCTACTCGCAGTGACGGACAAATTATTAACGAACTAAACGCTGAAAACGATTCAAACGAACCCGTACCTTTGAACAAAGTACTGGTAAATTACCATTTCCCGGTCATCAGATACTTATCGATCTCGATCGAAGCCCTTCTTCCAAATCCCATTGCTTCGATAACGGTAGCCTCACCTGTCACAATATCACCACCTGCAAATACACCTTTCATAGAAGTTTTCGTTGTATCCCAATCCGCTTCGATGTATCCCCATTTATTGAGCTTCACTCCCTCAAGGGTGCTTAACGCAAGTGGATTTGGACCTTGCCCTATTGCAATTACCGCTGTGTCACAATCGTAGATGAATTCGCTTCCTTCGATGGGAACAGGTCGTCTTCTTCCGCTTTCATCCGGCTCCCCAAGTTGCATTCTAAGGAGTTTCATAGATTTTATCCTGCCATTCTCGTCTCCTATAAACTCAACAGGATTAACAAGAAAATCAAAAATTACACCTTCCGCTTCGGCATTTTCTACCTCTTCTTCCCTTGCAGGCATTTCCTTTCTTGACCTTCTATAGATAATGTGAGTTTCCTCTGCACCCAGACGCAATGATGTTCTTACCGAATCCATCGCAACATTTCCACCACCTATTACAACTACCTTTTTACCCACCTGGAGAGGAGTGTCATATTCTGGAAATAGATAGGCTTTCATCAGATTGCTTCTCGTAAGAAATTCGTTAGCAGAATATATGCCTACGAGATTGATACCAGGAAGCTCGAGAAATCTTGGAAGACCTGCACCAAGACCAAGAAAGACAGCTTCATAACCCTCTTCGAATAATTCGTCTACCGAAGCAGCTCTGCCTACTACGAAATTCCTTATTATCTTTACTCCAAGTTTTCTAACAAAATCCACCTCCCTTGCAACTATAGCCTTGGGTAGTCTAAACTCTGGTATACCGTAGACAAGAACGCCTCCGGACTTATGCAGTGCCTCTAATATAGTTACGTCGTAGCCCATTTTTGCGAGTTCTCCGGCAACCGTTAACCCGCTTGGACCGGAACCAACTATTGCAACTTTTTTCCCTTTCTTTTCGGGGATACTCGGAATATCCACCTCTCCCTGTTCCGCTTCAAAGTCGGAGACAAATCGCTCGAGTCTTCCTATTGCAACAGGTTTGTCCTTAATACCCAGAACACATTTTATTTCGCACTGCGTTTCCTGCGGGCAGACTCTACCGCAAATTGCTGGTAGTACATTAGTTTCCTTTATTTTCTTTGAAGCCTCCACAAACTTTCCATCGGCAGCAAGCTTAATAAAACTTGGGATATCCACCAAAACGGGACATCCTTCGATACATTTTGGTTTTGGACAAACAAGACATCTGCTTGCTTCAAGCATTGCAGTTTCTTTAGAATATCCAAGGGCGACTTCGCTGAAATTCTTTATCCTTTGAGCAGGGTCTTGTCTTGGCATTTCCTGTCGGGGAGGTTTTGGCTTTTTCTTTCTCTTCTTTCCTTCTTCCATTTTAATCTCTTCCTTTCAATTATTTGCTCGACGATTAAATTATATTGTCATTCTCTCCTTTATCCGCCATCATTGACTTTCTGCAAATATCTATCGTAAGCAACTTTCTCCTCCGTCTTGTATGTTGCAAGCCTTTTCATAAGAAGGTCATAGTTAACCTCATGCCCATCAAACTCGGGTCCATCCACACAGGCAAATTTCGTTTTTCCTCCAACTTCAACCCTGCAAACCCCGCACATTCCTGTCCCATCAACCATAATGGAATTTAAGCTTACTATGGTTTTTATCCCATATTCTTTTGTTAGAAGAGAAACGAATTTCATCATAATTGCCGGTCCAGCAGCGAGAACAAGGTCTATCTTTTTACCCCCTGATATAATTTCCTTTAACTGATCCGTAACCAAACCTTTTCTACCATATGAGCCATCATCTGTTGTAATGTAAAACTCATCCGAAAATCCTTTTGTTTCTTCCTCGAGTATTATCAAGTCTTTTGTTCTTGCACCTATTATCGTTATCAAATAATTTCCTGCCTCTTTCATTGCTCTGGCAATCGGATAGCAAACCGCATGCCCAACACCACCTCCAATTGCAACTACCGTGCCAAATTTTTCAATATGCGTGGGCTGCCCAAGAGGACCGACCAGGTCTCTTATACTATCACCAACATTCAGAGTCCCGAGGTGATGTGTGGATTTACCGACAACCTGTGCGACAATCGTTATAGATCCAGCATCTTTATTAACATCTGCAATTGTGAGAGGGATTCTCTCTCCCTCTTCATTGATTCTGAGAATTATGAACTGCCCGGGTTTTCTTTTCATAGCAATACGAGGCGCTTCAATCTCAAAAAGATTCACTCCTTCGGTAAGCACCCTTTTGTTTAAGATTTTGTTCATACTCTCTCCTTTCTCTTAGCTTCTTCTCTCATTTTGTTTACATAATTTGGGCTCTCGAATGAATACTTATATGTATGGGGGTCAGTATACTTCCCTTTAATAATGGCAACCACATCCTCTGTAAAAACTATCTCTTCATCCGTAGGTATCACAAAAATCTTAACCTTGGAACTCTTGTCCGAAATTACAGATTCAATATTTCTACTAATTGCCTTCTTGTTTTTCTTCTTGTCGATTTTGATGCCCATAGTCTCAAGTCCATCAAGCGCTTCTTCCCTGAGTTCATAAGACAGTTCACCAGCCCCTGCAGTAAATACTATTGCATCAATATGACCCAATGCCGCCACATAAGCACCAATATACTTTTTTATTCTGTAACTCTCTATATCAAACGCAAGCTTCGCCCTCTTATTGCCCTTTTCAATTGCCTCTGTCACATCCCTCCTGTCCGTGAATTCTCCTGTAATTCCAAGAATACCGCTTTTTCTATTGAGGATAGAAATTATTCTCGGAGCAGTAAACCCTTCTCTTTCAGAAATAAACCCTACAATTGCGGGGTCTAAATCTCCCGAACGCGTTCCCATAACCAAACCTTCGAGAGGAGTAAAACCCATGGAATGGTCAACAGGTTTTCCCTTTTTTATTGCTGTTAGGCTGACTCCATTTCCAATGTGGCAGGTTATTAGATTCACTTCATCTTTTTTCTTTCCCAGAAGTACAGCTGCTCTTCTTGAGACATAAAGATGCGAAGTACCGTGAAAACCATATCTCCTTATCCCATACTGTTGGTACCATTCATAGGGTACCGCGTATATGTATGCTTTTGCTGGAAGTGTTTGAAGGAATGCTGTGTCCATAACTGCAATATGGGGTATTTTGGGTAAAAGTTCCATTGCTGCCTTTATGCCCGTAATGTTGGGAGGATTATGCAGCGGTGCAAGTTCCTTTAATTCCTCAAACATTTCAAGTACTTGTGCATTTATCAGCACGGATTTTATGAATTTTTCACCGCCATGAACAACTCTGTGCCCAACACTCTTAATGCACTTAAGATCTTTGATTGCAGGATTTTTACCACCAACTATTGTATCTATAACAAGATTGATTGCTTCCTTATGGTCCGCACACTCTCTTTTCTTTATTATTGGTTTCTCTCCCTCGATCTCATGCTTTATGAAGGATCCACCAATAATGATTCTTTCAACAATACCTTTACACAGTGCAGTTCGTTTATCCCAGTTGTACAGCTGATATTTCAGGGATGAACTGCCGCAATTTAGCGTCAATACAACAATATCCTCGCTCATATTATTACTCTCTCCATATCTTATAACACTACTGCCCAAAAACCAGTGAAATTTCTTTTCCTGCGTTTTCATCGGAATCAGAGGCATGCACAGCATTCATCTGGATATTACTTCCATAACATCTTCTTATCGTTCCAGGTGACGATTCGAGAGGGTCTGTCCCTCCAACTAATTTCCGCAATTCATAAACAGCATTTTCCTTCTCAAGAACGCAGACTACGCACTCGGACGAGGTCATAAACTTAATCAATTCATCAAAAAAGGGTTTATCCTTGTGGATTGCATAAAACCTTTTTGCAAGTTCATCACCGAACCTTAGCATTCTCATCCTTGTAATCTTAAAACCATCATTTTCTACTATGGCAAGAACCTTCCCGGTCATATTACTCTTAACAGCGTCGGGCTTTATGATAAACAACGTTTTCCCCATATTGCTCCCTTTAATCTTCGTCACAGCGATTCTTGCTTCGTATTAACTTCCGAAGTAATGTCACTGCTTCCGTTTTTCAGTAACAAATATCTTTCTTCCTTTTCTCATACTACAATAACTGTACCCGAAAGTTTGTCTATAGCCGATTTTGCATTGTGTATCGAACCAATTATAACTTCTTTACCGCCTTTTGATAGAAAATTGATTGCTGCTTCAATCTTGGGTTTCATACTCCCAGCAGGAAATTCGCCATTGAGTAAATACTTCTTTGCCTTTTCAATATTCATCTTTCTTATAACCTTTTGTCTGTCAGTTCTAAAATTGACATACACAGCATCGACATCCGTGAGTATTACAAGCAGTTCTGCTTCGATATCGTTGGCAAGAACAGCGGATGCCCTATCCTTATCTATTACAGCATCAAGCCCCTCGTACGATCCATCCTTCTCGACATAAACCGGTATACCACCACCTCCTGCAGCAACAACTATTATCCCTGAATCAACGAGATGTTTAATCGCTTCTTTCTCAACGATTTCGATTGGTTTCGGCGATGGTACTACTCGTCGAAATCCTCGTGCCCTATCTATTTTTATAATCCAACCCTTATGTATTAAACTATCAATATCCTCTTTTCGGTAAGATGGTCCAACGAACTTCGTGGGATGACTAAGAGAAGGGTCCTCTCTATCAACTACAACTTGCGTAATAATGGTAACAACCTTTCTTCTTATATTCTCTCTCCTTAGCCTATTCTGCAACGACTGCTCTATCATATAACCCATCCAGCCCTCTGTTTCTGCATCGATACATCCTAGCGGCAGCATAGGAACTTCCCCCTTCGCATATTCATTTTTGATGAGTTCGGCTCCTACTTGAGGACCGTTACCATGTGTGATTGCGAGTTTGTAGCCCTCCCGCACAAGATCTACAATACCGGAAAGACTGTCCCTTGCATTTGCAAATTGTTCATGTATACCACCCTTCTGTCCCTTTTTTATAAGAGCGTTTCCACCCAATGCAATAACTGCTTTTCTCTCTTTTACAGTCATAAGAAATCTTTCAACACCGTCTTAAGTGTAGTCTCTCCAATTTCCTCGAGTTCATACCTTACACGAACGCTGGGTTTGTTTATCTTAATCAGCTTCGAAAGATCAATTGGAGTTGCGATTATTACGGCATCAACCGGGCACGAATTTATTGTCTCTTCCAAATCCTTAATTTGTTCATCACTGTATCCCATTGCAGGCAAGACCTGACTCGTTTGAGGGTATTTATCGAATGTCTCCATAATACTACTAACGGCAAAAGGTCTTGGATCTATAATCTCCTTAACTCCGAATCTTCGAGCAGCAACAAAACCTGCTCCATATTTCATTCCACCGTGAGTAAGTGTGGGCCCATCTTCAACAATAAGCACCTTTTTATCCTTTATTACTTCTGGTTTATCAACACTAACTGGTGAGTTTGCTTCGATTATAACTGCTTCTGAATTCACAATTTCTATGTTTTTTCGTACATTTTCAACATCCTCTTTCTTTGCGCTGTCCATTTTGTTAATAACAACCACATCTGCTGTTCTCAGATTCACTTCGCCTGGATAGTAAAGAAGTTCATGACCAGGTCTTAAAGGGTCAACAACCACAATTAGTAAATCGGGTTTATAAAATGAAATATCGTTATTTCCCCCGTCCCAGAGAATTATATCCGTTTCCTTTTCCGCTGCTCTAAGAATTTTCTCATAATCCACTCCCGCATAAACCACGATACCCTTTGCAATATGTGGTTCATATTCTTCTCTCTCTTCAATAGTACACTTGAAAGTTTCAAGGTCTTCATATGTAGCAAAACGTTCCACTATTTGTTCTCTTAAATCTCCGTAAGGCATGGGGTGTCTGATCGCAACGACTTTCTTTTTGTTGGCAACCAACAGCTCAGCGATTTTTCTCGTAGTTTGACTTTTCCCGCATCCAGTTCGAACAGCACACACAGCTATCACCGGTTTTTCCGACTTTAACATCGTATCATCCGAACCAAGCAAAAGAAAATTAGCACCAGCAGCAAGAACTTCGGACGCCTTGTGCATAAGATATTCATATCTTACATCGCTGTACGAAAAAACAACATAACTGACGCGAAGTTTTTTTATCAATGAAATCAATTCACGCTCCGGATAAATCGGGATGCCTTTAGGATAGAGTTTCCCGGAAAGTTCAGCTGGATATTTTCTGTCGTCGATATTCGGTATTTGTGTTGCAGTAAAAGCAACAACCTCATATTTGTCATTAGTTCTAAAAAAAACATTAAAATCGTGAAAATCTCTTCCCGCAGCTCCCATAATGATAATTCTTTTTCTTTCCATCCTACACTCCTAACTCGGTGGTTATGTGCCTATCTTCCAGGAAGCAAGATACTTTTCCTGTTCTTTTGTCAGCTTGTCATACTTTATATTCAAACATTTCATCTTCAATTTCGCAATATCCGTATCGATCTCATCCGGAAGTTTATAGACCTTCTTACCTAAGTACTTACCGTTTTCTTTCAAATAAAGAACAGCCTTCGATTGATTCGCAAATGACATATCCATAACACATGCGGGATGCCCCTCCGCGGATGAAAGATTTACAAGGCGTCCTTCTGCAAGAAGAAAAATCTTCCTGCCCGTTTTTAATGTATGTTCTTCCACAAAAGGTCTAACAACCCTTCTCGACTTCGACATCTTCGCCAACGCCTTTTTATTAATCTCTACATCGAAATGACCGGAATTTGCAACGATTGCCCCATCTTTCATTTTCTTAAAATGTTCTACATCTATCACATTGATGTCTCCTGTCAGGGTTACGAAAAGATCACCCAGAGAAGCTGCTTTGTTCATCGGTAAAACCTTGAATCCATCCATCACAGCTTCGAGTGCTTTTACGGGGTCTACCTCCGTGACAATCACATTCGCACCCATCCCTTTTATTCTCATTGCCAATCCTCTTCCACACCATCCATAACCTGCAACAACAACAGTTAAACCTGCAAGTAGTATATTTGTCGCCCTTAGTATGCCATCTATCGTGCTCTGTCCCGTTCCATATCTGTTATCAAAAAGATATTTTGTGTAAGAATCGTTGACTGCGATAATAGGATACCTGAGAACCCCTTTTCTTGCCATACTTTTTAACCTTACAACACCCGTTGTTGTTTCTTCGGTCCCTCCTATAATTCCAGATAGTAATTCCTTTTTTCTCAAATGAATACTGGAGATAAGATCTGCTCCATCATCCATCGTTATGTCCGGTTTTATTTTGAGTGCCGCATCTATATGCTTGTAATAGGTTTTGTCATCCTCTCCTTTCACTGCAAAAACAGGTATGCCGTAATCCTTAACTAATGACGCAGCAACATCATCCTGCGTTGAAAGAGGATTTGAAGCAGTAAGAACAACCTTTGCTCCGCCTTCCTTAAGAGTTCTCACAAGATTTGCCGTTTCACTGGTAACATGTAAGCAGGCTGCTATGCGAAAACCTTTGAGAGGTTTCTTCTTTTTTAAATCTTCTCTGATATTCGAAAGAACCGGCATATTTCTGTCCGCCCATTCTATCTTCAATTTTCCATCTTTTCTAAGTTTTGTATCTTTTACATCAAATTCCATTACTACTCCTCTCTTATTTTAGAGCCTTCTGTATCTCATCAATTTTGTCAGTTTTTTCCCAGGTGAAACCCTCGTCACATCTGCCAAAGTGTCCATAACTTGCTGTTCTTCTATATATTGGTCTTTTCAAGTCAAGCTCAGTTATAATACCATTTGGTGTCATATCGAACAGGTTTCGAATAACCTTCGTTATCCTGTCATCACGAACCTTACCTGTCCCAAATGTCTCAATGGAAACACTTATAGGTTCAGCAACTCCAATGGCATAGGACAGCTGAATCTCACACTTCTTGGCAATACCAGCAGCAACAATATTTTTGGCAATGTATCGCGCCATGTATGTTGCCGAACGGTCAACTTTAGAAGGATCCTTCCCGGAAAAACATCCACCCCCGTGCCTTGCAAGTCCGCCATATGTGTCAACCATAATTTTTCTACCCGTTAAACCTGAGTCCCCCTGAGGTCCCCCTATGACAAATCTGCCAGTTGGATTCACGAGAAATCTTGTGTCCTCATCTAATAAATTTTCTGGCACAACCTGTTTGATAACGCTGTTTATAATGTCTTCTTTAAGTCTCTCATCTTTCACAGTAGCTTCGTGTTGTGCTGAAATTAAGACAGAATCGACTCTTGTGGGTAATCCGTCCTCATATTCTACTGCTACCTGCGATTTTCCATCCGGTCTCAAGTAAGTAAGGCTCTTTGTCTTTCTCACTTCCGCCAATCTCCTAACAAGCTTGTGCGCAAGCATTATTGGAAGAGGCATTAGTTCTTCGGTTTCATCCACGGCATAACCAAACATCATACCCTGATCTCCAGCACCTCCGGTATCCACACCCAGCGCTATATCTGGAGATTGCTCCTGAACGCAACTCAGAACCGCACAGGTTTCATAATCAAAACCAAGCGCAGGATCCGTGTATCCGACATCTTTTACAAGTTTTCTCACAACCTGGGGAATATTAACATAGATACAAGTACTTATCTCCCCACCCACTATTACCAAACCTCTGGATACATAGGTTTCACAGGCAACTCTTCCCATTTTGTCCTTCTCAATAACAACATCAAGAACAGAATCTGATATCTGATCACATATCTTATCCGGATGCCCTTCGGTCACAGACTCACTTGTAAGAAGTTTCCTTTCATGCATTTAGATTACCTCCTATTAGAATTGTTCGCTTGTAAATAATCAGTGAATTCCGTTACACTTTTCTGGAAGGTTGTCATTTCGAGTATTTTTTCATAATTTCTACCTAAGCAATCTCGGTTTTTTGCACTATGAGATTGCCACGCTCACTTCGTTCGCTCGCAATGACGGGTTTTACTGATTATTTACGTCCATTGTTTCCTACCTCTAAAAAACTTTTCAAAGATCTAACTATACACCTCTGTTTTCTATCACTTCTGATTTTCCTACGACCATATTCTCCACAACACTGTTTTTAACTTCTGCATTATCATACACAATGCTATTTCTTACAACCGAATCATTGACTTTGCAGTCATTACCAATTGAGACAAACGGACCAATTATTGATTTTTTTATGTCTGCGCTCTTTTCTATAAATACGGGTTGTGTAACTACTGAACCCTGTATTTTTACCTTTACAGAATGTTTCTCTAAAAGATGCTTGTTTGTGGCAAGAAGCGTTTCTGGCTTTCCACAGTCATACCATCCTTCAACCGGGAAAACCCCGATTTCGTGCCCTCTGTTAACTAAACTCTGGAGTCCATCGGTAAGTTGAAATTCTCCTTTTGTCTTTCTTCCTTGTTCGAGCAATTCTCCCAGTGATTGAAAAAGCTCTCCTGCATTCTTGATATAATATATACCAACGATTGCAAGATCGCTGACTAATTTCTCTGGTTTCTCTACAAAATTAAATACCTTGTTCTCCTTCAACTGGACAACCCCAAATCTAGATGGATTCTCAACCTGTTTCACGCCAACAAGTGATTGTTTACCATTGACGATTTTGAGAAGGTCAAATTCAAATACCGTATCACCCAACAGAATGAGAATCTCATCTTCTTCTTTTACAAATTTCTTTGCCATGTACACTGCATGCCCGAGTCCAAGTTGTTCCTCCTGATAGATGAAACTCGTCTTGACTCTGTAGTTTTCCTTAATATATTGCTCCACTTCCTTGCCAAGGTGACCAATGATGAATATTAACTCAGGCGATGGAATCTTAACTATTTCTTCCATAAGATAACTGATAATAGGCCTACCTGCCACTTTCAATAAAACCTTTGGTGTTGTCAATGTGTGTGGTCTCAACCTCTTTCCTATGCCAGCAACTGGTAGAATAACTTTAAGACTTTTCACTTATTCACTTAATCTCTTCTTTAACAAATTAATTCTTTCCACAGGTGTGGGGTCAACTTCCAGCAGAAGGGAAAGATAGTAGCTGAAGAAATCACCTTTATATATTAGCATAAACATGTCCTCAAGTTTGTTCTTCCCGTCTGACTCCACGATTCTTATATCATTAACAAAATCTCCCAAAATCGCTTTTGTAAGGTCAAATCTCCGCCTTATCCTATCATTTTCATAGAATCTGCTTCGCAAAAATATGACAAACATCTCTTTTATTATTCTCCGCGGGAAATCAAGACCTACAATCTCATTGTGGTTTGCTTCCGGAATAACATTGATATGAGCAAAGCTTTTACTATTCTCATTAATTTGTGTTTGCCATCTTACTGCAACGGAACTTAATCTGCGACTGACATATATTACAGGTATCTTTCCATGAGATTCAAGTGCAAGTTTCTTAACCTCACTATCAGAATTCGATAGTATGTCCCTTTGTACTTCCAATGTCTTGACAAGATTCCTTAGATGTCCTTCGTTGAATGGAATAACGAAGATATCACTTAAAACGCCAAGCATTGAGAAAAAAGAAAAACCTAACGCACTCCTCGGCGGATAACCAGGAGGTAGTTCTATCGTAGTAATTCCACGTTCTCTGGAAGTTCTTCCTACATTTCCATTACTTGTAAACACGAAAATCCTTGCACCCTTCTCTATTCCATCGTGCAATGACGAAACTGTCTCTTCCGTATTTCCAGAGTAACTCGATACAAATAGCAGAGTTTTTTCATTTACATAAGCAGGCAATGTATATCCTCTGTTTACAAAAATTGGAACATCGACGCTGTCGAAAAACAGATCTGCCAGCATGTTGCCAGCAATTGCGGAACCACCCATTCCTGTTATTACAAGTTTATCAGCCTTTTTTACTATTTTCTGAGACTTACCCCTGGCAAAAAAATCCAGAATCTGCGAAGGAAATTCTTCTATTCTTTTTTTCATATGTGCAATGTCATATTTTTCATTAAACACTATAACCTCTTCTTCATAATACCTATTTTACATAAGCATCTACAGCCAATATCAAGTCTCTTACTGCTGTCAGTTTTGTGTCTACAATGTCTTCGAGATAACGTCTTACCTCTCTGGAAGTGGAAAATCCAATACACTTCTTCGCAATTACCTTGGATTCCTTTAACGAAAGGGTTCTTATAACTTTTTTAACCTCCGGAATCACTATTGGTGATGCACTCAGTTCATCGACCTGCAAACCAATAAGAACGGGAATGGCAAGAGGGTCCCCTGCAATTTCCCCACATACGCCAACCCACTTGTTTTGACGGTGAGCTGCATCAATAATACCCTCTATAGCTTTCAGCACAGCCGGATGTAGATGATCATAAATAGAAGCGACGAGTTGATTGGTTCTGTCAACGGCGAGTATATATTGAGTAAGGTCATTTGAGCCAATGGAGAAGAAATCGACTTCTTTGGCAAAATCATTAGCTAGAATTGCGCAAGAAGGAACTTCAACCATAATCCCAACTTCCAGATTCTTGTCATAATCGATTCCGTCGCGCTCGAGTTCGTTTTCGACATCTTCAAGAATTTTTTTTGCTTTCCTGACCTCTTCCAGGTCAGATATCATAGGAAACATTATTCTCACCGATTTTCTTTGACTTGCACGGAGAATAGCACGCAATTGAATCCTGAAAATGTCCTTTCTTTGAAGCGACAAACGTATTCCTCTCCATCCCAGGAAAGGATTCTTATCCACAGGACTATTGTCGAAAATCTTATCACCACCAAGGTCGAGTGTCCTAAAAATGACAGTTTCCGGATATATTCTATCCACAACGTCCCTGTATATCTTGAGTTGCGACTCTTCGTCTGGCAGACGTTTCTGGGTAAGATACAGGTATTCAGTTCTATAAAGCCCAATCCCTTTGGCTCCATATTCATTTGCAGAATCTATATCTTTGTTGAACTCCACATTTGCGGACAGGTCAACTGTATATCCGTCAATGGTTGTAGCTGGCAAATCACGTAATCCAAGAAGTTTCTTTTCTATTGCCTTAAGATGCTTTTTTTTTCTTTCGTAGTTCTTGAGCGTCTTCTCCTTCGGATTGACTACAACAACGCCCGAGTAACCATCGATGATAACTTTCACTCCAGGATAAATGTGTTCTGTGATTTCTCTTAGACCAACTACTGCGGGAATCTCCAGAGCCCTTGACATGATTGCCGTATGTGAGGTTTTACCTCCAAGATTCGTAAGAAAAGCAAGGACTTCTTCTTTATTAAGCTGAGCCGTATCTGAAGGAGTAAGGTTATCGGCAACGAGAACATGCATTTCCCCCGGGGAAACCTTCATACTTTTTCCCCCTTCTAAATTGTCTATAACCCTTTTTACAACATCCTTTATGTCAGAAGTACGCTCTTTTAAGTACGGATCATTTATCTCCCGGAATTTTTCAAGAACCTTCTGTTCAATTTCAAAAACCGCCTGTCTTGCTTCTTTTTTCTCTTCTTTTATCTTTTTTATTGTTTCATCCATCATCCACGGGTCACCTAATGCAAGTATCTGAACGTCAAGAAAATTGGCTTTCCTAAAACCGAGTTTCTTAACCAGACCATCCCTTATTTCTTCGAGTTCTTTTTTCGATTCCTTTACTGCCTTCTTAAATTTTTTAATCTCTCTATCGGTATTTTTTACCGGTCCTGCTGATTCCCTGTAAACTGTTGTTTTTTCGCCAAAAAGATAAGCAGGTCCTATAATAATCCCTGGAGAGGCAGCAATACCCCTCAAGATAAAATCATTCTTCATCGAATTTCTCCACCTTAACCAATTTTACGAGCGTCTTCATCGCTTTTTCTTCGTCTGCTCCATCAATTTTTATTGTGATTTCACTTCCCATCTCCGCAGCAAGCATCATAACTCCCATAATACTCTTTCCATTCACTTCAATACCATCCTTTATTAGTTTTATATCGCTTTCGAATCTGCTTGCGTTTTTAACGAATAAGGAAGCAGGCCTCGCATGTAAACCGAGCTTGTTTTCAATTCTCACTATTCTTTCTATCATATATTACAAAATGGGCTTAAATCTTAGATATTCAATTGACCTTACAACTGCTATCTTTTTTATTTTATTAACTTAGCCAACAGGTCGACTCACTGCCCAGAGAGTAATTATACAACAAATTTTCCCTTTTGTCAACCAAAATTGAATTAACTTTTTCGCTTGACTTTGGCAATTTGAGTGCTATAAAAGAACTATGCAAAAAATACTGAAAGACGGAAAACATTTTATTTTTCTTGCCACCGTCGACGAAGAAGGAAAACCGCATCTAAGACCAATAACTGCATTAGTTGAATCGGGAAAAATCTATTTCTCCACAAAAGATAGTTCAAGAAAGGCAAAGGAGATTGCTCTTAATCCCTGCTGTGAAATTCTCATTCCAAACATAGAGAATGACAAATTATCCTATTTAAGAATATCCGGCGAAGCCTTGAGGATCCTTGAGGAAAGTTTAAAGAACAAAATCATTGAGAATTCAGGATACAATATCCAGCAATATGTTCCGCTCAAAGAAGCAGATGAAATACTTCTATACGAACTCCTCCCTACTGCAGCAGAGCTGTTCAACTCTGAAACAAAAACCACAAGGGAACTTCATATTTAGAACTCCTTTTCATTTTCGTAATTTCCGTTTTCCTATTTAATGACAAGAATTTGGTAATACACTGTATACTGCGAGTTGGAAAAACCCGTCTGTTGTTTATAATATTTCTCTTGATTTGACATCAAAAATAATATAAACTCCATCTATGAAAATACTGGCTATCAGATTCAGTTCGCTGGGAGACATAGCCCTCTTAACGCCCTTTTTTAAGAAAATAAAACATCGATATCCTGCATCACACCTCACTTTCTTAACAAACAAAAAATATGAAACCCTTATTAGAACAGACCCAAATATCGATAGAATTATTCCCTATAGTGTTGAGAGTGAAAACGCAGCCCAATTTCTGCAACTTCTCCGAGCTATTAGAAATACGAAGTATGACCTCATAATAGACTGTCACCTGATTCCACGTTCCATTTTGATTTATCTTTTTGGTAGATCGAAAAAAAGAAGACGTATAAATAAGTTCTCCCTGGCAAGACGAATGATGGTCAAAACACATAGAGTGAAAACACTTCCACATATAGTTTCTCGATACCTTGCAACCATCGATGGAAAGCAAGAGCACGATTACAAACCAAAGATTTACTTGAAACATAAGGATATAGAGAAAGCGCAAAAGCTGTTCGACAGGAACCTGGGCACAAGTAAAATTATAGGTTTTGTCGTTGGTGCTTCAAAAAAAACAAAGATGTGGCAGGGAGAGAAACTAAAAAACCTTGCTCTGGATTTGGTCAAAAAGGACAATGGATTCATAATTTTTTTAGGAAGTAAAAACGAAATTCCGGTTGTGAAAAGGATAAAAGAGGAAATGAATGGTAATTATACCGACCTCACAGGAAAGACTAGTTTAAGACAACTTGCTGCTGTGCTCGATAAATGCGATGTGCTATTTACAACCGATTCCGGACCGATGCATATTGCAGTTGCAGTCGGTACTCCTGTAGTCGCTATTTTTGGTCCAACCATTCCTGAATTTGGTTTCACCCCATATGACGAAAAAAGCGTAATCATCTCAAAATCCTTATCCTGTAAACCCTGCAGTCTTCATGGAACAGACATATGCCCATTAGGTCACCATAATTGCATGAAACTTATAGAAGTCGAAGAAGTTAGGAGAAAAATCCTCAAACTGCTGTATAAGGACAAAAAAGGGGAGTCAGTGCATAAGAACGAAGAACAGAAAATAAGGAGCAAATGAACACTAAGCTGTAAACTAACCCCATATGACCACTACGATATCATGTAAGAATGTATTTTACTTGGCATACGGGGCAGGCGCTGTTGCTGAAAAACAAATGCACTTCGTGCTGTGAAACAAACGCTACGCTGTAAGCTAAGTAAACTGTGTAAACTATGTCGACTGTGTAAACTAAGTAAATTATGTAAACTGTGCAAACTCGAGAAATAATGACTGATAATAGAAAAACCATTCTAATACGGTCCCCAAACTGGATAGGGGATGCAGTAGTTTCGACTTCCATACTCGGTCCTATAAGAAATTTCTTCAAGGATTCCAGAATAGTAATGGTGACCAAAAAATATGTAGCCCCTGTTTTTGACAACAATCCCTTTATTGATGATATTGTAATCTTTTCGGGTTACAAAGATGGGATAGCAAAAATAAAGGGAAGTATTGGAATAATTTTACCCAACTCATTCTCTTCTGCACTACTTTTCGCGCTTGCTGGAGTGAAACGAAGGATAGGATACAAAAGCGATATGAGAGCTTTATTGCTTACAGATAAAATACCAATGCCTTCCCTGAAGCAGGAACGCTTGGTTGATAACTTCAAGAGAATTGCGTTGCATGTTATTGGCAGCGAGAATACCTGTAACTTCGTTCCGGGGATTTTCCTTCGAGAAAGAGAAATAGACAACAACATAAAACAAACGAAAGCACTGCATCTTAAAGAAAAACCTGTAATCATCGATCCTGGGGCTGCCTACGGACCTTCGAAGATCTGGCAAGTTGAGAAATATGCAAGACTTATTGATTACATTAAAGAACAGAAAAAACTTCCGGTAGTTCTGCTCGGCTCAGCAGCATCTCTCTCTCTAACTCGTCGAATAACAGCGGCAACCAGAAACAAACCCATTGTCCTTACGGGAAAACTAAATCTTAGAGAGTCCATCACAGCAATCTCAGGATGCAGATTATTTATCTCGACTGATACAGGCGCAATGCACATTGCAGCAGCCTTTGGTGTTTCGCAAATTGCAATTTTCGGTTCATCTTCACCTAAATGGACGGGACCACTGAATACGGAAGCTCTTATCGTCTATGAAAACCTCCCCTGTTCTCCCTGTTTCAAACGCATATGTCCCCTGGGGACATATGAATGTATGAAAAACATTACACTAAAAAAAGTAGAACACTTTGTGGAAAAATTATTATGAATAGTGACTCTCTATAAACTTTCTGTGTTTACCGTGCAAAAACCAAAGGATTTGGTGGAGAAAACTCTTTGAAAAAGAGAGCGGTTTTTCTTGACAGAGACGGAACAATTATTAAGGAAAAAAACTATCTGAGGGATGCAAATCAGATTGAATTACTGGAAGGTTCAGCACAGGCTTTAAGATTAATTCAGAAAATGGGATTCAAACTCATCATTATTACGAATCAATCTGGAATAAAGAGAGGTATCATTAGGCAAAAAAATCTAATCCAAATTCATGCCCAATTAAAACGGATGCTTGCAAACAAAGGTGTCACAATAGACGCAATCTATTATTCTCCCGACCTCCCCAATGAAAAATCTACAACAAGAAAGCCAAATACCGGGCTTCTGGAGAAAGCAGAAAGAGATTTCGGACTTTCACTGAAAAACTCCTACTGTATTGGAGATAAAAAAGAAGACATAGATATGGGTATGAAGAAAAAAATGGTAACAATTCTGGTCTTAACAGGATATGGAAACATACACAAAACCGAAGTATCTTCTGATTATATCGCTAATAATTTAATGGATGCAGCAAAATGGATAAAAAGCAGAGAGAAGGTAATTAAAAAACAAAAGAAGTAGCCCATAATGGTTCAATTGAGATGAGAAATGATAAAATTGTTGTGATTGAATTTCGTGAAAATTTAATAACCTTTACTCAACCGCGGTTAACAAATTCTCCAAAATATGCTTGACAAAAATAAATCATTCTGTTATAATGAGTTGAGGTTAATGTGAAATGAAATTAGGTGAAATCCTAGTAAAGGAAAAATTAATTACTGAAGGACAACTCGACGAAGCTTTGGAAGAGCAGAATACGCGAGGGGGACGTCTCGGTACGAATCTGGTCAAACTCGGGTTTGTCAGCGAAAAACAATTGATAAGCGTGCTTTCGAAGCAGCATAATGTTCCGGGGATCGACCTGAATACAGTTGACATAGACGAAGAGGTTCTAAAAATCGTCCCTGCGAATGTTGCAACCAAGTACGAACTCATTCCTATCTCAAGAGTGGGAAAAATGCTAACGGTAGCAATGGTTAATCCCGACGATATTTTTGCATTGGAAGATATAAAGTTTAGCACAGGTTTCGAGGTTCAACCTGTGATTGCCTGCGAAAATTCGATAAGAATTGCCTTAGAAAAATACTACGAAGGACAGGATTTGCTTCAGGAGGTAGAAAAGGAACTGGAGACAGGAATGGAAGATGATATCGAAATAGTTGGCGAGGAGAAGAAGGAAGAAGAAGAGATGAGCGATCTTGCCTCGCAGGTCGAATCAGGTCCTATCGTAAGGTTGGTAAATACAATAATCACTAACGGAGTCGATGTAGGAGCAAGCGACATACATATCGAACCTTATGACAAGGAATTAAGGGTTAGATTCAGAGTAGATGGAATTCTAAGAGAAGTGATGAAACCACCTAGAAAAATGCACAAGGCTATTGTTTCAAGAGTCAAAATTATGGCAAAAATGAGAATCGCAGAGAAAAGATTGCCGCAGGACGGTAGAATGAAGATAAAAATCAAAGGAAAGCCAATAGACCTCAGAGTCGCTTCAATGCCCACTATCTATGGAGAAAAAATGGCTTTAAGAATTCTGGACCGGTCTGCGATCTCCTTTAACCTTGAAGACCTTGGATTTGAAAGCGGCCAACTTGATTTGTTTATCAACGCAATAAGAATGCCTTTTGGTATTGTTCTCGTAACCGGTCCGACAGGTTGCGGAAAGACAACAACATTATACGCGGCTCTTGAAAAGATAAACACAATGGATGTAAACATAACAACCGCCGAAGACCCTGTTGAGTATAGTCTCGTTGGAGTAAATCAGGTGCAGATGCGCGAAGCAGTTGGCTTGACATTCGCCAGTGCTCTAAGGTCATACCTAAGGCAGGACCCGAATATCATAATGGTCGGAGAAATTAGAGATAGAGAAACAGCCGAAATAGCAATCAGAGCTTCCTTAACTGGTCACCTTGTGCTAAGTACTGTTCACACAAATACTGCCGCTGCAACCATAACAAGATTAATAAATATGGGTGTCGAACCTTTTCTGCTTGCGTCAACGCTTAATATCGTCGTATCGGAAAGGTTGCTTAGAAAAGTATGTGTTAATTGTGTAGAAGAAGTAAATATTTCCAATGATTATCTAAAAAGAGTAGGTTTGGACCCCGAAGAATTCCAAGATGTGAAATTCTATAAAGGAGCGGGATGTTCCATTTGTAACGGTTCGGGTTACAAAGGTAGAATGGGTTTGTTCGAAGTGATGACTCTTTCTCCAGAAACAAGAGAACTTATTCTCGAACGCTCATCGACAGACAAGATTCAAGATGTAATCGTTAAGCAAGGAATGAAAACACTAAGGGATATGGCTATAGAAAAGCTAAAACGAGGTACAACAACACTTGAAGAGGTGCTTAGGGAAACAACCATAAAATAAGGACAATAGTGAAGGAAAAAATCGGAAATCTACTGATAGATGCAAATTTGATAACAGAAGAACAGCTTTACAAGGCGCTTGACGAACAAAAGAAAACCGGTGACAAAATTGGGGCGTCACTTATCAAATTGGGATTCATTGAAGACGGAGAGCTTGTTAAATTTCTAAGTAAGCAGTTTAAGATACCTCCCGTAAAACTGGATGATGAAAAAAAAGAGGCTTCACTCATCTCGCTTATAAGTGCAGAGCTTGCACATCGCTATGAGGTTTTTCCTGTGAAGAAAATTGGAAAAACACTTATGCTTGCAATGTCTAATCCCAGCGATATATATGCGATGGAAGATGTTGGTTTTAATACGGGATTAGATATTCTTCCGCGTGTAGCATCATCCATTGAAATCAAAAAAGCCCTGAATCAATACTATCCTGTATCCAAAGCGGTAAGCAGTATTAAAGAATTCGAAGAAGAACTACAGGATGATTTCGAACTCGTTGATGGCGAATATGAAGAAGAAGACACACAGGTAGATATTAGCAAACTTGAAGCATCGGGGAAATCTGCACCAGTAATAAAGTTGGTGAATTTTCTAATAACGGACGCAGTTAAGGTGGGGGCAAGCGATATTCACATCGAGCCTTATGAAAAACTGTTCAGGGTTCGATTTCGAATAGATGGTGTTCTTCAAGAAGTAATGTCACCTCCTATGAGAATGAAAACAGCGATTGTTTCAAGAGTAAAGATAATGTCTCGCCTTAATATCTCAGAGCGTCGGATCCCCCAGGACGGAAGAATAAACGTTAAAGTTGGAGTCAAAGTAATAGACTTGAGAGTTTCTATTGTTCCGACATTGTTTGGCGAAAAAGTAGTTATGCGAATTCTCGACAAAAGCAGCCTTATGCTCGATATGAAGGATTTGGGTTTTGAAGAGGAATCTCTTAGGAAATTTATACAGGCAATTGAAGAGCCATATGGAATCGTTCTTGTGACAGGACCTACAGGAAGCGGTAAGTCAACTACACTGTATTCTGCACTTAGCAGGTTGAATACGAAAGAAGTTCAAATAATAACCGCCGAAGACCCTGTTGAATATAACCTAAAAGGAATAAACCAGGTTCAGGTAAACGAAGAAATAGGTTTCACATTTGCCGAAGCACTAAGGTCATTCTTAAGGCAGTCACCCAATATAATAATGGTAGGTGAAATTAGAGACAATGAAACTGCCGAAATCGCTGTTAGAGCTGCATTGACGGGTCATCTTGTTCTATCGACGATACATACAAACGATGCTCCGAGCACCGTCAATCGACTGGTGGATATGGGTATTAAACCCTTTATGGTAGCGGCATCTTTGAACCTTATCCAAGCTCAAAGACTTGTTAGAAAAATATGTTCCGAATGTAAGGAAGAAGTAGAACCTGACCCCGTGCTTCTTAGGGAAGCCAACATAGATCCTACACTGCTTGAGGGCAAAAAGGTTTATAGAGGTAGAGGGTGTGCAAGATGTAATCAAACAGGTTACAAAGGAAGAATTGCAATAACGGAAGTTTTACCTATTACGCCTATTGTAAGGGAATTGATTCTTAAGAATTCTCCGGCTGCAGCAATTAGAGAAGGTGCAAAAGGAGAGGGTATGCATACATTGAGAGACGATGCACTCGTTAAAGTAAAAAAAGGAATAACAACACTCGAAGAAGTAACCAGAGAAACAGCTTCACTATAATAAACCAAGAATGGTAAATACTAAGAAGAACAAGCGAATACAGGAAAACGGAACTTCGACTTTTTAAATAGGGGGAACTATGACAATAACACAATTGTTGGAAGAATTGATTTCAAGAAACGGCACTGATCTTCACCTAACTGTCGGAGCACCACCAGTGATACGTATCGACGGAGACCTGGTGCCAACCAGCCACGAAGTGCTCACCCCAAAGGTCACAAAAGACCTGGTCTACAGCCTTCTTAATGATGAACAGAAAAAAAGATTTGAAACAACCAGAGAACTTGACCTCTCTTTTGGAATTCCGAACCTTAGCCGCTTTAGGGGAAACGTTTTTATGCAAAGAGGTGCAATAGCAATGGCAATCCGAACTATTCCATATCAGATTCGAAGCTTCAAGGAATTAGGACTGCCACCTGTTGCAGCAGAACTTGCAGCACGGCAGAAAGGACTTATACTTGTAACCGGACCTACTGGGAGTGGAAAATCGACAACATTAGCTACTATGATAGATAAGGTAAATAATGAGAGAAGGTCCCATATCGTAACGGTCGAAGACCCAATAGAATATCTTTTTAAGCACAAAAAATGTATAATAAATCAGAGACAGGTGGGAGACGATACAAAAAGCTTCGCGAATGCTTTGAAATATGTGTTAAGACAGGACCCTGATGTAGTTATGGTGGGAGAGATGAGGGACTTGGAAACTACCGAATCAGCATTGAAAATCGCAGAAACAGGTCACCTCACTTTCGCTACGCTTCACACTAACTCTGCAGCAGAAAGCATAACACGTATCATAGACATATTTCCAACGAACAGACAATCTCAGGTGCGAACACAGCTTTCATTTGTTATTCTTGGAATCCTCACCCAAACACTTATCAAAAGGGTAAGAGGTGGAAGGTGCCTGGGGCTTGAAATACTTGTAGCAACTCCGGCTGTAAAAGCTCTGATAAGAGACGATAAAGTTCACCAGATATATAGTCATATTCAGGCAGGTCATAAATATGGTATGCAGACGATGAATGAATCACTCTATAGTGTCTATATGAAAAAAGAAATTTCTCTTGAAATGGCCTTTGCTCATTCAAGAAATCCGGAAGAACTTCAGAAGATGATAGAACAGCAAAGTAAGGTAAATGTTTAATTTTATTTAATCTGGAGGTAATAAATGCCTACTTTTGTATGGAAAGGTAGAACTGCATCGGGAAGGGTTACAACAGGGGAGATGGTTGCAGAAAACCAGGCTGATGTTCTTAAAGCATTAAGAACAAAAAAAGTCATACCCGTTTCTGTTAAACCAAAACCAAAACAAATGTCTCTATCACTCTTTGGCGGAAAAAGGCTCAGCACAAAAGAACTTGCTATCTTTACAAGACAATTTGCTACGATGATAAATGCTGGCCTCGCCCTGATGGACTGTCTCGAAACCCTTAAGAAACAGGTTAGCAAACAAGGTTTCAAACAGGTTTTAGCCGAGATAACGGAAGACATTGAAGGAGGAGCAACACTAGCCGATGCCCTTGCAAGACAGAAAAGGAGTTTTTCGGACCTTTATATAAATATGGTTGCCGCGGGTGAAGCAGGAGGTGCGCTCGACAACATACTAGTACGACTTGCCACATATTTGGAAAAAACCGCCGAAATTATTAGAAAAATAAAAGGTGCTATGATATATCCTGCAATGATTACGATAGTCACAATAGCAGCTGTAGCAATTCTTCTCGTCTTCGTCATTCCAATCTTCGCATCGATGTATCAAGGAATGGGCGCATCCTTGCCGATGCTCACTCAGATAATACTAAATATCAGTCACATTTTGAGAAGATACTTCCTGATTGTTATTGTTGTAGTTATAGCAATTGTTATCGCCGTGAGGATGTATGGAAAAACACAAAACGGAAGATTGGTAATCGATCAACTTATGCTTAGAATTCCAGTCCTGGGTGACCTTTTGCAGAAGACGGCTCTTGCCAGGTTCTCGAGAACCCTATCGACACTTCTTGCTAGCGGAGTCAATATCCTCGATGCACTTGAAATAACCGCAAAAACATCCGGGAACAAAGTCGTTGAAATCGCCATAATGCGTGCACGAGACAGTATCAAGGAAGGTGAGACAATTGCCAGCCCACTGTCGCAGGAAAAAAGGATTTTCCCTCCAATGGTTATACAGATGGTTTCCATCGGCGAAGCAACTGGAGGCATAGATGATATGCTAAACAAGGTTGCAGATTTCTATGAAACCGAAGTGGATTCAGCGGTTGAAAATCTAATGGCTGCTTTGGAACCTATTATTGTCGTGGTTCTCGGAGCCGTAATAGGTGTTATTGTCGTAGCAATGTATTTACCTATCTTCCAAATGGCTTCAACATTTATGGGTTCACAGTAGGATGAAAAATGGGAAAAGATGAGCGGAAATTCCCCGCGTAGATTAATAATAGTACTTCGTCCCATTATCTCAACCCTTGTATTAGGACCTGAAATCTTCTTTAGAAAAAGCGACCCTTTCACTCAGGTTTTTCCACTTGTCATTGTTATTTTCCTTAGTTACTTGGCAAGCATAATCTTCTACTTAATCTTGAAAACCGGTAAACGAGGTCGTGTTTATGACTTCGCACAGAGTGTAACCGACACAATAATCGTTACAGGACTCGTTACTTTCACGGGAAGCGTAAACAGTCCTTTCACTCTTCTTTTCTTCCTGAATATACTTGAGGGTAGCTTTTCCCTTCATCCAGCCGGTGCTTTCACCGTAACAACAATTGCTGGTGCAGCACTCATTGCGAGCGAAGTACTGTGGATGAATCAACACCTTTCTTCGGAAATCAACATAACAATCTTCAATATAGAAGCGATGCATTACTTTTTGAAAATCTTTATTTTTGTTCTATTTTTCTACCTATCTTCCGCCCTTCTAATATATTTCAGGGGAAAATTCTCCACAGATTCTCTGGTTCTCAAAGACATTCGAATGACAACCGATGACATACTCGAAAACATTCACTCGGGGATTATCACCATTGACAAAAATTCAAGGATCAAACACTGTAATCCTGCAGCGGTTTCCATCCTCTCTTTGGATAGCAAAAAATCACTCTCAAGTTCTTTTGAAAAACTTCTCCCCGAAAGATTAGAGGAACTCGGAGAGTTTATCTCAACCTTCTCCGGGAACGAGCGCAAACAGAAAAAACTGATTGTTTCAAATGCTTTTGACAAAGAAATCCCGATTATGGTTACTGTATCACCGATGAAAAGAGAGAACATTAACTACGGAGGAATATTAATAAGTATCGTTGACCTAACAGAGGAGGAAGAAGTTAAAAAGAGACTCCGAACTACCGATAGAATGAAAACAGCTCTGGAACTATCGGCAGGTATAGCTCACGAAATTCGAAACCCTCTTGCATCGATTCAAGGCGCTCTTGAAGTTATAACAGAGCAGATTAAAACCAGCGATGAGAAAGTTACAAAACTTGTCGGTCTTGTTCTAAAAGAAGCAGAAAGATTGAATAATATTATCGAAAGGTTCCTGCAATTTGTTCGTATACCAAAAGGTGAACGGAAGAATGTCGATCTTTCATATATCCTGAGAGATGTTATAGAACTTGTAAAAAATCACCCTTCATACAACAGAGGAATCGAAATAACGATTAACTTTCCCGAAAAGAACACAGCCATAGTCTTTGCAGATCCCGAACAGATAAAGCAGGTTTTTATCAATATTCTGTTAAACGCTTTTGCTGCTTTGGGGAAAAATGGAAAAATAGATATCTATTTTTCAGCAAAAAACAACTCCTGCGGAATTACATTCAAGGACAACGGAAAAGGGATGTCAAAACAAGATTTAGAAAGAATATTCCAACCATTCTATTCAAAAACCAAAGGCGGTTCGGGTTTGGGACTTTCGGTTGCCCATAGGATTATTGAACAACATGGTGGTGAGATAATTGTGGATTCAGAAAAAGGCAAGGGCAGCAATTTCACCGTGTGGCTTCCCCTCCAGAAAATAATTACCTAAGAGATGAATAATCCGAAATCAAAAAAAAATAGATCCATCCTGGTTGTCGATGACGAGGAAGGAATTCTCGAATGGCTCAAGATTGCACTGGAAAGAGAAGGTTATGAAGTAGAAACAGCATCAGGTGGACAAAAAGCCTTAGAAGTCGTTGCGACCAGATTTTTCCACTGTGTTATCACTGACATCAAGATGTCAGGAATGGACGGTCTTGAACTGCTAAAAAAATTAAAAAATGACAATCCGGATATTATTGTGCTGCTAATTACAGCATACGGAACATTCGAGAGTGCTGTAGAAGCCCTAAGAGCAGGAGCAAGTGATTTCATTACAAAACCGTTTAGAATTAATGAGATAAAATTCAGATTAAATAATGTCTTTGAAAAAGAGCAATTGAGACAGCAAAACATCTTCTTGAAGAATAAAATGGTAAAACAGGAGAGCAAAATTATTGGCAGTAGCAAAAAAATAATTGACCTTCTCGCTCTTATTGACAAGGTTGCTCAAACAGATGCAACCATTATGATATACGGAGAAACAGGAACCGGAAAAGAACTTATCGCTAAAAGGCTTCACAATAAAAGCAATAGGAAAAACGAACAATTCGTCACATTGAATTGTAGTGCCCTTCCAGAAACACTGCTCGAAAGTGAACTCTTTGGATACAAAAGAGGTGCCTTCACTGGCGCTGTTCAAAACAAGAGAGGACTTTTTCAGGTTGCTGACGGTGGAACCTTTTTTATGGACGAGGTTGGAGAAATAAGCCCAAAGATACAGGTCAAATTGCTCCGTGTGCTTCAGTACAAGGAAATAGTCGCCTTAGGTGATACAAAAACCGTAAAAGTGAATGTTCGTCTGATTGGAGCAACGAATAAGAATCTCGAGGAATCCGTTAAGAAAGGAGAATTCAGAGAAGACCTTTTCTACAGACTCAATGTCATTCCCGTATTCATTCCCCCCTTAAGAGATAGGAGAGAAGATATACCGCTTCTTGTAAACAATTTTACACAACATTTCACAAGAAAACTCAATATTCCACCAAAAGAATTCTCAAAAACAGCAATGGATAAGCTCAAAGAGCATAATTGGCCTGGGAACGTGAGAGAACTTGAAAATTTCGTCGAACGCACTATGATTCTCATAGAAGGTGATAAAATAAGTGAAGAAGATATCTATCTCATTATTCATTCGGATATCCCGGTCAAAGAAGATGTGACGCTAAAAGACTTGCAAGATAGCGCAATACGAGAAGCAATCAAAAAATGCGGGGGCAATAAGACAAAAGCTGCAAAACTATTAGGTATACATCCTGCAACCCTGTATCGCAAAATAAAGAAAAGCTTCTCTAAGCAGAAGTAAACCAAACTGAGCTCGAAGTAGATAATTCTTTTAATTGATGCCAAACTGTGTTTTGGTGCACATTAAACTGAAGAATTTTTTAAAAAAAGCATGAATATAATTCTTACTCATAAAGGTAACCTCGTTAAAAAGTATGGTAAGGACACAACGTCAAAAGTATTGAACGCAATAAAAGAGCTTGCAAATCTGAAAGATGGCAAATTCTATATTATTGACAGACTAAAAGGTACATTGGCTAAGTTTAATTTCAAAACCAGGATAGAACCTGAAAAACTGAAAACCTTTTTTGATGCAATTGAAAAAAACTTCAAAATCAAACTTGATTTCCTTATTGTTGGAGGAAATTCCATTATTCCCTTTTATATAACAGAGAACCCTACACCTGATCAGGACAGATATTTGCTGACAGATGCTCCTTACGCTTCAAGTGACAATGATTACCTGATTCCACAGAGAGCCCTTGGAAGAATTCCCGATTCTACTCCCAAATCACCCGATTTCCTTCTGCATCTTATCGAGCAAGCAATAGATTATCACAGAAAATTAAAAGGTTATCAAAGTAGTTTTGGTTATTCAGCATCCGTATGGAAAGAGGCTTCCAGCGAAGTATTCAAAGCAATTAAAAACACAGAGCAGCTAAAGATATGTCCACCCTGTAACGTAAAAAACCTTAAGAAGAATTGGTTAAAAAAGAGACTTTTGTACTTCAACCTGCACGGCTCAAAGGCATCTCCAAACTGGTATGGACAACGAGCAGCAGACGATCCAGATAATTTCCCTGTTTATCCCATTGCGATTGCACCTACTTCCATTCCCACTCTCAAGCGAACTGTAATTTACTCCGAAGCTTGCTATGGTGCCTGGATATTCGAAAAAACAAAGATCGAATCGATGGCTCTTAGATTTCTCGAAAAAGGAGCAATGGCTTTTGTGGGATCAACCGCTATTGCTTATGGCCCCCCTCATCCACCTTCAAGAGAAGCAGACCTTTTAGGGAAATATTTCTTTCAATATGTCGAAAAGTGTATTCCCTTTGGTGATGCACTAAAAAATGCAAAAATAGACTTTGCAAAGAAGATGGTACGTACGCAAGGATTTCTTGATGACGATGATAAGAAAACCCTTCTTGAGTTCCAGCTTTACGGTGACCCATCCTTAACACTTTTGAACAAATAGAATCAAATTTATAACAGAACCTTTTTACGATTGAAATGTCTATAAGTAAAGAGAAGATAAAAGTGGAAGAGACATTCGAGAAACTCGTAATGAGCCATTATCAAAGAATTTTCAATTATGTCTATATGCTCACGAACGATTATGAATTATCCAAAGACTTAACACAGGATACCTTTGTTAAAGCCTATATCTCTTTCAGAAGGCTAAGGAGAAAAGATGCTTTTCCTGTCTGGATTATGAGAATCGCAAGAAATCTATCGATAAATCGAATGAGAAAAGAGAAGCTCAGGGGAATAAGATTTATCTCTCTGTTTACAAAAAAATTTGAAAAAGAACTAATCGATACTTTAAACGACCCGGTAGCACCTCTTGAGGAAAATATAGAGACAAAAGAAGAAGAAACTATTGTCAGAAAAGCACTCTATGAAATCCCATCGAGAATGAGAGAAGCATTAATACTCAGGGAATGGGAAAACCTTTCCTACGAAGAGATAGGTAAAATTATGAAAATATCTAAAAAAGCCGTTAAATCATTAATCCATAGGGCTAGAGAAACGATAAAGAAAAGGTTGGTGGGAAAAGATGTGTTCAAGTAACTTATTGGAATGTAAGAAAATACGAATACTACTTTCTTCATACATTGATGATGAACTCGATAAAGAGCAGACGAAAATGGTCAGGTTACATCTTACCTCTTGCACTGACTGCAACAAGGAATATCACGGTCTCTTGAAAATTCGAGGAATCATAAGACATTTGCAGGAAATCCAAGTAGATTATGACATCCCTGAAAACATCTTTAAACGGATCGATGCCGCAAGAAGACTCCCGGAAACGCTATGGTTCCCTGTTACAATAAGAGTTGCCTTAGTTCTGGCAATCATAGTCAACATAGGAATACTCAGCCTATTCAGAAACTATAAGCAAGAAGCTCCAAAATTTTCAGCTTACAAACCAATAAAAGTCGAAAACATCATACTTGAAAAAGAACAGAATGTGATTGAAGTAAGTTTTTCTTCTCCTGCAGAAGATACCATAGAGAAATTCATTCCCCCGAAAGTTAAGAATTTCGAAAAACCAACATACCCGGAAAGCTTCTGTGCAAAAAATATCCAAGGAACTGTTATCTTGAATATTGGAGTAAGTGCAGGTGGTAAAGTTGAAAATATAAAAATGGCCAAATCGCTTAGCTCTGAAGCAGATTCGCTTGCACTTATATCTGCGAATGCAATGAAATTCTTCCCAGCAAAGGTCGGGACTCTGAACGTTAACAGCAATATTATGGTAACATTCGTTTTTAAGGTTTCTTTCTCATATTGAGTGGTTAAACCCTCCACTCACTTGAGTGCGCTTCAGCGCTGGCAACGATGCAATTTAGTGACCATTCACTATCATCCAGTAGTACAAAGAAAAAAGTGGAAAACCAACTATTTTCATAGATTTTCTTCTTTTACTTTTTCGTTTTTCTCTTGACTTTTCTGTCATTTAGGCTTATTTTATCCAAAATTTAGTAAAGAAAACCAGATGGGGGTAATATGCAAGTTCCAATAGTTGATTTAGTTTCACAATATAAGAATTTAAAAAGAGAAATAGATGAAGCAATAAATAGAGTTCTTTCACATGCCCATTTTGTGTTTGGGAAAGAATTAGAGACCTTTGAATCCGAACTTGCAGAATTCGTTGGGACTGAATATGCACTCGGCGTAGCGAATGGAACCGACGCTCTTCTTCTTTCGCTATATGCATTAGACATAAAAGAAGGGGATGAAATTATAACGACACCTTTTACCTTTTTTGCATCAACTGAAGTAATAGCAATGCTAAAAGCAAAACCTATTTTTGTGGATATTAAAGAAGACAGCTTTAATATAAATCCTGAATTGATTGAAAACAAAATCACCGGGAGGACAAAGGCAATCCTTCCCGTGCACCTGTTTGGACAATGTGCGGATATGAAACACATTAGCCAGATCGCTTCCAAACACGATCTCTTTATTGTTGAAGATGCAGCACAGGAAATTGGGGCAAAATTCAATGGGAAAATGGCGGGAAGTTTTGGCAATACTGCAGGACTGAGCTTCTTTCCGACAAAGAACCTTGGTGCCTGCGGCGATGCAGGTGCAATCCTCACAAACAGCCGTGAACTTTACGAAAAAATCAAACTTCTCCGGATTCACGGTTCTGTGAAGAAATACTATCATCAGTCCATTGGTTTCAATAACAGATTGGACGCTATTCAGGCTGCAATACTCTCAGTTAAACTAAAATACCTTAACACATGGAACAATAGAAGGCATAAAATAGCATCAAAATATAATGAAGCACTAAAGGACTATGTAAAAACCCCTGCTGAAAAAGAAAACTATCACTCAGTTTATCATCAGTATACAATAATGACAGATAAAAGAGATAAACTTAAATCTTACTTGCAGGAGAAAGGTGTGGTTTCGGCAATCCACTACCCAATCCCTTTGCATCTTCAAGCTGCTTTCGAATATCTCGGTCACAAAACCGGAGATTTTCCTGTTTCAGAAAAGGCAGCACTTCAGGTTTTTTCGCTTCCCGTTTATCCGGAACTGACAGATGATATGGTAGGTTATGTAATAGAGAAGGTTTCGCAATTTTTCAAATGACGCAACGATGGGGTTTAATCCCTTCCAGAAACTGGTACGTTACAATGAGATACTGAACCCATACTGAAACAAGTTCAGCATGACAACTCACAAAGTTCTCATCCTGAGCAATGTCATCCTGAAATCATTTCAGGCTCTCGATGTTAAACTGTCATTCCTGAGTTTCATCAGGATAGGTCTGAGCAAACAAAGCGTTTTAACCCCGAGGAATCTATCAAAAAATGGTAAAACTTAAAAGATTAATACTATTCACTTTTGCTTTAGAGCTTCTTATTCTTACTAAAACTTCTGCGAACTACATCTGGCCCATAGACGGTAAGATACTGCTGAATTCCAACTTTGCCGAATGCAGACCAAATCATTTCCACGCCGGGATTGACATACACGCAAAAGAAGCCACACCGCTTAAAGCAATTGAAGATGGCTATGTCTGGCATATAGCTGTAAATCCTTTTGGTTATGGGAAATCACTCTTTTTAAAGCTTGATGACGGAAGAACCGTTATATATGCCCATCTTCAAAAATTCTCAAAAAAGCTCAATCAAATTGTCGAACTTGAGCAGCAAAGAAGATTCTCCAATAGAATAACTTTGTATTTCAAAAAGGAGCAGCTTAAAGTAAACAAGGGCGAACTTGTTGGTTATGTGGGTCGCACAGGAGCCATTGGTGCTCATCTCCATTTCGAGATTAGGGATTCCCAGAACATGCCCATCAATCCGCTGGTAACAGGATATTCCATTATCGATTCGATGCCTCCGTTGATACAAGCTTTTCAGGTTACACCCCTTGACGAATCATCCTTTGCCTCCGGTTCACCTTTCCCTATTATCCGAAAAACCCATTATAACGGTAGATACTATACCATCAACGATACAATAAACATAAATGGCACTTTTGGTCTTGAAATATGTACCCGTGATTATCAGAATGAACATTCGATGGGATTGAATATACAGAAGATTGAATTGTTCGTTAATGGAAAACTTACTTTTCTTTCGGATTTTCGAAGGTTTTCTTACACATATACGAAAGAAGTTGAACTGGAGTTTAATTACAACCTGTACAGAACAGGGGCAGGTAGATTTCACAGACTCTATAAATACGGAGATAATCACCAGACATTCTATAAGAACGGGTCTGGACTTATCGAAAATGTAGAACTGAAAAACATAAATGAAGTCAAAATTGTGTGTTATGATGCAAACAGTAATAGAGCTATCCTAATATTCTTTCTTAAAAAGACGAAGAAAACAGTCCAAAATGATAATATCAAAGGCGTTACTCAAACCGAAGGTATATTTTTCTACCGTAACCTGATTAAAATCGTGCTTCCAAATGTACGGAATACGAAAATAAAAAAACGCAAGGGTATGTTGAATAAATATGGAGAATTTCGCAGGCAAGGAGACTGGGTCGTAGGATATTTCCGCCTACCCCCGAAAAAGGCTGGGCAATGTTCTCTGGTTGTTGGAGAGACGACATTTGACTTCGATTACAATACGGTATTACAGGATTCCGGAGGAACCATTTCAACTACTGATGCACAATTTCTTGTTGACATCGAAAAAAACAACTCTTATGAAGATCTTTTTGCAAGAGTAAGGAAAACAAAAGAAAGCATTCCTATGGGATTAAAACTCAAACAAGGATGTTATCAGGTAGAACCACAGGGCGCTATTTTTCGAAAAGCAGTTACGATTATTTTCCCCTATCCTGTCGCGCATTCGAAAAAACTTGGCATTTATAAGAAACAGAAAGACGGATGGCTTTATCTGGGCTGTAAATATAGTCTCTCAAAAAGAGCTTTCCTCGCTGATAGCAGACATCTGGGGACATTCGCTTTGATTGAAGACGACTCTTCTCCGCTTATCAGTGACTTCCATATCGTCAAACACGAAGATATTATCAAAAAAATATTTTTTAAGGTAAAAGATATTGGAACTGGCTTCAGAACGCAAGATATAGAAATAGAACTCGATAACACCCGATTCATACCTGCTTACGACCCTTACAGGGACGAAGTAAGTTATCTATTATTTGATAAGAAAATTAAAGAAGGTGGACATACGGCAGAGATTAAGGTGACTGACCGCGCAGGCAACAAGAGTTCTCTTTCGATCTCCTTTTAAACATATTTCGACAGGGAATTAAAGAGATTTGAATTTTCTTCTTTGCAAATTATTGTCTTCTTATTGCAATAATAACTGTCAGGAAAATTATGAGCAGGCCTGTTAATACATTACTCCATAGGTAAACCAATCTGTGTTGCCAGAGAATTAAACCCGAAACAATAACCCATACAGCAACCAGAAAATAAACCCAGTATCTCCACATCGTTAACAACTCCTTAAATGAATTGATATCCTTTTTACGCAATAACAGAAGCAAAGAAACTATTATAAGTGATATTGAAATAACAATCGGTACAAGAACAGGGGCAAGCCAAACTCGAGGAATTAGAAATAACACATCGTTTGTGAAAAGTCTCTCGGGCCAGCCAATAAGAATACGGAGCCAGACATAGTAGAATATATCCCAGATACTGAATGCAAAAAGAAAATATGCAATCCGCCTCAGAATATTTTTCCTCTCGGTCAGAATACCTAAAGATGTAAGCATTATAATGGTGGCAAATTCCCTTCCTGCTTCAATTAAAAGTATTTTCAAAGGAATTGTCTTCAGTGACTCCTGTGTTATAATGTGAAAACCTTCCGGATAATACAATGCACGCAGGTAGACAACCACAGCAGATTCCATATAACCCATTGCAGCAGCAAACAAAAAAAGTCCAAAAAGCTTTAATTTCGCTTCTCTTTCCAATCTCATAAGTACACTTCCCGCATGCTAACCCTGTGTAATACCATTATGTGAAAGCATTTTCCTATTACACGGGGTAAAGCCTGCTCCTACCAATATGCTGTCATTCTGAGTGATTCTTTCCATATAAACCCGGAAGAATCTATGCCTGAGATTATTCGGTCGTTTCACTATCTCAGAATGCCACATTTCTTTCTGTCATTGCGAATATTTTAAGTCCCCTCTAAAAAGAGGGGTGTCATATACCGTATTGCATATGACGGGGTGTGTAATACCTTGTCATTATATAACAGTAACCAGAAACAAAAGTCAAGCTCAAAATAAAAAGAGGTGAAGGGTGGTAAAACCCTTCACCTCTTAAGTAACTTCCATTCTCTGAATATTACTTCACGATTGTCAATCTCTTTGTGAATGCTCCATCCGGTGTCGAAATCTTCAGAAAGTAAACTCCCGAACTAGCTGAACCTACATTGATCTCTGTTGTGTAACTGCCCACAGTTCTGTGCCCATCAGCGAACGTCTCAACCAATCTTCCAGTGGCATTGAAAAGAGCAATCTTTACCTTTCCATCTTTCTTAATATTGTAAGAAAGTTTTGCTATATTTCTTGATGGATTTGGCGTAAGATGCAAAAAGTGAGCATCATCTTTGCTCTTATCTTGTTTTATGCCTGTAGTAAAATCAAATGCATCGCACCAGGTATTGACAGAACCAAATTCACGGTAAACTAAATACCCACCTGAACAATCGCTGCTGTAGTCAATCCTACCACCATACTCGCCAGTGATGCTGTAATCATTGTGAACTCCTCTATCTTCCCATACAGTTGGGCTGGTTGTTCTTGAAAATGCATAAACGAGCGAATCAGGTCCTGCTTCCGGAATAGTGGCAAGTGCACGCAACAAGGTACTATTGTATGAAACACGAACATAAGGGTATTTCATATCCCAGGTACTATGTACATAATTTGTAACTGGCCATGGAGCTCCTGCTGCCCAACTTGTTCCACCGTTTGTAGTGTGACTAACGCGAATGCTTGCATTACCAATACTGTTCATCTGGCGGTATAGAATCCATGCAACCTGTGATGAACCGGGTGTGGTCCGTCCTGCAGCAACTGACGGATTGAAGTTACCATAAACATTAGATTGAACGGTTTCGAAATGAAAAGATGGGCTTATCAGGTTGTTGGTATATCTACCGACACGGATATCGGTAGTGTCATAGTTTTGGTATACAATATAAACATATCCATCACCACCAGCACAAACTGCAGCATTCCTCGAGTTGCCTGCAACGTTACGATGATTACCCCAGCTGGATGTATAGTCAGAAGAACTCTCCATGTCAATGCCCTCGTTTGTGCTTTGCCATGCGATGAATATGTGCTGTGGGGTTTCAATATTGCGGTCGACACTGAAATTCTCGAGTGTATCACCTGCAACGACTATCTGTGTCCATTGTACACCTGAGGTGTCTGGATGCATACGTAGGACCCACAAACCACCACTGGAGCCTGCGCCGTCATAAAGGCAGAAGCTGTAAACCCACGTCACTCCTGACTCATGACCTATCAATATTTCATGGTCTCTGATGCCACCGGTGCCTGAGGCGCCTGCCTGGGTCGTAAAATGTTGCCAGGTCACTCCTCCATTTGTAGAACGGTAGGTATAAACTGTGTCATATATTCCGGTATGAGGCACGAGTAATGATGCGTACATATCCCCGTTTTGCTCATCCTGGTCGGTCGTGATTGTACCCCAGGTGGGTATACCATGGCTCATAATCAAAACATCGCTTCCCCACAAAGGTATGCTACCCGAATTGCCTCCGATGTCGGGTCCATAATATGGAGCATTCGCTGACGGTGCGATATCCGAATAATCAGTGAAATCTTCCGCATCAATAGCTACACTAACCCGACCCTCGTCATCAACCGTTACATTGGAACTTGATTCGTGAAACCAGGGATTATTTTGTGGTTCTGTAGGGTGAAATGTTGTTTGCTCAGCCATTAAAGGTAAAGCGAAAATCGCCAAAGTCAAAACAAATGCAAATACTTTCATTTCTTCTCCTCTTTAGTTAAAAGTTAAATAAACTTTTCTTTCCCACCTCCTTTCAATTTTTTTCTTGCATTTTTTATTGATGCAAGATTTATTATAACACTTCATTTGAAAAAAGTCAAGTTTTTTTCTCTTTTAAACAGTTTTTCCGCTTGACTGAGACTACCCTGTAACCCTACTTCGTGTCCAGGGACAGGCGTCGGGATTTCCACATACCTCTACTCTTCTCCGATTCCCTCATTGTCTCGAATAGAAACAAGCCTGACAATGCTCGGTCGTTCGCAAAATAAAAAGAGGTGAAGGGTAAAACCCTTCGCCTCTTAAGTAACTTCCATTCTTTGAATATTACTTCACGATTGTTAATCTCTTTGTAAATATTCCATCCGGTGTCGAAACCTTCAGAAAGTAAACACCAGGTGTAATAAAGTTTGTACTTAATTCTGATGTGTAACTCCCAGCTCTTCTATAACCATCCACAACCGTGTTTACCAATCTCCCCGCTGCATTATATACGCTTAGATGGACATTTCCCGGTTTCGTAATAGCATAGGAAAGCGTTGCCTTATTCCTTACGATATTTGGAGTCACTTTCACATAGAAGGAAGACGGTGATTTAACAGGGGTTTCGGCTACTGCAACATCACTTCTATCAAAGTAGCAAATCCCATAATCATACAGTGGATTTCTGTAGAGTATGCCGTATGCACCAGAACCCACAAACTCGATTTCAGGCCTTATATCTCCTGTCATATTATGATCATTAAACTGTTCGGGAGTTGACCATGCACCGGAATACGGACGCCATCTGTAATAACCAGATGTAACACTCGAGCCCCGATAAACGCAGTGTATTCCCCCTGCTCCTCGCAGTGTGGCATCTGGAGCATAGTTGTTTTCTGTTGTAGAGCCGACATTCCCATAATACCAGGAACCACCACCATACTGAATAAGGTATTGTACTAAATTATATGTATTATGATAATTAAAGGCACAGAAAAGGGTATCGTCATGCCCACCGCAAGAGGTTGTATAGTAATTATATGTGCTGTTTATACCATAAGTATACAGATTATCAAATGTAGAAAAATCAGCACCATAAATTTTAACCTGGTTCGCATCGTTAATAAATGATATAATTAAAGCATAAGTCGAGTAATTTAGATTCCAGTTCATATCGAGTCCCTGTAGCGCATCCGTTATATTCATGGCTATTCCTGTCCAGGTAACACTGCTAGGAATATTCCAGTAGAAATGAGTAACTCCACCGTTTTCAATACAACAGAAGTATAACCTGTTGTTATATTGATCCTGGTTACTTGAGATTTCTAAATCTGTTATTTCGGTGGTATTAAAGATATTGTAGGTTGAGCTACCGTTAGGCATTGTATCAGGTTGCCCGTCTGCTGCCTTGAAACGTTTCAGCCATGCCATTGAATTTGGGCTAGCAGAACCACCGCCTGAATAAGCTACATAAAAATGATTAGCAACACAACAGACATCCAAATCGTTCATCACATAGGTGAATCCACCTAATGCGTAGGTTTCTGCCCAGTTAGCACCTCCATCAGTAGAAATATTTGCCGTGTATTTACTTCCCTGACCGTCACCAGTGAATCCGAGCATTGCAAAAAGGTTGTTATTACTATTGTGATGGTCCATTGCAAGCACGAAAACACTATCCCTTGCGCTCACTTGCACATCACTTCCCCAATCTGAATATGGGGCAGGAATAGGGTTTCTCCAGTTTATCCCAAGCAGTGCATTGCCTTTTATCCCCTGTATTTCATTGAGTTGACTGAAAAGCAAAAGCGCTTCATCAAAATAACCGTTGTTCCATTTTTGCTCTATAGCCATGGCAAATGTCGCTGCATTCTCTGAAACAGGTCCCATAAACTCAATGTTTATCCTGGCATTTTGCCTTTCTTGTTCAGTAAGAGTTTCAAGATTGTAATAGAATGGATTATTCTCCACCCCAACAGGTACTGCAACCTTCATATCAGACATATCAGTTACATTTACAGTATTATATGTTTTAACAGCACTCGTGGGGATAGGAGAGTTCGGATCCATCGGAATAACTTCTGAGGCACTCAATGCTACGAAAAACAAAAGACATATCATTACAGCTATTAAGACTTTCATTCTTTCTCCTTAATAGTTAAAGATTAATTAAAACAACTTTTATCTTCTCACCTCCTTTCTCTTCTCTTGCATTTGTCTTATGTACAGGATTAACTTATAACACTTCATTTGAAAAAAGTCAAGGGGTTTTTTCTATTTTTTACAAATATCTCCTCACCTTCACTCAAGCTTCCTTCAAGACCCCACTCATTACCCTCTCTATCAACGATAAGCTTGCTTCCATTTCTTACTGCTTTTACCATTTCAGCACTAAGAACATGTTTGACTTTCATCCCCTTGAAAATACGAGTTTCTTTGCCGTTTAAGTAAACCTTAATCTTTGTTGATTCTTCCATCAGTTTTTGCATTTATTGCTTTGTGAGTTTTTATATAGTCAATTATTATATCACTTACAACCAGACCTGTATCCAGATAATCCCTTCCATTTTTGAAGGTTTTATATCCATCACCGCCTGCAGCAAGAAAATCGTTCGTGCTAATCGTATAAGTTTTATTCACATCAATCTGTTTGCCATTAATGCCGAGCGTTTTAATTTTCCCATTTATTATCTCAATCTTTATACCCGAGACCTGGAGAAAACCTCCCGAACCTGGTTCTATTAAAGCAAAATGAGAGAGTATTTCAAGCACCTCACTGCCTTTCAACTTCATTGTTACAAGATGTCCTCCAAAAGGAAAAGCATTTATCACATCACCTGCTGTTATATCTCCGCTGTCGATACTTGCCCTGATGCTTCCGGCATTGATGAATGCAATATCCTTTCCAACCGTCCCTCTCAAGATATCTGCGACCAGGTCCCCAAGATTTGTTTCTTTATTCCTGACATTTTCTCTTTCACCATCAAGCAGGGCAAACGCTTTTCCAATGACCTCATCCAGTTTTTTGTCAAGCCTTTTCGCATACTCTGAAATTACAGTCTTTACAGTAGAATCCTCCCCGATATCCTCTGTAACGGGAATTAATTCACCCTTGAAACCTGCAATCTTCCCATCCTCTATATCAAGGTCAAGCCTTCCAACGAATTCGCCGTATTCATAAGCCTGACATATAATGATATCGTTTACCACGATAGGAGTATCAATCTTTGTATGCGAATGACCACCAATAATTATGTCAATCCCATCTATGGATTCTGCAAGCTTCTTGTCCATCGCAAAACCTAGATGAGTGACTGCAACAGTAATACCTTCAGGTTCTCTTTCTTCAATGATTTTTTTTGCCGTCTCCACAGGGTCAAGAAAGACAAGCCCAAGAACATTTTTAGGATGTGTTGTAATGGGTGTTTCTTCGGTAACCAGTCCAAGAAAATTAATATGTATACCCCTTATATTCCTTGTGAAGAAACTCGTAAAAATCGGCGTTTTCCCTCTCTCTGAAACAACATTTGCTCCGAGAATAGGAAAATCAGCCAATTTCCTTAATTTATTCAAATTTACCTGCCCATAATCAAATTCATGATTACCAACAACCATTCCATTGAGCCCCATCTTGTTAAGACAGATAAAATCCGGTTCACCTTTGAACATTGTACTCATCGGCGTTCCCTGGAGTACATCACCAGCACAAAGGAAAATAGTTGGGACTTTTTTCCCTGCATTCTCCTGTCTTATAGATTTTACCACAGTAGCAATTCTTGCCATTCCACCAACCTTGTGTTCATCCTTAAAATGTGCCTTGAACGACCTTATATGTCCGTGATAATCGTTAATGTAAAGAATCGTAAGATGCTCTGGTTTCTCCCTGTGTGACTTAATTGACTTTGAAGTGCAAGAAATCGATACAATTATAAATGTTAGAAAAAACACGTTAATAAATCTTTTCATACTATCTCCTTTCTGTAAATCCCGCAACTGCCTTTTTAAAATATCTATTAGCTGACTACTCCTTTAGAAAAACAGAAAATATCCCTTCCCACAAACCACAATGTTTAGCGGTTTGTATTTCTCTAAACCACCATCTTGATTTTTTAAGGCACACGTGAAACTTTGTGCACCTATAAACTTCTCAGGTTACTTGCCGTCAACCACGATACAGGTAACGGTCTTCGTAATCCCCTTAACCTTGTGAACACCCTCCGTAATGCTATCTGCAAGTGCCTTCACGGATTTACCTTCGATAAAGGCTATTGCGTCGTGTAATCCTGTTAGAAGGTGTGCTCTCTTCACAAACTTTTTTCTGCGCAGTTTGTGGATGACATCCTTTGCTTTACCTGCCTGAACATTTATCAGGATATAAGCCTGAATCATTATACCTCCTTGTTTAAGTGGTTAAAAGTTTCTGACGAATATCCTCAGGGAAAGAACCAATTTTGCCTTTCTGGTCGAGCAGCGCGTGTTTTGTCATTCCTTCCGAAAGAATGTCGCCACCATTGTTTCTAACATAGTAGTGAAATTCCATACTCGCCTTTTTAATCCAACTTATCTCCGTTTCAATTGTCAGTGAATCGTCATAACCTGCTGATTTTTTATATTTTACCCAAACCTCTGTTACAGGAAGCAGAAAACCCTGTTTTTCTATTTCTGCGTAACTCTTCCCTCTCTTCCTTATATATTCGGTTCTTGCCATTTCAAAATACTCAAGGTATCTCGCATAATAAACAAATCCCATTTTATCTACCTCGGAGTATCTCACCCTAACTTTTATTATGTCTCCCATAATTTATGCTTTTAAACCCAAAATAAGCCTATCATTTACCCTGTTATACAAGGGACATCCATCTCCACATAAATTTAAATCGGGACAAACCTTACATTCCTCATGAATATATTTCCTATTTCGTATATACAGTGCTAAATCTGAGTTCCATATGTTATCCCATGAATCCTTTACAATATTGCCCATTGTTTCAAAATAACTCTGACAGGGGATTACATCACCATTCGGTTCTACTGCTATGTTATACTTCGCTGCGGAGCACTGCTTGAGTCCTACACCCTCTACTAAGGGATCAAAAATACAGTAGCGCGTTGGAGTATACCAGATAAAATCCAATCCCAATTCCTCCGCCTTTCGCTTAATTCTTCTCACATACTTACCAATCTCTTCTTCTTCAATCCCCGTACCTACACTGCAACCATTACCTGAATAGATGAGACTATTATAAGCGAATTTCTTAACACCAATGCCTTCAAGAAAATTTAAATGCATTTCTATCTCATCACAATTATCTTTTGTAATTGTGGTATTCGTCAGAACATAAAGTGGGGATTCCAAACAGTTTTTGATTCCCTCCACTGTTTGTTTCCAAGCATCTGTATTTACCATCCTGTTGTGCGTTTTCTCCTTATAGGATTCAATCGTTATTTGAATGTGGTCAAGTCCGACACTAACGAGTTCATTTACAAGTTTCTTGGAGAGTAATCTACCGTTCGTGATTACTCCTGTTACAAGCCCAATTTCCTCAGCATATGCAACGAGTTCAGGAAGGTCTTCCCTTAAAGTTGGCTCTCCTCCCGTAAATGTGATATGTGGAATTCCAATGTCCCATAATTTCCCCATTACCTTCTTCCAGTCATTCGTATCCATTTCGGGAAAAGGAAGTTTTCTTCCCACATAACAGTGTTTACAACTATTATTGCACCTATAGGTAAGTACAATATCCGAACGATACGGTGCCGAAACAGGGGTAGAAAAGGCGTCCACCCTGTCCATCCCCAAAAACATCTCAGGTTCTAAATGCTCACCCGTTGCTATCTCGAGAATCTTGTTTTTCAGCTTCAAATAGTCTTTTTCTGCCCTCTCTTTTTTAACCCTGTATCTGGAGCAAATTTCCTTGACTGCAGTACCATCACTTTCCCCGTCAATAAAAAACTTTGCGAATTGGGCAGCTGTCTTATTCAGATGTAAAATACTTGATGCATTAATGACAACTAAGCCACTTCCGTCATCTTCAATCTTGAGATGTATTCTATATCCTTGATATCTACCTCTTTTACCTCGCCTATGGTACAAACCTGGTTTAATTGATTTTATTGTTTTTTTAAAAAACATTTTGGTTTGTCTGGTTCATTTACTCTATTTATTTTATTTAGTTTGTTCAGTTTTTATTGCCAGTCTTCTTTCACATTAACCAGCGCCAAAAACCTTGCTTTTCTATTTTGTCTTCGGTCTCTCGTCTTCGGTCTCATGTCTCCTATATTGATTTTCGTAATTTCCAATTTCCTAATTTCTGCCTTTCCATCTATTGTATTAGGTTACGGCTACCTTCCCCCACCCGCACAAGCACAGGCACAACCTGCACAGGCACAGGCACACGCACATCCCCCCCCACTTGATGACCACCCTCTACCTGAACTTCTGCTAACAGGGACTGGATTAGTTGCTTTTGTTACTGCAGTTTGAAAACCAGTTAGGTTGCTAACAATCCTGTTTGAAAAATTCTGCATACCTGTAACCATCGAATTTGCGAAATTCGAACCAGGCAGTTGAGGCATAGAAATGCCGGGGCTTTTTATTCCAGCACCAGGGCTAACCCCTGCTGTTGAGCCTGCATATCCCGGATGATACGAACCCCACCACAGAGGAACAATTATGTTCTTTCCGCTAAAAGTATCGTTCATCTTTGTTTCATATTCTCTGTCCATAATTAGCCATTCAAGATTCCTGTCGAAAACTTTGCTCATCAACTCAGGCGTGTTCGCAGCCTTCATCTCGGTCCACGCTCTGTTCAGAATTCCTCTGTAATATTCCCTTGTTTTCTTTCTTGCAAAACCCTTTGTTTTCTTATTTACGGATTTTATGAGTTCTCCGAATGTCTCTCTCAATTTTCTATCCCTAATTTTTCCTTTCTGGTCAATAGCCTTTATAAAACTCTTTTCATAACTACGTAACTCAGGTGCTTCCGCTGCCTTTTTTTCGATTTCAACAATTAGCGGGTCTCTTGTTTTTACCTTTAAAGCACTTTTTTTTATCAGTCCGAAAAGAATCATACTGGCTACTTTGTTTAGAGGAAGTTCCAAGAGAATGGCAGATTCCACTGCTGTAAGACCTCTTTTTATCCCGACACCCTCAACTGAAAGAGCAGGTGGTAGATATTTCATTTTACGCTTTGAGGAATTAATAACTCCAATTACCGCAAGGAAAACGAAGAAACCTACAATAATACAGGGACAGGAACCGGCAAACCTTGCAAGAATGGCTCCAATAAACAAGCCAAAAGAAAATCTATGCTTAACCTTTCTTACAATAGCATCCTTGGGTATATATTTCTTTGGGAAAGAAGCTCCAAAAACATATTGTCTTGACGGAGAAGCACTCGTATTCGTAAATTCATACCATACGTGTCCTGTAGAATCAATCCCAGCATTTGAAAATTTCTTTTCATGATAACGCGTTTCATCCGGTTTCACTCGGTCAGGGAAAACAAAGTAACAAGCAAGGTCAGTCGTTCCAAAGACATATTTACTCCCATACCAGGTTGGGGAAAATACTATAGAGACATAAGAACTATCCTCTGTATCCGGAAATATCATATTCGACGCATTTATACTGAAAAGCAGAATTCCGGTTTCCCCAGGTGCTATCTTATGAGAACCAAGATGAATCTCAACGCCAGGATGAACATATTCGGAGTTCTTGATGTTCTGCAATTTATGTCCTTCTATCTTTGCAGATGCAGATTTCAATACATACCACTCATTCGGCATACCAATATCCACAATATCAATGGGATGTGCACCTTCACCGCAGGTAAATTGAATTTCATAGTTAATAGTGCAGGTTCCATCGCTATTTATATACAGTGCTGAATAGTTTTTGTCGACGCTAAAACTATAATCCTGTGAATGGATGCTTAATTTGAGAGCAAGAAACACGGTAATAAAAACCAAAAAACTCCTTACCATTTGGGAGCCTCCTCGATTTCATACACTGAACCGCAGTAAGGACAGGAAACAACAATTGCTCCTTCTTTCATTGCAATACTATTCTTATCCAATTGTGCACCACATTTTTCACACTTCAATGTTTCCAGCTTAACATCGCCAGACAAATCAATTTTCTGTGTAATCTCCACCTTTTGCTCTCTCGGGTGAAGTCTCCTGAAAACAAAAATTGCAACACCAATCGTTAGACCAATAAACACAAGTCCAACAAAAATCAAAATTAATCCTGTTGATAGACGAGAACTACTGTTAACACCAGGTGTCCCTGCCGACCAGATGAATAGAACACCAAAAAACAAAAAGATTAATGAAAACAATCCTCCAAGAACGAGGATTGCTATCTGAATACAACCAGGTCCTTTTACTCCATCATTCTCTTTAGGCATTTTTCATTCCTTTTCCTTTTATTATCTCAGCGTTCTTTAAAAAAATAACCACAGATTAATCCCCTTAGATGTTTACTATCTAAAAAGGTCAATCTTGTGTAATCTTGTGGTTCCATGGACTCCCTCTATCCTGCCAAATTATGGTTTTTGAAGAGCTCTTGCGAAGTCGGTTTTCTTCCTTTTTCCCTACCACCGAAAACCTTGAAAATAGTATTGAAAACGGGAAGCGTTATTACGAAAGAGAAGAAGATATTCTTAATAACCTTTCTTCTATTCAAGCTCTCTATTCTCTTTAACATTTTCCCCTTGCTGATATTGTTGTCTGGTTTATGAAGTATTCTCATTTAATTCTCTCGTAATTTAGTAATTAAGTAATTAGTAATTTCCTTTTAGTCGTTTAACGACGAATTTCTTCCACAGTCAAAAAGCGTAGAATACTCAGAATGACAATTTACAGCGTCAGCGTTCATTTCACAGCACGAAGCGCGCGTGCCCTGTATGCCATGTAAAATAAGTTCTTCCATTATATAGTAGTGGTCATACGGGGTTTGTTTACACTTTATCCTTCATCCTTTATCCTTGCAGTCACCACCGTTTCTCCGATACTAGTCACTCCGTTTCACTCCTCCCTCTTTACTTTTTTGCCCTTAGAAGTATCCGATACTTTTGAGAATTATTGTGCTATCTCTCCATTTCCTCTTTGTCTTTACAAAAAGCTCAAGAAAAACAGGTCTATTCAGCAAAACCTCTATATTCTTTCTGGCCGAAGTTCCGAGTTCTTTTATCGCCTGTCCTCGCTTACCTATTATTATCTTCTTTTGAGTATCTTTTTCAACCAGTATTACTACTCTAATGTAATCCTTTTTTCCCGCCGACCTTTCGCGGAATTCATCTATATATAAAGCCGTGCTGTATGGAATCTCTTCTCCGTATTGGAAAAATATTTGCTCTCTGATTATTTCGCAAACAAAAAATCTCTCCGATTGGGAAGAAATATCATCCTGTGGAAATAGAGGTGACCCTTTAGGTAGATACTTTTCTATTGTTCTAATCAGGTCTTCAGTATTTGATGACCTTAGAGCAGAAATAGGAACAATCTCCGAAAATGAAAAAACCTTCCCTGCCTCTTCTATCAAAGGCAGAAGTGTTTTCTTGTTAACAAGATCTATTTTGTTAATTAAGAGAAATACAGGCTTATTTAATTTCCCTATCGCTTCAAGAATATATTTATCCAGTCCCCGTTGTTTAACATCGATCATATATAATATTATTTCCGCCTCTCTTATCGTCCCCAGAGCAGTCTTGACCATTATTTTCTGTAATCCATAGGTCGGTTCAAATATCCCGGGTGTATCAAGGAAAATAATCTGAGTTTCTGGACTATTGTAGATAGCTACAACCTTCTTCCTTGTTGTCTGTGGTTTATGTGTAACAGCTGATACCTTAGCATTAACAAGAGTGTTAATTAGTGTTGATTTCCCAACATTCGGTTTACCAATAATTGCTGCATAACCGCTCCTGAATCCATTATCTTCAGCATTCATTTTCTTGAAGATTATGATAAAACAAAACCCCTTTTTTGTCAAGCAAAAAGCGTATGCTGTTCAATATTCCTGTTGACAAAATCCTCTTCTTGGTTTAAGTATTGTAAATATTGTATTAGTGTAACCAACAAACCGCATAAGGAGGTATTGTGAAAGGTAAAATCTTTTCAAAGGTCGGCGAAAAAGAGGTAACAAGAGCCATTGTTAACGGATTTGCCAAGCAGTTCTCTGACTATGTGGAATCGGACTGCATAATTGTCGGAGCCGGTCCCTCGGGGCTTATGGCTGGGAGTGTCATAGCCGAGAATGGCAAAAAAGTAATAATCATAGAAAGGAATAATTATCTTGGGGGAGGTTTCTGGTTGGGAGGGTACTTAATGAATATGATAACAGTTCGCGAGCCTGGACAAAAAATGCTCGATACAATCGGCGTACCGTACAGAAAAGCAGGAAAATTTCTGTATCTGGCAGATGGTCCTCATGCCTGTTCAAAATTGATTGCTTACGCTTGTGATAAAGGTGTGAAATTTGCAAATATGACTTCTGTTGATGATATTGTTTTAAGAAAAAATAATAGAGTAAGTGGAGTCGTAATAAACTGGACACCTATAGAACATCTTCCCAGAGGCTTAGCCTGTGTTGACCCTGTTGCAATTGAAACAAAAGTGGTTATTGATGCAACAGGACACGATGCAGTAGTGGTAAGAAAATTGGAAAAACGAGGGCTCATCAAAATGAAGGGTGAGGGTGCAATGTGGATAGAGAAATCAGAAGATTTAGTCGTTGAACACACCGGGCAAGTTCATCCGGGTTTAATAGTCTGTGGAATGTCGGTAGCAGCAACCTATGGGTTACCAAGAATGGGTCCAACCTTCGGTGCAATGCTTCTTTCCGGAGAAAAGGCAGGAAAATTGGCACTTGAAAATATGTCATAGTTTCCTATTTTATACCCCTCTGTTTTCTCAAATCCTCTATCTTTCTTAAGGGACGTTCAAGTTGATTTCGCCTTGTCGAAGTTAAACTACTATATTCATCCTGCGCTTCTTCAATTTTCTTTCCCATTTTTTCGAATGATTGTTTGAACATGTCCCACTGTTTCTTGAATGCACCAAATAGTGACAATATCTCCGATGCAGTCTTCTCCAGCCTGAAACTGTCAATAGCCTGTCTGATTATTGCTAAGATAGCATAAAGCGTGATTGGAGAACAAAGGACAACTTTATTCTTTAATGCCTTATCAATTATTAATCTATCACTCTGGTTTACAAATGAATAAACTTGTTCGTTCGGGATGAATACTATCACATAGTCTATGGTTCTTTCGCTGGGATTAATATAGTCCCTTGTAGTAACCTCTTTAATTCTGTTACTGACATCTCTTAGAAATTGTTTCTTGTATTTGGTCTTTTCCATTTCACCGTCCTCGTTAAGATACTTCAGATAATTATCAAGTGGAAATTTCACATCCATATTTAATTTCAAATTCTGAGGTAATAAGAAAGTATAATCCGGTCGAGTTCCTGTCCGATCAAGTGACTTCTGCTTCAAGTAATTTACTCCCTCGATAAAACCAGCTAACCTCAAAACATCCTCCGCCATCCTCTCCCCCCACTGCCCACGCACTTTTGTGCTTGCCAATGCACCTTGCAACTTATTTGTCGTTTCCTGCAGTTTCCCGGTTTGCTCAGCTGCAAGCTTAAGCTGACTTGTTAGTTCTCCAAACTTTTTCTCTCTGTCTTTTTCAAAATCCACAACAAGTTGCTGAACGTCATCCAGGTTCATCTTCATCTCATTAAGCGTCTGGTCTATTAGTTTTTTCTTCCCTTCAAGTTCCTTCTCTCCAATTTTCGTATGTTTTACAAGAGTAACATCTGCAAGTTTCAGAAATTCCTCTGTGTTCTTCGAGAGAGCCTCGAAAGAAAGGTTTCCAAAAGATTCTTTAATTCTTTCCATCAAGGCGGAAGTTTCCTTTTCTTTATTCTGCTCATTCTGAAGAATTAAATCGTCTGCCACAGATTTAACATTTCTATTCAAAACCCAGTTGAACAAAAATATTATACCAGCCCCTATAACAATACCCAGAATAAAAACTGCAACACTCTGCATTCGCTTCCTCCAGTGTAATTGCTTGTAATCACAATACTACATTTCCAACTATTACCACCTAATCAGCTTTCCAATAAGACATTATTCTCATATCTACTAACTCTTAGAATGTCTATAACAGGTAAACGGAAGAAAGTCAAATTGTTTTAGCACTTTATGACAGAACAAATTCCAGAAGACTTTCGTTAATTTCATAACGCATTCCGGTAAATTTTTCTTGACTTTAGGATTAGTATATACTATAAAAAACTATGGTTTTAAGAAGAAAGAATCCGTGGATTTTCGTTTTCATTATTATCCTCGGAGCTATAGTTGGTAGTGCAATAGGTCATATACTGGGGTTGGTCCTACCCGAAGGAGCTGTAAAACAAGTTTTTCTCAAATCCATATCTGTGGGCATCCCCGAATTTCATCTGAGTCTTGCAATAATCGGCATTACTTTTGGTCTCACGCTGAATATCAATCTTATTACAATAATCGGTATCATACTTATGGCTTACATCCTCAGGTGGTTTTATTGGTAAATACCCCATATTTTCTTCATTTCATCGGTTATGTCTTTCCCTTCGGAACTATCCAGACTGGGTTTTCCCGTGTCCGAGGATTTCTTCTTTCCCGTTAGCTCTCCGAAGAAATCAAGAACAGACACAGTGGAACAGCCTAAAAATAAAACCCTTTCCTGCAACTCTCTATCGTCTGTGACGACAAAAGTTGTTCCTTTATGTTTCTCCCGCTCAATCATTTTAACTATCTTCTCATCGGCATTTTCACCCTTGGAAAATATGACATTCAAGGGAGAAAAGCCAAATTTACTGTCAAATGATACTCCCTTTGCTCCATCAAAAATCAAAGAGTACTTGTTTTTCTTGTGGTAAGAGCACCTTGTTGTCTTAACATATTGAACAAAACCCTCTCTTGTCTGATACTGTTTCTTGAGTTTTGCTTTAATCTTGAACAATGCGTTATATCCGTCTATTATAAAATGCTTCATTGTAGAAAACCTCGCAGGCTAACCCTCAGACGGAGTTTACCCTCGAGTGAAACGAAGGGCTCAGGACGAGAGTTTGAGGCTACCTTGTTTGGACCGTTTAGAGCGTTGTGGTCGTTCAAATCCTTTAATTCCCTTCCTCGTTTTACAGACGAAGTCATTTGTTTCACAGCAAGAAGTACGTTAGTTTCACAGGATAGAAGCCATTTATTCCTGGTTTCTTCGGTCTTATGTCTTGTTCTGTCATTCCTGCAACAGCAGGAATCTATTGCGTTTTCTAATATGGACACCTGCCCTGTTGTAGATTCCCGCTTGCGCGGGAATGACAACGAGGAGACGATTGGTGTTTTTATGCTGGGTCTTATATCTGTAGTCTGTCTTTCCCATTTCGTAATTTCCATTCTCCCAATTTCGTCTTTTACGTGTTAGGTGTCAAATCTTCTCCAATATCTTCCTTATCTCTTGCACAAGCGCATCCCTGCACACTCCCATTGCTTTATAAACTTCCCCAGAGGCACCGGAAGGGGCAAAACCCCTAACCCCTATCTTCCTCAATGTTGTTCCCATGCCCGTATCTGCAATAAGTCCTCCAACGATTGCACCGAGACCCGAATTCACAAGATGGTCTTCAAAGGTAAATATTGGACTTCTGAGTATTGCACCCTCAATATCTTCTCTTGACAATGCCAGTGGGCTCGATACATTCCATACACTCAACTCTGTATTTTCTTTCTTTAGCTTTTCATATACATCAATGGCAACTGCAACCATTGGTCCATATGTCATAATAACACCCTTACTACCTTCCCGCAATACATCCAGCGCACCGTATCTAAAAGCATAATTTTCTGCAAAGAATGGTTTTCCTGATGAAGAAGCTGTAATGACAGGATTTTTCGACCTTCCGGTTACAATAAGAAAATTCCCTTTTTCTTTTACAGCATATCTGATAACGCGGTCAGTTTGATTGGGATCCGCAGGGACAATAACCTTGAAATCAGGAAGATTTCTGGAAAGCCCTAAGTAATCTATGCATTGATGTGTCTTCCCATCTTCCCCTACATTGACACCCGAGTGTGTCACAACCACTTTCAAGTTTGTTCTATTGATGGCATTCAACCTCTGTTGATTGTAAACCTCGTCAAGACCAAAGACACCAAAATCTGCAAAAAAAGTTACTATACCCTCAATGGAAAGAACACCTCCTACAACCGCTGCATTGTGTTCTGCAACACCACATTCAACAAACCATTCAGGGATTATTTTCTCAAGAAGATGCGTCCTGACAGATTCCTTGAGGTCGCAATCAAGGGCAACAATCGGAGTTGCTCCACCCTTCCCTATGTTAATCTTGGCAATATTCTCAAGGGCTCTTCCAAATGCATCTCGATTTCCCAATTTGTCCTCAGCGGAATAATTAAAGGCCTCTCCGGTCTCAATAGCAGGCTTGTAAAACTCGATATTTTTCTCATACGATACAGAAACCGTATTTTCTCTTTTTTCCTTGTAAAATTCAACTTCCACGGGGACCTTTAATTCTTCAAGTGCTTTCTTGCATCTCTCGATTGTAAGTGGTCTCCCATGATAGTATTCCTTTGCCTCTTCCATAAATGATACGGACTTTCCCATTATTGTGTGGCAGACTACGGCAACGGGCATCTTTGTATCCTCGATAGCTTCTCTTATTGCAGCGTATATTTCATCGTAATTATGCCCATCTACCTCAATGACCTTCCATCCATCTGCAATATAGTTGGCCTTGATATTCACATTCATCACCTTATGTGTAGAGCCACTGATCTGGAGTTCATTATAATCAACAATAGTGGTAATATTGTTAAGCTCGAATTGTTTTGCAAATCTTCTCGCCTCCGAAACCTGCCCTTTTGCGTGCTCAGCATCGCCCATTAACACAAATACATTGTAATCCTGCTTATTTATTTTCGAAGCAAGTGCAAAACCACAGCCGGCAGAAAGACCTTGCCCCAGATTACCCGTTGACCATTCACATCCGGGAACTCCTCTTTCAATGTGTCCTTCGAATATGGAGCCACATCTTCTGAAATTTGTAAGCGCATCTTCTATTTCAAAAAAGCCTAACCTTCCCAAAACTGAATATACACCTGCGGAAGTGTGACCATGACTGACAACAATCCTGTCTCTATCTGGAGCATTAATCTTTCCCGGAACCGTGTTTCCTAAACTATAGACAACAATAAATAGATCAGCCGAAGACATAGCTCCACCTGTATGACCAGAATTTGCAACTGTGGTCATTGTTAAAATATCGCCCCTGACGATCCTACCGAGTTCTATGAATTTTGATTTTGTTTCTTCGGAAAGCGTTATACTTTTGAATCTGTAATCGGGTTGCCTTACAAACCAGTCTTTCAGTGTTTTCGTATCGATTGAATTATCCATTGAATTCCTTTCGTAAACAATCACCTAATTATGTTGTATAAACATTCTCCTTATTCTTCACTGCTTTTTTATACTACATTTTCTTAATCGTGTCAAACCTTTTCACGAAAGTTTCTTGGAAAATGAGAAAAACACAAAGCATGTTTCTATGTGCTTTCACACCAGTCGATGCTATCCCGTTAAATCTAACAATTTACAATATTTGCTTGACACTTCGAAAAAAATATATTATAAGTCAATAAAGAGCTTTTGTAATAGATAGGATTGGAGGTAAAATGAGGAAAAGAACGTTTAAAGCGTATCACTTAATTCTTGTCCCTTATGACAAGACTGGCGGTAAGAGTATGCTTTTCACAGCAAAAACGCTTAAGACTATGACATTGTTATTGACACTTATTGTGGCCATCTCGGCAATATTGATAAGCCTGCATACAAAAAACTATTTCAATCTCAGGACTACACTTTTCCCGACGCTAAGTAAGAATTCGATTCTTACAGAAAAAAATATGAAAATCGCAAAGGAAAAACTAAAAATGCAATCCACCATAGATAGTCTCGCAACTCAGTTGTATTCAGAACGCGCAATCCACAAAGAAAAATTAAAATCCCTGAATATACAGGCAAAGAGAATTAAGAGATTTGCAGAAAACCTAAGAATAATGGCAGGATTCCGGCTTGAGCCAAGAGAAGCGCAACCACCAGGACTTGGTGGTCCTCTTCCGGAAGAAGAAGACATTTTCCTCAAATCAAACGATATTGAGGATGAGGAGATCATTGAATCATTTTGTTCTGCCGAAAATCAGCTGCATAAGAAATATTCTTCTTCCAGCGGGAAACTTAAATCTTTGTGGAAATATTTCGAAAACAAAAATTCAATCATTGCTGGAACACCAGAATTGCAGCCAGTGCCAGGGAGAATAATCTCGGGATTTGGTTACCGTATCAATCCTTTTACAGGTGGTAGCGAATTTCACAAAGGTGTAGATATTCCAGCACCAATTGGAACGAAAATCAAGTCCCCTGCTACCGGTGTTGTTATTTTCGCTGGAAGACGTGGTGGATACGGCAAACTGGTCGAGGTCGATCATGGGAATAACTACAAGACAGTCTATGGGCATTTGCACTCTTTCGATGTCGCCGTTGGAGATAGACTTAACCAGGGTGATTTTATAGGCGAAGTGGGAAGCACGGGAAGAAGTACGGGACCACATCTCCATTATGAAGTAAGATTGAACAATGTTCCTGTAAATCCTGTGCAATATTTCAAGAGTGTTGCAGACAGAAAAAAGGAATATGAAGAAAATCCACAAGTTGAAGAAAAAGACTCGAAATAATGGACAGAAAAACTTATACTGCGTTAGCGCCATACTACGACAGATTAATGGACGACGTTAACTATCAATCGTGGATAAAATATGTAAAACAAATATGTGCTCTTTTCCACAAAAAACCTCAATCAATACTTGACTTAGGTTGCGGAACAGGCTCGCCAATGTTATACTTACTGAAAGAAGGTTACAATGTAATTGGTATCGACGCATCGCTCGATATGCTCAAAGTTGCAAAAAACAAATTGAATATTTACAAACCCATTCTACTTCTGAGTGAATTTCAGAATTTTTTCATAAAAACTAAGGTAGACCTTACACTTTCCCTTTTTGATAGTCTGAACAATCTTGTAGGAGAGGACGAACTGCTCAGAACTTTTTCCAACGTAGCAAAATGTCTTACAGAGGGCGGGATTTTTATGTTCGATATGAATACGATATATGGACTCTCACTTATGAATGCCTCTTCAACCTTCACAAAGGAATCAAATGGGATTTACAGCATCTGGAAAAGCCAATTTGACAAACCGAAATCACTAACCACGCTTCGTATAACACTTTTTGTCTCTAATAACGGGCAGTATAAAAGAATCGACGAAACACACGTCGAACGAGGATACTCGTTCTCTAAAATTAGGCAGCTGCTTAAAAGAAACGGTTTTTGCAAAATTATTTTTTATGAACACCTCTCGTTCAGAAGACCAGGACCAAGGACAAAACGCGTGATGGTTGCCGCCGAGAAATACAAATGAAATTTTACGCAGATTTACACATTCATTCCAAATACAGTAGGGCAACAAGCAAGAATATGGACTTACAGGGAATAAGTGAAATGGCAAAACTCAAAGGTATACAACTCATGGGAACTGGTGATTTCACGCATCCCATTTGGCTATGTGAACTAACCGAAAATCTTGAATCATTAGAAAACGGTATATTTGAGTATAACGGTACGAATTTTATACTCACCTGTGAAGTATGCAATATATATGTGAAAAATGGTAAATATAGGAAAAACCACAATATCATTATATCACCTTCCATCGAATTGGTAGAAAAAATATCTGATTATTTATCAAGATACGGTAAGCTTGAATCAAACGGAAGACCCATTCTATCTCTTGATGCAGGGATTATGTTTCAGAAAATAAAGGAAATTGATGAAAGGATTTTTCTCATACCTGCCCACATTTGGACTCCCTGGTTTTCGCTTTTCGGTTCAAAATCTGGTTTCGACTCAATCGAAGACTGCTTTGGCTCACTATCGGATGATATTTTGGCACTGGAAACAGGTCTTTCAAGTGACCCGGAAATGAACTGGACCTGCAGCAAACTTGACATATTCACTCTTGTATCAAATTCCGATGCTCACTCACCCGTCAATATTGGCAGAGAGGCAAATTGCTTCAACTGCGAGATGGATTACGATACAATAATGCAAGTAATAAAACAAGGAGACAGTTCAAATTTCCCATATACAATCGAGTTCTTCCCTGAAGAAGGCAAATATCACTACGATGGACATAGAGCGTGCAACGTATCTTTGCATCCAGAGCAGACAATAAAAAACGGTATAAACTGCCCTAAATGTGGCAGAAAATTAACGTTAGGAGTGCTTCATAGAATAATGCAACTCTCCGACCGAAAATTAGGTTACAAACCAAAAGGTAAAAAACCATTCAAGAAACTAGTTCCGCTTATGGAAATAATCGCTGAAACGGTAAAACAGGGTAAGGGAACAAAACTGGTAGAAAACAAATATCGCAACCTTGTTTCTCGACTTGGACCCGAACTCCATATTTTGATAGACTGTGATTATGAAGACATAAAGAAGATAACAGATGAACCCATTGCTTTGGCCATTCAGAAAATGCGGAATGGTGAAGTTAATGTGAAACCAGGATACGATGGAGTTTATGGAGAAGTAACTATAATGGATGAAACAGAAGAAGAAGAACAGCAACTTGAACTATTTCAATAAAGCATTGACGACTAAAAAGGAGGAAGATGAAAAAGATATGGGCACCATGGAGAAACAAATACATACTGAATAAGGAACCCGAAGATGGCTGCATCTTCTGCAATAGGATAGGAAAGAACAACGACGAAGAAAATTATATACTTTATAGGAGTAAAAGATCTTTCATTATTATGAACATATATCCCTACAACAATGGACATCTGATGGTTGCACCGAACAAACATACTCCCCTTCTCGAAAATCTTAACGCAAAGGAAGCTGAAGAATTGTTCGCTTCGCTTACTATAGGCGTTAGACTGCTCAAAACCGTGTTTAAACCCGATGGTTTCAATCTTGGAATGAACATTGGCAGAGTTGCTGGAGCTGGTATTGAAGATCACTTGCACATCCATATTGTTCCAAGATGGAATGGTGATACAAACTTTATGCCCATTTTTACCGATACAAAAATACTGTCTATTTCTCTCGATGAAACATACAGACTCCTCAAAAAAAAAATAGGAGAATTTCTGTGATAAAATGGACTTCATTGCCTTTCAAGGTTGGAGGTAAAAAAAACCTGATTGCCATCTGCATTCCGATTCTGGTATGGATCACTATTCTGCTCTTATGGGGAGTTGGCTGGTTTATTCTTTCCGTTATTGTATTGGGAGTTTCCATTCTTCCTTATTTTATGCCAACAACATACATTTTAACGAAAGAGGACATATATGTCAACTCATTATTCGCAAAACAAAGAAAAAAATGGGAATATTTTAAGACTTTCTATGTAGACCATAATGGAATATTTCTAAGTCCTTTTGATAAACCATCAAGACTGGAAAATTACAGGGGTTTATATGTTCGTTTTCATAAGAACAGGGATGAAGTACTTCAATTTGTGAAAACTACAATGGGGCAAACAGATGAAAAATAGTACAGAAAAAAACCTGCAAAAGGATATCATTCTTCTTCTGGATATTATTGAAACCATTTTCTCTTCTGTGGAATTGCAGGATGTATTGAAAAAGATTGCAGCAAAAGCCACTGAATTCATTGGAGCTGACGCATCTTCAATACTACTTATAGAAAAAGGTACGAACGAACTAAGAATAAGAGCGAGTTATAATCTCAGTCCTCAATATGTTAAAGTAGTAAAAGCAAGAGTGGGAGAGGAACTTTCAGGTAAGGTTGTTGTAAGCGGAGAAGCAATCTATATTCCAGATGCAAAAAATTATTTCAGAAAGAAAAAGGATATGTTTTCACTGAAATGGATCAAGAAGGAAGGTTTAGTTTCAGTAATTTCACTACCAATATCCGCTCAAAAAAATAATATCGGCACAATCAACATTTACTTCAGAAAACTTCATGATTTCACAAAGGAAGAAAAAAGCATAATTTCGGTATTTGCGCGTTTCTCGAGCATTGCAATATCGAATGCAACATTCTTTGAGGACGGCAAAAAAAGAATAAATGCCCTTGAAGCCCTTAATCTAATAGGTCAGAAAATTTCCTCCATTTCGGATTTTGAAAGTCTTGTCGAGGTCGTTTATGGAGAAACCTCAAAAATAATGAAGACGGAAAATTTCTACCTTGCACTCTACAACAAGGAACAAAACGATTTACAGTTCATCATATATGTAGAAGAAGGCAAAAGGGTGCAAAGAAGAAAAAGGGAACTTAAGAAAGGATTAACCGAATATGTAATAAAGACAAAAAAACCCCTCCTTCTATCCCAAAAGGTTGTGGAAAACTCAAAAAAGATTGGAATCAAAGCTCTGGGAAGACCAGCGCAATGCTGGCTTGGCGTCCCAATACTCTATGGAAAAAAGGCGCTTGGAGTTATCGCTGTTCAGGACTACGAAAAACCATCAATTTATGATGAATCGGATATGAAGATTCTCATTACGATTGCGAACCAAACAGCTGTTGCAATCGAGAACAGCCGTCTGTATGAAGAAACGCTTAAGATGGCAGTTACCGATCCAATGACAGGTCTATTCAACATAAGACACCTTTACAGTATCCTTAAATTGGAAATAGAACGTGCAAGAAGATATGATCTCGCTTTCTCCATATTGATTATCGATATAGACAACTTCAAAGAATATAACGACAGATACGGACATTTGTTGGGTGACGAACTTCTCCGAGCCTATGGACAATTCCTAGTTTCAAATTCAAGAAAAATAGATACCGTTGCGAGATATGGCGGAGACGAATTCGTTACTGTTCTTCCTGAAACGGAAAAGGTCAACGCACTTCATGTGATGCAGAGAATAAGAGAAAAACTGGGAAAACATGTATTCAATATTAAAAAGAAGAAAATATCACTTATGGTTACTATTGGTGAAGCCTCGTTTCCGGAAGATGCGACTACATCTGAAGAACTGATTAGAAAGGCTGATAGAAACCTGTTGAACAGAAAAAAAGAGAGAGATTGAGCAAACCTATGGTGGGTCGTATAATTTATATCCTCTACGCTTTGCATATTTAACCTTGTAGTACTTATTGACGTAATTCCAGGCCCAGGGGTTACACCTCTGTAGTCTATCGATTGTCATCAAACTCCCTTTGACAGGTCCTTGCTTCTTCATTGCCTGGTATGCATAGTGGGAACATGAAGGTGTAAAGTTGCATACATCCGGTTGTTGCTCAGAAAGCACGAATTGGTAAACCTCTATCGAACGAAGCACAAATTCTTTTCCTACGAGAAAGATCTCTTTCTTCTCCTCCCTACGAACCTTTTCCTTATAATTCCACATAACATCCTCGTTCGCAAAAAGAGTACTTAATGGCAAAACAAAGGAAATAAGGAAAGATGCCATAATTGTGTAGTTTTCGTAATTTCTATTTTCTGATTTCGTCTTCATGGTTTGTTGTCTTATGTCTTTAGTTTATTTAGTTTATTTGGTTTGTTGTATTATTTTCGTAATTTCGGAATTTCTAATTTCGTGATTCACGATCTTATGTCTTATGCCTGTGTGATCGCTTTATTAAATAGCGACGGTCTTGCATCGACAATAATAAGTGTTCCTACACTATTGAAATAATAAACCAAATCAAGATTTATAGGTTTACCATCTATACCTACCCAATCATTACCGCCTTTTATCTCGATGGATTTGACCTCGCCTGTATCTGGAACTTCGTAAGTGTAATTGGATCCTGCGAATGACATATTCCGGGCAAGAAAAAGTGGAGGGGGGTTTCCCGAACCAAACGGTGAGAGCAACAATAACTCAGTTTTCACTTTCTCAGAAATGTCTTCTAATTGAAGCACACTAATGATCTTTAATTCACTCGTATTACTTCTCGTTGTTTTCATATTCAAAGAATCTGCTATAACGCTCTGCTTCAAATTTTCAACATTCTCCGGTTCCATTTTAAAACCGCAGGCAACTTTGTGTCCGCCAAAAGATATGAAAAGTTTCCGGTGTTTCTGAAGTAACTGATGAATATCGAATCCTTCCATCGCCCTCGCTTCCCCAACTGATAAGTCTCCTTTGTCGCTGACAACAATGACAGGCTTCCCAAACCTCTCTCTCAGTCGAGAAGCACAGAAACCGAGATACTCAAATGGAACAAAAGGTAAAAAAAGAAAAATTACATTTTCTGTAATCTTACCACTCAAGGAGGTTAAAAGTTTCCTGTAAGCTTTGTTTGCATTCTTGTACCACGTCTCGCTTTGCTTTATTAGTTGTGGAATTGTTGCATTAAGATACTCTTCATCTTCCGTAGTCAGAATATTGAAGCCTGAATTTTGCATCCATCCCGTTGTCTTTGCAGTTGCCAAGACAGAAATTATCTTTTGAACAACTATCTCGCTGCAAGTTCCGTTTCTTGATAGAAATTTGATCAGTACCTTTATTCCTTTCCTCTTCGCCAGAGGTAGCGCATTAAAACCGAGTGTCGCAAGAAACCAGTTTTCGTCCCTTAAAGGCATTCTGTCTGCATAAGTACCAAGGAAGACTAAAGGAAGCCATTCCTGAACAATGCTTTCCCACTGTTTGTCATTTATTTTAAGGACCCTCTTCGTTAAAGACCATCCAAGTTTAAAGGCAACAGTCACTCCAGCTATTTCACGAAAAGGATATAATGAATGCTCGATCTTTGGATTTATAAGTGCAAAATTCTTATCACTAAATGTTGGTACTTCGTGATGGTCTGTGACGATAACATCCAGTCCCATTGTTTGTGCCTTCTTGATTTCATCGATATCCTGCGAAGCACAATCAACTGTTATTACAAGTCTGTAGCCTTCTTCCTGTGCTTTCCTTAAACCCTCATTGTTTAGACCTATACCTTCGTTCTTTCTGCTTGGAATGTGAAACGATACTTCTGCATTAAGATTCTTTAAAACCTCGTACATAATTACGGTTGCCGTTAAGCCATCTGTGTCTTCATCACCCCATACTAGTATTTTTTCCTTATTCTTAATTGCTTTCTCAATTCTAAGAACAGCACTTTCCATGTCTGGAAGCAATTGAGGCGGATGAATAAATTCAAGTCCCGGAGAAAGAATACGACTTATCTTCTTATTGGAAGTGATTTCTCTGTCCACAAGAACCCTTGAAAAATGTTCAGAAATGCCGTATCGTTCCTGTAAGCTTTCTACCCTCCTTTTATCCAGCTCAACTATACGCCACTTGCGAGGAAGCGTCATAGACTTTAATCCTCCCGAATCTCACTTTCTGAAGTAACCTAACCTTTTTCATCTTGACCAATTCAAGCACGGCAACAAAGGTTACTATAATTTCTTCTACACTGTGATTTTCCAAAAGATCAACAAAATATACGAAATCTACTTCGTTAAATCTCTTCAGAATTTGTGCTATTTTCTTTGTAACATCCAATTTCCTTGCTCTGATCGAATATATGGGTTTTGCCTTTGTTCGAGCAAGAATATCAGTAAAAATTGATTCTATTTCTTCATAAGTAATTATTTCCAAACCACTTATTGTTATTTTCCTGTTCATGGCTATCCCTCTAGGGAAGCATTTTGTGGCCTTAGCCTCTTTTCCTCTCAAGTAAATCGCAATGTTCTTAAACTTTTCATACTCCTTAAGCTTTTTTACGAGAATTACACCTTCATCTTCTGCATCCTCTACTTCAGGCATACTAAAATCCGGAAGTATGCTTCTGACTTTTATCTTGATAAGAGTAGCTGCCATAACAATATATTCACCTGCAATATTCAGATCGATTTCCTTGAGCATTGTTAAGTAAGATAGATACTCCCTTGTAATTTTGGCAAGGGAAATCGTTTTTATATCAAGCTCATTCCTTCTAATAAGATAGAGCAAAAGGTCGAGTGGTCCTTCAAAATTGGGAAGTTGTAATCTTATCATTATTCTTTAAGATCAACTAATTCAAAAAGGCGAATCTCAACTTTTTTACCCCGTATTTTAACCTTTCCAATCTCGGATACCTTGACCTTTTCTTTAATCCTTTCGTATACGAACTCACTAATCAAAATATGTGTATTGTATTCTTTGTTCAACGGCTCAATTCTCGCTCCAAGATTGACAGTATCGCCTATTGCAGTATATTCCGTTCTCCTTTCTGACCCAATATTTCCGACAATAGCATCTCCTGAACTTATTCCAATTCCTATATCAAACATTTTTTTGTTCTCGCTTTCCCACTTGCTCCACAAACTTTTCAGCGCTTTTCTCATCTCAATAGCAGTTTTCGCTGCCCTATAAGCATGGTCTTCATACGGAATTGGAGCTCCGAAAACAGCCATAATTGCATCACCTATAAATTTGTCTATCGTACCTCCGTTAGAGAGAATTATGTCCGTCATCACTGTTAGATAATCATTAAGTATACCAACAACTTCTTCGGGTTTCATAGATTCCGACATACTAGTAAATCCTCTAATGTCAGAAAAGAGAACCGTTATATCTTTTCTTTCACCACCAAGCTTGAGCTGTAAAGGATTGGAAATGATCTTTTCAACAATCTCTTTTGAAACATATCTATCAAACATCCTTCTTAACTCTCTTCTGGACCTCTCGCTCACAGCATATCTATATCCTATCGCTACGATGTATGAAAAAATCAGAGTATAAGATGGTCTAATAATCTCCAGCCAAATATTACGAAAATCGAAAATTAGGTCACTACCTACGACAAAAGCAATAAAGACCAGTGCCGTCAGAGTCAAGCTCAACCAGGGTTTTAACTTTGAAGCAAACATTGTGGTAATAATCGAAAGTGTTAACATAAGTATCAAAGTCACATGTGGTTTTGGGTAGCTAATGAAAGCCTTATTCATAAAAGTATACAGTCCATTTGCATGTATTTCAACTCCGGGCATAAGACTACTCGATGCTGCTGTTGGTTTTAGATCACTCAATGCAATAGCAGACGATCCGATAAGCACAGCTTTCCCTTCGAAGAAGCCGCTTCCTACCCTTTTCATCAAGACATCGTAAAAGGATATATAGCGGTAACTAAAAGGTCTTCCCAGGAAATTTATAAGCATTCTAACCTCTTTATCAACTGGAATTCTATACTCACCAATGCCAACATATTTACCAGGAAAAACCTCTATTTTTCTATTTGAAAGTCCCAAATAATGCAAAAAAATGGAAAAAGAAAAGGATATGTATGTCTCATTCCTATATCTGTAAAAAAGTGGTATCTTCCTTATTAAACCATCTATATCACTGTCCGTATTTACTACCCCTAAATCCTTTACTCCTTCCAGCAGAATTTTAGTAGGTACTGCAATACCCTCTCCTTTGGGCATAGCAGCTCTAATTTCAAAGGGAAATTCGCGAGAGAATTCCCTTGCACCAGACCAGTCTCCTTCCTTGACCGTCGAAGACCTAATAACTGCAAGCGGAAGAATTACCTTTCTTGATTTCTTTATAGAACGCATTAGGTCAAGATCAAATCCGATATTTCTCAGCACAATATTCATAACCTCATCGCTCTTTGCTCTTATCCCATAACTATTCAATTCATCCTTTATCACTTTTCCTTTTCTCAATTTGTAAATATCTATCAATGTATTGGACAAAGAGTCTGGCTCGGGGAAAAGCATGTCAACACCGATAATCTTTGCTTTTTCTTTTGTAAGATAGTCAATCACCTGGGCATAGTATAATCGCGGCCAATTCCTGAATCTGCCTAATTTCTGAATACTAAAATCATCTATGTCCACAACAACTATATCGGTGGAATTATAGTGCTTGGTGCGTAAAAACATTCGCAGGTCATATGTTTTAAGTTCTAATGGGAAATACAGGTATAGAAAAACATTCGTGAAAACAAAAATAAAAATCGCGCAAAAAATTCCAAGCAGAAAAACTACAATCACCCTTTTCAAGAAACACCCACTCCGTCCAATAGTGCAGTAACAAAGATATTGGGGTTAAATGCCACAATGTCATCCATATCTTCGCCAACACCAACGTATCTAATTGGAATTCCAATTTCGCTTACAATTGGAAATACGATTCCACCTTTTGCAGTGCCATCTATTTTCGTTAGAATAATTCCTGTGATATTCAATTCATCCTTAAAACTCTTTGCTTGTATAACTCCATTTTGACCTGTAGTCGCATCAATTACCAAAAGGGTATCCTGCGGTAGGTCTTGCCTTTTCTTTCTAAGAACTTTTTCTACTTTTTTAATCTCACCCATCAAGTTTTTTCTTGTATGAAGTCTTCCAGCTGTATCTACTATAATCGCTTCATATTTTTTCTTCAATGCCGATTCGACTGCATCAAACACAATAGAAGCTGGATCCTGCCCTAACTGCGATTTTAGTACATCAACTCCAACTCTCGCTCCCCACTGACATAATTGTAAAACACCTGCCGCTCTGTAAGTATCCGCAGCAACGAGTAGAACGTTTTTCCCGGAATTTTTAAATAAACCCGCAAGTTTTGCAATAGAAGTAGTTTTTCCCGTTCCGTTAACTCCAACCACCATAATTGTATGCGGAGCAGTAATCTCCTTCTGGACAGGTTTTGCTTCTTCAAGCATTTCTATCAAAATCTGTTTAAGCCCTTTCTTGAGATTCTCTTTATATTTGGATTCCCTTCGCAGATTCCTCAAACGATGAATTATCTCCATTACAGATACATAACCAAGGTCAGCCGAAAGTAGACCTTCCTCTAACAGGGGGATATTTTTTTCAAGACTCCTATCCTTGAAAACTGTATTTGCAGCAAAAATCCTCTGTAATTTATCTCTTGTTTTAGATAAGCCATGCTTGAATTTACTGAATATCAGATTCTCTTTCATTGACTAACTCTTGAGATGAACTACGGGACAATACTCTTTTACGAGATTCTAACCGAAGCGACGGTTGAAACATTGGGTTCTGTCATGGTAATACCGTAAAGATAATCAGCACATTTCATTGTCATTTTATTATGGGTTATAACAATAAGCTGACTTTTTTCCCTGAAATCGCCAAGAAGAGAAATAAACCTCTCTACATTAGCATCATCAAGGGGAGCGTCTATTTCGTCAAGCACACATATGGGTGATGGCTTAATCAGATAGAAGGCAAACAACAAGGAAATTGCGATTAAGGTTCGCTCACCTGTGGACAGGGAGGCGAGTTTTCCAACTTCCTTGTGCTTTGGCTTCGCAACAATCGTTATGTCTGCTTCAAGAGGGTCACTTCCACTAAGCAAAAGGTCGCTTTCCCCGCTTTCAAACAGTTTATTGAAAATAATCTTAAAATTTTCTCTTACATTGTTAAATGTTGATAGAAATTTTTCCTTCGCAACAGAATCAATATGTTCTATAGTCTTAAATAGGTCTTTCCTTGCCTCCAATAGATCAGTTTTCTGTGTCAATAAATCTTCCCTTCTGCTTTCAATTCTTGCTAAATCCTCAATCGCCATCAAATTAACAGGTCCGAATCTTCTCTTCCTCTCTTCGAGAATCTTTATTTCTTCCGAAACTTTATCCTTCGCGTAAACACTAACTTCTCCGTCATAATGGGAAATGTCAACCTCGTATTCTTGCTTTACCCGGCTCTCAATATTTTTTCGCTCAGCCTCGAGTTTCACTTTTTCGATATTCAATTCTGAAATTTTCTCATAAAGACCTTTTTCGTTGTCTATTACTCCTTCTTTTTTTTCTTTTACTTCTTCTATCTTTCTTTCCATACCTTCCTTTTTCTCGCCAATTTCAACCAACTGTTCGTTCAGTTTCTGTTCTCTACCGCCAATAACCACTTTTTCTTTTTTAAGAACCTCTTCTTCCATGGTGATTTCAGCCAGTTCTTCCTCGAAATTCTTAATCCTTGAGATGTTTTCATCCAGCTTTTCAGTGCTATCATTAAGTTCTTTAAGCTTCGCTCTTAACATTTCTCTGGTAGCCTTCGCTTCGCCCTTTAGTTCCACTATTTTTATTTCACCCTTATTAACTCCTTCCCTGAAAACTTGAAGTTGGTCCTGGCTTTCCCTAAATGCCTCCCCACTCTCAACTTCATCCTGGAAAATAATACTGAGTTCCGTATCCTCTTGTCTGAAAACCCTTTCATTATTTAGGACATTGCCCTCCAGGATTTTAAGACTTTGCTTGGCACTCTTGAGCTCATCTTTCAATTTCACAATTCTCTTGATGTTCATCTCATTTTCAAAACACTTTTTTTCGTAAACTATTTCGCTCTCCTTCAACATCACTGAGCATTTTGAGAATTCAATATTAACCTGCTCGAACTTTTTCGAACTTTCTTTCTGTTCTTTTTCAATTTTCTGCATCTCCACTGTTTTCTCTTCCATTAGATTCTTCAGCTGTTTCATCTCCTCAATGTTCTTCATAATTTTGTCACCGAGCCCTATCAACTCCCTATGAGCTCCTTTTCCAACAAAAAGAACGCCCCCTGAGACAACATCTCCTTTTAGCGTTACGAAATTGCATTTGGAATGTTTCTTGTAGAGTTCAATTGCATCATCAATTGTTTCACATAGAAAAAATCGGTCAAAGAAGTTCGTAATTTGCTTAATTATCTCTTTCTCAGCTTTTACATTCAGATAATCCGAAAGCCTCCCGATAACTCCTTTTTCTTGAATGGCTTGCGTAGCTTCTGAATCCACAAAGCCAAGAAGAATTCCTATCCTTACATCCTTCCCTTCAGCCATTCTGAGAACATCGTTCAACTTTTTCTTATCCGTAAGAATTACGGTTTGTATGAGTGACTCAAGAACCCCTGCCAAGGCTTCCTTCTTATCCTTAGAAATATCGATAATGTCAGCCAAAATCGAAAGAGATTGTTTCCTGTTAAGAGTTTTTACAAGTTCATCGTACCCTTTTCTGTCCTTTTGGAAACTCTTTAGAAAATCTGCTTCCTCACGTAGTATATTTTGCCTTTCTTCCAGATGTATAAGTTCACTATGCTTTTTCCGTTTGCTTTCCTCAAACCTGTCCCAGGATTCTCTCTTTTTCGAAAGTTTATCTCTTGTTCGCTTTTCTTCTTCCTTTTTTTCCCTTAATTCTGTTTCAAGTTTTACCAACTCCTGTTTCGTTTTTTTATTCTCACAATCCAGCTCGCTCAATTCAAGATTCAAGCTGGAAATAATCTCTTCCCTATTCTTTGCATCCGCGGTTTCTGAAATTTGTCTTTCCTTTAACTCATCTATTTTAGTCGTGCTATTTTCCTTTTTTTCCCGGGCATCTTCGTAATCGCTTTTTTTCTGCATAAACTCAGTTTCAAGCAGAGATACTCTTTCCTTCCGTTCTCCATTCTCTGCTTCCATTTTTGCTATCTCATCGGTTTTTTTCAGATCTTCTTTCTTCTTCTCGTCGACCAAGTTTCTTATTTCGGTTATTTTTTGCCTGATAAAATCATTCTCCTTTTCAATATACACCTTTTGAGAAAGAATGCTCTTTCCCCTTTCTCCAAGTACGATCAAATTTTCCTTAATCCTTCTCACTTCTTCTTTTGTTCTATTATCATCCTCTATTAAACTACTGGCACTCTGACTCATTTCACGCACATTTGCAGTTTCTTCCTGCAGTTCTGCTTCAAGAGATTCAATAATGCTTAGTTGCTCTTCTCTCGATTCCCTTTCTAATTCTATTTCTTTCTCTATATGGGCTATTTCTTTTGAGAACATCTCGTATTCAAGATATGACAGCATTAACCTGTTTTCCTTGAGTTTCAAATTTATTTCCCTATATTTTTTTGATCTTCCAACCTGTCTCTTTAATGACCTCCATTGCTTTTCAACTTCTTCAAGAATATCATTTACCCTTATCAAGTCCGTCTTTGTTAACTCCAATTTGGCAAGAGAATTCTTTTTATGAGATTTGTACTTCGCAATCTCTGCTGCCTCTTCAAAAAGCCCTCGTCTGGCTTTTGAATTGGAACTTAAAATGGTCTCTATCATTTCGCTTCTGAAGATGGAGTATGCCTCTGCTTTCAAACCAGTGTTAAGGAATAGGTTAACAATATCTTTTAACCTAACATTGGAACGATTGATAAAGTATTCACTTTCTCCTGATCTGTAAAATCTGCGCGTTATTGCCACCTCTTCATATGAGATTGGAAGCAAACCATCATTCTCGATGACAGCCGTAACCTCTGCAAAATTAAGAGGTTTATACTTCTCAGATCCCTTAAATATAAAATCTTCCATCTTTTCGCCACGCAAATTGAATGGATTCTGCTCTCCCAATACCCATTCGATGGCTTCAAGAACATTGGTTTTTCCACAACCATTCGGACCAACGATACCAACTATCCCCGAATCAAATTCAAAAGAGGTTTTAGTCGGGAAAGATTTAAACCCAATAATCTCAAGTTTGTTCAACTTCATATGTAGAATATATCACAAAGAAAGGGATTGGTCAATCAAAAAATAGGGGATTATAGCGGGGGAAGGATTTGAACCTTCGACCTTTGGGTTATGAGCCCAACGAGCTACCAGACTGCTCCACCCCGCGATGTAGGATAATACATAACATAAAAAAATATCCTTGTCAAGCCTTTTTGCTTAACGCATTGCATTTCAAACAATGACAACATTGGCAAAAAAGTCCTTGACTAACTCAATAAAATATTATAGTATGTTGGATTATGGTAAGTATTTGATGGCGGGGAAAAAATGAAAAGAGAAGAAAGTGATTTACTGATAAGAAATATCGGGCAACTCCTAACCATTCCTGCCAATGGAAAACCTGTTGTAAACCCAACAAACTCGTCTCTTGGAATAATAAAGAATGCTTACATTTCAATAAAAAACGGAGAAATAAACGAGATTGGTTCAGGTACTGCTCGGATACCTGCAAAAAAAATAGTAGATGCAAAGAAAAAAATGGCAATGCCGGGCTTTATTGACGCTCATACGCACCTGATATTTGCCGGAACAAGAGAGAAGGAATTCTCTATGAGGATGCAAGGCAATGACTATCTTACTATAATGAAACAAGGGGGCGGAATAAAATCTACTGTCACAGAGACAAGAAACGCAAGCAAAAAACAGCTCTTTAACAATGCGAATGAGTACCTGATTGAAGCACTCTCATGGGGGACAACAACCTGTGAGGTGAAATCCGGTTATGGACTATCAACAACCGAAGAGATAAAAATACTTGAAGTTGCCAAGATGCTTCAAGAGAAAACCGTTGTTGACATTATTCCGACTTTCCTTGGGGCACATGACATACCCGATGAATATAAGGGACGCAAAAAGGAATATGTGGAACTTGTAAAGGATGAAATGATACCTGAAGTGAGAAAAAGAAAACTTGCCAGATTCTGTGACGTATTCTGCGAAAAAGGTGTCTTCAACAAAAAAGAATCAGAGTCTATTCTTCTAACCGGACTAAAAAACGGGATGAACACTAAAATCCATGCCGAAGAATTCACCAATATAGGTGGGAGTGAACTCTCTTTGAAGGTAGGAGCAACATCCTGCGACCATCTTCTCTATACACTCGATGCGGGCTTGAAATCGATTAAGAAAGCAGGAACAATTGCAGTGCTACTTCCAGGAACGAACCTTTATCTTAAGAAAAGAAAAATACCCCCTGTCAAGAAAATGAGAAAATACAAAATACCAATCGCAATTGCAACTGATTTTAATCCCGGGAGTTGTCCTGTACTCTCGATGCCTGTTATGCTTTCTCTGTCCTGTATGTTTTATGGCTTGACAGCTGAAGAATCCATTGTTGGTTCTACTATAAATGCCGCATTTGCCGTGAAAGAAGAGAATTACCGGGGAAGCATAGAGAAAGGGAAATCCGCTGATATTATAATTACGGATCTAAAAGACTACAGCCAACTACCTTACTGGTTTGCTCAAAACCACATCCTGTATGTAATTAAAAACGGGCAAATCGTAGTCTCTTGAGAAAAGGAGGTAATCCAAATTGAAGGAAGAAATAGAAAAAGGACTGAAGGCTCTCAGAGAAGGGCATTCAGAAAAATCGAAAGAAATATTCTCCGCCATAATTGATGAGAAACCGGAAAATGCGACATCTCATCTTGGGTTAAGTTTCTCGTTGATTAACATAGGCGATTTTCCAGAAGCAGAAAAGCATATGAAGGCAGCTCTTAGTTTATTTGAAACCCAGTTCAACTTACAGGAAGCATACATCGCAGCAAAGGAACTATTGAAGATAAAATCCTCCAATCCCGATTATGTCACTAACCTTCTAAGAATCTATATCAAACTCAATTTTACAAGGTCTTTCGCTGATTTGCTGCTTCAGGTACATGAGAAAAATAAAATTCCTGATGAAGAGATTCAAGATTTGCTTTCAAAAATTGTATCTTTAATAAAGGAAGAAAATATCAAATCCTTATTGACTTTCAAGAAAAAGAGTAAAGCAAAGGAAGAAGAGAAATTAAACCCCTTCGAAAACCTCGAACTTGCCAATTTGCTTTTTGAGATTGGGTCGACCGATGAAGCAAAAAGTGAATATTACAAAACCGCCCGTGCTTTTCTCAGTAAAGAGCTAAAAGATAAAGCTTTGGAACTGCTCGTAAAAATAAAAGAACTGTATCCTGACGACGAAGAATTGGAGAATCTTAAGAATGAGATAGATTCTTTTGGAACGAAAGAGGAAATTGTAGACATCGGTGAAAGGTTGAATAAATTAAAAAAACTTGTACCCTCTTTAGAAAATGAGAATGAAGCAAGGGTAAGATACTCAACTGCAATTCTTTTCAAGGAATATTCAAGATTCGAAGAAGCAGAGCAGGAACTCGATGAGATTTTTACAATGCCGAAATCACCGGAAAAAATAAAAGCCTATGTACTTCTTAGCCAAATCTATCTCGATTCAAAGGATGAGATAAGAGCCGTGAAAGTACTTAATGATGTGATGGAAAGAGAAGAATTCATCGAAAATGAAATCGTACCTCTGCAATATAAACTGGGGTCAATCTACGAGAGAATGCAGAACTACGAAAAAGCCAAGGAAATTTTCGAAAACGCACTTTCCAAAGATCCCGAATATCTGGATCTTGTTGAAAAGGTTAAGCAGATAAAAGAACTAATGGAAAAGCAAGTCCAAAAACCTGAAGATGTAGTTCCAGAAGAGCATAAGAAAAAAACTCCAGTCCAACCGGCAATAGACGAGAAGCTGTTAGCAGAGGAAGAAGAAGAACCCGAAAAACAGACGCTAAAAGAACGCATTCTTTATATATAAGGAGAGAAAATGGAATACGAATCTTTTTACAATTTTTTACAAGAACCCTTTTCGAACGTTCCTGACCCTCAATTCTTCTATAGCGGTCCCGAACATGCTAAGCCATTTCTTCGAATTATGTATTCAGCACAAAAAATGAAAGGTCTTGTTATTCTCACTGGTAATGTTGGAACAGGGAAAACAACACTATCAAGGAAAGTACTTGCTGCACTTCTAAACGAAAAACAATATCTGCCCGGAATGCTTGTGCTTACCATGGATGAATACCCAGCTTACTGGCTCACATCAAAAGTCGCACAACTTCTGCAAATAGAAGATGAGACTCCGGATGTTGCAAAGATACAGTTGATAGCAAGAAAACTCTCTGAACTGAAGAAGAAAGGGAAAAAACCTATTATTATAATAGATGAAGCAAATAAACTTCAAAGCGATGCTAATCTTGAAGAACTAAGAAGTATTATGAACATCGAAGACGAAGAGCAAAAACTAATAACATTTATTCTTTCTGGTATGCCGACTCTCAAGCAAAATATTTACAAAAACGAATCCTTGAAACAGAGAATTGCGTATCTTATTTCCTTAGAACCATTATCAAAAATCTCAACCGAGGATTATGTAAAATACAGATTAAAAATTGCAGGTGCAGAAGAAGAGATTTTCACGGACACTGCATTCGAAATAATTTACAGATGGAGCAGAGGCAGACCCCGATTAATAAACACTATCTGCGATAATGCGCTTTTCGAGGGAGTCTTACTTCAGAAAAAACCGATAACCGATGAAATTGTAGATATTGCTGCAGACTCCCTTGGACTAAAAACACCGCAGGAAACCGAATAATGACGAATGTCAATGCACTGAAAAGCCAGGCAGCAAAACTGGTTGTTAAGGGTAATTATGCTAAGGCACTTGGAATCTATTCCAAAGTTAAAGAAATGGATCCAGGTGAACCTAGTATATATAACCTTATTGGAGACGTCCTGCTTAAAAAGGGGAAAAAGGAAAAAGCCATTGCTGAATTTGGCAAAGCACTCGAACTTTACAAGAAGGTCCAATATTATCCTAATGCCATCGCCGTTTGTAAAAAGATAATCAGAACGGATAAAGAACAAGCTCTAGTATATAAGGATTTAGCAGACCTCTATGTGCAAAGAGGTTTCATCGGGGAGGCTGTCATAAATTATCTTGAGTATGCATCACGTATGAGAAAAGATGGAAACAAAAATGAAGAGATAGAAACCTATAAAAAAGTGATAGAATTAGGACCTTCAAAAATTGACATCAGGCAAAGGTTGGTTGACCTCTACATTGCAGAAGGTGAAAATCAAGCAGCCGTTGAGGAATTGGAGAAACTCGAAGAACTTCTTATTCAGAAAGGCGAGCAAGCAAAATTACCTGAAATCGAAGAGAAACTCGCTAATCTGAAAGTTGAAGGAATAGCAACGGAAACTAAAGAAAAAAAAGAACTTACTGTAAAACAGGGATTCACCGTTGAAGATATGATGACTGAAGGAACCAAAATCGAAAAAAAGGAAGAAAAGGTAAAGCCGGAACAAAAACTGGAAGAGAAAGAAGTAAGAGAAAAAGCAGAGGAAGAAACTATATCATTGGAAGAGGAATTAAAAAAGCTTGAAGCAGTGAAGAGAACTTCGGAACATGCAAAGATTGATGTCGACAATCTTCCACCCCCGGGTAAGTCGGAATTACAGGCTGCACCAACACAATGGACGAATTTCGAGGAACTCGGAGACCTATGCCTGTCAGTAAATTCGAAAAACGAAGCCATTGACTATTTCTACAAAGCAACTCAGCAATATCTTGAGGAAAACAACTATGAAGGAGCCATAAATCTTTTCAAAAGGATAATCGAAATAAGACCTCTCGAGTTAAGACCTAGACAGAAGTTGATAGAAATTTCTCTTAAGAAAGACGACAAAAATAGTGCAGCCGAATGGAATCTGGATCTCGGAAGATGCTTGTATAAGAAGGGAGCGATTGAGGAAGCCGATAAGGCATTTGGTCGTGCTCTGAACCTTTCTCACAGAAAAGAAAAGATAAAGAAGCAAATTTCAGAGATTAAAGGTGAAGAAGAGAAAAAACCGGAAATGATTGTGCAAGAACCATCCATCTCACTTGGAGAGCTACTTGAGGAAGAAAAAACCAAGTCAGGGAAATTCAGCGTTGCCGAAGAAATCGAAGCAGAAAAACCAGTGACCTTTGAAGACATTCTTGAAGAATTTAAAGAGGGTGTCCTCGAGAATATCGAAGATGAGGATTTTGACAGTCACTATGACCTCGGAATAACATACAAGGAAATGGGTTTAATCGATGAAGCAATTCTTGAATTTGAAAAATCCTCTAAAGGGGAAAACACGGGATTGAAGTCTTTTGAAATGCTTTGTGACTGCTTGATGGACAAAGGAGATCTTGCTGGTGCAGAAGAGATAGTTAAACAGGCTCTTGAAATGAAAGGTCATAAGGATATTGACTTCCTTGGTTTGAAATACAATTTGGCTAATATTTATGAAAACACAAACAAGAATGAAAAAGCTATCCAACTGTTTTCTGAAATAATAAATTCCGATGAATCATTTATGGATGCAGCAACCAAATTGAAAGAATTGCAGGAAAGGACAAAAAAACCAACAGTGGGAAAGAAAGTCAAGAAAGAGGAAGCTAAAAAAGAGCTCAAAGAAAGCAAAAAAGCCAAAGAGGAAAAGAAAGAAGATAAAAAGGCAAAAATAACTGAAAAATCAAAGCAAGAATTGCCTAAGGAAAAAGCAAAAGTCAAAAGAAAAAAGAAAATCTCTTACATTTAGGATTAAATCCTTAAAAGAAGGGAGTTAAAGTGGACTATGAAAATTTTTACAAATTGAAATTACACCCTTTCTCGAGTTCCCCTGATGAGAGGTTCTATTATAACAGTCCACAGCACCACAAGGCGATTGTTAAACTAACTCATGCAGCGGAAAATATGGTCGGTTTAGCAATACTCCTGGGAGACATTGGAACAGGAAAGACAACACTTTCGCGTAAACTGCTCGATTCTCTGACATCCTCCGAAGAATTCGAGGTCGCTCTTCTCGTTATGATTCATTCTGAAATCACGCCTATATGGTTATTGAAGAAGATTGGAAATCAATTCGGTGCTGAGTTAGAAACCAATGATAAAATCGAAATCATATCCAACATTTACCAGCAACTTATGAAAGTCAAGGATGAAGGAAAAAAAGCGATTGTTTTAATAGATGAAGCGAATATGCTTAAAAACAAGGAAATTATGGAAGAACTTAGGGGACTATTGAACATTCAATTTGAGGAAGGACATCTTTTAACTTTCATTCTTTTTGGACTTCCAGAAATGGAAGATTGTTTAAAACTTGATAGACCGCTTTATCAACGCGTATCAATGCGAATCCTGCTGGGTTCACTATCCTCCGAATCGACAAAAGAATATATTAACCTTAGAATATCAGTAGCAGGCAGGGAAAACCCTCTATTTACAGATGAAGCTATGGATATAATACATGAATTTTCAAAAGGAAAACCAAGAATGATAAACACCATCTGTGACAATGTTTTGCTCGAAGGATATCTCCTGAAGAAACCACTTATTGATGAACATTTGGTGAAAGAAGTTGTTCAGGATCTTGGACTTTCGGATTAAATGGGTTTCTGCGACCTTCACATACATTCCTTTTACTCGGATGGAACTTACTCCCCGGCTGAGATTATCAATAAGGCTAAGACTAAGAACCTCGATGCAATATCAATAACAGACCACGACGAAATAAAAGCAGTCGGTATAGCAAAATCTCACGGAAATAAAGAAAATATTTCCGTAATAGCGGGAGTTGAACTTAGTGCTATATACAAAAACACTGAAATTCATATTCTGGGCTATCTTTTTCATGAGCAGGACGAAAAACTCAATAAAACACTTACCGAAATGAGACAACATAGAGAAAATAGGGCAAGAAACATTCTTAAAAAACTCCGGCATTTTGGTTTCGACATCGAATTCGAAAATGTTAAGAGATTGGCTGGAAAAGGTGCAGTTGGAAGGCCTCACATTGCCCAAGCTATGCTTGATACAGGAAATCTACGAAACTATAAGGAAGCCTTCACAAAATATATCGGTAATGGAAAACCATGTAATGCTCCGAAGTTTAGATTGAATCCACCCGATGCAATCGGATTAATCAAAGAAGCCGGTGGAGTTCCCGTATTAGCTCATCCTGGAAATATCAGGAACGATAAGATTGTCAAGGAATTATTGAATTCAGATTTTGGCGGAATTGAAGTCTGGCATCCGGACCATTCATCAAAACAAATCCACAACTATCTTGAGATTACAAAGACTGAAAACCTCGTTGCAACCGGTGGTTCCGACAGTCATGGCAACATACCGACAAAATCACCAATTGGAGGAATAGCAGTGGATTCAAGTGTGGTAGATGCACTAATAAACTACAAGAATACTTACCTGTGATGATAGTTGTCTACTTCTTATCTTTTCATTATTCCCGAAAACCGCAACATTCAATTGAAACCTATTGAAAGAATAGCCACAACCGGCAGAATACAGTATTTCATCTCTCTTCTTCACATCTTCCAGAGCCATCCCTAACCGTGCAGAGAATAAACTATGAGAACGATTTTCCCCCTTCTTTTTTACCAATTTAATTATCTTTTCCTCTGTTTTGGTTGCCTTCCCTCCGAGATTGGAAAACTCCACACCTGAATTAAAGCTAAGTTTCTCATCTCCAGTCTCATAATCCAGGTCCATGGAAACATTCCATTTTTTGAAAAACCTAAGAGAAGCTCCACTTCCTATTCTTGGGTTAATTCTATCACTATCATAGTCGCTCCAGAAAACTTTCGAGAAAGCATCTTTGAGTACAAAACCAACTATCACTGTATTTCTGCTGTATGCAAATCCAATATCAAGTCCAAAACCGTTTCCCGAATCAATATTGCTCGATGCATCAACGGGTGAGTTTTCCAATTTTACTAATTTTGCCGAACCCAAAGTCGCCCTTATGTACTTCAGATTTATTCCAAACAGAGGTACATTTTCAAGGCTTTCGAACATCTCGCTTGCAACTGAAGTAATGCTAAAACAGAACTCATCCGCACCATATTCAAGCCTTGATTCGATGCTTACTGTTTCGCTGTATTCTTCGGAAAAAGCAAATTCCTCAAGTTTCCTGTCAACTCTTGAAAGAGGTCGAAGTGAAATTCCGGTGCCAGCAGACGCAAATGAAAAAAAATCAAATTTGTATTCGAAAACATCCATAAAACCCTCCTGCTCGAAGGTGGGTTCTCTATTGTTCTGAAAGTCAATGGTTATGTAATCTCCGCTTAGAAAACATAAGCCAGCCGGATTATAAAAAGAGCTTAGCGGTTCATCAATAAGGGCAATGCCTGTGCATCCCATTCCGCGGGAACGCGCACCCGGACACAAACCACTATAGCCATCCGATGGTATCGGGGAAGGAAAAACCATTTTAGTTACGGATAGAAACAGAAAAATGGACAAAGCAAATATACTCAAATTACCAGTTTCACCTTTAATCACAGATGAATTATAACTCTTGTGTTTCGTTTTGTCAACAAATTTCTAAAAAGCCGCCTCAGAGAGATTGTGCGTTTACAATAAAAAAAGGGGGGAAATATTACAGTTGACATTGCATTGAAAACTGCTATAATGTCTTTGTATATTTGAAAAGGAGGTCATATGTTGAATATTTTTCTTTCTCTTTTCTTGTTTTTTGCGGTCGACAGACCGGCTCCTCCTTCTTATGTCAGGGACATAATTCACAAGAAGAGCTGTCCGGTATCAGTCGACGTGGATTCCATTCACTCCTACGATGCACTTTCGTATACGATAAATTTGTCTATCGACCCAGGAACAGAGTTTATAGATGGATTTACAGAAGTTTCCTGCGAGGTTGTTTATCCTTCCATCGACACAATTACTTTTGACTTTTATGATATGGTTATTGAGAGTGTTTTAGTAGATGGTATTGAAACAGGATACGATTACGGAGGTGGATACTTAAATGTTTTGCTTCCCTCGTCTGTAACAACTGGTGAAACGTTGGTTGTTCATATAGCATATAATGGCTATCCACAGCTGCATTCAACACCCTTCTGGCCAGAAGGCATTTCTTTCTTAAACCAGGTTATATATACACTTCAATGTCCTGAAGGTTCAAGATACTGGTATCCATCCTGGGATAAACCATTTGATAAGGCAACAATCGAAATGATTATGACCGTTCCGGATACACTCTTCCTCTGCTCAAACGGAGTACTTGAAGATTCGACCAATACAGGTGGCGGAGTGATTACCTATACCTGGAAGCACGATTATCCGGCAGCTACCTATCTTCATCTATTTGCGGCTTCAAATTATGTTCAACTCGCTGATACAACTGGAGCGGTTCCTATAATCCATTATGTATATCCTGAAGATTCTGCCAGCGCAGTAGCCGATTTTGCAATAATTCCCGAGGCAATAGGTCTCTATTCTTCGATTTTTGGACCATATCCCTTTGAGAAATTCGGATTCAATGAGAGTGAGGTAGGTGGAGGTATGGAGCATCAGACAAATGTATCTCTGGGAAGTTTCCTAATAACGGGAACGGGAACTTATGAGTTAGTTTTCGTTCATGAACTTTCACACCAGTGGTGGGGCGATATGGTTACTCTTGTTGACTGGCGTCATTGCTGGTTAAACGAAGGCTTTGCCACCTATTCCGAGGCTCTGTGGTGGGAACATCTTTATGGCAAACAAGGTCTAAAAGAGTACGTGACTGACCTTCAAAATCAATACATAAGCTGGGAAGCGGGCGGTCATCTATTCCCGATTTTCGACCCACCCTTGCAGTATTTATATTCCACTACCACTTATGAAAAGGCAGCATGCGTTTTGCATATGCTGAGATTTCTCATAGGAGACAGTTTGTTCTTCACTACACTCAAAACATACGGTGTAAACTACAAATATAAAAATGCAAGCACGGATGACCTCAAAAACACCTTTGAACAGGTTACCGGTAAACAGCTGGATTGGTTTTTCAACGAATGGATTTATGGTGGTGGGTCTCCCAAGTTCTACTACACTGTCTTCTATAACGCAACCGCTGATTCCATTTCACTATTAACTATGAGTGAATCTAACACACAAACAAATTACAACATGCCCGTTGAGATAAAATTTGAAACCAATCTTGACACACTTGTAGATACCATTACAATAAAATCTACCGCAATAGAAAACTTCTATGTGTTTTCGTCAGCGCTCGACACAGTAATCTGTGATGAGTTTAATTGGATACTAACAAGAGGATTTATAAACGAAGTACCACAGCTTTCTTACGTAATCCCCGGCGACACAAAAGTAGATATTTTCTGGCATGCATTCTACGATACCACCATATATAAGTACAATATCTTCTATTCAACAGACTCGGTAGGAGGATGGCTAAAAGATAACCCGACTCCTATTGATTCAACATGTTGGACTGTTTCTGGTCTTCAAAATAATCAAAAATACTACTTCAAAATAGACGCAGTAAATAGAAAAGGATACCAGAGTGACTCTTCCGCATATCTTCAGACAACACCACTTGCATTTCCAATGGACAGAGGGCTTCTGGTCGTTGATGAAACAATGGATGGTAACGGAAGTTCTCCAATTCTGCCTACCGATGCAATGGTAGACTCATTTTACAATTATATGCTAACACCTTTTCCATACACCAAATGGGATTGTGCAAACAATGGACTTCCTCCTCTCGACACACTTGCACACTATGCCCAGATACTATGGCATGATGACGATATGGGATTCAGCACCATTAACAATTGCAGCGATAGACTCATCACATACTGCTATAATGGCGGCGGTTTTATCCTGAGTGGATGGAGAACATTGAAGACCTTTACGAATTCTATGCTTGACTTCTATGGAATAGGGAATCCTGAAGAAATACCCTCTCCAAAATTTAACGGCATTCACGGTTTACTGGGTTACAACGATGTTCCTGTGGATTCTTCAAAGATGCTATCATCCTGGAACTGGATGCTGAATTATGGCTGGCATTTTAGTTTGAACAAGGGTGATTCCATTGCACTCATAGAGTCTCCGGATACCCTTTATGATAGTCTAATAACGGGGATAAGGAACATCTCAGGAAATACAAAATATGTCATACTCGGTTTTCCACTTTATTTCATGGAAGGAGCGGACGCACGAACTTTTCTGCAGAAAGCACTGGTAGACGTAGGAACAGGTGTTGCGGAAACAAACATCGGGAAAACGAAAGACATTTTCATAGGAAAACCTTATCCTGAACCGTTTTCAACAAAAACCAATTTTTCGATTTCTCTCCCCTACTCTGCCATTGTTGACATAACTGTTTTTGATGTTTCCGGAAGGATGGTGAAAACTATTTACTCAGGAAAATTATCTCAAGGAAGACGCATTTTCTCCTGGAATGGAAGAGATAATCGAGGAAATTCAACTGCAAGTTCCATCTACTTTATCCGCATCAAGACAAACAAAATATGCAAAGTGCAGAAAGTTGTCGCGATAAGATAACTGTTCTTGAAATATTTCGTGTTTTTCTATGTTAATTTCTGGCTACCAAATCAGTAAACAGCAAATAGAAAAAATTAGCAAATAAAAATAAAGGAAAACACAATTATTGTCCAGCCGTGAAATAACCGTGGCAAGAAAGGCAGCTATTAGCTAGTAGCAAATAGTAAATCCCAAAACCACGAAATTAGGAAATTACAAAATTATGAAAGTCTCTTAAATTCTCTTTCAATCCCTGTGTTTTTCTGTGTAAATCTATGGCAAAATGTCTTGGTGGGGTGGTTGGGAATACACTAATAATTGTTTCCTCTGTGTTGCCTTCGGCTTCGCCAGGGCGTTCTCTGTGGTTAGGTATGTCTGAAAAAATGGGGTCAAGAAATGGGGTCTATAATCAAAAAATGAGATATATTAGTTACCTTTTTTATGATATAATGAGGAGGAATATGGCATGGTCGCAGATGTGGCTTATGGGGTCCGTCAGGACTAAGGTTGGTCTAAGTGACT
>Ga0315548_1000008_pt1 | contig 143444 bp, 138 predicted proteins | sample SalMarSW160110MG_2_FD_202540 | JGI IMG/M metagenome (GOLD analysis project Ga0315548, IMG submission 202540) | Salt marsh sediment microbial communities from the Plum Island Ecosystem LTER, Massachusetts, United States - Salt Marsh Sediment SW1601-110 ... | reverse complement strand
GCTTGGCGATGTCATACTTGGTGGCGCTTTAGTTGCGGTTGGTGCGATGCTAACATCTTTAGGATGGCATTTTATAGGTAAGTATAAGAAGAAAACAATACTCAGATACATTATAAACACAATTCTAATCATTTTAATTGTAGGTGGACCCATTATAATTGGTATTGGCGGCACACTAACAACGCTGGGGTGGAACAAGAAAGACAATGACCAACAGAAAAAGGCTCTAATCAGAGCAGTTGCCCAAGAATGGTCATTGAACCAAAGACACTTAAAAACTAGTAATCTCTTTACTGGTGAATTGTATGACGACACAGGTAAGGTTTGGAAGTACCCTTTATTTAGGAAATCTGCCTTAAACAGATTAATTATATCTGGCCTTTTTAGCTCTGATAATCGGAAGGACGAAAAACTGCTCCGAGCAGTTATTCTTTACGAAATCATGATAGAAGAAATAAATAATTTTTTTACGACTGTCAACACCGTCGTGACTAGAGACAAGAACTCCGCAGAAGAAGTATACCATTTGGTTATTGATTCGCATTGGTATAAGAAGTTTAAGAAATATCACGAAGAAATTGAGGACGTGCTGGTCAATAATTACGGGTGGGCTATGAGTAATCCAAAACAATAAGTAAATTGGCGATTGTTAAAATGGCGGGGTGAAAAGTAATAAGTAACGGTGATTTTTAGGAGAAAAGATGGGCGAGGAAGGAAAAAAGGAAGCGGATAAAAAGGAGCGGCGGTTTAGTCAGGAGCAGTATGATATACTCAAACGCTGCTCAGATAAAAAGGATATGACGGAGTGGAACGAGTGGAGAGAAAAGAATCCCGATGAAGAGATTTGGTTACAAGGTGCCGACCTTGGGGACGCCCATCTGGAAAATGCCAACCTTTTGGGTGCCCATCTGGAAAATGCCGACCTTTTGGGTGCCCATCTGGAAAATGCCGACCTTGAGGGTGCCCATCTGGAAAATGCCGACCTTGGTTTTGCCCATCTGAAAAATGCCTACCTTGAGGGTGCTCATCTGGAAAATGCCAGACTTAGTTTTGGCTATCTGGAAAATGCCTACCTTGAGGAGGCCTATCTGGAAAATGCCAACCTTGGGGAGGCCTATCTGGAAAATGCCTTCCTTTTTAAAGCCCATCTGGAAAATGCCAAGCTTCTTGAGGCCAATCTGAAGGGAGCCAATCTTGACATGGCCAATCTGCAGGGAGCGGATCTTTTGGAGGCTCACCTTGAAGAAGCGAGTTTCAAATATGCTAACTTGAGACATGCGAGCTTCCGCCTGGCTACGATTAATGGTGCGACAACAGTATGGGAGTGCATTGTAGACAAACATCTCGAAAACACGGAATACCCAAAGCGGTGGGGCACAGATTTTAGCGGGGTAGGCCTCGGCAGCATACAGATAGACGCGGGAACGAAACAGCTTTTAGAATACAACATCCGGCGAATGAATTGGGAGGAATGGTATAAGGAGCATTGGTTTTTGCGGTGGCCGGTGCAGGCGTTCTGGGCGATGAGCGATTACGGGATGAGTACGCTGCGGGTTATGGGAGTGTTCTTTATATTGGCGTTGTTATTCGCGGCGGTATATATGAACTGGGCGTATTGGGCACCGCCGGGGATTGTGAATAATTTGATAGTGCAGCCGGAGGTCGGGGAAGCGGCACTACATTATTTCGGGAGGGTTATGATTCGGCCTATTTACTTTTCGGTTGTTACGATGACGACGTTAGGGTTCGGCGATATGTATGCGAACAAGGGGAGCATTGCGGGGCACGTGCTTTTGATATTGCAGGTGATTTTGGGATATGTTCTTTTAGGAGCATTAGTTACCCGGTTTGCAGTTTTATTTACAGCGGGCGGGCCTGCAGGGAAGTTTGCGAAAGGAAAAGAAGGCAACCCACAACATAAAGTTGTGGGCTAACCGAAATGGATTCCCGCCTTGCGCGGGAATGACAAGAGAAATAAACCCGCCGTGAAAGGGCGGATTAAATATTTTTAAGATTGCCACGGCCTTTTGCCTCGTAATGACAAACCCTGCCATCGAGATGGCAGGGCTAAACAGAATTGAGATTGCAAGCGGTTAAAATTAAACGTTCCTCGCCCCGATGAGATAGCAAACGACGCATCAAACGGGGTAAACACCGGCAATCCCGGGCGGCGGGAGGGAGTTTTTCAGTTTTCGATTGACGAGTTACGGATGGGAAATTACTATTTTTACTGTTGAAAATGGACGATTTATAACGGGAGGCTCGGCCGAAGTGAGCGGCCTTTCGGAGAAACAGATGATTTTGGAGAGAAAATTATGATTGGGGCAATTGGTGCAAGGGCAATAGAAGATGTAAGTAGTATGGGCCAGTTCGGCAGGTTTGTCTGGCGAGCGATAAAAGCATGCGGCTGGAGCCTAGGCAGGACAACATCGTATTCTCTGATATGGACGCAAATGAATATAATCGGTGTTCGAAGTGTGCCGATTGTCATGATAACGGGAGCGTTCGTAGGTATGATACTGGCGGTCCAGGCATACGACCAGCTTGCGGGTATGGGACTCGAAGAACACCTGGGAGTTTTAATTAACATCTCAGTTGTGAAAGAGTTAGGTCCTGTTCTTGCGGCGGTGATGCTGGCAGGGCGGGTCGGCGGAGCATTGACGGCTGAATTAGGGACGATGAATGTTACCGAGCAGATAGATGCGGTCAGGAGTGTGGGTACAGACCCTGTAAGGTATCTGGTAGCACCGCGGCTTCTGGCGTGCCTGCTTCTTACGCCGGCGTTGATTATCTATGCGGATTTGCTTGGTGTACTGGGCGGATATTTCATTGGGGTCATTCAGTTCGGGATTAACAGTCAGGGGTATTGGAACTTTAGTGCATCGGGGGTGGAGCTGTGGGATGTAGTTGTCGGTGTTGTAAAGGGATTTTTCTTCGGTGTAGCTATTGCGGTAATCAGCTGTTATAAGGGTTTCACGTGCAAGGAAGGTGCGCACGGGGTAGGTCAGGCATGCACGGAGGCGTTTGTGGCCAGCTTTATCTCTATACTGGCACTGGATTTTGCACTGGCAGTGGTATTCAAGGCTTTTTACAATACGTTCTGGCCTTTGAAGAGTCTGGTATCGTAAGAAAGTAAAAATGCAAAAGTAAAAAGTAGAGAAGCAAAAGAAGAAGTGGAAGAAAACGAAAAGAATAATCAGGCAGCAGGCAATGACGGTAATGGTATAATCGTAGTTAAGAATCTTACCAAGAAGTTCGGCAACAAAATTGTTCTGGATAATATTTCCCTGACAATAGAGAGAGGAAAGACTACGGTGGTAATCGGGCCGAGCGGATGCGGCAAGACTGTTTTGATAAAGAACTTCATAGTGCTGCTTCGGCCAAGCTCGGGAGAGATTTATTTTAAGGACAAGCGAATCGATAATCTGCCCGAAAGGGAATTGAATAGCATACGAATCCATTACGGTTTTCTTTTCCAGGGTGGGGCACTGTTTGATAGTCTCAGCGTTGCCGAGAATATAATGTTTCCGATAATGCGTCATTACAGGATAAAAGACTGGAGACAGGTCGAGGATGTTGTCAAGGCCAAACTGGCAATGGTTGGTCTTGACGGTTTTCAGAATTATTATCCTGCGAACCTTTCCGGCGGTCAGCGTAAGCGAGTTGCATTGGCAAGGGCCATTGCGCTGGACCCGGAATTGATTTTGTATGACGAGCCGACAACGGGGCTGGACCCGATTCGTGCAGATATAATCAACGAACTTATTTTAAAGCTTCAAAGAGAGCTCGGAGAGACGACGATTGTAGTTACCCACGATATGACAAGTGCATATAAGGTAGCGGATAGAATCATTATGCTATATAATGGCAGGATTATTGCCGACGGCGATGCCGAGCATATTCGTAATCATCCCCATCCTGTAGTTCAGCAGTTTATCACCGGTCAGGTCAGTGATGACGACCTTGCAGTTCTGCGTGCAAGCGGGACTATTTCAAAGGCCCAGTTCCTGCCTCGAGATTTTGAGGAATAACGAAAACGATGTACGAAAGAGCCGAGGACGTGGCGGGCGATTTGGCCAAAGTTGTGCGAGGAGATGTTTTCACCGACATAATACACAGGGCGGCATACGCCAGCGACGCCAGCATTTATCAGATAATTCCCGGATGTATTGTTGTGCCTCGTGACGCTTCGGACGTGGCGGCTGTTGTTAAATACGCCTGCGCCCATGGTATAGCAGTAGCCGCCCGCGGAGCGGGCAGCGGGGTGGCAGGCGAGTCGCTGTGCAAAGGCATAGTCTTCGATATGAGGCAGTATATGAATAAGATTATCAGCGTGGAAGAAGACGGTGCGAATGCGGTTTGTGAGCCCGGTGTGGTGCTGGATGATTTGAATGATTGCCTGGCGGAATACGGCAGAAAAATCGGGCCTGACCCGTCGAGCGGTAATCGAGCAACGGTAGGCGGGTGTGTGGCTAATAATGCGACAGGCCCTCATTCACTCGAATACGGCTATATCGGCGACTATGTGGAGAGTATTGAAGCGGTCCTGGCTGACGGCAGTGTGGCTGAGTTCAGGAATAATTTCGATACGGAGTCAGAAGAGGACGAGAAACTTGCAACAATTGCGAAAGGATGCAAATCTATTCTTTCAGGCAAAGATGCGGTCATAGAAAAAGCGCTGCCGGAAACAAAGCGAAATCGCAGCGGATATGCGATAGCGGGGATTTGTCATAATGGGGAAATAGATTTGGCCCGGCTGTTAGCAGGGTCGGAGGGGACGCTGGGTATTTTTACGAAAATCAAGCTAAGAACGGTTGCGGTGCCGAAGGCGAAAGGGCTGCTGCAGCTCGAATTTGATTCGTTTGAAAAGATGGCACGAGCTGTGCCGATTATTGTCGACAGCGGGGCGTCGGCGTGTGAGTTGATGGACAGGACTTTGATTGATATGGCGATTGAGGCACTTCCTGAATATCGGGATATTTTGCCTGCGAGCAGTGCTGCTATCCTTATGGTCGAGCATACCGACGAAACGGCGGAGCAGGTGAGAGAAAAGATAGAAGCTACTGATTCGAAGGTCGGGGAGCTGGCGTGCGGGCGAAGGATTATCTTTGAGCAGGCGCAACAGAAACAACTTTGGAAATCGCGCAAGGATGCGGCGGCACTGCTCGAGAGGCGAAAGGGCAGAAAACATCCGATACCGTTTGTCGAAGATGTCTCTGTCGGGAATAAACGGCTGGCGGAGTATATTTCGGGGCTGGAGGAAATCGGCAGAGGCTATGATATTTTGATGTCTTTTTATGGTCATGCTGGCGACGGCGAGCTACATATACGGCCATATTTGGATTTGAGCGAGCCGGGCGATGTGGAGAAGATGCGGGCGATGGCGAACGATGTGTTCGAGCTTGCATGGTCGCTGGGCGGGACGGTCAGCGGTGAGCACGCAGACGGTCTGGTGAGGGCGGCCTTTTTGCGGCGGCAATACGGCGATGAGTGTTATGAGCTAATGAGGACGATTAAAAATCTGTTCGACCCCAACGGAGTGATGAATCCCGGTAAAATCATCAACGATGATGGCGATATTATGGTCAGGAATTTGCGGGCAGGGTATAAGTGGCGGGAGGAAAGACTTAAAACGGATTTGTATCTTGGAAAGGATGAACTTCGCACCGAAATTGAGCAATGCAGCGGCTGCGGAGTTTGCCTGAGCAGAGAGACCGATTTGCGGATGTGCCCGGTGTTCCGGGCGGTGGGCGAAGAGCTGGGCAGCTCGCGGGCGAAGACTAATATACTTCGTTTGTGGGCGACGGGGCAGATGGAGAAGAAAGATTTCGAGTCGCCGGAGTTCAGGAAGTTTCTGGATTTGTGTGTGAACTGCAAGGCGTGCTCGCGGGAGTGCCCGGCAGGGGTCGATGTTTCTCTGTTGATGGCGGCGGCACGAGCGGAATATGTGAGACGACGGGGACTGAGACGTGCAGAGCTGGCGTTGAGTCATAACCGGTATCTTAGTATGTCCGGCAGTATTTTTGCGCCGATTTCGAATTTCTTTATGCGACAACCCGTCTTCAAGTGGTTTCTGGAAAAAATCAGCGGATTAGACAGGCGAAGGAGTATGCCTGCTTTTGCGGGTGGGTCGTTTCTGACGGCGGGACGGAAATATCTGGAGGCCTTTGAGCTGATTGAAAAACCGGTCGATAGGATAGCCTATTTTGTGGATACATACGCAAATTACAACGACCACGAGCTGGGATTTGCAGTGCTTGAGGTTTTACAGCACAACAATATCGAGGTGATTCTGACGAGGCAGCGGCCTGTGCCGCTGCCGGCGATTGTGTATGGGAATGTCAAGCGTGCCCGCGGAGATTTGGCGTATAGTGTAAAACATCTGGCAAAGGCAGTTCGAGACGGATATAAGATTGTATGCTCGGAACCGAGTGCGGCAATGTGCCTGAAACAAGAGTTGAAGTATTATGTTGCCGGGGAAGATGCGCAGCTTGTTTCGGAGAATACGTATGAACTGATGAGCTATCTGTTCAGTTTGCTTGAGCAGAATAAATTAAAACCAGTTGAAAGTTCTGTGAAACGGGCTTTTGTTTATCATCGGCCTTGTCATTTGTATGCGATTGGCGGCGGAAGGGCGGGGGTCGAGCTTTTGAGGAGACTTTGTTCCCTTGAAATAAATGAGCTTGATGCCGGCTGCTGCGGGATAGCCGGGACATTCGGGTTTAGCAAGAAAAATTACGAGCTTTCATCGCAGATGGCTGCGAGGTTAAAAGAGGCACTTGAAAAATCGCCGGTTAAAAATGTCCTGACCGAATGCGCCGCCTGCAAGATGCAGATAGAGCATATAAGTGGGGCGACGGTTGCGCATCCGATAAAGGTATTGGCGGAAGCGTATCGAGTTGACTATATATAACCGAGGAATTTTGCGGCTATTATAAACATAGAATGGGACCATACGAGAGGGCAAACGGAGGGCTTTGTTCCGCTTGTGAATATTTGCTCAGGGATGTATTTATCTATTCTTGCCAAAGGCCAATTGAAGAACTTCTCTGCGCTTTTTCTATCGTTACGGAGACAGAAGTAAATAGTCATCCAGAAGTTAAGTAATGGCCAGGCACCGGCACCGGTTAAAGTGATTTGACCATTTCGGACTCCGCCACAGTACACGTCCCCTGGATATCTTAACAGGCCACCACTGGCTATTGTGTTTTTTTCTATTATTTCATCAATGGTTTTCTTCATCTTGCCATCGAGTGGGGACAATATTGCTGAGGGGTATACTAATCCGAGAAGCGAAGCGTCCGGCAGAAAATCGTCTTTTCTGATTTCGCGGTGTTGGGCTGATTTGCCTTTAGTGTATGTTCGAGGGATTAGATTTACGCTGTGTGAATAAATATTGCTAAAAACACCTGACATTTCTTTTTCTGTTCGCAGCCAGTTTTTTCTTTTACCCAACAGCTCAATTGCGGTTCGCAGGCCGGCTATGCACATAGCCAGAGAATAGGTGTGATACCTTCTTTGCGAGACAGGAATGCATCTTTCCTCCCATAAATCGAAATAAGGTAGTGTAAACCTTTTAGCCTTCCAGGAATTAGAAAGGCCGTTGGCGGTTGTTTCTATCAGCTTTTTAAATTTAGACAGGCCATCAATACCAAAATGTTTTATGTGGTGGCCTATTGCAATAAGCAAAGAGCCGTTCTGGTCCGGCTGAAACTGTGTTCCGTGATGTATGAGATGTATATACCTGTTTTTTGCTTTTAGAGAAATTTTTACATCAGCAGGTGATATTAATGTGCCGGTGATGGAGCCGTTTGTGTTGTAAGCGTTATAAAACAAACCCGTGTTTTTAAAGCCTTCGGCCCTATTTAGACACCAGTTGAAGAACCTTTCCGGGATTTGCCTTAATCCCAGCAGGTCCGCAGATATACACGTATATGATGCGTCTCGAATCCAGACGTATCTGTAATCCTGGGCAGCAGACGGATAAACTAATTTATCCGAGTCGGCAGCGATGATTGCGCCATTTTCAAGGCAGCTTTTTTGAATTACTTCCTTACTTACCTTAATAAGTTTTTTAACGCTTTTTCTTTTAACCTCAGTCACTTATTCTGTTTCCAGGGTTTAACGTCAATTAGTTATCATTAGCCAATTGATTTTAGCTGGATTATTCTATATATTAGATTAAAGAAAGTAAAGTCGATTTAGGGTGTTATAAGGGATGGCATTGGAAAAAGAAAATCTCAAAGAGGCGGTGTTGTGGGAAAGCAACCAGGAAAGAAAGTCAGGTGTAAATTATGATGGTAATGGATATTTTGACCTGAATGTTACGATTGACAGGATTGAGAGTATCAATTTCTGTATGGTGTGGCTGGTATACAACTCGTGGAAGAACAATTTGCTTGAGCCTAAACTGGAAAAATCAAGTGTCTGTGCTAACCAGGTTTTTACCATTTGTTTCTGAAAACATATGACATACTAATCTAAATAAAAAAATCAAGATTCCGAATAAAACAAAATATATCGAATAAAAATTCTTTTGCTTATATTTAAAATTGACAGGCCCGGAGGTATCCCTCGGAATAGTAACGGACATTAACATATCCGGGGTCGTTGATATTTCCAGTTTCTCATCTTCAATAAATGCTTCCCAGCCGCCTCGATGAGAGAAAGAAAATGTAACTTCCTGCCCTTTAATATAGCCCTTCTCTGAACTGATAATGTAATCTAATCCTGCATATCGATTTTTGCAAGACAGCAAAGAGCCGTTAGAAATGTCACCTGTCCATGCATAGGCCGGATACATTGTGTTATGACTGTAGACGTTAAAATATTTCCCTCTGTATATACAAGTAAGGAATTCGCATCTCGAATCCAGAAAGTTTTCCAGGTCATCTTTCTTTATTATTAACAATTTACAATTCAACAGTCTCATATCTCGATCAATTTTAGATGGTTTTAGCTTGTTAAACTTGCACCCCATTATGCCATCACCATCATTTATATATCTTTTAGAAAATTCATCTGCATAAAAACACCACCCGTTAACGTGAGCTAAATCTGTGTAATAACTCATCAAACCAACAATATGAGTAGGATTATAATTGCCTTTATAAATTCCATATACGCTATAAGGAATATTGGCATAAAATGCTAAATCTTGTAAATAGACCCGGGTTTCATTTGAGTCAATATTATCATCTGCAACTTGCCAGGCTGCTTTCATATCCTGCAAAACAGCAGAATTTATATTTTTTTCAGAAATAAACCAACTCACCGAGCTGTATTTTCTAAATAAAAATAGACAGAAAATTATAATCCCCAAAAGTGTTAAAATATGAATTGGGGATTTTTTGAAAATATGAAGTAAATTATTTTGTTTCATTTTTCTTAGAAGAACATCGACCGAATGTGCTATTAGCAGTATGTATACACCCCGGTAAACAATGCTGAAGCGGCTTGAAAACCACACGAGAGTGCTTTTGCCGGGGAATTCGAATGCAAACAAAGAGAATGCTTTAATAATTATCAAACCTGACAATACAGCTATAACTAAAATGATAGAAAGTAATTTAGAATTAATCTCTTTCCAGTAACACAAACCAGGTAAAACCAAAAGACAAGCCCATATCGGTGGCAACAACGCCCTCAGGTTGAAACCATACCCGGGTTCTAACTTCAGCGAACAAGGTGACTTAGCAAGGATGGACGAAAATTGAGGAAAGGAAAGCGATATTACAGAAATAAACAACAAAACTATGCCAATATACTTCTTAAAATCCACATTTTTGTTTTCTTCGAAGAGATTAAAAACTAACATCCCAACTATTCCCCCAAAACACACCACCCACCCCAATGGATGAGTGTATATAACGAGTGTAAAAAGTATTACGCTGGTAAACCAACGCCATTTTATACCTTTGTTCAACCAGAGATCAAACTCAACTATGAATAGAAAAGCCAATCCTAATGATAATACATTGTACCACAGTCCAGATATTAAAACATGAGAACAGATTAGTAAGTAAGCTATCGTAGAAACAAAAGAAGCTTGAAAAGAGTAATAACGAGAAATAAAACGAAACCATCCTATAGTAAGCGCAAAAAGGGACAATATAAATGATAACTTTATACTGACTTCATAACAAAAGAGCCTGGATAATAGCCAGGGCAATATTAATGGTGTAGAGTAAGGAACTCCTAATTCGATTCCCGCATAGATTTTTGGGAAAAACAACGGCCAGAACCACCTTTGTTGACTTACTAATCCCTGATCTGCCTGTTTTAATGCTGAAATCCATAAAGGCCAATCAACGCAAATTAAAGGCCCTTTCATTAAAAACATTAACACCGCGGGAAAGCTTACAAAAACCAGTAAAAAAAGATATTGGATTCTTTTGTCTTTAAAATCGATCACAAATATAACCTAAACAATAAATTTAACATCGGTCTATTTTGCCCTACAGACTTTCTCACTTTTTCACAATTACTCCAATACCATTATCGAGGCCGATTTCAAATCTGCTGATTGAGTAAATAGCTGGAGATTATAAAATAATTACAGGGAACATGCTATTACGTTGCTTGCTCAGCTTAATTCAGCTATCCGAGAGGTGTATCGCCGATAGCAGCTAATATGCTCATAATAACCTGTTTCCAAAGTCTGGTATTGATTTTAGTTAGAATATTCTATATGTTAGGTTTGAGAAAGTAAAGTCGATTTAGGGTGATATTGAGATGGCATTGGAAAAAGAAAATCTCAAAGAGGCGGTGTTGTGGGAGGCAGCGGAAGGTAAGAAGGCTAGTTGTAAGCTGTGTGCACATCGGTGCGTAATTGCTGAGGGTAAGTTAGGCAAGTGCTGTGTGCGCAAGAATATAAACGGCGTACTATATTCGCTGAACTACCATAAGGTCTGCTCAGCTAATCCCGACCCGATTGAAAAAAAGCCATTATTTCATTTTCAGCCCGGCTCGAGCAGTTTTTCCATCGCCACGATGGGCTGTAATTTCCGGTGTGATTTTTGCCAGAACTGGCAGATAAGCCAGGCTGCTATCGAAGACGGGCGAATTGACGGGCAGGCGATAAGCCCGGAGCAGATTGTTGCGGCGGCAGTTAACTACGGATGCAAATCAATCGCTTATACATATACCGAGCCGACGATTTTTATGGAGCTGTGCAACGATTGCGGTCGGCTGGCAAAGGAAAAAGGCCTGACAAATGTTTTCGTAAGTAACGGCTATCAGAGCATTGAGGCAATTGATTTTGCAAAGGGCTGGCTTGACGGGATAAACGTTGACTTAAAGTCCTTCAGTGAGGATTATTACAATCGGCTGTGTAAGGCGCATATGCAGCCGGTGCTCGATACGATTAAATACATTGCCAAAGAAACAAACATCTGGCTTGAGATTACGACTTTGCTGGTTCCAGGCGAAAACGATTCCGAAGATGAGCTGAAGAGGCTGGCTGAATTTATCGTTGAACAGGCCGGTGCAGATGCTCCGTGGCATATCAGCCGATTCCATCCGCAGTATAAGTATCTTGATTCGGCTGCAACGCCGCTAAAGGTCCTTGAACGTGCAGAGCAGATAGGTAAAGAAGCGGGGCTGCATTATGTTTACCTTGGCAATGTGCCGGGGTCGAAATCGGAGAGCACTTTTTGTTATAATTGCGGAAGGTTGCTGATTGAACGTGTTGGGTATCGAATATCAGCTAACAATTTAGCAAATTCGTGCTGTCCGGATTGCGGGACAAAAATCGCGGGTTTCGAATTATAGTATTATTGTATGTTACCGCGGCCCCTTCCTCGGCGGTGTCGGCCGCGGCGAAAACGATGCGGGGGTGGGGGAATTGAATCCGGAGGGACAGCGAGTTTGACAGAGCCTCCCTGAATTGAAAGGGCCTTTCCGTTGACCAGGGCGTCGGCGATTTTTTTGTGTGCGGATTCGAGGATTCTGCCGAAGGTCTGACGGGAGATGTTCATCTTCTCGGCGGCGTGCTCCTGATAAAGTCCTTTGAGGTCGGCTAATCGGATTGCTTCAAGCTCATCGACTGTTAACGTAGCGTGCTGCAATACCGACAGAGGTATCCCCTGGGGTTTGTAGAAGTTGACCTGCGGCAGGCAACCAACTCGCCTGAAATGTCTTGGTCTTGGCATATTGTATATCTCTATAATGGGTCAGTGGTCGCAGATGTTTTGGCCTGCTTGCAATTGGCCGGCTAAGTATTGCCTGGCCAGTTCTTCTGGGTTATCATCTGCTGCTCCAACGATGACATCGATACCACTTTGTGTGAATAATTGCTGGGCTCTTCTGCCTATTCCGCCGGCAATTATCAGCTCGACGTGCAAACCTGACAGCCATTTCGGCAAAGCACCCGGCTCATGGGCCGGCGGCAGCACTAATTCCTGACTCTTGATACTGCTGCTGTCGCTGTCAACGTCAATAATAGCGAACTGCTGACAATGGCCGAAGTGTGCTGAAAGTTTGCCGTCTGTTATCGGAATCGCGATTCTCATTTTACTGTTACCTCCTTATCAATTTGATTTTTTTTATGCGGCTGTAATAGCTGTTTAAACGCAGACCTCATAGCTTCCGCTGCAGGATTTTGGCTGTTTGAATAGATAAAAGGCTGACCCGAGTCACAAGCGGAAACCATAACTGTATCTATCGGGATACCGCCTAAAAATGGCACATTAAAGTCCTTGGCCATTTGTTTGCCGCCACCTTCACTGAATATGTCGATTCTGCGATTACAGTGCGGACAGACAAAACCGCTCATATTCTCAATGACTCCCAAAACCGGCAGGTTCAACTGCCTGCAAAATGTAATGCATTTCTTAACGTCAACGACAGAAAGCTGCTGAGGAGTAGTAACAATAACGGCGCCGTCGGCTTTGCCTAACAGTTGAACTACCGATAACGGCTCGTCTCCGGTGCCGGGCGGGCAATCGACTACGAGATAATCAAGATTGCCCCAATCGACCTCCGTTACAAACTGCTTTATGACGTTATGTTTCATCGGCCCGCGCCAAATAACGGCGTTACTTTCATCCTGCAATAAGAATCCGATGCTAATTATTTTGAGCGTATTACTGTATAAAATAGGTTTGATTTTATTGTTTTCGGCTTGAAGAACTTTGTTGTTGAGATTTAGTAGTTTGGGTATGCTTGGTCCATGAATATCGATATCTAACAAGCCTACATTTTTACCCTGCATCGAGAGCCAGACGGCAAGGTTTACAGCGATGGTGCTTTTGCCGACACCGCCTTTACCGCTTAAAACAAGAAACTTGTGCGCTATATTTTTCATTGTTTGGTTTCCTGCATATCTAACATATTCAATACCGATTCCCACAGGGATACTATTTGGTCTTTCAAGCCGTTACTTGAGTATTCAACGATGGTTTTTGCAACAATCTGGGCTTTTGTTACTACTACATCATAAGCAATTTTGCCGGCCACTATCAGGTCTTTTTCTCCGGCTCTTTTTTCGATTGCATCTGCAATTTTGGGATTGATATCATATTTGTTGATACAAATTGCTGTTGGGATTCCAAAATGCCCGGTTAATTTGATTACCCTGTCAAGGTCGTGCTGTGCGGAGATTGTCGGCTCAGTAACAGCAAGTACCAGGTCCGCTGCGGTGATAGATGCGATGACCGGACAGCCAATACCGGGAGAGCCATCGGCGATTATCAGGTCCTTATTTTGCTCGGTTGCGATTTTTTTTGCCTCTTTGCGAATCAAGCTGACGAGCTTGCCGCTGTTTTCCTCGGCAATACCCAGCCTGGCGTGCACCATAGGGCCGAATCTTGTATCCGATATAAACCATCGGCCGTTAACGGCGTCTTTAAATTCTATTGCATCGACCGGACAGAATTCCACGCATACTTTACATCCTTCGCACGAAACAGGGTTAATTGTATAGGTTCTTTCGGCTACTTCATTGGCGGGGCCGTTGAATAAGGCGGCATCGAAATTGCAAACTTCCTCGCATCTGCCGCAGCCGATACATTTCTCGGTGATAATTGAGGCTTTCTTTCCACCGGAGAAATCCGAACTTTGCCTGGGCCTGGGCTGTAAAATCAGGTGCAAATCGGCGGCATCGACGTCGCAGTCAGCCAATACTGCATTTCTCGCAAGCGCTGCAAAGGCTGCCACGATGCTTGTTTTACCTGTTCCCCCCTTGCCACTTATTACTACTAATTCCTTCATTAATTCACCTTTTTAACCGGTCTGGATCCCAACGGTTGGGATAATACTTTTCAGCCGCTGCCGAGATCGGCCTTTATAGCAGTTAATTTATCTATAGTAAGACCAGCCACTTTTTGTTGTTTCTTAAAATACCGAACCATACGTTGGAGGAACGCCTGCTGCTCCTGGGGAGTTTCAAAATGTTTCAAAAGACCTTTGGTTTTCTCTATGTTTGCCTCAACTTCCTGCGGAATCCTTTCACTATCGTGCCGCACAGCTTCCTGTGGACAAACATCGTGACATCGACCACACCGGATACATTCTTCTTCGTTGATGATTGCTTTTTGGTCATCTTTCAATGTAATCGCTCCTACCGGACAATCATCAACGCATACGCCACAACCCACACACATATTCTCATTTACCCAGGGCATATTCTTTGTCTCCTTTTCTATTTGCACAAAATTAATGCACTATCATCACGACCTTTTTCCTATTCAGATAAATTCCTACTGCGAAAGCCAGTTACCCAGAGGATTTGTTTATGTTCAATTTTTTTGGCCCGGATATCTTTGAAACCGGCTTTACGCAGAAAAGCTGTTAATTCTTTGATGGTATAGTAGTTCTCGTTCCATAACTTTTGGGCCAATGAATTGCGAGGGAATTCAACAATAACTATTTTGCCGCCTGGTCGCAAGGCGCGATGGGTTTCTTTCAAAACTGCCTGAGGATTTTTCATCTCGTGCAAAGCCCAGAATATTACAACCGCATCTGTCATTTTGCTTTGAATAAAGCCGAGTTGAGCTGCATCTTTACGAATACAGCGAATATGCTTGGTATTTTTAGTGATATTTCGGTTATTTGGAAAACTATTGGAAGAAATATCCACTCCTGTAACTTTTTGACCATAGGTCTCGGACAAGTACCGGGCAAGCTCACACGCGCCACAACCCAAATCAAGCACACGATAAGCTAAGCGCAACTCTCGGCCGATACGTTGATACAAACGCGGTTTAATCTTTTCGTAAAAGTTGTCAGGCAGTTTTGCGACGACCATTACACAATTCCTATGATTAGAAAACCATCTCTGGTTGTTCTGTTCTCACGACAGTTTCTGTTTCTCTTTCCCTGATATTTAATTTTTCTTTTTTCCTTTTATAACGTATAGGGCGGCTAAATCAGGATTTTGGCTTTCAAGAATCTGCTGGTCCTTGATCCCTAAAAAATATTCGGTTTGAATGGAAAAATACTCTACAATTGTTCTTTCAATCTCTCTCAAGTCTGTGTGCTTAATCTTGTTCACATAGGAAGCCGGATTATTGACTTTTTCTTTGAAGAACCGGGATTGCGGATTAAGCAGCATAGCAAGAAGTTTGCCGCCCGGTTTAAGGACACGAGCGGTTTTTTTCGCAGCTTCTTTATACTTTTCAATAAACTGTAAAGAAGCAACATAAATAACTGCATCAAAAGAGCAATCCTCAAAGGGCATATTTTCCGCAGAGCCTGCTACTGTCCTTATGCTGTCCGGCGCCTGTCTTAAGGCCTCTTTGGAAATATCCAGACCGGTCACATTAAAGCCGTGTTCAGCCAGTCCTGCCTCTATAATCGCCGGTCCACAGCCGATGCTTAAGACATCTTTAGTTCCGTTTAGTTCCCGTAGAATATAGTCCAGCTCGGCTTTGAAAACCTTCTTCCAAAATTCTGTTTTACAGGATTGTAAATACTTATCCATACCAGCGAACCAAGAATTCAACCAAAAAACTTTTCGCGCCACCACAAAAAATGTCCCCAGGGATTATCAAGCTTATATTTATCATCCTCCGGCACACCCGGCCAGGACTTGATTTCCTCCAACAACATTTCGCAGGGCTTATCCTCTGTTAAAAGTTCGTATGCGCAGTTGACGAGCACAAACTTCCTTTCTGCGTCGTTGTCATTCGGATTATGGTCCGGGTGATACTTCAACGATGCCCATCTGTATGCTTTTTTCAGTGCTTCTTTAGTTGCATCTTCTTCGACACCGAGGATTTTGCGTGCCGCACTGCGGGCGTGTAATTCAAGAGTTATTCTTTCCCCGAACTCGTAGTCGTCTTTTATCATCAATTTTTGCCTTTACACTTTTTGTATATTCGTATAGTTTTGAAAATTCCTTCCTGTATTCACTTAATACATCCACAATCATCCGGCCGGTTGAGTATGCCTCAGCGATACGTCTATCGTCCGGCAGCTTTAGACAGATATCTATGTTTTCAGCTTCACAGTATTTTTCCACTTCTTCATTACCGATGTTATAACGATTAACGACAACAGCAAAGGGCAACTTCATTTTCCTGACTAAATCAACAGCCAGCTTCAAATCATTTAAGCCGAATGGTGTCGGCTCAGTAACAAGCAGGACGAAATCCACGCCTTTGACTGCTTCAACCACCGGGCAAGATGTGCCCGGCGGGACATCAATTATTGCCAGACTATCTTTTTTTATATGTCTTTTGACTTCTTTTATCAGGGACGGTGTTCTTACGTGACCAATATGCAGTCTGCCGTGAATAAAATCTACGTCACCAGCTTTGCCGAATTCGATATCTCCGATAGCAAGCAGCTTTGGCTCGATTGCCTCGGCAGGACAGACCCGCATACATCCGCCGCAGGAATGGCAAAGCTGCTCGAAGGTCAACACGTTTTCTTTTATACAAATGATGGCACTATACTGGCAGATTTCGCCGCATTTACCACAGCCGATACACTTTTCCAAATTGACTTGTGGTATATCCACATTGGCCTGTTGGCTGTGGTCGATTTGCGGCTTTAAGAAGATGTGGCCGTTTGGCTCTTCAACATCGCAGTCAAGATATTGAACCGGCCGGCCTAAACCGGCTGTGTATTGAGCAAGATTGACGGCGATAGTAGTTTTCCCTGTTCCGCCTTTACCGCTTGCTACTGCTATTTGCATCTTATGTCCTATCAATTTCCAAACGTTTGCCATGCATTTATTATCATGAACAAAGCTGCTCCTAATGTCGTGTATGCGAATATCTTTTTGAGGTTTTCCTGCTTAGTTTTAAGCGAGAATAGGCCGCCCATAAGCCCTCCAACTACGGCAGTGATGCTCATAGGAATGGCCCATAATACGTTGAAATCCCCGGCCGCCGAATGCCCGACTAGGCCCATAAAAGCTGTAGCGGCCACCATGGCGGATGATGTACCTACCGCCACACGCATAGGTACGCCACAACCAAGAACCATCAACGGGACCTTGAAAGAGCCCCCGGAAATCCCGACCATTCCCGCAACCAAGCCAGTTCCCGCAGTGATCGGCAGAGCCAACCACAAATTCACAACGTACTCGTGTTCGCCGAACTTTCGATGCCAGAAGCCCAACCGATTTTTGTCGGAAGGCTGTCTATTCCTTGCAGGCCGCAACATGAAGAAGCCAGATAATACAAGCAAGCCGGCAAAGACAAACTTTAGGACTCCACCTGGCAGGACATGAGCATAATATCCACCCAGCAGAGCCATCACATCTGTTGGCGGGTCGATAACCATTGCAAGCTTCCAGTCAATCGTTCGGCTCTTCTGGAAGACTAGCGCAGCCGCTACAGCCGTGCACAGCAGGATACATTGTGCAGACGTAGCTGCCTCGAGCATGGGCAATCCGCAAGCTACTAACACAGGCACGTAAAAGTTACCTCCACCACGGCCGGTCATGCTCATCAGAACCGAAATGACAAGGATGGATAGAACGGTTATGCCAAGCATCAGCATAATCTTATGTTCCTTTCTTCTGTCATGTTAATTTCATCCCAATTAAATCTGTCTTTCGCAAACCAGCCTTGCTGTGGTAACGAATCGAAACAGACCGGCTTCGGATTGCACCAGTGATTACCTGGCAAAACGTCCCACTTTGTGTACCTGTTCATTGGCGAAGTGGTTTTATCTATCCTGTAACCGGCCGGATGAAAACCAACGGTAATTTGTTCTGCATTAAATGTCCGTTCCATTATTCCTCAGTGTTGTGAACCAACCGCAAAAAGAAACTCATTCAAAGTTTCATATTCTTTCCAGCATAACGCAGAGATTAAAAACAACTTTAATATTATTCTGTTTGCAGAATTCTATAGCCCATTCATTTTCAGCCCCGGGCTGAAGCCATACTCTGGTTATGCCTTTGTCCTTGCAGTCTTTCACGATTTTAACGGTTACTACCGGCGGAGTAACTATGTCAGCAACGTCACAGACTATGGGAATATCCTTAACGCTTGGATAACAGGTTAAACCTTCGACCTCTTTGAGGCGTGGGTTGACCGGATAAACCTCATATCCGCTATTCTTCAAACTTTTTAAAATCTGATAGGCGTACTTTTGCTCATGCCTGAATGAACCTACTACGGCGAAACGCTTTTGTTTCAAAAACTCCTCGACTAAATTCTTCATTTATATCCCACCAAGGAATAAAGTATTTCTCCAATCCATGTTTTTTTTGCATTGGTTCAGCGTGAATTGAACAAATTCCTTTCACGATTAAGAGACAACCTTGCCTCGGTTACTGATTTTTTTCACTTATCTATTCCTTTTGGTTTGTTTTCATCATCAACAAATACTACTTTTGCCTTCAAATCTTTGGCTTTCTCATCAAGTACCTATCAATAAGATATAATTATGGCTTTATCACCAGCCGTGCCTAATCTTGCTGCTGGGCCATTTAATAACACGGTGCCGGAACCTCGCGGAGCTGCAATGGCAATAACGAAATCGTCCGGCATATTATTTGTCCACTCCGAAATGTGATTCCACGTTTGGGCCGGAGGCTTTGGTCAACCTGCCGCTTTTGAAAAGCTCAACTGCTTCTGCGACTGTTCCTGTTACTCCGATATACAATTTCAGACCGGCGGCACTTAATGTGCGCTCGGCGTTAGGACCGCAATTACCTGTCAAGATGGCTTCGGCGCCGGCATCAATTGCGAGCTTGGCTGAACTAATGCCGGCCCCTCCGGCAGCAGCAACACTTTCGTTCTCAATGACGCTGAAGTCCATTGTTTCGGTGTCGATGATGATAAAGCAAGCCGCCCTTCCATACCGCGGGTCGACTTGTGAATCGAGACTTTTTCCGGTAGATGTAACTGCAATTTTCATAATTTATCCTTTCTAAGACAGTGGACAAGTGCCGGTGGGGCAGGAATCGTCGCCCCGCGATGTTGAACTGCTGCTGTGCCCTGCGGCAAAGGTTGACAATAGTTTTTGCAAATCCGGACTTTTACATTTTTCGCAGAGGTGTTTGTGAGTACCGCTACTTTTTTCCAAAAATTCGGTTATATGCCCGCATTTCTTACACTTGTACTCAAATATAGGCATTGTTCGGTCTCCTTTTAGGAATAGAGAATGAGCGCATAGTTACTCTGCAGCCATTCTCTGATACAGGTGCTAATCGTTACTTTTTGCTTTCTGCTTCGAGCTGCTCGATGCGCTTGTTGATTTCGTCAAGCTCATTCTGGAAATACTCAGCCTGTTGTTTCAGGCCGGCAAGCTCCTGCTCGGCCGTCATTGTCGGGGTAAACGGTGCATCGCCATAAGCGTATGGGTTTGCAGCGCCGCTCCAGGCAGGCCAGCCGTATCCAGCTCCGGCCCAGCCAAATCCTCGACCTCTGCCACCGCCTCGACTTCTTCCCCAGCCCCCGTAACCTCGTCCGCCGACCGGATTCATAAAGCCTGGCACCGGATAGCCGGCACAGTATCCGGCAGCCCTTCCTGTCATTGGTCCCATACCGGCAGGACCAGTTCCATCTCCACGTGGCATAATAATTCTCCTTTCATAAAATAGGTTAATAAACTATTGCCTTGTCATTGCCGTACCGCATTTAGGGCAGGTTTTTTGATTACAAGGTTGTCCGACAACATGAGCAGCCGTTGTTCCACAGTTCGGACACACACAACTTCCGCCCGGCCCTGCGGCAAATGGGCCGCCCATTCGCCCTCTGCCTTGTCCCTGGCCTCGTCCCATACCTCGACCGCCACCGCGTCTCTGACCGGTCGGTCCTGTTCCATCTCCTCTTGGCATAATGCCCATCCTTTCTGCAATTAAGTGCGAATCTACTACCAATAACCAAATCTACCTCTACCTCTACCTCTACCTCTACCTCTGCCTCTGCCGCGCCCACGGCCCCAGCCTCGGCCTCGACCAAAACCTCGGCCAAAGCCAAAGCCTCTGCGACCCCAGCCGCCATAAGGCATTCCGTAACCGCCATAAGGCATTCCATAGCCAGCACCATAGCCGTATAAACCTGCACCATAGGCTCCGAATGCCGGTGCGCCGGTACCGTAGAAACCGGCTCTACCCACAACAGGATTCATATACCCAGGCATTGGAAACCCAGCACAGAAGCCGGCTGCTCTTCCAGTCATCGGCCCCATACCGGCTGGGCCTGTTCCATCTCCAAATGGCATACTAATCACCTCCTTTTCAGTATTTTCAAAACTCCCATTTATTTGACCAACGGGCACACTCTGTAATCCCGCAAAACCTTTTGCCTGGTCAGGATTTTCTTCGGAAGCTGTCAAAACGCAAAACCCCATGCCTCTTCCAGTCATCGGCCCTTGACCTAACGGCCCTGTTCCATCGAATCTCGGCATCTATTTAGCCTCCTCAACGCAATCAACTATATCGTTAGTAGCTTTGCTCTTTCGCAAAATCATTTCGCCGACCTCGCAGCGCAGGTCCTCTGCAATAACAGGGCACTTGGCCTTTAGTATAAAAAATATGTTTTTATTTACATCACTGAGCGTTTCGTAATTGCCCTGTCCCTTGGCGATGACTAAATCCGTTTTGTCGAATCGCCGTCGAAAATTCTGTGAGCAATCCTCCAGAATTGTGCCGGGGGCGTCCGAGCCGTTATCAATCACTTCTGCAATTCGAGTTAAGCCGGCGACCTCGGCATCTTCCATCGTCGCATCGTTTATGACGGGCCTGCTCTTGACGGCCACAACGACTTTTTCGTATGGCAACTGTTCAATCAACAAACGGTCAAAAACTATCTCACCGGCATTATCTGCCAGGTAGAGGATTTTCTCAGCTGCATTTACGGCCCCCTTAAAACTCTGAATTTGTTTAGACTCGAGATGTCTGCTCAGCGAATCATCGATTGTTTCCTTAACGTGCGACTCCTCCAGTGAATGATTGACGCCAAAATCGATTATATTACCAGCTATAGCTAAACGGACAGCTGTTTCGAGCCTGTCGTCAGAGTCTATGATATGCTTTCGCATCTCAGGATACAGTTTCAAAGCCAGATTGTTAAAACGCTTCTTTATCCTGCGGTACGGATCATCTTTACCAACCAGTTCCCGGATTAATCGGTGTATTTGCTGGCCAATCGAGGGGGGACTGCGGTGCATATCCAAATCAGCCGCCAAACGAAGAACCTCTCGCACAACCTTTTCATGAATCCGCTCATCGTCTGTCGCCAGACGTGCTGCATCAAGTGCCTGACGGAGAAAACAGGGGATACAATCGAGATAAATTCTCATAAGTAATCAGATGTCCTTGTTATATTTGATTTAATAGTTTTTGTTGTTGGTTTATTCCAGATGCTTAATCCTATTTGTATTATACGGCAATTATGGGCATATGCTCATAACAAATCCAGCAAAATTCTGTAAAAAATGTGAAATTTTTGAAGTATTCCTTGATTTTTGGGTTTTAAAGGGGTTTAGGGGGCAAAAAGGGCTAGCGGGATAGTATTGCTACTGTCCGGACTGCGGCATAAAAATAGCGGATTTTTAGTTGTAGTGTTACAGCCAATTCACGTCTTTTTTGCCTTTGAACAGCATTTTGAACACGTCACGTGTCATAGGGATATTATAGTCATAGGATGCCAGAATGCTCGAATCAGTAACATTGATAATCCTTACGGTCAGATACACTCTGTTGGAGGCTACAGCGTAAGTGCCGACAACTACTGCCTGTGCGTTGTGTTTGGTGCTGATTTCGGACAACTCACGGCTGAGCAAAAATTCTCCTGAGCCTTCCTTAATAAAAATTGTTGTGCGTAACTTCATCTCCATAGTGGTGAAACCGAGCTGCTTGAACCGTGACGAGATTTGTTCGGAAATCGTTCTGCCGAAAGTGGAGGACTCGTTCAAATTATCTACGTTGACAAGACTTGCGACCAGAAGGGGGTTGTTTTTTAAAACACCTTTGGGCAATTTTCTAATAAGGTATTCCGCAGCTTTATAATTGGCGGCGGTGATGGCGTCATCATTAGCATCAACAAGCCTTATGTTGTTCTCAGCGGCGATTAAAAGTATTTCGTGTTCAGCTTTTTCGCGTATCATTAGGTTTTTGAGCATTTCCATTTTTGCTTCGTCCCGGGCCTTGCGTAATTCGAAGCTGTCGTATTTTGATTCAGAAATGTCGATGGGTGATGGAGTTGTGGTGGTTTCATTGCAGCCGGCGAATGCCCAGCAAATCAATGCCAATAGCGTTATTTTCATAATATGTTTAATCATTGAGTAAACGGCCTCCATTGTTTTTTGCCGTATTGTATAGACACCCATTTTGTTATGTCAAGTATTTTTGAAAAGCCGGATGTGGGGCAGCCGGCCGAAGCGGGGGAAATTGCGTGCAATTCAGGTGGTTTTGGACTAAAATTAATAATTCAAGGTCGGTAATTCGTAACGGTGAGATAATTGTGAAGATAATTGCAGATGTGAATATTCCGTTTGTGAAGGAGTGTTTTTCGTCTATCGGCGAAGTCGAGGTTTTCACCGGCAGGCAGATAACACGGGATATTATCGGCGATGCCGATTGTTTATTGGTTCGCAGCGTGACGAAGGTGGATTCGGGTTTATTAGCCGGCAGCAAGGTTCGCTTCGTGGGCACGGCCACTATCGGCTTCGACCATATAGACGTCGAATACCTGGCCAGAGGCAATATAGGTTTTGCATCGGCGCCGGGGTCGAACGCCAATTCTGCGGCTGAGTGTGTTATTGCGGGGCTGCTTGAAATCGGGCGAAGAAACAAGATAAAACTGGAGGGCAAATCAATAGGTATTGTCGGCGTTGGTAATGTCGGCAGCAGGGTTGAGAAAAAAGTAAGGGCATTGGGTATGAAGGTATTGCTCAATGACCCGCCTTTGCAGCGAGAAAGCGGTGATGCGAAGTACCTGCCTTTGGAGAAGCTCTTCGATTGCGATTTTATAACACTTCATACGCCGTTGACTTTCGAAGGCGTTGATAAGACTTTTCATTTGGCCGACGAGAAGTTCTTCAAATCGTTAAAGGCCGGATGTGTTTTCTTTAATGCTTCACGAGGAGGAGTTGTCGCTACAGAGGCGTTGAAAGCATCGATTCGGTCGGGCCGATTGGAAGCAGTCGTGCTCGATGTCTGGGAGGATGAGCCGAATATCGACACCGAGATTCTGGGAATGGTTGACATCGGCACGCCGCATATCGCCGGTTATTCGCTGGACGGAAAAGTTGCAGGGATGATTATGATATATAAAGCGGCTTGTGAATATTTCGGATTTAAGGCAAAGTATGATGTTGATGATTTTTTGCCTGAGCCGAGCGTACCGGCGTTGAAAATAAATCCAAACAACGGAAGTGAGCAGGATGTGCTGCAGCAGGCTGTGGAGAAGATTTACAGAATCTGTGAAGACGACTTGAAGCTTCGGCGGATTTTAGATGTGCCAACGGGAAAAAGAGGTAAGTTTTTCGACGATTTGCGGAAGAATTATCCTGTGCGCAGGGAATTCCAAAATACACGAATAACAGCCACAGAGAACACAGAGGTTACGGAGAATTTAAGTAAGAAATTAAAAGGAATAGGGTTTAAAGTAAAAAGTGACAAATGATTCAAAAATAGTTGAATGGTCGGGTGGCAGGTTGGATTTTTCCGCAGGGACTTTGGTTATGGGAGTACTCAATGTTACGCCGGATTCGTTCAGCGACGGAGGGGCATTCTTCGATACCAGAAAAGCGATTGAACACGGCCTAAAAATGGCTGGCGATGGCGCTTCGATAATAGATATAGGCGGAGAATCGACCCGGCCAAGTTCGGCGTCGGTATCGGCTGAAGAGCAGATAAGACGTGTTGTGCCGGTGATAGAGGCACTTGCGAAAAAAATCGATGTGCCGATTAGTATCGATACGTACAATTACGAGGTCGCTAAAGCTGCTCTGGTGGCGGGGGCGGCAATGATAAACGATATTACAGCTTTGAGCGATGAGCGGATGGGAAAACTGGCGGCAGAGTGGGGTGTGCCGGTTGTCTTGATGCATATGCAGGGGACGCCCACAACAATGCAGGTTGAGCCGAAATACAGTAATGTAGTTGGCGAAGTTCGCCAGTTTCTGTTGGATAGGGCACAACGGGCGGAGCGGTTCGGGATTGATAAAAATATGATTTTTATCGACCCGGGGATTGGGTTTGGAAAGACATTGGAGCATAATCTTTTACTTTTGAGAGATATTGACAGATTTGTCGAGAGCAGCTATCGTGTTTGTGCAGGGACCAGTCGGAAGAGCTTTATAGGAAAGATAACCGGTAAAGAAAAACCGCCTGAGAGAATATTCGGCACTGCAGCAACGGTTGCCTTATGTGCGGCGGCTGGAGTTTCGATTGTGCGAGTGCATGATGTAGCGGAAATGGTTGATGTAATAAAAGTAACAAATGCTATATGTCGGATGCGGCGAATATAATTCTTGATATGTTGGTTGAATGATGTAATATGAGTGACAAATAAGGTGAGAGCTTATGGCAGGTCAAAGCCTGACAAAGGAAAGGATAATTGACGCTATTTGCAAGTCCAGAGTGGAGTTATTCTCTCTGGGTGTGAGGTCCATAGGGCTGTTTGGGTCTTTTGTCCGAGGAGAAGCCGGGGCAGAGAGCGATGTCGATATACTGGTGGAGTTCGATGCGGCCAAAAAGACTTTTGATAATTTTATTGACACGTGTTTTTTGCTGGAGGGCTTGTTGGATCGTCGTGTGGAGCTTGTAACCGGAGAATCAATCAGTCCTTATATCAAACCTTATGTTCTCAGGGAGGTCGAGTATGTCCCCATCACCAATTGAATATCTGCGGCATATCCTTGATGAAGTCAGCTATATTGAGGATGCCATTTGCAATGTTGAAGAAGCAGATTTCCTTGCTGATGAGACTTTGAAACGCTCGTTTGTCCGAAGTATCGAGATTGTCGGTGAAGCAGCGAAAAAGGTGCCGGCGGACTTTAAAGACAAGTATAGCAATATAGACTGGAAAAGGATTGCAGGGATGAGGGACAAGTTAATTCACGATTATTTTGGTGTGGATTATCATATCGTCTGGGATGTTGCTATAAATAAACTGCCGGAGTTGAGGCAGAAGATTGAAGAAATAATGAAGGATGAAAGTGGAGATTAAGGCGTAGATATGAGTGTAAGCAGTCACTTCGGTATTATTTTGTTGGTAATCGTAGGGGTAGTAACAGTCATCGGCGTCGTCGTTATAGCGGCCATTGAAGCAAGGCGTATGGGTAAGGGACGGCCCTCAATCTTTCAAAAAACTTCAGAAGTACCGTCTGATAAGAAAAAAGATTAGATTTGCAGTGACAGATTTATTCTCAGAGTTTAGGGAGAATGAGATTTTGTAGTCAATTTAAAATCATTGTATTTTGCACGAAGAATTTTTGCGATTAGGGCGTCTCTGCGATAATCGTTCCAGTGATTACAGAGGAAAATTCCAGCACAAATTGTGAATGTGAGAAGCAGAATTCCCAATACACAATCGATTGTCTCTAAAGATCGTTTTCGATAATATAGTTCCAAAACCGAACCCGTTCGTCTTACCTCGCCTACAAACCAATATTTTGTTAGAACACCATCAGGTACTTCAGACCTTTTCAATTGTTCAGTGATAGAAGTATCACAAATCAGGCCCTTAAATGCAAAAGATACTAAATAGATACTGTATGCAAAAGTAAAAATAAGTAAAAAAAGCAACATCGATCTCTTCCGTTTCCCACTTGCAGCAGAATGTTCGAGCTTCGTAAGATATTTTTCTGCTATGTTATGTTCCTCAGGGGATAGTATGAAGTTTTTATCCATATCTTCCTCCATTCAAAATTGGTATTAACAATATTTTAAAAGAAAGATATACTTTACTCATGGAAATTGCAATTGTTAAAAGAGAATGTACGTCAAGGTATATATGCTTTGGGATATAGCAACACAAATCTTTAATTTGTATCTAAAGCGACTTTTAGTGCTTCATTGGTGTTTTTGACGAAGGCGAATTTAAGGCCTTTTTTTGCTTCTTTGGGGACTTCGGGGATATCTTTTCTGTTTCTGGCGGGCAGGATGACGGTTTTTATGCCGGCTTGTTTGGCAGCGAGGATTTTTTCCTTCAGGCCGCCAATGGGTAAGACCAGGCCTCGCAAAGTTATTTCACCGGTCATAGCAACGTCTGGCCGAGTTGGCTTTTGCAATAATAGACTAACCAGCGAAGTGAACATTGCAACGCCTGCACTTGGTCCATCTTTGGGGATTGCTCCTGCGGGGACGTGGATGTGATAATCAAATTTTTTGAATCTGTCAGGTTCGATTTTCAGTTTTTTGGCGTTTGCTTTTACGATTGAAAAGGCAGCCTGCGCACTTTCCTTCATAACGTCGCCAATATGGCCGGTTAGCAACAATTGGCCTTTGCCGGGCATAGAGGCGGATTCAATGAAGAGCAGCTCTCCGCCGACGGGCGTAAAGGCGAGTGCGGTTGCGACGCCTGGTATTCCAGTTCGCAGGGCCAGCTCGGATTCGAATTGTGTGGGGCCTAAGATTTTCGCAAGGTCTTTTTTGCCGATGGTGGCCTGTCTTTTTTTTGCTTTTGCGATTTGAGTGGCAACAGCCCTGCAGATGGCTGCTATATTTCTTTCGAGGTTTCGGACACCTGCCTCACGGGTGTAATCGTGAATTATCGCAAGTGTTGCTTCATCTTTAATGGTCAGACGGCTTTTGCTTAAGCCGTGCTCTTTGAGCTGGCGTGGGATGAGATATTTTTTTGCAATATTAAGTTTTTCACTTCCGGTGTAGCCGGGCAGCTCAATGACTTCCATTCTGTCACGCAACGCCGGCGGGACCGGCTCGGTATAATTTGCCGTGCCGATGAACATAACGGTGGACAAATTAAAGGGCTGGTCGAGGTAATGGTCCGTGAAGCTGAAATTCTGTTCTGGGTCAAGGACTTCGAGCAAAGCGCTTGAAGGGTCACCTCTGAAATCGGTTCCGATTTTGTCCAGCTCATCGAGCATAAAGACAGGGTTTTTACTCTGGCATTTTCTTAACTCCTGCAGTATTCGGCCGGGCAAAGCACCGATGTAGGTTCTTCGATGTCCGCGAATGTCGGCTTCGTCCCTTATTCCGCCGAGTGATATGCGGATAAATTTTCTTTTCATAGCCCGTGCGATGGATTGTCCGAGCGATGTTTTACCGACGCCCGGCGGGCCGACAAAACAAAGTATCGGGCTTTTACCTTCGGGATTCAGCTTGCGGACGGCGAGAAATTCGAGGATGCGTTTTTTTACCTTTTTCAGGTCGTAGTGGTCGGCGTTGAGTATTCGCTCGGCTTTATTAATGTCCAGCCGGTCTTCTGTCTGGATGGACCAGGGCAGCTCACAAACCCAGTCCAGATACGTTCGGATAACACTGTATTCGGGCGAAGCGGGGGGTATTTTGCTCAATCTGTCGAGCTCACGAAGCGCCTCGGCCTCGACTTTTTCGGGCATTTTGGCTTTTTGGATATTTTTGTTGATTTGCTTTAGTTCCTCAGTTTGCAGGTCGCCCTTGCCAAGCTCGGATTGGATGGCTTTTAGTTGTTCCTGTAAGAAGTATTCGCGCTGATTTTTGTCAACAGCCTCTCTTACGCGGCCTTGAATTTTATGACTCAGATCGAGGACTTCCAGGTGAGCTGCAAGAGCGGCGGATATTTCTTCAAGGCGTTTGGCGGCGTCAAGCTCCTCAAGCAATTGTTGTTTCTTGGCAATGTTGAGGCTGAGATTGGCTGCTAAGAAATCGGCTAACGCAGAGGGATTTTCGATATTTTCCAGCAGCACAGAGGCCTCTTCGGGGATATTGGGACTTAATGCTATGACACGATTTGCTGTCTGGCGGACGCTGACTATAAGCGCCTGGAGCTTTTTGGTCATTTTTGTTTCGATGTTGAGCGGCTGCACCTCGGCCTTTATATATGGCTCTGTGGCTATCGGTTTTGTAATTTTGAAGCGGACTATGCCATGGACTATAATGTTAATCGAGCCTTGTGGTATTTTTATTAGCTTGAGGATGGAGGCAGCGGTACCAACGGAGTAGATATCGTTGAAATTCGGCCTGTCGGTTTCAGGATTGTGTTGTGTTACAAGACCTATGATAGATTTGTTGGGTTTGATGTCGGCAAGCAGGTTTTTGCTTCTCTGGCGTCCAATTGCCAACGGCATTACCGTACCCGGATAGGCGACAGCATTTCGAATCGGCAAAATACCGATTACGTCCGGTAGTTTAAGTTCGTGGTTGTGCTCATTTAAATGGCCGGTTTCGTTGAGTAAATGGTAATCAAGGTTTACAGGGTCTTCTTCTACTGTTTCAATCGGCCAACTGTCGTTGGCAGAAAATAGATTTTTTGGCTTGTTTGGCATTTTACCTATATCGGTTATTTTTGATACATAGTGTTATAATAAATGATTAATGCGGCGAATTCGAATAATAAAATTACCAGCTTAAAAATAAAGATTAAAACCATAGCTTCAAATTAATAACCGGTTTGAGCTTGTCATCACTGCAGGTGAAATTGGCAGGGTCTGCAACAAGGGTAGAGTTGGATTATGTCATCTGCCTGCTTCTTTAGCGATGATGAGTCAACTCCCCCACAGGGGCGGGCGATTACGAGTTTTATATGAGATGAAAACCCTTAATCAGAGCAATCACCGTAAGCGCTACGAGTTAAGTAAATTCGGGTCCAGGCTCATTTGGGTCTGCTGGGCAATCTACTGAGCTGTTGATAAACTCGGGTCCAGGCTCGTTTGGGTCTGCAGGGCAGTCTACTGAGCTGCTGATAAACTCAGGTCCAGGCTCGTTTGGGTCTGCTGGGCAATCTACTGAGTTGCTGATAAACTCAGGCCCAGGCTCATTTGGGTCTGCGCTGAGGTAATTGATACCATTGTCAGTAGAGATTCCTACCCAACCCGCATTTAATACGGCTGCAGATAATACCATCAGCAGTAATATGAGTGGTATGGTGTTTATGGTTAGCTTTTTCATTTTGTTCTCCTTTTTGAGATGGTTCGGAGTTTTATTTCATTCACATCTTTAATTCACTATAATTATGTTTCTTCTGAATAAGTGTCCTGCAAAGGTTTAATAACAATTGGGGTCATGATACCGCTGGGCAGCATCATACTCTCTTCAGGAGTAATATCGATAACACCGACATCACCCGGGTCGGAGGTTTCAGAGCCCCCATCACCAAGTGTGGCACCGATATTAGTAACATATCCCGAACTCCACGGTGTCGTATCACACATCGAGATAATTGTCCCGTAGATTTGCGCGTTACCGCGGACATCGACAATCCCGCCGATAATCGCACCTGTCAGTATGTTGTTATCACTTTGCTCAGGATTGGTGTTGCCAAGATTAACGTTAAAGTGCGGAGCGAGGATAGTGGCCTCCTGTACCGCAGACTGGTTGTCGAAGGTTGCTTCACCGGTGAAGTAAAGGCAGTTATGCTGCCATTTAAATGTTTGAGGGACATCAGTTACAATAATACCATTAAAAGTACAGTTCTCAAATCGAACGTTATTGTAGTAGGTGCTTGTGTTTTTAGAGCAATCGATATACAGGGTTTCTTCAAAAGTGCAGTTTCTGAATAAGGCATTGCGATTGCTGGAAAGATATGCGTTAGTAAAGGTCTGGTCCTCATAAACATGACGGTTAAGCATTCTGTTTGGGGTCCAACCGGGTGTTCCATCTCTGGGGTAGTTATAATTACCCACCGCATGGGGGAAGTACTCAATTTCCTTTTGGTCGGGTTCCACCGGTGGTATATATGAAAGACCGCTGTTATAAAAATCGGTGTCATAATCAGATATATCCATACCGGGTATATCCTCATATGGCTGTCCGTAATTGATGCCTTCGTGGTATGCCTGGATCTCGTCGTCAGGGCCGTAATAGCGGTCTTCGTAATTAGTGCCTAATGGATTACCATTTACGTCGATGGGATTGCCGTCTCCGTTGAGGGTTTCGAGTTGATAATCTTCGTAAGGGGAGTGGTCTGCGAGGATTTGATCGAGGGTAAGGACGGTATTAATTGTTCCCAATACGGCTGAGTTGCTGTCCATATTATAGGGTGATATCTCGGATCGGTCCCAGGGGCTGTAGACATCTCCGTGTATGGTTGTATCGCCGGTGAGCCACATTCGGCCCCTGCTGGCGATTGCATAATTCAGGACCCTGTTATCTTTTGTGATAGTCATATCTATGCCGGCCTGTCTTTCTGCCTGTCCATCTTTTCCTATTCCCTCAAGGTGAATAGAAGTGGAATTGATATCTCGATAAAATCTGACCTGAAAAGAAGCATTTGTCGCTCCAAAATTTACGGCAGTTGTTTTAATTTCATTCGAAGTTTGTGTTTCTATTCCCGTTACCCATGGTTGGTTCTGTATAGATGTACATAATATGAGCCAGGCCTGATTGGCCTGCTCGGCAGTGACTACATTGCTGGGGGTTTCCCCAAGAGGGGTGTTGGTGGCGATGTATTTTCCGCATTCCAGGCCGGATTGTGCAGCTGACAAGGCTGAGTTGACCTTGTGTTGATTATCTGCGATTTGTAAATTGACACCGGATAGCGAAGCCATTGAAACAGCCAAGGCGGCAAAAACAAGAATAAATATCATAGATATGATAAGGACAGCACCACGCCGTTTCACCCTTGCCCCTCTTGGAGGAGCGGGGTTCAGGTAGATTGTTTTTTTTATGGATTTCATTTTCCCCCTCCGGAGAACATACTGTTTCAAAGATAGCTTAAGCCACTTCTATGTGCCAAGTAAAGTATAAGAAATGTTCTTTATAAAGTCCAAATAGTTGACTGAAGGATGCCCGAAATATATCGTTTAATTTTAATGCCCGATAAAAAGGGGTATTTCAGCTTCGTTTTTCGCTTATTTGACGGCTGAATGATAACTTTGCAGCGATTTTACGGCACTTGGTTCCGTTCGGTGGGCGGCGATACCCTTTACGGCGGCAGCGGCAGCGGCTGTTGTAGTAATATAAGGGACTTTGTATTTTATAGCTGCCTTTCGGATGTAAGAATCGTCGTATTTGCTTAGCTTGCCGGCAGGGGTGTTGATAATCAGCTGAATCTCGGCGTTTTTAATAGCATCAACTATATTTGGTCTGCCCTCGTGCATTTTGAGGATATGTTCGGTTTTGATGCCTTTGTCCGCGAGGAACTGATGAGTTCCTTCGGTTGCCATTATTTTGAAGCCGAGTTCAGAAAATGCCTTGGCTGTTTCAAGAACTGCAGGTTTGTCTTTGTCAAATACGGTTATCAGAACAGTACCTTCACAAGGCAGAGATAATTGAGTGGCTTGCTGTGCCTTGAAGAAAGCCAGCCCGTATGAATCTGCCAACCCCAGAACTTCACCGGTGGAGCGCATTTCCGGGCCGAGGATTGGGTCAACGGTGTGGAACATATTAAATGGGAAGACCGATTCTTTTACGCCGAAGTGTGGGATTTTTCTTTGCTTTATGTCGAGTTCCGAGAGTTTTTTTCCGAGCATAAGCTGTGTAGCCAGCCGGGCCATAGAAATATTGCAGACCTTGGAAACCAGCGGCACAGTTCGCGACGCACGTGGGTTGGCTTCAAGCACATAGACAACGTCATTGGCTATCGCATACTGCATATTCATCAGTCCGACGACGTTTAGTTCCGTCGCTATTTTTCTTGTGTATTCACAAATGGTGTCGATATGCTTTTTGGGTATGCTAACCGGTGGAATCACACAGGCTGAGTCGCCGGAATGGATGCCGGCCAGTTCAATATGCTCCATAACCGCAGGCACAAAGGCATCAGTTCCATCGGCGATGGCATCAGCCTCTGCTTCGATGGCGTTTTCGAGGAATTTATCAATCAGGATGGGTCTTTCAGGTGTTACTTCCACCGCGGCAGCAACATACTCTTGTAGCATTTCCTTATCGTGAACAACTTCCATACCGCGTCCGCCGAGGACGTAGGACGGCCGAACCATCAGCGGATAGCCAATCCGTTTGGCAATAGCGAAGGCCTCGTCAAGATTACTTGCCATACCGGACTCGGCCATAGGAATGTCGAGCTTTTTCATCATCGCCCGGAAGCGGTCACGGTCCTCAGCTAAGTCTATCGTTTCCGGTGATGTCCCGATTATTTTGACACCGGCCCGTTCGAGTTCGCCTGCGATATTAAGCGGAGTCTGGCCGCCAAACTGAACAATCACTCCTTCAGGCTTTTCTTTCTCGTAAATGCTCAATACATCTTCAACTGTAAGCGGCTCGAAGTAAAGCTTGTCGGATGTATCATAATCTGTGGAGACGGTCTCCGGATTACAGTTGACCATAATTGATTCGAATCCTTCCTCGCGCAAAGCAAAAGCGGCGTGGACACAACAGTAGTCGAATTCGATTCCCTGGCCGATGCGGTTCGGTCCGCCTCCCAGAACCATTATCTTGCGGTTTTTGCTTACACTAACGCTGTCAGGTGCATTGTAGGTGGAGAAATAATAAGCTGCATTTTCAACACCGCTGACAGGCACCGGCTCCCAGGCCTCGACAACGCCGAGCTTTGTTCTTTGCCGGCGGATTTTGTCTTCCGGGATTCCAAGAAGCCTGGATAGATAACGGTCGGCAAATCCATCCTTTTTAGCCTGCGTTAATAGCTCATCGGGAAGCTGCTGACCCTTGTATTTAAGGATTTTCTCCTCGAGCTGGACAAGCTCAGCCATTTGCTCGATGAACCATCGTTTAATGTATGTTTTTTCAAAAAGGGTGTCGACATCGGCCCCCTTGCGCAGCGCCTCATACATAATGAACTGCCGTTCGCTCGTTGGGGTACTGACGAGACCCATCAGCTCATCAAGTGAAAGTTTGTTGAAATTCTTTGCAAAGCCAAGTCCATATCGGCCGATTTCAAGAGACCGAATGGATTTTTGGAAGGCCTCTTTGTAGTTCTTGCCGATGCTCATTACCTCGCCAACAGCCCGCATCTGCGTTCCGAGTTTATCTTCGACGCCTTTAAACTTCTCGAAAGCCCATCGGGCGAATTTGACAACCACGTAATCACCGGAGGGAGTATATTTTTCGAGTGTGCCGTCTCTCCAGTATGGTATCTCGTCCATTGTCAGTCCGCCGGCGAGCATCGAGGAGACAAGAGCGATCGGAAAGCCGGTGGCTTTTGAGGCAAGTGCCGACGAACGTGAGGTCCTTGGGTTAATTTCGATTACAACAACATGGCCGGTTTTGGGGTCGTGGGCGAACTGTATGTTTGTGCCGCCGATGACTTCAATAGCATCAACGATGTCGTAGGAGTATTTCTGCAGACGTTTTTGCAATTCCGGATCAATAGTGAGCATCGGTGCGGTGCAGTATGAATCACCGGTGTGTATGCCCATAGCGTCGACGTTTTCGATAAAGCAGACAGTTATCTTCTGGCTCTTTGCATCGCGGACGACTTCCAGCTCCAGTTCCTCCCATCCTAAAACGGACTCTTCGACAAGAATTTGCCCGACGAGACTTGCAGAAAGACCTCGGCTGGCTACTGTTTGTAGCTCTTCCAGATTATAAACAAGTCCTCCGCCTGTGCCTCCCATCGTATAAGCAGGGCGAATAACAAGGGGAAAGCCGAGTTCATCGGCGATTTTTTCAGCTTCTTCCACGCTGTAGGCAGGCTTGCTCTTCGGCATTTCGATACCCAGGCGGTTCATTGTTTCTTTGAAAGCAATACGGTCCTCGCCACGCTTGATGGCGTCGACCTGAACGCCGATTACTTTAACTCCATATTTTTTGAGCACGCCTGCACGGGCAAGTTCAGAAGACAGATTAAGTCCGCTCTGGCCTCCAAGGTTGGGCAGAAGAGCGTCGGGGCGTTCGGCTTCGATGATTTTCGTCATAGTCTCGAGGTTAAGCGGCTCGATATAAGTTATATCAGCCATACCCGGGTCGGTCATAATGGTAGCGGGATTGGAATTGACCAGGACTATTTTATAGCCTAACTTGCGAAGGGCCTTGCAGGCCTGGGTGCCGGAATAGTCAAATTCGCAGGCCTGGCCGATGATAATGGGGCCTGAACCTATAATCATCACCTTTTTTATGTCGTCTCGTTTCGGCATTCAAATTCTCCTGTTTTTCCAACATTCCATTCAAAGTTATAAATTTATCGCGGTGAATTAGACTATATAAGAATTATGCTGTCAAACAAGAAAAGATTATATGATGGTTAAGCTGGGCTGATTATTTAAGTAATCCCCATCTCTATAAGGTATTTTCTTTCTCTGCGAAATAGGAGCTGCGGGCAAATGGTGTAGAAAGTACCCGTGAAAAACCGAGGTCAATTGCTTTTTGTTTCCACCAGTCGAATTTTGCAGGCGGTATGTATTCGACGACTTCGAGCGAATCTTTTGATGGTTTAAGATATTGGCCGATTGTGATTCTATCACAGCCGACGTTGCGTAAATCTCTTAAGGTCTGTTCGACCTCAGCGTCGGTTTCTCCTAAACCGAGCATAATTGAGGATTTTGTAGCAGCGCCCCTGTAAGCTTCTTTGGCCAATTTGAGCAGGGTTAAGGAGCGTTGATAGTTTCCGCCGGCTCTGACTTTTCGGTATAAGGACGGGACTGTTTCAATATTGTGTGCAAATACGAATGGCGAAGCGTAAGCCAGAGTTTCTATAGCCCGGACCTGGCAGTTGCTAAAGTCCGGCGTTAGTATTTCAAATTTAACGTTCGGGCATCTGTTTCTTACTTCGTTAATGCAATCGCGGAAATGACCGGCGCCGCCATCCGGCAAATCATCACGGTCAACACTGGTGATTACCAAGTATTTGATGCCCATTTGCTCTGCCATCTTAGCTATTCTTACCGGCTCGGTTGGGTCCGGCGGGAGGGGTTTCCCAGTAGTTACTGAGCAGAATTTGCAATTTCGTGTGCAGATGTTACCCAGAATCAGGACTGTTGCCGTACCTCTTGACCAGCACTCGCCGCGATTGGGACAGTTGGCATTGTGGCATATAGTCTTTATGCCGAGAGAGTTTAAGATTGTCTCGGTTGAGCTGTATTTGGCACTTGCCGGCAGTGGTCTTTTCAGCCATTCTGGTAATCTGCGCCGACCAAGATGTTTTTGAAGAATTTGAGACAATCGGCTTTTCACTTCATTCATCGAGTATCTGATTCCGGTTTCATTCAGTGCGGACGTCATTTTGATGTTTCTAAGGCCGCAGGGAGTGATATAATCGAAGATGCTCAGGTCGTTTTGAATATTTATTGACATACCGTGACAGGTTATAGATTTTGACACACGCACGCCGATGGAAGCGATTTTTCTGTTCTTTACCCATAGGCCAGGAAAACCTTTGTTTCTTTCTGCTTTGACGCTTAATTGTTCCAGCAACTCAATGCCTATTGCTTCGAGTTTTCTGATGTAATTACTGATGTCGAGGCCTGACTCTCGCAGATTTAGAATCGGATAAAAAACTAATTGTCCCGGATTGTGCGCTGTTGTTCCGCCTCCTCGGCGGATATCAATCATGTCGATACCTTTTTGTATCAGATCATCTCGGCCGACGAGTAGCCTATTTGTGCTCTGCCGGGCGCCGAGTGTGATGACGGGTGGATGTTCGACGATTAAAACGGTATCAGGTATTTCGCCATTGTGTCTTTTATCTCGCAGTTCGTATTGTCGCTGCAGGACGTCTCGGTAGTCGGCAAGGCCGCAATCGATAATGGGTGAGGAGGGTTTTTTGGTTTTTTCAGCTACTGTCAACACTATGATAATATAGCAGAAAAGTTCGGGAAACGGAACTTAATGTCAATTATTTTGCGATAGTGGTGTGTGCGGCGTCGAACATTCTGACGCCGCCGCGTTCGAGTTGGAGAATCAAGCCCTTTTCCGGGTCGATGCCGATACAATTACCGGTAAATTTCCTGCCGTTGTAAATGACCGTTATTCTTTGATTTAGCAGTATGCTCAGTTTACGCCATCGGTCGATTATTTTTTTTCTTCTATTCTCTGCTGTTTCGAGCCAGTGGTCTAATGAGGTAAGTAATCTTTTCGCCAGTGAGATGCGGTCGCATATTGAACGACTTTCGATATCGATACTTGTTGCGGTTGTTTGCAGCTCGCGTGGGAAGGAGGTTTTCTTTTGGTGGCAGTTTATTCCTATACCGATGATATAAACGATGCTGCCGTTAACTGTTTTTGACTCGACCATAATACCCGCTACCTTTTTGCCGTTTAGGATTATATCGTTAGGCCATTTGATTTTTGCGTGGCCGTGAGCGATTTTACCGACGGCCTCGGCCACGGCTAATGGGCAGGCCAGCGAGAGCAGTTCAGGATTACATTTGCAGGCGGTTAAAAGAATTGAACAGAGAATACTGTCAGAGCGGCCACTGAGCCATTTTGCGCCGGTTCTGCCGCGGCCGGCGGTTTGCTCTTCGGCGAAGATTGTCAGGCCATCGTTTTCTTTGTTTGTGGCGTATTCGGCTGCGATGTCATTTGTGCTTGATGTGCGATTGTAGACGAGGATTTTCCTACCGATACGTTTGGTATTTACTTTTATTTTGTCGGGGTCGAGATGTTCGTTCTTCGGACAAGCCATAGGTTAACTGTCGACTGCGATGTCAACTGCTCTTGCTGAGTGAGTGATTTCGCCTACGGCGATTCTGTCAATACCGCATTGGGCAATAGCTGAGACGTTGCTCAGTGTTATATTTCCCGAAGCCTCGAGCAGCGGTCTTTTATTTTTGCCGCGCATTTTGTTTCGCATATCCACGGCGTGTTTTAGCTGCCATTGCCCCATGTTATCGAGCAGCACAATATCGACGCCGGGTATCTTTAAGACGTAGTTGAGCTGGTCGTCGACATGGTCGACTTCCACGGCGATAAATTTGGCGCCTTTTACTTTTTTGGCGCGTTCGATTATTTTTTTCAGTTTCGGGTAGAAGTTTCTGCCGAGCTGCGCCAGATGGTTATCTTTAATCAGCACGGCGTCATATAATCCCAGCCGGTGATTGTGCCCGCCGCCGCAGCGGACAGCATATTTTTCGAGAATTCGCCAGCCGGGCATTGTTTTTCGAGTGTCGTAAATTTTTGCTTTTGTCCCTTCGACCGCACGGACGAATTTGCGTGTTGTCGTAGCGATTCCGCTGAGCCTTTGCAGGAAATTGAGCATAACTCGCTCGGCACTTAGCATAGAGGACAATGGGCCTTCAATCGTAGCAATTTTCTTGCCGACGTATGCATGCTCGCCATCATTTACCAGTACCTTCAGTTTCAACCTCTTGTCATAGTATTTGAGTACCTCTTTAACCAATACCATTCCACATACCACTATTTCCTCGCGTGAGATGATATTGGTTTTGGCAATCGTTTTGTCTTCGAACAGAAGCTCACTGGTTATGTCACCTTTGCCGAGGTCTTCTTCGATAGCCATTTTAATTAGAGGTCTTGCTTCTGCGATGTTCAGTTTTTTCATTGTGGTCTTTTCCTTTGTTTTTTCGTAGTCAAAAAGCTTTTTTTCTTTTTTCTTGAATCGATGAGCACAAATTCCGGCATCTCTTTCAGTTCTCGCAACTGGTCTCGCAGAAAGGCCGCTCGCTCGAAATCCAGTGCCTGTGCAGCTTCGAGCATTTCTTTCTCAATCTGACCGGCCAGCTCGACCTTGTCATATTCTCGTTCTCCGAACTGGACTGCCTCGCGAGCGGTCTTTCTTGCCTTAATCTGCTCAGTTAGACTCCTGCGAATCTCCTTTATTATCGTTTTGGGAGTAATGTTATGCTCTTTGTTGAATTTTAACTGAATTTTACGCCGTCTTTCGGTTTCGTCAATAGCTTTTTGCATCGATTTAGTGACCGTATCGGCGTATAAAAAGACAGTAGCGTTGATATGGCGTGCGGTTCTGCCGATTGTTTGTATCAGTGAAATATGGCTGCGCAGGAAGCCTTCTTTGTCCGCATCGAGGATTGCAACCGCTGAGACTTCCGGCAAATCCAGACCTTCCCGCAGCAGGTTTATGCCTACCAGCACGTCAAATTCGCCGTTGCGCAGGTCACGCAGTATCTCGATTCTTTCGAGTGTATCAATTTCGCTGTGCAGATAGCGGCATCGAAAACCTTTCTTTGTAATGAAACCGGACAGGTCTTCTGCCATTCTTTTTGTCAGGGTCGTTACGAGCATTCGTTCTTTGGCTTTGATTCGTTTCTCGATTTCACCGAGAAGATGCTGAACCTGATTGCCGGCCGGATGAACGAAAATTTCAGGGTCGACCAGTCCCGTCGGCCTTATGATTTGCTCGACGACCTCGTTGTTGCATTTTTCCAGTTCGAACTCACCCGGCGTTGCGGAAACAAAAATTACCCTTGCCCAGTTCTCCTGAAACTCTTCGAATCGCAAAGGCCTGTTGTCCAGCGCGCTGGGCAGTCTGAAACCGTGTTCGACCAGGACCTCTTTTCTGCTTCTGTCGCCGGCCCACATCGCACGCAATTGTGGTATGGTAACGTGCGATTCATCTATGAATAATAAAAAGTCTTTCGGAAAATAGTCAATCAGGGTGTAAGGCCTTGCCCCGGGCGGCAGGCCTGATAAGTGTCTGGCGTAATTTTCGATTCCGCTGCAATAGCCGATTTCCTGTATCATTTCGATGTCATACATAGTCCGGGCCTGCAGTCGCTGGGCTTCGAGAAGTTTGCCCTGCTGGTGGAATTGCTGCAGTCGTTCTTTCAGCTCAGCCTTTATGCTTTCTACCGCCGCGTCGATTCTCTCAGCGGGCATAATGTAGTGCTCAGCAGGGTAGATAAAAACCTGTTCTTCAACGGCAAGGGTTTCAGCGGATACGGGATTTATATAACTGATTTTTTCGAGGCAGTCACCGAAAAATTCGAAGCGAACAGCGAAAGTTTCGTAAGAAGGATACAGCTCAACCACGTCACCACGAACGCGGAATGTCCCCCTTGCGAAGTCGAAATCATTTCTGGTGTATTGCAGGTCTGCAAACCTGCCGAGCAGGTCATTTCTCTTGATATAATCGCCTGTTCGAACGACTACTACCGAGGCCTTATAGTCCTCCGGTGAACCGAGCCCGAAAATGCAGGAGACAGATGCGACGATGATGCAGTCATTTCTTGTTGACAGGCTGGTGGTGGTGGAAAGGCGGAGCCGGTCGAGGTCGGCGTTTTTAGAGGCGTCCTTCTCTATGTAGATATCTCGCTGCGGGATATAGGCTTCCGGCTGATAGTAATCGTAATAGCTGACGAAATATTCGACGGCGTTTTCCGGAAACAGCTCCTTGAATTCCTCGTAAAGCTGGGCTGCCAATGTCTTGTTGTGCGATATGACCAGGACCGGCAGGTCGAGCCGGGCTAACGTCTCAGCCATTGTGAATGTCTTGCCGCTGCCTGTTACGCCCATAAGGGTCTGGAATTTCTTATCCGCATGCAGGCCCTCCACGAGCCGCTCTATTGCCTGCGGCTGGTCACCGGCAGGTTTGAATAGACTGTTTAGTTTGAATATTCCCATTTATTGTTATTTTAACCACAGTTCCAGCAATTTTCACGTCAAAATTAGCGTTCAGCCGGCGGCATACAGGGTGCTGTCCCTTTAATTTCATAAATTAACTCCGTTGAGCCGATATTAACTATTAGAAATACATTACGATAATGGGTCGAAGGACGGTATTTTTCATTAAAAAGCTATTATAATTTAAAACAAACGAAATGGCACAGCTACGGAAGAAAATCAAACCTTTTATTGGTATAACAGTTTGTTTACTCTTGATTATCTCCATATACTTTACACGCTGGTTTTACTACCGCTCGATGACCATAAATCAGTTGTTATCTGAAAATAAAGAGTTGAAGCAGGCAATAACCAATCTTACAACTGAGGAGCAAATAGGCTATGCAAAGGTAATTGAGCAGGAAAAAAGGGAAGGTAAAGTCTTTACAACAATAAGATTTGTTGAGACATCCAGGGACGACAAGCTGAAAAAGATTCTTGAGAAGCAGTACATAATCGAGGGTGATATCGTTCATTTTGACGCATTGGTTGTCAAGTTCGGCGATAAGATGGTGATGGACGGCCAGGAAAAGGCCCTCTATATTTGGCGGAGGGTCTATGGCGAGAGTATGGCGCCGGAAGATGGTTTCCCGATAGAACAGCCCGGTGCCGAACCGCAAAGATACGATGGCCTTTTTAAGATACTGCCGAGCTGGGAAAAAGGGCTTTTCTGGTCCGGAATTTGGGATTTGGCGAATGACCCGGACAAGCTGAAACAGCACGATATCCAGGCTGTTTATGGCAATGTCGTTTATTCCAGGCTCAGACCCGGCCTTGTTTATATATTCAAGATAAGCCCTGCCGGCCAGGTTTATCCTGAAGTTGTTCCCGATATTTAACCAATTCTCCACACACCGGTTTGTGGTTGTTCCGAGTCGCTATTGACTATAGTCAGGTCCCTGCGAATCTTGACATAGTTATCTCAAACTGGGACAATCGCCCGTGATAATTAAGATTAAGGAATGAATTAAAAATGAGAAATGCGTTTTTTTTTATTGTAACGGCTTGTTTGCTCGCTGGTTGTGGCGGGAAAGGCCCACCAGTGATGAAACTCAAAACTGAGGTAGTAGATATAAAATCTGAGCAGGGACTGCCGGTAAAGGTCATGCCCCATGATGAGAAGCCGTTATTGATAAAGGTTGTTCCGGATGAAAATATCGTTAGGGCTTTTGTTGCTTTGTTAATAACCGCTTGTGCAACAACTCTCGCTGCGATTGCAGCCTGGCGTGCCGCTTACAACACCAGGAAAGCTTTGGAGAAAATAAAGAAAAGAAGTGATGAATAAGTATCAAACAAACAGTTTGTTTGTGACGGAAGATGTTCAGCAAAGCAAATGTAGTCATATTATTCGTGTGGCGTTTGAGTCGGGTGCGGATACGCAGTTCGATTACCTTGTGCCGGATGAGCTTTGGCCGATTGTAGCGGGACAGCGGGTTGAGACGCCGTTCGGAAGAAAGAATAAGCTTGAAAAGGGTTTTTGTGTTGAAGTAGTTGGCCAGGGACAGGAGCACAAAGGCACGAAAAAAGGCCGGGAATTCAAGTTAAAAAAAGTTTGCAGAATAATTGACAAAGAGCCGTTATTGGATGCCGCCCTAATGGAGCTGGCGAAGTGGATTAGCGGCTATTATGTTTGTCCGTTAGGCCAGGTCCTTGCTGCAATGGTGCCCGGGGCGGTGAAAAAGGGGGCGGGGGTTAAAACGGAGAAACAAATTTATATTGCTCGAGGCGTTGAAGAAGTTATTGGGAAATTAAGAGGCGAAAAGCAAAAACAGATTGTTGAGTACCTGCAAAGGAAAAAAGCATTTAATTCGGACTCGGCTGTGGAACTGCAGGGTTTATTGGCGGAGCTTAACTGCACAAGAACATCTGTAAAGAGATTAGCTGAGAAACAGGTCGTTAAAATAACACAAAAAACGATATTGAAATCTTTACCGGCCATCCCGGCCGGGATGGCGATAAGAACCGACAGGGTGGTCCTGAATCAAGAGCAGCAAAAAGCATTAGCTCATTTCAACGCCGAAATAGAAACAGGTCTGTTCGGAGTTACGCTTTTATATGGTGTTACCGACAGCGGCAAGACGGAGCTTTATATAAGGGCGATTGATAGAGTTTTACAAAAGGGCAGAAGCGCTATTGTTCTGCTTCCGGAGATTGCCCTTACCACTCAGACCGTTCAGCGGTTCAGCGCACGGTTTGAAAAAATAGCTGTAATGCATTCGGGCTTGACTGCTGCTCAGCGTAATGTCCAGTGGCAGAAAATAAGAAATGACGAAGCTGATGTTGTCATCGGGGCTCGCTCAGCGGTCTTTGCTCCGCTTCCGAGTCCTGGCCTTATCGTTGTCGATGAGGAGCATGAGCCGAGTTATAAACAGGACACAGCCCCTCGGTATAATGCCAGAGATGTCGCGATAAAGCGGGCGCAGCTATCGAAAGCACATTGTATTTTAGGAAGTGCCACCCCGTCTCTGGAGGCGCTGTTTAACAGTAGAAGTAAGAAGCATTTTTCTCTGGTTCGTTTGCCGAAAAGGGTAATGGACCTGGCCTTTCCTGAAATGAGGCTTGTCGATTTGCGATACGGTTTTCACACAAAGGAGGGAATAAGTTTGATTTCTCAGCCGCTTGCTGAGCATCTAAAAGAAGTACTGGCCAAAGGTGAGCAGGCGATTTTACTTTTGAACAGGCGTGGGTACAGTAATTTTGTGTTCTGTCCGTCGTGCAGATATACGCTGCACTGTCGCAATTGCGATGTAACGTTGACATTTCATAAGTCGCCTCTTAAAGGTGCCGGTCGGATGCGAACGGTTACAGGAAAACATATGGATTACGGTTTCGCTGTCTGTCACTATTGTGGTGCGCAGACCCTTGTGCCGCAGGCGTGTCCTTTATGCGGTGCCGGCCTTGCAATGATTGGGTTCGGCTCGCAACGGCTCGAAGGGGAGTTGGCCAGAAGATTCCCGCAGGCCCGTATCTCGCGTGTTGACAGCGATTCTATGGCCGGGCGGGACTATTACCACGTTCTAAGGGATTTTAGCGAGTGCAGAATAGATATATTAGCCGGGACGCAAATGCTGGCCAAGGGTCTGCATTTTCCGAACGTAACGCTTGTAGGCATTATTAGTGCCGATACTTGCCTGTATCTGCCGGATTTCAGGGCGAACGAACGGACTTTCCAGTTGATTTCCCAAGTGGCCGGTCGTGCAGGCCGCTCCGTGAAAAAAGGTATGGTGTTTGTTCAAACATTTTTGCCGGACCAGCCGGCCATACAGTTTGCACTCAAAAATGATTTTGACGGATTCATCCAGGAGGAATTAAAACATCGCAGGGCCTGTAATTTACCCCCCTTTTGGCGGCTGGCCGGCTTGATTATGCGGGACAGAAATTTTGATAAGCTCCAGGCCGCCTCTGATGCGATGCGTGAGAAAGTCGATAATGTTATAAGAAGGGACAACCTGAAGGTAACTGTCAGGGGGCCGATGCCGGCGGTGATAAGCCGAATACAGCGGTTCCACAGGATGCAGATAATTATCCAGGCGCCGCAGGCTGAAACGATGCAGAGGCTTTTTACAAGTTTGCGTGCCGACCTCTGGCGGCTCCGCCCGGCGGTTAAGGTTGCGATAGATATAGATCCTGTTAACCTATTGTAACTTGCAGGCATCTCTGACGTATGCTATAGTAATCTTGAGTGTTGGTTTCCCGATTGATTATTGATAATCGTAAATGGAAGGTGCGACGATTGGCCTTCGGCCTTAAAATCGTCAATTATCAATAGTAAATCATAAATGAAACGGGGTGTAGCTCAGTTTGGATAGAGCGTCCCTTAGGGAAGGTCGCTGGTTAGCCATAATCCCGTAAAGGTATATTCGTGTATTACGTTTATATACTTCAAAGTCTTAAGACAGACAAACTCTACATTGGTCATACCGACAACCTGACTCGCAGGGTTGAAGAACATAATACTGGGCGGGGTGGAAAATACACTCAACAGAACGGGCCTTGGAGATTGGTTTATAACGAATCTTGTCCGGATAGGTCTTCTGCTGTAAAGCGAGAAATGTACCTCAAAAGCACTAACGGGTCTCAAGAAAAGAAGAGATTAGCTGGCGTTTTAAAGTGAATTGAAAGCTGGTTGTAATTCGAGAGCTTTTGTGGTATATTTTGGGCCGTAGTTCAGCGGGGTGTAGCTCAGTTTGGCTAGAGCGCTGCGTTCGGGACGCAGAGGTCGCTGGTTCGAATCCAGTCACCCCGAGTTTTATTAAACGGAAGTTAAGATGCTTTTTTTCGAATATACTGGGTTTCCTCGAATCAGTTTGGTTAGAGCGTCCCTCAGGGAAGGTCGCTGGTTCCACCGTAAGGCGTCCTGTGGAGAATCCGGTCACCCCGAGTGTTTTTTACGCTGATAAGGAAGCAATAGAGATAAATGAGTTCGCAAAAAGGTTTATACAATTTCAGCGAAATTGAAAAGAAATGGCGGCGGTTCTGGGAAGAGAACAAGACGTTTAAGGCCGAAGACTGTGACGACTCCAGACCCAAGTATTACATTCTCGATATGTTTCCATACCCCAGCGCCGCCGGTTTGCACGTCGGTCATCCTGAAGGTTATACGGCCAGCGACATTGTCGCCCGCTATAAGCGAATGAAAGGGTTTAACGTTTTACACCCGATGGGCTGGGATGCGTTTGGTCTTCCTGCTGAACAGTATGCTGTTGAAACCGGAACACAACCCGCAAAAACGACGCAAAAAAATATCGACGGTATGTGTCGACAAATCGAATCGCTGGGCTTTAGCTACGATTGGGACAGGGAGGTTAATACCACCGACCCGAATTATTACAGGTGGACGCAGTGGATATTTTTGAAATTTTTCAATAGTTACTTCGACGAGGCCGAGCAAAAAGCCAAACCAATCGAGCAATTGCCGATTCCAGCTGGGTTGAACGAGGCCGAGACGCAGAGGTATATAGATGAGCACCGCTTGGCTTATGAGGATGAGGTGGCAGTTAATTGGTGTCCGGCCCTGGGAACAGTTCTGGCAAATGAAGAAGTGGTTGGCGGGGTGAGTGAGCGGGGGGGACATCCGGTAATCAGACGCCCGATGCGGCAGTGGATGCTGCGAATAACTAAATTTGCCGAACGGCTGCTCAATGATTTAGCCGAAGTTGACTGGCCGGAATCTATAAAGAAACTGCAAACTGATTGGATAGGCAAAAGCATCGGTGCCAATGTTGATTTCAAAATAGATGGATTTGACGAAAGTATCCGTGTTTTCACAACCCGGCCCGATACTTTATTCGGTGCAACTTATATGGTGCTTGCGCCAGAGCATCCTCTTGTAGATGTAATTACAACAAGGGATAAAAAAGCTGCCGTGAAAAAGTATCGCGAGGATGCTGCTCGTAAAAGCGACCTTGAAAGGACAGATTTGGCTAAGGAAAAAACAGGAGAGTTTACCGGTGCGTATGCTATAAATCCGGTTAACAATGAAAAAATCCCAATCTGGATAAGCGATTATGTTTTAATCAGCTACGGCACCGGAGCGATTATGTCGGTGCCGGCCCACGATGAAAGGGATTTCGAATTCGCCAAAAAATTCAATCTTCCGATTATTCCGGTTGTTGAACCAGACGACAGCGAGCAGGCCGAGCTGGTTAAGAAAGGCCGGCTTTGCTTTGTTGGCGATGGTAAAGCGATTAATTCTGGCCAGTTCAACGGCCTGCCAACAGCTCAGTTCAAAGAGCAGATTACAAACTGGCTCGCTGAAAAAGGCCTCGGCAGAAAAGCGGTTAATTATAAGCTTCGCGACTGGCTTTTCAGCAGGCAGCGATACTGGGGTGAGCCGTTCCCGATTTTGCATACTAAAGATGACGGTGTTGTCGCGCTTTCGGAGAAGGATTTGCCTTTGGAACTGCCGGAGGTTAAGGACTACAAACCCGCTGGAACAGGTGAGTCACCGCTGGCTAATATCTCCGATTGGGTCAATGTCACTCTGCCTGATGGCTCAAAGGCGATACGTGAAACCAACACTATGCCTCAATGGGCTGGCAGCTGCTGGTATTACCTGCGATACCTCGACCCGCAAAACGCTCAACAGGGCTGGGACCCGAAAAAGGAAAAATACTGGATGCCGGTCGATTTGTATATCGGCGGTGCCGAGCATGCCGTGCTGCACCTTTTGTATGCGAGGTTCTGGCACAAGCTGCTTTACGACCTCGGTTTCGTCAGCACGAAAGAGCCGTTTAAGAAGCTCGTCAATCAGGGAATGATTTTAGGTGAAGACGGCCAGAAGATGAGCAAATCCCGCGGCAATGTAATTAATCCGGACAAGGTTGTTGCCGATTATGGCGCCGATTCGATGCGGCTTTATGAAATGTTTATGGGGCCGTTGGAGGCAATCAAGCCGTGGAATATGCAGGGTGTTGAAGGCGTGTATCGGTTCCTGCAGAGAGCCTGGCGAATGGTCATTGATGAAGATACCGGCCAGCTTGCCGACGCGGTCAAAGACGCCGATGCTGATGAGACGACTCTTAGATTACTGCATCAGACTATAAAGAAGGTTGGCGATGATATTGAAACCTTTGGCTTCAATACTGCTATAAGTGCGATGATGATTTTTCTAAACCACCTGAGCAAACAGCAAATAAGACCTAAAGCCGTTGTCGAGAAGTTCATCCTTATCCTCGCCCCCTTCGCACCTCATATTGCCGAGGAGTTGTGGGAAAGGCTGGGCCATACCGATACACTGGCTTACGAACCCTGGCCGGAATATGATAAAAATCTTATCAGGGAAAAGGAAGTTGAATTGGTGGTTCAGGTCAACGGCAAAATAAAAGATAGAATCGTTGTTTCAACAGATGCCGACGAAGAGCAGATAAAACAAAAGGTCCTTGCTGGCGAAAAGGTTAAAAAAGCTTTGGACGGAAAAGAACCAAAAAAAATAATCGTCATCAAATCCCGGCTGGTAAACATCGTCGTTTAGAAAGGGGCAGAGTCAGTGAGTAAAGAATGTAGCAGAAGATGCTTTCTTGTGCGTGGAGCGGGTACGGCGGCAGGACTGGTGCTGGGGGGTGTTGGACTTGGCGGTTGTAATAAACAGTCTGAGAGCGGAGTAACCGTAAAAGGAGCAGAAGAAATGATTGCGTATTGCGGATTAAATTGTACCACGTGCCCGATTTACCTGGCGACGAGAGAGAAAAATCCTAAAAAACAAAGACGAGAGAGGGAGCAGATTGTCATCGCTATCAAGAAATACCTCGGCGAGGAAAAACGGGTAGAGGACATTACCGACTGCGACGGGTGCAAGACACAGAGCGGGAGATTGTATTCCGGCTGTCAGAAGTGCCAGATAAGGAAATGCGCGAGTGAAAAAGGTCTTGAGAACTGTGCATTTTGCAGAGAATACCCCTGCGAGAAACTCAGCAAGTTTTTTGATTCTGAAGATAAAGAGGGGGTCGCCAAAAAACGATTGGATGCGATTAGAGACTCGCTTTAGAAAAAGTTTGGAAGAAAAGAATTCGGAAAATTGTCGGGAGATATTTTGATGCAGATTTTTATTTTAGGTCGATTCAAACGTAGGCCGTATCAGGTAGCAGCAGCAGTCTTAATTTTATTGGGGCTTGTTATGACCTTAGTCTCAGCAGGACCAGATACGACCACAAAACAAAGTCTGGCTGATATTGTTCGCTCCGCCGCTGAACAAGGCAGGCTCGCTTACAAATTAACCGGACCGGAGGAGTTCAAAGCGCTGCTCGGACCTGCTCGGAACGAGAGCACGAAGAGGGACGGTGGTATGGATATTCTTTTTCTTGAATATCCCGCCGGTGTTCGGGTTATGTTTGGAAGGATGTGGGAGAATTCCGCCCCGTTCACTCTAATGCGAATAACGGCGAACGGCAGGGAAGTCGATATCGGCCAGAATCGTCAAATTGTTTTAAGAGATGCTAATGACCTTAATAAGATTGACTCGTTCTGGGGATTTGCAGATGTGTCACTGGCTAATCTTGACTTGAGAGAGCATAAAAAACTTCTCGATGAGATGCCTTTTGATACTCTTACAAAATGGCCTGAACCGAACAAGCTGCCGGATGGTTTTCAGCCGGCTGATTTACTGGAGAAAGGAAAAAACCCGGGCCTGGGTATTAGAAAACTTAACGAAGAAGGCATCGATGGAAATGGTGTCGTTATTGCTATTATTGACCAGCCGTTGTTGAAGGAGCATATCGAGTATGCCGACCAGCTCGTGCGATATGAACCTATAGATGTGCAGGGTGTGCCGGTGCAGATGCATGGCCCGCCGGTCTGCAGTATCGCTGTTGGTAAAACGTGCGGGGTTGCTCCGAAAGCTTCTTTATATTATTATGCCACGCCGCCCTGGAAATGGCTCGATAATAAACCCTGGGCTGATACTCTTAATAAAATTATCGAGCTGAGTAAAAGCTTAAAAAAATCTAAAAAAATTCGAGTGGTAAGCATTTCACTGGGTGCATTTTCACAAAGACCGAATTTTGATTTGTGGCAGAAGGCTGTTAGTAAAGCTAATCAAAACGGCATTTTGGTTGTCACCTGTGACCCGACTTTTTTAAATTTGAGTAGGTTGAGGCGTAAGGAAAACAAACCGGCTGATTTACCTTCAAGTTATGAAGCTATTTTTAAGCGACCGGACGTGGATTTGCTTGTTTTGACAGGCAACCGTACAATTGCGAGCTATAAAGGTCCCGACGTTTATCATTATGAACGTCAGGGAGGGTTGAGCTGGACGGTGCCGTATCTTGCGGGGCTTGCTGCTCTGGCTTATCAGGTTGACCCCGAAATCAAACCTGATGAAATTGTTAGCCTGTGGAAGCGAACCGCGGTAAAGACCGATGCCGGTCCGGTTGTCAATCCTGTCGGTTTCATTGAAGCTGTGAAAATAAAAAAACAAATAGAAAATAGTAAATTAACTGATGTGCGTTGAAATCGAAGCAAAATTGAAGGTTGATTCATTGGAGCAGGTAACAGCAAAGCTGACTGAACTCGGTGCTGAATTTCAGCAGGAGCAGTTGCAGATGGATTACCACTTTGACGATTCGAATATGACCTTGCAAAAAACTGACTGCTGTCTCAGGCTGCGGCGGCAGCGAGTCAATAAGAGCGAAAGATTTTTTTTGACTTATAAAGGTGCTAAGGAAAAAAGCTCGTTCAAAAAAAGGCGGGAGATAGAAATCGAAGTCGTAAATGGTGATTCCATCCAAAAGCTGTTTTCAGCTTTGGGGTACGAAAAAGTGCTGGTCATTGAAAAAAAGCGTCTCACATGGCATCTTGGCGGATGTGTGATTGCGCTTGACCAGTTGCCGTTGATAGGTAACTTTGTAGAAATAGAAGGGCCTGATGAGCAAAAAATAGCAGATGTGCAAAAGAATTTAGGATTATCTATCTTGCCTCACATCAGAAAAAGTTACGCGGCTTTAATGAGAGCCAGGCTCCGTGAGCTTGGCAAAGAACAAAGGGAAGTTTTTTTTACAAACTTAAATTCTTAATTATGAAACCGGGTGACGGTTATATTGCCTATATCGTAAATCCCAAATCCGGTGCTACCAGTAGCAAGCTGGTTGGTCAGCGGTTTGAGGAATACCTTGTCAAAAAGGGATACAAGGTCAAGGTTAGTCTCACTACTTCTTTAGACAATGCCTGTGAGGTGGCCACGGATGTGGCAGTGGATTACGACTGTGCAATGGTTGTCGTTGTCGGCGGCGATGGTACCGTCAGGGAGGTCGCACACGGCCTGGAGGGCAGTGACAAACCCCTGCTGATAGTGCCCTGCGGCACGGAGAACTTGCTGGCAAATGAATTAGGATTTGATGAAAGAATAAAAACAATAATAAAAGCATTTGAGGCGGGATTCATTCGGCCTTTGGACCTCGGAAGTGTAAACGGAAAATGTTTTACTTCGATAGCCGGTTTCGGATTTGACGGCCAGGTAGTCAGACGCGTCAGCCAAAAACGGAAGGGACATATAGACTACTCTGATTACTTCTGGCCGCTCTGGCGAACTTTCTGGGATTATAAATTCGATGCAATGAAGGTAGAGGTGGACGGCGAAGAGATTTTCCAGGGCCGGGGACTGGTTTTTGTCGGAAATATTTCAAGGTATGCAGTAGGACTTCAGATATTGCATTATGCTGATTTCAGTGACGGATTGCTGGATATATGTATTTATAAATGTGCGCACCAGGTGCGTTTGGTAAAACATTCGGTGATGACTATTCTGAAACAGCACGCCGATAGTTCAGATGTTATTTATCGTCAGGGCAAAGAGGTTTCTATAAGTTCGCAGAGTACCGACATAGAGACTGAAATTGATGGTGACCCCGGCCCGGCTTTGCCGGTGCAGATTAAGGTGATACCGCAGGCGGTCAATTGCATTGTGCCGGAAGGCGCCAGGCCGGCGGGGATTAGAACAAGGATTATCAGGGCATTAGGTTGAGATTGAAGATATGAACAAAGCAAATTTTAAAATCGGCAGTGTTGAGATTGGATTGGATGCGCCTTTATTTGTAATGGCCGGGCCTTGTGTTATTGAGAGTGAAGAAATTTGCCTGGCTATTGCGGAAAAGCTTGTCGAAATCGCAGCGAAAAGTGCAGTGCCAATAATTTTCAAGGCGAGTTTCGACAAGGCCAATCGCTCCAGCCTGAGTAGTTTCCGAGGCCCGGGTCTGGACAAAGGGCTGGCGATTCTTGAAGCAGTTCGTCGGCAGACTAATTTGCCTGTTATGACTGATGTGCACGAGCCGCCTCAGGCTGAAATTGTCGGCAGTGTTGTTGATTGTCTCCAGGTGCCGGCTTTTCTTTGCAGGCAAACCGATTTACTTTGTGCCTGTGGACGAACGGGCAAACCTGTGAATATAAAGAAAGGCCAGTTCCTCTCGCCTGTCGAAATGAAAAATGTAGTGGAAAAGGTTCGCTCTTGCGATAACAGCCGGATAATACTAACCGAGCGGGGGACATTTTTTGGTTATAATCGTCTCGTCAACGATATGACAGCTATTGATACTATGAAGAAATTAGGCTGTCCGGTCGTTTTCGATGCGACGCACAGCACCCAGCAGCCGGGGGGACTCGGCAATGAAAGCGCGGGTCGGCCGGAATTTGCTCCGATACTTGCCAAAGCTGCGGTCGCCGCTGGTGCCAATGGGCTTTTTATTGAGGTGCACACCGAGCCGGAAAAGGCAAAATCAGACGCTGGCTGCATTATGAATATAGACCGGCTTGAAGATTTGTTAGACATCTGCAAAAGGATATTCGAGGTCGTGTGGAGATAGACAGAATTGGCCGAAGAAAAAAAGTATTTGTATGGCCCGGTGCCTTCGCGAAGGCTCGGACTTAGCCTGGGCGTTGATATCGTGCCGTTTAAGCTCTGTTCGTTGGATTGCGTCTATTGTCAGCTCGGCGGCACAACCCAAAAGACCCTCAAGCGTAGTGACTTTGTTCCTGTCGAGGCAGTCTTGGCCGAGTTGAGAGACAGATTGGCCGAGGGTTTGGAAGCTGATTTTATTACTATAAGCGGTTCCGGCGAGCCGACACTGAATTCCCGGCTCGGAGACATTATTGAGGGCATAAAGAAAATTACCGACATTCCCGTAGCCGTATTAACCAACGGCACACTATTATACCAACCTGATGTTCGGGCGGATTGTGCAAAGGCCGACGTGGTCTTGCCTTCTTTGGATGCCGGTGACAAGCAGACTTTCCAGAGATTAAATCGCCCGCACTCCGACTTAAGTATTGAAAAACTGATTTCAGGTTTATGCGAATTTCGAGACGAGTTCACCGGCCGGATATGGCTCGAAGTATTTTTTATCGAGGATTTTAATACTAATACTGAGCAGATTGCCAAAATCAGCGATGCCATAGACCGTATTCGTCCTGACAAGGTTCAGCTTAATACAGCCGTTCGACCCACGGCCGAGCAGGGTATCAAAAGCATCAGCGCCGAAAAACTGCAGAATATAGCCAAAGAGCTTGGCCACAAGTGCGAGGTTATAGCTGATTTTTCACGGGCACGACACATCGGCAACATCGAAGCCGGGGCCGAAGGCCTGTTATCAATGCTGAAACGCAGGCCTTGCTCGCTGAGTGACATATGTTCAGCTCTCGGCATAGGCCGTAACGAAGCCTTAAAATATATCACTCTTCTTCAGCAGCGGGGGCTTATTGATTCCAAGAGCAAAGATGGAGTAATCTTTTTCTCAACTACCCATTAGGCCGACCCGAGGCCGGACAGACCAATAAAATTTGGTGAATTTACACCTAATTTGCCAATATTCCCATTCAATTTGTAAAGGCGGACGTCTTATTGGCCGATAAAAACCTTGTAGCATTTTTTTGAGGTTCGATTTTATCGCCTTTACTATGAAATCGAAATTCAGCGTTTAGTTATCGGATTTTGACAAACAATCGATAAAGACATTTGTAATGCCAAAGAAAAGAAAACAGCAGCTGGTTCTAAACAAGGGTACCGAGAAGTTTATATTCCGTTATGATAGTGGTTGTGAGGACAATCTTCTCGACGCTCTAATTGAGCAGGCGAAGGACAAGCGGACGAATTTCGATTGGTTTGATGCAGCGGTGCTCAGTTTCAAACTCGCACAATCTCTTATTAACCAGGCGGACAAACTTTTAGGCGAAAGAAACCCCATTTTGCAGGGAGATTCATAGCTGCAATTATTCGGTATTTGTAGCAAAGCCGAGGGCTTTGTTTTTTTATGATGAATGAGCAAATTCAAATAGATAGGTGTGATTATGAAAGATAGCATGGTTGTCCAGGAGTTTCTGAATTATCTGAAATTTGAAAAACGATTTTCCGAGCATACAGCCAAGTGTTATGGTGCGGACCTGGAGCAGTTTAGCCAGTTTTTGGCTGGCCGTTCTGACGCCGGCCGGAATACTGCCGAGCAGGTTTCATTTACTGCCCGCCATGGGGGAGCCGCCACGGCTGTAGCTACGCAGACGAATCTCAAACTCGACCAGATACTTCTTTCTGTGGATATCAATTCCGTCAGAGCGTACCTGGCCGTTCTTAATGAGAAGCAATATTCCAAGGCAACAATAGCTCGCAAACTTGCCACGTTGCGCAGCTTCTATAAGTTCCTTGTCAAAAGAAACCAAATCTCCTCGAACCCTGTTATAGCGATTAGAACACCCAAGCAGGATAAAAGGCTGCCGCACTTCCTCGAATACGACCAGATTAAGTGCTTGCTCGAAACTCCGTCGACGAACAGCTGGCTCGGCGCAAGAGACAGGGCCATTATGGAGACCCTTTACAGCACCGGCGTAAGGGTCAGCGAGCTTGTCGCGCTGAATATGGACGATGTGGACTTTCTCGGCGAGGTCGTGCACATCAGGGGCAAGGGCAAAAAGGAAAGAATCGTCCCCATAGGCACCTCTGCCTTGCAGGTCATTCAGCATTATATGGAGTTCAGGAACAAAAGAGCGCAGAGCAACCCCAATTTCGATTCGAAGGTCCTGTTCGTTAATAAGCATGGCCGGCGCCTCAGTACCCGCAGCGTCCGCCGTAAGATGGACAAATACCTGAAGATGGCCGGCCTGGACCCCTCAATCAGCCCGCACACCCTGCGGCACAGCTTTGCAACGCATATGTTAAATAACGGCGCCGATTTAAGAAGTGTCCAGGAGCTGCTCGGCCATCAGTCGCTCTCGACCACTCAGATTTACACGCACCTTACTACAAGAAAACTAAAAGAGGTTTACGAAAAAGCCCACCCAAGAGAGAAAGAACAAGACGAGGGCGAAAACGAGTGGTAAAATACACTTTCTCTGATTTACAGAAGCCGGCTAAACGCCGGCTTTTTTATTGGTTTTTATACTCTTTCGCACCTGCTCAATTGTTCGCCTGCCATTTGAATCCGCCGGAGGCGGGTAAAATTGGGTTTGATTGGGTTTGTTTTGAATAGTACATAGTTCGTTGTTCATTGTTATAATTCCTTGTTTTTACTAAGGTTACAACCATTTGGACATTTTGGAAATTGGGTTTGTTTTGCATAATCGTTCAATTTTGATTGATTGAGTTTCAGCCACAAAGACACTGAGGCACAAAGAAAATTTAATCGCTGATTACACTGATAACACGGAATTAATTGGCCACAAAAAGGTACAAAAGGCTTTAAAGTACTGGGTAGACATATAAGGGCTCCGGATTTGTGATTGGCTTTTTTCATAGCGTTTCGAAATCCGCCCCGCCAGAGGCGGGTAAACTCCGGCGGACAAGAAAGACCCCGATGGGATAGCAAACGGCGCATCCCACAGGGCAGGCGTTCCCCTTAGTAAGGCGAACTTGCGCATTTGGAGCGAAAAAAGTTCTTGATTCTCGATTCCCGATTCTCGTAACTCGATGTGAGAAAAGAAGTAAAAATTTTTGAAAAAAAATGGATTTTTGCTCTTATTCCCCTGCGCATTTGATTGAAATTTGCCTTGACAGAAATAGCAATTTCAGTTATTTTTATGTTTTGAGCTTTAAATTGAGCGATAAAGACCCATCACAATTTTAAAAGGGGCTAAATTATGTGGATCGCGATTTCAATAGCAGCCATTTGTATTTTCTTTATGGTTTTTTTCCATAAAAATATCAGGGCACTCCTCGACCGAACACGAAAAGTTACGTACCATGGTGGCGAACTTGAAACACTAAATCCATCACAGGAGCTGCCTGATACAACTGTTAGCTCAACAGAAGAACGTATGAGAGAATTTGATAGTCCTGTTCTTCGAGACCAGGAAAATTTAATAAATGGAGAATTAACAGGAGTGAGAACTGCGCCCGAGAAGGAAAAATTTCTTGTGCGTGCTCTTGCACTCACCAAGTTAGCGCTCGCTTTTGAACAGATTCATTCCATAATATGGGGAAGCCAAATTTACATCCTCGAATATTTAAACGATAGACGAACGCTAGGTGCGTCAAAACAAGACATAAAAACATCTTTCTACGACGTAGCTATAGCAAGATGGCCTTTTATAAACCCCTACGAAACTTATCTTGGTTTTATGAAAGCAAGTAATCTTATCCGTGAAGAAAACGAATCTTTATTCATTACTAACTTCGGTGTGGAATTTCTCCGATACTTGACAAGTACAGGAAAAAGCAACGCACGTTTCAAACCCGGGTAATCCGAGTGTTGTTTTTGCATTTTTCCCCCACCTATTTTTGTAGACAAAATCAACTTTTTCAACAGGCTGAAAGTCATAAGAATTCCGCTCATCAATCACCACCAAAACCAATAAAGGCCTCTAGTGGAACCTTTCTTACTGCCTCTTTGAGATAATCATCTATTTCATCATCTGGCATTCGAGCTAACTCATGTGAATAACCAATTGTATTGCTAAGCTCGATAGCAACCTGTTTTGGCCAGTAACTCATGCTCATCTGGATTATGGTTCCCCCGATTCGATTTGCGAGTGCTTCGATTCTACTCTTTTTGCCAATTCTATCAACAATTATGATTGTCGCTAAATACCACTTCTGTTCTTGGAGTTCTATTTCTCTTTCGAATCTCGTAACTTTATCTAATGAGATTTCCGGATTCCCACGCCCAATAAAACCGATATCGAATCTGACTCCCTTACCAGCTGCATATAATAGCGTTGCATCACTCTCTCTTCGCTCACCTTGCTGTGCCAGCCAAAACACTTTCTTCAGACCGCCAGGATTTTCCCGATCCACGAATTTGAAGCCCAGTATGCTTAGCAATGAACCCAGTATTAGTTTCTCAAATAGTTTACCGTACGCAGATTTCTCCGATCCTCTAATAGTTAATGTTTCTGAGCCAATCGTATTCAAAAGATAAGTTATGAAAAGCAGGTTTATTTCAGCTTTTGTATTAGAATCTATCGATAATGTTCCAACCAAATCCCCGCGTGTCTCTTTAAATTTATCGACAACTTCTTGGCAAGTTCTTTTATATTCCTCAACGTATTGAGCAATATTCATTCGATCATCTCTTAGAACATTTTGGAAAGCTTTGTCAGTAAGTCCCAACATCCACTGAGCTATCCACCTTTCTTCCTTACAGATGGATTTGGCACATAGTCTTTTAGAAGCAAATAACGGTAATTCTTCAATAAAATTAGGATACTTACTCGCTCCTTTTATGAATATTTCTAAAAGAGACAGATTCAGCATTGCTATTCTTTTTCGCGTGAGCCGTTCTGTAGAATCTCTAAGATTCCTTCCTGTTAATACATCCAAAACTACTCCTCGGATTATATCTATTCCGATTTTTTCCACCAATTTGGGACCACTTGCGGCAAGTAACTTAAAAGCGTCTTCTGAAATGAGATCTACAAACTTATCTTCTTTCTTACGGCTCATTCTGCCTATACCTTAAATCAGACAATCTCCAACCTGAATGGGAGAAGTATTTAATGTGAGAACATTCTTAGCTGATTTATGTAATTCGTTTTTTATATCCGTCTTCATAATTTCTACATATTCGGGGTTAATCTCCACCATAAAGAATCGTCTTTTGCATCTTATTGCAGCAATGGCTGTGGTACCCTTACCAGCAAAAGGATCTAAGACCACGTCATTTTTGAAAGAATAATATAAGATTATCTTTTCGGCTAATTCCAGAGGGAATATCGCTGGGTGTCTTTTGTCATGTGCCGGTTTAATTTTCCATACATTTGTTCTTTCATAGCCGCCAACAATTTTAGACGCCTCAACCAGTTCCTGGTCAGGATGCGCTCTTATGTTCCAATCAATAAGTTTATCTGTGTGTTTTCGATACACCAGAACATATTCTGTAACTGGCACAGGCTTATACTGCAGCGGGTTACGGTCAGCGGCAAATCGTCTACCACGCCCGGTAGCCCAGCCTGCTCCTTCCGGCTTTACCCATATTATATCGTCGATAAAATCAAATCCTTCTTCTACAAATAACGTATGAATATCGAAAGGAACGGCAATCCGCTTCGAAGCTCCATTTCTATTTGTTCTTCTAATCAGAACAGGAGAAATATTCATAACAAAGAATCTCCCTTCGGAAAGAACATGGTGGCAACTCTGAAGTACTTTTCTGATTTTTAATAGATATTCCTCGTAAGTTAGATAATCTGTGTATTCCGGCCTCGCATTATAATAAGGTGGAGAAGTAAAAACCAAATCCACTGATTCTGCAGGAAGGTCTAATAGTACCGATTCACTATCACCTAGAGCAATCGTATTTCTCAATGTTGATAATTTATAAGCAGACCTCGCTTTTCTGTCTTTGCCTGTTTTTCTATCCGCCAACTTTCTCTCCCTACCGAGTAGGCGTGTTTCAATAGCTTCTCGGCTCGTAGTCTTTCCTTGCAAGATCAACGATGTACTAGCATCTATGACAATTTCACCAACCCTATTTTGGTCGAATTTTGATAAAAGCGGTACACGCCAGATATGGTAACGGTCATCAACCTCTGGCAAACCAAACTCAATAGCATTTTCTAACTGCTTATCTTTTAACCACTCTGTAGCAATTTCTTTAGCCGCTTTTACATTTAATACGGCGTATCGTCTCATTTCAGCTACTGTCTTTCTGTTAATGTACTCCATAGGATTCCACTTTCCCCCATACACTACCCAAAACCACAATCCCAGTCAAAGTAAATACCAAATACTAACGGCTAACCCCGCGATGCTGATTCTTCGCCTCCCTGCCCTGAGTGGAGTCGAAGGGTCAAAATTAAAAACTATCGCTGTTGCTCAGCCAATTTTACCCTCTTTTCAGTCTTCGTCAAGGTCAAAAAAATCTCTGTTAACTTAGGCAACCTGCACCCAAAAAATTCCTCTGACGACATACGATATACGCATCACGCAATACGAAAAAAATTGTCGAATATTTTTGAATATTTCTATATAGTTTTTGAATGTTTCTATACAGTTTTCGCTTGTTTCAGCATGTTTTTCGAACGTTTTCGAATATTTTCGAACGTTTGCTCGTAAACCCGCGCCGTTGACCCCTTTCTCCTGCAAATTCTAAATTCTATATTCTCAATTCTAAATTCAAATGCTTTCCTCCTCCACCCAAACCCCCTATTTTAAGGCACCTTCTACCCCCCTACCAACGGAGTGAAGCCGCGCAGCACAATCTCCTAAATCATTTCATCTCAAAGAGTTAGCTGGAATTGTTCTCGTTATTTTCACCTATATATTCCGGCACAAGCTCCTTGATTTTATTAACTATTTCGTCATAACTTTGTGTTTTAGCAACACTTATCAACTCATTTATGCCGGCGTGAAGTTTTTCGCGGTCCATCGGAATATTCTTCCATATAGCGATTTTGGGATGCCTTGTGGGCTGCATATCCTCGCCTTTTATCGAAAGCTCCTCGAAGAGCTTTTCGCCGGGCCTGGGGCTCGTGAACTCTATTTTAATGTCTTCTCCGAAACCGCTGAGCGTAATAAGCTCTCTGGCCAAGTCTACAATTTTCACCGGCTCACCCATATCAAGCACAAATATTTCTCCGCCTTTTCCCATTGTTGCCGCCTGCAGGACGAGCTGACTTGCCTCCGGTATGGTCATAAAATAACGCTTCATCTCAGGATGTGTAACGGTTATAGGACCGCCCTCGGCAATTTGTTTCTTGAAAATAGGTATGACCGAGCCGGTAGAGCCGAGAACATTGCCGAACCGGACGGTGACGAAGTGCGTTTTGCTGGTTCTGCTTAAGTCCTGAATATGCATCTCAGCGATTCGTTTGGAAGAGCCCATTATGCTGGTAGGGTTAACAGCCTTGTCGGTGCTTATCATTACGAAATTAGTACTGCCGTAACGGTCTGCGGCGTCAGCAACGACCTGTGTGCCTGCAACATTGTTTTTGATAGCTTCTCCGGGATTGAACTCCATCAAAGGCACATGCTTGTGGGCGGCGGCGTGGATGACAACCTGAGGTTTATATTTTTCAAATATTTCCTCAACACGTATTTTGTCGGTGATGTTGCAGACGATAGCCTTTGTAGCGACACGTGGAAATTTCTTGCGCAGTTCCCAGTCTATATCAAACAACGGATTTTCAGCCTGCTCTATGAGTAAAAGCAACTTAGGAGTGAAATTGCACACCTGTCTGCACATTTCTGAACCGATGGAGCCGCCGGCACCGGTAACAAGAATTACTTTATCTTTCAAAAATGCTTCTATAAGGTCGAGGTCAAGCTCGACAACTTCTCTACCGAGCAAATCATTAATGTCGATATCCCGGATATGAGAAACATCAGTAATTGACGGCACGGTTCGGAACCGAATTTTAATACCTGCGCATACCTGAATAACACGTCTTAGCTCTTTAGGGTCAGTAGAAAGCATTGCGATGGCAACTTCTTCGATGTTGCGGTCCTTGCAGATTTTGGGCAGTTGCTCAACAGTGCCCAGTACCGGTATTCCGTGGATATGAGTGCCTTGTTTGTGGGGGTGGTCATCAATAAATCCTATAACCTCGTGTTCTGCTGTGGGTTTACGGTGTATTTCTCGAAGGAATGCTTCGCCGGCATCGCCTGCTCCGACTATAAGGAGTCGTTTAAGCCGGCCACTTTCGACGGTGCGAAATTCCTCGTGGTATAGTCTTATTAGCATTCGAAGCCCAGCCAGCAGCAAAAACGTGGTAAATAGGTCGGCCATAAATACACCTTGCCCGACGAAAGTTACATTCTGCAGTTTTTGGCGGACCGGGGACGGGGCAAAAATCAATGAGACCCAGAGTGAAACGATTATCAGAGTGCTTACCAGCGAGGCTCGAAGAATCCCGATAAGGTCTGATATGCCGACGTATCTCCACCAACCACGATATTGTTTGAAAAGTCCAAATACCACTAATTTGATGATAATAAAGAAAAATAGTAAAAAAGGATACTGGTTTATAAGCCAGCCGAGTCTGAACTGCATATTGTTTGCCACTAAGAAGGAAAGCATCAGAGAAATGGTGAAAACAACTATATGAGCGAATATAATAAGTAATCTGCGATGGCGCAGCAGCGCTGCTGAGGGTATTGATGGTTTTGAGGGGGTTTGATTCTCACTTTTTAGCTGTGTATTTGCGTTTAAATCAGGCATATTTTACCAGCACTATAGTAGCATCTCCCTCTGATTTCTCACAAGCTTGAATTTAACAATGACTTAAGCACATGTCAAGAAATTATCGCAATACAGTTGGGGGGCGGAACATCGTATGGCCCTTTGTTATACTATTGGTCCGAGGCTGAAGGCTGCTACTGCATTTCTGGCTCGGACTGGTCCTGTGATTTTTCAGGAGCTGACTCGGTAGCGAGCGATTCCGTTTTGACCTCATTGGCGGGGGTGTAAATATCCTCCAGGGCCGTATTGTCGACTCTATTGCGCATAAGTGCGTAGATTATGGTACTGGCGGAAAAATAAAAACTTATTACAAAGGAAACTAATAAGCCGACAACAACTAACAGGATTAAATAAACCAGAAAAGCTGCCACTGATTCCGACCAGTTTACTGTTGCCCAGCTTAGGGGGCCTCGTAAGCTGATAAAGCTTGGCTCCGGCCAGATTGCGGTAAGTTTACTGACCTGTTTACTGCTATTGTCAACCCAGACGCCAAGCTGCAAAAATTGATAAGTAATCCAGAGCAGCAAAAAAGTGAAAAACCGAACAAATGTATAACAAATTGCACCATAAACCACAGCTATCGCAGTGTAAAAGCCCATCCGCCACGGTTTTGAAAGTACGTAGCTGAAGGAACGACTTACTGCGTCAAAGCAGTCTGAACCGTCATAGACAACAGCGGGGAACATCAGGCTAAATCCGGTAAGCGTTCCAATAGAAACGATTGTTATCAACGCCCCCGCAATTAGAGCCAACAGCATGAAGATACCTATTATTAACTCACCGGCTCTTGGGATGTTTCCTATAACTCCCAGAAGAAGAACAAACAGGCCTATAAAAATAATTATGCCGACCGGTGCCAAAGGTACGGTGAAGAAGCTCAAGAATCTTTTTGTGCTGAAGCGCAGCGCCTCGGTTATGCCGGGTTTTTCATTCCGGGCAAATTGCAGCGCCGCGATTCGACATAAACCACCGCCCCCAATGGAAATCACAGCAAGTGTTATTACAAAAAATATTATGCTATAAAGGTAATGGTATCTGAGCGCCCAACTCAGTGCTCTGAAACCTTCTGCGATGTTTTTCGCCACCTCGGGGAGGTTGAATGCAAATAGCGACTTTAGTGCGCCGTGAAATTTTTCAGAACCGAAGCACCATAGTGTGGAAAATACGCCTTGACGTTCGCCGCTTTCTTTGTGAATTTCAATAAACGACTTTAAATTATCAGGGCTGGTCATATAAATTTGCAGCTCTGTAGTTTCACCTTGCGTTTTTGGTACCGCAATAACTGTTTTGCTGAAGTCCATAGTCCAGCCGCTCAGGCATATAACAGCCATCGCCGCAAAAGCAATTATCAGTTTGCTTGGCTGAATAGCCATACGGAAAGTTTTGAATATTTTTGGAAATAATAAGCTGTCAAGAATGTTGGAGGATTCTTTTGCCGTGTCCATTTTGCATCCTTTCAAAAAGAATACTATTGTTCCTGGTTATAAAGAATATAGTTTATTATCGGCCGGTTTCAACATATTTTGCAATATTTTATTTTTGTATATTATTATTTACCGCTCATCAACGGAGGTTTCCGAGGCAGTACCGGAGGGCTTTGAAACTATCTTATATTTGTCATCCAGCCAGGCCCCTAAATCTATTAATTTACACCGCTGTGAGCAAAAAGGAAGGAATTCGACTTCTTCGGATTGTTTTTTAGGTGATACTTCGACTATTTTTTTACAAATTGGACATCTGTGTTTCATACTGTGATATCAATCTGGTTCCGGCTCTGTTACAAGACCCTGTTCCAGTTTTTGGGCATATTCAACACAGTATCGGGCCCAGGGCTGGGCTTCGAGCCGGGCTTTTGGTATTTGATTGCCTGTGCCTTCACAGATGCCGTAGGTGCCATTCTCGATGCGTTGCAGAGCATCGTCTATTTCTTTCAGCAGTTTCCTTTCGCTATCCATCAAGCCAAGGGTGAATTCCTGGTCGTAGTTATCGGTGCCGATATCGGCCATATGGATTGGCATACTCGATAAATCTCCAGCTGCATCCAGCCGGGATCTCTTGAGGGTTTCGTCTTCCATTTCGTTTACGCTTGACAGAATTTCTGTACGTTTTTCCAGCAGCATTTGTTCGAAATGCTCAATGTCGGCAGTGGTCAAACGCTTTTTCTTCGTTCGAACCGGGCGTGATTTTTTACCAAGTATTTTTTTACGTTTCTGCGCCACTTGTTTCTACAACTTTCTCTGTTAGTCTGCGAAAAACATTATTATAGCATATTAAAGTATGCTATATGTTATATTTCTATTCGCAATCGCGATGCTAAACTCCGAAAGTATAGTCAACACACTTAAATTATTCAAGTTAATTTGCTTCGGCAGCTTCAACTTCATAAAAGGCAAGTAGTTACAGAAACAGCCCCTGCGATGGTTTCTATTAGCTGCCGGGTGGTTTGGGGAAAATTCTTTGAGTATCTTTTGCGAATTTGCCTAAAGGGATGAAAAATTTTTCCTCTCCGAGTTCGGAGCTAAGTGTTTTGACACCAAAGACTTTTTCGATTTGTTGCGATGAAAAAACGTCTTTGGTTTTACCTATGATAAAACTATTGTCATTTCCAAGCAACAGAACCTCATCGCAGTATTGGGCAGCCAAATTGATATCGTGCGTTACAGCCACAACCGTTTTGCCTTTTTCAAGCTGTGTGGTTTTGAGCAAATCGTATATTCCGACCTGATGTTTTAGGTCCAGAAAAGTTGTTGGCTCATCGAGAAGCAATACGGGCGTCTGTTGAGCTAAAGCTCGGGTAATAAAGACGCGTTGTCTTTCCCCACCGCTCAAATTACGCAGCAGTCTTTTTGCAAATCGAGCTGTATCGGTTTTCTCCATAGCTTCGGCCACGATTTTGCGGTCCTGTTCGGATTCGAAGCCCAGAGCGGATAAATACGGCGTTCGGGCCATGGATACCACTTCGGTTACCGTGAAATCAAACACAGGTACGAATTCCTGCCGGACTACTGCGACTTTTTGAGCCAATGTTCGGGCCGAGTATGCTCCAATTGGGATTGAATCGATTGTGATATTACCCGAAGCAGGTTTGAAAAGACCGCAAATCAGATTAAGAAGTGTGGTCTTGCCAACACCGTTTGGGCCGGCAATGGCAAGGAACTGACCGTGGGCAACACTTAAGCTTAACTGCTTTATAATGAGCTGTTCTTCGTAGCCGAAACTTAAGTTGTCAATTTCAATAATGGGTTTCATTTTGCCCAGCTAATCTTTCTGCTGTATTTGGCAAGCAATATGAGGAAGAACGGCCCGCCGGTGATAGCGGTAATAACACCTACAGGCTGTTCACTGCCGGAGAATACCGAACGGGCGGTAGTATCAGCGATAATCAAAAATATTGCGCCTATTAAAGCGCTCATCGGTACAAGCTGACGGTGGTCAGGCCCGAAAATCAGGCGCACACCGTGCGGGACAATCAGGCCTACAAAACCTATCAGACCGGTCAGGCTAACAGCGACGGCAGTAATAAAAGCTGAGACGGCGAAACCGATGAGTCTGATATTTGCGGTGCTGATACCAAGTGCCTTAGCTTCGGCACGGCCGAGAGTAAGTACATTTAGTTTTTGCGCGATTGAGAAAATTACAATTATGCCTGTTACAATACAGACAGAGCTTATAATTAAAACGGGTTTTCCTTTATCCGCCAGATTGCCCATTAGCCAGAATGCAATAAATCTGAGCTCATAACTTTTTGCGATCGAAGTTAGAAACATAATGACAGCGGAAAAGAAGGCGTTTACAACAACACCGGCGAGCAGCAGAGCTGTGATGCTTGAGCCGGCTGTAGCGAATCGGCCGATGGACCAGACCAGCCACACGGTGCCTATGGTACCAACGAAGGCAAAGATACTGATAGACGAGCCGAACCACAGGTTAAAACTTACTCCGCAGGTGAGGGCGATGATAACACCCAAAGCTGCACCACTGGAAATTCCGAGAATATAAGGGTCGGCCAGCGGATTGCGAAGTATAGCCTGTAATGTTACTCCTGAACAGGCAAGGGCTGCACCGACTATAGCGGCGAGAATTATACGGGACAGCCTTACCTGAAAGAGTATCTGAATGTCTGTTTTTGTCAGGCTGTGTGAACCGATTCCTAAAACGGCTTTAACTCGCCTTGACATCTCAGGGCCTATGAATATGCAAATGACCATAACGATAAGCAAGATTACAAGGCAAATCGAAATTTTCAAAAGCAGGTTTTTAACGGTCAAATTTTCAGACATTTATGATTATCCGGTTACTGCTGCGAATGCAGAAGTTCAGCAACTTTCTTAATACCCTGCGGCAGTCGGGGGCCCAGCCTTAATATAGTATCTGCATCAATTACATAAATCCTGTTATTTTTTACTGCGGGCAGGTCGGGAAATTTAACCCAGAAGTGCTCCGCCGCCTTTTGTTCTTTGGCGAGGTTGCTCTTTGACATAGCAGAGTGTATTATTACTTCTGCATTACAGGTTAAAAGTGTCTCTGTGCCGAGCTGCGGGTATTGCTGTAGTGTCGGACCGACTGAATTTTGTCCTCCTGCCATTTCAATAATTTCATTTATGAAAGTCTTTGTTCCAGCTACTCTTATCGGTTCACTTTGCAGGACCCAGAGCACTTTCGGCTTTTGTGTTGTGCGGTATTCACGGTTTATTTGTTCAAGCTGAATGTTAATTTGTTTGTTTAGTCTTTCGCCGGCCTCTTCTGCACCTGCGGCTCTGCTGATTTTTTCTATGGCCGGTGCGAGTTGTCTCATCTCCTGAAGTTCTACAGTTACGACGTTATAATCCAGACGCTGAAGACTTTCAGCGACTGCTTTTTGCTCTGGGAACCACAGGGTTATTACCAAATCAGGCTCGCAAGAAATGACAGCTTCTGTACTGGGTTTGAAAAAAGAACCGATTTTTTTTAGTTTTTTTGCTTTTGGAGGATAATCGCTGTCATCGCAGACGGCTACTATTTTATCACCCAGGTCGAGTGCAAAAAGAATCTCGGTAAGGTTGGGGGCGAGAGAAACGATTCTTACAGACCTGCCCGGCGGGTTATTGGGACCGGCTTCTGAAGCTTTATCCTGATTATAGCTGATAGTTACAAATATTGCCAGGCAGGCAAAGACAATTATCGAAAACAGCCACTGTTTGCGCATAATTATGTTCGCTTAAATTGCTTTTCCAATTCGGTTATCGAGAATTTTATCGTGGTTGGTCTGCCATGTGGACAGTGGCCTGCTCTTTCGGTTGTTTCTTTATCGGCAAGCAGTTGCTCTATTTCGTTATCAGTCAGTTTCGTGCCAGCCTTGATAGCCGCCTTGCATGCAGCCATATTCAAAACCTCGTCGAGTAATTGTTCTGCATCAAGGCCCAGCCCTTTATCGGTGAGTAAATCGATTAAATCCTTAACAAAATCGACAGGTGCTGCCTTCGCCAGCAGTGTGGGAAATGCCTGTATAGCGTAAGTCCTTGGGCCGAACGGTGCAAGTTCGATTCCTAACTTTTCGAGCAGTTCCGCATTGGCGCCGATAGCATCGGCCTGGGCGTCGGTAAGCTGGAAACTTTCGGGTATCAGCAGTTTCTGTGATTCGAGATTGCTTTTTTGTATTCGCCTGCACAAATCCTCATATATTATGCGTTCATGAAGTGCGTGCTGGTCAATGATGATAAATCCGTCATCGGCTTCTGCAACTATGAAGCTGTCGTGTATTTGTAAGAACTCTTTTTTTCCGATTGGCCCGGACGGCGCAGCCTGACTTTCAGTTACTTGCCGTGCGTTGGGATGGAGCGGGGCGTAATGTTTTTTAAGCGCCGGGCCGAATTGCTGCTGTGTTTGAATCGGGCTGTGCTTTTTGAAGAATTCAGCCATTGCATCGGTGATTTCCCGGTTTCTGTGCCCGGCGGACGAAAAATCTCCTTTTCGGAGATTTTCTGCGGGTGGCAGTTTTGCCTGCGTTTGTAAATTTGTCCCTAAAAGTTTTTCCCGCAAGGCCCCGAGCACCTGTGAATGAACCAGATTGGCATTATAAAAACGCACCTCAATCTTCGTAGGGTGGACGTTGACATCATAGTTTTCATAGGGCATTTTAAGAAATAAAAATACAACGGGGAACCTGCTTGGTTCAATACAGCCGCGATATGCCTCTTTGATTGCGTGTGAGATAAATTTGTCCCGTATGAATCGGCCGTTCAGAAATACATATTGGAGTTTATTATTCGTTCTTGAAATGCCGGGCTTACCCAGCAGAGCAAAAAGATGCAGTTCTTTTTCACTGCTTTCGGTTTCAATTAAATTTTCGCCGAATTCAGAAAAGAACAGCTCGTCTATGCGATTGCGGATGTCTTGCCTGTCCGACAATCGATAAAGCTCTTTGCCGTTATGTTGCAGTGCCATATCCAGATTATCGTTTGCCAATGCGATACGGATGAAATGTTCGGTGATATGCCCCATTTCTGTGTTGGTGGTTCGCAGGAATTTTCGTCTGGCAGGTAATTTATAGAAGATATCTCTGACCTGAATTGTTGTGCCGTAATCTACGCTGGCCGGGCTGAGGCTGCTTTTATTACCGCAGTCAATCTCGATACAGTTGGCGCCGGGTGAATTTTTAGTTCTACTCACAGCTTTAACTTGTGCCACTGAGGCAATACTCGCTAAAGCTTCACCCCTGAAGCCGAGTGTCGATATGCCCTGCAAATCTTTGCTGGTTTTGATTTTGCTGGTTGTATGAGGGTCGAATGCACAGGACAGGTCTTCGGCATTCATTCCGCAGCCGTCGTCGGTAATTGAGATTAACTTTCTGCCGCCGTCTTCGACCGAGACGGTTATTTTGGTTGCACCTGCATCGATACTGTTTTCCATCAGCTCTTTGACCACGCTGGCAGGGCGTTCAATTACCTCGCCGGCGGCAATCATATTAATCATATTCCGGTCAAGAACGATGATTTGGCCCATTTTTCTGATGCTCCTCCGGCAGTTGAATATCAAAGGCAAAGCTTCAAATTTCTTTGTTCGTTAACCATTATTCTATGAGGCTTTTGCCGGTCATTTCTTCGGGTTGCGGCAGTTCCATCATTTCCAGAAGTGTAGGCCCGACGTCGGCTAACCTGCCTCCTTGCCGCAATTTTCTTCCTTTATAGCGCTGGTCGAATATAACCAGGGGCACATCGCCGATAGTGTGAGCGGTGTGTGGGTTATCCGGGTTTCCATCAATCATTTTTTCGAAGTTGCCGTGGTCGGCGGTAATTATTGCCGCACCACCCATACTTTTGACTTTATTCAGGATTTTACCGACACATTCATCCACTGCTTCAGCCGCCTTTATCGCTGCTGATAATACGCCGGTATGGCCGACCATATCTGGATTGGCAAAATTCATCACCATTACATCATATTTATTCGACTCCAGTCTTTGAAGCACGACATCAGTAACCTCTAAAGCTGACATTTCCGGCTTTAAGTCGTAAGTTCTAACTCTCGGTGAAGGCACAATTTGCCTGTCTTCTCCATTAAAAGGCTTTTCGGTGTAGTCGTTGAAGAAGAAGGTAACGTGGGCATATTTTTCCGTCTCAGCACAGCGAAACTGCTTCAGCCCCAGGCAGCTCCAGTATGCTCCTATTATATTTTTCATTTTTGGCGGCTTTGGAAACGCCACCGGCGCAGGTATCGTTACGTCATACTCGGTCATACATACGAAATATATATTGGGTTTAGTAGTTCTCGGAAACTCTTTGAAGCCTGGTTCGACAAAAGCCCGCGAAATCTCACGGGGTCTGTCCCCACGGAAATTAAAAAATACTACGCCGTCGCCGTCTTTGATAGTTGCTATTGGCTCGTTGTCTTCGTTTACGATGCAGGTCGGCTCGATAAATTCATCCGTTACTTTTTTTTCATAGCTTTTGGCAACTGCCTCTGATGCACTGGCGGCTTTCAGGCCTTTGCCTATCCTCATACAATCGTAGGCCTTTTGTACGCGGTCCCATCGGCTGTCACGGTCCATCGCGTAGAATCTGCCCATAACGGTCGCAATTTTACCTGCACCGATTTTTTGGGCTTGTTTTTCAATATCAGCTATATATCCTGCTCCGCTGTCCGGCGGTGAGTCCCGCCCATCGGTAAATGCGTGGATAAAAACATTCGTTACGTTGTTTCTTTTTGCCAGTTCGAGCAGGCCGTATAGGTGGTCCAGCAGCGAGTGGACGCCAATATTACTACACAGGCCCATAATGTGCATCCTGCTGTTATTATCTTTTACGAATTTGGTTAGATTCTGAAACTCTTTATTTTCAAAGAATGAACCATCGCGAATGGCTTTGCTTAATCTTACGGATTCTTGCGGGACGATTCTTCCGGCCCCGAGATTTTGATGTCCTACCTCGCTGTTGCCCATAGTGCCGTCGGGCAGGCCCACGTCTTCACCGCTGGTATGAACAAGCGTGTTGGGAAATTCAGCCATTAACATATCGTCAACAGGGGTGTTGGCTCGCTTGATGGCATTATATTCGTCTTCAGCTCTGTTTGGATTGTAACCCCAGCCGTCGCGGATAATCAGTATGAATGGTTTGTTTTTCAAAATTGTTTTTGCCATAAACAGCAACCTTTCGAATTAAAGCAACGGGGACGAGGCATTACCTCGTTTGTATCTTGGAACCGAACCCTTCTCGTTGTTGCATTTTGCGATTTGTCACAAAATGTGGTCCCGTTGAATTAAACAGGTATGATATAAGCCGTCGCCCGCTATGTCAAACATTTAGCAAAAGCGCTCAAACAGGCCGGATTTGCCAGTTTCTATGCCTGACGGTAATAAAATTTGTTTCAACGGCTAAATACTATCTAAAGTGACAACTTTCCTCTAAAAAAGCGAACATTTAGGCAAAAACGCTTAAAAACAAGGGGTTTTTGTGCCGATAAAAGTGTTAGATAACAGTAGTTATATAGTATTTGGTCTTTAATTGCATTGTTTGTAAATATCCGGTGCCGGAAAGGAAAGCATCCATGTCCCATAACACGGATGTCCGTCTCATAACTAGGCCTTATTTTGCGGTTATGGGAGCCTTCTTTGTATGTTTGTTGGGTCTATTGTTCTCCGGCGGCTGTGGGCGGCAGCAGCAGTCGATTGATTTATATGTCGATGCCGTAATGCTCAAAGAATTTGACGAGAATGAAATAGCCGTCGAGAAGCTCAACTCGGCTGTCAAATTAAACAAACGTTTTTCGCTGGCATATTCGCTGCTCGGCGAGATTTACGAGGAGATGGAGGATTACGAAGCAAGTGCCGCTTCATACGAAAAGGCAGCTGAGCTGAATCCCTGGTCTTTCAAGGACTATTTCAATCTTGGGCGGGTTTACAAGATAATGAAAAAACTGCCACAATCAGCCGGGGCATACGTTAAGGCCTGTCAGATAAAACCCGGTAACCTGGATGCGCATATCAATGCTGCCAGGTCCTACTATGAAATTAAAGATTATAACAGCGCTTTGGTTTATGGCGAAAGCGCCGAAAAAATTGACCCTAATGCAGGTGAAGTCCAGAAGATGCTCGGCGATATTTACAGCTCGCAAAAAGATTACGACCGGGCTATTGCATTCTATGGGCGCGCTTTGGAGGCGGATACTAACAATCCTGAGATTATGATGCCGTTGGCGGTAGCATATATGAAAACCGGCCGCAGCAGCATTGCAAAAGAGCTGTTATCATTGGTGATACAAATCCAGCCTGATAATAATACCGCCTATAAATATCTTGGATTTTGTTGTCTGCAGCTTAAAAATATAGACGAGTCGTTAGCAAGCTATAGCAGGGCGGTTGAGATTGATGAAAAGGACTGGGATTCGCACCGGGGGCTTGGAGTTGCTTATATGTTGAAAGGGAAAAATGAAGATGGCTCGGTAGATAATACGCTAAAGGCAAAGGCTCTCCAGCAATGGAATCTGTCTTTGGAAATCAATCCCAACCAGCCTAAGAGCGAGAGATTACTCAGACTGATACGATATTATTCAAAGTAAGAAAAGCTGTTTAGCAGGGTTGCTTACAGATGTGACAAATTGCAGGCAGTTTTTTAAGGTGAGGTAGAATTGAAGATGGAAGAAAATGACGCCCGGCCGGATTCAGGTCGGGTTTTTTTGAAGCTGCTGCCGGACCGGCAGGCGCATCTTGTTTTCTGGCCTTTGACGGTTCTTGGTATCGCACTGGATTTATGGACTAAGAAAGCAGTATTTGACTGGCTGGAGCCTCACGACAGCATTTCAATTGTAGACGGTTTTTTGCGTCTGGTGATGGCGATTAACAACGGTGCTGCTTTTGGACTATTCGCCGGACATCCTAACTGGCTGATAGCAGTTTCGGTCGTCGCATTGATAGTGATTTTTACGGTTTTCCTTTTCGGTGGGACTAAGCAAAAATTGTTTAACGCTGCATTGGCTCTTTTTGCCGCCGGCATTTGTGGTAATCTTTACGATAGAATATTCAACGATGGTATGGTGCGGGACTTTATTGATGTTTATTACCGCCGGAACCATTGGCCGGCGTTTAACGTTGCAGACAGCATGCTTTGCATTGCTGTTGGATTGGGGATTATTTCGTGCTTGTGGGTTCCCAGACGCTCTTTATAGCGTTTGGTCGGATTCACAGCTTTACTGGGAAGTTTTTTCGAAGACGTGCTTGGTAACCAGCCTTTTTCAGAAGCTCTTAACGTTGCCCGTAATGTATTAACAGCCGTTAATAAGATAAAAAATCCGGAAAAATCCCGAAATAAGGATGAAACCGTAACAATTCCGTAACAAGTACACTTCAAAATACTTCTATGTTATGACGAGTTAACTTTTAAAGGGAATAATTATGAAAAGATTAATCTTACTAACAGAATTACTTTTAATTTTTATTGGAACCTTACTACAAGCACAAATCGATGCCAAAGTAAACCTTAGCTTTGAGGATAAGGTACAAAGTTGGTTGACCGAAAATAATGTACCAGCAGTTGGAGTTGGTATAATAGAAGATGGTAAAATCAAGTATGTAAAAGTATTTGGAGAACTTAAAAAAGGTGTTCCAGCGCCTAACAACGCCATCTTTAATGTAGCATCAATGACCAAGCCGGTTGTGGCGATGCTGACTTTAAAATTAGTGGAAGCCGGGCAATGGGACTTGGATGAACCACTATTTCATTATTGGGTTGATCCGGATGTTGCAAATGATCCATTGCATAAAAAACTGACAACGCGTCATGTTTTAACTCACCAAACAGGATTTAAAAATTGGCGTCGGCAGAACCCAGGTAGAAAATTGACTTTTGATTTTGAACCGGGAACAAATTATCAATATTCGGGCGAAGGTTTTGAATATTTAAGAAAAGCATTGGAGCGAAAATTCAACAAGCCGTTGGATGTACTATTGGGTTCACTATTATTCAAGCCGCTTGGGATGAAAGATACACAATACTGGAATAAAAATATAGACACCACAAGATTTTCCCGATGGCATGATGCACAAGGGAATGAATATAAAACATTCTATCAAACGGGTGTAAGCGCTGCTGATGATTTACTTACAACCATTGAAGATTATTGTAAATTTGGAATTGACGTAATAAATGGCGCGGGACTTTCTGAAGCTCTTTTCAATGACATGATAATCCTTCATGTAAAGATGAAAGAACATTATGCTATGGGACTGGGCTGGGAAGTAATCCTAGATTTACCCAATGGAGAGTATGCATTGGAACATGGCGGATCTGACCAGGGGGTAAAAACTATAGCTGTTCTATTGCCAAGATCAAAGCGAGGTTTAGTTGTTCTAACAAACGGGGATAATGGTATGTTCGTGTATAATAATATCATTAAGGAATCAATTGATATTGGAGAAAACATATTGGAATATATGAGGGGGTCTGTTGCCCGCGAGGCCATTGTTCTACCGGATGAAATCTTGAATAGATACGTTGGAACTTACCTGGATTCATACGGAAGAACTCTTACGGTTGTTAAGGAGAACAGTATTTTAATACTTTCTGGCGAAGGGGTACCAACAGTAAAGTTATACCCTGAAGCGGAAAATAAGTTCTTTATCAAAGATTTCGACGTTCAATTTGAATTTTCGGAAGATGATTCATTGATTATAACTGCAAATGGGAAAACCGAAGCTCCCGCAAAAAAGATAAAGGGGGAAAAATGAGAAATGATACTATGAAACATAATTATCCAAAGAATTCAAAAACTCTTTTCTTTGTAATGCTTATGGTGTTTTTCTATGGACTGAAAGGAGCTACGGCACAGAAAGTTGAATCTATTCAAATAGAAAACTTGCGAAAGCATATGGGATTTATTGCTTCTGATGATACAGAAGGTCGATTCACAGGCTCCGCCGGTTACAAAAAAGCCGCAGATTATGCAGCGAATGTATTCCGAGAAGCAGGACTAAGTCCGGGGTGGACTAATGAGAAGGGTGAGGAATCCTATTTACAGCCCGTACCTTTTGTTCGTTATAACTACGGAACAAATACCTCCATAATAATACGGCAAAGCGAAAAGAACAGAACGTTCGAACACTCTGCCAGCAATTTTGTCGTCTTAAATCCGGGAACACAGTATAAAAATATTCCATTGGTTTCGCCGGTGTTTATTGGCTATGGCATTCACGAACCAGAACGCGGATGGGATGACTATGCCGGTATGGATGTTAAGGGGAAATGGGTAATTGTATTAAATGGAATACCTCCTGTTGATTTAATTGATCCCATATTCCCCGATAATCTTCGTAAAAAATATGCTGATGGGAAAATTTGTGATTCACTTAAATACAATGCATTTATTAAACACGAAGTAGCAGGAGTGATCGTTTTACCTGACAAATATACAGCCGAAAACTGGGAAATTGAAGCGATTAGAAAATACAGGTTCAATTATATTTATTACGCCGGTGCCGATGTGAACTGGAAAGTTACACCTGAGCCAATTTTGCCTTATATCCTTGTACATCCGGAACTCGCTCGAATCCTTCTTTCTGGGCAGGCCTACGATCCTATAGCTAATAAAGGCAGCTATCATTCATATATTTTAGACAATATTGAAATGAGTGTTAATATTGATTGTAAAAAAGAATCTATTAATTGCTATAACGTTATGGCAGTTGTTCCCGGAACTGATCCTTCTTTAAAAAATGAGTATATTACCGTTGGCGCTCACCTTGACCATCTTGGAAAAATTGGGAATCACGTGTATAATGGCGCAAATGATGATGCAAGTGGATGTGTCATTATACTCGAAGCAGCTAAAGCAATCGCATTAAATCCTACAAGAAGATCTGTAATATTTGTTCTTTATACATCAGAGGAGCAATATTTAGTCGGTTCTATGTACTTTTTGAAAAATCCACCGGTTCCAGTTAAACAGATTTCACTTAATATTAATATCGAACAAATTGGTAGTAAAAACCGTGATTACCCTGGTATCTGGGGTATCGGTTCACCTCAACTTAGGAAATCTTTTAAAAAAGCAGGTCATTCTTACATTGAAACAGATTTTAAATTCGAACCGATTGAAAAATATTATGATGCGATTAATACTTGTGACTTATGGAGCTATTGCCAAAAAGGAATACCGGCAATTATGCTATCTTCAGGCGGGTTCCCGGAACATCATACACCTCAGGATAAAATCAATTTGATAGATTTTGATCATCTACTTATAGCAACAAAATTTTTATATTCGTTTGTTATTGAGTTAGGAAATGTGGGTTGAGATTTATTAAAGGGATGCTCCTTTTGTGCCTTTTTGTGGCTCTTTTTACTGGGAAGTTTTTTCGAAGACATGCTCGGCAACATAAATAGGGGCGTTTGATGCAACGCCCAGCGCAATCGCATCGGAAGGGCGGGAATCGATTTTGACTGTTTGACCGTTCGAACTCAGGTGTATCTTTGCGTAGAAAGTGTGATTTCGCAGGTCATTTATAACAATCTTTTCTATTTTTACCCCGAGATTTTCAAGCACACTGTCGAATAAATCGTGCGTCATTGGGCGAGGCGGCCTGATGCCTTTGAGTCGGCGGTCGATTGCAAAAATTTCAACAATGCCGATGACGATAGGGAAGCTGCGCTGGCCGTTTCGTTCTTTTAAGACGATTATCTGCTGGTCGGATGTTTCGTTAATAATTATTCGTGATAATTCAACTTCAACGTCCATTTTTGGCGACGCCCTTACTAAAATAAAGGTGTGACAAACTGTAGCACGGCCATCTTGGCCGTGCATCTACTATATTTATATCTTACAATTCTGAAAGGTGTTTTTCAAGTAGTTTCAGTTGTTCCGTTAGTTCAGCCAGTTTCTCTCTTGCCTGAGCCACGACTTGTGGTTTGGCCTTATTAACAAAATTTTCGTTGTTTAACCTGGCCTCTACTGCTCTTTTGGCTTTTTCTATCTCGTCTTTTTGTTTTTCAAGCTTCTTGCGTTCGGCCTGAATGTCAATTACATCGTGAACATAAACTTCTGTTGTCTCGGCGATTGCGACTGCGGTATTTTGGGGTTTTTCGATTGTTATTCCCGCCTTGAACTCCTTTACTCCCGCCAGATGTCTTATTAGTTCTGCGTTTTGGCTTAAAATATCAACATCTTCTTGCCGCGGCTTTACGGATACGGACAACATTTCACTCGGAGGTTTATTATATTTGCTTCTGATGTCTCTTACGACCCGGATTACAGACTGGATAGTGTTAATTTGCTTTTCGAAATTTTCATTCACTAAAAAATCTAACTTTCTTGGCCAATGGGCAATAACCAGTGCTTCAGATTTTTCGACTTCGGCGAGGGCCTTCAGTTGCCTGACAGGGGTGATTTCGTTGAGCTTCTGGAATATCCCTTCGGTAATAAACGGCACAAATGGATGCAGCAGTCGCAAAGTCTGGTCCAGCACAAATGCGAGCACATTCTGGGCGATTGGCTTTTGGTGTTCGTCCTGCATCCGCGGTTTTATCCATTCGAGGTACCAGTCGCAAAAGTCGTTCCAGAAAAATTTGTAAAGCTGTATTAACGGCTCACTGTATTTGAACTCGTCTAACTGCTTCGTAACATCGGTGATGGTTTGTGCCAGCCGGGAAAGAATCCATCTGTCGGTGATTGTCATTTTATCTTTGTCGAATTTGTCCGGCTCTATGTCTTTGAGGTTCATCAGGGCGAAACGCGAGGCGTTCCAGAGTTTATTGCAGAAATTTCGGCCGATATCGAATTTCGGTGACGTATTTTCTTCCCGCCCGTCCGGCAGTTTCATTTTCTCCACCGGCATCCTGACATCCTGCGTCTGTGTTGTCATACTGGCCAGTGTAAACCTCATCGCATCGGCCCCGTGGCTGTTAATAGCAACAAGCGGGTCAATCCCATTGCCGAGGCTCTTGGACATCTTGCGTCCTTCACCGTCCTGTATCATTGCGTGAATAAAAACGTCTTTAAACGGTATATCGCCGACGCAGTATTGGCCCATCATCACCATACGCGTCACCCAGAGCGTAATAATCTCGCGTGCTGTGCAAAGCACATTGCCCGGGTAGAATGTTTTAAGCTCCGGTGTCTCGTCCGGCCAGCCCATCGTACTAAACGGCCACAACGCCGAACTAAACCACGTATCGAGAACGTCTTCATCCTGAACCAGATTATCAGAACTGCATTTTTCACAGCTTGTTGGGTCATCAGTACCACTATTGGTTTGTCCGCAATTTTGACAATACCAAATGGGAATTCTGTGTCCCCACCATAGCTGTCTGCTGATAGGCCAATCGCGCAGGTTCTCCAGCCAGGCTTGATATGTCTTGGCATAACGGTCAGGGATAAATCGAAGCCGTCCGTAGAGTAGTGGTTTTAGGGCCAAGCCGGCTAAAGAGTTTACTGGCACATCAGTCCCTTCGATTAGCCCCGAACCGAATTTTTCTTCAAGGTGTTCGACAGGTTTTTTTACGGCGATATACCATTGGTCTGATAGATACGGCTCGATGGGAACATGGCTGCGATAGCTGTGTCCGACCTCGTGGGAGTATTCGCGGACATCTTCGAGAAGTTTTTCCTGCCGAAACCATTCAACGATAGCTTCCCTTGCCTCGAAGCGATCCATTCCAATGAGGTTTTCGGCATCGGGATTCTTAATCTGCTCCCAGTCCGTCCAGCCGAATTTATCGCTGATTGAGCCGTCCGGGGCCAGCACATTGATAATTTCCAGTCCCTGTCTTTGACCGATATCCCAGTCGTCGGGGTCGTGTGCCGGCGTTACCTTCAAAAAGCCGGTCGAGAATTTTGCCTTTTCATCCTCACTGTCGGGATTTGGCAGAACGACGTGCTCATCCGCTATAATTGGGATAATTCTGCCGACGATTGGCAGTCGAACTTTTTTTCCGACCAGGTATTTAGCTCGATTATCTGCCGGGTTCATCGCAACTGCAGTATCGCCGAGCATAGTCTCCGGCCGGGTCGTAGCCACGGTGACATACTCAATTCGGTTGCCCTCAATCTCAACGGATTCGACAAGCGGATACCTCAGGTACCAGAAGTGTCCCTCTATCGTTTCGTGCTCGACCTCATCGTCAGCCAATACTGTTTGTGTAGCAGGGTCCCAGTTGACTAATCGTTTGCCCCGGTAAATCAGCCCGTCTTTGAAGAGCTTAAAAAATGCGGCGCGAACTGCCTTCGCGCACACCTCGTCCATTGTAAAGCGTGTTCGCTGCCAGTCGCACGAGCAGCCCATTGCCTGTAGTTGTTCGATAATCTTGGCCTCGTATTCGTCTTTCCAGGCCTGCAGACGGGCGATAAAGTCCTCGCGTTTAAAATCTGTCCGCCGTTTGCCTTCTTCTGAGAGGATGCGTTTCTCAACGACTGTCTGAGTGGCGATACCTGCGTGGTCGGTACCCGGCATCCACAGCGTATTATAATTTTGCATCCGGCGGAACCGAATTAAGACGTCTTGCAGCGTGTTATTTAGTGCATGGCCGAGGTGCAGCGGCGCCGTAACATTAGGCGGCGGGATTACAATCGCATAAGGTTTTCTGCCGGTTTTCCCCTCCGCCGGTGCTGCTTCAGCGTGAAAATAGGCTTGCGAAAACCAGATTTCATTTGCTTGTTTTTCTATCGTTTTCGGTTCATAAACTTTCGAAAGTTGCTTGCCCATAACTTATCCGGTTTAGATAGCGGCCTAAAAAAAATTCCGGCAGAATAATAAGATACCGGAATTTTATTTTAATAAAACCGAATAAGGATGTAAAGCAAACAATCTGGCTCGGCCATGACATAGGCAGTGAACAAACCGGATTTTCTCGCTCAATACTGCAGCGATTAGTTCTACAGCGCCTTTAGGTTAGTCGATGTTCATTGTCATTAGAAACTCTGCGTTGGTTCGGCACTTGGTAAGCCTGTTTTTAAGTAGTTCCACCGCTTCAATCGGATTCAGCTCGCTGAGTACTCTTCGGAGCCGATATACGAGTTCGAGTTCTTTTGTATCGAGTAGCAGTTCTTCCCTTCTGGTTCCGCTTCGGCTGATGTCTATAGCTGGCCAGGTTCTTCTATCGACGAGTCGCCTGTCTAAGTGCAGTTCCATATTTCCGGTCGCCTTAAACTCTTCGAAAATAACTTCGTCCATCTTTGAGCCGGTGTCAATCAGTGCAGTTGCAAAGATAGTCAGCGAGCCGCCATGTTCGACGTTTCTTGCCGCCCCGAAAAATTTCTTGGGCATTTGCATTGCCCCTGAATCAACACCGCCGGTCAGGATTTTACCCGAGTGCGGCTGTTCGGTATTATAAGCACGGGCCAGCCGTGTTATCGAGTCTAAGAGGATGACAACATCTTGGCCGTACTCTACCATTCGTTTTGCCTTTTCGATTACGACCTCAGCCACTTGGCAGTGGCGGGCGGCCGGTTCATCGAAAGTCGAGCTTATAACCTCGACATCGTCTGCGGTTTTACGTTCCATTTCGGTAACTTCTTCGGGCCGTTCGTCGATTAGCAGCACTATCAGTTTTACCTCGGGGTGATTTGTGCTGATAGCGTTCGCAATTTTTTGCAGCAGGATTGTCTTGCCGGTTCGTGGTGCTGCGACAATCAGGCCTCGCTGACCTTTGCCAACGGGTGTTACCAAATCGACTATTCGCATATTCAATTCTTCCGGGCCCGTCTCGAGTATTAACCGCTGCTCCGGATGCAGGGGCGTCAAGTCGCTGAATACTACTTTTTCCGCAAGGTTGTCGGGATTTTCGAAGTTAATTGCTTCGACTCGAAGCAGGGCAAAATACTTTTCCGAATCCTTGGGAGGCCGGATTTGCCCCGATACCGTATTTCCCGTTCGCAGGCCGAAACGTCTGATTTGGGAGGGTGAGACATAGATATCATCCGGGCTGGACAGGTAGTTATAATTCGGATTTCGCAGGAAACCGTAGCCGTCCGGCAGCACTTCCAGCACACCTTCGCCGTACAACAGGCCGTTTTGTCGGATGCGCTCTTTGAGAATTCTGAAAATCAGGTCCTGCTTCTTTAGTGCGGTGTATTCCTGTATATTTTCTTTCTTGGCTATTTCGTGCAGTTCCGCCACGGTCAGTTTTTGCAGGTCCGTCAAATACAGGCTGCCTCTTTTAATCCGCTCATATTTGGCATGGGTGGATTCTTCTTCGGTCATTTTGGCCTTTTGTGCCTCTTCCTCAGCCGTAGCTGTGGCGGCGCCGGATCCTTCCGATACTTCCGTGTTCACCTGTTCGTTGTCAGCCTGCTCTTCAGCGGCAGCCTTTTTCTTTGAGCTTTTATGTTTTTTTGATTTTGCAGAACCTTTAGCCATAACTACTCCTTTTTTGTTAATTACCTGCCAGCTATGAGTTACCTAAGTAACATTCCTGTAGGAATTCGATACGAATTGGATTTTATATAGTAGAAATTAAACTTAATATATCACAGCGTGTATTCAAGAACTTCTATTTTAATAAACCCTGCTTACCCATTATACAGGAGAAGATATCAGTGACTTGCCCGGCCAATGCCGGGAAGCCAGAATTGTTATCAACAACATTATCGGCGATGGCCTCCTTCTTGTCCAGAGAAATCTGAAAATTTTCTCTAATTTTTATCCCCTTTTTGTCGAAAACGCCCATTTTTTTGGCTCTCTTGGCCCTTATTTTTTCTTTACATTTAACAAAAATTAGCTTGTCGCAGCGTTTTGCCCAGCCGACTTCCGCCAGAAGCGGCATATCCAGCACAATTGCCTTGACCCTTTTTTTGCCCTTCGCCTTGCCGATTAGCTCCCGGACCCGTTTCAGCACAGCCGGATGGATTATCCTGTTAAGTTTAGTGAGTTTGTCGGCCTCTGCAAAGACAATTTTACCTAATTTCCTCCTGCTTAATTTCCCTTCTGAGTTTAATATAGCTTTACCGAAATAGTCAAGTATTTTTTTCTTAATAGCGTTTTTTTCGAGCAGTTTATGTGCAATTTCATCGGCGTCGATTACGGCACAGCCGAGTTTGGCTAATTCAGCCGCCGCAGCCGATTTACCTGACCCGACACCGCCTAAGATTCCTATTATTGGTTTTTTCTTACGTTTCCCCACGACAAAACAGTTTAATCCCCATCCGCAAATCTGTCAAATAAAATGCCTATCATTGCGAACGCAATACGCAATACGCATCACGCAATACGATTTTATTCTTGCCTCAACCCTCAAAATCTCATAAAATCCCCCTTGCACCTTTGGATAGGAATCATCGTTGAAATTGTGGTTGGTTAATAGTACCAGGCATTTGTGATTTTCAGTAGTATTCAGTTTACTATATTAAGGACGAATCCATGGGCGATAAGGGAAAAAGAGATAAAGGCAAAAGAGAACAACGGAAAAAGGCACAGCTTAGTCCGAAGGAAAAACGAAAATTAAAAAAGGAAAAGAAGAATAGATAATTGCGGAGTGCTGTTCGCTGAAACGAACCGCAGTTTACCCGCCTCTTTGTTTAGCAGTCGCCGGCACGGCGACTCATTACCCTTTATGCCCAATCCGAAAGCCCGCCGGCCTACCGCGGCATAGCGCAGCTATGACGGGCACGACGACTCACCTTGCCTGCCCTGTGAGATGCCTCTTAGGCTATCTCATCGGGGTCATTCCCGCGAAAGCGGGAATCCATTTTCCACTATCGACTAACTTGCCCCGCAATATACGCACCGCTTCTACGAATTTCCCTTGACTTTAACCCTCTTTCCGCTATACTAAATCATTAACAAAAAGCGGTGTATATTATTATGTTATGCAGAAAGAAATAAGTTATTTCGGCGTGGTATGTTAAAGATTATAACCATCCTTTGTCTTCTCGGTTGCTTATATATTGTTACAATCACTGTTATTAAAAGAAAAAAATCTATGCCCTGCCCCTGGTGGCTTTCTTTTATATTAGAAAATCCTTATATGGAATGGGTTGCCGGGAGTTCCTTATTAATAAAAAGAGCCGTACTTAAAACCGGAATGTCTGTTCTTGATGTTGGCTGTGGGCCGGGCCGGTTAACAATCCCTTTTGCGAGATATGTTGGCTCCACCGGCAAAGTGGTCGCATTGGATATTCAGGAAAATATGCTGCAAAAGTTAGAGAAGCGCATCAAGGATAATAGTTTAACAAATATTGAGACCGTATTAGGCGGTGCTGGTGAAGGAAAACTCCAGGATGAAAATAGTATTGATTGTGCCTTTTTAGTTACGGCCCTTGGAGAAATTTCAGATAAAGAGAAAGCGTTAAAAGAAATATACAATGTATTAAAGCCGGGGGGGATTTTGTCTATAACAGAAGTTTTTCCGGATCCTGATTATCAAAGGTCTAAAACTGTGTTGCGTCTTGCTAATAAAGCAAAATTTGCTCTCGTAAGAAAATATGGCAATATAATGTCATTTACGATGATTTTTATTAAATCAGTTACTGTCTAACAAATCCTCCGACCCAAATTTCTTGTTGCTCTTAGCATAATGGCAGCATAAAATCAGTGCAAATTGTTTTTTATATTATTATTTTGGCCACAGGAATTCATTATGTACCATGTCACGTTAGAAGACTCATGCATAAACTCAATGTGAAGGATAAAAAATGGATTTTGCAGTTAAAGGTTGGCTATGGATAATATCGGGTGTGCTTTTGATAGGCATTGGTGGCGTTTTTTCAACTTGGGGATGGGACAATATCAACAAGAAAGGCAGAAGAAATGCTCTGCTTTTCTCATTAGCCAGAGAATGGACAATAAATCAGGCGTACTTACTAACGAAACCTCTTGCCTTTAGGTCTGAGGACAAACAAGTTGGAGAGAAACACAATCCATATCCGCGATTTGAGACAGTAGTATTACAGAGTGTTCTTACATCTGATGTAATTGCAGATAGAGAGTTGACACTTCTCAGCATAAACTACATTCAATACGCTAATATTTGTAATCATTATTTTGCTTCATTTGACGATGAGCTAAGCCAAACAAAGACTTCGGATCAAAGAGCTAAGAGATATCAAGATGTCAATGCTAATTTCGCGCCATTGAATCGATTCAAAAGTTTACACAATGATTTGAAATCAATTCTAGAAAAGAAGTATAACAAACCCTATCTCGAAGCAATAGAGTTTGTTAATGACAATCCAAAATAAGCAGCCAGTTATCTATTATAAATTTCAAACAAAGCGCTTCAGCCAACGGCTAAAGGCCGCGCCTGATGCTCGCCCGGCTGTAAAAAAAGAGAATCTCGCCCTTCCATAGTAATTACAAAATAATTTCTGCATTGGTTAAAATCAAAATATTTTTCATGGTTATACTCCTTCAGGGATTTTCTAAACAACTGGTTCTCTCTCGAGGTCGGAATAAGGATAAGCTTCTGCCTTCTTTAGCTTTGCCAAAAGTTCATCTGAACCATGTTTCATAGCATACTCCATTTCGGACCTAAATATTTCTATGCACAAAAGCAAACCATGCTGTTTGCCTTCAACTTTAAATGGCACCCCATCTGAATCAAATTCATCGAAGATTAAACAAATTGTCTCATCCTCAGTAGGCAGTTCACATGTTTCGCCTGGATTCAATATTGTCTCGAAAGAATAGAGGCTTACCATAGTCATAATCCCACACATCCGGTGATTGATTTTTTCAAAGGTCGTAATGCGACCTTCTTCAATCCTTTTTTTCCTTTCTTCAAACGGTTCTTTGGTTGTACTAGTGTTTTTATGTTTAGTGCAGGAAATAAGCTCATACACTCCGATACTTGAAGGCATAGGCCCTTCACCATCTGGGTCGATCAACTCCATGGAACAAAAAACAGTTCCCGGCATGCATGAGCTGAAGTAGTACATATCCAAGGCCCCTCCAATGACAAAGGGGATAAGGGAATGGCCTACCACATTATCCATAAGCCCAAGTATCTCTTCTAATGCTGTTTTTTTGGCTTCATAATGCTCTTCCCACCGTTCATCTCCAAACCTTTTTCGTTTTTTAAGGACCCTTTTTGTTCGGCTGCGGCTGAAGATACCCAATAAGCCCGATGGATGAGTTACACGAAAAATGAAAGTAGTGATTGTTGAAATAATTTTCTGTAACATATTCATCTCTTCCCCTTTGGCAAAGCCCTTGGCCCGAAAATACCCCAAAGAATACATTTCGCTCAATCTCCGGATCATTACAATAGCGATGCCCACACCCAGCACTATACATACAATACCTAAGTAATGATCAAATCTCGATGCTTCTGGATCAGTCTGCCAATGGATACCTGCCCAAAGCGAAACAACCATTATTAAAATTCCTGATAGGAATTCTTCTTGGCTGTATTTCTTCGTATTTTTATTTTCCAAATCCACAACTTAATCCCAAAACCGCAAATCTAAAATATTGTCCGCTGCACACTGAATTTTATCCCATTTTCTAAATTCTCACAACTCTTTTAATTGAAAATAAAATCCCCGCGAAGCTTGTGCCTTAGGTGCGGCTCCACAATTTTGCATTTTACATTTTGATTTTTAATTTATTTTCTCTCTGCGCTCTCCGCGGTTAAATCTTCTTTTACTATACGCTGTACGCCGAACGCTGCCCGCTGTCCTTTTTCGATTAAAAACGGGGGTAGTCAATCCCCAAAAGTCTCGTAGCGACCTGTCCGCCATAGCTCTTTGGCGACGGCGGAAGCGTAGATCCCCGAGAGATGCTACCATAGCCAAGTACAGGGGACCCAATTAAGAAAAACCAGGTTCTCAAATCCATGAGTTATACAAAGAATACCTAAGTATCTTAGGTATTCCCTCTGTGTCCTCTGTGAACTCTGTGGCCAAAAAAAACCAATCAAAAATGGGGGTACCTGTTGAGAAAAATCAAATTTTATCATATTTTTATAATCCCTTTGTTTACAAATAGTTACAAGATTTTCGCCCCCGTTAAATCCTCGATTTTTCGAATCAAACCCGCGGGTCCCTCCTATTATGAAGGGGTGTACTTTTACCCCAAACCGCCCAGCAGGGCAAGGTCTTGGGGCCAGCAGGCCCGGGTCAAGAATGACTAGTTGTAAATAATCTTGTAGTGGAGTTTAACTCGCCGTTTGTAAGGCAGACGTAAACCCCATAGGAGATTCTCTATCAACTACGAACAGTGAACTATGAACAAACAAAATTATGCAAAACGAACCCAATTTTCAAAAGACTAAAAATGAGCGTAAGCGTAGCTTACACAATAACTAAGAACAAAAAACTATGAACAGCCAACTATCGAAAACGAACCCAAACGAACCCAAAACGAACCCAATTTTACCCGGCACCCTACGCGGTGCCAGGGCGAACCCAATCTTGTCCTGAGCGCAGTCGAAGGATATATCAAAACAACTATCTCGCCAAAGGCGGATTTCGAAAGGCAGGTGCGTTTCGCCTGAAGTTATGCTGTTTTTGCGTATGTTGCAGGGATATGGGATTTTGACGAGACCTTTTGCAGGCAGGGCAGCAGGTAGTTCTGCACCACCGCGTCCCAGCTCATATTTTTCGCCAGTGAATAGCCGGTTTGAATCAGATTTTCTATCTCAGCCTCGCTCTTTGTCAGTCTTGAGCATACCTGCATAGCGACGTTTTCGCTGACGTTATGTTCTATCTGTTTGCGGACTGCTTCGTTGATTTTCAGCAGCTCTTTGATATTTTCGGTTTTATGGCTGTTCAGCCGTGTGTAGTCGGCGATGACGAGATTTTGTGCGCCTTCGGCACCTGCTACATCCAGCACAAAGTCAGCGCATCCGCAGACGCTGCTGACCACGCATATACCGCCGAAGGTCAGCGGCTCGAGCTGAGCGATACCGAACGGCTCATAGATACTTTGGCCGAACTCGACATCGCTTCCCCTGCGGATGTCCATAAATTCTATATCTGCCGGCATTCTTTGGCCGCAGTTAATCTGGTCGAATCCGAACTGGTTTATGAAGATGGTTTTTATATTCCTGCTTTTGGCGTTGAACTCCTGCACGGCTGTGTAGAAATTCGCTTCTCCGCCGGAAAGGTCCGGCGCACCTTCGCGATGTGCCACCGGCCATTTATATTCCGATTCCATCTTATAAATATCGCTGCCGCGTCGCTGTGTTGTTTCGGTAGACAGCAGGAACAGCACTCCGGTTTTGCCCTGCGTCCTGAACTCTCTTTCTATATGTTCCAGCACCCGCAGGTCCCGCCACAGCCCTTTGCTTCGTACAAGTCTTGTAACGTGCGTGAAGATGAAGTCCGGTTTATAGCCCAGCAGCCTTTCGCAATACCGCTGCAGTTTTTCTTTCGACTGCAGTTTTTCGGCAAGGCCGATTTGATACGCCGGTATGCCGTTATAGACTATGTCGATATCGACGGTTTCGAATTCCGGCGCAAGGAACCGCAGCTCGCTGACCACGTGATTGCCGACCGCGCATACGGCGTCACAATGCTTAGAAGCTTCCACCAGGGAATGTTTGAAATAGTAGTTCTGGTCGCCGAATACTTCGTTGATATAAAGTTTGTCTTCATAGGCCTGTTTCAGGGTATTGTAAAACATTGTATCGTGGCCGGGATGACTTTCTACGATGCGGCGTATTGTAGCCACTTCATGGGCGTAGAAAATAGTTTTGAAATTACACGTTGGTTCGAGAATAGCCGCCAATGCTGTTGGCATCCCCATAAACTCGTGTGCGACAACGATTGTCGAATCTTTAGCTGCGCCGATTGCTTTAAGTGCAGCTATTGCCGCCGGCGCCAGTCTTACATACTGCTCATATTCCCACAAATATTCATACAGATGGCTGCGGATACCGAATCGTTCGAACAAATGTTTTTTGAATTCATTGACCACATCACTATTCATACGTGTTATATCGATAAGCAGCACCTCGGGCGAGCTTTTCACGCCTGTCTGTTTGTCAACGAATGTTCGCCGGCCGTAGACAATACCGACATTATAGAAGTTCTCGATTTTCCGAAAGGCTTCGATGTATCCAGTCCTTACAAGCCCATCGACGGACGAATAGAGCACCTCGCTGTTATCGCCCAGACGATTCGAAACAGAGCCTTCGGTAGAGAACAATGGACTGACGAGAATCGAGCGGCCGGCCGCTTCGAGGTAGGAATTGCAGGTGAAAAAGCCCTGCAGAACAGCGCCTATACCGCCGATTTTTCCCACTGCTTCGTGGGTAACGTGCACTATTGTTGTCTCATTACCCATAATAAATTTCCCTCCAGGTTATTGGAGCTTAATCAGGTTGTTTTTATTGCCCCTCCATATAAAATATAGGAAATCGTTTCATTAAAACCAAATTGGAGGGTCAGTTTGGCCGGTTAAATTTTATAGTCTTAAAATAACGTGGCAGGTTTACAGTCTGGGAGTATTTTTTAGGACGCTTGAGTCAGACTTGGGAGGTTTTCCGGCTGTGTTATTTTATTTTGGTGCGTAAGGTCCTTACCAGGCCGGCAAGTATCTGTGGGGGGATATCGGCCAATTCCGGCTCAGGCATTTCGCTAACCGATATTCCGTCGAGAATTTTTGAAGCTCTCTTACCACAGTGGATTATTGAACCTTCGATTCTTTCGGCCTGTTCTAAGTCGCCGTCGGCCATTAATCGTAAATAGATAATTATATCTTTCGTCAATTCATTATCGCTTACATCATATACCGGTGCAGCACTTTCAACCACGCCATCCGGAACATCCTCTGTTTCACTCAATATCTCTTGTTCAATTCTGCGTGTTTCATCTATTAGTTGTTTTTGTTTTGTCAAATCGGCTGTATCTACTGGTGCAAGTTTAAGCTCTTCGCCGGAATCAGAGCCGGGGATGTACACTTTATTATGGCATGCCGGACATTTACCCCATTTGCCGCCGGCATTGTCTGGTGCTTCTATTTTTCTACCGCAATGTTCACAGTGGAATGCTATGGCCATTTTGTCACCTCTCAATAATTTGTTTCGACCGCTTGTCGGTTATTTGTCTCCTTTATACTCTGCAATTATCTCGGTGGTTATTCCGCCTCGGGGGGTAAATCGCGAGGTAACTTTCATCTGGCGCGGCTTGCAGGTGCCGGATAAATCATCTAATATATCATTTGTCAGGGCTTCGTAAAAGATGCCTTTGTTGCGGTAGCTTTGCATATAGAACTTAAGGCTCTTTAGCTCGATGCAAAGTTTATCGGGACAATATTCGATGATTATTTCGCCGAAGTCCGGCTGACCTGTTCGAGGACAAAGACTGGTAAATTCGGGACATCTGATTGTTATCCGGTAGTCCCGCTGTGGATTGGGATTGTCGAATAGTTCAAGTTCGGGATTTTTGTCCATTTTGTTGAACCTCGTAAAAGCTCAGCTGTATTAATATAATAGATGTCAATAACTTTGACAAGGTTGAAAAAATGTTGGAGAAAGATAAAAAAGCGGTTGTTTTGCTAAGCGGCGGTCTTGATTCAGCTACGACTTTGGCTATAGCCCGTAGCGAAGGTTTCCACTGCTACGCCTTGACTTTCAGATACGGCCAGAGGCACTGGAGGGAAATCGAGGCTGCAAAGAAAATAGCTAATTCTCTTGAAGTAATCGAACATCGCTGCATCGATATTGATTTAGCCCAGTTTGGCAGTTCAGCGCTGACCGATTCGACTATCGAAGTGCCGAAGGATAGCGCCGATTTAGGCAGACCGGGCCGAATACCGCCGACATACGTACCTGCTCGTAACACAGTATTTTTAAGTTACGCACTCGCCTGGGCCGAAGTGCTTGGTGCGTTTGATATCTTCATAGGCGTTAACGCAGTTGACTACAGCGGCTATCCTGACTGTCGGGCTGAATTTATAACGGCTTTTGAAAAAGTGGCCAATCTCGCTACAGCAGCGGCAGTTAAGCATAAAGGCCGACACCATATTCACACACCGATTATAGGTATGACGAAGGCCCGGATTATTCTCACCGGCACAAAACTTGGTGTCGATTATTCCCTAACGCACAGTTGTTACGACCCCGATGAGCAAGGCAGAGGCTGCAGGCGGTGCGATTCCTGCAGATTAAGATTAAAAGGTTTTGCTGAAGCAGCTATCAGAGACCCGATTAAATATGTGGACAAGTAATCAAATATGGTAGTAAATGAGATATTCTATTCTCTGCAGGGCGAGGGATTTTTAGCAGGCATTCCCAGTGTGTTTGTGCGTCTGGCGGGCTGCCCCCTGCGGTGCAAATGGTGCGATACTAAATACGCCTGGGACAAAGAAGCAGGAAATGATTACAGCATTGAAAAGATCCACAAAGCGGTTCAACAATGGCCATGTAAATTCATCGTAATGACCGGCGGCGAACCAATAATAAATTCTGATTTGCCTCAACTGCTGCAAAAGCTAAAATCACTCGGAAAACACATAACAGTTGAAACAGCAGGAATTGCTTTCATACCGGATTTGGCCTGTGATTTGATGAGCATCAGCCCGAAATTGAGTAACTCTACGCCGAACGCCTCAAAACTTGCAACTGTTCACGAAAATTCGAGGTTAGATGAAGCTATCTTACGCAAGCTGATTGATAATTATAAATACCTGCTAAAATTTGTGGTGGATTCACAGGAAGATTTGGCGGAAATACAAAAAACGATAGAGGAAATTGGCGATGTCGATTTGGAAAAGGTTATGTTAATGCCGCAGGCGGCTACAAGAGATGAGCTTTTAGCTAAATCGTCGATGGTAGCTGATATGTGCGAACGCACCGGCTTTGCTTTTTGCCAGCGTCTGCAGGTTTTGCTTTGGAATAACGAAAGAGGTACGTGAACTTACCGATTGACACTAAACACTAAATATTAAATAATAAGATGAAAGGCCCGGGTGGCGGAATTTGGCAGACGCGCCAGCTTGAGGGGCTGGTGAGCTTCGGCTCGTGCTGGTTCGAATCCAGTCCCGGGCAGTGGTATTAATCCTCGGTGGGATTTCTATTCTATGACATTATTGTCTTGACCGCATCGGTAGGACGGTTGTAATATTAAAACAGGTTTTTCATTTTTCTAAACCCCTGCTTTTTTACCCTCTCCCCTCCTCCGCAGAGCAGGGGTTTTTTATGGTATCTAATTTTCGCTGTGTATGGTGTTTTTATCCTTGCCGGAGTTTTCCTTTTTCATTTTAAATTGTCTTTTTTTAAGGATATCATCCCATATGCTTTGGATTGTGTTTTTCATCTTTCGGTCTTTTTTACTTTTTAAGGTATAAATAAGACAGCCTGTTACCAGAGCTACTATGAACACCCATACAGAGAAACCGTAAAAACATACAAGGCCATAGTTCTCTATTACAGTAAGGCCGGCCAATGCAATAGCTGCTATTCCACACCACATCGTAATAAGTTGCTTCTGGTTCATAATCTAAATCCCTTTATCTGGTTAGAATCAATCATCGTAATACTTAGTCATCAGGTCAGGCCTAATCGTTCAGCCTCGGCATCAAGACCATATTGTTTCATTTTTTTGTATAAAGTCGTGCGGTTTATCTGTAGTGCTTTGGCGGTCTCCTGCCTGTTCCAGTGATTGGCTTCAAGTGCCTGACGGATTATATTTTTCTCCGGCTCAGCCAATGCCTGCTTTAAGCTCACCGGATTATACGTCTTTTGCCGCTGGTCCTGTTTAATTGAGTCCGGCAAATCGAAAGGACCGATGAATTTATCTTTACTTAGCAGAACCGCACGTTCTATTGTGTTTTCCAGCTCGCGGACGTTACCGGGCCAGGGATAACGCTCCAAGTATTCCATCGCCTCATTAGTAATACCGAGCTTTTCTTTGTTGTGTTGTGTGCAGTAAACCTGTAAAAAGTGCTTTGCCAGCAGCCGAACGTCACCTACTCTATCACACAAAGGCGGTAAATCTATCGTTATCACATTTATCCGGTAATACAAATCTTCCCTGAATCTGCCTTGTCTTACTTCTTCGTTCAGGTCTTTATTTGAAGCAAGTAATATCCGCGTATCGACTGTTTCGGTTTTATTACTGCCGACCGGCTCGAATTGTCTGTCTTCCAGAACCCGCAGCAGTTTGATTTGAAGAGCCGGTGAAGCATTGGAAACTTCATCGAGGAATATGGTGCCGCTATTTGCTGCCAGAAATTTACCCTCTTTATTGTTTACGGCGCCGGTAAACGCACCTTTTACATGGCCGAATAATTCGCTTTCAAGCAGTGTTTCCGGCAGTACGCCGCAGCCAACCTCCACAAAAGGTTTATCCCTTCGACTTGAGCGATGGTGTATTGCTTTTGCCAGCATACTTTTGCCAGTGCCTGACGGACCTGCCATCAGTATTGTTGTTTTGCTGTCTGCGACGGCCTCTACAAGCTCGAAGATTTTCGCCATCTTGTAGTCGTGGCTGATTATATTTTCCAGGCTATATTTTTGTTCGAGTTGTAATCGCAGGTTCTCGTTTTCACTTATAAGTGATTGTTGTTTAATGGCTCTTTCCACCGCCAGCCGTAGTTCATCGTCAATGATAGGCTTGGTGAGATAATCGTATGCGCCTCGCTTGATGGCTTTGACTGCACTTTCGATGCTGCCATAGCCGGTTATTGTAATTACTACTGTTTGCGGATAGTTTTTCCCGACGATGTCTAATAATTCGAAGCCGTCTCCATCCGGCAGATTAACATCCGTTATAACCAGACCGTAGCTCTGCTTTTCCAGCTCGGCCAAAGCGGCCTTTAATGTTTCGGCACCGTTTGTTCTGAATCCTTCGAGCGATAAAAATTCGCACAGTGAATCCAATATGATTCTATCGTCATCTACAACAAGAATATTCTTTGCTCTCATAATTATCCTTGTTAGTTTTTACGAACTTCCTATTGGCGTAGCAGGCAGATATACAGTGAATATACTTCCTCCTCCGGGTGCATTTTCAGCAGTTATTCGGCCGTTGTATCTTTCAATCAGGTCTTTACATATTGCCAATCCCAATCCTGTCCCTTTACTTTTATCTTTTGTAGTAAAGAACGGCTCGAATATGACTTTGGTGTTTCCCGGGTCGAAACCAGCTCCCGTGTCGCGAAACTCCACTACAGTGGTATTATCTGCTGTCAGATATGTGGAGATTTTGAGTTGCCCGCCCTCCGGCATTGCATCCAGTGCGTTCTTTATTAGGTTGCAGAAGACTTGAAATAAATTACCGCCTCGGATTTTCGGTATGCCGGGAGCATAGCTTGATAATATCCGGACATTCAGGGTTTCTGCTTTTGTGTCCATTGTTTTTATAGCATCTTCAATGAGCTGCTCTATTTTGACGTGTTCAAATGGCGCGTAAGTGCTGCGAGAGAATTCCAACAGCTCGCTTACGATTTGAATCATTCTCGTAAGTCCCTGCCGGCACTGTGTTAGGTATTCTTTAGCTTTTTCGAGATTTTCCTGCTCAACAATTCTCATTGTGAGATTGATATATCGCAGTATTCCATCCATAGGATTATTTAATTCGTGTGCCACTTTAGATGCGAGCTTGCCAAGACTGGCCAGTCTTTCAGTGTCAGCCAACTGTCTCTGGATGTTGGCCTTTTTGGTGATATCAGGCCTTTCGGATGGTAGTTTCTTATGCCTTGGCATACCTCAGATAATAGGTCTTTCTCCAGAATACTTTGTATAGACGTTGTAAAAAAGCAACATTCCTGTTCTTTTTTTCGGATTGAAAGGATTGCTTGTTTAGTAAAAAGCGTAACATTCTGTAGGATAGGCAAATAAGCGTTTTTTTTAGGGTGATATGTTCAATTTTAACCACGGAAAATGAGCTTTAGGTGTTGTTATTACACAACATTATAGGTGTTTTTCCAATTAGACTTATCGTGGATTACAGTGTTAACGCCGTTTAACCTTATGAGGGGTAGGTTTTTGTAAAAGTGAAAAGGGGCTATTTGCTCACCGTTTGTTTTGGTATGTATTTTGCACATCTATGTGAGGCAGTCTTAAGAATAATAGAAAATTGAGCAGGGAGGCAGATGATGAATAGTGCTGAAAGGCGAAAGTTTAAGCGATTAGCAATAACGCTTGATTTATCGTGTCGAAAAGCTGGTTCGACAGCAGAGAAATTCCATAAAGGCTGTACGGTGAATGTAAGTCCGGGCGGTTTGTATTTTGAGACAGCAACTGACACATTTAAGGCGGGTGGCATATTAAAAGTTGAATTGGCAATACCACCTACAGAGGGTCTGCTTGAATTTGGCGGCAGGATTTCAGGTTACGGCAGGGTTTTGAGAACTTGCGGTATATGTGATTCTCGCACAGATAGCAATTTGCATTCTGAGAGGTTTGGCATAGCTCTGGAATTCTGCCGGTCTCCGAAGCTTTGCACATAGCGTTTAGTACATCGTTTCATAAGTTCCTCGGCTATTCTCTGTTTAAAAAGAGGATAAGAGCCAATTTTCGATGAATCTTGCCGCGTTTATGAGCCAAAAGCGGGGATTTTGAAGAATCAGTTCGAAAAAAACTAAAGAGTCTGCTGATATCCCAAGTTTAACCTTGACAATGTAGATGGGGGGGGTAAAATATCTACAATGTGAACGTAGGTAAGTTTTGTGTATAAGCTTGTCGAGAGGAAGAGGTTAGGGTGATGAGAGATTAAGAGAGGTGAGAGCATTTCAGATACGGCCACATAGGCTGGTTCTTTTCTTGTAATTTCCCCTTTTTCCTATCTGCTTAAACTCTTCGCTGAATGAAACTCAATAATTTTTAAGGAGGAAATGAGATGAAAAAGTTAATTTTAGGATGTATCTGTTTATTAGCAACAGTGGCCACAAGTCAAGTTCAAGCCACCGTGGTAGGAATTGAGGTTTTATCGCAGGAATATCATATTGGGGGAGTTATTGATAGACTTAACGGTGGTTTGTCTGGGTATGAATATGACATAACAGATAATTCACCGATATCAAGAATGATAACATATGAGGTCCCAGATCCAGCTTACGGTTCTGGGCATATTTGGGCCCATAGTAGCACTGAATTGTTCTATGCTGAAGTAGATACTCTTGGCTATGATGATGGGAGGGGAACCGTGTACCCGGCAGATGCATATGCAGATGCAATTTGGACATTTCGCCCCTTAACGAGCGACCTGAAAATGCAGGTAGATGGATACGGGGCTCTTCATGGGGCAGCTTGGTGGTCATTAACCGACCATACTACCGGCGTTGAAGTGGTCAATCAATTCTTCTTCGGCGGGTCCGAAGAGGAACCATTATGGGACAATTTTAAAGGCTGGTATGATTACTATAATTTTGACCCAACACACCAGTACACCGTGGAAGTACAAATGAGAATCGGGGGAGATTGGGGCGAGGGATACAACGGCAGTTGGTCTGCGACAATAACTCCCGAACCGGTGACGATTTGCCTTCTTGGTCTTGGTGGATTAGCTTTGCTGAAAAAACGCAGAGCATAAAAAGCTCGAAAAGACAACTTGTGTTACAAATCAAAGGGCTGTGCAAACAGCACAGCCCTTTTTCTATTCAGGATTTAGCAAATATTTAAATTGAGAGATTTAAGAAACGCTGTACTATGCCTCTGGCCAGATGCCCTCAAAGACCTCAACTGCCGGTCCAGTCATATAGACACAGTTATCTTCCTCGCACCAGTTCACATCAAGGTCACCTCCGGGCAGATGTGCGATGCATTCTCGCTCTCCACGCCCTGTAATTACTGCTGCTACACAGCACGCGCAGGCACCCGTACCACAGGCAAGGGTAATGCCACTGCCCCGCTCCCACGTCCGTATTGTCAGTTCCGTGGCTTTATCAACCTGAGCAAAATGCACATTGGTGCGGTTGGGAAAGATACTGTGCTTTTCGATGGCGGGACCGAATTTCTCAAGCTCAATTAAACTAACATTATCACGGAAAAATACAGCGTGTGGATTTCCCATCGATACGCACGTCATTACAAATGCGCGGTTTAGAAATTGCATCGGCTGTTCAATTACCTCTTTAACAGGTAAATTGACTGGTATATCCTTGGTTGCTAATACAGGTTGGCCCATATTGACGCATACCTCTCGGACCCTGTCATTATCATCGATTGTAAGTCCAACGGTTATAACGCCCTTACCGGTCTCTATATTTAGTGAAGCAGGGCATAGGGGTTGGCCGGGCACGGTAAAAGGCTCTCCCTGTTTTGCTAATTTGCGTTCGTAAGTATATTTGGCTACGCATCGAATACCATTTCCGCACATTTCAGCTTCTGAACCGTCCGCATTAAAAATGCGCATCCGCACATCGGCTTTCCGCGAAGGGCATATCAGAATCAGTCCGTCCGAACCGATACCAAAGTGCCGGTGACTTACGATTTGAGCCAGTTTCACCGCATTCTTAATTTTCTCCTCAAAGCAATTCACATAAACATAGTCATTGCCCGACCCGTGCATTTTGGTAAATCTCATTTTCTTCTCCTTGCCAAAACCACTTTAATATATGCATGAGTGAGAATAAAATCAAGACTTGTATAGTGTATCAACAGTAAATAGCAGGAACTTGATAGAAAATGAAAAGTCACGAATTACTCAACAGCAAATTCCTTTTTGCGGGTGTTCATTTGAGCTTTTAGACGTGCAATAATGGAGGAATGCATCTGTGAGACGCGAGACTCGGATAAATCCAGTGTTGCGCCGATTTCCTTCATTGTCATCTCTTCGTAATAATATAAGACGACAATCAGCCGTTCAGCTCGTGTCAGCCCCTTGGTGAGCAGATTTTTTAGGTCTCGCTTTTGAGCTTCGGTCAGGGGATCTTCGCTTTTTTGGTCTTTGATTATATCTATTTCACAGATATCTTTTTCGCCTTCGCTTTCGTTGTATTTGGTGTTCAAAGAAACCAGGCTGACTGCATTTGCATCGTGCCGGAGTCTGCTAAATTCCTCCATATTCATATCCAGTTCTTCAGCCATTTCTTTCTCGGTGGGCTTGCGGCCGAGGTGGGTTTCGAGCGAATGTATGGCCTTGGTCAGTTGATGGGCCCGGGCACGAACTAACCGCGGCACCCAGTCCATACTCCGTAACTCGTCGAGAATAGCTCCTCTTATACGAGGCGAGCAATATGTCTCAAACTTAACACCTCTGTTGGGGTCGAAAGCATCAATAGCGTCCATCAATCCAAAAATGCCAGCGCTGATAAGGTCATCCAGCTCGACCTTATCAGGTAGTTTGCTGTGCAACCGCTCAGCGGTATATTTTACCAGGGGCCTGTAGTTTTCCATAAGTAGGTTGCGGAAGTAGGTATCGCTGGTTTTATAAAACTGCTCCCATATTTTGTCAATACTGAGTCGTTGGTTTGTTTTCATAGGATTCCTCCGTGAGTTTCTATAATCCTGAAAATCTTTACAAAGTCGGTTTTAAGTTCTATAAATACCAGCACTTTTTTGCTTTCTGATACCTCTGCTATGCCCCGCAAAGATTCTTATCGACTTTCCAGCCGATAACTTTAGGAAAACTAGTCAGCAACTTTCTCAAAAAGGTTTTTTTCCTATTTGTTATTCACATTATTCAAAGATTGAAATCATTTCCTGTTTTTGCATAAGCAATTCTGCTGCTACTCTTTGGTTGAGCGAGTTTTCCAAAAGTTTATTTATTTGCAGCTCAATATACTCATTTCGACTCTCTTCAAGTAGCTTTTTGGCGTATTTGTCTGTTGTTGGTTTGACCTCTAATCTGCCATCGGCACCAAATTTGATGTTCTTGGTATCGTAGAACAGAAGGCGCCGGCTTCGAGTGTGCTCATTGATTGCGTTGCTCAACAAGCTGCAAAATTCCTCCACCACCAAGTCCTTTGGAACGAAGCCGGGACTGTGGATATTGTTTATGTTCCGAGCAAGGATTTTTTGGCGGCTCTGTGTGAACTCAATTATCTTAACAAGTAGTTCAGCGATATTATCGGTTATCAATGACGTCAGATTCATAAGCAATCCTTCCTATTGAGGTTACGTTCCGGCAAAATGTCCCAAGGCAACAACTGAACAACTGCGTTCATATTATATTTTCATAATTAACTTTTTCTCTTGTAAGGGTGAGAAAAGTAGGAAATATAACCTGTGAAAAGCGAAGCTGTGTTTCTCATCCTTGACCCTTTTATCTCTTTGCTGTCCCCCATTAAGGTGAAAGTAAAATGGTACTTATAAACGTTTTTACTTTTACCTTTTCCCTTAAACTATAATTTTCAACTCCATTATTTAGTTATTTTTAGAATGCGTGCTTTGTCCTACTATTTCGCTTGCGGGCTCTTCTTCTTTGTTTAAGATCCGTCTTATTTCCCAAAGGGTTTTTGTTTTCTTAAGTTCAATGATTTTTGATAATCTTTCGAATACTGACTCATCGTACAGTCGATGTCCGCCTTCGGTCCATTGTGACTCACGAATAAGCCCCATTATCGTGTAGTTATGAATAGTTTGCCGGGAGAAGGGGCTGTGATGGGCCAATTCGCCAATTCGATAAAGCTTGGTAGGTATTTGCAGCGTGCGTTTTTTAACTTCTTCCTGCATTAAAAAAAACTTTTTATTGGACCCGTTAAAAATCGATGATTAATAATTCAAAAATTTAAAAAAATAAATACAAGGCGGAAGAAACCATCTGATTGTTCCTGACGACTTTCGTTTGAATAACCATCTCAATTCAAATTCAGTTTATTGACTCTTCTAAAACCAGCGACTGTTAGTTTACATTAACTCTAAAAAGATGTTTTACATTTTACAAAATGTAAAACACCTTTTATCGGATGTCAATCTTTTTTCAATTTTTTTCAATTTTTTTCAAAAAAATTTAGTGGGTTTTTTATGGATGGTGGTTTTTGCCTGGCAGACAGAAATATGCTGATATTTTTATGAATTTATAGTTATTATCGGTATGTTTTTCACTAAATATCGTTAATTTAAGTGTTTTAGGGGGATTTGTGCGTATTTTAAACGAAAGTGTAGAGTATTCAGGTGCAAAATACAGATACGGCTTGGATGAGAGTCTTCGGCCAGGCAGGATGACCGGGCGGCATAGTAGAAAAGCACGCTGAGCTACAAGATTTTTGCCAAATGACTCTATTAAAATATCCGATACAGGAGAAGCGAAGCTGATATTACTATCTGAAACAATGTGTGAATGGAGCGAGAAACTGTATCGCTTAATATTATGCAACGAAGCAGTGAGACTTCCGATAATACCGATAATCCCGCTTATGTTGGTATTTCCCTGCTCGAGAAGATAACTCCACTGGCCCGGCAGATAAACTGCCTTGACATCGAACGAATAGCAAATATTTGCATTAATAAGATTCCCAAGTTAATCGGTGTGAGATTTGCTTCGCTGTATATACTCGATGAAACGAACAATATTTTGCACCTCCAGAAATATAATCATCCGTTTCTCATAAATAAAATAGTCTCAATCAATCAAAATCCGCTTTCACCTATGGTTGTAGCTGTTAGAAGCAAAATGCTTATGCAGGTACGAAACATAGATACCCACAAAAGGCCTATCATCAGGAAATCACAACGTGCTTTTGCAGACAATTATGAGACCAACAATTGTATTATTGCACCGCTTATTTGTCAGGATAATGTAGTCGGGGTGCTTAATTTAGCGGACAAAATGGGTTCTGACAGCTTCAGCTGTGATGATGTTGCACTTGTAGAGTTGTTCAGCCAGTTAGTAGGCGCCTCTGTCGGAAATATAAAGCTTTTCGAGAAGATACAGCGTCAGGCCACAATGGATGGTTTGACCGGTCTTGCGAACCATAAAACATTTTATGAAACCTTAGAGAAAGAATTGTGGAGAATGCGGCGATATGGGGGCCAAATTTCACTGATTATGGTCGATATCGATAATCTAAAGAGGATTAACGATGCCTACGGACATCACGCAGGCGATAAGGTAATCAGGGAAATCAGTAAAAAAATAAGGGCGTGCATACGGCAAATCGATACGGCAGCACGCTATGGAGGGGATGAATTTGCGGTGATTTTGCCAAATACATCGCTGGCTGATGCTGTTATTGCCGCTGAGCGTATGGTCAGTTCTGTCTCAGATTCGGCAATAAGGTGGAAAAAAGAGCAGTTAAACCTGTCTATAAGCGTTGGGGCGGGTGAATATGATGCGGAAAGCAGCCCAGAAGATATTACAAGCAGGTCCGACCAGGCCTTGTATATGGCTAAGCAGGCGGGGAAAAATACGGTCAGGATTTTTAAGCCGACAGTGAAAATATAGGAATTTTCAAGTTTTCGGGGGGATGTGGGTTTTTGAGTCAAAAACGGGGGCAGCGGTTCCAGAATAAGGGCATTTCAGGGTTTTTTCAGTTCGTAAAACGGCTCGAAAGGGGGCAACGGCGCTCGTTTACGGGCATACGTTCGAAAATATTCGAAAACGTTCGAAAACTATATAGAAACGTTCGAAAAACGTATAGAAACGTTCGAAAATTGTATAGAAACGAACAAAAAACGTATGGAAATATTCAAAAGTTGTATGGAAACGTTCGAAAATATTCGAAGATTCCGCTCTACGTAAGTCCACAGGACACCTTACGGCGGAGTCCCCAGGACAATCGCACCTAGGGCACAAGCCGCGGTGGCTACTCCGCGCTCTGCGTAGGCAAAGAACAGTAGTCAGGAGACAGGAGTCAGAATTCAAAAGACAAAATAATTAAAAATTTTGGATGGTTAATCGGTTAATTGGAGAGTGGATGCGTGAATGAGTGGATGGGTAGATGAGTAAATGCGTGAATGGGTGGATGAGAAGATGCATGGATGAGTAAATGGGTAAAAATGTAGAGAAAACTCAGAGTTATATGGAGTGAATACAAGGTAGTAATAACTCCTAATGATAAGTTCAGCAACAACAGATAAAAGGAAAGCTGCCTTCGCTTGAGCTACGATAGACAGGCGATACTAGATGCTCGATGACAGAGGAGTGGATGAGCGAAGGAGTAGATGCACTGCGAACGTATACAGGGAATTTTGGTGTTATAAAATGGCACAGTTTGTGTAAAACCGAAAGACAAGAAAAAGGGGAGTTATTGCAAATGGTAACTGCAGGAACTTTTGATAAAGTAATAATTGACACCGTTGAGGTAATCGCCTATAACCAACAGAAGAATTAACCGCAATGTAGCATCATTTTTAAATGAGGTCTGTTATGATAGAAGAAACACTTCTAAACCGAAAAGGCGCCATAATGCTTGATAGAGTCGAAAGTCAATTTTGGGCATACGATACGAAGTTAGACGCCAAGGAAGGACTAGTTTTGTTGGATAATGTCCAATTTATCTATGAATTGTCTCTATCTCAATTGGAACTGAGAGCATTAGACATTGACTTTGAAGTCACAAACGGTTTAAGGCAGTTCAAGGTTCTCAATCAGGATGAAGAAAAAGCAAACTTACTAAAAAATAAGACGGCTTATTTTAAGGCAATTAACGGTCAGCACACTAACTACTTCTACATAATTCAAGAGAATCGAACCCGTTCAGTAAATCAATATCTCACTCACTGGATTTACCCTTACAAGGGCAAATTCCACCCTCAAATGATACGAGCATTGTTGAACATCATTGGATTGAAACAAGGTGATACGGTCTTCGAACCATTTTCCGGAAACTAAGTTTTCGTTAGGACAGTTAATATGTCAATCAAAAATGGATGCGAATGCGGAAATAACAAGTTCTTCCTCGTTACAGAAAAACTATATGAAGGATACCTTAACAAAAAAGCAATTCTTGTTTGCGAACCTGATTCGCAGGATGTGAAAGAGATTAAATGTACCGATTGTGGACGCAATTACAAGATACAGGATTTTGAACAGATTGATTATTGAAATGAAAAGAGAAGAAAAAATTCTGCGGGAAATAAAAGGGTTCTTTTCAGGTATCCTGGAATTGAAAACCAATAAAAGAGGGTACAAATACGCTGCCTACAAAAGAAACTGGCTGTATACAATAAAACTGGAGTCAAAGTCGGCAGACGAAGCTAAGGCTGCCAGAACTACTAAGAAACTTCAGGAACTTCTGAAAGCCAAGTTTGGTGACGGGATAAAAGTTGAAGCACCTGTGGCTGAGGGGATGACTTTAAGATTCGATGCTGAGGGGAAAAGTGATGAGGTCAAAATAGATTCATCAAAATTGCAAGCATTTGACATTTTCGACACGGAGACAGGAACGGCATTCGAGATAAGTTTATCAGACGCGTTCGCGGAGTTCTTTAAGGATGTGCTTAAATCGCTATTGGATTCGAGAGTGAAAAAACTCTATATCTGCATGAGAAACCACGATTATAAAGGCGCAGGCAAAAGCGGCTATGTAAAGGTGGCTTCTTCTGCAATGGTGCAGCAGTATATCTCTTTGGCACGGTTATATAAACTCGAAATATTGCTTGTGGATTTATTCCCGGCATGCAACAAAGGTGGAACCGCAAGCCGTAGCAGCCTGCGGTGAGCTTGTCAAACCCCCAAAAATTTTTACAAAAATTCAAAAAAACAATTGTAACTCGGACCAGATTTGCCGTATACTATAATAAACGGACTGGAAATATCCGGTCGGTAAAGGGCTTCTGGAGAATTCCGGAAGCCCTTTGCTATTTTATGGGAATATCTTCAATCCCCATCCTTTTACGCCTCCTTGTGGGCTTTTTCTCAGTTTCCTTGCAATAATATCATAAGCCCGATTGTTCTGAACAGGGCGAAGCGTTTTTATGCCAATGGGATGAGCAGCCAGGTCGGCTACTTGCAAGCCGGTCGAATTGGCCTTTTTGTCAATCATAACAAGTGTATAAGGCAATTTTTTACCTAAATAATTGGTCCCATCGCGTATTCGCCTAAAACACAGTTCCATCTCCTCGTCTTCTTTTTTGCCCCTTCTTTCCACAACAACCGGCGTTATCATGTCCGATTGCCCGATATCCGCAAGATATCGGTAAACTCTCTCAAGACCGAATCCCAGAGAAATCTCATAAGGATTTTCAGGATGGATGTATTGGCTTGCCAATTTATTCTTATCAATTACCGATGCTATGATAGTAAAAGATGTATTGTCGATTAACTGCGTTAGCTCATCGATAAATGCTTCTCTTGTAGCTCTTTCAATCAGAATCGTAAATTCATTTTTTGGTTTTCTTATGTCGTGCTCATGAAGAACAATCTCATCATGTCCCCAATACTTCATCTTAAATCGTGCAAGGGAAGGGACAATTTTATCTATATATTCCTGTTTTTGGAATATGCAAAATACAAGCACGAAAATCGGATAGTTCGTATCTATGCTTTTCAAGCCATGGTCGCCGCTTTCGTCGACATAAACAATATAATCGCTAAACCGTTGCGTGTTTGTACTCATGTTTCTGTTTCTCTGCTTATGAAAATTTGGGGTCGCGGCAAACTTTGCATCTCCAACGTTTAAATAAATATATTTGTAAAGTTAAATATTATCATCTGACCGATAGTGTAACAAGAACAATTTTGAATCATAAGAGAAAGGGTTCGGCGGGCCAAAAGGTTAATGATAAGGGAATCCGACGCCCAAGACCTAATGAAGTAGGAAACGATATTGAACCTTTTGTCCGCTCGGCTTTAAATTCGTTAAAGTTAAAGGCAGACGTACCAGTAGGTCCCTCTGGCAACAAAAAAGCAAGTGGATATCCTGATATATTGTTTTGGTTTAAAGAAAACCCTTATTACTTAGAATGTAAGACTTATAATCGTGAGAATGTTGCAACAACCCAAAGAAGCTTCTATTTCTCGCCTTCCGATGAGTTTAAAGTCATCCATGATGCACCGCATTTTTTACTTTCTTACGAGATTTACGTAGATGGAGAAGAAGGACATAACCATATTTACAAATGTAGGCATTATAAAATTTTATCTATCGAAGCATTATCTCTTGATGTGAAATATGAATTCAATTCAGACAATAAACGTATGTATTCTGCGAAAGACGGGACAGTTCTTTTAGCTGAGGGGGATGTTGGGTAATGAAGTTAATAAAATAAGGGGAGCAAATAAATGGCGGGAATGCTAAAAATCAATCAAAACCGGGGGTAGTCTACTCCAAAAACTGGAAATTTGGGGTTTTTAAAGGCAATTATATTGCATTGATATCGTATCTCGTGAAGCCCTTCGACTACGCTCAGGGTAAACTGAGAAGCGTATCTCGAATATCGTATCTTGTATCTCGTATCTCGCTGGTTGAGTCCGGCAGAGCCAATTTCGTATCTCGTGAATCGTGAAGCGTATCCCGAATATCGTATCTCAAATATCGTATCTCGTATCTCGTATCTCGTGTGGATTCCTGCTTTCGAAGGAATGACAAGAGAGATTGCCGCGCTTCCTCCTTCGCCAAGGCTACGAAGGACAGGTCGCTCGCAATGACAGGGTATTATTTTTCGCAGATTTCGGGGGCGGTAGTGATATAATGCAAAAATGGTCTGCCCAATATATATCGGAATAGCTGGCTGGTCATACCCGGACTGGAAAGAAATCGTCTATAAAAACTCTAAAATCGACCAGCTCGAATTTGTCAGTCAATTCGTGGACTGCATCGAAATCAACAGCACATTCTATCGGCCACCCTTCGAAAAGACGACAAAAACATGGCTGGAGAAGACATCGAAACGGCAGGATTTTTTCTTTACGGCGAAACTGCATCGAAGCTTTACCCACGAAGGCAAGATTGATACGAAGATTGCAGAGTATTTTTATAAAGGTTTCGAGCCTTTCATCGAAACCGGCAAACTCAAGTGTATGCTCGTTCAGTTCAGGTATGACTTCGATGATACCAATATGAACCGCAGGCATTTATCAGAGATAGTGAAAATTTTCTCGGCAGGCTTTAATCTGGCGGTCGAGGTCAGGCATAAATCCTGGCAGATGCCGGATGCGCTGGAGTTTCTACGGGAACTCGGGGTCTCGGTCTGTAATCTGGACTATCCCACGACGCGGAACTCGTTTGATTTGCAGCAGTGCACGGTCGGCAGGAGCGGGTATTTTCGTATGCACGGCAGAAATGCTGCAAAATGGTTCGACAAAACGGCAGGCAGAGACGAGACATACGATTACTATTACAGCGATAACGAGCTTGCCCAAATAAAAGACAGAATCGAAAGGCTGGCCAAGGCTTACGAATACCTTGTCGTTATTACAAATAATCACTATAGAGGGGCGGAGCTTGCCAATGCGCTCGAGCTGAAGAGCCTAATAACCGGCCAACAGCAGCAGGTTCCGGAGGGGCTATTAGAGGCATATCCGAAGCTATCGAAAATAGCTGCAAATCGGCCGGACAGGCGACTTTTCTGATTTGCTCAAACGCCTGTCGGCGGTATAATCAGGATATGAAGTGCAAGGTCGATATAGTCTATAGCCCGGATATGTCCACAAAGCGCAAACAGCCGCTCTTCGAGGCAAGGGTGCCGGCGGGGTTTCCATCACCTGCAGCAGACTACGAGGAGGACAAGCTCGACTTAAACAGGCACCTTATAAAAAATCCCGCTGCGACTTTTTTCGTGAGGGTCGCAGGCGATTCTATGGAAGGGGCGGGGATTCATCACGGAGACCTTCTTGTTGTCGACCGCTCACTCGAAACAAGGGATAAAAACGTTGTAATAGCAGTTATAAACGGTGAGCTTACCGTGAAACGTATCAGGATAAAGAAAAATAAAATCACCTTAGAACCGGAGAATGCAAACTACTCCGCCCATCAGATAACCGAAGATGCCGAGTTCGAGGTCTGGGGTGTGGTTACCAATGTAATACATCAGCTATGAGTAAAGAAATATTCGCACTTGTCGACTGCAATAATTTCTACGTCTCCTGCGAGCGGGTCTTCGAGCCGAAGCTGGAGAACAGGCCAACGGTAGTATTGTCCAATAACGACGGCTGTGTCGTGGCCCGCTCAAATGAGGCAAAGGCGCTGGGGGTCGGGATGGGTGTTCCGGCCTTCGAGATAGCGGACTTGCTGAAAAAGCATAACGTGGAGGTCTTTTCGTCCAATTATACGCTCTATGCCGATATGTCCGGCCGAGTTATGCAGACCCTGTCAACGTTTACGCCTGATATCGAGATATATTCGATTGACGAGGCGTTCCTGAACCTTGCCGGGTTCAGCTGCTCTTTGGCCGACTACGGGCGCAAAATTCAGCAAACGGTCAAAAAATGGACCGGCCTGCCCGTAACGGTTGGTATAGCTTCTACAAAAACACTTGCCAAAATTGCTAATCATATAGCTAAATGTTCGCCGCAGGCAAAAGGCGTGCTGGACCTTGCCGGTTCAGCATATCTCGATAAGGCCCTTGAACAAATCCCGGTTGAAAAGGTCTGGGGCATCGGGATAAGAAGCGCCATCAAGTTAAAAAGGGCCGGCTTTGCGACCGCTCGTGATTTGAGAGACGCGGATATAAGCTGGATTAGAAGTAAATTCGGCGTAAATGGTGTAAGGACCGTCTATGAGTTAAGAGGTATCTGCTGCTATCAGCTCGAAGATAATCCCCCCGCTAAGAAGTCAATCTGTGTGTCCCGTATGTTCGGCAGGGCGGTTGAAACCGCAGATGAATTAAAAGAAGCGATTGCGAGCTACGCTTCAAGAGCAGGTGAAAAATTAAGACAGAAGCACCTGGCTGCCGCTGCGATGACGGTTTTTGTAACGACCAGCCGATTTATTGAAAACCGGTATTACAACCAGCATACGATAGAATTTGCCGTTGCCACCAACGATACAAGAGAACTTATCGGGGGTGCTTTGACTTGTATTGACAGCTTGTTCCGCAAGGGGCATCAGTTCAAAAAATGCGGCATTATCCTGGCCGACCTTGTTTCCGAAGACAGGGTTCAGAAAAGTTTGTTCGATAGTATTGACAGGTCAAAATCCAGACGGCTGATGCAGGCCGTAGATGCTGTCAATACCAGATTAAACTGCCCGCTTCACTGGGCGGCGGAAGGACTAAATCACCCCTGGCAAGTGAAGTTCAAAAGACGTTCAAATCGCTGCACCACCCGATGGGACGAACTGCTCGAAGTGGCATAGGGTTTTACATTTTCTTCTCAACATCATCGCACCGAGGCCGAGAAGAAAAAGTGTGGCGGGTTCGGGAACCGTGTAGATAAAGCCGTGGTACCCCAAGGCGTCATTGTAATAACCAACAATATTACTTCCATCGATACCATATATGAATGTTTGATATCCCCCCGGAAAGTCAAGGGTAGTCCACGATGTCCCATCATAAAAAAAACCGTGTTGGACACTAGATCCGTCACGGTATTGACCTACAATGTTGCTACCGTCGATTCCCTTTGCTTCTGTTGAAATTACTCCGGGTAGAGGCATGTCGAGAGTAGTCCATGTTTGACTTGTCGTGTTATAAAGAAAACCATGTTCCTTATCAAAGTCATCCCGATACCCACCAACAATATTGTTGCCGTTGAAGCCTACTGCAGTTGTCAGGGTTGCCTCTGGATAGTCGAGGGTAGTGTAGGTTGTCCCATTAAAGAGAAATCCATGTATGTTCACATCAGTATAATAACCAACAATATTGCTTCCGTCGATATCATATGCTCCTGCGTCATAATAGTCGGGTATATCGAGAGTTGTCCACCCTGACACATTATAGACAAAGCCGTGCCATCGAGAATCCTCTTGGTAGCTCCCGACAATATTAATGCCGTCGATACCAACGGCTTCTGTGCGAGTTGACCCGGGCTTATCGATGGTGGTCCAGCTTGTTCCGTTATAGAGAAAACCGTGGCTAATCATGCCATCCACGTATCTGCCAACAATATTGCTGTTGGAAACACCCATTGCTTCTGTCTGATATGTCCCCCCGGGCATGTCGATGGTAGCCCATGTACCGGCTATTGTAAAATCATTGCTGAAAAGTACTATTACTGCATAAGCTATTATTAACTTTTTCATAATGCTTCTCCTTTCGAGAATAACTAATGTTGATGCACCTTGCGAATAGAAATGTCCTCTTATATGAAATGCAAACGGCACACGCGGTTCCTCTCTCATATCCTTTTTCCCTCTTACCTTTTGCCCCCAGCCAAAAGAATTATTTATTTTACATTTCCCTGTCTGAAAAGTCAATGGAAAAATAAAAACGGTTTTTCAACGTTTTCTTCTCAAAATCACCGCACCAAGGGCGAGAAAAAGGCGATAGTGGGTTTAGGAAGAAGCCAACCACTGGTCAGCAAAAATAGCGAAATCTTCGAAATTGACCTCGCTGTCGCCGTTCAGGTCAGAGACCAAGCCGGAATTGGCCTGCTCAAGATACCCAATAACGGTTAGGTTAAATTTGCATCCCATTGCGTTTTCATTAACGGCAGTAAGTGTTTTACCCGCCGGAACCACTACGCAAGAGTCAGGGAAGTCGTGCACGTATGTTTTATAGAAGAAATTTCCAGTCTGAACCTGGAAACTGATAGTGCCCGCCAACAAGACCTGTTCGTCAATATCCAGATGCCAGTTCCGGCTAATATCACAATCGGCATAAAGTTTCAACAGAACAAATCGTTCGTTCTCCGGAACGGCGACTATTACTTCGTCGACTTCCGGCTCTAATGTTAAGCTTTTGCAAAAAGGGATTCTGTCATTTGCAAAGGACACATTACCATTAAATAAAAATGCGATTGCCAATACAAGAATTGATTTTTTCATTTGTCCACCTCCTCAAAAACTGCTGTTATTTGAACCGAGAGAAGAGCGCAAGACTACAACAAATCGGCCATTTGAAGGCTCAAAGAATCGCACCGTCCCTGCGTTTCTTTCGCTGCTCTTCTATTGTTTTTTGCTACACTGCAAAAGTGATTTTGATTATATCTTTTTAGTGACAGCAGTCAAAAAAAAAATAGGCAATTTACAATGAGGTTTTGAGGGGGCTAAGCCTGAAATTATTGTTCCGGCTGCCAGAAGCCAGTATTCGGGTCAAATGTATACCAGGTTTTTTCCCTTACGGCTTTCATACTGTCAACGTTAGCACGGTCCATCTGCTGCCATTGGCCATCGAGATATATGGAGCGAGAAACCAGGTTCGCATTATCGTCCAGGACCATTTTAAAATCAAAACAGCCGTCAAAGTCAATATCCATAAAAATGACACCCGAGGCGAAACCTGTGCCGGTACTTTGACTATATGTTGCGCGGCCCCATTTGCCCGGCTTCTTCAAAGGACTCATAAAAAAAACAGGCTCTTTGGTAGTGCTTTTGAGCAAATACAAACCATTGATTTGACCAGCTTTGTTCTTATGAATTGTGAGAAAAGGAGTATCGTCCTTCTCCATTACCAATATTTTATCAACGTCCGGGTTCGGAGCACTACCGACATCGGCGGGGCTGCCAGCCCAAATCTTAATGTCGCCGAAGGTTCTCGGCTGATTCGTCAGCTTCATAGTATTTATGCGACCAAGGATAAAAAATATAGCGGCAAAAACGACAAGGAATGCAAAAACAGTTGGATTGGCCAACTTGTTCTGTGTTTTGAATCTATACCATTGTTCTTTGATTTTTTTTATGTATTCGAGGATTTGTTCTTCGGATTGCATAATTTAATCCCTTAAATTAGTTCTATAGAATAGATAACAGTTCATTTTCTCATTTTAATCCTGATGCTGCATCCTCGATGGAATATGGATTATTATAACTTTAGTGAAAAGGAAAAGTAAAGGCACAGGACAGGTATTTTTGGTTTTTCAATATAAAGGCTGGCTGGTAAAATATCACAAAAAGCGCAGCGTAAGGGGATAAAAATGGTTATTTATAATCTTGTGAGCTTTTCGGGGATATTTGTTTTAATCGGGTTTGCGTGGTTGTTGTCGCGCGAGAGGAGAAATATGAACTGGAAAGTTGTTATTTGGGGGGTCATCCTGCAAATAATAGTAGCTGTGTTTATATTTGCTGTCCCGGTTGGAACAAAGACATTTTTGTTTTTGAACGACATAGTAATAAAGGTGCTGGAATCCTCTACGGCAGGGGCGAAATTTGTGTTCGGAAGATTAGCACTTGGACCGGGCGAAGTAAACGAAGCAGGGGAGGAGTCGCTCGGGATTATTTTAGCGTTTCAGGCGTTTCCGACGATAATCTTTTTTTCCGCGCTGATTTCAATACTTTACTATTTCAATATAATGCCACTGGTTGTAAGGGGGTTTGCATACGTATTTACGAAACTGATGAGGGTATCAGGAGCGGAATCTTTAGTAGCAGCCAGCAATATTTTTGTTGGGGTCGAGGCCAATCTTACTGTTAAGCCGTATCTCGGCAAAATGACACAGTCGGAACTTTGCACTATATTGACGGCGGGGATGGCCACGATTGCTTCGAGTGTTTTGGCGCTATATGTGTTTAGCCTGAAAGACATATTTCCGATGATAGCAGGTCATTTGGTTTCGGCGTCTTTGCTGTCGGCGCCGGCGGCACTTGTTATGTCGAAAATTATCTATCCCGAAAGCGGGAGGCCGGAGACGCTGGGCGTGAATGTTCGGCCTTATTATGAAAAGGAAAAGAGTTTTTTCGAGGCAATAATCAACGGGGCGAACGCCGGCGTCAAGATGATTGTCGGGATTGTTGCATTACTTATAGCGGTGTTAGGGCTGGTTGCACTGGTTGATTTGGTGTTAGGCGGTGTGGGGGCGAAAGTGAATTTGGTTTTTGGCTTCGAGGGAGAGTGGTCTTTGAAAGCGATTTTAGGTTATGTCTTTTATCCATTTACGCTAATTCTGGGCGTGCCTGCGTCCGATGCGGGGACAATTTCCAAAATTATCGGCGAACGGACGATTGTTACCGAGATTACAGCTTATAGAGATTTGGCAAGTGTCCTGGAGAACAATGTACTACAACATCGGCGTTCGGCGGTGATAGCCATCTACGCCTTGTGCGGATTCGCTCATCTTGCTTCGATGGCCATTTTTATGGGGGGCGTTTGCGCATTAGTTCCAGAAAAAAAGGGTGATATAGCGAGGGTCGCGGTCCGCGCGCTTTTGGCGGCGATATTAGCGTGTCTTTTAACGGCCTGTATTGCCGGGACATTTTTTACAGAAGGCTCAATTCTATTGGGAGGATGATTATGTACCTGAGACGTTTAACGGATTGCAGGGAGTTCACAGCAGGTGATGGTTCGGTTTTGCGAGAGCTTCTGAATCCTGAAAAAGAGGATTTACAGATTCGTTACAGTCTGGCGTATGCTAAGGTTGTGAAGAGTAAGAAAACCAAACCACACAGACTTAAAGCCTGCGAGGTGTATTATATAACGACAGGCAGTGGTCTGATGCATATAGATGAGAAATGTTTCGAGGTCGGCCCTGAGAGCGCTATTTATATTCCGCCGGGAGCAAGACAATATATCGAAAATACGGGAGACAGCGATTTGAATTTTTTGTGCATAGTTGACCCTGCTTGGCGGCAGGAAGATGAGGAGATACTGGAAGTGGTTTAATTTGCGGAAATTTGTTGCAATGTTGCGGGCCGGCGGTTAAGATTTGAACAAATCGTGAGAGAAACAAATGGCTGAGCCGAGCAGAAATAAAGACAAAGGAGGCAAAACCGTTATCAGCAAGGTTGTGAGCGATTTTGTCAACGGCCTGAGCAGCGAACACCGTATGCTGATTGTTTTGAAGGCGCAGCTATATGGTGGGACGTGGGAGTCGATGCTGGATGACCTGCGAAACCGGTTGGCCGGCAAGCCGTATATATTCAAACTGGCAAATCGAATACACGAAGATATCGAGCGCATCGAACAAATGCAGGAGTTCGAAGCCGAGCATAAAGTTGATTTGGCTGACTATGTTGACTTGTCATAAAAAGAGAAAAATGAAAATATTGTTTTTGTGAGGGTATGAAGATGTCACGAGGCAAATTAGTTTTACTGGCGGGTTTTTTTGTTTTCTGTGCTGTTTCAGAAAGCACAGCTATGAGGGGCATTTCACAGCGGCTTGTTTCACGTAAACTGCTTAAACAGGCTGAGCTGGAAATATTGTGGGAGACCAGGCTGCCAATAAAGAGGGGGGAGAGTCTGGAACGGTTATTCATTCTTGGTAATCGCATTTACGGACTTTCGGACCAGAATTTTATGGTTAGTCTGAACAGGGAAAAAGGTAATTTCATATTCAGCAGGTCTGTTGCCGAGGCTGGTTTTCCGGTGGTCGGGCTGGGGCTTTATAATAACGGTCTTTTTTCCATATTGGGCAACAGGCTGGTTGAAATTAATCCGGAATACGGCATGGAACGCAGCGCCAAACGTCTGGAGTTTGTAGCAGCTTGTCCTGCGGCCCGCAACAAGATGTTTTTTTATGTTGCAGGTACTGACAGGCGCGTGCATACATTACGTTCAGAGGACAAGATTCAAGTTTTTGAGGTGGCTGCCAAGAGCGATTCGATGATTAATTCGGTTGTTGCCGATGAGGATTCTGTTGTTTTTGCCACTGAGGCCGGTGATGTGATAAGCATTACGCCGGACAGGTCCAAGCGGTTGTGGCAATTTAATGCCGCCGACGGTATTGCCCAGCCGATTGTGATGGATGCGGAATCACTGTTTGCCGCCAGCAAGGATACGAACATTTACAGACTTGACGCAAAGACGGGAAAGCTTGTTTGGAAATATCAAATGGGGGCAATGCTTGAGAAAGGCCCGCAGGTTACAGAGAAAATTGTTTATCAATACGCCCGCAACGAGGGATTGTCTGCAATAGATAAAGAAAGCAAGAAACTTTTATGGCAGCTGGAGGAGGGACTTGATTTGTTAGCTGAGGCAGAAGGCAAGGCCTATGTGATTACGAAGGACGAGACATTAGTGGTGATGGACAATAAGAAAGCAAAGCAGTTATATTCAGTAGATTTGTCGGGTGTTTCAAGATATGCGGTCAATGTGGGGGATTCGAAGATATATGTTGCAGATAAAGAAGGCCGAATCGCCTGTATAAGCCCCATCAAATATTGAGCGGTGACTCGTTTCGTTCCGGTACGGCTGGAGGTGCGGTAAATTACGCAATGTGCAAATTGTAACGGAGAAGTTATTGAAAGGAAGCAGGACAAATGGATGTGAAAATTAAGACGGCGTTAATAAGTGTTTCTGAAAAAAAGGGAGTTGTTGATTTTGCAAAGAAGCTGAGTGAAATGGGGGTCAAGATAATCAGCACGGGCGGGACGGCAAAGAAGCTCAGTGATGCGGGGGTGAGCGTTGCCGGTATCGAGTCGGTTACGGGTTTTCCTGAAATGATGAACGGCAGGGTAAAAACGCTTCATCCGAAGATACACGGGGCGCTGCTGGGACTGCGTGATAAAAAAGAACATACCGATGCAATGAAAGAGCACAGTATTGAACCGATAGATTTGGTGTGTGTGAATCTTTACCCGTTCGAAGCGACAATCGTCAGGGCCGACTGCACAGACGAAGAGGCGATTGAAAATATAGATATCGGCGGGCCGAGTATGATTCGCTCGGCTGCGAAGAACCATAAGTTTGTAACGGTTGTTACCGAGCCGGAGCAGTATGATAGGGTGATTAAAGAAATGGAGGCGAGCGGCGGGGCGGTGAGCGAGGAGCTGCGCAACGATTTTGCCAGGGTCGCCTTCGGGCTGACGGCATCATACGATGCTATTATTGCGAAATATCTTAACGGCAAGCAGCAAGTAGAATATCCGGAGAAGGTTTCCATCGCACTTAAAAAAGAAGCGATGCTTCGCTATGGTGAAAATCCACATCAAAGCGCGGCTTTCTACAAGCTGGCATCGAGCGGGGAAATGTCGGTCAGCAGCGCTAAATTATTAGAGGGCGGTAAAGAAATCAGCTTTAATAATCTACTGGATACGAATGCGGCGTTCGAGCTGGTGATAGAGTTTACCGAGCCGGCGGCGGTTGTTGTTAAACATCTTAATCCGTGTGGATGTGCTATTGATGAGGATATTTGTGAAGCGTATCGAAAGGCATACGAGGGCGACGTTGTCAGTGCGTTCGGCAGTATTGTCGCACTGAACAGGAAGGTGAACGTCGAATTAGCGCGGATAATTATGGAATCTTACGGCCGATTCGGTAAGGCGCTGGGGGCAGGCGGTTTTTTTGCTGAAGTGATTATCGCACCGGAATTCGAGCCTGAGGCAATCGAAATAATCCGGACACTGAAAACCTGGGGCAGTAGGGTTCGGCTGATGGAGACCGGGCCGATTGACAGGTCGAAGATTGACTGTGGTGAGTTCGATGCCCGGTGCATTATCGGCGGGATGCTTTTACAACAACGAGACCTTGTCGGATGGGAGCCAGATGTGCTGACGAATCCGACAAAAGCGAAACCGACAAAAGAGCAGCTCGAAGATTTGCGGATTGCATGGCTCGCGGCCAAGCATACCAAGAGCAATACGATTGTATTGGTTAAGGGCAGGAAGGTTTTAGGGGTCGGAGCGGGGCAGATGAATCGAGTAGAGTCAGGGCTGATTGCATTTAAGCGAGCCGGCGATGAGACAAAAGGGGCTGCGTTAGCTTCGGATGCGTTTTTCCCGTTTCCGGATAATGTTGAAAACGCGGCCAAGGCGGGGATAGCCTGCATAGTTCAGCCGGGCGGCTCCAATAAAGATAACGAAGTAATTGCCGCAGCGGATAAGCACGGCATCGCAATGGTGTTCACGGGAAAACGACACTTCAAACATTAGCGGATAGTGTTTAGTGTAGAGAGGACAGGAAAAGAAAATCCTAATATCTAAATCCTAAACAAATTCGAATTACCAAAATACGAAATTCAAGACAAAAATTAGCCACAGGGACACAGAGGGAAAATTAAAAGTTAAAAAGCAAAATTACAAATCAAAATTCAAAAATTATAAAGAGACAGAGATACAAGGTTGAATTTTTGGATTTGGGGGATTGGTTTGTCAAGGGCGGCATTTTTGATTATTTTAGAGTATGAGTGCATAATACCGGATAGACGAAGTTGGGAATGGATAAGGAGAAGTAAATGCTTGTACATAGTTTTTCCAAGAGGGATATCCTCTTAGGCATCGGAGTGATAGTCATTATCGTTTTGGCTGGGGTGTACTTTGGCCATTGGGAGGCCTCTGATTCTGCCTATGAGGTCGGGGATATCTCGGCAGACGTTTTAAAGCAGAAAACTCCTGATTCAGCATGTAAGGTCCGACAGACTTTGACAGAGGGTTTAAAGGTGACCATTTCTATTACTCGTGAGGACTTGGAAAAGATTTCTACGTGGGACTACAAGAGAATACCCTTTCGGGTCTGGCATATTAATCTTGAGCTAACCAACGATACACCGTGGTTAATTGACCTAGGAAATGATATTATGCTCATTGAAACTCATGCCAAGTCGGGGCTTATTAGCGGTTCAGCATGTTTCACTGATCTATCTGGAGGCGCTTTTTCGAATATAGGTGTTGTACCCTCTCTATACTTGGCTGGGGACGGTGGAAAGTTCTTAGCATGGATGTCGTCGTACGGCATAGAAAATTACGAACTCCGATATCGGAATGGGGAAGAATCCTTCTTTGGAGTGACCATGGAATTTGGTGGACATCGCGCTGTAGCAAAGAAAGAGGATGCATATTATCATGGTTTTGGGGAATTAGCTAACAAGCAAACCAGAGCCTTTGAAGTGACTCTGAAACAAGAGAAGTGGATTGAAGATACAGGTGCAGGTCTGCGATTGGTTCTACCCAAATTGAAGCTCGTCAATGGACGGGAAACACAAAGTTACCGCCTAGTATTGCGTCTGGAGGAAGATGCCACAGGCGAGAAACGGTGGCATGTGGCAGGGCAGGAATTGATTTCGCTGGAGTTCACGGAGCTGTGTAGTCTGCTTAAATCATCGGAAACGGACTTTGCCGCGCGGATTTTAGCTGGAAACTGGCTGGCAGAAGAGCACCCCAAGCAATGTATTGAGCCGTTAGTCGCACTAGCAAAAATTTCACAGGAGGAGCAAGTGCTTGCTACGTGTTTTCAACTGTTGATGCGGCTGAAAGCGAAGGGACTTGAGGTACTCGCTGATGAATTAATGTATGCGGGTTCGGCGTCTCCAAAAACGCAGTTGCTGGCGTTGAAGTATATCGAAGCCACTAGAGAGTGGGCCTTTGAAACGCCTATTCCTGAGGGATTTCGTTTCACTAAGTTTCGCCGGTGGCGAGGGCGAGAGGTCTGGATATTGGAGGGCAACCAAGTTGGAGAAATACGGGAGATCCTACTTGTTACTTACGGACGAGCCATAAATCCAAGTGCTGCTCTGGGTGCCTGCTTTAGGTGGGCTGCAGAACTCTGCGCTGGCGGGCCGTTGGGAAGAGAAAAGGAAGAAATCAAAGTGTCGGAGCTGATTTTCCTAACAAAAGGAAAAGGTGAAGAGTATGAGGCACAACCATTTTCTGCTTTGCGCGAGGGGTCGTCTGGGCGTTCGTTTGAAGTCGCAGTGGGCTTATGGTCCATGGGCAGGTTAAAAGATGGCGTCCCAAGCGTGCCGTTAGCAAGGTTTACGAGGAAGACTATGGCCCGGGCGTATGATATTAGTTTGGTGGCAAAGTTGTACATAATATTGGCACAAGATCCCAATGATACTGAGTTTCAGAAATACTTGGTTGTTGCTGGGGCAACTACGAGTGCTCGAGAACGTTTCCAGGCTATGGCCAAGATCGTAGAAACGTTTTCGACGGCGTTGGGAAAAGAGCGAAGAGCGAAAGTGTCGATCCCGCGAAAAAGCGCATTCTCAACCAACATTGTAAAAGCGAAGGGAAAGTGGAGACTTCAAAGGAAGAAAGCCAAGTCAGAGAGTGATTTGGTATTTTAGTATGCTGCGGTAAGTACGCGGTGACGGAGCGCCAAAAATCTAATTTTTTCTTTCTTTACTACAGTCCTGCGGCCTTGCGGAGCTTGGTGGTCATATTGGTTTTTTCCCAGGTGAAATTGGGGCCGATTCTTCCGAAATGTCCGCCGTGCGAGGTATCTGCATAAATTGGTCTTGCGAGTTTCAGGTAGCGAATCATTTCCCTTGGGGTCAGGGGGAATAGTTTTCTTACGATTTGACTGATTTTTTTCTCACTGATTTTGGCAGTACCTTCAGTATCAATAAGAACAGAAATCGGCTTGGCTACTCCGATAGCGTAAGATAGCTGGACTTCACAGTGGTCGGCGAGGCCGGCAGCAACGATGTTTTTGGCGATGTATCTGGCCATATAACTTGCGGTTCTGTCGACTTTTGAGGGGTCTTTTCCGCTGAATGCGCCTCCGCCGTGGCTGCCTCTGCCGCCGTAAGTATCGACGATAATTTTTCTGCCTGTCAGGCCGCAATCACCTTTTGGTCCTCCTATTACGAATTTGCCGGTGGGGTTGATATGATACACGATTTTTTTGTCCACGAGGCGTTTCGGGAGAGCCGGCAGGACGACCTTTTCGATTATTTGCTTTCGTAATTGCGTGTAAGTGATGGAGGGGTCGTGTTGAGCTGCTACGATAACGGTGTGAATTCGTTTTGGTTTATTGTTTTCATATTCGACAGTTACCTGGCTTTTGCCATCCGGCCGCAGCCAGGGGAGCTTTTTGTTCTGTCGCATTTTTTCCAAACGAATGGTTATGGCGTGCGCGAGCTGGATAGGCATAGGCATAAGCTGCGTGGTTTCATGGCAGGCATATCCGAACATAAGGCCCTGGTCTCCGGCTCCCTGTTCTTTGTGCAGACCTTTGCCCACTGTTACGCCCTGAGAGATATCCGGGCTTTGCTTGCCAATCATCACAATAACCGAGCAGTTTTCGGCATCGAAGCCGATAGCGGGGTCATTGTAACCGATTTTCCCGATTGTTTGGCGCACGACCGACGGGATATCGACAACGGCTCTGGAAGTAATTTCACCTGCAACTATTACCGCAGCATCCTTAACGAGTGTTTCACAGGCGACCCTGCTTTTGGGGTCCTGTGCGAGCATTGCGTCAAGGATTGCATCAGATATGTGGTCAGCTACTTTGTCAGGATGGCCCATCGTTACGGATTCGCTTGTGAAAAGATACCTGCCGGTGTCACAATACGGATTGCTGTGGATTGATTTTTTTGCCATTTGTGATTTATCCTCTTATTATTTCATTGGTTAAAGCTGGTTGTTTATAGATTGTGGACTATCGTTGAGGATCCAATTATATGGTATATTTTCAACGGAATAATTCTCCCTTTCAAGGAAAAACAGGTCCTGTTTAGAGATATAGTTTGTTATGAAGTTTAAGACGGCCCGGAGCTTCGGCGGCTGGTCTTTAAATTTTTTGTCCGTTCCGTATTTACGGATAAACTCTTTTCCATACCAAGCTGTTCGAAAGATGGCGGAGATATAGACTACTCGCTTTTTTCTGTCTATTCTGAAAGCGAGTGGGCTGGACAAGAATTTTTTAGCCTGGTCGTCCAACTGTTTGTAGAGCCTGCGTCCGTAATACGGCTCATTGCGCAAAGGCGGGCTGGAAAGGCTGGCGTATGATATGGCACAGAATACCCGCGGCTCGTTAAACTCTTTGCGGAAAAACCGCTGTTCGATTTCTTTAAGGGTGAATTCCTCGTTCATTACGATAAATTTATATTTGGTCCATATACCTTTGATGTGCCTGATGCTGTCAGGTCCCCAAAAAACACGAAGAATTCGCTGAGACTGGATGGGATAGTTTGCGACCATTATTTCAAGCAATTTTATATTATATGCGTTGAGCCAGAAGGCGATTTTGTCCTCTTCGGACCAGGCATTGTAAACATTGGGGTCAAGTTTGGCGAACTCGTCAAGGAGATGGTTAAGCTCCGTTTTTTTTCGCTTGAGTGTTTTATAATCAACCATTCCTTTATCATCGACACAGGTCTCCAAGATGCCGGCGCATTTGTTATGAAAAGAAACAAGCGAGGGTTTGACGGATTCAGGTAGAACCTTTTGGCAACTGGTAATAAAAATCGATACAATAAGCACAATAAGAAAGGTTATAAAAACTAAAGGCCGGGCTTTGAAATCAGCGGTTTTTAGTTTTTCACTTTTGGCATTTTGTTTTTTGGAGGTCATTATGAAAACTCCTTGTGATATAAAAACTCCCGGATACCGTTAGAACTCGCCGGTTGGTGTTTATACACGCGATTACTTGCTTTGCGGCAACTAATCGAACCATATTGTTGTGTGTTACAAAATTTGTCATAAAATCACCTATTTATTAGGTAGCTGCTGGAGCGAGGCGCGCAGTTTTGGCAGGCTTTCTGGATAGTTCTTCTGTATAAATTCGACCAGCTTTTCCCTAACATGGCAGCGAAGATTCCAGGCTGTTGATGCGTCCGGGGCACTTGTCAGTGCTCTTAGTTCAAGCGTGTGTTCAGAGGTATTGGTTACCTGTAGTACACATACTTTACCATCCCATAATTCAGAATCTTTCAGGATTCTTTGAAGCTCAGCCCTGACCGCTTCAACCGGAACGGTATAGTCAACATAAATATACACAGTCCCCAACAAATCGGCTGTGACACGAGTCCAATTTTGGAAAGGTTTTTCTATAAAATAAGTAATTGGAACGATTAAACGCCTCATATCCCAGATTTTAACAACTACATAGGATAAAGTTATTTCTTCAATTCGTCCCCACTCATTTTCCACGATAACTACATCATCAAGGCGAATAGGCTGAGTAAGCGCTATTTGAATTCCGGCTATGAAAGTTCCAATCGTTCGCTGAGCGGCCATACCGACGATAATGCCGATAATTCCGGCTGATGCCAAGATGGTTGTCCCAAGCTGTCTTACTTTCTCGAAGGTCATCAACATAGTTCCAAAGGCCAAAATGCTCACTATGATAATCACTATTCGCTTCAAGACATCCAGCTGAGTATGAATTTTTCTTGCCCTGAGATTATCTTTTACGTTGATATCAAAACGGCTGACGATGTATTCATCCAGGATGTAAACTGTCTTTACGAGCAGTATTGAAACCAGGCCTATGAAAAACAGGCTAAGGATATGTTTTGCAGTGGTGAGATATTTTCCGGAAAACGCAACAGGCAGGCTTAAACGCATAAGCAATAATATTAAAATCCACTGCAAGGATCGGTAGTAATGCTTAATGCACAGATTATCTATAACATTTTTAGTGCGCCTGACAAGGGCCAAGAGGATTCTGTAAATAATTACATGACCTATTACACCCGCCAGTAAGAGTATCCCTAACGACCATAGCGCCAAATTGTTTATTTGTAGCTCATTTATTGCCAAGTATTCACCATTCTTTCTATTTACTGAGTAAAGCGTTCAACATATAAAGATAATCAGAAAGCAACCGGGTTATTAAGAATTTCTCCGTGACAGTTTCCCTGCCCTGATGTCCCAGATTTTCACCTTCTTTGGGGTTTTTCAGCAGATACACGATTCTATCTACAAATCCTTCTGTATCTTTTGGTTCAAGCAAAAAACCGTTCCTTCCATCTTCAACCTGCATAGGTATGCCGCCCACGTTGGATGCTACGACAGGTGTTCTTTTCCAGAGCGCTTCGGTCACAGAGAGGCAAAACCCTTCCCTGATAGATTTTTGAATTATGACTTTAGAATGCCTCTGGATTGCATTTACTAAAGTTTCATTATTTCCAACAATAAATAAGATATCACCTTTTCTGAGAAACTTATTGGCTTTACGCTGGACCTTGTTGTACATCCTGAGACCTTCCGGGTCATCGCTGGCCACATTGTAGCAGAAGACCAATCTGCAATCGACTTTTTCCTTGACCAGATTGAATACATCTACCACGCCCTCCGGGTCCTTCCAAGGGTCAAGCCGAGAGACCTGAGTAATTATCGGTTTGTCCGTAGGTATGCCGGCTGCAGTTATATGTTCACGAACGATTTTCTCGCTGATATCCTTGTTCTTCTGGCTGAGAGGATTAATAGCAGGAAACATAAGTCTCTGATCTATTGGCAGATCTTTTTTGAAGTATTTTTCACTTGAGAAGACAATCTGGTCATATTTGAGTAAAAAACCTTTCAGAAAATCCCATAATCCTTCGTGTGGCTTGGTCAGGTCAATATGACATCGCCATATCCAGGGTTGGCTTTTTCTATAAGACCTTATTAGCGTCAGCGGCTGAGGGTCGTGAATGATGACACAATCATGGTCAAGATGTGTAAACTTTGAGAAATTCTCATTGACTTTAAGGTATATTTGTTTCTTTCTTTCGGAAAGATTTAGCTGTGCACCTTGAAGTGCGTTGTGAAAGCTTTTTGTAATCTCAAAAAATTCCTGGCTGCCGTGTAAAATTCGCCAGCCGGTGTTTATACCCACGTCATTCATCAGCAGAACGAGAGAGTAAAGAATCTCCGCAACACCGCCACCCTGATATGTGGCGTTGAGGTGAACAATGTGTTTGCCGTAAAGTTTCCTGGCTCTGACATAAATTTCAGCCAATGTTTTATCAGGAACTATATGGCGGAAGTCTTCGACTCTTAACATACTATCTCCTTAATAAATTTTATTTTTTTATCAGTTTCTCAAGTAACGTTCTAAGCTCATCTACTGAATCCAAATTGAATCGTGCTTTTGAAATACCGTATCCTACTCTAATCGAATATGCACTTTCATGCAATACCGCGAATAAATCTTCATCAGTGTAATCATCGCCGGCAGCAAGGATAAAGTTCCATTTTTGGCTGGATAGCCATAATTTTGCCGCATGTCCCTTGTTTATACCAATATTTTTAACTTCGAGTATTTTGCTGCCTTCAAATACACCTATGTCAAGATTGGCCGTCAGACTCACAATAGCATCTTTCAGCTCTTGTATCCTGAGGTAGGCCAGTTCCGGGTCCGATTTGCGGAAGTGCCAGACTAAAGAAAAATCTTTTTCCTCAACGGACGAACCGGGAGTGCGGTCAGTATATAACTCAAGAATAGGCCTTATTGTCTGTTTCCAATCGTTTCTTAAAGGCTCTATCACCCGCCAGTTGTCGGCTTTTTCCTTAATCCAGGCACCGTGTTCGGCAATTAGCGAGGCATTAAGGTTACCCAGCCAGTGACTTAAAGTCGTTTTATCTCTACCACTGATTATTACTACTTCATTCTTGGGATCTGCAGCAAGGGCCTGCAATAAGGCGAAAAGCTCTTTGTCAGGGCCGGCTTTTTCCGGTCTGCCGGCAAAACCTACAAGTGTTCCGTCATAGTCGAGCAGGAATAATCGTTTTGAACTTTCGCCGTAATCAATGAGCAATCTTTTCCTGATCGGTTCGGTAAGCTTACAAACAGAAAGCTCCTGCTGGAGCCGTTTTACCTCGGACAGACTTTCCATAAAATCATTAGCCCATCTTGTTACGGTATAGCGCGAAAGCCTTTTTTGCATCAATCTGTTACGCTCTATCTGTTCTTCTACAGTCATTTCAAGAGCCTCTTTCATCGCATCGATGATTGCCTGCTTATCATTGGCGTTAACTATAATTGCTTCACCCAGTTCGCTTGCGGCCCCTGCCATTTCGCTGAGAATTAAAACGCCTCTGCCGTCTGTTTTCGTTGCGATGAATTCCTTGGCTATCAAATTCATTCCATCCCGCAATGGTGTCACCAAAGCCACATCAGCGATGTTATACAGGGCGGTGAGCCTTTCAAATGGAAGGAAACGATACAAATACCATACAGGCACCCAGCCAATAGCACCGTGTTCGCCGTTAATCCTGCCTACAAGGCCCTCAAGCCGGGTTCGTAATTCCATATAATCCTCAACATCGGTGCGGGAAGGGACCGCTACAAGTATCAGAGTAACCTTGCCCTTGTAATCGGGATTCTGTGACAAGAACAAATCGAACGCTTCGAGTCTCTGGACAATGCCCTTGGTGTAGTCTAATCTGTCGATGGACAGGATTATTTTTCTCTCACCTGTTTTTTTGCGAATTGAGGTCAAACCTTTTTGTACTTTCGGGTCCTTTGCCGAACCTGAGTATTTATCATAGTTGATACCCATCGGGAAGGCGTCTACTTTAATAATCCTGTCGCCAATTGTCAACGCACCCATAGAGTGCTCAATGCCTACTATTCTGGCTGTGCTGCTGAGAAAATGCCGCACATAGTCATACGTGTGGAACCCTATCAAATCCGCGCCAAGAAGGCCGTTTAGTATTCTTTTGCGCCAGGGCAAAAGACGAAACAACTCAAAAGAGGGGAAAGGGATATGAAGAAAAAAACCGATTTGAGCATTCGGCAACCGCTTTCGTATAAGCTCCGGAAGCAACATCAGTTGGTAATCGTGAATCCAGATGCAATCATCAGACCCGGCGAAGTTTAGAACAGCATCGCAGAAGGCTTCGTTGACCTGTATATATGTCTGCCAGTATCGTTCTTCATAGACAGTGCGTAAAGGGAAGTAGTGAAAGAGCGGCCAAATGGTTTTATTGCAAAAACCCTCATAATAATTTCGAATATCCATTGCAGAAAGAAAAACAGGATGCCAGTTTTTTTCACTTAGCCGGTCCGAAATTTGATGTTTTTCCTGTTCGTTAATTTTGTCGACAGGGATAGCGGGCCAACCTACCCAGTGACTTTGATGTGATTCGCAAAGCGAGTGTAATCCTGTGGCCAAACCGCCTACGCTCGGCTGAAAGCGTAAAGTATTCGAATATTTAGCAACATTTATAGGCAATCTGTTTGAAACTATTGTCAGCATAGCTGTTATCTTTCCACACCATCAGGCAGCGTAAAAAAATATACTAATAGTTTCTGCCGTTTTTTTACAGAGAAAAATGAAAATTTAGGAATTGCATTTCAGTGCAGAATAGAAATAATAGCATCTTAGCCCTTAAGGACAGCTAAGGGGACCATTCGTGCGACAGCCTTAGCCCAGCCACATTCGATGACAATCCTGACAACCTCATCAATGTCTTTATAAGCAGCCGGTGCTTCTTCCTTTATTTTGTGTTTGTCAGCGGTGATGAGCTTTATACCTTCCATACTGCGTTTGAACTGGTCATCACTAATGAGTGCCGGAGTGATAATTCTGCCTCGGCGAGATTTTCCCCGAGCGGCAGTGCGACTCATTACCCTGCCTGCTCCGTGATTGACCGAACAGAGAGATTCCTCGGAATTGCCTGTTCCAACGAGTAGGAAACTTGCAGTACCCATGGAGCCAGGGATTATTACAGGCTGGCCGGTTTTTTCGAAAATGGTATCTGCCATACGTTTTTGTCCGAATGCCCGAGTGGCGCCTTTTCGGTGGACCCAAAGCCGGCCAATCTGGTGGGTCTCAAGCTTTGCCATATTGTGAGCGACATCATAGACAAGCTGTAACGGCGTTGGACCGAACATTCTGTTGAAGCATCGTCTTACAAGCAGGGCCATAATGTGGCGATTGGTAAATGCGAAGTTGGCGGCGGCAGCCATTGCGGAGACGTAGTTTTTGCCGGCGCTGGAGTCGGTCGGCAGATATGAGAGCATTTTTTTTCGTTCGGCCATATCCGGTCTTTGTGCGGCGATATTCATATATTGGTCGGCGATTTCGTAGCCGAACCGACGGGAGCCGGAGTGTATCATTACAACGATTTGGCCTTCAAAAAGGCCGAAGGTTTTTGCTAAAAGCTGGTCGAAAATTCTCTGGACATATTGAATTTCGATGAAATGGTTTCCGCCGCCAAGTGTTCCAAGCTGAGCGGAACCCTTTTGTGTCGCGGCATTTGGCACTGCGGCAAGGTCGCTGGGGAGTCGGCCGTTTTCTTCGATTCTTTTGAGGTCTTCGGCGAATTCATCGGGGTCGAATGCCTCCCAGGCTTTATGGCTGGTTCTTTGCGCGAGTGTGGGTATTGAGGCTACACCTGTATTAACGACGGCCTCGAGGCCGGTTCTGTCCAATACCAGGTTGGATTTGCCTTCGCCGAGCGGGATGTCCCTGGCGATAGAGAGGGCGATTTTGTCGGTATCGATACTGCCTTTTGAAAAGGGTGTGCGTAAGAGGCGCATACCACAGTTTATATCGTATCCGACTGCGGCGGGCATTATTGCCTGCTCAAGTCCTAAAACGGCCCCGATTGGCACGCCGAAACCGACGTGGATATCGGCAGTTGCGAGAACTTTCTTTGCCGGCGGCAAAGAGGCAGCGTCACAAAGCTGCCGAACCGCATCCGGTTCAAGGCTGATGGATTGGCTGGCGAAAATCGTTGCATCCGTCACCATTGGACCGCGACGCTCAATATGAAGTCTCAGGGGGTCTATGCGAGTGAGTTTTACTGGAGGTTCTGACATTTCCAAAATCTTTCAGAGCTACGGTAGAGCCTTCGCCCTAACGAGATAAAATTTTGCGTTTGTGGACATTATTATACCAAATAGCGTAAGCTGTACATAACGGTATTTTGAGAGTGATAAACGAAAAGTCTTGAGAATATGGTAAAGAAAAGGGAATTGTTGGACGAATGTAAGATTATTAAGTTTGAAGCCAATATGCTTGACAAACGGCGGTTGGGAAAGTAAACTTTATTACAGTGTAAGGGGGATTACTATGTCTGGCTTCGGCGGACTAATTGCTATTATGGATGTTGGGAATAATGAGTGGTAAACGGGTGATTTTTGCTGTTTCTGTGTTATTTTTGATTTTAACGATAAATTCAGGGGCTACTGCCGTTGATACCAGTAAGATTGATGCATGCTCCCATAAGGAGATTCTTGAGCAGAAGGATTTGCAGGTTATCGACGATTTTGTTGCTGATGCGGTAGATGAATTGGTTAAAACCGAGGATTTTACCTCTATAGCAAGGATTCGAACGGTAATTCTGTCTCGCAGCAGTTCCAATAAGGAAAGCGCCAAAAGCCAATATGGGGAACAATTTTCTGAATCGTCTTATAAATACATATCCGAGGCACTTGAAGCAGCGAAGGAGTTGACGCCGTATAACAAAAGGTTCCGTGTAATTCTTAATCTTCTGATTCTGGTAGATTCCCTGGAAGACCTGCGGCTGACAGATTTGGCTATAAATTGTCTCAACGAGGTGAATGCTATACAGTACTGGGCGGTTCATTCTGTTACCAACGCCGGCATAACAGGGCAGTTGAATTCCGAATTAGCCGATAATTTGGAACTGGCCGAGAGAATCACAAAGCAGCTAAAAGGATTAGTGAACGGCAGCAGTCCTGAGATATTGGCTTTGATGGCTCAATTTGCGGCCAAGGTGGACATTTCACAAGGAGAACAACTGCTGCTGCAGATAGCTGATGTTCGAATAAAAAGATATGCGGACTGGACGGTTGAATATGAACTTTTGGATGGGGACATCTTAAAATTACTCAACAGTAAGATACCTTCTGATAGTACGAGCAAAGCTGCTGTTGCCCGTCGTTTTGGGCAGTTATATTCATACGCTATTCAAAGGTATATTAAAGGCAGTGACATTTTAAGTGATACTCAGAAGAATCAGCTGGCTTCGGTACTGGTTGAGACGGAGATGTCGTGTATCAGCAAGCGTTTGAAGGTGACACAATCGGTTGTGAAGAATGCTGTCGAGCAGGGTGATTATACGGCCCTTTTGCAGGAACATGACAGGCTACTCGGTGAAGCGACAAAGGCCGGCCAATTGCCATTGAAGCTTAACTATGACTACGGTAAAAACGCGGACGGCAGCAGGCGTATCGCACCGCTTGCCCTGCCGGAACCGCCTAAAAAATAATTACCGATGATTTCGCATGAGGCGATAAACAAGAGGTAATGGGCTTTCGCAAAGGGATTTTGCGTTGAAGTTTTCAAGTGTTGCATTTACACTTACAACGGCTTTGCTAATCATTGCCGGATGTGACGGAACACCATCGGGCGATGATGCTAACGAAGAGCATATCTTCGCCGTAATGCCAACCAAAATACAGGGATTCGATCCGGGGTACACAAGCGGTATATATTCAACGCAGGCGGCAAGCGAAATCTTCGAGTGCCTTTACCAATATCACTATCTCAAACGACCTTACGAGGTCGTTGTTCAACTTGCCGAAGGGATGCCACAGTTCAGTGAAGACAGGCTAACCTGCATCGTCAAAATCAAAAAGGGGGTTAACTTTGCGGATGATAAGTGTTTTCCAAACGGCAAAGGGCGAGAATTGAAGGCAGGTGATTTTGTATTTGCCTGGAAGAGAATCGCAAATATTAAGTATCTGAGTCCGAACTGGTGGATGTTCGAAGATAAAATTGTCGGACTCGACGAATTCCGTAAATACACGAAGAGCTGTAAGAGCCAGTTCGATGTTGACTACTCTCGTATTGTCGAGGGTCTGCAAACACCCGATGATTATACCATCGTTATAAAGCTGAAAAAGCCTTGGCCACAGATAATGTATATTCTGGCATTTCCGCCAACTGCACCGATTGCCAAAGAAGCGGTTGATTATTATGGCAAAGATATTATAAACCATCCTGTCGGGACGGGGCCGTTTAAATTGAATGTCTGGAGCAGGGGAAGTTACATTGAGCTGGTCAAAAATCCCAGCTTCAGAGAGGAGTTTTATCCTTCAGAAGGAGAAGAAGCAGACCTGGAAAATGGCCTTTTAGCTGATACGGGCAAGCGGCTTCCATTAGCAGATAAGATGACCTGGTTAGTTATAGAAGAGGAACAGCCGATGTGGCTTCAGTTCCTGCGAGGCAAACTTGACGCTTCGGCTATCCCCAAGGATAACTTCGGCTATGCAATTAGTCCCTCACGAGAGCTGACAGCGGAGATGAAAGAGAGAAATATACAATTAGTAAAAATATATGACCCCGACACGTTCTTTCTCGGCTTTAATATGGAAGACCCTGTCCTTGGCAGGAACAAGCCTCTTCGTGAGGCCATTAGCTACGCATACGACAGGGCGGGTGAAACCAGGCTTTTCTGGAATGATGTGTGGGAGGTCGCTTACGGATTTATACCGCCGATGTTCGAATCCTATAATCCGGAAATTAAAAAGATTGGCCAGAAGTATGACGGTGAAAAAGCAAAGCAGCTACTAAAGGAAGCGGAAAAAATTTATGGAGGTAAACTTCCTGCGCTGAGGCTATCAATTGGTTCTACAGATACACAACGCAGGCAGTTGGGGCAGTATTGTAAGAGATGTCTCGAGGAGGTTGGGCTGGATATTGAGCTTGAATTTATGGATTGGCCGATATTTATGCAAAAGCTGAATACAAGAAGCTGTCAGATGTTTTCGGTCGGCTGGATGGCTGATTATCCGGATGCCGAGACCTTTTTACAGATTTTCTATAGTAAAAACGCAGCACCGGGGCCGAATCATTATAACTACTCCAGCAAGAGGTTCGATGAAATATATGAAAAGGTAATAGTTATGCCGAAAAGTCCTGAGCGAACGGAACTTTATCGCGAGGCGGAACGGGTGGTCTTGGAAGATTGTCCGACGGTGTGCACTCTGCATCGTGTTCGTTATATTCTGTATCATAACTGGCTTGGCAATTATAAGCCACACGTGTTTCCATTTGGTATGTGGAAGTATCGTAAGGTCGATGTTACAAAGAGAGCAGCTTATAAGGAGCTTTTGAAGAAGAGATGAAAAAGCATCGACTGTATAACACAATAGCGGTTTTATTCAGCGTAATGTTATTCGCCTTTGTATTCATAAGCTGTCGCGATTTATCCCCCGATGAACAATCCGGCGAAATGGTTCTTAATCATTATTTTCCCTCTAAGATTAAAAGTTTCGACCCTATTCTGATTCAGGATGAATATAGTCTATCTGTTTGCAGCCAGATATTTGAGACGCTGTATCAATATCATTATTTGAAACGGCCTTGTGTGCTTATTCCTTTATTGGCTGAAGAGATGCCTGAATTCAGCGATGACAGACTTACCTGCACCGTAAAAATCAAAAAGGGTGTTTATTTTCAGGATGATGAGTGTTTTCCAAACGGCAGGGGTAGAGAGTTAAGAACAGAAGATTTCGTTTATTCGCTCAAAAGAACGGCTGACATAAAAAACCTGAGTCCGAACTGGTCTTATTTTGAGGGCAAAATTGTAGGTTTTGATGAGTTTCGTGAATACACGAAAAGCTGTGAAAGTGCTGCGGATGTTGATTATTCACGGCCTATAGAAGGTCTGCAAACACCTGATGACTATACGCTTGTTATTAAGCTTGTAAGGCCGTGGCCTCAGCTTGTGGATAATATGATGGCCGATGTCCGTGATGCACCTGTAGCAAGAGAGGCGGTTGAGTATTACGGAAAAGATATTGTCAGCCACCCCGTAGGAACAGGGCCGTTCATACTCAAGCAGTGGAAGCGAGGCAGCTATATCGAACTTATTCGCAATCCCAATTTCCGAGGCGAGCCGTACCCATCGGAGGGTGAACCTGGGGACGCTGAGGCAGGATTGCTGGACGATGCGGGGAAGATAATGCCTTTCGCTGACAGGATTGTGTGGAGGATAATTGAGGAAGAGCAGCCGGCGTGGTTTCTGTTTTTGCAGGGAAATCTTGACGGCAAGAGCATTCCGAAGGATAACTGGGATGAAGCAATGACGGCGCCAGGTGAGCTTACCGATAAGATGAAACGGCTGAATATTCGGCTCGAGAAAATTCAGGACGCCTCGGTTTTTTTTCTGGGTTTCAATATGCTGGATCCGGTTTTAGGAAGCAACAAGCCTCTCAGGCAAGCGATTAACTACAGCATAGACAGAGAAGGATTTATAAAGACTTTTTTCAACGATGTCTATGATGTCGCTTATGGTATAATTCCGCCGGTTATGTCCGATTATGACCCGAACGTCAAGCAGCTTGGCTATGCGGATTATGACCCTGATAAAGCCCGACAGCTTGTCCTCGAAGCTGAGAAGATTCATGGAGGCAAAATACCCACACTTAAGATAGCCTTTCAGGGAACGAGCACTTTTTACAGGCAGTTTGGTCAGTTTATCAAGCGCAATATTGAAGCCGTTGGGCTTGAGACAGAACTCGACTTAATGGACTGGCCAACATTTCAGCAGAAAGTCAATAGTGCCGAGGCACAGATATTTGCCGTAGGTGGTGGTGCAGGCATACCTGATTCGCAGGATTTTCTTTCGATGTTCTACAGCAAATATAAAGCACCGGGGCCAAACCATTTCAATTATGTCAACCCAGAGTTTGACAGATTGTATGATATGACGTCTATAATGAATGATAGCCCTCAAAGACGCCAACTTTATCGAAAGATGGAACGCATTGTGTTAGAGGATTGTCCAGCGGCTTTCCTGGACCACCGAGTGGGTTACGTTCTTATTCATAGCTGGTATGAAAATTACAAGTATCATATTTTTCAATACGGTTTGTCGAAGTATCGCCGAATCGATATGCAAAAACGGGCGGAGTATAAGGAGCTCTTAAAGAAAATTAAATGACAGTGTACATAATAAGACGGCTTTTATATACCATACCAATTGTACTGGGTGTGCTGCTTCTTACATTCGTATTATTTACTCTTGTCGGGGGAGATATTTCGGTTGAGCTTGCCGGGAAAAATGCAACACCTGAAACAATCGAAGAAATCCGTGAGGAGTACGGGCTTAATAAGCCTTTGTTCCTTTCCTGGGACAGCCAGTTTATAAACCACTTTAAAAGTGCACTGACATTCGATTTCGGCAGGGCCCGTGACCGTGAGCCGGTTATCGACAAAATAAAGAGGGGGGCAGGACCTTCTTTAGCATTGATGGTACCGATGTTTATCGGGATTATTGTTATTTCGGTAAGCTTATCGCTTGTCGTAGCTTTTGTTCGCGGCACGGTGTGGGATGTTTTGACAGTCATTATCTGTGTAGCGGGGATGAGCATTCCTTATTTGAGTTTTATTCTTTTCGGACAATATTTTTTCGCCTATAAGTGGGGACTTTTCCCGGTGTTCTTTTCGCCTGATTTGAGCACGGTCCAGTATGTAGCCCTGCCGGTGCTGATTGGTATAGTGACGAGTCTAGGTTCGAATCTTCGGTTTTATCGAACTGTGATGCTCGATGAGATGCGAAGCGATTATGTTCGGACAGCTTTTGCAAAGGGGCTTACGACAAGGCGGGTCCTGTTTAAGCACGTGCTTAAAAATGCAATGATACCGATTATTACACGAGTGGTTATGGCGATACCGTTTTTGTTTTTAGGCTCTTTGCTGCTGGAGAGGTTCTTCGGTATTCCAGGGCTGGGATATCTGATGATAGAGGCAATCGGCTCGCGAGATTATTTCGTTATAAATGCTATGACTTACATCAGTGCGATACTTTTTGTGGTGTTTAATGTGATAACAGATATATGCTATGCGTGGGTGGACCCGAGGGTTTCATTTGATTGAGCGAGAGCAAATAACGAGAAAAAAGCTGCCGAAAGGCAGAAGTCTATGGCAGGACGGATTAAGGCGCCTTCGCAGACGCAAACTTGTAATGGTCTGTTTTGCCGTGATAGTGTTATATTTTTTGCTTGCGGGGTTTATATATTTAGCTGAGCTGTTCGATTGGAAGGTTGGCCCCACACGGTGGCAGGAAGAGGTGAGCGAATCTTATGAGCCGCCCAGCAGAAAATGTATATTCGGCACCGATATATTCGGGCAGTCTGTTTTTCGCAAGACTCTGTATGGAACAAAGATTTCAATAACCGTTGCCTTGTGCGCTTCGTTTATCAGTCTGGCTATCGGTGTGCCTTTAGGTGCTATCGCCGGTTTCTTCCGCGGGTTTGTCGATGAAATAATAGTCTGGATTTATTCAACTTTAAGCTCGATTCCGTATATCTTGCTGATACTGGCCTTTGCTGTTGTGCTTCGTGATAAGACCCTTTTCGGTTACAAGCTTACGGGTATTACTACGGTTTATTTGGCTATAGGACTTACGAGCTGGGTGGGGATTTGCAGGTTAATCAGGGGCGAGGTAATGAAGCACAAGGAGAGGGAATATGTTCTGGCGGCAAGGAGCTACGGCTGTAGTAACAGTCGTATTATCTTCAAACATTTGATACCCAATGTTTTCCACCTTGTTATTATTGATTTTTCACTTCGGTTTGTTGGATTTATTCATGCGGAGGTGATATTGAGCTTTTTGGGCCTCGGCGAGGCGGAACGGCCGAGCTGGGGTGCGATGATAAATGATGCCCGGATAGAACTTTCTCGCGGGGTGTGGTGGCAGATGGCTGCTGCGACGATTGCGATATTTTTGATTTCTTTGACTCTGAATATCTTCGGCGATGCTCTGAGGGATTCGCTCGACCCGAAGCTGAGGGTTCAGTAAATTTATGGATGATAACAATATATTATTGTCGTTAGAAGATGTCTCGACCTATTTCTTTACCGAAGAGGGTGTTGCAAAGGCGGTGCAGGGTGTGAGCTTTTCGATAAAGAAAGGCAGGATGTTTGCACTCGTCGGTGAGAGTGGATGCGGCAAGAGTGTTACCGCTCTATCGATTATGCGACTAGTGCCAGCTCCGCAGGGCAAAATCGTTAGCGGAGAGATATTTTTAGGTAAAAGAGATTTGCTTCAACTTAGCGTAAAGCGAATGCGTGCCATCCGCGGCAATAAAATAGCTATGATTTTCCAGGAGCCGATGACCAGTCTGAACCCGGTCTATACGGTAGGCAACCAGATTGTCGAGGCCATCAGGCTGCATCAGAGAAAAAGTGCAAGCCAGGCCTGGGCGGATGCGATTGAGATGCTGCGAAAGGCGGGCATTTCTGACCCCGAGCAGCGAGTACGCGAGTATCCGCATCAGATGTCAGGTGGAATGCGGCAGCGAGTAATGATAGCTATGGCGATAAGCTGCAGGCCGACACTGTTGATAGCCGATGAGCCGACAACTGCTCTGGATGTAACGATTCAGGCGCAAATACTGGATTTATTGGGCGAGCTGCAAGAGCAAAGTGAGATGAGTATTCTGCTGATAACGCACGATTTGGGTGTAGTGACTGAACGGGCCGACGATGTTGCAGTTATGTATGCCTCGCGAATAGTAGAAGTGGCCGATTCGCGAAAAATCTTTGCAGAACCCCTGCATCCATATACGCAGGGGCTACTGAAATCTTTGCCGCAATTGGGTTATTCAGCAAAGCGTCTTCTGACAATTCCTGGGACCGTTCCTGAGCCACTGCATTTTCCAACAGGTTGTAAGTTTCATCCCCGCTGTCCGATAGGGTGCAGTGATAAGAGATGTCAGACAATAGAGCCGCCGATGCGGGCGGTTCAGCCGGAGAGGCGTGTTGCATGCTGGTATGCACCGGGCTACGAGACCAATGAAGAATACAAAGAATATGAATCGAAATACGGTAAGCACAAACGGGTATCTACTGAAGGTTGAGGACCTAAAGACCTACTTTCTGATAAAAAAGGGTCTGCTGCGTCGAACCGCAGGATTTATCAAGGCGGTTGACGGAGTAAGTTTCGACATCAAAAAGGGGCAGACACTGGGGCTGGTCGGTGAAAGCGGCTGCGGCAAAACGACTGTTGCGAGGAGTATTGTTCGGCTGGTGCCGGCGACGGCGGGGGAGGTAATTTTTGACCGTATCAATGTTTTGTCGGCTGATAAAAACGAATTAAGCGAACTTCGCAAACAGATAAGCCTTATTTTTCAGGACCCGTTCAGCTCGTTAAATCCAAGAATGACTATTGGCAATATTATCGCAGAGCCGTTGAAGGTACAAAGGGCAGTGACCGGCAGTGAGCTGACTGAGAGGGTAGCGGTACTGCTTTCGAGGGTGGGATTGTCGGCTGACCATATAAATCGCTATCCACACGAGTTTTCGGGCGGTCAGCGGCAGCGAATCGGGGTGGCCAGGGCACTGGTGACGGAACCGAAACTGGTTATTTGTGATGAGCCGGTCAGCGCTCTTGATGTTTCAATTCAATCACAGATTTTGAATTTATTGAAGGATTTGCAGGAAGAATTCGGGCTTACCTTTTTATTTATTGCACATGATTTAACTGTTGTGGAGTTTTTTTGCGATGTTACGGCGGTTATGTATATGGGCAAGATAGTAGAAAGGGCGACGTCGGAAGAGCTTTATCGCAATCCAATACATCCTTATACGCGTGCCCTTATGTCGGCGATTCCACGGGTTGCAGGTGGCCGACATACTGCAAAAGGCTCATTCGGCGGCGAGGTGCCGAGCATTTTGAATCCGCCGAGCGGCTGTCCTTTTCATCCTCGATGTCCGCTGGCAGAGGGTGATTGTCTAAAGCTGATGCCGGAGCTGAAGGAAAAAAGCGATTCTACCGGGCATTTTGTTGCCTGCTGGAAATGTTAAAAGAGACTCGACAGGGTTTGTGAAATTTGCCATAATGAGTCGGAGGCTTCGGAGCAGAAAGAAAAAGAAGTAAAATGAACATAGACGAAAAAGTCAGTATAAAAATAACCGATGAGGGAAACGCTACAGTAGTGGCATTCAATACCGCTTCAATAAGCAATGTGGAAGAAATAGCGGCTGTTTCCAAACAAATAAAGAAATTTATCGAAGAAAAGCATCCGAAAAAAGTGGTGGTTGATTTTACGGGCGTAAAATTTTTCTCCTCCGCCGTGCTGGGAATGCTTTTAGATATTCGGGCTAAACTGAAAACATTCGAGGGCGAGGTTGTGATAAGCGCGATAAATCCACAGTTGTACAGGGTTTTCAAGATAACGCACCTTGACAGGATTTTCAGGTTTTTCCCGGATAAAGAGGAAGCGGCCAGAGCGGTAAATACAGAATGAGTCGTGTTTATTCAGAAAGGATGAGGTCATGAATATTGCGACACAATTTTCGATTTTTATGGTTAATAAGCCGGGGGTGCTGGCCCAGGTGCTCGGTGAGTTTGCCAGGGCCAAGATTAACATCATAGCAATGACGATGATGGATTCAGTTGAACACGGTGTTATGAGGATTATCTTCGAGACACCTAAGAAAGCAAGAGAGGTTCTGTTGAAATTAAATATGCCCTATAATGAGGCCGAAGTTTTGTGTGTTGGCCTGACTAATAAGTCCGGTGCTCTGGCAGCGGTGGCGGAGAGATTAGCCAAAAACCATATAAATATCGCGTATGCGTATTGCACTGCAGGTGCAAAAGGCGGCAGAACAACCGGCGTGTTAAAAGTCGCCGACGTGAAAAAGGCAATGAGGGTTCTGCAGGGAAGTCGCAAAAAGAACAGCAAATCACGACCAATGGTCAGACGCTCGCAGGTTACGAGAAAATAATTGCGTATAGTGGAACGACAGGTTTGACATAAAAGCGGTTGACATAAGGATAGATGACTGATATATATGCAGTATGATTGTGGGGCCGTAGCTCAATTGGTTAGAGCGTCGGACTGTCGATCCGAAGGTTGAGGGTTCGAGCCCCTTCGGCCTCGATGCTTAAGTTTAAAGCCAGCCAGGCGCATATGCCTGCCGGCTTTGTTTTTACACTATCGAAACGCGTTTCTCTCAACGACAGGAAGAGACAACAGCGCCGCTGTGATAGCTTTCGGGCGGGCCGAGATAGCTTGGGTTGATCCAAGCCGGATTATAGCAAAGCATTTCACAGGGCGCAATATCAATATTTGCCGCTGGTAGTTTTTTGTCTTATCCATTCTATTATTTCTTGACGTGGAATAAGAGCCTTGCCGCATATCTGGATTCTCGGTCTCACATTAGGAATACGTAGAAAGAGTACAAGCTCTTCCTCAGTCATTAATTCAGGGCAGGGTGTAAAACTCCCATTGCCATCAGGCAAGATAACCGAGGTAGTAAGCTATAAAAACACCTTCGCTTATCGAATCCAGAATAACGTTTTGTACCCCATTTCGTGCTTCATTAGGCATAGTTTACTTGTACCACATACAGGTGAATTTCGCAATCGTTGTTATCTGAATCTACGAGTCAAAAATTTTATTCCTTGCATCATTGAGCAGATTCAAATATTTTAACATCAACAAGTTCGGTGCAGATTTTGTAAACTCGCAAAGCCCAGATTATGTTGGAGATCACGAGAAGATTGTAGGGAGAAATAAAGCTATGATTACCAGGATTCTGTTAGGAGTGTTGATTGGGGGGTCAATCGGTGCTGTTCTCGGTTATTTCGGCAAGTGTTCCTCTGGAACCTGCCCGCTGACAGCAAATCCGTTCCGCGGGGCCGTATATGGCGCGGTGATGGGTGCTTTATTAGTATCGGTGTTTTCACGAACACCAAAAGAGGCAGAAGAAAACCCCAACATTGTCCAAATCAATAGTGAGCCTGAATTCAAAACCCGTGTGCTTGCTGCACCTGGCATTTGTCTCGTGGATTTATTCTCTAATCGCTGTCCTCCCTGTCGGGTTCTGGCTCCAACCATATCGTCCCTTGCTGATAAGTACGCTGGTAAAGTTACCGTGTGCAAAGTAGATGTTGACCGAGCACCCGCGGTAGCACAACGATACGGTGTGAGCGCAATCCCAACAGTTTTGATTATCAACAACGGCAAGGAGATAAAGCGGTTAGTAGGGCTGCAACCTGAAACCGGGTATATCACCCTCCTGGACAAGTTAGTTGACAAGGACAAAGATTGATACCGAGAAAATTCGCTTGTTTTCTTATTTAGCATCGTATAAACTCTATCGACAAAATGAGCAGGGCATGAGAAATTTACAAACATTTGTGAAAGCAAGTTTGTTCGTACTGTAAGATAAGGACTTATAAATGTCACAAACAGCCCATTCAGCAGGAGAAAAGGTAAAAGGTTTCGTCTGGCTTTTGGTGATCACTTTTACCCTGTGGTTGGCTTTGATCTCGAAATTAGACTGGCCGGAGCTCATTTGCGGCAGCCTGGTTTGCCTGATTATTTCGCTTTTTGGGGCCGGCATTTACTCTAAGTTAGGTTTGCCTCCGCTAAGTATAAAGAGGATTTTATTTTTCTTCGTGTACATAATTGTGCTTCTCTGGGAGACAATCAAGTCCAATTTCGATGTTGCCTATCGGGTTATCCACCCAAAAATGCCTATAAAACCAGGTATTGTGGTCATAAAAACTTCCCTAAAATCCGACATCGCAAAGATGATTTTAGCCAATTCCATTACCTTAACCCCCGGCACGTTTACACTGGATGTTATTGGCAATAAGCTCCTTATTCACTGGATAAATGTAAAAACCGAAGATATTGATGAGGCAACAAATATGATAGGCTACAGATTTGAGAAATATTTAAGGGTAATATTCACATAGGCAAAGAAGACGATTAGAATTCTTATTATAGATAATTAAGAAAAAGAAAATCGAGGTCCAGCAGTGGCAGTAAATTACGAAAAAGTCAGCGAAACATTAAAGGCCCTTGCTCATCCAGCGCGATTAAAGATAGTGGCTGGCCTTCTCAAAGACGAATGTAATGTCACCCAGATACAGAAGGTATTGGGACTGCCTCAATCCACCATCTCCCAGCATCTTAAGGTGTTGAAAAATACGGGTATCATTAAAGGCAGAAGAGAAGGAAACAAAACATGCTATAGAGTAATTGATGCACGAGTAAGAAAAATTGTGGAAATAATTAGAAGGAAATGAATTTTTTTCGGGGTCTTTAATCGCTTTATTCATATATGCAAATAAGGCGATAAATTATGGAATTTAATATGAGTGAAAATGTCTTTCTTACAATCATAGGGCTGGCGATTTTCTTGTGTCTCTTGCGTATGCTCAAAGGCCCCACCGCCAGCGACCGGGCGGTAGCGGTGGATACCATAGCTACAATTACCACCGCTTTGCTTGTCCTTTTGGGTTTTATTTTTGGAAGATATGTTTATTTGGATGTCGCTTTGGTTTATGCGGTTCTAACCTTCATTGGTTTAGTAGCTATCGCAAGATTTTTGGAAAAAGGGATTTAAGTGCAGGTTTTTGGGACTATCATTACAGGAATTGGAGCAATATTCCTCTTTTTGGGAAGTTTAGGGATATTAAGGCTGCCCGATGTCTACAACCGACTCCAGGCAGGAACAAAGTGCACAACTCTGGGGGCTTTCCTGACCATCGTCGGCGTTGGGATAACCCAGCCCGACTGGCTGCCGAAGACGTTGGTTATCGCCTTGTTTATCCTTATCACAAATCCTATCTCTAACCACGCCATAGGTAGAGCATCTTGTAAGAGTGGTGTCCCTCTGTGTGATAGAAGTGTGGTAGATAAAACTAAGGAGTTTGAGGAATGTAAACCCCTTCAAGACGAGTTAGAACAAAACGAGGAGACACAATGATATTTGTTTTCTTTTTAATACTTTTGATGCTTATAGCAGCAATGGCCGCATCTATTTTTAGAGACTTAATTAGCGCGGTGATTGCCGCAGCACTGGTAAGTCTAATTGCTTCCATACTTTTCTATTTTCTTCAGGCCCCTGATGTAGCAATGGCTGAGGCTGCCATTGGTGCGGCACTGACTGCGGCTATCTTTATTATTGCCATCAGGAGAACGAGCAGGTACGAAGAATGAGAAGGATAGTCGCCATCCTTTTATTAATAATAGTAGCCTTGGGAATTAGCCTATCGCTGGCAAAGATTCCTTTCGGTACACCCAAGACAAAAGTAGGCAGGCATTATATTAACGAAGGCGTAAAAGAAACTGGAGCTGCCAATATAGTTACCTCAGTAGTGTTAAGTTATCGCGGCTTCGATACTTTAGGCGAGGTTACGGTTTTATTCATTGCTGCAATTGGCTTAGGGGCGGTGCTAACAGGTGCCACAGAGAAAAAGGCAAGAAAAACAGAACCAGCCAGCCTGGTTCTCTATACCGGATGCAGGCTTTTGTTTCCCCTTATTCTCATTTTCGGCAGCTATATCTTTATCCACGGACACCTCACCCCCGGTGGGGGTTTTCAGGGAGGAGCGATCATTGCCTCCGGCTTTCTTTTAATTTATCTTGGCTGCCGGGAGAGGAGAATCAGCCGGAAAGCATCTAAACTTACAGAGTCCTTAGGAGGTCTGCTCTTCGTAGTAACGGGTCTGCTTGGTTTAGCTTTTGGCGGTTATTTCCTTTCAAACTTTTTGCCTAAGGGAACAGCAAATGAACTCTTTAGTGCCGGTATTATACCCATTATTTATATTGCCATTGGATTTAAGGTCGGTTCAGAATTAGCCAGTATTATTGACAACCTGATTGAAGAAAGTTGACGACACGATGAGTTTTTTGGCTGATTACATTTATTATATAGGAGCTTTTGGACTTATATTGATTGGGCTTTACATCATTTTGGTTAAACATAACCTTATTAAAGTCATCATTGGTCTCGGCATTTTGGATACAGGCGTAAACTTATTTCTGATTTCCATCGGTTACATCGCAAAAGGAACTGCACCAATTTTTTCCAAGCCCGGGATAGACTCTGAGTATATGGTCGACCCGGTACCACAGGCATTGGTTCTCACGGCTATCGTAATTGGCGTAGCCGTTTTAGCATTGGCCCTTTCGTTAGCCATTAGATTATATCAGCATTACGGTACGCTTAACCTTCGTAAAATAAGGGAGCAAAGATGGTAAACCCTGTACTTCTTATTGCAGTACCTTTAGGTCTGGCTTTTACCATTCCTTTATTCGCTCTTTTCTGGAAAGATATAGCTAAATACACCCCGCCGGTAGCGCTTGGGTTTAACCTTATTGTTTCCCTGTTGTTACTTCCCAAAGTATTTGAAAATCCTGTAATTGTCTCTATCAGCGGTTGGCGACCGCCTTTCTGTATTAATCTGGTAGCTGGGCCGGTAGGTGTGCTTTTTTCAGCTATCATTGCTTTAGTAGGTCTTTTGGTTTCTATTTATGCATTGGATTACATAAAAGAAGGTGCTACCGAAAAGTATCACATGCTCTACCTATTACTGCTTACCGGAGCTACAGGTGTTGTTCTTACGGGGGATATATTCAACCTCTTTGTCTTCTTCGAGATTCTGTGCATTTCATCCTATGCCCTCGTAGCTTACCTGAGAGATAAAGCTGGAATCGAGTCAGCGGTGAAGTACCTGATTCAGGGTGCTGTTGGTTCAAGCCTTCTACTTATAGGAATAGGCTTGCTTTACGGTCAATTCGGCACGCTTAATATGGCTGATATTGCCGAAAAGATTGCCTCGGCCAGCCCGATAGCCTTGTTTGTCCCGATGGTTTTACTTATTACCGGATTGGGAGTAGAGGCAGCTATATTCCCTTTGAACGCTTGGCTGCCTGATGCTCATTCATCGGCTCCATCATCCATAAGCGCGATTCTATCCGGCATAGCCATCGAGGTAGGCCTTTACGCTGTAGCTAGGGTAACATTTACTATCTTCGGTGCTCAGAGCTTCTTGTTGTTCCTGGCATTTTTAGGAATCGTAACCCTTCTAATAGGTGAGATGTGTGCTTTTAGCCAAAATAACATCAAAAGGATGCTGGCCTATTCCAGCATAGGCCAAATAGGCTTAATCCTGTTTGCCTTGGCCATAGCTACCTCTTACGGAGTAACCGGTGGTTTATTCCAACTGGTAAGTCACACTCTGAGTAAAGCACTGCTGTTTTTAGCGGCAGGATATATGATTTATCACGCAGGTTCTCTGGATATCTCGGCCCTGGAAGGAATGGGTAAGAAAATGCCACTTACCTGTTTAGCCTTTACCATCGGTGTATTTTCACTCGTAGGGCTGCCGCCCTTTATAGGTTTTCCCAGCAAATTTTTAGTTGTTCGAGCTGCCTTAGCTACTAAAGAAACTTACTTCTGCGTGCTTGTTGGTCTTGCCCTGTTAGGCACAGTAATTGAAGGGGCATATTTCTTCCGTGTAGTACAAGTTCTATATTTTAAGGGAGGAAAGGTTAATCCGGAAATCAAAGATGCTCCCGTCGCTGCCTTGATTCCTATGTTTATCTTCGTGCTACTGATCGTAGTTGTGGGGATATATCCCAAACTGATAACCGATGTTCTAAACTCGGCTGCTTCGGAGCTTTTGGGTAGAATTGAATATATTAAGGCTGTGCTGGGCAGTATTTTGTAGAAATGATAGAGGTATGTATAAGTATTATGCTGATTCTAAAATGGAAGGAAAAAGGTGTAACAAATGCTTCATACTAATTTAGAGCATATCGAAAGTGAAGAGCAACTTAAAGAGTTAATTGAGAACAACGAAAAAGTCGCGGTCTGTTGTGGAAGAATGGGACCTATGTGTATCCCGGTATATGACATATTTGAAATTTTTCAGGAAAAATACCCTGATATTCAATTTCGGGATATGGATTTTGATACCCCTGCCGCTATAATTATCAAAAATTTACCTGAATGCCGAGGATTTTGGGGGCTTCCGTACACTATTTATTACCGTAACGGTAAGGTAGTGAAAGCCACTTCCAGTATTCAAACAGCAAAAGAAGTAAAGAGCGTTATCGATGAAGTTTTTGCGTAATTTTCATTTCATTTAAGGCAATGATGGTGATGAGCGAAAATATGCAAAAATATGATGTGATTATCATCGGAGCCGGCCCCGCAGGCTTGGCAGCAGCTATTTATACATCAAGAGCAATTCTTTCGACTTTAGTGATAGATGAGTCCTCTGCTGGCGGTCAAGTGAAGACCACTCACCAGGTAGCCAATTATCCCGGCTTCGTCGAGCCCATTGCTGGGCACGAGCTGGCAGCCAATATGCGAAAACAAGCGGAAAAATATGGTACCGAGTTCAAGCTTGCGGCAGATATCATTAACCTTCACCTTAGCAACCAAGAAAAATGGGTAGAGCTAGACGATGAAGGCAAGTACACTGCGGAATTTGTAATCATTGCTACCGGCTCATCTCCCCGACTGCTGAACATTCCAGGTGAAAAAGATTATAAGGGCAGTGGTATATCTTATTGTGCCACTTGTGACGGCGAATTCTATAAAGACAAGGATATCTTCGTGATAGGAGGCGGTAACAGCGCTATGGAGGAATCCTTGCTGCTTTTACAGTTTGTAAAATCCATCACTGTAATCCATCAATTTGATAACTTACAGGCTGAAAAAATCACGGCGGATAAGGTCACCACGAATCCGAAGGTCAATATTCTGTGGTCTCATGAACCCCGAGCCTTCTACAAAAAAGAAAACAAGATGGTCGTAGAAGCGGAGAATCTCAAAACAAATAAACGTATTAGATTAGAGCGTGATGGTATCTTTGTATTTGTTGGACTTGTTCCCAACAGCACTTTGGTTAAAAACACTCCAATACAATTAACAAAATATGGTTATGTTATTACGAGCCCGCAAATGGAAACTAATATCAGAGGCGTATATGCAGCCGGTGATATTAGAGATAAAAAACACAGACAAATTACCATAGCTGTTGGTGATGGAACCATAGCTGCTTTAGAAATTATCCATAGAGTGTAAGTTAAATGAGTTAAGCTGGTTTTAGGGGAACGTTTTAGGATGAGTTTGGAACTGCTACTTATAATTGCCTTTGGCGGTGCATTGCTAACTTATCTTTTAGGCAAGATTTCTCACAGGGCTAGAGATTCCTTTGCAGTTTTTATTTCTTTAGTCTTGGTGGTTATGGTTGCTTATTTCTATGGCAAAACCGTAGAGAAGGCTTTTTACTTTGGATTCTTTGGACTGCCGCTTGTCTTAAGATTAAACATGCTTTCCTGGTTTTTTGCCATTGCCATATCGAGTTTAGGAGCACTTTGCACTATCTTCTCTTTAAGCTATATGAAAGGCAGAGAAAGAACTGACCTTTATTATTTGATGATACTTGTTGTTAATGCAGCGATGCTCGGGATTGTATTGGCAGGTGATTTAGTCAGCTTCTATATCTTCTGGGAGATTATGTCCTGGAGTACATTTCTGCTTATAAGCTATAACAAAGGGCCTGCCTTAGCTGCCGCGATGAAATATATCATCATGTCAATTGTCGGTTCCTTAGCTATGCTAATCGGCATGCTATCACTCTACACAAGATACGGAACTTTGAATATTTCAGAGATTTCCGGTATTATAGCGTCAGCTTCTTCCGGATATATCTTATTTATCTTAATTATTTTCAGTATCGCCTTCGGGATTAAAAATGCTGTTATGCCCCTGCATACCTGGCTGCCTGATTCTTACGCAGAGGCCCCATCTCCATTTACCGCTGTACTTTCTGGGATGTTGACGAGAATGGGGGTATATGGCTTTCTTCTTCTTATGTATGTTATCGTCGGCTTGCGTAATGTGATTACACCGCGCTTGCTAAGTTACCATTACATCCTTGCCTGGTTAGGGGCTGTTACCATTGTTATCCCTACCTTTATAGCAATGCTGCAAAATGATGCTAAAAAACTCTTGGCTTGGCACGGAATTGGCCAGGGTGGTTATATGATTTTAGGAATTGCCTTTGGTACAAGCCTAGGCGTTGCTGGAGGCATATTTCATACACTTAATCATGCGATATATATAGTTCTTCTCTTCATGAGTGTAGGTGCAGTGCAATATAGAACCGGCGGCGAAAGGGATTTAAATTCACTGGGCGGTTTAATCAAGAAGATGCCCGTGGCTTTTACTGGGGCTCTTCTTGGAATCTCCGGATTAATAGGCATGCCATTAACTAATGGGTTTGTCTCCAAGTGGCTAATATATAAGACCTTAATTCTTGAGGGCTCTCCATTTTTGGCATTTGCTGCGCTAATAGGAACCTGGGGAACCATCCTTTCAGTTTATAAGTTCGTGCACAATATGTTTCTTGGACAGCTTCCTGAAAAATATAAAGACATACAGAAGTCGCCTTTAAGCATGCAACTACCAATGATAGTTTTATCATTTGCGATTCTCCTATTCGGTATTCTCCCCGGTATCCCGCTTAAGGTTATCAATGCGATTGGAACATCCTTTGGTTTTGAGCCTTTGAATGTATCCTTATGGGGGATTGCCTCAGAAGCCGGAATGTTAAATACAATAAACATCTTTGCCGCTGTGTTAGTAACTGCTGCCTTGGTCTGGCTGGTCTTTCGTTCAACTGCGGAGTCTGTACCGGTTGCTCAGGAAGACAGTTACGCCGCAGGAGCATACGTCCCGAAGGATAAATATCATTACACAGTCGAATTCTATAATCCGTTATATAAAATGATAAAGCCTTTCTTGAGAGACGTAATAGATGAGTTTTATTATGGTGTTGCAGCCTCTGTGCAGAAAGTATGTAATCACGTGAGGCGTATGTATATGGGGGACGTTGGCTATTATGTAACGTATATTATCCTATTTTTGGCCGCTTTAATTTTCGTTCAGCTTAAGTGGAAACCATGGTAACAAAAGTAATGAAGATAATTTTATCTCCGGTTTTGGCACTCATAGTTGGGGTGTTCTTTTTAGGTTTAGCCAGGAAGATTATGGCAAGAATTCACTGGCGCTACGGTCCTCCCCTTATACAGCCGATTATTGATATGATTAGATTATTTTACCAAAAAAGCGTATCGCACGGCTGTATATTTGACTTGGGGATAATCCTTTCTTTAGCCGGCTCTATAGTTGTGGTTTTAATTCTGCCTTTCGGCCAAATTTGCCCTTTAGCTGGTTCCGGTGGTTTATTAGTGATTCTCTACATTATGCTGCTTGCACCTTTAGGTATGGCCTTATCAGGAGGACAGGGTGCTAACCCAAATATCAGTATCGGAATCTCCCGCAAGCTCATCCTGGCTTTGGGATATGAGGTGCCTTTGCTTCTTGTATTGCTGTCGGTAATGACCCATTATAAAACAATTTCTATAGTGGAAATGGTGAACATTCAGCAGAGTACGGGCTGGTCTATTATTTCTTGGCCATTATTTTTATCAGGCCTTTCTTATTTTCTTATCCTGCCTGCGATACTTGGCTTAAGGCCTTTTGATATGACTTCGGCACCGCAGGAGATATCTTCCGGGCCAATGGTGGAGTACGGCGGCAAATATTTAGCCTTGGCTGCTATCGAACATGCTTTTGTCCTATTTATCAGCATTGCTCTTTTCGTAAATCTGTTTCTGGGGGGTGGAGCTAATCTCATCACTTTCTTTATTAAAATGTTAGTGGTATTTGTGCTTGGCCTATGTATTAATGCTGTTTTCCCGAGGTTTAGAATCGAACAGGCAATTAAATACCTGTGGAAGTGGCCGACACTGCTGGCTTTTGTGGGTCTGATTATAACTATAGCCATAAGGAGTTAACAATTGGATAGAAACCAAATTACAAAATGGCTCAAAGCCCCTGCGAAGATGGCAAATAAGTATTCGCTGCACGCGATATATTTTTGCACCGGCTGCGGAATAATCGAAGTTCCTCCGGTAATAACCTCACGCTGGGACGCGGAGCGATTCGGAGTTATTCCCGTAGCTACACCGAGGCAGGCAAATCTGTTTCTAATAACAGGATATGTCTCAGTGAAAACCTTAAGGGCTATTATAAGGACATACGAGCAGATGCTCGAACCAAAATATGCTATAGGTTTCGGCTCTTGTCCTATAAATGGTGGAATGTACTGGGATTCCTATAACACAATAAAACATCTGGACAAATATATTCCTATAGATGGCTGGATTGCTGGGTGTATGCCCCGGCCTGAGGCGATAATTATTGCCGTAACCCACCTCTGGACGCTGATTGATAAGGATATGGCAAACGGATATGTAAAATATAGAGAGAATTACGAATACTATAGAAAGAACCAGGAAAAGGTATTGGGTGAACTTGATTGGCCGCCGTTATACTCAACAGAATAACAACAATGAGAAGAAGACAAAATGTCATCTAAAAGATCAAAAGTAGAAGTTAGACCAAAAGAAGCTATGTATTATGATTTAATGATAAGCTTAATTTTTTTAGGCAGTTATCCTCGTTTTATTAAAAAGGTGATTGAAAAAATGGATTTAAAATCCGGAGAGAGTATTCTGGATTTAGGCTCAGGGACTGGCAAGATAGAGTACTTTATGGTTAAAAAAGTTGGGCCTGAAAGTAGGATTTTAGGATTAGATATTAGTAAAGAGATGATTAGTATAGCTAAAAAGCGTTGACAACAATATTCTCAGGCTCAGTTTCAAGAGCAGCGAATTGAAGAACCTTTAAGTTTCAAAGAAGAGTTTGATAAAGTGTTTATTTCGTTTGTTTTGCATGGGTTTGAAGACAAT